>Ga0206117_100111_pt1 | contig 138908 bp, 114 predicted proteins | sample 3A5Ametagenome_FD_177997 | JGI IMG/M metagenome (GOLD analysis project Ga0206117, IMG submission 177997) | Enriched microbial communities from leaf-cutter ant dump, University of Wisconsin, Madison, United States - 3A5A | ecosystem: Environmental > Terrestrial > Nest > Insects nest > Nest dump...
TCTTCACCAGGATCTCGTAGTTCCGCAAGCCGACGAAGTTGGTGACGTCGCCGTAGCCGTTCCACTTGTAGAAGCTGAGATCCACCGCGCTGAAGATCGGCCAGATCACGAACAGGGTGAACAGGAGCACGGCCGGGGGCAGGAACAGGATCAGGGCGGTCAGGCTGCCGTCCGTGCGCATGCGGGCAAAGCCGCTCGGCCGCCGTCGCGCGGCAGGAGGTCCCGCTGGTGTTGTGAGGGTCATGGAACAGGTCTCTTGGTAGGCAGCCTCGGCAGGGAGAGGCGACTATCGATGCCCGTGGAGCGGGGAGCCAAGCATGGCTGCTGGCCAGGCAGGAAGGATCGGTGCCATTCCGGATGGCAGGCGAGCGCCGCCACCCGGAATGAGCTTTTCAAGCGCCGGTCAGCGCATCTCGTTCGCTTCTTCGACCATCTGCGCCGCTTCCTCAGGCGAGATGTCGCCGGTGGCAAGCTGCGCCGAAGCATCGTTCATTGCCGCGCCAACGTTGGCGCCAAGCTCCTGGTCGAGATAGAGCTGATGGTGCGGGGCCGAGGCCAGCAGGTTGGCGATCGCCTTGACGTTGGCGTTCTTGATGCCGGCGTCCGCGCCCTTCACGATCGGCAGCCAGAGGTCCATGCTGGCGCTGACGGTCTGGTTATCGAGATTCATCAGGCTTTCCAGAAACTTGGCAGCTGCCGGCGTAGCGTTCTTGGACACCAGCCAACCGTTGATGCCGCCGAACGTGTCTGCCGGATCGCCCTTGCCACCCTCGACGACCGGGAAGGGAATGAAGCCGAGGTTTTCGTCGCTGATCCCCGTGCCGGACGTGGAGTTGCGCTTCTGGGCACCGATCATGTAGTTGCCCGACAGGATGAAGGCGCCGCGTCCATCGCCAAACAGGCCCCCGGCCTTGGAGTTGTCAGTATCCATGAAGCCGGGCTGGAAGGGCTGGAGATCGGCCAGCCTCTTGAACTCCTCGCCCGCCTTGATGAAGTCCGGCCCGGCAAGCCCGTCGTTCTCGCCGACAGCAGCGGCGGCAATGCCGTCGGTGCCGGCGATACGCGTGGCGAGGTAGCCATAATAGTGCTGGAGGGGCCACTTGGACTTGCCGCCGACCACGATCGGCGTGATCCCGGCATCCTTGACCGTCTTAACGGCCGCGAGGAAATCGTCCCACGTCTTTATGGTCTTGGGATCGACCCCGGCCTTGTCGGTCAGCTCCTTGTTGTAGAACAGGACGACGACGCCCGCGTACATGGGAAGGCCGTAGAGCTTGTCCTTGTAGGTGAGCGCCTTGATACCGCCGGGCGCGAAGGTGTCGAGCGCCTTGGGATCCACGTCGCCGGAGATATCCTTGAGGACGCCTGCGTCGGCCTGCTCGTGGAAAACGCCGCCTGTCCAGGTGAAGAAGATGTCCGGCCGGGCCTCCGACTGAAGCAGCGTGGGCAACTTGGACTTGAAGGAGGTGTCATCGAGATAGTCGAACTGGATCTTGATATCCGGATTGGCCTTCTCGAATTTCTCGATCGCGGCGGCGTAAAAATCGCGCCCCTCCTTAACATTGGGCTCGATCGAAAGAACTTTCACGGTCTCAGCAAAAGCCGGGAACGAGGCAAGCACCGTCGCTGCAATCAAAGCGACTGCGGTATACTTTCTCATATTTCTCCTCCCATTCCGCACTCGCGGCGCTCAAGCGGCAATACATTAATTTACGTATCAACCACTTCGATGCGAGCCGAACGGAAGGACACTAGTTGAGCCGGTTTGAAAATCGGGATTATGTTTTTTTATAATTCGGCGACAATGGTGCAATTTCTCAGACGAGATAGACTATTTGCTCAATGAGACAGCGAGGCCCAAGCCCCCTCGAGCACCCGCCGTTCGGGTTAGGTCAACCTGATCGGCGGATGGGCCGGCAAGGAAACCTAGCGCCTTCGCTGGCCGGCCAATGCTTCGGTTTGGTCGGCGAGGGCTCTCAGGACACAATGGGATCGAGCGGAGAGGACGGCTCACATGGTCGCCGCAGGGGTGAGTTCGTTTCGCGTGGCCTTGATGCTGAAGGCCAAGGGGGCCTGGGGCCGAAACGTGGTCGCAGGCGTCAGCGACTATGTCCAATCGACCCGCGTTGTCTGGGACTTCTTGCTGTTCGAAGATTTCCGCGGCTCGATCACCGGTATCGACGCGTGGTCCGGAGATGGAATCATCGCCGACTTCGACGATCCTGAGTTCGAGCGCCTGTTCAGTCGCAGCAAACTGCCGATCGTCGCGGTTGGCGGCTCCTACGAACGTGCATCAGACTACCCTGTCGGCATTCCCTATGTCGCCACCGACAACTTCGCTCTCGTCGAGGCGGCTTACGACCATCTTGTCGAGATGGGGCTGACGCACTTTGCCTTTTACAGCCAGCCACCGGCACCGACCAATCGCTGGGCGCAGCAGAGAGAGGCCGCTTTCTGCAAGATCTGCCAGAGCGACGGCATCGCTCCGCTATTGTTCGAGGGGCATTTCAACGACGGGCTGGATTGGGACAGCATTCTGAGGGAGCTCATAGATTGGCTGGTGGGCTTGCCGAAACCGATCGGCGTCATCGCGGTAACCGATGCGCGTGCCCGTCAGGTGCTGCAGGCCTGCATCATGGCCAACATCGCGGTTCCCGAGGAGGTGGCGCTGGTGGGCATCGACGACGATCACCTCCTCAGGATGCTCTCCCGCATCCCGATCAGCTCCGTTCGACAGGGTACCCACGAGATGGGGCGAATCGCCGCGGAGATGATGCATCGGCGCCTGATCGGAGATCGCGTCGAACAAGGGCGCATCCTGGTTCCTCCCAAGGGGCTCAACGCGCTGGCATCCTCCCGTCATCAGCCGACCTATGATCCCTACATCATGAGGGCGCGCCACTATATCCGCCAGTTCGCCGCGCAGGGCGTGAAGGTGGCGCAGGTTGCGGCCTATGTCGGCGTATCACGCGCGACGCTCGACACCCATTTCCGCAAGGCTTTCGGCTGGACGGTCCATGACGAGATGCTGACCTTTCGCCTCGAACGCGCCAAGCAGATGCTGTCCGATCGCACGCTGTCCTTCGCCGAAATCGCGGCGCGCAGCGGCTTCACCTCCCTGCCCTACATGTATGCCGTGTTTCGGCGCGAACTGGGCTGCACGCCAACCGAGTTTCAGGCGACACTGCCCGCCTCCGTCATGACGGAGGCAACATGAACCAGCAGCGAACTCGGCTCCAAGAAGGCTCGGACGTCCTTCACCAAGGGAGGATCTGATCAGGTTCTGGACAGTCGCGACGGTCGTTCTTCGGGATGCATAGCCGCACAGTACAGCCGCATCACGACCATACAGGTCGGTGTTTCCGACCCTGCAAACCCAGTCAAAACGGGAGAAAAAATGGCGCGCTCGAAGAGATTCGAACTCCTGACCCTCAGATTCGTAGTCTGATGCTCTATCCAGCTGAGCTACGAGCGCAAGCCAATACGATTTGAACACCGCCGCGATGAAATCGGCGGTCCCGATCGCTGGGGAGTGTCTATCCAACTGGCCGAATGAATGCAAGAGCTTTCTGCTCGATGTGGAGAGGCTTTTTGCACTCCTGCCGATTTCCCATGTTTTCAGGGAGTTAGTTCGAGGACCGCCGACCAAGAACGTTGGCCGGCGCAGTTTTCCCGCCGCCGGCCAAACGGTGTTCCGCTACAAATCCGGGCTTTCCGCGCGTCGATCAGATCTGACGCACAGCCCGGCGAACGGCGCGACGTTCGGAAATGACGGAGCCCGGCTGCATCGCGGCAGCGGGAACCGGAGCCTGCGTCGGTCGGCGGGCGAAAAGGGCCCCCACCACGACGGCAAGAAGCATCGGCAACCAGAGCAGGATGCCCGACCAGGCGATGAGGCGATTGAACGGGCGATTGCGCCCATTGGTGGCGAGCTCATGAAGCGAAAGCACCGCGAAACCGAGCCCTATGGCGAAATAAGCCAAGCCTGAAAAAAGAACGAGAGTAAACATTGGCGCCAACCCGAGTGCTACCGATCGATAACCGACCGGAATGGAAAAGAACCCCTTCGAACCAACGGTTCGTCGGGCGCTTTCCGGGTCTATCCAAACCCGCATAAACCTGTCGGGACCCCGTTCCGCTTGCGCGAAAACGGAACCCGCCGGCTTGGGTGAGGTGGCCGCCACGGAGCTGGCGCGCTCGCTGTTCACCCGACCCGCGCCGAGACTGGAGCCCAGACTCGCACGGAGAAGGTTAATGAAAGATGAGTCAGGCGCATCGATCCGACGCGTTAGCTCGCTTTCATAGGGTGGAAGTATACATCTTTTTCACCAAGAGTCGTGCAAAAGTAGAGTTAATGCGCACAGTTTCCGCAACAAGGGCGCGCTCTGCAGGCCTTAGTACACCCGCAGATTTTTGATTTTTCTTGAGTTTTCCCGGGAAAATATCATCTTGCCGGGCTACGGATTCACCCGCGCGACGACCGACGGTCGCTGGGGGAAAACGGCTCCAGACGCCGATGCGCATCCTCGATCATGGACAGACGCCGCTCCGCCGCCGGACCGAGCGCCGCCCCCACCGCAGACGCGAGATGACTGATGAGCGACATCGGCGCCACGTAACTGTCGAACAGACTGGCGCCCTGATTTGGGCAGCGAAGCGTCACATGCGCCAGATGGGCCGTGCGCGCCGCCGATGCATCGGTGACGAGCAGGATCCGGGCGCCCGCTTCGCGAACGGCTGCCATCACGTCACGCAGCATCGCCGGGCGACGACGGAAGCCGAACACCAGGAAAGCATCGTCGGCTCCCAGATCGACGAGATCCTCGGCGAGCGTCTGTCCGGCCAACGGCAACAGGCGAACGTCCGGCTTGACGTGAGCCAGAAGTCCGCGAGCATACCCCGCCAGCGCCGCCGAGTTGCGGAAGCCGATGACGTGAAGTCGCCTTGCCGAAACGAGCAGATCGACGGCCGCCGCCAGTGACGCCGGCGAGAGTTCGGCGGCCAGACGCTGCAGGTTTTCGATGTCCTGACCGACATGTCGTGCCAGATCGGCAGGCTGCCCACCAGCCGAGAGCTCGTAAAGCGGCGATCCCCAGGTGCGTGCGTCGCGAACCGAACGGCGCAGGTCACCGTAGCTCTCGTAGCCGAGCCTCCGAAAGAAACGGGCTGCTGTCGCCGCCGAGACCTCGGCGCGCGATGCGAGTTCGCCGGCCGTGAAGGACGAGAGAGCGCCAGCCGCTTCGAGCACGACCTCGGCGAGGCGCTTCTCGCTCTCGGTCAGGTCGTCGAACAGCGCGGCGATCCGAACGTCGATCGCATCGTCCGCCGATACGCCGCCCACACCGTTCGCAGTCGCCTCTTTTTTCATCTTTTCCATTTCATGAAAATTCTCTTTCATATATGCTTCACTGTCAAGCCGGACAGCCGGCAGCAACACCATAGGACCAATGACCGACTTGTTCTCACATCCGGCCTTCATGCCCGACAAGGCAGCCTTTATTGGCAACCCCTCTCGCAAGGCGGGCGCCTATCCCGAGCCCTTCAAGGCAACGCTGTCGCACGCCGGATATGTCAGGGCGGCCGGGATCATCACGTCCTGGCCGGGATACGCGCCGACACCGATCGTCTCGCTCGCAACGCTGGCGGAGCGGCTCGGTGTGGCCAGCATTCACTACAAGGACGAAGGCGACCGCTTCGGTCTCGGCTCCTTCAAGGCGCTCGGCGGCGCCTACGCGGTGTTTCGCCTGCTCGCCCGGGAACTCGGACGCCGCAACGACAGCTTCGACGAGGCGGCACTTGCCTCCGGTCGGCTGAAAGAGGCGGCCAAGCAGATCACAGTCTGCTGCGCCACCGACGGCAATCACGGTCGTTCGGTCGCCTGGGGCGCGCGCACGTTCGGAGCGCGGGCCACGATCTTCGTTCACGAGACGGTCTCGGAACAGCGCGTCGACGCCATTCGGCGCTACGGAGCCGAGGTGGTCAGAACCAAGGGCAACTACGACGATTCCGTGCGCGAGGCCGATCGGGCCGCCGCCGAGAACGGCTGGTTCGTGGTGTCCGATACCTCCTATCCCGGCTACACCGACGTGCCGCGCGACGTCATGCAAGGCTATTCGGTGATGGTGGCCGAGGCCCTCGGCGCATGCGGGGCGCCACCTACGCACGTCTTCCTTCAGGCCGGCGTCGGCGGCCTTGCCGCTGGCGTCATCGCCCACCTTTGGGAAGCCTACGGCGCCGAGATGCCGATCACGACGGTGGTGGAGCCAGTCAGGGCGGCCTGCCTTTACGAAAGCGCGCGGTCGGGAAAACCGACGGCGGTTGCCGGCGATCTCGACACCGTCATGGCCGGCATGGCCTGCGGCGAGCCTTCGGTGATCGCCTGGCCGATCCTCGAAGGCGGAGCGTCCGCATTCATGACCATCCCGGACGAAGCGGCGCTTGCCACAATGCAGCTCTTGGCGTCGGGCGACGCCGGGGCCACCATTGTCGGCGGCGAATCGGGGGTCGCGGGCCTTGCCGGATTGATCGTCGCCGCCGGTCAGCCGGACTGGCGGCAGACGCTTGGTCTCAATCGCGCCTCGCGTGTGCTGCTCATTGGCAGCGAGGGCGACACCGATCCGGATCTTTACGCCCGCATCGTCGGCCGCACCGGCGACGCGGTTCGCGCTGGAGCACAGAGATGACAGACCTTTCTCCCGCCCTGCCCGTCAACGGCGACCGTCTCGTCGCGCGCCTCAAGGCGCTTGGTCAGGTCGGCGCATTGCCGGAAGGCGGCGTTTGCCGCCTTGCCCTGACACCCGAGGATGGCGCCGGCCGCGATCTCGTCGTCGGCTGGATGCGGGACCAGGGACTTGAGGTGGCGATCGACCCGATCGGCAACATCTTCGGGACCCGCAAGGGCACGCAGGACGGTCCGTCGGTGATGATGGGCTCGCATATCGACACGGTGGCGACCGGCGGCCTCTATGACGGCAATCTCGGCGTGCTCGCCGGCCTGGAAGTGCTGCAGGCCCTCGACGACGCCAAGATAGCCACCGTCCATCCGGTGACCGTCGCCGCCTTCACCAACGAGGAGGGCGCCCGCTTCCAGCCGGACATGCTGGGCAGCCTCGTTCACGTCGGCGATCTGCCGCTTCAGGACGCTCTCGACACCATCTCCATCGACGGCACGCGGCTCGGCGACGACCTGGCCGACATCGGCTATTCGGGCACCGCACCGCTTGGCGGCATCAAGGCCGCCGCCTATCTCGAATACCATATCGAGCAGGGCCCGGTGCTGGAGGCCGAGGGGATCGACATCGGCGTCGTCGAAGGCGTGCAGGGCATTTCCTGGACCGAAATCACGCTGTCCGGCCGGGCGAGCCATGCCGGCGCCACTCCCATGCGTCTTCGGCGTGACGCCGGCCTCGCCGCCGCCCGCATCGCTCACGGCGTCGCCGACATCGCCAAGTCGATCGGTGGCGACATGGTCGGCACGGTCGGTTCGCTGCGCCTTCGTCCCAACCTCGTCAACGTCGTTGCCGAGATGGCGCAGATGACGGTCGACCTTCGCCACCCGCAGGAGAAGGTGCTGGCCGAAGCCGAGGCTCGGCTTGCCGCCCTGGTGGCGCGCGTGGCCGAGGAGGAGCATGTCTCCTTCACGCGGCGCCAGTTGGCCCGCTTCGAGCCGGTGGCTTTCAACGGCGACCTGGTCGGCCGCGTCGAGCACACGGCAAAGAGCCTCGGCCTCACCACCCGCCGCATGTTCTCCGGCGCCGGCCACGACGCCCAGATGCTGGCCCGCACCTGCCCGGCCGCCATGGTGTTCGTCCCCTCCATCGCCGGCCTCAGCCACAACACCGCCGAATACACGGCGCCCAGCGACATCGCCAACGGACTTGCCGTGCTCGGCACGCTGGCGCTGGAGCTGGCCGGCCGCGCCAACACACCCGCCTGAGGAGTATTGAGAGAATGTCCCGCACCATCGTCGTCGGTGCCGCCCAGCTTGGGCCGATCGCCCGCGCCGACAGCCGCGAAGTCGTCATCAACAGGATGATCGCGCTGCTCGAAAAGGCCGCCCGGCGCGGCTGCGATCTCGTGGTCTATCCGGAACTGGCGCTGACCACCTTCTTCCCGCGCTGGTTCATGGAAGACCAGGCCGAGGTCGACAGCTTCTTCGAGACGGAGATGCCCGGGCCGGAAACGGCCCCGCTGTTCGCCAAGGTCCGCGAGCTCGGCGTCGCCATCAGCTTCGGCTATGCCGAGAAGACGGTGATCGATGGCCGCGTCCGCCGGTTCAACACCTCGATCATCGTCGACAAGATGGGGGCGATCGTTCACCGCTACCACAAGGTTCATCTGCCTGGGCATACCGATAACGAGCCCTGGCGCGCCTTCCAGCACCTTGAGAAGCGCTATTTCGAACCGGGCGACACCTTCTTTGAGCCCGCCGACTGCCTCGGCGGCAAGCTCGGCATGGCGATCTGCAACGATCGCCGCTGGCCGGAAACCTACCGCGAGCATGCGCTGCGCGGTACCGAGATGGTGCTGATCGGCTACAACACGCCGTATCATTATCCGCTGGCTCCGGAGCACGATCACCTGCAATGCTTCCACAACCACCTGGCCATGCAGGCCGGCGCCTATGCCAACGGCATGTGGGTGGTGGGTGTCGGCAAGGCCGGCAACGAGGAGAACTGCGTTCTGATCGGCCAGAGCTGCATCATCGCGCCGACCGGCGAGATCGTCGCCATGGCCTCGACGCTGGGCGACGAGCTGGTTACGCACGACTGCGACCTTGATCGCTGCACTGAGATTCGCGCCAATATCTTCAACTTCCAAAAGCACCGGCGGCCGGAAATGTATCCGCTCCTGTCGGCGCCGGTCTGACGCCGTTTCGGGGACAGATTTCCATGGCCGACCTGACGCCCATCCCGTTGCCGATTCTCGTCAACCGGATGTTTCGCGAACTCGAGGCGAAGAAGAGCGCCTTCCACCTGCCGCGCTTCAAGTTCGCCAAGGCGGCGGCCGGTCGTGACCTTTCCACCTCGATCTTCGGACGGAGGGCGGCGACGCCCTTCGGACCGGCAGCCGGTCCGCATACCCAACTGGCGCAGAACATCGTGCTGAGCTGGCTGGCCGGTGGCCGGGTGATCGAGCTCAAGACGGTCCAGGTGCTCGATCATCTGGAGATCGCCCGCCCTTGCATCGACATGGAGACGGTGGGCTTCAACATCGAGTGGTCGCAGGAACTGTCGCTTGAGCAATCGCTCGAGGAATACGTCAAGGCGATGATGCTGATCGAGATGGCCAAGGCGTCGGGCCTTGCTCCAGGCCTTGACGATACCGTCATCGACATGAGCGTCGGCTATGATCTCGCCGGCATTCGCTCGGACAAGGTGCGGGCCTTCATCGCCGGCATGAAGGATGCGAGCGCCGTCATCGAGCGGCTGCGGCCACAGATTCCCGACGCCTATGCCCGCTTCCGGGAGCTGGCCTATCCCACCTGCATCTCGGACAGCGTCACGGTCTCCACCTTTCACGGCTGCCCGCCCGGCGAGATCGAGGCGATTGCCGCCCACCTGATGGCCGAGGAAGGGCTCGACGTGGTCGTCAAGCTCAACCCGACGCTGCTGGGCAAGGCCGACCTCAATGCCATCCTGCATGACAGTCTCGGCTACGCCGATCTCGTGGTGCCCGACGCGACCTTCGAGAAGGACGCAAAGTGGGAGGACGTCAGGGGTATCGTCAGCCGGCTCGGCGAACTGGCCGACAAAGTCGGGCGCGGCTTCGGCGTCAAGTTCTCGAACACGCTGCTCGTCCACAATCACAAGCAGTTCTTTCCGGCCGGCACCGGCGAGATGTATCTGTCCGGGCCACCGCTGCACGTTCTGGCCATCGAGCTGGTCGCTCGCTTCCGGACCGAGTTCGGCGATCGCTTCCCGATTTCCTTCTCGGCCGGCATCGACGTCGGCAACTTCGCCGATACGGTGGCGCTCGGCCTCAAGCCCGTCAGCGTCTGCACCGACCTTCTGAAGGGCGCCGGCTATGGCAAGGGAACGGACTATATCGCCGACCTCACCGATCGCCAGGCCGAGGTGGAGGCAACCGACCTCGACATCTTCACTCTGAAGGCCTTCGGGCTTGCCGAAGCTGCGTTGGACGACCTGAAAATCGCGGCGGAACGCAAGACAGCCCTGATCACGGCTCTCACGACCAGTGCGGACCTGCGCGAAGCCGCAGGGCCGGATTTCGAGGCGTGGGTTTCTGCTGCCCGACTTCGCAACACCGCTCACTATGCTGCTCGCGTGCGGACCGACCGTCGCTACAGCCGCCCCGAGGTCGATCATCCGCCGCGCCGCACCGGCATTCCGCTGGCGCTTCTCGATTGCGAGACCTGCGGCAAGTGCGTCAACGTCTGTCCCAACGACGCCATCTTCCGCTATCCCCTGCCGCAGGAGCCGGTCGTCACGGCGACGCTGAGCCCTGGCTCGACCGTGGTGGTCGGCGAAACGCAGCCGGTGACGCGCGCCCAGCAGATCGGCATCTTCGCCGACGCCTGCAACCGCTGCGGCAACTGCGACGTCACCTGTCCCGAAACCGGCGGGCCCTTCGCCCGGAAAGCCAACGTGTTCGGCTCTCTCGCAAGCCTTGACGACGCGCCGGACCGCGACGGCCTTGCCGTCGAGAGAACCGCGACAGGCCTTCGCTCGCATGTGCACGACAACGGCGAGCGGTTCACGATCGACGACGATGGCGCTCGCCTCATCTGCCGAGGCGACGGTCTCGACCTCTCGATCGATCCGGCCGCACCCGAAGCGACCTCCGGTACGGCAGACCGCCCGGCCGATATCGGCCGCATGATCCTCCTCGCCCGCATCGCTCGCGCCGTCACGGCGCCGACGATCGTCACCTATGCCAACGCCGCCTTCGACTGAACGGACACTCGCCAGATGCCCATGATCACCCTCACCGTCAACGGTCGCGACCATCAGCTCGATGTCGAGGCGGACGAGACGCTGCTTTCCGTATTGCGCGACCGGCTGAGGGTCACCTCGGTGAAGGATGCCTGTTCCGGACAGGGCCAGTGCGGCTGCTGCCTGGCGCTGATCGGCGGCAAGCCGAGCAAGACCTGCACCCTCAAAGCCACCGCCGTGAGAGGACGCCCCATCGTCACGCTGGAAGGCATCGACGCGGCGGAGCGCCAGCTTTATGCCGATGCGTTTCAGGCGGCCGCCGGTGTCCAGTGCGGGTTCTGCACGCCCGGCCTCGTGGTGCGCATCAAGGCGCTGACCGACGCCGGCGAGGCGACGGACCGGCAGGAGATCGCCGCCGCCCTCGACGGCCACCTCTGCCGCTGCACCGGCTACAAGAAGGTGATCGACGCGGTCGAACTGATCCGCGACGTCAAGGCGGGCGTGAAGCCGCATCCGCAGCCGATGACGGATGGTGGCGTCGGCCGGCCGGTCGAGCGCTTCCGCGGCGGCGATCTCACGCTCGGCGATCGGCCGTTCCTCGCCGACATCGAGGTGCCCGGCCTGCTGCACGGCGCCTTCGTGCTGTCGCCACATGCGCGGGCCCGGGTCAACTCCGTCGATCTTTCGAAGGCCCTCGCCCATCCGGGCGTGGTGCGCATCGCCACCGCCGGCGACGTACCCGGCGATCGCTGGGTCGGCCAGATCAAGAAGGACTGGCCGGTGTTCGTCGCGGTGGGCGAGGAGGTCCGCTATGTCGGCGACGTTATCGCCGCTGTCGCAGCCGAGACGCCAAGGGCCGCCCGCGCGGCGGCGGCTCTCGTCGCCGTCGACTACACGGTGCTGGAGCCAACGCTGTCGCCGGAAGAGGCACTGAAACCCGGCGCGCGGCAGGTCAATCCGCGCCAGCCCAACATGTTGTCCGAGACGGTGATCGAGCGCGGCGACGTGGACGCAGCGCTGGCCGCCTCCGCCCATGTCGTCTCCGGTACTTGGCAGACACAGCGCATCGAGCACCTGTTCCTGGAGCCGGAAGCCTGTCTGGCGGTGCCGCTCGAAGACGGCCGCCTCCACCTCTATTCGCAGGGACAGGGCGTGTTCGAGGACCGCAAGGCGGTGGCCGGCGTGCTGGGCGAGGCGGTGGACAACATCTTCGTCGAACTGGTGCCGACCGGCGGCGCTTTCGGCGGCAAGGAAGACATGACGGTGCAGGCGCAGACGGCGGTGCTCGCCCGCCTGACAAATCGTCCGGTACGCCTGGTTCTGTCGCGCGAGGAATCGGTGCGCGTTCATCCGAAGCGCCATCCGATGAAGATGACCTATTCGGTCGGCTGCGATGCCGAAGGGCGGATCACCGCTGCCAAGATCGACATTCTCGGCGACAGCGGCTGCTACGCCTCGGTGGGCGACAAGGTGCTGGAGCGCGCCGCCGGCCATGCCTGCGGTCCCTACAGGGTGCCGGCGTTGTCCATCCACTCGATCGCCGCCTATACGAACAATCCGCCCTGCGGCGCCATGCGCGGCTTCGGCGTCAACCAGACCTCGTTCGCCATGGAGGGCTGCCTCGACCTTCTGGCCGAGAAGGTCGGCATCGACGGCTGGGAGATGCGCTGGCGCAACGGCGTTCGCGTCGGCGACGTCTTCTCCTCCGGCCAGATCCTCGAGAAATCGGTCGGCCTTGAGAAGTCTCTTCTGGCCGTCAAGGACGCCTATTACGCGACGAAAGCCGAGGGCAAGGCGGTCGGCATCGCCTGCGCCGTGAAGAACTCCGGCATCGGCAATGGCGCCCTCGAATGGGGCAAGTGCCGTCTCGAAATCGAGGCGGAAGACCGCGTCGGCCTCCACATCGGCTTCACCGAAATGGGGCAAGGCCTCCTCACCATCGCCGCCCAATCGGCCGCCGAGGTGACCGCCCTGCCGTCGTCGCTCTTCGTGCCGCAGGTCAACAGCCGCTTCGATGTCGGCTGCGGCCAGACCACAGGATCGCGCGGTACGCTGTTGGCCGGCAACGCCGTAATCAAGGCGGCGAAGGCGCTGCGCGCCGCGCTCGACGGGGGCAAGACCCTGAAGGATCTCGTCGGCGAGGTGTTCGTCGGAGACATCATGATCGACGACACCACGGCGCCGGGACAGCTCAAGAACGGCAAGATCAAGACCCACACGGCCTTCGGTTGGGCAACGCAGGTGGCGATCCTCGACGAGACCGGCCGCGTCGCCAAGGTGATCGCCGCTCACGATGTCGGCAAGGCTCTGAATCCGAAGCTGGCCGAAGGCCAAATCGAAGGAGCCGTCCACATGGGCCTCGGCTACGCCCTGACGGAACAGCTTCCCTGTGAGGACGGCATGCCGGTGACGACCAACGTCCGCGAGATCGGCGTGCTCAGGGCGTCCGACATGCCTGAGGTCGAGGTGATCATCATCGAGGAGCACGAACCGGAAGGGCCGTTCGGTGCCAAGGGGATCGGCGAGATCGGCCTCGTACCGACCGCCGGCGCCGTAGCCTCGGCGCTCGCCGCCTTCGACGGCGTGCGGCGCACGGTGTTGCCGATGATCGACAGCCCGGCTGCAAGGGCGCTGTCCGTCGGCCTCGGTCCCGACCTCGACCGGAGCCACTGGCATTGACCCGTTCCATCACTCTGGGGCCCGACAGAACCGGCCGCACCGTAGCGATCGTTGACGGCGTGATCGCCGAGGCCGCCGATCCGGCGGCGCCGACCGTGTCATGCCCGGATGGAGAAATCCGACCGGGCGCGGTCTGCGCCCATACCCATCTCTACTCGGGCCTTGCGCCCTACGGCATGCCGCCAGCCGAACCGGCACCCGCCAACTTCGTCGAAATCCTTGAAAAGGTGTGGTGGCGGCTCGACCGGGCGCTCGATCGCCAAACCCTCAGGGCGTCGGCCCGCGACTACATCGCCAAGGCATTGCTTGCCGGCACCACCAGTCTTGTCGACCATCACGAGTCGCCGCATTTCATAGGCGGCTCGCTTCAGGTGCTGGCGGACGCGGCAGAAGAACTCGGCGTGCGGGCGCTTCTCACTTTCGGCACCACCGAGCGCAATTTCGGCCGCGCGGAAGCCGAGGCCGGCCTTGTCGAGTGCGGCAATGTCGAGGAGACGCCGCTCATCCGCCGCCTCGTCGGATTGCACGCCAGCTTCACCGTATCCGACAACACCATCCGCGCGGCGGGCGAGCTTTGCGCCGCACTCGGCACGGTGATGCATGTCCATGTCGCCGAAGCGCTCGATGATGTCGAGGATGCGCGGGCTCGCGGCTACGCCGGCCCGCTCGAGCGCCTCCTCGCCCTCGACGCGCTGCCGCCCGGATCGATCCTCGCCCACGGCGTGCATCTGACGGCCGACGAAGTGCGCGAAGCGAACCGACACGGCCTCTGGCTGGTCCAGAATCCGCGCTCCAACGAGGGTAACCGGGTCGGCTATCCCGCCAACCTCCGCCACTCGGACAAGGTCGCGCTCGGCTGCGATGGCTGGAATGCCGACATGGCCGTGGAAGAAGTCGCCCTCTTCCGTCTTGCCGCAGCCGAAAGCGACGACGGAGCGGCTGGCCGCCTTGATGCCGGCCAGCGATTGATCGCCGAGCGCTTCGGATTCTCGGCCACAGGACTCTCGGCGGGTGCTGCCGGCGATCTGGTGGTGCATGAAGGCGGCAAGGCGACGGTGGTGGTGGTCGACGGCCGGCTCGTCGTCCAAGACGGTCGTCTCATCGGTGCGGATGCCGGCGCGATCGAAGCCGAGGCGCGCGCCGAGGCGGCGCGTCTGTGGCAGCGGATGGCTGCGCTCTGACCCCGTGACGGCGCGACCGGCCAAGGCTATTGTCGGCGAAGGGAGAGACCGATGATCTATTTTCTCGACACCGCCGACGCCGCCGCCATCGCCCGCCTTGCGGACCTTTATCCGATCGCCGGCGTCACCACCAATCCGACGCTGATCGCTCGCGAGAAGCGGCCGTTCCCGGATATCATCAGGGACATCCGGGCCGTGATCGGCGAAGGCTCCATGCTGCATGTCCAGGTGACCGGCCACGACGCCGACACCATGGTGGCCGAAGCGCGCAAGCTCGCCGACTTCGTCGGTGCCGGCTTCCACCCCAAGGTGCCGGTGACCGCGGAGGGCCTCAAGGCGATCCGCCGTCTATCCGGGCTCGGCTTCCACGTCACCGCAACGGCCATCGTCACCGCCCAGCAGGCGTTGATGGCGGCCGTCGCCGGCGCAGCCTTCACCGCTCCCTACGTCAATCGGCTCGACATGATCGGTGGGGACGGCGTCAAGGTCGTCGCCGACATCGTCCATCTCTTCCGCACCCATGCCCTGCCGACCCGGTTGCTCACCGCCTCGTTCAAGAATGTCCAGCAGGTACATGACGTCACGATGGCCGGAGCGCATTCGGCAACGCTGCCGCCCGATATTCTCGAAGCGCTGATCCGGCACCCGCTCACCGACTCGGGCGTCGCCGGCTTTGCCGCCGATTGGACGGCCGCCTACGGCGAAGGCCGCAGCACGGCCGACCTTATCTGAGACCGGGGCGCTTACGCCGCCGTCTTCTTCTTGCCAGCGTGATGGGTGGCCTCGTCGGTTGCCTTGGCGAAGACATCCGTCACCGATGTCGTCTTCGCGCCAGCCGGCTTGGTCGCCTTCGGTTTGCGTGCTTCCTTGGTCTTTTTCACTTGTCCCTTGGCCATATCGCTCTCCTCAGCGAAAGCGCGGCCGACGCGACGGTCGCCGCGCGCCTTTCCTTCGTCGGGCCGGTCTTCCGGCTGGCCACCGACGCGGACCATGATGAGCCGGCTTTTGCGCAGATACAACCTCAGCTTAGGTCCATGCGGTTTGCCGCGGACTCAAGCACGCAGCGGTTCGGCCTGAACGACACCGCGTCCATCACTGAGGCCCACGAGAACAGCGTCGAAGTCGCTCGGCTCGCTGAAGAGATAGCCTTGGCCGTAGCCGACGCCGAGCGCGGCCAGCTCCTTCAGAGTGGCCTCGTCCTCGATGCGCTCGGCGATCACCTCGATGCCGAGTTGGCGGCCGATTTCGTTGATCGCTCGGACGACCGTGCGGTCATAGGCGCTGTTGGCCATGTTGTGGACGAAACTGCCATCGATCTTGATGGCATCGACGTCGAAGCTCTTCAGGTAGGTGAACGACGACAGGCCGGAGCCGAAGTCATCGAGGTTGACGCGGCAACCGATGCCGCGCACGGCACGGATGAAGTCGCGCGCCACCTCGAAAGAGTTGATGACAGCCGTCTCGGTGATTTCAAGCGTCAGGCGCGAGGGCGTCAGGGGGCTCGTCCGGAACAGATCGGCAAGGTAGCGCCAGAGCGTCGGGTCGTTGAGCGAGTTGGCCGACAGGTTGACGGCCACGCGCAGATCGGGCACTGCCATGATCGCCGGCCCGAAATGCCTGATGACCTTGGCCAGCACCCAACGGTCGATGGCGCCCATAAGGTCGAAGCGCTCGGCAGCTGGAATGAAGGTGTCCGGCGTCAGCACGCCACCGTCGTCATCGAGCATGCGGATGAGGACTTCGAGCGAGCGGCCAACCGCACCAGTGGCGGCTATCGGCCGGATCTCCTGGGCATAGAGCACGAACCGGTCGCTCTCGATGGTCTCGCGGATACGGGCAGCGAGGCGGAAGTCGCTCATGTGCTGTTGCGCCTCGCCCGTGTCTTGCAGGAACACCGAGACGCGACCACGACCGGCGGCCTTCGCGGCGTAGCAGGCGACATCGGCCTCGGCCAGTACCGCTTCGGCACTCGCGGTGGTGACGTCAACCTGGGTAACGCCGACGCTGGCGCCAACCTCGTAAATCTTGCCCTCCCAGGTGAAGCGTATGGCCTCAATGGAGTCGATCAGCTTTTCTCCGACGAAGGCCGTGAACTGACGGTCGCAGTTTTCGATGAGAACGGCGAACTCGTCACCGCCCAACCGGGCGAGACAATCGCTGATCGGCACGATCGACCGCATGGTGCGCGCCACCTCCTGCAGGAGAGCGTCGCCGGCCAGATGCCCGGCCGTGTCGTTGACGATCTTGAAGCGATCGAGGTCAACGAACAGCAGCCCGTGCTGGCTGCCGTCCTCGCGCGCCGCAGCGATCATGCCCTGGATGCGCGTTTCGAAATGGCGGCGATTGGCGAGACCGGTCAGGTCGTCGTGCGTGGCGGCGTGGGCGAGAGAGCGCTGCATGGCGCGTTCGGCCGAAACATCCTGGAAGACCAGAACGGCGCCGGCCCGGCCGTCGGCAGCGGCGGCGACAATCGGGGCCGCCGCTTCGCGGATGTAGTGCACGTCGCGGCCGCGAACGTCGATCACCTGCGTTCCGAGCCGTTCGACCGGCGCGCCCGTTTCCAGCACCTGCCGCACGCACGACGCGGCAGGCCGGCCGCTATCGTCATGAACGGCCTGGAAGACCTCCTCGATCGGATGACCGCATGCCTCCGCTTCGGATAGACCGGTCATTCGTTGAGCGGCGGGGTTGACCAGCGCGACGCGACCGTCGGCATCGGTGGCAATGACGCCGTCGGAAATGGCGTGTAGCGTCGTCCTCAGACGCTCCTTCTCATCGCGCAGCGCCTGGGCTGCCCCCACCTGATCACTGATGTCCCAGGCGGTGCCGAGCAGCAGCCTGTCGCCATTCGACAGCGTCACCTGGTCGGCCAGTACGCGGATGTAGACCACGCCACGCCTGGGGCTCAGCAGGCGACAGGTGGTGTTGACGCGCGCCCCAGGATCCACCGCCGCCTGATGCAGCATGTCCGACAGGCTTGGACGATCCTCGGGATGGACGAAGCTCAGCCATTCGAGCGAACGCTGTCCGCTCCGGTCGGTCGCCATCTGGCCAAAGGTCTCGCCATTCCATGTCGCGGCACCCGTGGCGAGGTCGATGCTCCAGAGGCCGATGCCACCGGCCTCGACGGCGAGGCGCACGCGCTCTTCGAGAAGCTGGATCTCCAGCTCCGCCGCTTTGTTGCGCGAGATGTCGGTATGGGTACCGATGATGCGAAGCGGGCGACCGTCGGCATCGCGGGAGATCACCTTGCCACGGTCCAAAATCCAAACCCAATGGCCGTCCTTGTGGCGCAGGCGGAACTCCGCTTCGAGCCATTCGGTATCGCCCCGCTCATGGGCATAATTAACGGTGAGGAAGGTATCGCGATCGTCGGGATGCATCAACTGGAGCCAGGCATCCCCGCCGTCGATCGACACGTCGTCCGGCTCGTAGCCGAGCATGCGCTTCCAGGTGGGCGAGGTGTAGAGGCGACCGCCCGGCTTGTCGACATCCCAGACGCCCTGCTGACCGTTCTCCAGCGCAAAGGCCCAGCGGCTCTCGCTCTCGGCTATGGCTTCGAGCGTTCGCTTCTTGAGGTCTATATCTTCGATCTGGGTGATCAGCCGATCGGGCCGGCCGGTTACCGGGTCGGAGAGGACAATGATGGAGAGTTCCGCCCAGAAGACCTCGCCCGATTTGCGAACATAGCGCTTTTCGGCCTTGAGGCTGCGGATCCTGCCTTCCGAGATGCCCTTGCAATAGCCGACAAGCCTGTCCCGATCCGCCTCGTAGGTGATGTCCTGGAAGCCTCGGCCGACGAGTTCCGCTTCGCTGTAGCCGGTCATGGCACAGAAGGCCGCGTTGACCTTCAGATAAAGACCATCTGAGCTGATGATCGTCACGCCAATGCTGGCATCGTCCATCGACCGGCGAAACAGATTCTCGCTTTCGGCCAGGTCCCTTTCGCGTTGGCGCAGGCGCTCCAGCAACACGCAGGTGGCGATCGGCAACAAAACGCCGATGGAAACACCGAGAGGAGTCAGCACGGGGGCCTGCGACGCTTCGACCATGCCGTAGGCGGCCATCATCGTCACGAACCAGACCGCACCCGACAGCACAGCCATATCTATGGGGCGGAGGACAAAGCTCGCGAGCAGCAGCGGGACGACGAAGAACACCATCGGCTCGGGCAGCGTGGCGGTGGCAACGACGGCGCCAGCCGAAAACACCAGAACCAAGGTGAGGAAAATCCAGCCGCTCAGCCAAGCGGGACGCCGGCCAAGCCGAGCGGCATCGCGTTGCAGATAGAGCAACGCCGGAATGAAGATAGCAAAAGCGGCGGTCCCGCCACCCCACCACACACCGAGCGGCATCGGCGTGTTCCGTAGAGCTCCCGCTCGCGAGAGAAGAAATGCCAAGGCGAGGCTGGCGAGAGGGGCAAAGATGGCGGCGGCCAGCGCGGCAACCACCTCGAACAGTTCCTCGTTGCGCGACCGCTCCACCCAGGTCCGGACGAGATCGATCACCCAGAGGCCAACTCCCATGGAGAGGGCCCGCACGAACAGGATTGAGATGAAGAAGTGAGCGTCGCCGCCACGATACCAGGCGAACAGCAGCCACCCCATGAGGGCACCCGCCACGCCGACCAACCGATCGCCGGCCGGCCGGTTGGCCAAGAGGGCGACGACCACGGCATCGGCCGGCCATACGGGCGTTCTCACACCGGCCAGCACGACGATCGAGATCATCACCGCGGACAGACCAGCGTACAGCAGACCGCAGCCCGCAAATACTCCGAACCGGCTTCCGGGGAACACGCCTTTCAGCACCGCAACACCATGTCACGAGGTGAAGTTGCGGCGACATTGGCAGGCCGGCGTGAAACAACGCTTAACAATGCACCACTTCGGCGGGAACACTGTCCGGAAAAACCTCAGGCCGGTCGGCCCAACCCACGACGCAAAAACGAGGAAGCAGAACAAAATCTGCTCCCTCGTTCGTCTTACTTAGCCCGGATGCGTTGGCGAACCGCCGGCTTCACTCCTCAAATGAGAAGCGCCCGACTTCGCAGACATTGACGCCGGACTTCGTGGCTTCCGTGGAGTCTTCGAACACGGCGCGGAAGTCATACTTGCAGTACCCCGAACCGTCGTCGATGTTGACCGTCACCTCACCGCCCGGCTGGAGCATGTTGTCTCCCAAAATGTCCTCTTGCCAATCGTCCTGGCCGGTGTTCGAGGCATAGAACTCCTGGATCGCCGTGGAGGTGTTATTGACCACGACGACGCGCCGGTCGTAGGCGCTGGCGTCGACCACGCACGCAATAATGACGGCAACGGCCAAAGCCGATGTCTGCATATGGAAATTCATCTTCTTCCAACCCCTCTCGTCTTTCACGACCGGCGAAATCTGCCGCCTGAAGACGCCGCACCAAAGCACGCCGGCAAATGACGGTCACCTGCGACTTTTGGGGGCTGTCGACGCTCGTTATGCGGAGGCGTCAGGCGAAGACGATGGTTTTCTTGCCGTGCATCAGCACGCGTGCCTCAAGATGCAACTTCACCGCGCGAGCAAGGACGCGCGACTCGTTGTCGCGGCCGACGGCGACAAGATCCTCGGCGGACAGGGCGTGGGTGACGCGCGAGGTTTCCTGCTCGATGATCGGACCTTCGTCGAGGTCGGGCGTCACATAGTGAGCGGTGGCGCCGATCAGCTTCACGCCGCGCTCGTGAGCTTGGTGATACGGCCGCGCGCCCTTGAAGGACGGCAGGAAGGAGTGGTGGATGTTGATGATCTTGCCGAACAGCGACGACGACAGCTTGTCGGACAGCACCTGCATGTAGCGTGCGAGCACGACCAGTTCGGCGCCGGTTTCCTCGACCAGGGCCATGACCTTGGCCTCCTGCTCCTCCTTGTTCGACTTGTCCTTGTCGACCGGCCAGCAGTAGTAAGGAATGCCCTGAGCCTCGGCAAAGGCGCGGCTGTCCTCGTGGTTGGAGACGATGGCGGCCACCTCGGCCTTCAGCCAGCCAACGCGGATCTGATACATCAGGTGCTGAAGGCAGTGATCGAACTTCGACACCATGATGATGATCTTCGGCGTACGGGCGGCATCGACCAGGTTGACGGTCATGCCGAAGGTCTCGATGGTGTCGGACAGCGCGGCGCGGATCGTGTCGGCACTGAGGGCCGACGGCGTCTCGAAAGCGATGCGCATGAAGAAGCGATTGGTAACCCGATCCCAGAACTGGGCACTTTCGGCGATGTTGCCACCGAGGCCGGCGAGGATGGTGGTGACCGAGGCGACGATGCGCGGACGATCGGCGCAGGAGAGCGTGAGAATGTGGGTGCGCTTGTGGGCGTCGGCCATGGTCGGGGAACCTCGTCGCGATTTGATCGACGCTAGTTAGCTTGGCCTGCCCCGAGAAGAAAGAGGCTAAAGCATTCAGATATGGCCAACCGCCGTCTGACGTTCACAAAGGACGCTCGTCAAGGGCCACCGACTTCACCAGCGCGAACACCGAGCGGCCCGGTTTGAGGTCCAGTTCGGCCACCGCCGCCCGTGTGACCGAGGCGGCAAGCCGGGAGCCGCCCTGAAGCGCCACGTCGACAGTAACGCTCGGACCGGAGACGTCCGGCACGTCGGCTACGGTACCGGCCAGCACGGTTCGGATGGTGACGCCTTCGGGCCGGCGGGTGGCGAGCGCCACGTCGGTCGCGTGGACCAGTACGCGCACCGTCCTGTGTTCCGGCCGCACGAGGCCATTCAGCCAGACCGTTCCCGCGGGCGTCTCGACCGGCGTCAGTTGGAAAGCGTCATCGGGTGGGCCGAGCCGCCCTTCGATCACCGACATGATCTCGAAGCGATCGGCCGCGAGGCGGAACACGTCGGCAGGCGAGCCCTCGCGCACGACCTTGCCCGCCTCCAGCACCACGACCTTGCCGGCGAGCCGCGCGACCTCCTCGACGGCGTGGCTGACGTAGACGATGGGGATGCCGAACTCGTCGCGCAGGGTCTCGATCAGCGGCAGGATTTCCAGGCGGCGCGGTGCGTCGAGGGAAGCAAGCGGTTCGTCCATCAGCAACAGGCGCGGCGAGGCGAGCAGCGCCCGCCCCAGGGCAACGCGCTGCTGTTCGCCGCCGCTCAGCGTCGACGGATGCCGATCGAGCAGGTGGCCGATGCCGAGCGTCTCGATCACCGGTCCTTCGTCGATCCGTCGCTGGTCCCGAGGCGTAAACAGCCGACCGTAGCGAAGATTGTGACGGACGGAGAGGTGCGGAAACAGCCGCGCCTCCTGAAACACCACGCCGATGCGGCGGCGGTGGGGCGGCACGCGGCGCCTCTCACCGTCGGCCAGGACCGCGCCATCGACGAGGATCCTGCCGGAGCGAAGCCGCGTCAGGCCGGCGATGATCTTGATCACCGACGACTTGCCGGAGCCGGACGGGCCGAACAGCGCGGTAACGCCGTCGCCGCCGGAGAACGCGACATCGAGTTGAAAATCCCCGAGACGCTGGTGGATCTCGACGTCGATCACGAGGAGGTCCTCCTGAACCAGCGCGCGATGATCTCCGAGGCGACAAGAGCGGCGAGGCCGATCGAAGCGGCGATCACCGAGAGGAGAAGCGCCTCGCCGTCGCCTTCGGGGCTCTGGCTGGCCGTATAGATGGCCGAAGCGATGGTCCGCGTCTCGCCGGGAATGTTGGAGACGAAGGTGATGGTGGCGCCGAACTCGCCGAGCGCCTTGGCAAAACCCAACGTCGCCCCGACCAGAATGCCGGGCAGCGACAGAGGCAGCGTCACCAGGAAAAAAGTGGCAACCGGACCGGCACCCAGCGCGCCGGAAGCCTGTTCGAGGCGGGCGTCGACCGACTCGATGGACAGGCGGACGGCGCGGACGATGATGGGCAAGGCCATGATGACGGCGGCGACGACGGCGCCCGTCCAGCGAAACGCAAAGACGATGCCGAAGTGCTGATCGAGAAATCCGCCGATTGGTCCCTTGCGGCCTAAGAGCAGCAGCAGCACATAGCCGGTCACCACCGGTGGCAGCACCAGAGGCAGATGAATGAGCCCGTCGAACAGCGCCTTGCCGGGGAAGCGCCCACGGGCAAGGATCAGGGCCAGCACGACGGATACGGGAACGCCCCACAACGTCGCCACGGCGGCGACCTTGAAGCTCAGGGCAATGGCAGTCCAGGCGTCAGGGGAGAGATCCGGCATCGGCTTACAGTGTTCGATCGGCACCGGGCCGGCAAGTGGTCATCCGGGAGAATGGTTCCCGTCGTGGGCGGTCGATGGGGCGGCGCGAGGCCGCCCCAAACCGATCACTTGGCCGGCTTGACGAAACCGGCGGCCGTGAACACGGCGTCGGCTTCCGGCCCCTTGAGATAGGTAACGAAATCCCCGGCAGCCGGGCCGGCGCCCTTGGTCAGGCCGATCGGGTAGACGATGGGCTTGTGGCTCGTTTCGGGGAAGGTGGCGACGACGGCGACACCCGGCTCGGCGGCGGCATCGGTTCCGTAGACGATGCCGAGCTTGGCCTCGCCACGAGCGACCATCTGCAAGGCGACGCGGACGTTTTCGGCCGGGGCGAAGCGCGGCGATACCGCATCGTAAAGGCCGAGCGACTTCAGCGCCTCCTCGGCATAGGCCCCGGCGGGAACGCTCTTGGCCTCGCCGACCGCGAGGCGCTCCTCACCGAGAACGGCCGGCAGCGCCGCCTTGTCGGCAAAGTCGACGGCGACCTTGGCGTCTTTCGCGGCCACCAGCACCAGGGAGTTGCCAAGAAGATTGAAGCTGCTGCCTTCCTTCATCAGGCCTTTCTCGTTGGCGTAGGCCATCCACTTGAGATCGGCGGAAATGAAGATATCGGCGGGCGCACCGGCCTCGATCTGCTTGGCCAACGCACCGGAGGCGGCGGGTGTGATCAGCACCTCGACATCCTTGCCGGCCTTGTAGGTGTCGGCGATCTTCTGAAGCGACGGCGCCACGGAGGCGGCGGCGAAAATCCGGATCTGATCGGCGGCGGAGGCAGCCGAAGTCAGGAGGCCGAGCGCAAGCGCGGCGACGAGGGCGAGCGACTTTTTCATGGAGTTGGGTTCCCGACGGATCGTTATATACGACACGCTATAACGATCCTCATGGGAGCGCAAGCGCCGGGAACGAAGGCGCTCAGATCAGGCCGTTGGCCGACAGTTCTTCCTTGACGTAGGCGTAGAACACCGGCGCGGCGATCAGGCCGGGTACGCCGAAGGTCGCTTCCATGGCGAGCATCACCGTCAGCATTTCCCAGGCGCGCGAGTTGATCTGCGTTCCGATGATGCGGGCGTTGACGAAATACTCGAGCTTGTGAATGGCGATCAGGAATATCAGCGCGGCGATCGCCGCCGGAGCCGACACGCCGAGGCTGACGATGAAGATCACCGTGTTGGAGATGATGTTGCCGATCACCGGCAGCAGGCCGACGATGAAGGTGACCGCCACCATGGTCTTCAGGAACGGCAGCTGAACGCCGATCAGCGGATCGAGGCCGTAGAGGAAGATGGCGGTCAACGTCGTATTGAGCAGCGAAATGCGGATCTGGGCGAAAACGACGCGGCGGAACGACAGCGTGAGGCGACGAACGCGGCTGATCAGCTCGATGGCGAGCGGGCCGTGCGGCTTCTCCGGCGGTTTGCGGAACAGAACCAGGGAGCCAATGATGATCCCGAACAGGATGTAGACCAGGATGCGGCCGACGTCCTGACCGAAGCGCTGCAGCTCCCAGGCGTTGTCCTGCAGGAACTTCACCGCCTGCCGGCGGAGTTCGTCGGTGTTGACGGGCAGGTAGTCGCCAATCCACGGCGGCAGGTAGGTGCGGCCAGTCTCCAGCACCTGCGCCATCTTGTGAATGAGGGCGAAAAGCCCCTCCGAGCCGTTGGTGAACAACGAGCCGGCCGAGATGACCGCCGCCGTGATGCCGAGCGAGATCACTGCAACGATGACGATGAGGGCAACCGCCTTGCCCATCTGCTGGGTCCAGCCGGTACGGTTGCGCAGCCAGGGCGCGGCGCTGAGCGCCGTCTCATGCACGAGCAGCCCAGCCAGGAGACCGGCGAGCAGGCCCATCTCAAGACAGAGAAGCAGGGCGACGCCGACGATCACATATGAGGCGATCTTCACCCAGTTACACGAAGCCAGCTTGTCCATCGCCCGTGGTCATCTCCATCAGTGATGCCCCAATACAGCCCATTCCGGATGAACGCAAAAAGAAACGACGGGGGCTTCCGAGGTGAACCGATTCATGGCAATCCGTTGTGCTCGACGAGGAGGAACCCGATGTCCAGCGCAGCGCTTTCGAAACGTTTTCCCCGCGACTTTGTGTTCGGCTACGCCACCGCCGCCTATCAGATTGAAGGCGCCCATGACGAAGACGGCCGCAAACCCAGCATCTGGGACGCCTTTTCCCGCATTCCGGGCCGCGTCAGGAACGGCGACACCGGCGACGTCGCCTGCGATCATTACCACCGCATGCCGGAAGACGTGCGCCTGCTGAGGTCCCTTTCGGCGGATGCCTATCGTTTCTCGATCGCCTGGCCGCGGGTCATTCCCGACGGTCGCGGCCCGGTCAACGAAAAGGGCATCGACTTCTACGACCGGCTGATCGACGAGCTGCTGAAGGCGGAGATAAAGCCCTACGCAACCCTCTATCACTGGGATCTGCCGATCGAGCAGCATGGCCGCGGCGGCTGGTGTGCCCGCGACACCGCCTATGCCTTCGCCGAGTATACCGATGTTGTGATGGCCCGCCTCGGCGATCGCCTTTCGGGCATCATGACACTCAACGAGCCCTGGTGCTCCGGCCATCTGTCCTACCTGATCGGCGAGCATGCCCCCGGAGAACGCAATCTGACGGCGGCGCTGGCGTCGATCCATACGCTCAATCTCGCTCATGGGCTCGCCATGCAGGCGATCAAGGCGCGCCGATCCGATTTGCCGGCCGGCATCGTCTACAACGCCAAGGCCCTCTACCCAGCCAGCAACAGCCCAGACGACATCGCCGCCGCCGAGCGCTACCGCGCCTTCCACGATGGCGTGTTCCTGGATCCGGTGATGCTCGGCCACTATCCCGCCGACGTCCTGGACGCCTTCGGTCCGATCATGCCGGCGATCGAGCCCGACGATCTCAAGATCATCTCGACGCCCATCGATTTCCTCGGGCTCAATTTCTATGCGCCCGAGCGGATCGCCGTCGATCCCGCCCTGCCCTTCCCGCGTGCCCGCTCCGTCCAGGCGGAGAACGTGCCGCGCACCGCGATGGGATGGGAGATCCATGCCCCGGCCCTCGATCGACTGCTCACCGACCTCGACGCCCGTTACAAGCTGCCGCCGATCTACATCGCCGAAAACGGGTGCGCCCAGTATGACGAGCTCATCGACGGCAAATGCGACGATCCCGGTCGCATCGACTATCTCGAAAAGCACCTGACGGTCCTCGCCGACGCCCGCGACAAGGGAATCCGCGTCGACGGCTATTTCGTCTGGTCGCTGATGGACAATTACGAGTGGTCGCACGGCTATGCGAAGCGCTTCGGCGTCGTCTACGTCGACTACGAGACGCAGGTACGGACGCCCAAGTCCTCGGCCCTCTGGTATCGCGACCTGATCGCCGGCCGCGCCCAGGCCGCGTCCGTGTGATCACCGGAAACAAAAAGCCCCGGGAGCCAACGCTCCCGGGGAAGTTTATCGGCGCGCCTGGAAGGGTAACGGCCGAGAAGGACAACCAAGGAAAAGACAAACGTCAATCAAAGGACTTAAGAAGAGATTCAATAAAAGGTCTGGACTAGGATCACGTACTGAAAGCCTCGATCGTCGGGCGCCCCGTCAGACCAAGTCCATCGCGGAAGAAGGAATACTGGCGACGGCCGCGTTGCGTCGACTTTCCCGCCCCATGACGGGCAAGACGCCGCACAGCGCGCTCGGCAGCAAAACCATTGTCGAAAACCGCTCCCTCAAGAGAGCGAAAGCGCGGGTCAACCGCGTGAAACTCATAGACGCCACCGGCGCCAACCAACACACCAGCCGCTTCGCCGGCCAGTTCGACAATATATCCGCTATCCATTTCCTGCCTCCAGGGCCGGCGCGCACCGGCCACCCATCAAACCCGTTCGAGAGCGTTTGGTTTCAGCCACGTTCGAAAAAATCGACGACAGCATCGTCCAGCGGCGTGGGTAGGTATTGCCGGGTGAGTCATGGTCATGGTCGCCTCCTGGAAAGGCACCACCATGCCGGGGGCATGGCGCTTTAGCGATTGATCCGGCGGTCGCAAGCTACTGGTCAAATCCCGCCGCACCCGTGGTCCGGATGCCCCTTCATTTGGCACCGGAAGCGGCTGGTCTACGAGGAACCGCCGTCCAAAGATTCCCGGAAATGGAGATAAATCGTCCCAACGGCAGCTTGGACGGGCAATGATTCAAATTCGCGGCATCGCGGCAAGGCGGGCTTAGCTTATGCCGCCGACAATGCAGCTCTTCGAGAGCCCGGAGCCGCCCCGATGTCCATCTCGCCCATCTTGTCGATTTCCACGTCGGGCATGCAGGCCGCCGCGACACGCCTTGAAGCTTCGGCGCAGAACATCGCCAACGCCCAAACGTCGGGTCCGTTGCCAAACGCCGCCGGCGCCACGTCCGCTTATGCGCCGGTCGCGGTGAAACAGGCCGACGTCAAGGGTGGTGGCGTCTCGGCTCGCATCGTCAGCGCCGCCGATCCGTTTGTGCCGAGCTATGATCCGTCCTCGCCGGACGCCGACACCGAGGGAATGGTGGCCGCCCCGAATGTCGACATGGCCAGCGAGATGGTCAACGTCATGACGGCCCGCATCAGCTACGAGGCGTCGGCGAAGACGCTGAAAGTGGGCAACGACATGCTGAAGGCGACGCTCGACGCCTTCAGCTGAGCAAGGCGCTCAGGCGCGCAGCCGCTTCACCGCCTCGATATGGCGAGCCATGGCCTCTGCTTCCGCCGGCGTGAAGACGGCGGCGACGATCTCCGTCGCAAAGCGCTCTCCCTGGCCGAGCGGCGCATGGGTCACCGGCTGCCCGTTGACGCATGCCGCCTCGTCCGGCGACCGCACCGGAAAAGCCATGCCGACCGCCTCCTGGTCACCCGTGCGGCAGATCCAGCGGGCAGCTGCACCCGTGTCCTCGGGCCTGAAGGACGTGTAGTCGGCAGTCCCGTCGGGATGGACCTGCATGAAATGGGCCCGCCCCTCGTCATCGGTCAACGGATCGAAGGCGAACACCACCTCCGGTGCGAAAATCTTGTCCGAGGTCAGGGTGCCGGCACGGCTGGGATCCTTGGCGAGCTCCGCGATCCACTCGACATAACCTGGGCCGGGCTTGATATGCGGCGGAATCTCCTGACGGACACGCAAGCTCTCCGCCGTCTCGTGCACCGTGCCGAGAAGCCGGCCGCCTTCGCGAGCGCGCCAGTTAAGATGGCCGAGATAATGCACCGTGAGCGGCGACGACTTCAGGTTGGTGACGGTGATGCCGATGGCGATCCTCGACCGTCCCTCGTATAGCTTCAGGAGCGGCACCGCCTCGTAGTTGGTGGCAAAGGCGACCGTGTGGTTGTAGCGCCCGGTGACCGCGACATAGCGCCCGTTCGCGTCCTCGCCGACCAGGACGGCGGCATCGCGATAGGGGGCGTTGGGCAGCTCGCCATGCTGCTCACGACGCTCCATCGGGCCGGGAGCGCCGATCGCCGTGATGCCGGCGTGCTGGAAATAGCCGCCATAGGTCTCGAAGAATTTCTGCGTCGGGCGCGGCATGTCGAACATCGACTTCATGCCGACATCGCGGCCACCGAGACGAGCCGACCAGACATGCTGCCCCTGGAAAGGCAGCACCACCACCTCGTCGGCTCCGTTCGACAGCCTGACGGCATCGACTCCGGAGGCAAATCGGAACGCCGTCGCCGAGAGAGACCCGGCTCGGAAAATCATCCGCTCGGCTTCCGAGAACGCAATGCCGCGAAGGTCGACGGCTGCCGTCGCCCCTTCGCTCAACTTCGACAATGTCATACCATCCTCCCACGCACGGCGACCGGGGCTCCCTCCCGAGTCGACGATCGCCGGAGTGGCAGTCTGTCGCGTTTTATCCGGCGCTCCAAGGGGTGGAGACACAGCAATAGAGCTTAATGCAATGATATCACTCGGCAGCGGCGGCCGCCGTCGCCGAGCCGGGCGCCGTCTGCCATCCGAGATCGGGCAGTTGGATCATCCGCTGGCCACGCAAGTCCGATGCGCAGACGAGAAACCCGCGCTCTTCCATGTAAGCGAGCAACCGCCGCGCACGGGACGGCGAGCGTGTGCCGTAGGCGCGGGCGATCTCGGCGTCGGATGGGCATGGCGCCTTCTGGAGCGCCGCCTTGGCGACCAGCAGGAAGACGCCGCGCATGTCTTCGGGCAGTGATGCGGAGATCAGCGTGGCCTGCTGCCAGGCATCCTCGTCGACAGCCTCGGTCTCGACGCCGGCGCGGGCCAGCGACAGACGCTGGCGGAAGGACTGCAAGTCGAGGCTGTCGCCCGTCACCCGCTTGATGCGGCAACGGACGAGGAAGTCCTGATAGAGCATCGACACCGGCTGGAAGGCGGCGTCCGGCTCGGCCATCATTTCCACGAGGATTTCCTCGATCGCCTCGTCCCGGGCAAGCCGCCCAAGCAGATCGGCCTGGGGCGGATTGTCCTCCGGCGCCGGCGCCAGGGCCGCCCGGGAGCGCGACAGCTCGGAAAGGATATCGGCGGTGGAGACGGGCGCGGCGGTGACGCGCGGCGCCTCCTCGCCGGCCGTCGGCCGGAAAATCAACTCACGCGCCGCCTCTCCGCCCTGTTCGGGCAGCGGCGTCAACTTGGGGCCACCACCGCGCCCGGTGGTTTCCACCGGCCCGATCCTGACCGCTTCCGGCCGGCGGCCGATGGCCGGGCCAAGCGAGACGAACTCGCCGCGCTGAAGGTTGCGGAACATTTCCGCCTGTCGCCGCTCCATGCCGAGCAGGTCGGCGGCACGCGCCATGTCGATGTCGAGGAACGTGCGCCCCATCAGGAAGTTCGACGCTTCGGCGGCGACGTTTTTGGCCAGCTTGGCGAGACGCTGGGTGGCGATGACGCCGGCAAGGCCACGCTTGCGGCCGCGACACATCAGGTTGGTCATGGCACCGAGCGAGGCACGGCGTGCCTCGCCGTCGGCCTCGCCAGAGGCGGCTGGCGCGAACAACTGCGCCTCGTCGACCACCACCAGCATCGGATACCAGTGATCGCGCTCGGCATCGAAGAGGCCGTTCAGGAAGGCGGCGGCGGCGCGGACCTGGCCGTCGACGTCGAGCCCTTCGAGGTTGAGGACGACGGACACGCGGTGCTTGCGAACGCGGGCCGCGATCAGCGCCAGGTCACGCTCGGAGCAGTTGGCGTCCACCACGACATGACCGAAGCGGTCGGCGAGCGTCACGAAGTCGCCTTCGGGGTCGATGACGGCCTGCTGCACCCACTCGGCACTCTGCTCGAGCAGTCGGCGCAGAAGGTGCGATTTGCCGGAGCCGGAGTTACCCTGGACCAGCAGACGGGTGGCCAGCAGTTCCTCAAGGTCGAAGGCGGCACGCGTGCCGTTCGCCCTGTTGCCGATGTCCACGCTGAAGGTCATCCCGAAATCTTTGTCCTACGCACCGATAACGCCGCCCGCCGTCGCGGGCACGTTTCTTCTGTCGACCGATTCGGCCGCCTTGGCCAAGGGTGAAGCAAGATGCTAACGCTGTCTTCTCCCGTGATTCACAGGCTGGAGCTTCGACCATGGTTCGAATTGCGCTTCTCACCGTTTCCGATCGCGCCGCACGCGGTGAGTATGAAGACCTCTCTGGCCCGGCGATCGCGGCCTGGCTCGGCCGTGCCGTGACCTCGCCCTACGAAATCCTGACGCAGATAGTCCCCGACGGCGTGGACAGCGTCGGCGGCGAACTGGTGCGCCTCTGCGACGAAGAGCGGGTCGATCTCATTCTGACGACCGGCGGCACCGGGCCATCGCCACGCGACCTCACGCCGGAGGCGATGAAGGTTGTGCTGGAGAAGGAGCTGCCGGGGTTCGGCGAACTGATGCGCCGCATCAGCCTCCAGAAGGTGCCGACCGCCATCCTGTCGCGCCAGACGGCCGGTACGCGCGGTTCGACGCTGATCGTCAACCTTCCCGGCAAACCGGCCTCGATCGCCGTATGCCTCGACGCGGTGTTCCCGGCCATTCCCTATTGCCTCGACCTGATCGGCGCCGGCCGCATCGAGACCGACCCGGCCATCTGCCAGGCGTTTCGGCCAGCCTAGATGTGCACCTTAAGGTTGCTTGCAAGAAAGTCACTTCCCGTAGTATGAAGTGTCATCGATTTTGGCCAGACCATCGGCCCTGAACGCCTGGGGTCCATCCCCCGCGACGTGACGACCTTTCCAAACTCGGTAACCACCTGTCACGCGCTCCGTGCGGGCGCGCGACTTTCTATCAAGCGACTTTCTGAGGAAAGGATCTCATCATGGCTCTAGGTACCGTCAAGTGGTTCAACGCCACCAAGGGCTACGGCTTCATCGCTCCGGACGCCGGTGGTCCGGACGTTTTCGTTCACATCTCCGCCGTCGAGCGCTCGGGCCTTGGCTCGCTCAACGATGGCCAGAAGGTGAACTTCGAAGTCGTGCAGGACCGCCGCTCCGGCAAGTCCTCCGCTGACAATCTGTCGGCCGCCTGATCTCACGATCAACCGGTTTGAATGCAAAGCCCCGCGGGAGTCCTCTTCCGCGGGGTTTTCCTTGTCCGATGCGGAGCCGTCAGTGGGTGCCCGGCACCATCATGCGACGCAGGGTGGAATCCTTCAGCACGAAGTGGTGGTAAAGCGCCGCCGCCGCGTGGATCAGGATCAGCAGGATGAACACGGGCTTGTTGGCCGAGTGAATCTCGCCGAAGGTTTCGATGTCGACATACTGGGCGAGAAGACCGGTGATCGGCGTGACGATCAGCATGAGATAGAAAAGATAGTGCAACGCCTCGCCCGCCTTCACCTGCAGGGCCGGACCGGGCACCGATGGCGGGACGCCGAGCGCCAGGCGCAAGCCGAAGCGGAACAGCGTCAGAACCAGGACGGCGATGCCGACGCCGAGGTGCAGATAGTAGCCGGTCAGGAGCGGGGCGACGTCCTGTCCGGAATGCAGCAGATAATTGTAGCGCCCCATGTCTTCGCCGAAGATCAGTTGGAACAATACGAGAAGCACGATCAACCAGTGGAGCGAAAGCTGGAGAACGGTGTAACCGGTGGACTGCTTGGCCATGGCGGACTCCCGCGGTGGTTAACGGAGCGGAGCTTACACCAAATCCGCCGACACAATCGGCAAGATTGCATCGATCACCCGGAATAATACCGTCGGCGACGGCGCCGCCTCACCGCCGCTTCATGGCGGCGGCGAGAGCGGCGGCCATGGCGTTGTTGCCGGTGGATGGCGGCGGACTCCGCCGATCCGGCCGGCCGCCACCCGTGCCTTTCGGGGCGCCGTCATCGTCCTTGCGCATGGACAGGCCGATGCGCTTGCGCTTGGCGTCCACCTCGACGACACGAACCTTCACCACGTCGCCGGCCTTCACCACATCGCGGGGGTCCTTCACGAACCGGTCGGCCAGTTGGCTGACGTGAACGAGACCGTCCTGGTGAACGCCGATGTCGACGAAGGCGCCGAAGGCAGCAACGTTGGTCACCGTTCCCTCGAGGATCATGCCGGGCTTGAGATCGGCAATGTCCTCGATCCCTTCGGCGAAGTTGGCGGTGCGGAACTCCGGGCGCGGGTCGCGGCCGGGCTTTTCCAGCTCGCTCAGAATGTCGCGCACGGTCGGCAAGCCGAAACGCTCATCAACGAACTTCGCCGGGTTGAGCGCCTTCAGCATGGCGCTGTCCCCCATCAGCTGGCGAATGTCGCGACCGCAGGCGGCAACGATGCGACGCGCGACGCCGTAGGCTTCCGGGTGGACAGAGGAGGCATCGAGCGGTTCGTCTCCGTCGCGGATGCGCAGGAAGCCGGCGGCCTGCTCGAAGGTCTTGGCGCCGAGGCGCGGCACCTCCATCAGCGCCTTGCGGCTGCGGAAAGCGCCCGAAATATCCCGATAGGCGACGATGGCTTCGGCAAGCGACGGACCAAGGCCGGAAACGCGAGACAGGAGCGGCGCCGAGGCCATGTTGAGATCGACGCCGACGGCGTTCACCGCATCCTCGACCACGGCATCCAGCGCCTTGGCCAGATGTCCCTGGTCGACATCGTGCTGGTACTGACCGACGCCGATCGACTTCGGCTCGATCTTGACAAGTTCGGCCAGCGGGTCCTGAAGGCGACGGGCGATGGAAACGGCGCCGCGCAGCGACACGTCGAGACCGGGGAACTCACGGGCAGCCAGTTCGGATGCCGAGTAGACCGAAGCCCCGGCCTCGCTCACCACAACCTTGGTGGGCTTGGGTGCCGGCAGATCGGCAATCAGCGCTGCGGCAAGGCGATCGGTCTCTCGGCTCGCCGTACCATTGCCGATGGCGATCAGTTCCACCTTGTGCTTGCGAGCGAGGGACGCCAGCGTGGCAAGCGCTCCGGCGACGTCGTTTCTCGGTTGGAACGGGTAGACGGTGGCCGTATCGACCAGCTTGCCGGTGGCGTCGACCACCGCCACCTTGACGCCGGTGCGGATGCCGGGATCGAGGCCCATGGTGGTGCGGGCGCCGGCCGGCGCCGCGAGCAGCAGGTCCTTCAGATTGTCGGCGAAGACGCGGATCGCCTCCGTTTCCGCCTTCTCCCTCAACGTACCCATCAGGTCGAGGGACAGGGAAAGCTGCAGCTTGACCCGCCAGGTCCAGCGACAGACATCGAACAGAAAGCCCTCGGCCGGCAACTTCGCCGGAACGTTGATCGAGAAGGCTTCCGCCACCATGCGCTCAACCGGCTTGACCGGTGCCGGATCGTCCGCGTCGATTTCCAGCTCCAGGGCCAGCACTTCCTCGTTGCGGCCACGCAGCATGGCGAGCGCCCGATGGCTGGGCACCGTCGCCCAACGCTCTCGATGATCGAAGTAGTCGGCGAACTTTTCGCCCGCGGCCTCCTTGCCGGCGATCACCGCCGAGCGCAGTACGGCGCGATCGCGCAAATAGGCGCGCAGGCGGCCAACGAGCTCCGGCGTTTCGGCAAAGCGCTCGGCTAGGATATCGCGAGCTCCGTCGAGCGCCGCCTTGATGTCCGGCACAGCCTCGGCGACATAGGCCGCAGCCGTCGCGGCGGGCTCCAGCGTCCGATCGGCGAACAGCGCGTCGGCCAGCGGCTCCAGCCCCTTTTCCTTGGCGATCTCGCCCTTGGTGCGGCGCTTCGGCTTGAAGGGCGCGTAGAGATCCTCGATCTCCGCCTTGGTGACGGCGGCGGCGATCTTTTCGGACAGCGCGGGGGTCAACTTGCCCTGCCCTTCGATAGCCGTCAGGACAGCGGCACGACGGGTCTCGAGCTCACGGCGATAGGCCAGCCGCTCCTCGAGCTTGCGGAGCTGCGTGTCATCGAGCCCACCGGTGACTTCCTTGCGGTAGCGGGCGACGAAAGGCACCGTCGCGCCCTCGTCGAGCAGACCGATGGCCGACGCCGCCTGCGCCGGCCGGCAGCCGATTTCGCTGGCGATGGCCTCGACAATGCGGGCTTCGACGGCTGCGGAAAGGCTCATGTCACGGCTCCCTCACAAGAAGGCCGCGACATTAGGCATCCTGTCCGGACGGCGCAACGGCGCCGACCGGCCTTGTCAACAAGCTGTCTTTGCCGCGGGCGGCGAGTTAGCCGGAGACCACCTTGAGCGACGGCTTCTTGGCGGGCTCTTTCTTGGCCGCTTCCTTCTTTGCCGGCTCCTTCTTGGCGGCGGGCTTCTTGGCAGCCGGCGCCTTGGCTTCGGACGGCTCCTTCTTGGCGGCCGCGGCGCGCGGCTTGCGAGCCGCCTTGGGTTTTGCAGCCGCTTCGGCTTCGGCGCGAACGATCGCCTCCGCCTCGAGCCAGTGTTGGTCGGCCCGCCCTTCGGGCTGCCCCTCGGCCAGCCAGAGTTCACGCGCCTTTTCTCTGATCTTGGCTTCGATATCGGACATGTCGAAATCCTCTTTTGTTCGGAACCCGGCCAGCGGATGCCGCATCCGGCATCCCCTCAGGGGCTTTCGGGACAAGAAACTGGACCCTTCGACCCGACGGCTTCGTCGACGAAACCGCAACGAGAGCAATGTAGACCAGCACTCGCCGTATGAGAAGGCAATGACGGGCGGAAAACTGCGCGCTGGCAAAGACTTTTACCCCGAACCGCCATGCAGGACGCCCGTCATGTCGGCAGGGTTCGCGCCTGGGGGCAAACAAGCGAGCCGATGGGTCAGGCGACGGAGGCCGCGATGGCCGGACGAAGGGCGGCGGCGGCGGCTACCAACGCGCCGACATCGGCGGTGAGAAGCCGTCCGGCCTCGACGACACGGCGACCGGCGACGAAGACGTCGGTGACGTCGGCCCGGCCGGCCGAATAAACCAGATGAGTCACGGGATCGAACAGCGGGGCGGCATGCAGGCGACCCGTGTCGACCAGAATGAGGTCTGCCTCCTTGCCGACCTCGATCGACCCCAACCGATCGCCGGCACCGAGCGCGCGGGCGCCGTTGCGCGTTGCCATGGCGAGAGCCTCGCCGGTGGTGACGACGGCGGCGTTACCGGTCGTCGCCTTGTGCAGCGTGGCGGCAAGCCGGATGGCGAACCACATGTCGAGGTCGTTGCCGGAAATGGCGCCATCGGTGCCGAGCGTCACATTCACCCCGGCCGCCATCAGCGCCGGCACCGGCGCGAAGCCCGACGCCAGCTTCAAATTGGACATCGGATTGTGCACGACATGCGTCCCGGAGCTGGCAAGCAGGTCGATCTCCGCCTCGTCGAGGTGGACGCAATGGGCCAGCACCACGTCGGGGCCGAGCAGATCGAGTTCGGCGAGATGGGCGATGACCCTACGGCCGTAGCGCTCGATGACCGTCGCCTGCTCGGCCGCCGTTTCCGCCGCATGGGTGCACCAGAAGCCGCCGCGCGACCGGGACAGGCGGGCGGCGTTCTGAAGATGCTGCGGCGATACGGTGTAGGTTCCGTGCGGCAAGCAGCCGGGAAAGACGAGCGGCTCCTCCTCCATCGCATCGAAGAAGGCGGTGGCGTCGGAGAGCCGCCGGTCGGCAAGGTGACCGTCCATGCCGGGCGGATCGAAGAAGATACCGCCGGTGGCGACGCGCACTCCGAGGGCCTTCGCGGCCCGAACCGTTTCCTCCGGGAACCAGAACATGTCCATGACGGTGGTCACGCCGGACAGCAGGAGCTCGGCGAGGCCAAGTTCGGCGCCAAGCCGGCAGGTGGCCGGATCGAGGTTGGCCCGCTCGGCCTTCCATACGGTCTGCAACCAGGGCTCCAGCGGCAGATTCTCGACGAGCCCCCGAAACAGACTGTCGCCGGCGTGGCAGTGCATGTTGATCAGCCCTGGCATCAGGATGCGGTCAGGGACCTCAACCAGTTCGGCGCCTTCCAGCGAAACCGCCGCTGCCGGCCCGACGGCGGCAATGCGGCCATCGCAGACGGCGACCGCGCCGTTCTCGATGACGGTCATGGTTTCGTCGCAGGTGACGACATGGTCGGCGCGAATGACGAGATCGGAACGGGGCATGGTCTCTCCAGAGTATTCATTCTTCGCCGATGGGCCGCTCCTCGTAAAGAGAGTGTTGCCGGTCCATCTCCCTTGCCTCAAACTCGCTTCAGCAACCGGCGAGGCCATCATGACCCATCCATTCCTCATCCCGAGCGGAGGCCTTCGGGAGTTCGCGACATCGGAACGCTGTCACATCACCGAGCTTATCAACCACCCGACCCGGCCCGACGTTTCGCTGGCACGAGCGCGCGTCACCCCCGGCGTGGTCACCGAGCTGCACGCCCTCGATGTCGAGGAAACCTATGTGATCGAGAAGGGAAGCGGTATGATGGAGGTGGGCGGTGATCGCTTTCGCGTCGGTCCCGGCGACAGCGTCCGCATTCCTCAGGGCGTGTCCCAGCGGATCGACAACGACGGGGACGCCGATCTCGTTTTCCTTTGCCTCTGCCGCCCGCGGTTCCATCCCGAGGGCTATGTCAGCCTGGAAGCGTCCGTCGGCGCGCCATTGCAGCCGGAGCCCGCGGGAGACTGAGGCAGGGAGCATGTATAATATTGAGAGAAATTCTCATGAATATTGCGCACATAGGTAGTATATCGCACCTAGTTCTGCCGTAAGTTCCTTAAATATCGATGGTTTTCCTAATTCTTTTACGAAGGGGTAAGGTGTTTGACGCGACATAGCCGGTGTCGGGTGCATCCGTTGCGCCGACCCCGCAGCATAAAGGAACCGGCATGTCCGCTCCCTCGATCATTGCCTCTGACATGCGTCAGCGCCTCGGTTTTCACGCCATCGACGACAGTGTTGCCGCGACCCTTCGCGAACACCGCTCCTATATTTCCACGATTCTTGTCGAGGGTATCGACGCCTTCTACCGGCATATCGCCGAGTTTCCGGAAACCAAGCGCTTCTTCCGTTCTCCCGACCATATGGCCCATGCCAAGGCGGCGCAGATCAAGCACTGGGAGCGCGTGCTGGAGGCCCGTTTCGACGAGGCCTATTTCCAGTCGGTTTCGAAGATCGGGGAGACGCATCACCGGATCGGCCTGTCCCCCACCTGGTACATCGGTGGCTACGACTTCCTGCTCAACACGCTGATCGCGCGCATCAACAAGGACTACTCCGGCGGCTTCATGAAAGGCGGCCGGGGTGAGACGCGGCTCAAGCTGCTGCAGGCGCTCAGCAAGGCCGTCATGGTCGACATGGATTTCGCCATTTCCGTCTACATCGACGCCGAGCGTGCCGCGCGCCAGAACCTGATCGACCACATCACCAAGGAGTTCGAGTCGTCCGTCGGAACCATTGCCGACAAGGTCCTCTCCTCGGCCAAGGATATGGCCGCACTAACGCGCGACCTCGACAAGGCGACCGACAGCGCCGCCGAGCGAGCCAAGAGCGTGGCGCGCGGCGCCGAGACGGCATCGGCCAACGTTGCCACCGTTGCCGCCGCCACCGAGGAGTTGACCGGCTCAGTCGCCGAGATCACCCGTCAGGTCGAGGAATCGAGCCGTGTCGCCGCCGAAGCGGCCGCCGATGCCGCCCGCACGTCGACGCAGATCAGGGACCTCTCGGAAGCCGCAAAAAAGATTGGCGACGTCGTCGACCTGATCGACAACATCGCGTCCCAGACCAATCTTCTGGCGCTGAACGCCACGATCGAAGCCGCCCGGGCCGGCGAGGCCGGCAAAGGCTTCGCCGTTGTCGCCGCCGAGGTCAAGCAGCTCGCCGACCAGACCGCCAAGGCGACCTCGACCATCGCCGACCAGATCAACGGCATCCAGTCGTCGACCGAGCAATCGGTGGCGGCGATCAACACCATTTCCGGCGTCATCGGCCGTCTCAGCGAGATCTCCAACGTCATCGCGGCGTCCGTCGAGGAACAGGGCACCGCGACGCTCGACATTTCGCGCAACCTCAACCAGGCATCGACCAGCACTGCCGAGGTGACCGAACACATCGATGGCGTGTCGCAGGCCAACTCGGCCGCCGTCGTGGCCACCGAGCGGATGAAGGTCGGGGCGACCGAGCTCGACGAAACCTGTGCCCGCCTTCGGTCGGAGATCAAGGGTTTCCTTGCCAAGGTGCGTGCCGCCTGACGGCGCCTCAAGCTCCTTAACGGGCGGCAGCGAACGCTTTGCGTCGCTGCCGCCCTTGCTTTTTGGGCAAAACGGTCTCATCCGTCAGGCACTACGCCTTCCACTGAGATGGATCGAACCCATGCCCGCCTATCGTTCCCGCACCTCCACCCATGGCCGCAACATGGCCGGCGCCCGCGGTCTTTGGCGCGCCACCGGCGTCAAGGAAAGCGATTTCGGCAAGCCGATCATCGCCGTGGTCAACTCCTTCACCCAGTTCGTGCCCGGCCATGTTCATCTCAAGGACATCGGGCAACTGGTTGCCCGTGAAATCGAGAAGGCCGGCGGCCTCGCCAAGGAATTCAACACCATCGCCGTCGATGACGGCATCGCCATGGGCCATGACGGCATGCTTTATTCGCTGCCGTCACGCGACCTGATCGCCGACAGCGTCGAGTACATGGTCAATGCCCATTGTGCCGACGCCATGGTCTGCATCTCCAACTGCGACAAGATCACGCCAGGCATGCTGATGGCGGCGCTGCGCCTCAACATCCCCGCCGTCTTCGTCTCCGGCGGCCCGATGGAGGCCGGCAAGGTCCTGCTGTCGTCGGGCGTCACCAAGTCGGTCGATCTGATCGACGCCATGGTCGCCGCCGCCGACGACAAGGTGTCGGACACCGACGTGCGCTCCTACGAGCGGTCGGCCTGCCCGACCTGTGGCTCCTGCTCGGGCATGTTCACCGCCAACTCGATGAACTGCCTCACCGAGGCGCTCGGCCTCAGCCTGCCGGGCAACGGCTCGATGTTGGCAACGCACGCCGATCGCAAGTCGCTGTTCCTGAGGGCCGGCCAGCTGATCGTCGATCTCTGCAAGCGCTACTACGAGGGCAACGACGAGAGCGTGCTGCCGCGCTCTGTCGCCTCCTTCGCCGCCTTCGAGAACGCCATGACGCTCGACATCTCCATGGGCGGGTCGACCAACACGGTGCTTCACCTGCTCGCAGCCGCGCAGGAAGCCGGTGTCGACTTCACCATGGCCGACATCGACCGTCTGAGCCGTCGTGTGCCCTGCCTGTCCAAGGTGGCGCCGGCCGTGGCCGACATCCACATGGAAGACGTGCATCGTGCCGGCGGCATCTTCGGCCTGCTGGGCGAGCTCGACCGCGCCGGTCTCCTCAATACCGACGTGCCCACCGTCCACACCCCGACGCTGAAGGAAGCGATCCGCGAGTGGGACGTCGTCCAGTCCAACTCGATCGCCGTGCGCACCTTCTTCGCGGCGGCGCCGGGCGGCGTGCCGTCGATCGAAGCGTTCAGCCAGGATCGGCGCTGGGACGACCTCGATCTCGATCGCAAGAAGGGCGTTATCCGCTCCATGGAGAACGCCTATTCCAAGGATGGCGGCCTTGCCGTGCTGTTCGGCAACATCGCGCTGGACGGCTGCATCGTGAAGACAGCCGGCGTCGACGAATCCATCCTCGTCTTCGAGGGTGAGGTGAAGATCTATGAAAGCCAGGAAGGCGCGGTGAAGGGCATTCTCGGCGGCGAGGTCAAGGCCGGCGACGTGGTGGTGATCCGCTACGAAGGGCCGAAGGGTGGCCCCGGCATGCAGGAGATGCTCTATCCCACGAGCTATCTGAAGTCGAAGGGCCTCGGCAAGGCCTGCGCGCTTCTGACCGATGGCCGCTTCTCCGGCGGCACCTCGGGCCTTTCCATCGGCCACGCCTCGCCGGAAGCGGCCGAGGGCGGTGCCATCGGCCTCGTCGAAGCGGGCGACCGCATCCGCATCGATATCCCGAACCGCACCATCAATCTTCTGGTGTCGGACGAAACGCTCGCCGCCCGGCGTGCCGCCATGGAGGCCAAGGGCAAGGCTGCCTGGAAGCCGGCGGCTCCGCGCTCGCGCAAGGTGTCGGCGGCGTTGCGCGCCTATGCTGCCATGACCACCTCGGCGGCCAAGGGCGCCGTGCGCGACGTCAGCCAGATCGAGCACTGACACGGCGCTCGATTGCCCGCGCGCTTACCAGTCCCGGAAACGCCCCGGTGGCGACGTGTTCGCCACCGGGGCGGGACCTTAGCGGCCAGGGATCGTCGCTAAGGACGACGCGCGATCAATTTTTTGTCGGAACGGCTGGTAACCGCCCGAATTCGTATGGCATTTTAGCCTCGTGACGGCGCGTCGGTGGTGCCTGCGCGCAGCGAATGTTTGTTTCGATTCATTCAAAGCGCTTTTATTATTTCGCAATTCAAAATATCTTTGACGAAACAAGCGATTGTGAGAACTACCCACTCCGGGTGGCGACTCTTGACAATCACCATTAAAAGCGCTTTGAATGCTTGCGAAGCAAGACGCCGCGCCTCGTTTCCGGCCTTGAGGAAGGTCGACGAACCGGGTCTTGCCGCGGAATCGGCGGTGCGCACGTTAGCGGCGCCGGGCCGCTCATCCCGGGAGGACTTCCATGACTATCCGCACCACCGTCTTCGGCGAGAACGTGCACGAGCAGACCAGCCAAGTCGTGCGTGACCTCTATCCCAACGGCATGCACAGCACCATCGCCGATGCGCTCAACGTCGACCCGTCCATCGAGGCGAGCTGGGTTACGCTGCAGATGCCCGAGCACGGCCTGACGGTCGAGAAGCTCGCCGCCACCGACGTTCTGGTCTGGTGGGGCCACGCCGCCCACGGCGAGGTGAAGGACGAGATCGTCGAGCGCGTCGCCAAGCGCGTCTGGGAAGGGATGGGCCTGCTGGTCCTGCACTCCGGCCACTTCTCGAAGATCTTCAAGCGCCTGATGGGCACGCCCTGCGCGCTCAAGTGGCGCGAGGCGGGCGAGCGCGAGCGCCTTTGGGTGATCAACCGCAATCATCCGATCGCCGCCGGCCTGCCGGAGAAGATCGAGCTCGACATGGAGGAAATGTACGGCGAGCCCTTCTCGGTCCCCGAGCCCGATGAAACCGTATTCATCTCCTGGTTCCAGGGTGGCGAAGTGTTCCGCTCCGGCCTTTGCTACAAGCGCGGTGCCGGCAAGATCTTCTATTTCCGCCCCGGCCACGAAGCCTACCCAACCTACCACGACGAGAACGTGCTGACGGTGCTGCGCAACGCGGTCAAGTGGGCCTACAATCCCGGCCCGGCCTGGACGGCGGTCACCGACGCGCCCAACGTGCCGGTCGACAAGGCGCTGGAACCAATCAAGGAGCGCGGCCTGACCATCCATGCCAAGGGTGCTCCCGGCCTTCGCTGAAAGCTCTTGAACGGCTGGCGGCTTCCCGCCGGCCGCCGCTTTTTCCGCCCTCTTCCCATCGGACCCTCAACATGCGTCTCATCATCGTGGGCACCGGCAGCATGGCCCGCCATCACGCCCAGCACTTCTCCAAGATTCGTGGCGTGAAGATCGTCGGTTGCGTCGACATCTTCCCCGAGCTCGCCACTGCCTTCGCCAAGGACTTCAACATCCCCCGCACGTTCGCCACGGTGGAGGACGCCATCGTCTGGGGCAAGTTCGACTCGGCGGCCAACGTCACCACCGATCTTGCCCACTATCCCACGACCATGGCGCTGCTCACCGCGGGCAAGCACGTGCTCTGCGAAAAGCCGCTCGCCACCAACTATGCCCATGCCCTCGAGATGACCGAGACCGCCGAGAAGGAAGGCGTCGTGGGCATGGTGAATCTCAGCTACCGCAACGTGCCCGAGATCCACAAGATGCACGAGATGGTCACCTCCGGGGTGATCGGCGACGTCAAGCACGTGGAGGCCAGCTACCTTCAAAGCTGGCTCACCGGAACCCATTGGGGCGACTGGCGGACCGAAAGCCGCTGGCTGTGGCGCCTCTCGGAGAACCACGGCTCCAAGGGCGTCATTGGCGACGTCGGAATCCACATTCTCGACTTTGCCTCGTTTGGCGCCGGCACCGACGTGACGCGGCTATTCGGCCGTCTTAAGACCTTTCACAAGGCGCCCGACGACAAAATCGGCGAGTACACGCTCGACGCCAACGACAGTTTCGCCGGCACGGTGGAGTTCGAGAACGGCGCCATCGGCGTCATCCACGCCTCGCGGTTTGCTACCGGTTACGCCAACACGCTGCGCGTCCGCGTTTTCGGCGACAAAGGCGCCCTCGAGATCCAGAATGGCTCCGATGGAACCTGGTTGCGCGTCTGCAAGGGCGCAAAGGACATCAACAGCCAGACATGGCGGCCGGTGACCGCGAAACCGGTGCCGATGAACTACAAGCGCTTCGTCGATGCGGTGAAAGCCGGCCGGACCATGGAGCCAAGCTTCCGTCGCGCCGCCGATCTGCAGCGCATCCTCGACGCTTCCTTCGAAACGGAGCGGCTGAGGGGCGAGCTGGCCGTGGCCGGCTGAGGCTGTTCCACGTCTGTCGATCAAAGCCGCCGGGGTCGCTTCCCGGCGGCTTTTGTTTGAGCGGCCTGGGCCTGACTATATAATTAGTCGGCTTACTGTCTACCGGCGCTCATTGGGGCAGTCCCCTGTCTCGCCCCGACGCCATCGTCTCGGCAATAAAAAACCGGCGACCCGAAGATCGCCGGCTTTATTGTTCCATGCGGTTTCCGACGCCTTACTCGGCAGCGGCAGCCTGCACCGGCTGCTCGCTCTGCCCAACCTGAATGGCGGTCAGCGCGATGGTGTAGACGATGTCGTCGACCAAGGCACCACGCGACAGGTCGTTCACCGGCTTGCGGAGGCCCTGCAGCATCGGGCCGACCGACACGACGTTGGCCGAACGCTGCACCGCCTTGTAGGTGGTGTTGCCGGTGTTGAGGTCGGGGAAGACGAAGACGTTGGCATGACCGGCAACCGGCGAGCCCGGCGCCTTCTGCTTGCCGACGCTTTCGACAGAGGCGGCGTCGTACTGGATCGGGCCGTCGACCAGCAGGTCGGGGCGACTCTCCATGACCTTGAGGGTTGCGGCGCGCACCTTGTCGACATCGCTACCCGTGCCGGACGTACCGGTCGAATAGGAGATCATGGCAACGCGCGGGTCAATGCCGAAGGAGCGGGCGCTATCGGCCGACTGGCAGGCGATCTCGGCCAGTTCGTCAGCCGACGGGTCGGGGTTGATGGCGCAGTCGCCATAGACCAGCACCTGGTCGGGCATCAGCATGAAGAACACGCTGGAGACGATGGAGTTGCCCGGGGCGGTCTTGATGAGCTGCAGGGCCGGACGAACCGTCGAGGCCGTCGTGTGCACGGCGCCCGAAACCAGACCATCGACATCGCCCATGGCCAGCATCATGGTGGCCAACACCACGTTGTCCTCAAGCTGCGCCTCGGCCTGCGGCGGGGTCAGGCCCTTCGACTTGCGAAGCTCGACCATGGGAGCGACGTAGCTGCCGCGCACCTTGGCCGGATCGAGGATTTCCAGCTCCGGCGGCAGTTCGATGCCGTGGGTGGTGGCAACATCCTTGATCGCCTTGGGGTCGCCGACCAGCACGCAGCGAGCGATGCGCTTCTGCGTGCAGATGACGGCGGCCTTGATGGTCCGCGGCTCGTCGCCCTCGGGCAGCACGATGCGGCGGTTGGCGGCGCGCGCCTCCTGGATCATCCGGTGGCGGAACATCGGCGGCGTCATCAGGCCGCCGTTGGAGCGCGCGGTTGCCGGGGCGAGCGGGGCGAGGTCGATGTGATCGGCCACGTGCTCGAGCAGCTTCTCCATGCGCTCGGCGTCCTCGTGACGAACACGGCGGTCCATCGAGTTGAGGCGCACCGCGACGTCATAGGTCTGGAGCTCGGTGGTCAGCACCGGCAGGTCGCCGAAGCGTGGCGACAGGAACTCGGAGATGGACGGCGCCATCGGCTCGTCGCAGGTGAGCAGCAGGCCGGCGATCGGCATGCCCGACGAGCGGGCCAGCGTCGTGGTGATGATGATATCGGACCGGTCGCCGGGGGTGACCACCAGCGTGCCGGGCTTCAGCGCCTTCACCACCTTGTCGGGGCTGCGGGCACCGATGACGATCTCGCCAACGCGGGCCTTCTTGATGTCGCCGGGGCGAAGGATGCCGAAGCCGAGGTCGGAAGCGACGTCGATGAGGCGCGGCGCGTTGAGGGCCGGCTCGTCAGAGGTGACGGCGAGCACCGGTACGCCGATCTTCGCGGCTTCCAGCGCCTTGGCGAACTCTTCCGCCTTGACGTCGCCACCGCGAGCGCGGCCGACGATCAGACCGGCAAACGGGCGCCCCTCGGCGAGGAAGCGATGCTGGGCGTCGGCGAGGTCGCCGACGATCGACTTCACCGTGGCGTCGAGGCCGGGCACCACCGGGATGATCTCGGCCGACAGCGACCGCCCCATGGCGATGTCGAGGTCGATGGTCAGCGGGTGCGTGGTCGAGGGAAGAAGCCCCTCGACGATCACCATGGACCGGGTACCGCGCGCTTCCTCGACCAGTTCCACGATCTCTTCGAGCAGCGTGAACAGGTTGCCGGTGCGGATCATCTCCTCGGCGCGCTCGGCCGGGATCGGATCGGGCGTGTTGAGGCCCAGCAGCGTGCGGGCGAAATGCACCGAGCGATCGAGACCGTCGGGATAGGCCTCCGGATCGGCGACCGGCTTGGCGAAGCCGACGTCGTAGCCTTCGCGCTGGAAGGCGCGGACGAGGCCGAGCGCCACGGAGGAGATGCCCTGCTGGCTGGAGGTGGGCGCCAGGAAGAACGTGCGGTAAGAGGGTTTCGGAGTCATGGCCTTCGTCCCTTTCGCATCAGGCTTTGGCAGGTAGGAGACCGGCGAGGCGGGCCGTGTCTTCAGCGATCACGCGCTCTTCATCCGTCGGCACGACGATGGCGACCGGCTTCCTCGACTTGGAGACGATGCCGCTCTTGCCGCCGAAGATGGTGGCATTGGCTTCTTCGTCAAGATCGAGGCCGAGGGCCGACAGGCGCTTCAGCGTCTTGGCCCGGATGTAGGCGGAGTTTTCGCCGATGCCACCGGTGAAGGCGACGGCATCGAGGCGTGGCAGGGCGGCCGTCAGCGCGCCGATGTAGCGGCAGAGGCGGAAGACGAAGACGTCGAGCGTCTCTTCGGCCTGGTGGTTGCCGGCCTGGGCGGCCTCGGTCAGGGTGCGGCAGTCGTTGGAGAGTTCCGACAGGCCCAGGAGGCCGCTCTCGCGGTTGGCCATCTTCTCGAGCCCGTCGACGTCGAGACCGGTCTTCTTGGCGATGTAGGCGAGCGCGCCGTAGTCCACGTCACCGGTGCGGGTGCCCATGACGAGACCTTCCAGTGGGGTGAGGCCCATCGAGGTGTCGACGCACTTGCTGTTGAGAACGGCGGTGGCCGATGAGCCGTTGCCGAGATGGCAGACGATGACGCCGCTGTCGTTCGGATCGAGGCCCAGCAGGCGGATCGTCTCGCCCGACACGTAGCGGTGCGAGGTGCCGTGGGCGCCATAACGGCGGACGCCGAGGTCGCGATAGTACTTGCGCGGCAGGGCGTAGAGGAAGGCTTCCGGCTTCATCGTCTGATGGAAGGCGGTGTCGAACACGGCCACCTGCGTCAGCGACGGGAAGGCATGGACGGCGGCGCGCATGCCGATGGCATGGGCCGGGTTATGCAGCGGCGCGAAGGGGCAGGTGCCGATTTCCTCGATCATCGCATCGTCGGTGACAATGCGGCTCTCGGTGAAGCGTTCGCCGCCATTGACGACGCGATGGCCAACGGCCGCCACCCGCTCGAACCAGCCACGCTCCTTCAGGAAGGCCATCAGCGCATCGACGGCGCCCTGATGGTTGGTGGGGGTCAGCGGGTTCTTGTTCTTGGCCCCGTCGACATCGATGCGGATCGAGGCATCGCTCTGGCCGAGGCGCTCGGCAAGACCGGACGCCAGCGGCTGGCGCTCGCCAACCGGGTAGATGGCGAACTTCAGCGACGAGGAGCCGCTGTTGATGACCAGGATCAGGGGGGAGGATGTCGACATTGGCGATACTCTATCGATTCTCGTTGGATTGACCGAGGATACGGCGAGCGGCGGCGCCCCCGTCATACCAATTCTCGTGGATTTGCGGCGAATATCCGAGATCGGGTGGATTTGGTATGCGGCCCACCCCGTACCGAAATCGCAACCGCCAACGCCCGCAAAACTTCGTGGAGCCTATCGCGGGCCGATTTATATTTTCTTTTCATGACTTTAACAAAAACTATCCCCCGCATTTCCGGAATGGCTCGGGGGAGAGCAATGCGCAAGACGCAGACGAGCCGCCCAGCAGCGGCATAAGTGCGCGCTACCGAACAGCTTTTTTTGCCGCGATGGATTTCCGTACCGCGCTCAGGCGCGGCCGAAACGGCCCTTGAGGTAGTGGTAGAGAGCTCGGATCGCCTGTGCCTCGCCACCCTCGGGTTGTCCAGGCCGAGCCGCCGGCACCCAGGCGAAGATGTCGGCATGCATCCAGGTCTTCGCCTTTTCGACGAAGCGGCCGAGGAACAGCGCGGCGGTGATCGAACCGGCGAAACCGCCTGGAGAGACATTGTTGAGGTCGGCGATCTTCGACTTGAGGCCGTCCTCGTAAGGCGTCCATAGCGGCAGGCGCCACAAAGGGTCGCCGGCGGCAACGCTGGCCGCCGAGACGTCGGCGGCGAAGGCATCGTCGCGGGTATAGAAGGGCGGAATGTCCGGACCAAGCGCGACGCGCGCCGCCCCGGTGAGCGTTGCAAGGTCGATGAGCAGATCGGGAGCTTCGTCGTCGGCGAAGGCCAGCGCGTCGGCGAGGATCAGGCGCCCCTCGGCATCGGTGTCGCCGATCTGCACGGTAAGCCCCTTGCGCGAGGGGAAAACGTCGCCCGGCCGGAAGCTTGTGCCCGAAACGGAGTTCTCGACGATCGGCAGCACGACGCGCAGGCGCAGGTCGAGGCCGGCCTCCATGATGAGACGGGACAAGCCGAGCACGTTGGCCGCGCCGCCCATGTCCTTCTTCATCAGCAGCATGTAGCTGCCACCCTTGATGTCGAGGCCGCCGGTGTCGAAGACGACGCCCTTGCCGACCAGCGACACCTTCGGAGCGTCGGGCCGTCCCCAGGTGAAGGTGATCAGACGCGCCGGGCGGCTCGAGCCCCGCCCGACCGCCTCGACGAGCGGGAACTCGCGCGCGAGCAGGTCGTCGCCGAGGTATTCCTCGAACACGGCGCCATGGGTCGTCGCCAGCTCGCGGGCAGCCGCCGCCAGCTCGGTCGGGCCGAGGTCGTTGGCCGGCGTGTTGACGAGGTCCCGAACCATGTAGACGGCAGCAGCGATCCGCTCGGCCTCCGCGCCCTCTTCACCCTCCGGCAGGACGAGACGCGGCGCGCTTGTCTTGGGCTTCAGATAGCGCTCGAAACGGTAGGATCCGAGGGCAAAGCCCAGGACCGCTTCACCGACGTTGCCCGGCCAACCTTCGAGACGATAGGTGCCGGCCGGCAGAACGGTCGCAAGCTTGCCGGCGAGAAGCGGCGGTCTGCTGGCTCCTTCGCGACCGAGGCCGAACAGCGCTGCCGCCACCTCGCCATCGCCGTTCGGCAGCAGCAGAAGCGTTCCCTCATCGGCCGAGAAGGCATTGGCCTTCGCCCAGGCCGTAGCGCCGAGCTCGGCAAGCTTGGCTTCGAGGCCCTCGGTCGTGACGGCGTGGACGGGAATGGCGGTTTCATCGGCGGCGGCAAAGGCGGGCAGCAAGACGGCAAACTCCGGTTGGCATTTTCCCGAATGTAGAGAGACGGGCGAGCCGCGGCAAGGTGACCTTGGCAGTTGGCAAAGCACCGGGTTAACCGGCCGTTAGGGTTAACAGATTATCAAAGTTGGGCTCCGAGGCGGTGGTGCCGCCCCCATCACGGTGAGACCGATGCAGTTTTCCATTCGACGTTCCGCGCTTCTCGCCCTGCTGCTGCCGCTTGCGCTCGCCTCCGCCGGGTGCGCGAACAACAGACCGGTGCTCACCACCAGGGGCGACGTCTCGGTGACCGGTTCCGTGGATCGGATGACCGACGCGCAGATCACCGCCGCCGCATCGGCCTGGGGGCAGCGCTACGACGCCGACCCCAAGAACCGCACCAACATTCTCAACTACGCCGCGGCCCTTCGCCTCGGCGGCCGCACCGACCAGGCCGTCGCTGTGCTCGAAAAGGGCATGGTCGCCACGCAGAACGACCCCGAAATGAGCGCCGCCTATGGCAAGGCGCTCGCCGCCAACGGCAACTTCGACCAGGCGCTCAGGGTCATCCGCCAGACCCAGCAGCCCGATCGCCCGGACTGGAAGCTCTATTCCGCCGAGGGCGCCATCCTGGATCAGCAAGGCAACCCGGCCGATGCGCGGGCCGCCTACCAGAAAGCCTTGCAGATCGCGCCCGGCGAGGCCTCGATCTACAACAATCTCGCGCTGTCCTATCTCCTGGCCGGCGACGTCGCCAACGCGGAGACAACCTTGCGAAAGGCAGCGGCCTTGCCCGGTGCGACCAGCCGCATTCGCCAGAACCTGGCGCTTGTGCTGGGATTGCAGGGCAAGTTCAAGGAGGCCGACGCCATCGCCCGGCAGGAGCTTGACCCGGCGCAGGCGGAAACCAACGTCGCCTATCTCAAGGCGATGCTGAGCCAGACCAATACCTGGAAGGAAGCCCGCAAGCAGGGCTGACGGGAGGAGACGCTGCCCAGGATCATCAATCTTGCGGATGTCGCCTTCGCCCCCGAGGACGACATCGATCGAACCGCGCCCGAGGGTTATGCGGCCCGCTTTGCCGCCATCGGCGCTCAGCTCGGCGCCCGGATGCTCGGTTACTCGCTGATCGAGACCGCCCCGGGATGTCGCGCCACGCCCTTCCACAACCATCGATACAACGAGGAAATGTTCCTGATCCTCGAGGGGCACGGCAGCGTGCGCATCGGCTCCGAACGATATCCGGTTCGGGCCGGTGACATCGTCGCCTGTCCGGCCTGCGGCCCGGAGACCGCCCACCAGATCGAGAACACGTCGGACAAGCCGCTCCGCTACCTCGCGATCTCGACCACGAAGGAGCCCGACGTCGTCGACTACCCGGATTCGGGCAAGTTCCTAGTGACGGGGCGTGTCTCGGCCGACGACGGTGCGCGCACCGAACGCTTCCGCTTCATGGGACGGCCGGAAACGAGCCTTGGCTACTGGGACGGCGAGGACTGACGCAGACGCTCACTCGCCGCGCGGCGGCGCATAGGCGGCCGGGTCGACCGTCTCGGGGCGGCCGGGAAGATCGAGCCGAGCCGTCCGGGGCGCCGTCTCGGCAATCACCTTGCCGTTCCGGACCACGCTGAGACGCGTCGGCTTCAAACGGATCGCCTCCACCGTATCGCGGGCCTGAAGCACCACGAGGTTGGCGGCCTTTCCTACCTCAAGCCCGTAATCCTCAAGACCGATGGCCTTCGCCGCCCGATCGGTGACGCAGTGGAAGGCGGTATCGATGGCGTCGAGCGCCGTCATCTGGCCGACATGCACGGCCATCGACGCCACCTCCAGCATGTCGCCCGACCCCATGGAGTACCAGGGGTCCATCACGCAGTCGTGGCCGAAGGCGACGTTGACGCCGGCCTTCAGCAACTCGGGCACCCGCGTCATGCCCCGACGCTTGGGGTAGGTATCGTGCCGCCCCTGCAGCGTGATGTTGATCAGCGGATTGGCGACAGCGTGCACGCCGGCTTCCCGCATCAGGGGAATCAGCTTGGAGACGTAGTAGTTGTCCATGGAGTGCATGGAGGTGAGGTGGCTGCCCACCACCCTGCCCTGCAGGCCGGCGCGGATCGTCTCGGCGGCCAGCGTCTCGATGTGGCGCGACAGCGGATCGTCGCTCTCGTCGCAATGGAGATCGACCATCAGGCCCCGCTCGGCGGCGATCTCGCAAAGGCGACGCACCGAGGCGGCGCCATCGGCCATCGTCCGCTCGAAATGCGGAATGCCGCCCACGACGTCGACGCCCATGTCGAGCGCCTTGAGAAGATTGCGCTCGGCCGTCGGCGACCGATAGAAGCCGTCCTGCGGGAAGGCGACAAGTTGCAGGTCGATGTAGGGGGCGACCCGCTTCTTCACCTCCAGCAGTGCTTCGACGGCCAGAAGCCGGTCGTCGCAGACGTCGACGTGACTGCGGATGGCGAGAAGCCCCTGGCTGACGGCAAGGTCGCAGTAGCGAAGCGCCCGCTCGACCACCGCCTCCTGGGTGAGGAGGGGCTTGAGTTCGCCCCAGAGCGCGATGCCCTCCAGCAGCGTGCCCGACCGGTTCATGCGCGGCAGACCGAGCGACAGCGTCGCATCCATGTGGAAGTGCGGATCGACGAAGGGCGGCGTCACCAGCCGCCCGGTGGCGTCGATGGTCGTGCGAGCCGGCCCGCCGATAGCCGGCCCGATGCCCACGATGCGGCCACCGCTGACGGCGATGTCGATGCCAGTGCGGCCGTCGGCGAGATTGGCGTTCTCAATGAGCAGGTCGAGCATGGGGAGCCTCGGTCGGACGGAATTCAGGAGGGCGCTTGGGTCGTCGGGGCCGCGTCGGTGTGGTCCTTGAGATAGGTCCACAGGCGCTCGACGCGGGCGCGGACCTTGTCCATGTTTCGGTAGATGCGGATGCGCATGTCGATCACCGCCTCGGGATCGACGGCTACCAGCCTTCCAGACTCGATCTCGGCCTGGATAGTATTGGCGGGAAGCCAGGCCACGCCGCGCCCGGTGATGGCCATGGTCTTGATCGCCTCGGCCATCGGGTTCTCGTAGATCTTGGCAAGGTTCAGCGCCTCGCCGCGCTCGGCGAGCAGCACGGACACCAAACGGCCGAGGAACGTCTCGGGCGCATAGGCAAGATAGGGAACCGGCTTGTCCGATCCGCCGGGCAGTGGGAACAACGGCGCCCCGGTCGGGTCGGGCGCGGACACCGGCATGACGCGGTCGCCGCCAAGGTCGAGAGAAGGGAAACGCTCGGGATCGAGCAGCACCGGAACGCGCGGGTGCTCATAGGTGAGCAGGAAGTCGCAGTCGCCTTCGGCGAACATGCGGACGCTGTCGTGGAAGTTCTCGGTGATCAGTCGGGCGTGGATCGGTCCGAAACCCGCCTCGACATCCTTGAGCCACCAGGGGAAGAAGGAAATCGACAGGGAATGCAGCGTCGAGAAGGTGAGAATGCCCTGCCCTTGTGCCCGCCCGGAGCGCAGTTCGGCGCGTTCGAGCAGGATGAGGCGCAAAACCTCCTCGGCGGTCTCGCGGAAACGGCGGCCTTCCGCCGTGAGCGTGGTCGGATAGGTGGAGCGATCGACCAGCGGCACGCCGAGCCACTGCTCGAGCTGCTGGATGCGGCGGCTGAAGGCGGACTGTGTTACGCGGCGCTCCACCGCAGAGCGCGAAAAACTGCGTGTGTTGGCGAGGCTCACGAAATCCTCGAGCCACTTGATCTCCACGAACTGGCACTCCCATTCGAGGCTCGCGGCCTCAGCGCCGACAGGCGCGCCCGGAAAAAGGTCACGCCCGTTATGTACGCAGACGGAAGATAAAGTCGAGCCCCGACGTCATGACAGCCGCCCGAAGCGGTTGTCATGCTTGTTGTTCTGCCCTCGGCCGCCGGATCAGGCCTTCTTGGCGAGGAAGCTTTCGATGGCCTCGACGACGAGGGCATGATCCTCGTGCTGCGGCAGGCCCGACACGGTGACGGTGCCGACGAGCCCGGTGCCGGCCACCCGGATCGGGAAGGCGCCGCCGTGGGCTGCATACTCCCGCGGATCGACCAGCATCGCCTCGTGAAAGGGTATGTCCTTCAGGACCGCCCGTCGTCCCATGTAGTAGGACGAGTGACCGAAGCGCATGACGACGGCGTTCTTGCGGATCACCCATTGATCGTTGTCGGCGGTGGTGCCGGAGAGCGCCGCGTGGAAAAGCTGCTGGCCGGCGCGGGTCACGTCGACGGTGATCGGCAGACCGCGGGAGCGGCCGAGTTCCACCAGGATGAGACCGAGCGCGATGGCGGTGTCATTGTCGAAAGAAGGAAATTGAAGGCGGTCTTCCTGCGCCAGGAGATCGTCGAGAAAGTCCTGAGAGATAAAGGTCATGGTCGCGTCCCCGCGAATTTTTCAGTGATGAGGCCGACCAGAGGCGGCAGTCGCCTATAATAGACGGCAGCGAGCGCCATGACATAGGAAAGCCCGCCAATCAGAGTGGCACCCACAAGACCAAGGGCGGTATGCGGCCAGTCGATCGCGTAGACGACGCCTCCCATGACGGCGGTGGCAAGCGCGATGCGAAGGGTATCCGCCACAGGGAAGCGGAAGCCGCAGAGGCGGATGGCAAGGGTGGCCGAGAACGCCAGCGTCAGGCCGGACGCGATCAACGCGCCTAAGACCACGCCAACGAGATAGTTCATATTAAAGCCGACGACGGCCAGACCGGCGGTGGCGACGATCTCGAACAGGCCGACGATGATGAGCAGGCCATAGCGGCGGTCGAGTGTCAGCATCTGGCCGGTGGCATGCGAGTGATAAGCGCGGACCATGCCGCCGAACGCGGCGAGGCCGAGGATGGAGCGGGTCACCTCGCGGTAGGTTTCGGCAACCGCCAGATCGACGAGGATGTCGGTGACGAGCCAGAGTCCCACCACCGACGGCAACAGGACGGCGGTCAGCAGCGCGGCGTTGGTCTTGAGCTGTTCGAGAGCCGCGTCGCGATCGCCGGCGTTGATCAGCCGAGCGGCGATCGGAAAGGCGGCCACGGCCACCAGCATCGAGGCGACGGAGGCCGAGCGCCGGCCGAGCCCCCAGCCGACGGCCATCAGGCCAAAGGCGGCGGAACCGCCGATATGGTCGACGACGTAGCGAATGCCATTCTCGCCGAACCAGCCGATGCCATTGACCGCCAGCATCGGTCCGCCGTTCAGAACGGCTGCCTTGAAGATCGCAAGATCGAGACGCGCCGTCCGAAGGCTGGCGCCGATCATCGGCAGAGCGACGACGGTACCCAGCGCTTGCATCGCCGCGTAGGCGATCAGAAGCTCGCCGGCGGAGGCGCCGAAGATCTCGGTCGCAATGACGCCCGCCACGAGCCCGCCAACCGGACCCGATGTCAAAAGCAGCGTGTAGGCGAAAATCCTATCCTGGGCCCGGGCCCGCTCGCCGAAATGGTTGTTGAGACCGCGCGTCACGTAGTAGGCGGCAATGATCAGGAAGACGAGGAACGGATCTCCGTTGCCGTCAAAGAAATGCACGGAGAGAGCGGCGGCGGCAAGCTCGGGAAGCGTCATCAGAACGAGCAGCGTCGTCTCGGTCTCCAGATAGCGACGGCGCCCGGCGACATCCTCGGCCGGGGGCAGGAACCGCAGCGTGTAGAAGGAGAACCAGGACCGGCTCAGCATGTAGGCCAGTTCCTGCGTCGAGGTGACGAGCACGAAGGTGGACATTTGCGCCGGTGGCAGCCACCAGGTCCAGATCATCACCGACAGGAACTGGGCGACCGGCGACAGGAACTGCGCCGGCAGGTAGAGGATGGTCTGGCGGATCAGCATGGCGACGACCTTTCCGATGACCGCGGGCGGCAGGCAAAGGCCGTGGTGATGAGGGTCGTCAGGAGACCGAGCTCGAGCGACTTGGTGGAGAACGAGGATACCGCCGTCGATATCAGCAAATAGATGCCGAGCGGCAGAAGAACAGAAGCCCCGAACCGTCGGACCAGCTCGGCGAAGAAGGCGGCAAGCCCCATCAGGAAGAACACCGTGACGAAGCCCCCGTAATAGGCAACGAAGCCGATATAGGCGCTCTCGATGGCAACCGGCGTGCCGATCCTCGGCAACATCGCCTTCACGGCGGCGACATCGGGCCCGAAGATCACCTCTGACCACGACATGTCCCTGAAGATGGACAGCATGGCGACGCGGGCCATGGCGCTACCGTCGTCGTCGATGAAGCGAGCGATGAGGCGATCGACAAAGCCGCCGTCGACGACGAGCACGGCGCCGATCACCAGCAAGGTGACGGCGAAGATGGCGGCGCCGGCCAGGGGGAGCTGGAAACGTCGCCCGAGCAGCAGGCGAGCGCCCGAGAAAGCGGCGATGGCGAAAAGGGCGCCGGCCGACAGGACGATGGCGGTACGACCGCCGAAGAAGAACAGCGCACCGAAGTGAAACAGCACCAGGAAGAGACGCGGGCCCCTTCGGAACGGCCCGGCGCCGAGAGCCAGCGATACAAGGCAGACCGCCGTGGTCATGGCGTTCATCAACGGATGGCCGAGCAGCGCCGTCGCCCTCCACTCCCAGGAAAGCAGCTCGCCGTTGACGTAGAGGGGCGTCAGGCGGAAGCCGCCGAGTACCTCGGCGTAGCCGAAGAAACTGTTGACCGCGAGCACGCCCTGAACAAGCAGCGCGACGAACCGTATTTCCTGGGGTTGCAGCCGCACGAGAGACGCGAACAGACAGGCCGTCAGCACGAAGTTGTCGGTGACCTGTGATATCGGCGTTTTCTGAACGCCGATGACCTGGAAGGCGAGAAGCCCGATGGCGAGGAACAGGACGACCAGCCCCGGGCTTTCGCGCCAACAGCGGGCGAGAAAGGCTCCGAGACCGCCATCGGCGACAATCCAGGCGGCCAGCGCCAATACGGACAGATAGCTGGATGGATGGATCTTGGTGAGCGGGCTGCCACCGGCCGCGTCATAGGGGATGCCGACGAGATTGAGCATCTGGCCGGACAGCAGGAAGAGCGCGAGCACGGAAAGAACCGTCAGACCGACCGCCAACGGTCGGACGTCGATCGAAAAGCCGACGCTGCCGGCGCGATAGGAGACGGGTAGCTGATACGCCCGCAAAGCCATGCCGAGATCGATCCGAGACTGAAACCTGCCGAAAATCAGAAAGGGATCGTCACGACTGCCTGGTTAACCAGGGGTCTTCGCGAGGAGGGCGGTGCTTCTATTTCGACCGACAGCGTTCACGTTTCCTTAAGCGCGCCGCCTTATGGTTAACAAGCTGCAAACACGGGCGGAAAAGCAAGTTGAACAGCCTCATCATATCCGACGACCAGAGCATCGTTAGGCCGATGACCGAGGAAACGCGCCGCCCGGGCGAGGTCGACATCGGCCTGCTGATTTCCATTCTATTTCGTCAGTGGCGCCTGATCCTGGTCGTCACGCTGCTGTTCGTCGGCTCGGGTTTCGTCTATGCGACGTTCGCTCCCCGCGTCTGGCAATCGACGGCCAGGGTGCTGCTCGACCCTCGCGACAAGCAGGTGGTTGCCGGTCCCGGCCTGTCCCAGCCCTTGCAGGGCGTCGACGCCGTCTGGATCGACACCCAGGCCAACGTCGTCACCTCCGCCTCGATCCTTTCGACGGTCATCGACACGTTGGGGCTCGAAAGCGACCCTGAGTTCGGCGGCAGCCGCGACACGACGCTGAGGGCACTGGTCAAGGCCATCAAGGTGGAGCGCGCCGACCAGACCTATGTGCTCGACATTTCGGTTCGCAGCGGCTCGGCCGACCGATCCGCCCGCATTGCCCAGGAACTGGCCGAGGCGTTCGTCGCCAACCAGGTCGAGGTGAAGCAGGCTGCGGTCCGCGAGGCGAGCAATCTCATCAACCGGCAGCTCGACGATCTTCGGGCCAAGGCGCGCGCGGCCCAGGAGAAGCTCGAGGCCTATCGTCGCAACCATGGAATCCTTACCGCCAACGGCCGCTCGGTGGACGAGGATACCCTGCGCCAGCTCAATGATGCCTACGTCGCCGCTCGCCTGCGCACCCAGGACGCCAAGGCTCGCCGCGACAAGATCGCCGCCGCCCGCGCCGGCGGATCGGACGCGGCCCTCACGGGCATCGACTCCACAGTCCTGAGCCGCCTCAAGATCGAGCGCGCCCTTGCCGCCCGCACCGTCGGCGAGCTCGGCCAGGATCTCGGTCCGAACCATCCTCGCATGGTGGCGGCACGGGGCGATCTCGTGCGCGCCGAGTCGCAGATCGAAGGCGAGCTGAAGACGCTCTCGGCCAGCGCCGACGCCGAGTACCAAGTGGCGGCAGCCGCCGAGGCGGCGGCGCGAAAGGCGCTCGATGACGCCGGCGCCGTGGTCACCGACACCGGCGAGCGGACCATCGAGCTGCGCGAACTCGAAAACGAAGCCTCCCTGCGCGCCGACATGTACAAGACCTATGTCGCGCGGACCGAGGAAATCACCCTGCAGGCCAACACGCAGGTGTCGGACGCGCGCGTCATCGCGCCGGCCAACGTGCCGCTGTCTCCCTATGCACCGCGCCAAACCCTCATCCTGGCTCTTTCCGGCATCGCCGGCCTCGGTCTCGCGCTGACGATCGCGGTCTATCGCGGCCGCCGCTATCTGCCGGAGTATCGGGACGCCGACGAAACAGCCTTCGCGGCTTCCGCCGATCCCGCTCCAATCCATGTCCCGGAAGTCGAGGATCCGACACCAGAGGAGGCACCCCAGGCACCGGAGCCCATCGTGGCGGCGGCCCAGGAGCTTCAACCGAGCGCGGAAGCGGACGAACGCCGGGCGCCGCCTTCGGTGCTGGCGGAATTCACGGTGGCGACGCGCTCGCCTGTCCGCGACCGTCGCAGCCGTCCGACGAGCCGGTTACCGCGCGCCATTCTCTCCAGCGCCCTGACCGATGGCGACGGCATGCCCTGCGAAACCTCCATCGAGGCATTCGGAGCGCTCGTTCGCAAGATCACGGCGGCGGCCGGCGCGTCGCGCCTGGTTCTCGTTCTTGGCGCCGACGACGGCCCGGCAGCGGCGACCATCGCCTTCGGCCTCGCCCACGTGCCGACCAGGGACGGCGTTCTGCTGATCGATGCGTCCTGGGACGAACTGCCGCTGCATCGCGCCTATGTCGACGAGGCGATGCCGGGCGTCATCGACGTCATAGCCGGCCGGGCGGAAGCGGCGAACATCGCGATCTGCGAAGGCGGCCCCGACGTGACGCTCATCGGCGTCGGCGGGCCGGACTCGGCGGCCGACATCGCCGCCGACGTCGGCCGCGTCGCCGACTTCGTCGAGAAGCTCTCGCAGGATTTCGGGCGCATCGTCCTGCATTGCGGGCACCGTCATTCGCCCGAACTGTTCGAGGCCCTCCTCGGCCGGGTCGATGCCGTGCTGATCGTCGCCGACGCCATCATCGAACAGGACGACGAGGCAGCGGAAATGGTGCGCGACCTCGCCGGGATCCTGCCGGCGTTCACCGGCCTCGTGCTGGTGCACGAGCGGATCGAAAGCATCGCCGTGGCCGAGCGCGCCTGAGAATCCTGCGGTTTAGGTGTCGTGGCGCTAGGGTGACGGATCACGACCGCACCGGCCGCGAGGCCCCTTCGCCTCAAAACAAATCGGCATTTCGTTACAATTTGAGAGATCGGATAAATCCGTACTGAACTGCGACCAGTCTAGGGTGCGTCTAAAGGAGGGCCATGTCGACAGCTTGGCCCTGCCGGAAAACGCAATTCGCTGGGAGGCGGGGATGGGGCCTTGATGGTCCGTCGCGCACCTCCGGCGTCGGGATGGCGCTTGACGCGCCGGAGAGTCGCCAATGTCTGGTCTGTTCCTAGATCTGCCGGCTTCGACCGAAGCTGCAAAGTCCGCAGAAGCCGGCCGTGCGCCCGACCCGATCGCTAAGATCGACACCGTGGGCGTCAATATCGGAAAGCAGGTGGACCTCGTCCATCTCGTCACCTTTGATGCACTGACCGGCAGGGGCGGCACCGTCTTCACGCTGAACCTCGATCATCTGGTCAAACTCGAGCATGATCCGGCCTTCCGCGCCGCCTATGATCAGGCGACCTATGTCTCGGCCGATGGCGCCCCGGTGGTGGCCATGGCGCGACGGCAGGGGGCGAACCTCGTTCGCGTCACCGGTGCCGACCTTGTGCGCCCGCTCTGTGGGGCGGCGGCGCTTGCCCGTGTTCCCGTACACTTCTTCGGCACGAGTCCGGAGACGCTCGCCACCAGCGTGGCCGTTCTTCGCTGCGAATTTCCGCGTCTCATCGTCGCCGATTTCGAGAGCCCCCCCTATGGCTTCAGTCCCTTCGGGGTAGACGCCCGGGCCGCCGCCGAACGCATCGCGGCGAGCGGAGCCCGCATCTGTTTTGTGGCCCTCGGTGCGCCCAAGCAGGAAGTCTTCGCCGAGTTCGCCCGCCGCTGGGCACCCGGCGTCACGTTCGTCTGCATCGGCGCGGCACTGGACTTCATCGGAGGGCGCCAGAGCAGGGCACCGGAGGTGCTTCAGGCCGCCGGTCTCGAATGGCTATGGCGCCTCGTTCACGACCCGCGCCGCCTCGGCAAGCGCTACGCGCTGTCGGCGCTCTACCTTCTGCGCTACAACGCGCGCGAACTGGCGAGCCGGCTGCCATGGCGGCGCTCCGCCAAGGTCGCCGACAAGACCACCGGAGAGGAGTGAACCGACGATGACCCATCGCATAACGCTCCTCCATTCGATCGATCCGCGCGGCGGCAAGGTGGGCGGCATCGAAACCCACGTCCGGCTGATGCTGTCGCGTCACCCCGACAACGTGTCCGTTCTTCTCGTCGGAATCGACGAGCGCGGCGACCTGGAGATCGGCAAGCCGGTGAAGGTCGACTTCGACGGGCGTTCCATCGACTTCCTGCCGGTGGTGCACATTCCGGGCGAGGCGATGCGCGCTGCTGCGAAGACAATCGGCCAGTCGGTGACGCTTCGCTTCACCCTCGGCGTCATGCGGCATCTTTTGACCATTCGCCGTCTTGCTGCCGGAGATACCGCCTCGACGGAGATCGAGCGCTTCGAACAGGCGATCCCGGCCTGGCTCATCGGCCATCCGGTGGTGCAACTCGTGCACAACGAGGAGACCAAGGGCGACAAGATGGACAGCATCCTCGGTCGCCACTTCTGGATTCATCGCCTCAGCGAGAAGATCGGGCTGGCGCTTGCCACCCGTGTCGTGGGCGTCAATCCCAACATCATCGCCCGTTACGAGCGAGAGATGCCCAGGGTTGCCCGCAAATCGGAGTTCATGACCGTTTCGGTCGATACCGAGCGCTTCCCGGCGGCTCCCTTCCCGTCAGGCGACGTGTTTCGCGTGGTGTTCGCCGGACGGCTCGACGCCTTCAAGGATCCGCCGTTGATGTTCGAGACGCTGCGGCGGCTGCATGCGAAGCTCGACGGCAAGCTGGAGTTCCACTACGTCGGCACGTCCGACCCGCACCGCGACAAGGAGTTCGCGGCCATCGAGGCGTTCACCATCCGCCATGGCTTCCAGACGGGCGATGGCGTGTCGGCCATCATGCGCAACTGCCACAGCGGCATCCTCACGTCCTACTTCGAGGGCATGCCCTGCTACCTGCTGGAAACGCTTTCGAGCGGGCGGCCGATGGGGGCAATCCGCCTGTCGCAATACGATCCGCTGATCCAGGCGGGCGCGTCGGGATTTCTCGTCGAGCGACCGGAGGACCGCGAAGCCGCTGCCGAGGCGATGGCCGACGGCTTCGTGCGACTGGCGAAGGACATCGAGGCCGGGCGGCTCGACCCTGAGGCAATCCGCGCCAAGGTGACGCCTTACTCGGTGGCGGTGCAGATGCCGAAGCTGTTCGAACGGCATATCGCGCTCGGCCGCAACCGCGCCCCGGCTCGTCAGCCCGGCGTCGCCAGCCCGGCGAACAGCCGCTCCCACTGATCGATGCCGGCCTCGTCCGAGAACTCCCGCGCCCGGGCGACGCCCGGCGCCGGGTCGGGCGGCGCCGCCAACGCCCGATCGAGCGCCGACGCCATCGCGGCGGCGTCGCCGACCGGAACCAGTTCGCCATAGCGTCCGGCCAGGATTTCCCGCGACCCTTCGCAGTCCGACGCGACGACCCCGAGGCCGGCGGAGAGCGCTTCGACAGTGGTCATGCCGAAGGCCTCTGTCCGCGACGGCACCGCCGCGGCGCGTGACAGACCGTAGACCTCGGCGGCCGAGGAAACCCGTCCCAGAAACCGCACCCGATCGCCGATACCGAGATCGGCTGCCTGCTCGACCAAACGCTGGCGCTCCGGACCGTCGCCCCCGATGATGAGGCTCGCGCTGGGAGTCGTCAGGCGGGCAAAGGCGTCGAGCAGCACGTCCATGCCCTTTTCCGGCGACAGACGGCCGACGGCGCCGACGACAGGAGGCCGGGCCGCGATCTCCTCGGCGGTGGAGGCGGCCAGAAGCGGCACCGGATTGTATATGCGTTCCGTACGGGAGGCCGGTGCGTGCCAGCGCTCGACGAGGGCCCGCACGATGCCGTCGGACACACCGACGAAGCGGCGAACCAGAGGAGCGAGTGCCGGCAGGGCGTAAAAGCCAAAGGCGGACAGGCGGCCCGTCTTGTATTCCTCGAACCCGTGGTAGGAAAAGACAAGCGGAACCCGCGACAAGGCGAGCGCCTTGGCGAAGGCCAGCTTGACGCAGGAGACCGAAACGGCGCCGGCGATCACGTCGAAACGGCGAGCGCGCAGCAGACGGGCGAGCCGCAGTACCGCGACCGGATGGCGCTTGCCGACATCGATCGTCTCGACGGCCGGATCGACGCCGTCGTTGGCCATCGTTTCGTCGAACGCGAACGTGACGCGGTGCCCGCGCGCCGCCAGACCGTTGGCCAGAATCGCCCAGACGCGCTCGGCGCCGCCGCCGCCGGAGGCGCGGGTATAGAGAAGAATATCCAGCTTCCGCATCTTGTCTCCAGAGCAACAGCCGCCGGATCGAGGGTAGCCTTGGCGCTGTCGCCCGGCCAAGCGGGTAAATAAGAGACGGTCCGGAGAATTCGGCCGCCCATCCTCGCCAAGGGCAGGTCGATGGGCTATCGAAACGCAGCATTCTTGAATGTCTGCGGAGTTCCCGTTGTCCGTTGCGCTTCTTACCCGCCGCGCCGTCGGTTCCACCGTCGGTCTCGGCATCTTCATGATGTTCTTCGGCGACTTCATGTTCGCCGTCAACGACATCATGGGAAAGTGGCTGGCCGGCACCTTCTCGGCCGGTCAGATCGTGCTGACACGGTCGCTTGCCGCCCTCGTCGTGCTTGCCCCCCTACTCATGAAGGGCGGCATGCCGAACCTCGTCAGGCTCGACAAGCCAGGCGTGCAGGTATCCCGCGTCGCGCTGGCGACGGCCGAGCTCGTGTTCTTCTACATGGCCATCCGTTACCTGCCCCTCGCCGACGTCATGACCTTCTACCTGGCCGGCCCGATCTATGTCGCCGCCGTGTCGCCCTGGCTGCTCGGCGAGCGGGTGAGCCGCCGTCAGTGGCTTGCCATCGCCATCGGCTTTGCCGGCGTCGTCGTCGTGTTGCGTCCCGGTTCGGGTAGCCTCTCCTGGCCAGCACTGATCTCCATCGGTGGTTCGCTCTGCTATGCCATGGTGGTGGTGCAAAGCCGTCAGCTGCGCAGCACGCCCGATCGGGTGCTCGTCTTCTGGCAGACGATCGGCGCGCTCGTCATCGGCGCCGTTCTCTCCCCCTTCGACTGGGTGACGCCGAGCCTTGCGGATCTGCTGATGCTCGCCGCCCTCGGCATCGTCTCGATGACCGCCCATCTCTGCATCGCCCGATCGCTCAAACTGGCGCCGGCCGCCGTGGTGGCCCCGATCCAGTACTCGCTGCTGCTGTGGGCGATCCTGTTCGGCTGGTTGGTGTTCGGCGACCGGCCACAGCCACCGATGCTGATCGGCGCGGCCGTGATCGTCATCGCCGGTCTGATGGTGGTGAGCGGCCGTGGCAAGCCAAGCGTAGCTGTGGCGGATGCCGACTGACAGACTGTCGGTTGCCGGCGAATGCCGCTATGATCCGTTTCAGCCGAGTTAAGTCCTTTCAGGAGGTTGTCTTCATGCGGTCTTCGGTTTCCGTCCTTGCAGCGTTGGTTTTCGGATTGCCGGCGTTCGCCACATCCGGCCTCGCCGCGACCTGCAGCGCCAAGGGCGATGGCTTCGACACATGGCTCGCGGGCTATTCGAAGACGCTGATCGAGGCTGGTCTTCCGGCCGATGTCGTACGTTCGTCGCTTTCGGGCATCGCCTTCGATCCGGCAGTGATCAAGAAGGACCGGGGACAGGGCGTCTTCTCGCAGACGTTCGCCGAATTTGCGGGCCGCATGGTCAACAAGAACCGCCTGACCGTCGGGGCGCAGAAGATCAAGGCCAATGCCGATCTCTTCTCCCGCATCGAAGCGCAGTATGGCGTACCGCCGCAGGTGATCGTCGCCGTCTGGGGTCTCGAAAGCGACTTCGGCGCCAACACCGGCGATTTTCCGACCCTGCAGTCGCTGGCCACCCTGGCCTATGACTGCCGCAGGCCGGTGATGTTCCAGAACGAGTTGCTCGACGCCGTCCAGATCGTGGCCCGTGGTGACCTCAGCCCCTCCGAGATGAAGGGAGCCTGGGCCGGCGAGCTCGGCCAGACCCAGTTCCTGCCGTCCAACTACCTTCGTCACGCCGTCGATTTCGATGGCGATGGCCGCCGCAACCTCATCAAGAGCGCGCCAGACGTGCTGGCCTCCACCGCCAACTATCTTCAGTCGCTCGGCTGGGCGAAGGGCCAGCCCTGGCTCGTCGAGGTCGACATTCCCACCACGCTTCCGTGGGATCAGGCCGACCTGCCCATCAAGAAGCCGGTCGGCGAATGGCAGGCGATGGGCGTACGCGCCGCCAACGGATCGATCCCAGACGGCCTTGCCGCGCTCTATCTGCCGATGGGCCGCTTCGGGCCGGCCTTCCTCGCCTACCACAACTTCGACGTCTACCTCGGCTGGAACGAGTCGCTGGTCTACTCGACGACCGCGGCCTATTTCGCCACGCGTCTCGCCGGCGCGCCGCCGGTCGGCGCCGGCAACGGCAAGGTCGAGGCGCTCGGCGCGTCCGACATCGCTTTCATTCAAGGTGCGCTGACGGCGCAGGGTTTCGATGCCGGCCCCAAGGACGGCAAGCTCGGCCAGAGGACGCGCGAGGCGGTGCGAGGCTTCCAGTTGAAAGCCGGCCTGCCGGCTGACGGCTGGCCGGATTCGGCGCTGCTCCAGGCCCTCAGGTGATCTCCATTCCGGATCGCTTCTCGCCGCCGCTGCCCATCGACGCGGTGCTGGACGACGTCCGAGCATCACTTGCGACCAACCCTCGCCTCGTTCTTGTCGCCGCCCCCGGCGCCGGCAAGACGACGCGGGTGCCGCTGGCGCTGCTCGATGCGCCCTGGCGGCGGAACAAGCTGATCGTCGTTGAGCCGCGCCGCATAGCGGCCCGAGCCGCGGCGGCGCGCATGGCCGAAAGCCTGGGCGAGAGCGTCGGCCGGACCGTCGGCTATCGGGTCCGCATGGATTCGAAGGTGTCGGCGCATACGGTGATCGAGGTGATCACCGAGGGCGTTTTCACACGCATGATCGTCGAGGACCCGCTTCTCGAAAGCGTATCGGCGGTGCTGTTCGACGAGTTTCACGAACGCTCGCTCGACGGCGATCTCGGCCTCGCGCTGGCGCTCGATGGGGCGGCGCTCAGGGACGACCTCAGGATCGTCGTGATGAGCGCCACGCTCGACGGCGGACGCGTGGCGTCCCTTCTCGGAGATGCGGCGGTTGTCGAGAGTGCGGGCCGCGCCTTTCCCGTGGAGACGCGCCACATCGACCGCGACCCGCTCCTTCGCTTCGAGGATCAGGTCGCCGACACAACCCTTCGGGCGCTGAGGGAAGAAGACGGTTCGGCGCTGGTCTTCCTGCCGGGGCAAGCCGAAATACGCCGCGTCGCCGAACGGCTCGCCGATCGTCTGCCCGCCGGCGTCCGCCTGGCTCCGCTCTACGGCGCGTTGACCGCCGCCGAGCAGGATTTTGCCATCCGCCCTTGCCGCCCTCCCGAACGCAAGGTGGTGCTCGCCACCGCCATCGCCGAAACGTCGCTGACCATCGACGGCGTGCGCCTCGTCATCGATGGCGGCCTCTCCCGCGTGCCGAAGTACGAACCGGACACCGGCCTGACGAGGCTTGAGACGGTGCGGGTGTCCCGCGCCTCCGCCGACCAGAGGCGCGGCCGCGCCGGCCGTACCGAACCGGGCGTCTGCTGGCGTCTCTGGAACGAGGGGCAGACGGCAGCGTTGCAGCCCTATTCGACGCCGGAGATTCTCGAGGCCGATCTCAGTCAACTGGCGCTCGACCTTGCCGCCGTCGGCATCCGCGACCCTGCCACCCTCGCCTTTCTCGATCCACCGCCCAAGCCGGCCTGGAACGAGGCGACGGAGCTGCTGCGCGGCCTCGACGCGCTCGACGACGACGGGCGCATCACCGCCGAGGGCAAGGCGCTGGCTCGCCTGCCTCTGCCACCGCGCCTGGCCCACATGATCCACCGGGCGGTGGAGTTCGGCGCGGCGCGGCTGGCGGCAGACATCGCCGCGATCCTGACCGAGCAGGGCCTCGGCGGCGACGCCACCGACCTTGCCGACCGCCTTCAACGCTTCCGCGCCGACCGTGGGCAGCGGGCCGCCGATGCACGCAGCATGGCGGCCAGATGGGCAAAGCTGGCGGAGGGAGGCGATGCCCCCGCCCCGTCGCTGGCGCCGCTTGCTCCGGGCGCCGTCCTCGCCCTCGCCTATCCCGACCGCGTCGCCGAGGCACGCGGGCAGCCGGGAGCCTTTCGCCTCGCCAGCGGCCGAGGGGGGCTGCTGGAGGAGCATGACCGGCTGGCCAAGGAAGGCTACATTGTCGTCGCCGATCTCGCCGGCAAGGCAGAGCGGGCGCGCATCCGGCTGGCAGCAGCCATTTCCCGCGACGAGATCGAAGCGCTGTTCGCCTCCCGGATCGTCGCCGAAACCGTCGTGCAGTTCGACCCGTCGGCTCGCGCCGTCCGTGCCCGTCGCATCCGCCGGCTCGGCGCCGTGAAACTCGCCGAGGAACCGGTGGCCGCACCAGTCGGCGAGCAGACGCTCGGCGCGCTCTTGTCGGGCGTGCGCCGCATCGGCGTCGATCGCCTCGGCTGGTCGAAGGAGCAACGACGGCTGCGGGAACGGGCGTGCTTCCTCCACCTTACGGTTGGCGAGCCTTGGCCCGACCTTTCCGACGCCGCGCTCGCCGGCACCCTCGACGACTGGCTCGGACCGGTCGTCGACGGCGCGACGCGGTTCGACGATATCGACGCCGCCCTGCTCGGCATCGCGCTCGACCGGCTTCTCCCCTACGCTCTCCGGCAAGACATGGACCGACTGATGCCGAGCCATTTCGAAGCGCCGACCGGCAGTCGCGTTCCCATCGACTATGCGGCCGACGGCGGACCGGCCGTGGAGATCAGAGTACAGGAGCTGTTCGGCCTCGACCGCCATCCGGCGGTGGCCGGCGGCCGGGTGCCGCTGACGCTGGTGCTGACCTCGCCCGCCCACCGGCCGATCCAGACGACCAAGGACCTGCCCGGCTTCTGGCGTGGCTCGTGGAAGGATGTCGCCAAGGATCTCAAGGGGCGCTACCCGAAACATCCCTGGCCGGACAACCCGCTTGCGGCCGAACCAACCCGGCGCGCCAAGCCGCGCGGCACCTGATCAGCGAACGTTCAGCGTGACGTCATAGGTCTTGTATGTGTATTGCATCTGGGAGGTGTCGATGGGATGGCCGACACTGACTGACAGATGGTCGGTGCCACGGAATCCCTTTGCCGAGGTGTAGGACAACCTAGTCCCGACGAACTTCCGCCCCTCGCAGGGCGGCTCGTTGACGATAAAGGTCTCGGGCCGGATGACCAACTTGCCGTGGGACGGCTCCGTCAAGACCTTGGTCCTATACTGGCCGACAGAAACGCAGTGGTCGGTAGAGAGATACAACCCCTCGGATACCGTCTCACCGGACCTGATGTTGTAGACAAGGTCTTCGGCCTGGGCAGCGGTGATCAGCGGCAGCAGGGCCGCGGCGGCAACATAAAGACGCATGAATCCCCCCGATACGATCCCTCGCTTTACGCGAGGGATGTTTCCAATTGTAACTCTTATCAAGGGTTGCATAACGTCGCAATTGCCGCGACGTCGTCGCTTCAACCGGAGAACAGGCCCGCCGCCCGGATCTCCAGCGCGGCGCGATCGCCGATGCGAGGCGGCTCCCGATCGGCCGGCGTCAGCGCCTCGATCACCGTATCGGTGCCGTCGGCACGGAAGCCGATCCGGCGCGAGGAGCCCGACCGATGCAGCGAGACCACCGTCGCCCACAGCCCCTCGCCATCACGGCGGAAGGCAACATGCTCGGGACGGACGTATAGCTTGGCCGGACCGTCGAACAGAAGCGGCGGCAGCTTCGGGATCGAGACCTCCTGCTGGCCGACGAAGGGGCGCCCCTTGTCGACGCGGATGTCGAGGCGGACCGACTCGCCGATGAAATCGAACACGAAGGGGGTCGCTGGCCGGTCGTAGACGTCCTCGGGCGTCCCCTCCTGCTCGATCCGGCCATCACTCATGACGACGACGCGGTCGGCAAGATCCAGCGCCTCCTCCTGGTCGTGCGTCACGAACAGCGTAGTGTGGCCGGTGCGGTCATGGAACTCTCTGAGCCAGAGCCGCAGCTCCTTGCGCACCTTGGCGTCGAGGGCGCCGAAGGGCTCGTCGAGCAGCAGAATCTTCGGCTCGACGGCGAGCGCGCGGGCGAGCGCCACTCGCTGGCGTTGGCCGCCGGACAGCTGACTCGGGTAGCGGCCGCCGTAGCCGGGCAACTGGATCAGGGAAAGCAGCTCCTCGACCTTGTCCCGAATGGCCGTTGCCGTCGGCCGCGTCCGGCGCGGGCGCACCCTCAGGCCATAGGAAATGTTGTCGGCGATGGTGAGATGCTTGAAGAGGGCATAGTGCTGGAACACGAAGCCGATCTGCCGCTCCTGCACGCTCTTGAAGCTGGCATCCTCGCCACCAAACAGGATCTGGCCGCCCGAGGGGATTTCCAGTCCGGCGACGCAGCGCAGGAGCGTCGTCTTGCCGGAGCCGGACGGCCCCAGCAGGGCCAGCAGTTCGCCCGAAGCGACCTTGAGATCGACGCCATGCAGGGCCGCCGTGCTGCCGAAGGTCTTCGTGAGGTTGCGAATATCGAGTTCCATAGGGACTCCGTCAGTGGCGGTGGCCGGCGGCGAGATCGCCGGCATAGCGATGCTCCAGCCAGGACTTGATGCCGAGCGTCACAAGCGCCAGGGCGGCAAGCAGCGAGGCGACGGCGAAGGCGGCGACGAACTGATACTCGTTGTAGAGAATCTCGATGTGCAGCGGCATGGTGTTGGTGTAGCCGCGGATATGGCCCGACACGACCGAAACCGCACCGAATTCGCCCATGGCGCGCGCGTTGCAGAGCAGCACGCCGTAGAGCAGCGCCCATTTCACGTTGGGCAGCGTCACCGTCCAGAACATGCGCCAGCCGGAGGCGCCAAGCGTCAGCGCCGCCTCCTCATCGGTATTCCCGAGTTCCTCCATAAGAGGGATCAGCTCGCGAGCGATGAAGGGGAAGGTGACGAAGATCGTCGCCATGATGATGCCCGGCAAGGCGAAGATGATCTGTATGCCGGTCGACTGCACCAAGCCGCCGAAAATGCCATGGCTGGCATAAAGCAGCACGTAGACGAGACCGGCGACCACCGGGGACACGGAAAAAGGCAAGTCGATCAGCGTCACGAGGAAGGCCTTGCCGCGGAAGTCGAACTTGGCGATCGCCCACGCCGCCGCAACGCCGAAGACGAGGTTGGCCGGCACGGCAATGACCGCCACCACCAGGGTCAGGAGAATGGCGTCGAGGGCGGCCGGATCGGCAAAGGCTTGGAGAAACGCGCCGCTTCCCTTGCGGAAGGCTTCCATGAAGACGGTGATCAGCGGCAGCAGCAGGAACAGGGCTAGAAACCCCACCGCCAGCCCGATCAGCAGGCGCCTGACCCATGGAGCCTCCTCGGTGGGCAGGCGGCGGCGCGGCGGGTGGGCAGCGACCGATCCGACGGCGGGCGTCTCCTCAAGCGACACGGCGAGCGCCACGGAGCCATCAGACATGACCGTACCTCGCACGCGCCCGGGCCTGGATCAGATTGATGAGAAGCAGCGTTCCGAAGCTGACCAGCAACATGATGGCGGCCACGGCCGTGGCGCCGGCATAGTCGAACTCTTCGAGCTTGATGACGATGAGCAGTGGGGCGATCTCCGAAACGTAGGGAATGTTGCCGGCGATGAAGATCACCGATCCGTATTCGCCGACCGCCCGCGCGAAAGCCAGCGCAAAGCCGGTCAGGATGGCCGGGCTGAGCACTGGGAGCACCACCGAAGCGACGGTTCTGAGCCGGCCGGCGCCAAGCGTCGCGGCTGCCTCTTCAAGCTCGCGATCGACCTCGGCCAGCACCGGCTGAACCGTGCGAACGATGAAGGGGAGACCGACGAAGACCAGCGCCAGAAAGACGCCAAGCGGCGTGAAGGCGATCTTGAGGCCGAAGAGGGCGGCTATGGAGCCGATCCAGCCTTTTGGCGCGTAGAGCGCAGTCAACGCGATACCGGCAACCGCCGTCGGCAGGGCGAACGGCAGGTCGATGATCGCGTCGAAGAAACGCCGCCCGGGAAAATCATAGCGCACCAAAACCCAGGCGATCAGCAGACCGAAGGGCACATTGAAAGCGGCGGCGGCCAAGCTGGTGAGGAAGGACAGCTTGAGCGCCGACAGCGTGCGGCCGTCGAGTGCCAGGCTAACGAGCTCATGCACCCCCAGCGAAGAAGCCCGGAAGAGCAGGGCGCCAAGTGGCAGGAGTACGATCGCCGTGAGATACAGGATCGTGAAGATGATCGTCAGGCGGAAGCCTGGCAGAACGCTCGGCTTGACGAAGGGCGCGTTGAGGGTCATCGGCCTCGCTTTCAGGGGAAGCCGGCCGACCAGGATCTCCCGGTCCGCCGGCGGCAAGGTCTTGTTCGGTCAGCGGAAAGAGAAATCCTGGCGGCGCCGTTGCGATCCACATGGCATTCCCTCCACTCGCCAGCAGACATGCCGGCAGTTCGTTCACTGTCCCGGCTTGTAGATCTGATCGAAGACGCCGCCATCGCCGAAGTGATAGGGCTGCGCCTTGGCCCAACCGCCGAACAGCGGATCGTCGATGCTGACCAGCTTGAGCTCGGGGATCGCCTTCAGGAGTTCGGGGTCGACCAGCTTCGGCTCCGACGGCCGATAGTGGAACTTGGCGGCGAGCGTCTGCCCCTCGGCCGAGTAGAGGTACTCGAGATAAGCGCGGGCTTCCTTCTCCGTGCCGTTGGTCTTGGCGTTGCCTTCGACCACGGCGACCGGAGGCTCGGCGAGGATCGACTGGGGCGGTACCACGATGTCGAACTTGTCGGCGCCGAACTCGTCGAGCGCCAGAAACGCCTCGTTCTCCCAGGCGAGCAGAACGTCGCCGAGTTCGCGCTGCGCGAAGGTGACGGTCGAGCCACGGGCGCCGGTATCGAGCACCGGCACGTGCTTGTAGAGCGAGGCGACGAACTCGCGGATCTTCGCCTCGTCGCCAGCATACTGGCCCGCAGCCCAGGCCCAGGCGGCCAGATAGTTCCAGCGGGCGCCACCCGATGTCTTCGGATTGGGCGTGATCACCTCGATGCCGTCCTTGACGAGGTCGCCCCAGTCGTGGATGCCCTTGGGGTTGCCCTTGCGGACCAGGAACACGATGGTCGAGGTGTAGGGGGCGGAGTTGTGCGGCAGCTTGCCGCGCCAGTCGGCCGGAATCTTGCCCGTCCTCTCGGCGATGGCGTTGATGTCACTCTCAAGGGCTAGGGTGACCACGTCGGCGGGCAAACCGTCGATGACAGCACGAGCCTGCTTGCCGGAGCCGCCATGGGAGGCGCGAATGGCGATATCCTCGCCGGTCTCCGCCTTCCAGTGGGCCGCGAAAGCGGCATTGTAGGCTTCGTAGAACTCACGCGTCGGATCGTAGGAGACGTTGGTCAGCGTCACCGCAGACGCGGGAGCGGCTAGCGCGAGTGGCGCCGCGATCATGGCGGCGAACAATCCCAGACGTTTCGAGCCTCTCATGCTTTCAGTCTCCAGCCCTTGGCGACGCCGCGCATCGCATCTGTCCGGGAGCTTCGTCTGCCTCTCAGGCTCCTAAGCGCCTCCCGACAGGTTGAAATCCTAAAAGGACGAGTTCAATTGGCAAGAGATACCATTCCCTAGGAAACGGTCAGTTTGTAAAATTTCATTCCGCTATTGTCGCCCATTACGTATTCAGAGGCAACAAGCTTCCTGGAAGGGGCTGGTTTCCGGTGGGATTTTCCTGCGCAGATCAGCCACGCACCATGTCTCGAACGCGTTGCACCGCTTCGGGCAGCATGGCCGCCAGCGATCCTTCCGACGTCTGCCTCAACAACGACAGCGAGGGATAGACGGGTGTCCGGTCGCCCTCGATGCGCCATATCCAGCTGGCCGCTCCGGGCAGAAGAGCGACACCGGGGCGTCCGAGCAGACCTCTGAGGCGAAGCGGCAGGCCATCGATGGCAATCACCGCATCAAGTCGGCCGAGCAGCGCGGCGCAATCGACGCGGGCGTCGACCCCCGCCTCGAAATCGGGGCCGGGATGCTCGATGCGGATCGGCGCGCCGGCAACTTCCCATCCCGAGGGCGCCGACGAGCGGGCAAGCATGGCCGAGGGCACCCGTTCAAGGGCAACGAACCGCAGATCGCCGATGCCGGCAAGCGGAGTGAGATCGGCAAGCCCGAGGCCGCCGCCCCAGACCAAGCCGATGGCCGGCCGTCCCCGACCGAGATCGAGCCGGGCACTCCAGCGATCGGCGAGCATCGGCTCACTGGCGAGCAGGGGCCCGCTTGAGGCAAAGCTGCCGGCGGTGAGGCCGAGCCGATGCGGCAGCCCGACAAGCGGCGCCGCCGCGCCCGCCTCGTCGATCAAGCCGCCGATGTCTTCGGTGTCAGCAATGACATGGCTCACCCCGGCCAGTGCCGAGGCCAGGCGGACGTAGAGCTTGGGCACCACCAGCACGAGATCGGGCACCAGCGATCGGGCGAGCGGCAACGCCGGCGCGAAAGCGGCGAGATCGAACGGATCGGAGCCAACCCAGACGACAAGCGGGCGATCGAGCGGGAAGCCATCCCAAGCCGGAAGCCTCGCCGCCCAAGTCGGTCCCGTGGCGATGGCATCGAGGTCGGCAAAGCCTCCCGACATGTCGCCCAAGGCCAGCAACGCCGCCGCCCGGTCGGCGCGCGGGCGGGAATCTCCGGCTCGGCGAAAAGCTTCGACCGCAGCCAGGGGACGACCGGCGGCGGCCAGCGCCGAGCCGAGACCGCCAAGCGCACGCGGCTCCGCCGGATCAAGCCGTAACGCCGCCTCGAAAGCCGAGACCGCCCCTGCGGCATCGCCGGCCGCCAGACGCGTGGCGCCGAGGCGCGCGGCGAGACCGGCATCGAGCGGCTTGGCGGCGCGTGCCCGTTCGAAGGCGGCGGCCGCTTCGGACAGACGCGAGGTTGCCGCGAGCGCCTCGCCGAGCGCCACCGCAATGTCGGCGCGGCCGGGCGCGGTGCGGTCGGCGCGCGTCAGGAATACGATGGCGCGGGCGTGATCGCCGTTGGCGCGCGCGGCAGCCGCGGCACCCAGCATCGCCGGAACGTGGTCCGGCGACCGAACGAGCGCCACCTCATAGAGAGCGACCGCTTCGATCCACTTGTGCGCCTCCTCGGCGGCGGCGGCACGAGCCAGCAACTGGTCGACGACCGTTTCGCTCATGGCGCCGGCCTTTCGGAAACGAGAGCACGCAGGAGGCCGGCAAGGTCGCCATCGCGACGCAACAGACGGGCGTCAGGATACCAGGGCGTCTCGCCCTCCCCGGCCCACAGCCAATCGGTGGCCGCCGGGGCGACAACGATCGTCGGCCGGCCGAGCGAGGCGGCAAGATGAGCGGTGGCGGAAACCGGTGCGATCACCGCGTCGAGCGCCATCATGGCCGCCGCCATCTCGACGAAGCCACCCAACCGGCTTCCGAGCGGTTCGATGGCAAGCCCGTTCGGCAGCGCGGCAAGCGACGCCCTGCCCGCCCGACGATCGAGAGCATAGAGGCGAACTCCGGCGAGACGGGCAAGCGGCGCCAATAGCGCGGCGTCCTCGGCGTTGCGCCAATAGACGCCGATGGCGGGTCGTCCGTCTCCATCGGCGAGCTGTCGTTGCCAGGCTTCGACCCGCAACGGATCCGGCCGGAAGCGGGCGGGCGGCGGCAGCCCATCCCGGTCGATGCCGAATACGTTGGGCAGGCTTAGAAGGGGAACCTCTAGATCGTGCGGCGGCAGACGCCGCCCCTGCTCGACCACCGTCACGTCGCCGCCGAGGTCGAGTTGCCGGAACAGGTCGGTCAGGGCCGGACGAACCTCCACGACGAGGCGCGGTCCGCACGCCACGAGCTGGGGCAGAAAGCGTGCGAAGGCGATGTCCAGCCCGGGATTCCGCTCGCCATGAACGAGCAGGGTCCGGCCAGCAACGTCCTCGCCGGTCCAACGCGAAGCCGAGAAGCGCCGAGGCAGCAGTTCGGTGGCTTGCCAGCGGACTTCGGCACGGGCGAAGCCGCGCCGGTAATCGCCGACGATCAACAGCGCTTCGGCCTCGTCCATCAGCAACTCGGGATCGGCGGGCGCCAGCGCCAGGGCGCGGCCATAGGCTGTCAGCGCGTCTCCGGCGCGGCCAAGCGCCACCAGGGCCTTGCCGACGGCTCGATGGGCATCGGCGAGGTCGGGGCCAAGTTCGACGGCCCGCTCGGCATGGGCGAGCGCTTCTTCGAGCCGACCAGCCAAGCGATCGACTTCCGACAGCTCGACGAGCCGCCCCGCAGTGGGTGTTTCGGCAACCAACGCGGCGAGAAGGCGTCCGGCCCGGTCGCGCTCGCCGACGCGCAGGAGCGCGGCGGCAAGCGTCTCGCGCAGTGCCGGCTCGGTGGCCCCGGCGGCGATGGCGTCTCCGAGCAGCAGCACGGCCCGATAGTCGTTCCGGCTCCTTGAGGCCGCAATGCCGGCTTGCGCGAGCATGGCGCTCGGGCGAACGGCTCCCTCACCATCCGGCAGCGCCTCGTCGGCCGGGGCCGGATCGCCGCAATACGGAATGGCGCGGTCGCCCGCGACGAAAGAGGCAAGCGCGGCGGTGAGGCGGAGAAGCGGAGCACCCCTTTCCTCACCGGCTTGGCGACGGAAAAGACGGGTGGTCGGGAACCAAGGACTGCGCCCGTCCTTTTCCAGCCAGAGCCAATCATCACGGTCCGGCCCGATGACGAAGGTCGGCCGCCCCATGGCGCCGGCCAACGCGGCGATCGGGCTCGACGCCAGTGCCACCACGACATCGAGATTCGGCAACGCGGCGGCAATCCGCTCAAGGCCGACCTGATCGGCGGCGAGCGGCCAAGCCGTGTGGAAGCGCGCTGCCGCTCCCGCGTCGAGAGCGACGAAAGCGGCGCCGGAAATGGTGGTTAAGGCAGCGGCATCGGCGGCGTTGATGCCATCGAGCGCAAAGCCGACGCGAAAGCCGTCTAGGTGCGCGAATGCCCGCGCCGCGTTGGTCACCGCGACCGGATCGACGGTGAGATAGGGTCTAGAAACCGGCAAATCATCGGTGGAAAGGCCGAGCAGCGCAGGCACGCTCATGATCGGCAGAACCAGATCGCCCTCCTCCGGCTCTCCCACGCCATCGAGCCCATCGACCCAGGCCAGCAAGGGTGCCAGTTCGTCGGCGCCGGCGACGCAAATGCCAGCTGCGCCTGCCGCCTTGAGCATCGGAACGAACCGCAGCAGGCGCATCAGCACCCCGGCATCGCCCTCGGCGACGAGAACGACGGTTCTGCCGGCAAGCTCGGCAGGAGACGGAAGAGCGGGCGCTCCGCCGCGTCGCCACTCGAACTCGGAAAGGCCGGCGGCAAAGTCTCCGGAGGCGAGAAGCAACTCCCCGAGGAAGGCGTGAACCGGGGGCGACGGGCGATGGACGATCAGACGACGAAGGACGCCGATCGCCTCCCCGACCCGGCCAGCGGCGGACAGAACGCGCGCAAACTCCATCGCCGCCTCGGTGTGACCGCCGTCGCGCGCCACGGCCGACCCGAGAAAATGCAAAGCGAGCCCGGTCTCCCCCTCGGATTGGGCCAAGCGCCCCAGCCCGAGACGAGCGTCGGCGTCATCGCCCACGATGACGGCCCGTTCGAAGGCACGGGAGGCTCCGCGAACATCGCCCAGCTTTCTCAGCACCTCGCCCCAGGCGACCAGAAGCCCGGATCGGCGGGGCGCCACCTGCACCGCCTGGCGAAGCGTGAACTCCGCCTTGGTCAGGTCACCGAGCTCGACGAAGGCGGCGGCACGGATCCTCAATGCATCCGTCGAAGCGGGCGCGAAGCTTGATGCCTTCTCGGCGTGTTGGAGGGCTGCGGCGGGTTTGCCGCGTTCAAGGTCACGACGGGCGGCAAACAGCAGCAGCGGCGCATGGCGCGGTCCGGCGGACAGGCCAGCATCGAGCACCCGGTCGAGGTCGCCCGTCTCGCCAAGGCGCAACAACAGCCCGGCCAGCCGAGCCCAAGCCTCGGGATCGGCCGGGTCCAGCGCCACGAGCCGGGCGGCAAGCGGCAGGGCCGCACGGGCAGCAGAGGCGCCATCCACGCTTTCGGCGGCGGCGGCGAGCCGGGTGAGGGAGGCCACGTCCGACAGGCCGGGTGCCGCGAGGGCCTTCGCCTCGGTCGCGAGCGCATCGGCCACACCCTGCCAGTTCGCCCCGTCGGCGCGAAAGAGACGCGCGGTCGGATACCAGCGGCTGAACAGCCCCTGACGACCCCACATCCAGTGAGGCTCATCGTCGAGCAGCAGCCAGAGCGGCGTGCCGGTGACGCCGGCGGCATGAGCCGCCGGGCCATCGGTGGCAACGACAAGTTCAAGTCCGGCAAGCGTGAGAGGATCGGTGTCCACCGCCTCACCGCCGAGCAGCGCGGCAGCGGCCGCGTCGAGCGCCACCAGCCGACGGTCAGGAAAGGTTCGGCGCAGCGTCGCGACAATTTGCCTGAGGTCCGTATCAGGGACACGCCCCCAAGGGGACGGCGCCAGTGCCAGGCCGATGGTCGGCCCGTTTCGACGTTGCCACGATGCGGGGCGAGGAGGCGGCACCTCGTCCGGAGACAGACCGAGCGCCATGGGCGCCGACGCCAGCGGCAGGACGAGATCGTGCGGCGGCAGGCAGGCCATGTCGACGAGCGGCACGTTTCCGAAGGCGCCGGCGAAGGGCGCGAGCCGGGCCGCCCGGGCGGCAGGCACGGCAAGCGTCAGGGACAGGACGCGGGTCGCAAGTTCGGGCAGGAAGCGGGCGAAGGCGAGCGTGTCGCACTCATCGTCCTCAGCGAGCACGACCAGACGAGCCGCCGGCAACCGCGCACCGCTCCAGCGCGGCCGATCGGATGGCGCAACAAAAGCAGGACGTTCGAATTCCGCGAAGCCTTCCGCCCATTTGCCTTGCGCGAGCAGCAAGCGTGCCGCGTCGAGGCGGGGGGACGCGGCGGCATCCGACGCCTGGGAAGGGCGGCCATCATCGATCGTCAGGTCTTCGTCCAGTTTCAGCTCCAGCTGCCGCCGTTGATCCAAGCGCCTTTCCATGAAGCGAACGGCCTGATTCGGGAACGATTATATCCGCTCCCGCCCCTCCCCACGCGGACGCCGAGCGCCCTTCGACGCCTTCATGCCACAGTGCGGCCGTGTTTCAGCGTTCCTTAAGATACCGATCCCTATCCTCGTTATTGCCGCATCTGGCTGGAAATCCTGGACTGACCGCATGACCGACATCGCTGACAATACCGCCCAGAAGACCTCCAAGGCCTTTGTCCTGCCAGCCATCGACAACGATTTTCTTCTCTCGGATTCGATGCGCGGCGTCCGCTTCATGCTGGAGTATTCCAAGGCCGAGCAGACGCTGAAGGCCTGGGGCATCCGGTCGACGCTCGTCGTGTTCGGCTCTGCCCGCGTCCATGAAAACGGCGATCCCCTGCACAATCGCTGGTACAGCACCGCGCGCGAGTTCGGCCGCATCGCGTCCGAACGTGGCGGCGCCGTCAACCGCACCGACGGGTTCTTCGACAACGTCATCGCCACCGGCGGCGGCCCCGGCATCATGGAGGCGGCCAACCGTGGCGCCCGCGACGCCGGCGCGCCGACCATCGGCTTCAACATCATCCTGCCGCACGAGCAGGAACCCAACGCCTATACGACGCCGCAGCTCACCTTCCGGTTCCACTATTTCGCCATGCGCAAGATGCATCTGGCCATGCGCGCCAACGCACTGGTGGTGTTCCCCGGCGGCTTCGGCACCTTCGACGAGCTGTTCGAACTCCTGACACTGACCCAGACCCACAAGGGCACCCGAATCCCGGTCGTGCTGGTGGACGGCGAGTACTGGCACAAGGTCATCAACTTCGACGCCCTGGCCGACTACGGCATGATCAACCGCGAGGACATCGGCCTGGTCCACTTTGCCGAAACGGCCGAGGAGATCTGGAGCTATCTCGCCTCAGAGAATCTCGGATCGCACCGTAACCGCGACAAGGCCCGTTACGGCGAAGGCGTGTTGACGCGTCCCTCTCCCGTGCCGGAATGACGGGCTGGATAACCGCGACGACAGGACATTTGCCGCGTGAAAAGCGGTGCGGGCTTTGTTAGCTTCCCGCCCCATGACCGACGCGCAAGCTCTCCCCGACGACCGGACCGCCGATGTGGCGACGCCCGCCATGGCGCAGTTCATCGAGATCAAGGCAGCCAACCCCGACTGTCTGCTGTTCTACCGGATGGGCGACTTCTACGAGATGTTCTTCAAGGATGCCGAGGTCGCCTCGCGCGCCCTCGGCATCACGCTCACCAAGCGCGGCAAGTATCGCGGTGAGGACATTCCGCTCTGCGGCGTGCCGGTGCATGCCGCCGACGACTATCTTCAGCGCCTCATCGCCCTTGGCCATCGCGTCGCCGTCTGCGAGCAGATGGAAGATCCGGCCGAGGCCAAGAAGCGCGGCTCGAAATCGGTAGTGCGGCGCGACGTCGTCCGGCTCGTCACGCCCGGCACGCTGACCGAGGACAATCTTCTCGATGCGCGTCGCTCCAACTATCTCGCTGCCGTTGCGCGCCAGAAGGGGACCGACAGCGCCGCAGACGGTTTCGCCGTCGCCTGGGCGGACATGTCGACCGGCGCCTTCCGCCTCGCCGAAACAAGCGCGGCCGCCCTGCCGGCATTGCTCGCCCGCATCGAGCCGCGCGAACTCCTGGCGGCCGACGGCCTGTTCGACGATGACGAGTTGCGCCGGACCTTCAAGGCCGCCAGCCCGGCAGTGGTGCCGCTGCCGCGTGCCTTTTTCGATGCCGCCACGGCCGAACACCGGCTCGCCGACTTCTTCTCCGTCGCCTCGCTCGACGCCTTCGGCAGCTTCACCCGGCTGGAGCTGACCGCCGCCGCCGCCATCGTCGCCTATGTCGACAAGACGCAAGTCGGCAGCCGGCCGCCGCTCGACCCGCCGGCGCGCGAGAGCCTGGGCGGCGCCCTCGCCATCGACGCGGCAAGCCGGGCCAACCTCGAACTGTCGCGCACTCTGTCGGGCGAACGGCGCGGATCGTTGCTGCACGCCATCGACCGCACGGTATCGGGTGCCGGAGCCCGCCTTCTCGCCGACCGGCTCGCAGCGCCGCTTGCCGACCCCGATGCCATCCGCGACCGGCTGGATGCCGTCGACTTCTTCCTGTCGGAGACGACGCTTCGGGCGCGCCTGCGCCGGGATCTGGCCGGCGCACCCGACATGGCCCGCGCGCTTACCCGCATCAGCCTCGACCGGGGCGGCCCGCGCGATCTTGCTGCCATCGCCGGCGGGCTTGCCGCCGCCGCCCAACTGGCGGGCGACCTTCGCGATGCCGGCGGCGCGGGACCCGAGATCGACCGCATCGCCCATGGCCTTGAAGCCGCACCGGCCGACCTTGCCGGACGGCTGACCGCGGCACTCGACGATGAGCTGCCGCTCCTGAAGCGCGACGGCGGTTTCGTGCGGCCGGGCTTCCGTGCCGACCTCGACGAAGCGCGCGCCCTGCGCGACGAGAGCCGGCAGGTGATTGCCGCCTTGCAGCAGACCTATGCCGAGACAACCGGCATCAAGTCGTTGAAGGTTCGCCATAACGGCGTGCTCGGCTACTTCATCGAGGTGGCGCCGAACTACGCCCAGGCGATGACCAGCGAGCCGCTCAACCGGCTGTTCATCCACCGGCAGACGCTGGCCGGCGCCATGCGCTTTTCGACCACGGAGCTGTCCGAACTCGAGGGTCGTATCGCCTCGGCGGCGGAGAGAGCCTTGGCCGTCGAGCTCTCGGTCTTCGCCGAACTCGCCCGCGAGACGATGGAAGCCGGCACCGCCATCAAGCGGGCGGCCGACATGCTGGCCGCGCTCGATGTCGCCACCGCGCTGGCCGAGCTGGCCGCCGCCGAGGGGTACGTCCGGCCCCGCGTCGACGACAGCCTGACCTTCCGTATCGACGGCGGCCGCCATCCGGTGGTCGAGCAGGTGCTGCGCGAGGACGGTGGTTCGTTCGTCGCCAACGGCTGCGACGTCGGTGGCGAGGCGGCTGGCAAGCTGTGGCTGGTCACCGGTCCCAACATGGCCGGCAAGTCGACCTTCCTGAGGCAGAACGCATTGATCGCGGTGCTGGCCCAGATCGGCTCCTTCGTGCCGGCGCGTTCGGCGCACATCGGTGTCGTCGACCGACTGTTCTCGCGCGTCGGCGCCGCCGACGACCTGGCGCGCGGCCGCTCCACCTTCATGGTCGAGATGATCGAGACGGCGGCCATCCTCAATCAGGCAGGCCCGCGCTCCTTCGTCATTCTCGACGAGATCGGCCGTGGCACCGCCACTTACGATGGCCTTTCCATCGCCTGGGCCACCATCGAGCATCTGCACGAAGCCAATCGCTGCCGCACGCTGTTCGCGACGCACTACCATGAGCTGACCGCGCTTTCGGAGCGCCTGCCGCGCGTCGTCAACGCCACCGTCAAGGTGAAGGAATGGCGCGGCGACGTGGTGTTCCTGCACGAGATCGTGCCCGGATCGGCCGACCGGTCCTATGGTATCCAGGTCGCCAAGCTCGCGGGCCTGCCCCGGCCGGTAATCGAGCGCGCGCGCTCCGTCCTAGCCGAGCTGGAGAAATCCGGCGGAAACAACGCCGCCTCCATGCTCGACGACCTGCCGCTGTTCTCGCTCGCACGCCATCAGGCAGCGGCACCGCCGGTCGAAATGGCACCCGATCCCGCGGAAGCGGAGCTTCTTGCCGCGATCGATGCGCTGGCGCCCGACGAACTCAGTCCCCGCGAGGCACTGGAGGCCGTCTACCGGCTGAAGGCCCTTCGGGCGGGAATCGGACGCCCGCATGGTTGATTGTTCGGGTTCCGGCGACTATTCGGTTTTCTTGCCGGCTGCGGACGCGCCCGGACCTGCCGCGCCTCCCTCGCCCGAAGGTGATTGCCGCCGATGACCAAGCTCCCGGAAACCACCACCTTGATCGACGAGACGGCACTCGGAGCGGAAATGGCGGCCATCGCCGACCGGGCAGCATCCGCCGGCGTCGACCCGCGTCCGGAACTGCTCGCCGTGTTGAAGCGAGCGAACCAGGAAGGACGAGCGGTCGCTCGAGAGATTCTTGGCCGCGACCGGGATGGCGTCGCCTGCGCCCGCCGCCTGTCGGCCCTGGTGGACTCGCTGATCCACGTCATCTACGAGCATACGGTGAGCCGCGTCTTCCCCGGCGGGCGCGACGAGAAGATCGCCATCGTCGCCGTCGGCGGTTATGGCCGCGCCACGCTGGCCCCCTCCTCGGACGTCGATCTCCTGTTCCTGCTGCCGCCGAAGTCGCAGCCCCTCGCCGACAAGGTTCTGGAACACATCCTCTATTTCCTCTGGGACATCGGCTTCAAGGTCGGCCATTCGACACGCCGCGTCGAAGACTGCATCAAGCTCAGCCGCGCCGACATGACCATCCGCACGGCTCTGCTCGAAGCCCGCTGGATTCTCGGCGACAAGAGCCTCTATTCGGAGATGACCAGCCGCTTCGACAACGAGGTGGTCAAGGGCACCGGTCCGGAGTTCATCCAGGCCAAGCTTGCCGAGCGCGACGAAAGGCACCGGCGCGCCGGCACCTCGCGCTATCTCGTCGAACCGAACGTCAAGGATGGCAAGGGTGGCCTGCGCGACCTTCACACGCTGTTCTGGATCGCCAAGTACTTCTATCGCGCCTCGACGGCCGACGAACTGGTGAAGCAGGGCATTTTCGCCCGCAAGGAGCTCAACCGCTTCCACAAGTGCGAAGAGTTCCTGTGGGCCGTGCGCTGCAACCTCCACTTCGTCACCAACCGGGCCGACGACCGGCTCGGCTTCGAGAACCAGCGCGAGATTGCCGAGCTGCTGGGCTATCAGCTCCATCCCGGCCTCGAGCCGGTCGAGCGCTTCATGAAGCACTATTTCCTGGTGGCCAAGGACGTGGGCGACCTCACGCGCATCTTCTGCGCGGCCCTCGAGGAGATGCACGCCAAGCCCAAGCCGATGCTCGACCGGGTGCTGCGCCACACCTTCCGGCGGCGCAAAAAGTCGCTGCCCGGTACGCCGCAGTTCATCATCGACAACGACCGCCTGTCGGTGACCGACGAGGGCGTGTTCGAGCGCGACCCGGTGAACCTTCTGCGCATCTTCGCGGTCGCCGCCCGGAAAGACCTCGACTTTCATCCCGACGCGCTGAAGCTGATCACTCGCTCGCTACGGCTGATCGACGCCGACCTGCGCGACAACGAGGAAGCCAACCGGATATTTCTCGACGTTCTGACGTCGAAGAGGCACGCCGAGGCGGTTCTCAGGGCGATGAACGAGACCGGCGTGCTCGGCCGCTTCATCAACGAGTTCGGCCGCGTCGTGGCGATGATGCAGTTCAATATGTATCACCATTACACCGTCGACGAGCACACGCTGCGGGCCATCGGGCTTCTCGCCCAGATCGAGCGCGGCGAGGAGCAGGGCGACCATCCGCTCGCCACCGAGCTGTTTCCGGCGATTTCCAACCGCAACGTGCTCTATCTCGCCCTGTTCCTGCACGACATCGCCAAGGGACGCGTCGAGGATCACTCGATCGCCGGCGCCAAGATCGCCCGCCGCCTCGGGCCGCGCTTCGGCTTCTCGCCGGCCGAGACGGACCAGCTTGCCTGGCTCGTCGAGAACCACCTGGTGATGTCGATCATCGCCCAGTCGCGCGATCTTTCCGACCGTCAGACCATCCGCGACTTCGCCGCCGTGGTGCAGACGGTGGAACGGCTCCGCATGCTTCTCATGCTGACCATCGCCGACATCAAGGCGGTGGGTCCCGGCGTCTGGAACGGCTGGAAGGGACAGCTCCTCAGGACGCTCTATTACGAGACCGAGCCCTATCTCCTCGGCGGCCACTCGAAGCTGTCGCGCGACCAGCGCGTCGCCGCCGCCAAGGCGGAACTTGCCGCCGAACTGACCGACTGGAGCGAGGCGGAGCTTTCCGACTATGGCCGCCGTCATTTCGCGCCGTACTGGCTGCGCGTCGACCTGCCCGAGAAGGTCATGCACGCCCGCCTTCTGAAGTCGATGGAAGGAACGGGACGGCGCCTTGCCACCGCCTATTCGACCAAGAAGTTCGAGGCGATCACCGAACTGGTGGTGGTGGCGCCCGACCATCCGCGCCTTCTGTCGACCATCACCGGCGCCTGCGCGGCGGCCGGCGTCAACATCGCCGACGCCCAGATCTACACCACCACCGACGGCCTCGCCCTCGACACCATCCTGATCAACCGCGAGTTCCCGGACGACGCCGACGAGTTCCGACGTGCCGACCGGGTGCTGAAGATGATCGAGGCGGCGCTCGAGGGGCGCGAGAGACTGCCGGAGATCGTTGCCCGCCGCGTCGGTCAGCGCAAGGCGACCAAGGCGTTCAGCGTGCCGACCGACATCAAGTTCGACAATGCGCTGTCGGAGAACCTTTCGGTACTCGAAGTGTCCTGCCTCGATCGGCCGGGCCTTCTTTACGACGTGACGACGGCGATGAGCGACCTCAACCTCAACATCGCCTCGGCGCACATCGCCACCTTCGGCGAGCGGGTGGTCGACGTGTTCTACGTCACCGATCTCACCAAGCTGAAGATTCAATCCGGCTCCAAGCAGGCGGCGATCCGCCGACGCATCCTCGCGGCCGTGGCCGGAGAAGAGCCGCATCCGCCCAAGAAGGCAGCCTGAGGAAGGCAACCGGTCATGAGCCTCGTCAAAAACTTCGTGACCGTGGGCGGCGCCACGCTGTCCTCGCGCTTGCTCGGCTTCATCCGCGACGTGTTCATGGCGAACATGCTGGGCTCGGGCCCGATCGCCGACGCCTTCTTCGTCGCCTTCCGCCTGCCGAACCTGTTCCGGCGCCTGTTCGCCGAAGGGGCCTTCTCGTCCGCCTTCGTGCCACTGTTCGCCCGGGCGCTCGCCGAGGGTGGCAAAACGTCGGCGCGCGCGCTGGCAGAGGACATTCTCGCGGTCTTCCTGCTGGCGCTGGTCATCGTCACGGCATTGGCCGAAATCGGCGCACCTTGGCTGGTGGGCGTGCTTGCTCCGGGCTTCATCGACGATCCGCAGAAATTTTCCGCCGCCGAGTTCATGACGCGGGTCATGTTCCCCTACCTTGCCTGCATGTCGCTGACCGCCATGGCGGCCGGCATGCTGCAATCCTTCGGACGCTTCGCCGTCGCCGCCTTTGCGCCGTCGTTGCTCAACGTCGTCCTGGTCGCCGCTCTCGTCCTCATCTGGTGGGAGGGTTGGGCTGGCACGCCGGAGGCCGCGTATACGCTCTCCTGGGCCGTCTGCATCTCCGGCTTTGCGCAACTGATCGCCGTCGGCGGCTCGCTGTGGTGGATCGGCTTCCCGATGTCGCTCAAGCGGCCGCGCTACAATGACAATGTCCGCCGCTTCGTGAAGCTCGGCATTCCCGGCGTCATCTCCGGCGGCATCACGCAGATCAACATCGTGGTCGGCACCATCATCGCCTCGATGCAGGCGAGTGCCGTGTCCTGGCTCTATTTTGCCGATCGCATCTACCAGCTGCCGCTCGGGGTGATCGGCGTCGCCATCGGCGTCGTGCTCCTGCCGGACCTGACCCGCCGCGTCCGGACGGAGAGCGCCGAGAGCATCTTCCACACCCAGAACCGGGCGCTCGAGTTCGCCATGGCGCTGACCTTGCCGGCCACCGTCGCCCTTTGCACCATTCCCTACACGATCATGCGCGTGCTGTTCGAGCGCGGCGCCTTTACCGCCGCCGACACCGTCGCGACCGCCGACGCCCTGATCGCCTTCGCCGCCGGCCTTCCTGCCTTCGTCGCCATCAAGGTGTTCCAGCCGTCCTTCTACGCCCGCGAGGACACCCGCACGCCCACCATACAGGGCGGCATATCGGTGGCGGTCAACGTGGTGGCCTCGCTCGCACTGTTCCCGTTCATCGGCCATGTCGGCATTGCCGCGGCGACCTCGCTCGCCGCCTGGGTCAATGCGCTGATGCTGGTCATCGAGCTTCATCGGCGCGGTCATTTCAAAACCGACGCCCTGCTCGTCCGGCGCCTCGCTCTCCTCGCCGTCGCCAGCCTCGTGATGGGGGCGGCGCTGCTCTTCGGCGAAAACCTTGTCGACGCGCGCCTTCATAGCGGCCGCCAGCTGATCCAGATCGTCTGGCTTCTCGGCCTCTGCGTCTCCGGCATGGCGGTCTATGGCCTTGCGACGGTGCTGACCGGCGCCGTCGACGTCCGCCGTTACGCCAAGGCGGTCGTCGGTCGCGGCAAGGCCGGCTGAGCGCGTCGCCAGCCTCGTCACAACACCTCCTTCAGCAATTGCTGCTAACCTCTCGATCCTTATCGCCCTTTGTTGGGATCGGGAGGCAGGAATGCAGATCGAGGCAAGGCCCAGACTGCTGGGGCTGGAGTTCGGACGCTTCCTGGCGGCGCTCCTCGTGTGCTGCTTTCACTTCACCATCGCCTTCGAGAACCTGCGCCAGGATCAGGTGTTCGACTTTGCCTTTCGGGCCGGACATGCGGGCGTCGACTACTTCTTCGTCCTGAGCGGCTTCATCATCTACTGGGTCCACCGCCCGGACATCGGCCACCCCGCCGCCGTGACGAGTTTCGCCACCAAGCGGATCATCCGGATCTACCCGCTCTATCTCGCCATCTTCGCAGCCATGCTCGTGATGTTCTTCCTGGTGCCGTCGTTGCGAGGGGAGCGGGAGTTCACCTTCTGGAACGGCGTCCTCGACGCTTTGCTGCTGCCGGTGTCGGGCGATACCGTCGTGCCCCAGGCATGGAGCCTGCGCCATGAGATGGTGTTTTACGCGCTGTTCGCGGTGATGATCCTCAACGTGCGGGTCGGCGCGTTGGCACTCATCGCATGGCAGGCCGCCAGCCTGGTCGTCGGGGCCATGCACCCTTACGATCTCGCTCCAGCGATCAAGCCGTTCTTCTACATCTATAACCTGGGCTTCGGCCTGGGCGTGGCCTGCGCCTGGGCGGTCACCCGCATCCCGCTGACGAAGCCCGGCCTCATTGCCAGCCTTGGCGGCCTTGGTTTCTTGGCTGCCATGACCGCCGAGTGGTACGTCGGCCGGGACCTGCCGGAAGAATTTCTGCCGCTGGGCGGCATAACCAGCCCGCTGATCTACATGAGCTGCGCAGCCGCGCTGATCCTGTCGATCTCGCAAATCGAGATGAGAAAGCCGCTGCCATTCGCCCGCCCGATGGCGATCCTGGGCGGCAGCTCCTATTGCATCTACCTGATCCACGCTCCGCTCGGGTCGGTCCTCATCCGCCTGTTCGGGGTGGGGCCGTTGGCCGAGCTGCCCAACCGGGTCGTGTTCGTTGCCATGGTCCTGATCACCATCGGCGTATCGGTGGCCGTACATCTGTTGATCGAGAAGCCGGCGATGCAATGGCTGCGCCGGCCGGGCCGTCGTGCCCACCCCGCTGGAGGTGTTCCGGCATAGGGGCCCGGACGTGGCGCGGTCACCTCGCCCCACCCCTTCATGACCACCAACGGCTCGGTCGGGCGGCATAGGCCGTAGGTCGAGCACCGCCGTCTTTCGCTTGCGGTCACCGCGTGTCGGGTCCATAAGTCCGCTCCGCCCGGTTTCACCACCGGAGCGCGTGTCACTCTATCCTCGGGTCCAAACCGATGCCTTTCAAACCTCTTGTCTTTTCCGGCGTTCAACCGACCGGCAATCTCCATCTCGGCAATTATCTCGGCGCCATCAAGCGCTTCGTGGAAATGCAGTCGACCCATGACTGCATCTACTGCGTCGTCGACGAGCACGCCATCACCGTCTGGCAGGATCCCTTCGAGCTCCGGCGCCAGATCCGCGAAGTGACGGCCGCCTTCCTCGCCGCCGGCATCGATCCGAAGACGCACATCGTCTTCAATCAGAGCCAGGTGCCCGAGCACGCCGAACTCGCCTGGGTATTCAACTGCGTCGCCCGCATGGGCTGGCTCAACCGCATGACGCAGTTCAAGGAGAAGGCCGGCAAGGACCGCGAGAATGTGTCGGTGGGCCTGTTCGCCTATCCCAGCCTGATGGCGGCCGACATTCTGGTCTACCGGGCGACCCACGTGCCGGTCGGCGAGGACCAGAAGCAGCACCTCGAGCTCGCTCGCGACATCGCAACGAAGTTCAACAACGACTTCTCCGCCTCGATCGTCGCCCAGGGCCACAGCGCCGAGGACGGCTATTTTCCGCTGCCCGAGCCGCTGACGCAGGGTCCGGCGCCACGCGTCATGTCGCTTCGCGACGGCACCAAGAAGATGTCGAAGTCCGATCCGTCGGACTACTCGCGCATCAATCTGACCGACGACCGCGACGCCATCGCCACGAAGATCCGCAAGGCCCGGACCGACCCGGAGCCGCTGCCGTCCGAGGTCGATGGCCTCAAGGAACGGCCGGACGCCGACAACCTCGTCACGATCTACGCCGCTCTGGCGGGCACGACGAAGGAAGCGGTGCTGAAGGACCACGGCGGGTCGCAGTTCTCGGCCTTCAAGCCGGCGCTGGCCGATCTCGCGGTTTCCGTCCTGTCGCCGATCAACGACCGGATGAAGGCACTGATGGCCGAACCCGACCATATCGATGCGGTCCTCGCCGACGGCTCCGAACGGGCCGGCGCCATCGCCGGCAAGGTGATGGACGACGTGCGCGACATCGTCGGCTTCATCCAGAGCCGCAAGCGGCGCTGAAGTGCCGCGCAGTGAAAACTTGAAGGCCGGCGCGGCTTGTCCGCCGCCGGCCTTCTGCTAATTTGGCATCATGGTTTCACGCCGCCTCGCCCGCGAAGAGGGTCACCGACGCAAGTTCCTCTGCGTCATCGACGACACGCCCGAATGCGACCGGGCGCTTGTCTATGCCGCCACGCGCGCGCGTCATACGGCCGGTGGGCTGGTGCTGCTCTATGTCATCCCGCCCGGCGACTTCCAGCATTGGCGAGGCGTCGAGGAGATGATGCGCGCCGAGGCGATGGACGAAGCGCGGCAGCGCCTTGCCGCCACCGCCGAGCGCGTGCACGCCTTCGCCGCCGACATCGAGGCGGAACTGGTCATCCGCGAGGGGCAGGCGGCCGAAGCGATCCACCGCCTCATCGAGGAGGATCGCGACATCGCCATCCTGGTGCTGGCGGCCGGTATCGGCAGCGAGGGGCCGGGACCGCTGGTGACCTCGGTCGCCGGTCGCTCGGGGCCGCCGTTCCCCATCCCGGTGACCATCGTGCCCGGCGACATGAGCGACGAGGATATCGCCGCCGTCGCCTGACCCCTGAACGATTTAGGTCCGCAGGTTCACCGATTGTTCATTTGCAAAGTCGGAACTATCCTCTAAAGATCAAGTTTAGACATGTTCCAATCAGGCGAGCCTGAGGAGCCCCATAAGATGTTCATTCAGACCGAGTCCACGCCCAATCCGGCTACGCTGAAGTTCCTGCCCGGACGGGTCGTCCTCGAAGGCAGCCCGCGCGAGTTCCTGACGCCCGAACAGGCGGCCGTCTCGCCGCTCGCCACCGGATTGTTCGAGATCAACGGCGTGTCCGGCGTGTTCTTCGGCGCCGACTTCATCACCGTGACCAGCCGGGAAGAGGACTGGACGCACCTGAAGCCGGCGGTGCTCGGCGTTATCATGGAACACTTCATGTCGGGCGCGCCGATCCTGACGACCACCGAAACGACGGCCGGCGACGAGGACTTCGATCCGGCCGACGCCGAGACGGTGTCGTCGATCAAGGAGCTGCTCGATACGCGCGTGCGTCCGGCCGTGGCCGCTGACGGCGGGGACATCACCTTCCGCGCCTACAAGGACGGCATCGTCTATCTGAACATGCGCGGCGCCTGCGCCGGGTGCCCGTCGTCGACGGCGACGCTCCGGAACGGCATCCAGAACCTCCTGCGTCACTTCCTGCCGGACGTGCGCGAGGTTCGCGCCGTCGCCTGATCGACTCCGATACCGTCCGTATCCCACGCCGCCGGTCATTCCGGCGGCGTCTTCATTTCCAAGGATGCAGTCCCAAGCGACGATCAAGTTACCGTGAAAAAGTCGTGAGTAGCACGCAATCAACCCCAGTTTTGCTAGATCGGTCACTTTTATCGAACAATTTGTCAGCCGATCGCCGACTATTCGAGCCATCGGAAGCAATCTAGATCGGGAGCGATTTAGCGTCTTCCTCCCGAAAGGCTTTCCAATGTCCGCTCTGCTTGCCGACGACACGCTCGACCGTCTGTTCCGCGACGGCCGCTCCTACAACGGCTTCCTCGACAAGCCGGTTACCGACGAAACGCTGAAGACGCTGGCCGAGTTGACCAGCCTCGGCCCCACCGAGGCCAACACGCTGCCCGGCCGCTTCGTCTTCGTGAAGTCGCCCGAGGCCAAGGAAAAGCTGCTGGCCGCCATGGCGCCGGGCAACCAGGCCAAGACCAAGACCGCGCCGGTGTCCGTCATTGCCGGCTACGATCTCGATTTCTACGAGAACCTGCCCAAGACCTTCCCCCACGCCGATGCCCGCTCCTGGTATGCCGGCTCGCCGGACGAGCGGCTGCAGTTCTCGGCGCTGCGCTCGGCCTCGTTGCAGGTCGGCTATCTGACCACGGCCGCGCGGGCGCTCGGCCTCGACGTCGGCCCGATGGCCGGCTTTGACGCCGCTGCCATCGATGCCGCCTTCTTCCCCAACAGCCGCATCAAGACCTTCCTGGTCGTCAATCTTGGCTACGGCGACAAGTCGTCGCTGTTCCCGCGCCTGCCGCGCCTTGCCTTCGACGAATACGCCCGCATCGCTTGACCGCTTTCGGATCGAGAAAAACGAAGCCCCGCCGGCGACGGCGGGGCTTTGCGTTTCGAGCGTCCGGAAGGTCACATCATCGGCAGGCGCTTTTCCGGACTGCGGCAGAGGTCGGCGACGATGCATCGTTCGCATTCCGGCCGCCGGGCCTTGCAGACGTAGCGCCCATGCAAGATCAGCCAATGATGGGCGTGCAGGAGATAGGCTTTCGGCACGACCTTCTCCAGGCCGAGCTCGACCTCGATCGGCGTCCGACCCGGCGCAAGGCCCAGCCGGTTGGAGACGCGGAAAACATGCGTGTCCACGGCGATGGTCGGTTCGCCGAAGGCGATGTTGAGGACGACATTGGCCGTCTTGCGGCCAACGCCCGGCAGAGCTTCGAGCGCAGCGCGATCGCGTGGGACTTCGCCGCCGTGTTCGCGCACCAGGATATCCGACAGCGCGATGACGTTCTTTGCCTTGTTGCGATAGAGGCCGATGGTCTTGATGGCCTCCCGAAGGCGCTCCTCGCCAAGCTCCAGCATCTTTTCCGGCGTGTCGATCGTCTCGAACAGCGGCCGCGTCGCCTTGTTGACGCCGGCATCGGTGGTCTGGGCGGACAGCGTCACCGCCACCAGCAGCGTGTAGGGGTTGACGGCGTGAAGCTCGCCCCGCGGTTCGGGATTGGCCGCCTTGAAGGTGGCGAACAGCTCTTCGATTTCCGCCGGACTCATGGGCCGGGTCGGTGGAATGGGCTTGTCGATGTCTTCGGACGCGACGGCAGGCTTTCTCGGCACGGGCAATACTCCGGGCAAGGCGCGATGCCGCCTTCTATAGCCGGATTTGGTGCCTGACGGCGTCAGCAGCGTCGCTTTCCGGCTGACGGGATCGTTTTTTTGCTCTTTTTCCTCCGACGTGCGAGAATCGGGTGGTTGGATCGCCTACCCCTCCCTAACTTTGCATCGCACCCTTGAAGGAGGACGCGATGGACGCCATTACGCTGACCGACAACCTCACCCGCCCGCCGATGTCTGCGAGCTGGCTGCACGAGGGGCTGCGCATGGCGGGCGAGGTATCCCTCGATCGCGATCACAGCGACTACGTTCTCGTGCGCGATACCATTCGCTTCATTTCCGAGCGCTGGCGTGACCAGCCGGAACTTGAAACGATCGCCGCTGCCGTCGGTACGGATGCAAGCCATCTGCATCGCCTGTTCACCCGGTGGGCGGGCCTGACGCCAAAGGCCTTCGTCCAGGCGTTGACGCTCGACGAGGCGCGGCGGATGCTCGACCAGTCGTCGTCGATCCTCGACACCGCCTACGAGGTCGGCCTGTCCGGCCCGGGGCGGCTGCACGACCTGTTCGTGACGCACGAGGCGATGAGCCCCGGCGCCTACAAGGCGCGGGGAGCCGGCGTCACCGTCGCCTACGGCTTCCACTCCTCGCCCTTCGGTACCGCGCTGGTGATGGCCACCGACCGGGGACTTGCCGGCATAGCCTTCGCCGACCCCGGCGAGGAGCAGAAGGCCTTCCTTGACATGTCTGCGCGCTGGCCTGCCGCCACCTACGTTCAGGACGAAGTGACCACCGCGCCTTACGCGCGCCAGGTGTTCGATCCGACGGTATGGTCGCAAGACCGGCCGATCCGGCTGGTGTTCATCGGCTCCGACTTCGAAGTCAGGGTATGGGAGACGCTGCTGCGAATTCCGCTCGGCAAGGCGACGACCTATTCGGACATCGCCCGGCACATCGGCAACCCGAACGCGGCGCGGGCGGTCGGCTCCGCCGTCGGGCGAAACCCCCTGTCCTTCGTCGTGCCCTGCCACCGCGTGCTCGGCCGCGAAGGCGACCTCTGCGGCTATCACTGGGGCCTCACGCGCAAGAAGGCCATTCTCGGCTGGGAAACCGGCCTGGCGCGCCGGCTTGGAGGCGCCGAGGTGGAGAAGGCCTGAAGTTGCCATCTCATCCAAAAGAAAAGCGCCGCGATGGAGACCCCACCGCGGCGCTCTTCTTTTTCAAAGGTGCGACAATCAGGCCGCCAGAACCTTCTTCGACTTGATCGAACCGTCTTCGTTGAGCTCGTAGACGATCGGCTCGCCGGTGTTCAGCTCGCGGGCGACGATCTCATCACCGGAGAGCTTCTCGAGGTCCATGATGATCGAGCGCAGCGAGTTGCCGTGGGCGGCAACCAGCACGTTCTCGCCCTTCAGGACGCGCGGCAGGATCTCGGCGTTGAAGTAGGGCAGCGTGCGCTCGGCGGTGTTCTTCAGGCTCTCGCCGCCCGGAGGCGGAACGTCGAACGAACGGCGCCAAATGTGCACCTGCTCCTCGCCCCACTTGGCGCGGGCGTCGTCCTTGTTGAGGCCGGTCAGTTCGCCGTAGTCGCGCTCGTTGAGGGCCTGATCGCGGATCGTCTCGAGGTCGGGCTGGCCGACTTCGCCGAGAATGAGGCGTAGCGTGTGCTGGGCGCGCGTCAGGGCCGACGTGTAGGCGATGTCGTACTTGTAGCCGAGCGCCTTGAGGCGGGTGCCGGCAGCGGTGGCTTCCTTGACGCCCTGGGCGGTGAGGTCGGGATCCTTCCAGCCGGTGAACAGGTTGAGCAGGTTCCACTCGGACTGGCCGTGGCGGACGAGGACCAGAATGCGGCTCATGGGCTTTTCTCCAGTTGATCGCTTCATTAGGGGCCGGAACCGACCGTCGGTCCCGGATCTTTCTGCAGCCGTCCACGCCTCCCCCGGGGAGGCGAGGACGGGATTGGTCAATCCTTCAGGCCGAGGACGTCGGCCATGTCGTAGCGGCCCGGCTTTCGGCCGCGCGCCCAGAGCGCGGCTCGAACCGCTCCCTTGGCAAACTGCGCCCGATCCTCGGCGACGTGCCTCAGCTCCAGCCGCTCGCCGGCGCCGGCGAGATAGACGGTGTGGTCGCCGACGACCGAACCGCCGCGCAGCGTCGCAAAGCCGATGGCGCCCTGCGGACGAGGGCCGGTGTAGCCGTCGCGGGAGCGGACGGCGTAATCGTCGAGTTTGATGTCGCGGCCGCGCGCGGCGGCTTCGCCGAGCAGAAGGGCCGTGCCGGAGGGCGCGTCCACCTTTTGCCGGTGATGCATCTCCAGGATCTCGATGTCGAAGTCCGGACCGAGAGCCCGGGCGGCCCGCTCGACCAGCACGGCGAGCAGGTTGACGCCGACGCTCATGTTGCCGGACTTGACCACCGTCGCATGGCGGGCGGCGGCATCGATCTTCGCTTCGTCATCGGCCGAGCAGCCGGTGGTGCCGATGATGTGGACGATACGCGCCTGCGCCGCCAATTCGGCGAACTCGACCGTGGCGGCCGGACTCGTGAAATCGAGAATGCCTTCGGCGCCGACCACGGCGGCCAGCGCGTCCGTCGTCAAGGGAACGCCGATCTCGCCGATGCCCGCCAGCGTACCGGCGTCCTCGCCGATCAGCGGACTGCCCTCCCGCTCGATGGCTGCGTGGACCGCCACGCCCGCCGTCTCGGAGATGATGCGCACCAGCGTACGCCCCATGCGCCCACCGGCGCCGACCACAACGAGCTTCATGTCCGACATGTCCGACCTCGCGGTTCAGGGGAGAACACCGTTGCCATGGCGGCCTTCTATCACGCGAGAGCCGCGTGGTAATCCTTTAGTCGCAAAAATCCCTCGGGATCATGCTGGAAAAAACGCGTATTGGCGCGGATTTTCGCGTCACTCCTCGGTCACGCGGCCGATGGCATCGAGGATGAGGGCGATGTCGGACGATCGCGACAGCCGATGGTCGCCGTCTTTCACCAGCGTCAGCACCACATCGTCGTCGACGAGACGATCGACGATGCGCCGCGCGTGGGCATGGGGCACCGAGGTGTCGGCCATGCCCTGGATGATGATCACCGGCACCCCGAGGCGGAGCGGTGCGTCGAGAAGGTTGTGCCTGGCACCATCACGGAAGAAATCGGCGGTGAGCCGATAGGCCGGACTGCCGTATTCGCCGGGAAGCTCGACGGTCTCCCCGGCGTCGAGGCGAGCGCGCATCTCCGGCGGCAACGCCGGATAGAACAGCTTCTCGGTGAAATCGGGAGCCGGGGCGACAAGCACCACGCCCTTCAGCCCGGCGGGTTGTTCGCGGGCGAGCAACAGGGCCATCCAGCCGCCCATCGACGAGCCGACGAGCACGAACTCCGGTCCAGCCTCGGCAGCGATCACCGCCTTCGCCTCGCCGAACCAGCGGCCGATGCGGCCGTCCTCGAATGCGCCATCGGAGCCGCCGTGGCCCGAATAGTCGAAGCGCACCACCTTGCGACCATGCTCTTGCCCCCAGGTAGCAACCGCTTCGGCCTTGGCTCCTGTCATGTCGGAGCGGAAACCGCCGAGCCAGACGATCGTCGGGCCGTCGCCATCGCGGACGAGACCGCGAATGATCCGGCCGTCGTCCGGCATGGTGATACTGATCGGCCGGTCCGACATTTTTCTCCGCTCCCCGCGTTCAGTTGCCGCATGTTGCCGTCGTTCGAGACAATATGCCGCCTCTTTAGCCCAATTCCCCGCCGATTGGCGTGTGCGACCTTGACTTTTTCGCACTCTCCAACGATTTTCAGGCCGTTGTCCAGTTTGCGAGTCCGCGCTTTACAGCAGGAAGCGGTTCGCCGTGAGGACAGCCGGTCATCCGTGGGTGACGTCCCTGTTTCAAAGATGCGATCGGTTTGACGATCAAGGTCCTTGACATGGTCGGGCGTCGACATATCCCGAGGAGCGACTGGTCCCATGAACTTCAGAGGAGTTGACAGCCATTCGTCGCCCGTTCCGAGCCACCGCCCCCGTCAAGGAAGGTCCGCGCATCAATCGCGAAATCCGGGTCCCTCAGGTCCAGCTGATCGGCGAGGATGGTGACAACCTCGGCGTTGTCGCGATCGCCGATGCCTTGGCCGCCGCTGCCGAGGCCGGCCTCGACCTCGTCGAGATTTCCCCGAATTCGACGCCTCCCGTCTGCAAGATCCTGGACTTCGGCAAATACAAGTTCGAAGCCCAGAAGAAGGCGTCGGAAGCCCGCAAGAACCAGAAGATCGTCGAGATCAAGGAAATCAAGCTGAGGCCCAACATCGACACGAACGACTACACCGTGAAGATGAAGAGCATGCTGCGTTTCTTCGAGGAAGGCGACAAGGTCAAGGTGACGCTGCGTTTCCGCGGTCGCGAGATGGCTCACCAGGATCTCGGTTTCAAACTGCTGCAGCAGGTCAAGGAAGAGACCGTAAGCGTTGCCAAGGTCGAGAGCGAACCGCGCCTCGAAGGCCGCCAGATGGTCATGTTGCTCGCCCCGCGCTGAGCACTCGCTTGTCCTTCGAAAATGCTCCGGGCGGCTCCGCTGCGCCGGAGCATTTTCATTTTCAAGGCCCCTGCCTGCATGGGCACCACGAGTGGACACACACGGGCTAGCGTTCGGCAACCCGGCGGCTTCACCTTCGAGCGAATCCGCCTTGCGTCCGGCGTCCCTTTCGGCTAAAAGCCCAGCCACTTCAGGTCGCCCGGCGTGGAGACGGCTTGCCGTGTCCAAGGGCATGCCGTGGCGGCTGTCGAAGCTCAGCCCCGGACAGACTGTCTTGGCCTCCACGGATTTTCCGTGACGGCTTCAGGTCTTCCGGAAAGACAAAGTCAGCGAGAGCCCGTCAAGGGATCTCCAAACACTCGGAAACGAGCAAAATGCCCAAGATGAAGACGAAGTCGGGCGCCAAGAAGCGCTTCAAGGTGACGGCCAATGGCCACATCAAGTCCGCCCAGGCCGGCAAGCGCCATGGCATGATCAAGCGGACCACCAAGTTCATCCGCAAGGCTCGCGGCACCACCGTGCTGTCGAAGCCGGATGAAATCATCATCAAGAAGAACTTCCTGCCCTACGCCTGATCCCGCGCGATCAAACGGCACTCACTATCGAGGAGACTGAATTATGGCGCGCGTCAAGCGGGGCGTAACGTCCCATGCCAAGCACAAGAAGGTTTTGGAAGCCGCCAAGGGCTACCGGGGCCGTCGTAAGAATACCATCAAGACCGCCAAGGCGGCTGTCGATCGCGCGATGCAGTATGCGACGCGTGACCGCCGGGCCAAGAAGCGCAACTTCCGCGCCCTCTGGATCCAGCGCATCAATGCCGCCGTTCGTGACGTCACCGGTGGCGAGCTGACATACGCTCGCTTCATCGATCTCCTGGCCAAGGCCGGGATTGCCATCGATCGCAAGGTGCTGTCCGATCTCGCCATCAGCGAGCCGGCATCGTTTAAGGCCATCGTCGAGAAGGCCCAGGCTGCCGCCTAATCGGCGACAGCGCGGGGCCGATCGCTGATCGGCCGCCCCCGACATTACGAGAGCGGCGCGCCGATCGGTGCGCCGCTCTTTTCGTTTCCAGGGGTGCATTCGCCGGTTAGACCGGCTAGAAGCCAGCCATCAGATCCGCCAGGACATTCGTCATGACCGACATCGAACAGCTCGAAGCCTCCATTCTCGACGACATCCACGCCGCAAGTGACGAAGCCGCCCTCGAAAGCGTGCGCGTTGCCACCCTCGGCAAGCAGGGGTCGGTATCGGCGTTGCTGAAGACGCTCGGTGCCATGAGCCCGGACGAGCGGCGTACGCGCGGCGCGGCGATCAACGCCTTGAAGGACCGGGTGGCCCTCGCCATCGCCGACCGCAAGGCGGTGCTGAAGGCCGCCGCCCTCGATGCCCGCCTCGCCCGCGAGACCGTCGACATCTCGCTGCCGGTCCGTCCGGGACCGCTGGCCGAGGGGCGCATCCACCCGGTGAGCCAGGTGATCGACGAGATCACCGCCATCTTCACCGACATGGGCTTCGCGGTGGCCGAGGGGCCGGACATCGAGACCGACCACTATAACTTCACCGCGCTCAACTTCCCGCCGGACCATCCGGCGCGCGAGATGCACGACACCTTCTTCCTGAAGCCGAAGGAGGACGGTTCGCGCCTGCTGCTCAGGACCCACACCTCGCCGGTGCAGGTGCGCACGATGGAGAAGCAGAAGCCGCCGATCCGCATCATCGCGCCCGGCCGCACCTATCGCTGCGACAGCGACGCCACGCACACGCCGATGTTCCACCAGGTGGAAGGCCTCGTCATCGACGAGACGACGCACTTCGGCCATCTCAAGTGGGTGCTGGAGGAGTTCCTGAAGGCCTTCTTCGAGGTCGACGAGGTCAAGACTCGCTTCCGCCCGTCCTTCTTCCCGTTCACCGAGCCGTCGATGGAAGTCGACGTCGGCTGCCGGCGCTCGGGCTCCGAAATCCGCATCGGCGAGGGCGACGACTGGCTGGAAATCCTCGGCTGCGGCATGGTGCATCCGAATGTCATCCGCGCCGCCGGCCTCGATCCCGACGTCTACCAGGGCTTTGCCTTCGGCATGGGCATCGACCGCATCGCCATGCTGAAATACGGCATGCCCGACCTGCGCGCCTTCTTCGACGCCGATGCCCGCTGGCTGAAGCACTACGGCTTCCGTCCGCTCGACCTGCCGAGCCTCTACGGCGGCCTGACGGGGTAAACCATGGCGCATCGAACGGTCCTGCCCAGCACTCGCAGCAATGCGCGTCGACTGCGGCGAGGCCAGACGCGCGCGGAAGAAGTCTTATGGGAGGAACTCAGGGCCAACCGCTTCTTCGGGTATGCCTTTCGCCGACAGGTACCGTTCGGCCGGTTTGTCGCCGACTTCGTCTGCCACGAGGCGAAGTTGATCGTTGAGGTGGATGGCCCGAGCCACGACACGTCGGACGGGCGGATTCACGACACGGTACGGGACGGGTTCGTGAAGTCGGAAGGTTACTCGGTGCTGAGGGTGCGGAACGACGAGGTACTGGAAACGATCGAGGGAGTTCTGCACGCAATCGGGCAGTTTCTTCCCAGATATGAGTCCGATCTCGCCCCGGAGGACACCCCTCTCCCTGTCCCTCCCCCACAAGGGGGGAGGGAACGCTAACGACGAACGGTTCGTCAGATTCCTCCGGCTGGAGAGCAATCGGTGGACGGTTCGCAGCCCCTAGATCCCATCGTCCCCTCCCCCCTTGTGGGGGAGGGACAGGGAGAGGGGTGAAGGACAGACATTCGGGGCGCCAGCCTCAAGACGAATACGAGCCGACCCGGCAAAGGACAGCATCATGAAGTTCACTCTCAGCTGGCTGAAAGACCATCTCGAAACGGAAGCCTCGCTCGACGAAGTCGTCGAGGCGCTCACCATGGTGGGCCTCGAGGTGGAGGACGTTTCCGATCCGTCGGCGCCGCTCAAGCCGTTCGTCGTCGCCAAGATCGTCACCGCCGACAAGCACCCCAACGCCGACAAGCTGAAGCTGCTGGCGGTCGATGCCGGCAAGGGGCCGGTGCAGGTGGTGTGCGGCGCCCCCAATGCGCGCGCCGGCCTCAAGGGCGTGTTCGCGCTGCCCGGCGTCGTCATTCCGGCCACCGGCGACGTGCTCGAGGTCGGCACCATTCGCGGCGTAGAGAGCCGCGGCATGATGTGCTCGGAGCGCGAGCTCGGCCTTTCCGACGAGCACAATGGCATCATCGAGCTGCCCGAGGACGCTCCGATCGGCGTGTCGTTCGCCGATTATCGCGGCGGCGCCGACCCGGTGATCGATATCTCCATCACCCCCAACCGACCCGACTGCCTCGGCGTTCGCGGCATTGCCCGCGATCTCGCGGCGCGCGGCCTCGGCAAGCTGAAGCCCGATCCGCTCGCGCCGATCCCCGGCGCCTTCCCCTCGCCCGTGCCGATCGCGCTGAAGTTCGACGGCGACGATACGCCCTGCCCGGTGTTCGCCGGTCGCGTGGTGCGCGGCCTCAAGAACGGTCCATCCCCGAAGTGGCTGCAGGATCGCCTCAAGGCCATCGGTCTTCGGCCGATCTCGGCGCTGGTCGACATCACCAACTACCTGACCTTCGATCGCGGCCGGCCTCTGCACGTCTATGACGCCGACAAGCTGACCGGCACCATCTCCGCCCGCCTCGGCAAGGCAGGCGAAAGCTTGCTGGCGCTCGATGGCAAGACCTATGCGGTCGACGACAGCATGTGCGTCATCGCCGACGATGCCGCCGTGCTCGGCCTCGGCGGCGTGATGGGCGGCGAGACCACCGGCTCCACCGAAGCCACCACGTCGGTCTTCATCGAAAGCGCCTACTTCGATCCGGGCCGTACGGCTCGCACCGGTCGTCGCCTGGGCCTCAACTCCGATGCCCGCTTCCGGTTCGAACGCGGCATCGATCCCGGATTCGTCGTCGCCGGCCTCGAACTTGCGACGCGACTGGTGCTCGACCTCTGTGGCGGCGAAGCCTCCGAAATCGTGGTGGCCGGCAAGGAGCCGCTTCCGAACAAGGTGGTCGACTTCCCGCTCTCGGAGGTGAAACGCCTGTCGGGCCTCGACCTCCCGGCCGAGACCGTTGCCGGCACGCTTGAAAAGCTCGGCTTCTCGGTGACCGGCAGCGGCGAAAACCGCTCGGTCGCCGTGCCGTCGTGGCGCCCGGACGTTTACGGCAAGGCCGACCTCGTCGAAGAGGTGGTGCGCATCGTCGGCCTCGACCAGGTGAAGGCGACGGCGCTTCCGCGCATCGCCTCGGTGTCGCAGAAGGTCCTGACGCCCCTGCAGATCCGCACCCGCCGCGCCAAGCGGACGCTGGCGGCGCGTGGCCTCGTCGAGGCGGTGACCTGGTCGTTCCTTGCCAAGCCGATCGCCGTGCTGTTCGGTGGCGGCGCGGCCGAGCTCGAGCTCGCCAATCCGATCTCCGCCGACATGAGCGACATGCGGCCGAGCCTGATCCCCGGCCTTGTGGCGGCCGTCAAGCGCAACGCCGACCGCGGCCTCTCCGATCTTTCGCTGTTCGAGGTCGGTCAGATCTTCGCCGGGGACCGGCCCCAGGACCAGAGCATCGCCGCAACCGCGGTGCGCGAAGGCAGCGCCGGGCTCGTCGGCGGCGGCCGTCACTGGGCCGGATCGGCGGCTGGCGTGACCGCCTTCGACGCCAAGGCCGACGCGCTGGCGCTGCTCGATGCACTTGGCGTCGACATCTCGCGCGTGCAGATCGTCCGTTCGGCGCCGAGCTGGTTCCATCCGGGCCGCTCGGGCAGCATCCAGCTTGGTCCGCAGACCGTGCTGGCGCATTTCGGCGAGCTGCATCCGGCCGTCGTCGAAGCGCTCGACGCGGAGGGGCCGATCGTTGCCGCCGAGGTGATTCTCGACCGCATCCCGGTCGCCAAGGCGAAGTCGGGCCGCAGCAAGCCGGCGCTGGCTCTTTCCGCCTTCATGCCGGTCAGCCGCGACTTCGCCTTCGTGGTCGACGATGGCATCGAGGTGGCCAAGATCATCAAGGCGGTGCAGGGTGCCGACAAGAAGCTGATCGGCGGCGTCGACGTGTTCGACGTCTATAAGGGCGAGCATGTAGCCGCCGGGCAGAAGTCGGTCGCCATCGCCGTGACGCTGACGCCGAGCGACCGCACGCTGACCGACGAGGACATCGATAAGGTGTCGAAGGCGATCGTCGCGGCAGTCCAGAAGGCGACGGGCGCTGCCTTGCGCGGATAAGACCTCCAGGCGTGCAGATATGAAAAGGCCGCGGTCAGTTCAGAGACCGCGGCCTTTTCTTTCACTTTGCCACCAGAACCTGCGAGCACTCCGGCGGAAGATCCTTCAAGGTGATCTCGGGCGGCGGTGGCTTGGGCTTCGATGGCTTCGTCGGCTTGGGCGGCGGCGCATACCAGCTCTGGAGCTCGGCACCACAGCCGTCGCCCGAAGGCGGATCGGCCTGGGGCTTGCAGGTCGGCGAGTTGCGCGGGCAGGCGATGCGAACGTGGAAATGAAAATCGTGCCCCCACCACGGACGCACCTTGGACAGCCAGGCGCGATCGCCGCCTGCACCTTCACAGAGCGCCTTCTTGATGGCCCGGTTGACAAAGATGCGCTCGACCTCCGGCTGCTTGGCGGCGAGGCGGATGATGTTGAACTGGCGGTTCGAAAACTTCTTCGGGTCGACGCTGAGCGTGTCGGGTGCCAGCATCGACACGGCGCTCACCTTTTCGCGTTCGTCGTAGGTAAGCTCGCGTTTCGGCATCGGCGTCAGCCAGATGTCGGCGTCGAGCCCGATCTGGTGGCTGGCGTGACCCGACGACATCGGGCCGCCGCGCGGCTGCGACATGTCGCCGACGAGGAGACCGTTCCAGCCGACCGACGGCGCCTTCGCGGCGAGGTGTTCGAGGAAACCGACCAGCGCCGGATTGCCCCAATTGCGATTGCGCGACAGGCGCATCACCTGCCAGGTCGGACCGTTGACGGGCAGCAGGTCTGCGCCGGCAAGGCAGCCCCGGGCATAGGAACCGATCGAGCGCGCAGCGAGTGGGGCCGGATCACTGACGGCACCGAACAGCTGCTTGGCCGGCGTCTCGGCGGCAGCCGGCAGCGCGGTGGCTAGGAAGACGAGTGCGGCAAGGCGACAGAGCATGGGTTATTCCGGCTTTGTTGACGGACCATGCTGCGCCTTGGCCGATTAACCGGAGATTAACCAGGCGACAAGACGCGGCGGCTTTGGGAGCCTCAACGCCTGATCGGGCTCGTCCGTCAATCGCGTATTGACGGACGGAGCCTCAGCACCGGCAGCGAGCCGGTGACATCCAGCCCGGAGGGTTTGGCCGAAAAGATCATGCCGGCCGGCCCCGAGGAAATCTCGGCGAGCCAAGGCGGCCGAACGCCGTCGATCAGGCGGGCGGCAAGTCCGTCCGGCGCACGCTCGGCCATTTGGTTCAGCTCGGGATCGCCGGTGCAGGCGGCAAGATAGGTGGCGCCGGTGGCCCGGAACGCGGCCTCGGGATCGGCGCCGGTAAAGACGGCATCGACAGCCAGGATGCCATGGGCACCGCGATGATAGGGCGCGGCCAGCACGGCGTGCGGCGTCGCCTTGAGCAGGAAGGCGCCGAAGTTCGAGGTGGCCACGACGAGCCCCGGCGCGCGCGCGCCGAGCACGTCGCCCAGGAAAGCGCGGCATTCGGTCATGTTCGCGACATTGGTCGCATCGACGTCCGGCCGATCAGCCAGGCGATCGGCCGCCATGACGACAAGCGTCCACAAGGCCGGAACGGCGAGAAGCCAAGTCCAGCGCTGGGCGATCGAACGGGCATCGTCACGCCCTGCCGTCACCTTGACGGCCAGGGCGACAACGACGCCGACGGCTGCCGATGCGACCACCTGGGCGCCGACCAGCGCGCGCAACTGCACCGCGCCGAGCAGAACCGAACCGCCGAGAATGGAGAGGACTATGACGAACGCCGGCCGGTCGGAGGCCGTCATGTTGCGGAGCGCCAGCGCTCCGAGCACAAGAGCGGCGAGCGGCGCGAAATAGACCGGCAGAGCCAGCCCGGGCCTGTTCTCGATCGTCGACAGGAAGCCCTGTGCCTCCGCGACGTGGTCCAGCCAGATCGGTCGTATGGCCGGGTCGATACCGCCATAAGGACCGGCGAGGCAGGATGGAAACAGCACTGCGGCAATCGTCACCAGAAGCGAAGCGACGGCGACCAGCGCCCCGCCGCGCATCAGAAGGCCCGGCACGCCGTCGCCATGGCCGCGCAGCAAAGCCGCTGACACGATTACGCCGACACCGCCGATAACCACGGGCATCAGGTAGGCAAAGGACAGGGCGTCGCAGGCCGGCACCAGCCAGCGCGATGGGGGTATGGTCGCTGCGGCACCCAGCAGGGAGCCGACGATCAGCGCACCGGCAAACAGGATCAGGCCACGCCGCCAGCGGTCGGCATCCACGATCCAGGCGATGGCGAGACCGAGGATGGCGAGAAGGATGGCTGGCAAGGTTTCCATGCCGACGGCGAGACTGACCGACGCTGCCACCCCGGCGGTGACAGACCAGCGGCGGCCTTGATCGGCCCGCACCAGCCCCATCAGCACGCACGCAAGCAAGACCGCCTGAACGTTGTGATGATCGAGACTGCCAGGGGTAAAAACAGCCTTCACCTGCGGCGACAGGAAGATCATCAGGAGGGTGGCGAGGCGAGCGACGTTGCCTCCGAAGCGGCCGGCCACCGAAGCGAGCGCGAAGGCGAAGGGAATGACCAGCAGAACCGGCCAGACGTTGGCGGCGAAGACTTCGGCCCCGGCGCTGCCGACAAAGGGAGTTGCCGCGAGCACGATGACGGCGATCGGCAAGTCGACGAAGCGCGACCAGTGCATCAGCACGCCGCCGGGCGGATCGAGCCGATATTGCGTCAGGTCGAACCAGCTTTGACCGGCGAGAAAATCGCGAACCTCCACGAGGCGCATCATCGCATCGGGGTCACCCCAAGCAGGCCCGAGATCGGCGAGCCGGTTCACCGCGACGAGCCCCGCGACAAACAGTCCCAGCGCGGCGGCGAAGACGAAGCGGGCACGCAGGCCGAGACCGAAGAAGGCAGGTGCGACGCCGAGGGCGTCTTGTTTGGAATTCATTGACCAAAGCCGACAACAGAACGTGGTGAAGCCCGGCACATGCGAAGCGTCGTTAGCTTTGCCTTAACACGATGGATAAAAGGTAAAGGCGACGCACCGCCCGTCGCGGTCCGCATCCTCGGGAAGGCACCATGACCGCAAGCGAGAGCGCAACCGACTCCACCGCCGCCTTTCCGGGGCTCGACATCGCCGTGGTCCTGCCCTGCTACAACGAAGGAGTGACGGTCGGCGCGGTCGTGCGCGGTTTTCGTGCCGCCTTGCCGGAAGCGCGCGTCTTCGTCTTTGACAACAACTCGTCCGACCGGACAGCCATCGAGGCGCGGGTTGCGGGCGCCGAGGTCGTCCGCGAGGGCCGGCAGGGCAAAGGCCACGTGGTCCGTCGCATGTTCGCCGATATCGACGCCGACATCTATGTCATGGCCGACGGCGACGGCACCTACGACCCGAACGACGCCGTCGATCTCGTGCGGGCGTTGATCACCGAACGGGCCGACATGGCCGTCGGCGTCCGACGCAATGTCACCGTCGATGCAGGCCGTTCGGGCCACGCCTTCGGCAATCGACTGTTCAACGGCCTCTATCGCCGCCTGTTCGGCCCCGACTTCACCGACGTGTTTTCCGGATATCGGGCCTTCACGCGGCGCTTCGTCAAGAGCTTCCCGGCCGTATCGCATGGCTTCGAGATCGAAACGGAAATGGCGGTGCACGCCGGCCAGCTCCACATCCCGACCGTAGAGCTGGCGCTCGACTACGGCCGCCGCGTCGAGGGAGCTCCGTCCAAACTGCGCACGTTCCGCGACGGTTTCCGCATCCTGATGATGTTCGCCATGCTGGTGAAGGAGACCCGGCCGAGCCTGTTCTTCGGCCTGCTCTCGGGCCTCTTCGCTGCCGCCTCGATCATCCTCGCCCTGCCGGTTTTCGCGACTTATGTCGAGACCGGCCTGGTTCCCCGCCTACCCACCGCCGTGCTGTCGACTGGCCTGATGATCCTGGCGGCGCTTCTGGCGACCGCCGGCCTCGTTCTGGACAGCCTGGCGCGTTCGCGCGTCGAGCAGAAGCGTATCCTCTATCTTTCGATTCCGGCGCTCCGAGCGACCGAAGGCCCCGTCGAGGCGGAAACGGCGGCCAATCTTGCGACGCTCCGCAACTTGCTGCGTCGGCTTGGCGAGCGAGCCGATCGTCGAAGGGCCGGCTGACATGCAGCCCGTCTTCCGGCGGTTCGGCGGCTTCGCGGTGGCGGGCTTAAGCGGCTTCGTCGTCGATGCCGGCTTGACCGAGGCCCTGGCCGGCTTCGGCGTCAGCCCCTATCTCGGTCGCATCCTCGCGGTGGCGATTGCCATCGTCGTCACCTACACCATCAACCGCAACTTCACCTGGAAGGAACGGCGCGCCCCAGTACCCGGCCGGCGGGCACGCTACCTCGCGGTATCGCTCGTTTCGATCGCCGCGAACTACCTGGTGTTCGCCGCCGCCCTAGCGCTCCTGCCTGGGCTGCGGCCGCTGCTGGCCGTCGCGGCCGGCACCGGCGTCGGCATGGTGATGAACTTTGCCGGTTATTCTCGCTTCGTGTTCAAGACCGGCGAGGATCAGGCGGCGTAACGGCTGGCATCGGCGCCGTAGTAACGGACGTAGCGCTCGGAGATGCGGTCGACCGGCAATACGATCATCACGTCGGTGGTTCCAAAGGGGCGATCGACGACGGCGCCGCGGCCAACCATGGCTCCGAGGCGAAGATAGCCCTTGATGAGCGGCGGCATTCCGGCGAGCGCGGTGCGCATGTCGACCGCCTCGATCGGCAGCCGGTTCATGGCGACCGCGCGCTCGGGCCGCGCCTCCACCAGCCAGTCGGTATCGGCGGAGGCGTGGTGGTGCAGGAAGGACAGCGGCAGGGCGAGAGCATCGGGATCGGTGCCCTCGAAGGACGCGCAGCCGATCATGGCGTCGACGCCGTTGTTCAGAACGTAGGCCCAGATGCCCTGCCACAACAGTTCGACGGTGCGCTTGCTGCGGTAGGCCTTCATGACGCACGACCGGCCGAGCTCGAGGAACTCCAGGCCGGAATGGCGAGCAAGAAGAGGTTCGATGGCAAACTCGCCGGCGGTGTAGAACCCACGATGACGTTCGGCCACTTTCTGGCGCAGGAGCCGATAGGTGCCGACGATACGCGGCCGCGCGCGGCGGAACGGCCGGATCTCGACGTCGTCGTGATCGAGGACGAGCAGATGATCGCAGTAACGATCGAAGGCATCCGCATCGCGGCGGCGCAAGAGCGTGCGCGGGTCGGCAGTCGCCTGCATCTCGCCGTAGAAGACGCGGTAGCGCAACGCCTGAGCGGCCCGAACTTCGCCGGCCGAGCGGGCGAGCCGCACCTCAAGAGCCCCCATGCGGCCGAGCGGAGGCACGCTTTCTTGAATACGGCGCAGATCTCCAGCTGCAAACGTGGACCAAAGCCGACTACCTGCGGCGTAAACCCGATCAGATCCCATTGCCCGGACGCTCCTTCGAGTTCGCGCTGTTCTGTGCGGGAAAGCGCTGGCAAATGTGCCATGACGAGCCCACCATGCCGCCTGAACAAAAGGATGACAAATTTCCGACGGTTTAGTGACGGTTGTCGGCAAATCGTCCCGCTTTCATAAAGGCGTCATTTAGAAACTGTTTTCGGTCTCGTGGTATCGCCTGATAGGCACTACCAGGAGTTTCACCCGATGTCGTTGTCGACGCCTCCCGCTCAGTCGAACTTGATCACGCCCCGTTTCGCGCTTGGCATCCTGAGTTTCTCGACATTCTACGTGATTTACGACGCGGTTATCGGCTTTCCTCAACGCGGTGATTTCTATGCCATCGGGCGGGATTTCGTAAACATGTGGATGGGCGCACGCTTGGCCCTCTCCGGGAGCATATCAACGCTATTCGACTGGCCGGCCTACGTCGACTTGCTGCGAACAACCTTCTGGCCGACATATGCCGTTCACAACTGGTCCTATCCGCCGCATGTCCTTCTGTTCGTCTGGCCGCTTGGCTTGCTGCCTTATCACGTCGCACTGGTTCTATGGGACGCTCTTGGGCTGCTTGCGTTTTTCGCGTCCGCAAGACTTGCATTCCGGTCAATGCAGCCCGAGCGCAGAAACTGGCTGTCGCTGGCAGCCATTGGCTCCCCAGTCGTCGCGCTCAACATTGTTCTCGGGCAAGTCGGACTATATGTCGGGGCGATTCTGGTGTCGGCGTGGGTTCTGCGCGATCGTCGCCCCATAGTGAGCGGCATCCTCGTCGGTCTGCTTACTATGAAGCCGCATCTGGGACTGCTTTTACCGATCGTACTGTTGATCGAACGGCGTTACGCAGTCGTCTTGTCGGCTGCGACGACCACGCTTGTCCTCGTGCTGGCGACTTCGCTGATTTTTGGCTGGTCCGTATTTCCAGACTACATAGCCTACGCTGGACCGACACAACTGCACGTGCTGACGACATATGACCGGCTCGACTGGATCATGCCGACGCCGATGATGATGGCGCGCACCCTGGATCTACCGATCGATTACGGCTGGTTTTTCGTGGCCGCCGCCGCCCCGGCCGCCCTAATCGCCTTTTTCTACGTAATGCTGCGCGAGGCAAACGATGCCTCGAAGCTCGCAATGACTGTCGTGGCGACAATCCTCATCCTGCCGTATGCCTTCACCTACGACACCACACTGTTCGTCATACCTGTCGTCCTGCTGATGGATCGTATGGAAAAGCCATGGCAAATGATGGTCCTTCTTGGCGCCTATATGCTGCCTGCGCTTGGTCTTGCCACCATGATATCCGGCATACCGCTTGCCACCGCCTCCTTGGTCGCTTTTGCCCTCCTACTCGTTTACGAGGCGCGCCGGCCGGCCCAACGGGACGAGGCGGTCGCTCCGAGAGATTTCAGCGCACCCTGACCGAAGACTCAAGGCGCTCTCCGTCTTGCGCCGCCTTCGCCGGCAACCTATATACCGGCCGAATTCGGGGACTTCCCCGGTCAGCATTCAAGATGAAAAAACGGGGACCGGCCGGGAATCCGGCGCCTAGCCGAATGCCTCGGAAGAGGGTTCGGACGGTCTGCCTGAACGGAGTGACGAAATGGGCAAGGTTATCGGCATCGATCTCGGGACGACCAATTCCTGCGTCGCCATCATGGACGGCAAGAATGCAAAGGTGATCGAGAACTCTGAAGGCGCGCGCACCACGCCATCGATCGTCGCCTTCGCCGACGGCGGTGAGCGGCTGGTCGGCCAGCCGGCCAAGCGGCAGGCGGTGACCAATCCCGAAAACACCATCTTCGCGGTGAAGCGCCTGATCGGCCGGCGGTTCGAGGACCCGATGGTGTCCAAGGACAAGGACCTCGTTCCCTACTCCATCGTCAAGGGCGACAACGGCGACGCCTGGGTGAATGCCGACGGCAAGAAGTACTCGCCCTCGCAGATCTCGGCCATGACACTGGCCAAGATGAAGGAAACGGCCGAGGCCTACCTCGGCACCAGCGTGACGCAGGCCGTCATCACCGTTCCCGCCTACTTCAACGACGCCCAGCGCCAGGCCACCAAGGACGCCGGCAAGATCGCCGGCCTTGAAGTGCTGCGCATCATCAACGAGCCGACGGCCGCCGCCCTGGCCTACGGCCTCGACAAGTCCGATCATTCCAAAACCATCGCCGTCTATGACCTCGGCGGCGGCACCTTCGACATCTCGATCCTCGAGATCGGCGACGGCGTGTTCGAAGTGAAGTCGACCAACGGCGACACCTTCCTCGGCGGCGAGGACTTCGACATGCGGCTCGTCAACTATCTGGCCGACGAGTTCAAGAAGGAGCAGGGCATCGACCTGCGCGGCGACAAGCTGGCGCTGCAGCGCCTGAAGGAAGCCGCTGAAAAGGCCAAGATCGAGCTGTCCAGCGCGTCGCAGACCGAGATCAACCTGCCGTTCATCACCGCCGACGCCAAGGGTCCCAAGCACCTGACGCTGAAGCTCACCCGCGCCAAGTTCGAGGCGCTGGTCGACGACCTCGTGCAGAAGACCGTCGAGCCCTGCAAGGCAGCCCTCAAGGACGCCGGCCTCAGCGCCGGTCAGATCGACGAGGTGGTTCTGGTCGGCGGCATGACCCGCATGCCCAAGGTGCAGGAGACGGTGAAGCAGTTCTTCGGCCGCGAGCCGCACAAGGGCGTCAACCCGGATGAAGTGGTTGCCATCGGCGCCGCCATCCAGGCCGGCGTTCTGGCTGGCGAGGTCAAAGACGTCCTGCTGCTCGACGTGACGCCGCTGTCGCTCGGCATCGAGACGCTGGGCGGCGTGTTCACGCGCCTCATCGACCGCAACACCACCATACCCACAAAGAAGAGCCAGGTGTTCTCGACCGCCGAGGACAGCCAGAGCGCGGTGACCATCCGCGTCTTCCAGGGCGAGCGCGAGATGGCGGCGGACAACAAGCTGCTCGGCCAGTTCGACCTCGTCGGCCTGCCGCCGGCACCGCGCGGCGTTCCGCAGATCGAGGTGACCTTCGACATCGACGCCAACGGCATCGTCAACGTGTCGGCCAAGGACAAGGGCACCGGCAAGGAGCAGCAGATCCGCATCCAGGCTTCGGGTGGTCTTTCCGACGCCGACATCGACAAGATGGTGAAGGATGCCGAAGCCAATGCCGCCGCCGATAAGACGCGCCGCGAGGCGGTCGAGGCCCGGAACCACGGTGAGGCGCTGATCCATTCGACCGAGAAGTCGCTCGCCGACTTCGGCGACAAGGTCTCCTCCTCGGACAAGTCGATCATCGAAAACGCGATCACCGACCTCAAGGCCGTGATCGATTCGAACGATGCCGAGGATATCAAGGCCAAGACCAATGCCCTCGCCCAGGCGGCCATGAAGCTGGGCGAGGCTATGTATGCCGCCCAGCAGGGTGGTGCCGAGGAGAAGCCGAGCACCGAGGGCGACGACGTTCTCGATGCCGACTTCGAAGAGGTCAAGGACGACAAGAAGAACGGCTGAGGCCGGGCTTCCTGCGCATCCGGCTCTCCGGTCGAGTAACCGGGGAGCCGTTTCCTGTTGAGAGCGGGCGGGGACGTGCCGCCCAGCGTTCTCCACCTCGGGACAGACGATGGCCAAACGCGATTATTACGACGTGCTGGGCGTTTCCCGCGACGCCGACGAGAAGACGCTGAAGAGCGCCTTTCGCAAGCTCGCCATGCAATTGCACCCGGACAAGAATCCGGGTGATGCCACCGCAGAGACCCGCTTCAAGGAAGCCAACGAGGCCTACGAGGTCCTGAAGGACCCGCAGAAAAAGGCCGCCTACGATCGCTTCGGCCATGCCGCGTTCGAGAACGGCATGGGCGGACGCGGCGCCGACCCCGGTTTCGGCGCCTCGATGGCCGACATTTTCGACGACATTTTCGGCGAGTTCATGAGCGGCGGCCGGCGCAGCCGGCCGAATGGGCGCGAGCGCGGCGCGGACCTGCGCTACAACCTCGACGTCACGCTGGAGGAAGCCTTCGCCGGCAAGACGGTCGAAATTCACGTTCCCACCTCGATCACCTGCGTCAAGTGCTCGGGCACCGGCGCCAAGCCCGGCACCAGCCCGCAGACCTGCCGCACCTGCGGCGGCAGCGGCAAGGTCAGGGCGAGCCAGGGCTTCTTCACCATCGAGCGCACCTGCCCCACCTGCCAGGGCCGCGGCGAGACCATCGCTAACCCGTGCGACGCCTGCTCGGGCACCGGGCGCACCACGCAGGAGCGGACGTTGTCGGTCAATATCCCGGCAGGCATCGAGGACGGAACCCGCATTCGCCTCTCCGGCGAGGGTGAAGCCGGCCTGAGGGGCGGTCCGGCCGGCGATCTCTACATCTTCATATCGCTCCGGCCGCATGCCTTCTTCCAGCGTGACGGCGCCGACCTCCACTGCCGCGTACCGATTTCCATGACAACCGCCGCGCTTGGCGGCGAGTTCGAGGTGCCGACCATCGAAGGCGGCAAAACCAAGGTGCGCGTACCCGAGGGTACCCAGACCGGCAAGCAGTTCCGCCTCAAGTCGAAGGGTATGCCCGTGCTGCGTTCGCGCGACGTCGGCGACATGTACATCAATGTCACCGTCGAGACGCCGCAACGCCTCACGCGCCGCCAGCGCGAGTTGCTCGAGGAGTTCGAGCGCGAGTCATCGGGCGAGAACAATCCCGAGTCGGCCGGCTTCTTTGCCCGCGTCCGCGATTTCTTTGACAATCTGGGCAGTTGAGGCCACTGTCGGCATCGCGGATGGCAGCCGCCGCTGGCACGGTTCAACGCGACTGCTAGCCGGACTTGGGGGTGGGGGATGTTCGTGCACCGACTGCGGGACGAGGCGATCGCCGAGGCGAAGCGCGTGCGTTGCCATTACTCGGACGATCTCAAGTTCCTGAAGAGTTGGGCGTCGAAGCCGCTCACCACCGGTGCCGTAAGCCCCTCCGGGCGCTGGCTCGCCCGCTCCATGGCAGCCCTCGTCGACCCTGCCTGGGAGGGGACGGTTGTCGAGCTGGGGCCGGGTACCGGCGCCGTTACCTCCGCCCTGCTCCAGAGGGGCGTCGCGCCCGAGCGCCTGGTCGCCATCGAGTACAATCCGGATTTTGCCGAGCATATCCGGGGTCGTTTCCCGGGTATCGGCGTGGCTGTCGGCGATGCCTACCAGTTCGGTGACACGCTGCGGCGTGCCGGCGTCGACAAAGTCGCCGCCGTCGTCTCTTCGCTCCCCCTGTTCACGCAACCGCCGCTTCGCCGCCGCCAACTTCTCGAAGAGGCGATGACGGCGCTCGAGCCGGGGCGGCCATTCATCCAGTTTTCCTACGCGCTGGTGCCACCGGTGCCCGCCGAGGCGGGGCGCTGGACCCTGGGCGTCAGCGGCTGGATCGTTCGCAACCTACCGCCGGCCCGCGTCTGGACCTATCGTAAGGCATAATGCCCAGCGACACGGCGGTCAGACCTCCTCGCGTGTCGCAGAGTCGTCCGGCGAAGCATCCTTGGCAGCCAGAGGCTCCGCTTCGAAGCAGCACGAGCAATAGGTTCGCGAGCACATCCGGCAGAGACGGCGGCGATCGTGCCCGCGTGCGGCGTGGTCGCGCAGCATCCGGTCGACAAGCCCATCGAGAAGATCGCGCTCCTCGGCCGACAGACTGGCGAGGAAGCCGCCGCTCGCGGCGAGGCGATGCTCCTGCAATCCGTCCGCACGGCGCCGTCCGGCGGGGGTGATCTCAACCAGCACCTCGCGACCGACGCGACGGCGGCGATGCAGCAGACCGTCGGCTTCCAGCCGGTCGATGAGCCGGACGGTGGCCGAATGGGTGAGGCCGACGATGGTGGCCATCTCGCCAATGCTGGCCGGAGGGTTGTTGGCGGCGGTGATCAGGGCGGCGACGGCCGTCGGCGCGAGGGCGGCATCCCCGGAGAGCGTCGCATCGGTTATGGCCAGCGACAGGGCAGCAAACTTGTTCGACAGGTGCTTCTCCACGTTTTCCCTCGCCTCCGGCGTCCGTCCCGACCTTACCAAAGGGTCTTCGCGTCGCCGAAAATTCAACCACTTCTCATTGATAAACGAAGGCGATGACGGCTACCGCTCAGAAAAACACTTATCGCGTTCAAGACACCCGACCGGGTGCCGAGCCGCACGATGCTCGGAAAACCTTGCTCCGGCCCGGTGTCAGGTGCTTGGCGGTGGAGCGGGGTAATGATATCTAGCCGGCCATGACGACAAAGCCGCTCTCCCATATTCGCAACTTCGCCATCATCGCCCACATCGATCATGGCAAGTCGACGCTCGCCGACCGCCTGATCCAGACGACGGGCGCCGTTGCCCAGCGCGACATGAAGGAACAGATCCTCGACTCGATGGATATCGAGCGCGAGCGCGGCATCACCATCAAGGCGCAGACCGTTCGCCTCGCCTACAAGGCCGAGGACGGCGAGACCTATACGCTCAACCTGATGGACACGCCGGGCCACGTCGACTTCGCCTACGAGGTCAGCCGTTCGCTTGCCGCTTGCGAGGGGTCGCTGCTGGTGGTCGACGCCAGCCAGGGCGTCGAGGCGCAGACGCTCGCCAACGTCTACCAGGCGATCGACAACAACCACGAGATCGTGCCGATCCTCAACAAGGTCGACCTGCCGGCCGCCGAGCCGGAACGGGTCAAGAGCCAGATCGAGGACGTGATCGGGCTCGACGCCTCCGATGCCGTGGAGATTTCCGCCAAGACCGGCCTCAACATCGAGGGCGTGCTTGAAGCGATCGTCAAGCGCCTGCCGCCGCCGAAGGGCGATCCGGACGCACCGCTCAAGGCCATGCTGGTCGACAGCTGGTATGACGCCTACCTCGGCGTCATGGTGCTCGTGCGCATCATTGACGGCGTTCTGCAGAAGGGCATGAAGGTCCGGATGATGCGGACCGGCGCCGTCTACGAGGTCGAGCGCGTCGGCTACATGACGCCCAAGCTCGAACTCTGCGACAAGCTTGAGACCGGCGAGGTCGGCGTCATCACCGCCTCGATCAAGGAAGTGGCCGATACCGCCGTCGGCGATACCATCACCGACGAGCGCCGGCAGACCTCCGAACCGCTGCCCGGCTTCCGTCCGGCGCAGCCGGTGGTGTTCTGCGGCCTGTTCCCGGTCGATGCCGCCGACTTCGAAGATCTTCGCGCCGCCGTCGGAAAGCTGCGCCTCAACGACGCCAGCTTCTCCTTCGAGATGGAGACCTCGGCAGCCCTCGGCTTCGGCTTCCGCTGTGGCTTCCTCGGCCTGTTGCACCTCGAGATCATCCAGGAGCGCCTGGAGCGCGAGTTCAATCTCGATCTGATCGCCACCGCACCCTCGGTCATCTACAAGATGAAGCTGACCGATGACACGGAGATCGAGCTGCACAACCCGGCCGACATGCCGGAGGTGACGCGCATTTCGGAGATCTCCGAGCCGTGGATTCGTGCCTCGATCATGACGCCGGACGATTACCTCGGCGCCATCCTGAAGCTCTGCCAGGACCGCCGCGGCATCCAGATCGATCTTTCCTACGTCGGCAGCCGGGCCATCGTGCAGTATGACCTGCCGCTCAACGAGGTGGTGTTCGACTTCTACGACCGGCTGAAGTCGATCTCCAAGGGCTACGCCTCCTTCGACTATCACCTTAGCGACTACCGCGAGGGCGATCTGGTCAAGATGCAGATCCTCGTCAACGCCGAGCCGGTGGATGCGCTTTCCGTGCTCGTCCACCGCAGCCAGGCGGAGCGGCGCGGCCGGGCCATGTGCGAGAAGCTGAAGGACCTCATTCCGCAGCACATGTTCCAGATCCCCATCCAGGCGGCGATCGGCGGCAAGATCATCGCCCGCGAGACCATCCGGGCACTCAGGAAGGACGTTCTCGCCAAGTGCTACGGCGGTGACGTGACGCGCAAGCGCAAGCTTCTGGACAAGCAGAAGGAAGGCAAGAAGCGTCTTCGCCAGTTTGGAAAGGTGGAGATTCCGCAGGAAGCCTTCATCGCCGCGCTGAAGATGGACGACTGAGCGAACACCGGCGGCAGGGCCGTGCTTTTGGCCGTTTCTGCCGCCGGGCTGGCAATGTCCCCCGCGTGCGACGCGGGGCCGTTCCGACATTGCCGCCCGAGGGCGACCATCCCCTCCTGGGGCCTTGCATGACGCTAGACGCGATGGCCTAAGATTGCCAGCCCCTTTTACGTGAAATCGCGTACAAAGCCAGCCAAGGCTCAAATAGCGTTGAGAAAAGAAAAAGGGCGCCCGTTCGGACGCCCTTCTGCATTTTTGCGGCTACGGGGTCTTACACCGTCTTGTCGACCTTATGTCCACCGTCGGCCGGCGTTTCCGGCTGAGCGGCCGCCTCGTCGACGGGCGCCGCTTTCGGGCCGCCACGGCCGACGCCGACGAGAGCCGGGCGCAGCACCCGCTCGCCGATCTTGAAGCCGACCTGCATGACCTGCACCACCGTGCCGGCGGGCACGCTCGGATCGGGGACTTCGAACATCGCCTGATGGAAATTGGGATCGAACTTCTCGCCGGTCGGATCGACACGGCTGATACCGTGCTTTTCAAGCGCCTTCATCAGCTCGCGCTCGGTCAGCTCGACACCCTCGACCAGTGAAATCAGCGCTTCTCCGCCGGTGGCGCGCGCTTCCGCGTCGACGGCCGCGATGGCACGCGTCAGGTTGTCGGCGGCACCGACCATGTCGCGGGCGAAGTTGGTCACCGCGTAGGTGCGGGCATCGGCAATCTCGCGCTCGGTCCGGCGACGGAGGTTTTCCATGTCGGCGAGGGTGCGGAGGAGCTGATCCTTGAGATCGCCCGCCTCCTTTTCGAGGGCGGCGATACGCTGGAGTCCCTGGTCGACCACCGGGTCCAGTTCGGGAACGGTCGGTTCGGGAGTCTGTGCTGTCTCGTCTGCCATCTTGTCCTCATACTCTCTCAAAGCGGCTGTCACCGCTAAACGTGCTCCGGATTTGAGGGTTTCGGATGGGAAAATCAACCCTTGGCCCCGCTTTCCCTGCCTGCGACCCTGCAAGTATGCTTCGGCAGTAGGCGATGCCAGCCTTCATCACCACGGATGCTACGGACGGCTTTCGTCGCAGGGACGATATCGGCCGTCCATGAGGGCGCCTTCGGAATGGGGAAAAACGAATGGCTCAAAGACCAAACCGCCTTCGCGGCGAGTGCCTTTGTCGTCGGGTGGGCTACGAGGTGGACGATGCCTTCGAGTATGCGCTGAACTGCCATTGCTCGAACTGCCGCCGTGCGACCGGCGCCGCCTTCAAGCCTTTTGCCGGCATTCGCGCGCAACGCCTTGCCGTGGTGCGCGGCCGGGACGAGGTCATGCGCTTCGGCGACGACACCCACGACGCCCATTGCGGCTACTGCGGCTCGCTACTCTATTCGCAGGTCCGTGACGGAGCCTATGTCCATGTCACCCTGGGCACGCTGGTCGACCCACCATCGATCAGGCCTACCGCGCATATCTTTGTCGGCTCCAAGGCACCCTGGTTCGATATCTCGGACGCCCTGCCGCAGTTCGACGAGTTTCCAACCGACTGATCGCGCGCTCGGCTCGTGCTTGCGACGCATCGTCGACCGTCGATTCACACTGGCCGAATGAACGCACTAGCCAAGAAGACGGCCGACCACTCGGGCGGTGTAGTCGACCATCGGCACGACGCGGGCATAGTTGAGCCGGGTCGGGCCGATGACGCCGACGACACCGATCACGCGTGCCTCGGCGTCGCGATAGGGCGACACCACGAGCGACGAGCCCGACAGGCCGAACAGCTTGTTCTCCGAGCCGATGAAGATGCGCACCCCCTCGCCGGCATCGGCCAGCCCCAGGAGCTCGATCAGGTCCTCGGAGCTCTCAAGCTCGTCAAAGAGCGCCCGGATGCGCTCCAGGTCCTCGGCGGCCCGGACGTCGTCCAGCAGGTTGGCTCGCCCGCGAACGATCAGCGTCTGGGGCCGGCTGCCGTCGGCATCCGCCCACGAAGCCAGACCGGCATCGACGAGGCGGGCGGTCAGCGTATCCAGTTCGAGCTTGCGCGCGGCGCGCTGGCGCTCGACCTCGGTGCGCGTTTCGCTGAGCGTGCGGCCCCGGATGTGGGCGTTGAGATAGTTTGCCGCCTCCTGCAAGGCGGAAGCCGGCAGGTCGGGAGGCAGGTCGATCAGCCGGTTCTCGACCGTGCCGTTGTCGCCGACCAGCACGACGATGCCGCGCGTCGGCTCGATGCGAACGAACTCGATGTGCCTGAGGCGCGGATCGGCTTTCTGCGTCAGCACCACGCCGGCGCCGCGCGTCAACCCGGACAGCGTCTGCGATGCCTCCGTCAGCACGTCCTCGACGCTCTTGCCGGTACCCGACGCCTTGAGGCGGCCTTCGATCGCCGATCGATCGCCCTCGGTGAGGTCGCCGATCTCCAGCATGGCATCGACGAAGAAGCGCAGGCCGAACTCGGTCGGCAGCCGGCCGGCGGAGGTGTGCGGCGCATACAGGAGCCCCGCCGCCTCCAGATCGGACATGACGTTGCGGACGGAGGCCGGCGACAGTGGCGCGGCGAGAAGGCGCGATATGTTGCGGCTGCCGACGGGGTCGCCGGTGTCGAGATAGGCCTCGACGATGCGGCGGAAGATATCGCGCGATCGCGCGTCGAGTTCCCGCAAGCCGCCCTGTCCACCTGTCGTCACCACGATACCGCAGCTCCTTTCCCATCATGGCTAATCTGGCCGCGCCAGCGCGGCGGCGCAAGCCCCAGCGACCGTTTGGCCGCGGGAAGGTGGACGACGTGGCCTGGCTGCTCGACAGCGGCTGCGGGCCGGGATAAAGGGGGCCGATGCTGACGCTTGCGCTCGATACCGCCAATGACCGGGTTGCCGTCGCCCTCGCGGGTGATGGCAGGGAGACGGTGCGCGCCGAGGCCATCTCGCGCGGGCATGCCGAGCGGCTGTTTCCGCTGATCGACGAGGTGCTGACCACGGCCGGCGTCGAGATCGGAAACGTCGGGCGAATCTCCGTCAACGTCGGTCCCGGCAGTTTCACCGGTATTCGCATCGCCGTGGCGGCGGGTCGCGGCCTCGGCTTGGCACTCGGTGTTCCGGTGGTGGGCATCGACGCGCTTCGTCTCATCGCCGCATCGCTCGAAGAGCCGGCGGAGGGCCCCATATTGGCCGCCGTCGACGCTCGGCGCGGTGAGGTCTATGCCGCCCTCTACGACCCGAAGGGCAATGTGCTGGAGGCGCCGTTCGCCGCCGACGCGGAAAGCGTACTCGATCGGCTGGGCGCGCGCGTCGCCGTGATCGCCGGTTCGGGCGCAGCGATTCTTGCTCATCAGGCGGCAATCTCGGGCTTGCAGATACCGCCGGTCGACACAATGACCGCGACGGATCCGCTGGCCCTCGCCCAGCTCGGCAGCCTCGCCGAGCCGGCCACCGCCCTGCCCCGACCGCTTTACCTCAGGGCACCCGACGCCAAGCCGCAACCGCCGGTGCCCGGCCTCCTCGCACGATCTCCGACGCCATGAAGCTTTGCGACCTGATGCGCCTGTTCGCCGCCCCTCGTCCGATCTGCGAGCCCGGCCGCGTCGCCGACGCCGACGATCTCGCCGCATTGCACGCCCATGCGTTTCGCCACGGTTGGCCGTCCACCGAGATGGAGGCGCTGATCTCCGACCCGACGGTGACGACGGTCGTGGCCCGGGAGGGGCGAACGCCCTTTACCCGCCGGCCCATCGGGTTCGTCATGACGCGGGCGGCCGCAGACGAGGCCGAAATCCTGACGGTTGCCGTTTCACCGTCACGACGCGGTCGCGGCGTTGGTCGACTGATGATGGACGAGACGATCCGCCGCCTCTACTTCATGCGCGTCGCCTCGCTGTTCCTGGAGGTGGACGAGAACAACGGTCCGGCTCTCGCTCTCTATCGGCGCCTCGGTTTCCGGGAGGTTGGCCGCCGTGCCAACTACTATGCCGGCGGTACCGCGAACGCCCTTGTCATGCGAGCCGATCTCAAATAACCCATACTTGGCCGGCGACGGTGGCCAAGCAGTTCGAGGGTACCCGCGATGACCGAAGAAACCACTCCGCTCTCTTTGGAAGAAGCCTGTGCGGCGCGCGGCATGCGCATGACCGAGCAGCGGCGAATCATCGCCCGCGTGCTGGAGCAGGCTGTCGACCATCCCGATGTCGAAGAAGTTTATCGGCGTGCCTCGGCGATCGACAGCAACATCTCGATCTCCACCGTCTATCGCACCGTCAAGCTGTTCGACGACGCGGGCATGATCGCCCGGCTCGACTTCCGCGACGGCCGTTCGCGCTATGAGCCGCTGCCAGACGAGCACCACGATCACCTGATCGACTTCCGCACCGGCGCGGTGGTCGAGTTCCACAGCGACGAGATCGAGGCGCTGCAGCGCGAAGTCGCCCGCAAGCTGGGTTACAAGCTGATCGACCACCGGCTCGAGCTCTATGGCGTACCGCTCGATGAGGCCGCCAAGGAGGACAAGGCGTGAAACCAGGCCACGTCAGGGCGGCGTTGACGCTGCCGCTGTTTTCCGTGGCCGCTTTCATTCTCGTCCTTCTCTATCTTCCGGCCCGGCGCTTCCGCTGGCGTCTGGCCGGCCAGCTTCAGATGGCCTTCCACCGGCTGGCCTTGTGGACGCTCGGCATCAGGCTGCATGTGCGCGGTCGACCGGCAGCCGACCGCCCGCTGCTCCTCGCGGCCAACCACGCGTCCTGGATCGACATTTCCGCCTACAGCGCCGTGATGCCGCTGTCCTTCGTGGCCAAGCGCGAGGTCGGCACCTGGCCGCTGATCGGCTTCTTCGCCCGCCTGCAACACTCGGTGTTCGTCGACCGGGCCCGGCGCGGCGCCACTGCCGATCAGGCGGACAGCATCGGACGTCGACTGGCGGATGGCGACACCATCGTGCTGTTTCCAGAGGGCACCACGTCGGACGGCAACCAGGTGCTGCCCTTCCGCTCGTCGCTGTTCGGCGCCGCTCGCACTGCGCTCGACGAGGCCGGCGTCGAGGCGGTTTTCGTGCAGCCGGTGGCCATTGCCTATACCCATATGCTCGGACTGCCGCTTGGCCGCTCGGGGCGTTCGATCGTATCCTGGGTCGGCGACCAGGATCTCGTGCCGCACGCCAAAGACCTGCTCGCGGCCTCGGATTTCGATGTGAGCATCGTCTTCGGCGAGCCGATCCGCTTCGATCGCGGCACCGACCGCAAGAAAGTTTCCCTTGAGGCCGAGAAGGCCGTGCGCCGTCTGCTGGCCGCCGAGCTCAGGGGCTGACCGGCAGACCACTGAGGCAAGCCTCAGCGCGGCATCAGCAGCCACAGGTCGAGGTCCAGAACGACCGACGGCAGGTAGGCGCCACTCTCGTCCCGGTCGGGAAAATCAGTGGCCGGCTGATCGCGCGTGCCGATCAGGCGGACACGTAGCGCGCCGAGATCGTCGCGGCCGTCGATCAGTTCCTTGCCGACGATGGCCGACCAAGCGTGGATGGTCGAGCCCGTGAACACCGGGCCGACATAGCGACCGGCATTGATGGCCGCGACATGGACTGCATTGGCGAGACCGTTGAACATCAGCGCCCGGCCAATGGCCATGACCAGACCGCCGGATACCAGCCAACGGCCGCGCGAACGCTCGTCGGAAAACGGCAGCGGGTGCTGTCTGGCCGGGTTGCCGAAGAAGCGGGCGGCCATCATGGTCGTGCCTTCGTCCACCAGAGCGCCATCGACGTGATCGATGCGCTCGCCGAGCTCGTAGTCACCCCAGCGGAAACGACTGCCGGATAGCCCGCTGTCCCAGGCGGAAAGGTCGAGCACCGGCAGGCGGGCGCCGAGCGCGTCGGCGGGGACCGCGGCCGGCAGGGGCGGGACCAGTTGCTCGGAGAATGGCTGCACGCCGTCCTCGGTCTTGCGCACCGTCTGCCAGCGGGCAAAGTCGATCACCTCGACCCCGCCCTCCTTGTGGCCGGTCGTTCGCAGATAGACGACGCCGGTGCGCCCGCCGGTATCGCGCAGGCCGATCACCTCGGTCACCGCCGAGATCGTCTCGCCGGGATAGACGGGCGCGAGAAACCGACAGCCGGCATAACCGAGGTTGGCAACGGCATTAAGGCCGACGTCCGGCACGGACTGGGCGAACACAATGTTGAAGACGAGGAAATCGTCGACGGGCGCCATCGGATGGCCGACGGCACGGGCAAAGTCGTCCGAAGACTGCAGGGCAAAGCGGCTGGCAGTGAGCGCCCGGTAGAAGGCAACATCGCCGTCGGTCACTGTACGAGGGCTGGCGTGACGAAAGACCTGCCCGACCCGGAAATCCTCAAAATACCGGCCGCCGCTACTCTTCATGGCTGCCCCCAACCCGCGAATCGCCGACCATGATGACCGGCAGCGCCAAGGTGTCATCCCCGCCTATGGTCGGGGATGGATTGCTGACAGGGGCAAGGCGGCCAAAGCGGCTCGAAATCCTGCGGCGACCGCCGTCCGGGAACCAAGCGGCGGCCTTGTGGCGCATGCGCTGGTGGACATCGACCGGAAAGCGTCAGCAGCGACCCTGGGCGGCGACGGCGCGTCTTCACTTCCGGCGGGCGGGCGGGCATAGTCTCAGCATGTCGAATGCAGAATCCCCCATGAGCCCCGCCTCGCGTCCGGTCCGGGCCGGCGACCACGTGTTCCTGATCGATGGGTCGGGCTACATTTTCCGTGCCTACCACGCGCTGCCGCCGCTCACGCGCAAGTCGGACGGCGTGCCGGTCGGCGCCGTCTCTGGCTTCTGCAACATGCTATGGCGGCTGTTGAAGGAAACAGAGCAGACGGCGGTTGGCGTCAGGCCCACGCATCTCGCGGTGATCTTCGACGCGTCCGCCGTAACCTTCCGCAACGAGATCTACCCGCTCTACAAGGCGCAGCGCCCCGAGCCGCCCGCCGACCTCAGGCCGCAATTCGGGATGATCCGCGAAGCCGTTCGCGCCTTCAACGTACCTTGCGTCGAGCAGCTCGGATATGAGGCCGACGACCTGATCGCCACCTACGCGACGGAGGCGAAAGCGGCGGGCGCCGACGTCACCATCGTCTCCTCCGACAAGGACCTGATGCAGCTCGTCGGCGAGCGCGTCATGCTGCTCGATACGATGAAGGACCGCCGGATCGGCGTCCCCGAGGTGATCGAGAAGTTCGGCGTGCCGCCGGAAAAGGTGATCGAGGTGCAGTCGCTCGCCGGCGACTCGGTCGACAACGTGCCGGGCGTGCCCGGCATCGGTCTCAAGACGGCGGCACAGCTCATTCTCGAGTACGGCGATCTGGAGGCGTTGCTGGCCGCCGCGACCGGCATCAAGCAGCAAAAGCGCCGCGAGAACCTGATCGCCTTCGCCGATCAGGCGCGCATCTCGCATCGTCTGGTCACGCTGAAATGCGACGTGCCGCTCGCGCACCCGATCGATACGCTCGGCGTTCGGCCGATCATCGGCGAGCGCTTGATCGCCTACGCCAAGGCCATGGAGTTCTCGACGATCATTCGCCGGGTGGCCGAGGCGACCGGCGTCGAACCGTCGAAGGTGGAACCTGCCGTCGTGCCGGTGACGCACTGGCCGCCGGAAGGCGAGGTGTCGTCCGAGGCGGGAGAGGCGAAAGGGCCGGCCGCGACCGGAGACCAGGCACCCTCGCCCGCCTCGATTGAGACGGCGAGCGGACCGGACGCACCTGTTTCAAGGGAGTTCACGCCGGCTGGCCGTGCCGCCGAGGCACTGGCCCGGATGCAGGCGATCCCGGTCGATTATTCGGCCTACGAAACGGTGACCGATGTCGCCCGTCTAGAGGCCTGGGTGGCGGACGCCTACGAGGCTGGCCGCGTCGCCTTCGACACCGAGACCTCCGGTCTCGACCCCATGCAGGCGGAGATCGTCGGCGCGTCGCTGGCCGTGACGCCCGGCCGGGCCTGCTACATTCCCTTCGCCCACGTCTCGGGAGCCGGCGACCTGCTGGGCGGCGGTTTGGTGCCCGGCCAGATCGCCATCCGCGACTTCGTACGGGTCGTGAAGCCGCTTCTCGAAGATCCGTCGGTCCTGAAGATCGGACAGAACGCCAAGTACGATTGGGTCGTCCTGAAGCGCCTCGGCATCACCGTGGCGCCGTGCGACGACACCATGCTGCTCTCCTATGCGCTCGACGCCGGCCGCATGGGGCATGGCATGGACGAGCTGTCGGAAGTGCTGCTCGGGCACAAGCCGATCGCGTTCAAGGACGTCTGCGGCTCGGGCAAGTCGATGATCACCTTCGATCGCGTGCCGCTCGACCGTGCCACCCAGTACGCCGCCGAGGACGCGGACGTCACGCTTCGCCTCTGGCATGTGCTGAAGCCGCGCCTTGCGGCCGAGGGCATGACCGCCCTTTACGAGACGGCGGAGCGGCCGCTCATCGACGTCATCGCCCGCATGGAGATGCGCGGCGTTTCCGTCGACCGCCAGATCCTGTCGCGCCTCTCGGGCGATTTCGCGCAGTCGATGGCGGCGATGGAAGCGGGTATCTTCGAAGTGGCCGGCGAAACCTTCAACATCGGCTCGCCCAAGCAGATCGGCGACATCCTGTTCGGCAAGCTCGGTCTTGCAGCCGCCAAGAAAACCAAGACCGGCGCCTGGGCGACCGGCGCCGACGTGCTGGAAGACCTCGCCGCCGAAGGCCACGAACTGCCCCGCCGCATTCTCGACTGGCGGCAGCTCTCCAAGCTGAAGTCGACCTATACCGATGCGCTGCCCGGCTACATCCATCCGGAGACCAAGCGCGTCCATACGAGCTATTCGCTGGCGTCCACCACCACCGGCCGCCTCGCGTCCTCGGAGCCCAACCTCCAGAACATTCCGGTCCGCACCGAGGAAGGGCGCAAGATCCGCCGGGCCTTCGTGGCGCCGCCGGGCCGCAAGCTGGTGTCGGCCGACTACAGCCAGATCGAGTTGCGGGTGCTTGCCCACGTCGCTGACATTCCGGCGCTGAAGAACGCCTTTTCCGAGGGCATCGACATTCATGCCATGACCGCCTCGGAAATGTTCGGGGTGCCGGTCGAGGGCATGGACCCGATGGTTCGCCGCCGGGCCAAGGCAATCAACTTCGGCATCATCTATGGCATCTCGGCCTTCGGCCTCGCCAACCAGCTCTCCATTCCGCGTGAGGAAGCGAGCGACTACATCAAGCGCTACTTCCAGCGCTTCCCCGGCATTCGCGACTACATGGAAGCCACCAAGCGGCAGGCACGCGAGAACGGCTACGTCACCACCATCTTCGGCCGCAAGGCGCACTATCCGGAGATCGGCTCGCCCAACCCGTCGATGCGTGCCTTCATGGAGCGCGCGGCCATCAACGCCCCCATCCAGGGTTCGGCCGCCGACATCATCCGCCGCGCCATGGCGCGCATGGAGACGGCGCTGGCCGAGGCAAGGCTGTCGGCGCTGATGCTGCTGCAGGTGCACGACGAGCTGATCTTCGAGGTGCCGGACGACGAGGTGGCCGCGACCATTCCTGTGGTGCGCGCCGTCATGGAAGGCGCCGCCGAACCGGCGGTGAAGCTCGACGTACCGCTGGTTGTCGACGCCCGCGACGCCCAGAACTGGGACGAGGCGCACTGATGTCCGACGCGGAGGCCGAACGCCACCGGGCGAAGATGGCGAAACGCAAGGCGGTGCAGGACGCCGAAGTGGCGTCCAAGACCATCAGCGACAAGGGCCTCCTGATCGTCAACACCGGCCCCGGCAAGGGCAAATCGACGGCCGCCTTCGGGCTGGTCGTGCGTGCCCTCGGTCATGGCTGGAAGGTTGGCGTCGTCCAGTTCGGCAAGGGAGGCTGGGAGAGCGGCGAGCGACGCGTGCTGGAAGCGCTCCCCGGCGTGTCCTGGCACTCCCTGGGCGAGGGCTTCACCTGGGAGACGCAGGACAGGGCGCGCGACGTTGCCGCCGCGCAAGCTGCCTGGGCAAAGGCAACGGCTCTGATGGACGACCCGGCCATCCGCCTGCTCGTGCTCGACGAGCTCAACATCGCGCTCCGCTACGAGCATCTGCCGCTTCTTGACGTGGTCGAGAAACTGAAGGCGCGACGCGGCGACCTGACCGTCGTCGTGACCGGGCGCAACGCAAAGGCCGAACTCATCGAGGCTGCCGACTGCGTCACCGAGATGGTCGCCACGAAGCACCATTTCGCAGCCGGCGTGAAGGCGCAGGCGGGGATCGAGTTCTGATGGTCAGCCGGCTGATGTTGCAGGGAACCGGCTCGGACGTCGGCAAATCGCTGATCGTCGCAGGTCTCTGCCGCCTCTATGCCCGGCAAGGCCTCAAGGTCCGTCCCTTCAAGCCGCAGAACATGTCGAACAACGCGGCGGTGACAGGTGACGGCGGAGAGATCGGTCGAGCGCAGGCGTTGCAGGCCCGCGCGGCCGGTGTCATGCCCTCGGTCCACATGAACCCGATTCTGCTGAAACCGCAGTCGGAGATCGGCTCGCAGGTGGTGGTGCAGGGGCGCGTCGTCGGCAACGCCCGAGCCCGCGACTACCAGGCCATGAAGCCGGAGTTGATGCCGGCGGTGCTCGACAGCTTCGCTCGTCTGTCGTCGGACGCCGATCTCGTGCTGGTCGAGGGGGCCGGTTCGCCGGCGGAAGTCAACCTCAGAGCCGGCGACATTGCCAACATGGGTTTTGCGCGGGCGACCGACACGCCCGTCGTGCTGATCGGCGACATCGACAGGGGCGGCGTAATCGCCAGTCTCGTCGGCACCAAGGCGGTGATGGCGGAAGAGGACGCCGCGCTGGTTGCGGGCTACCTCATCAACCGCTTTCGCGGCGACGTTTCGCTGTTCGATGCCGGGCTTGCCGCGATCACGGCCCGCACCGGGTGGCACTCCTTCGGCGTGGTTCCCCACTTCGCCGACGCCGGCCGGCTGCCCGCCGAGGACGCCCTCGGGCTGAAAAACCGCTACGCGGCCGAACGCGAGGGAGGCCGCAAGCGTATCGTCGTGCCAGTGCTGCCGCGCATCGCCAATTTCGATGATCTCGACCCGCTTCGGCAGGAGCCTGGGGTCGAGGTGATTCTCGCGGAAGCCGGTCGTCCGCTGCCGCCTGCCGACCTCATCCTGCTGCCCGGTTCGAAGGCAACCATTCCCGATCTTGTCGCGCTCAAGGCGGAGGGCTGGGACATCGACATCCGGGCACATGCCCGTCAAGGCGGCAAGGTCCTTGGCCTGTGCGGCGGCTACCAGATGCTCGGACGGGTGTTGCGCGACCCCGAAAAGGTCGAAAGCGACATCGAAGCCATCGAGGGCCTAGGCTTGCTCGACGTCGAGACCACGCTGACCGGCGACAAGCGCCTTCGGGCGGTGAGCGGCGTGTCGATGCCCGACGCGACGCCATTTTCCGGCTATGAAATGCATGTCGGCGCAACCGTCGGACCTGACCGTTTCAGGCCCTTCGCCCGCCTCTCGGATGGCAGCGACGAGGGCGCGACCTCTCGGGACGGCAAAGTCGCCGGCAGCTACTGTCATGGCCTGTTCGCCGACGACCGGCAGCGGAACCGGCTGCTCGGCTGGATCGGCGCCGATGCGTCGTCGCTTGCTTACGAAGCGGAAGTCGATCGGGTACTCGACGGCCTCGCCGATCACCTCGCCGCCCATCTCGACATCGACGGCCTACTCGACCTCAGCCGAAGGCGAGGATGACAAGACCGAGCCAGACGAGCGCCAACAGGGCGAAGATCAGCAGCAGAGCCCGCCGGTACAGCCTCAGCGCACGATCGATGTCATAGGCGTTGACCTCGGCGCGGCCGTCGCCCATCCACGCATCCTCGATCCGAGTGTCGCCGTAGACCTTGGGGCCGTTGAGGCGCAGGCCGAGGGCGCCGGCCATCGCCGCCTCGGGCCAGCCGGCGTTGGGCGACTTATGACGACGGGCATCGCGGTCGATCGCCCGGACGGCCGAAGCGGCCGAGGCGCTGTCGTCGGCAAGCGCCGCCACGACGATCGCCCAGGCCGTAAGGCGCGAGGCCGGCAGGTTGACGAGATCGTCGAGTCTCGCCGAGGCCCAGCCGAAGGCGAGGTGGCGCGGCGTCTTGTGCCCGATCATCGAGTCGGCGGTGTTGATCGCCTTGTAGGCGGCCGCCCCAGGCAAGCCCAGGACCGCCATCCAGAACAGCGGCGCCGTCACGCCATCCGAAAAGCTCTCGGCGAGGCTCTCGATGGCGGCGCGGCCAACGCCGGCGGCATCAAGATGGGCCGGGTTGCGGCCGACGATGCGGCCGACGGCTATACGGCCTGCCTCAAGCCCCCCTTGCCGCATGGCGTCGGCGACGGCTGCGACGTGAACGTACAGGCTGCGGGCGGCAAGCAGCGTCGAGCCGACGACGGCGGCAAGGCAAGGTCCCGCGATCGGGCCGGCGAGCCCGGCGAGCGAGCCGATTGCCGCGGCGACGAGAGCGCTGGCCGCCACGTTGACGGCAGCGGCGAAGACACCATTCAACCGGCGCCGGTCGGCATCGAGATCCTCGCGATTGAGCGTGCGGTCCAGAAAGCCGATCAGCGCGCCCATCCAGGTGACGGGGTGCCCGATCAGTCGGAAAACGAAGTCCGGATAGCCGATTGCCACTTCGAACATTAGTGCCAGAACGGCAACAAGAAGAAACTCAAGCGGGACCATGTCAGCTTCTCTTCCGGAGCGGCGACCGCGCAGCCCTGGGCGCGCGGGACCTTTTCTGTCACGCCTCCGGTCGTTTCGGAAGTCCCGACGCCAAGCCGATACCAGCTGATTCGACACTTCCGGCCATTTGCCAGAAAAAAAGACAGTCGCCTAGGTATCCCGGAGAATACCTACAATGAAAAAACTACCTTTGGTTGCGGACCAGGAGACAATATCCGCGGGCGAGTCTCGGCGTTTTATCGCCATGAAAAGCTAAAACTGGAAATTGCGATTCATTTCAAGACTCTACTATGGCGTCTGCAAGGCATGCTCGACAGTGTTACTTCAGCATCGGGCAGGGACAAGACCTTCCGGGGGAAAACGTATGATTCAGCAAATGACAGGGAAGACTCGTAGAAACCAGTATCCTTAATTTCCAACCCGACCGAAAGGGCAACGGAGAGCGGAATCCACTTCAGTTTTCGGTAACAAATCCATGCGTGTACTGCCGTGCATCAGGTCCATGGACGGGTATGCCCGGTACCGCCTGTAAATTGTAAAGAGTCTAAGTTGCCGTCGCTCGAACAACGCCAGATTTCTTATGACCTGACCGCAGTGCTCGACGCCGCAGCGGTCCGGGATCTCCATGCGCAGATCGAGCCTCTCGTTTCCGAGACCACTTACCTGACGCTGAATGCAGCGGCCGTCGAACGCCTCGGCACTCAAGCCGTCCAGCTTCTTGTTGCAACCGCCCGCGCGCTCGAGATGAACGGCGGCCGGCTCGCGATCGTGAATATCACGCCAACCTTTCGCGAAGCCTATGCCGACCTCGGCCTTCTCGCCGAACTCGACGCCCGGAGCGCCCTAAATGCCGAGAAAGATACTTACGGTTGACGATTCCAGGACCATGCGGGACATGGTCTCCTATACGTTGAAGGGAGCTGGCTTCGAGGTTCTGGAGGCTGAGGACGGGGTGAAGGCCCTCGGCGTTCTCGCCAACACCCGCGTCGACCTGATCATCACCGACATCAACATGCCCAACATGGACGGCGTGACGCTGGTCAAGCGCGTGCGCGCCGGCGGGAACCACGCATCGACGCCGATCCTGATCCTGACAACGGAGTCGGGCGACGAGAGAAAAGCCAGCGGCAAGGCCGCCGGGGCAACGGGCTGGATCGTCAAGCCCTTCGCGCCGGAGAAGCTTCTCTCCGTCGTCAACAAGGTCTGCCCCGCCTGACCCTTCTGGACGGCCGTCATGTCAACTCCAAGCTTCGGCTCCGACGAACTCGCCCAGTTCCGCAGGACATTCTTCGAGGAATGCACGGAACTCCTGGCCGACCTTGAGGAACGCCTCGGGGCGCTCGCCGCTTTTTCCAGCGACGTCGAGGGACTCAACGCCATTTTCCGGGCTGTTCATTCGGTGAAGGCGGGTGCCGGCGCCTTCGGCTACACCGTGCTGGTCGGTTTCGCACACCGCTTCGAAGCGCTGCTCGACCGGCTGCGCGACGGCAAGGCCGAGCTCGACGAACGCACGCTCGCCGCCCTCGTGGCCGCCGCCGACGTCTTTTCCGCCTTGGTCGATCTCGCGCGCCAGGGCGAGACGCCGGCCGACGACTTCGGTGCCGATGTCGCCGAGGAGCTCTGCGCTTTGCTCGATGGCGAGGCCGCGCCGGCATCCGCCGCCCGGTCGGCCGCGAGCGCCCCTCCGGCACAACCGGCAGGGGACAGAACCTATCGCATCGTCTTCCGGCCAAACGCCGAGCTGTTCCGCCACGCCAACGAGCCTCTCTATCTGATCCGCGAGCTGAAAGGGCTCGGCACGCTGACCGTCGACTGCGACCTCAGCCGCCTGCCGCCTTTCGACGCGTTCGCGGTCGACGATGCCTATCTCGGCTGGACCATGACGCTGCGCGCCGACTGTCCGCCGGCCGCCATCGCCGAAGTGTTCGAGTTCGTCGATGACGAGTGCGAACTGATCGTCGAGGAGGTTGGCGCCGTTCCGGCCAAGCCCGAGGAAGCGGTGCCTGCCGCCGTCCCGGAGGTCACGGCAACGGCCATCGCGGGTTCGTCTTCAGAGACCAAACCTGCCGAAAGCAAGCCATCGGACAGCAAGGGGGCCGGCAAGTCCGCCTCGATCTCGTCGATCCGCGTCGACCTCTACCGCGTCGACCGGCTCGTCAACATGGTGGGCGAGCTGGTCATCGCCCAGGCGATGCTGGCCCAGCAGTTCACCGAAAGCCACGACCAGGACGACCCGGGCGCTCTTCAGGGCTTCGAGCATCTGGCCGGACTGACGCGAGAGCTGCAGGAATGCGTGATGGCCATTCGCATGCAGCCCGTCAAATCGGTGTTCTCTCGCATGCCGCGCCTCGTCCGTGACGTCGGACACAAGACCGGCAAGGACGTCAGGCTCGAAATGGCCGGCGAGCAGACCGAAGTCGACAAGACGGTGATCGAGGAGCTCGCCGATCCCCTCACCCACATGATCCGCAACGCCGTCGACCACGGCATCGAGGACGCGGCGACGCGCCTTGCCGCCGGAAAGCCCGCCGAGGGCGTCATCCGCCTATCGGCCCAGCACGCGGGCTCCAACATCCTGATCCATGTCGAGGACGACGGTGCCGGGCTCGACCGGGATCGCCTGCTGGCCAAGGCCATCGACAAGGGCATCGTGCCGGCGAGCGCCAAGCTGTCCCCCGAGGAAATCGACGAGCTGATCTTCGCGCCGGGCTTCTCGACGGCCGCCGCCGTGACCGACGTCTCGGGCCGCGGCGTCGGCATGGACGTCGTCCGGCGCAACGTCCAGGCGCTTGGCGGACGCGTTCAGGTGATGTCGACGCCCGGCAAGGGCACTCGCTTCACGCTGGTCATCCCGCTGACCCTCGCCGTCCTCGACGGCATGGTCGTGGCCGTCGGCTGGGAGAAGTACATCCTGCCACTCACCTCGATCGTCGAATCCTTCCGCCCGGGACGCGGCCAGATCCGCGTCATTCCCGGAGGTGGCGAGGTGGTGTCCATTCGCGGCGAGTTCGTCCGCCTGATCCATCTTGCCCGCGTGTTCGGCGTCGAAGAGGCGGTTGCCGATCCATGCCAGGGTCTCGTCGTGCTGCTTGAGCTCGCCAATGGCGGCAAGCTCGGCGTGGTCGTCGACGAACTGATCGGCCAGCAGCAAGTGGTGATCAAGTCCCTTCAAGACAACTACGACCCGGTTCCCGGCATCTCCGGCGCCACCATTCTCGGCAACGGGCGCGTCGCGCTCATCGTCGACATCGAAGAACTCACCCGCCTTCATGACCGATCCGCCCGTATCGCCGATACGACACGGCAACCGATCGCTGCCAACGCCTGACCTCACGGAGCCTTCTCCATGGCAGAACCGCAAGACCTTCCCAACGCCGGCCCAGACGCCGCCGCGGCGCAGGCCCGACAATTCATTTCCTTCCGCGTCGGCGACGACGAGTTCGCCATCGACATCATGGCCGTTCGCGAGATCAAGGGGTGGACCGAAACGACCGTCCTGCCGAACCAGCAGGACTACATGCTCGGCGTGCTCAATCTTCGCGGCACGATCGTGCCGATCTTCGATCTTCGCTGCCGCTTCGGGCTCGGCCTCACGACGGCCACCCGCAGCCATGTCGTCATCATCGTGGCGATCGGCGGGCGGTTGCTCGGCCTGCTGGTCGATGCCGTTTCGGACATCCTGACCGTCAACGCCGCCGACATCCGGCCGGTGCCCGACGTCGACCAGCCGATCGACAATGCCTTCCTCGCCGGCATCATCCCCGTCGGCGACAGCATGGTCGTGCTCCTCAGCCTCGAAAATCTCTTCGCCAATCACGGCCCGGCCAACGCCGCCATCGCCGCCTGAACCAGCTCTCCAGGAACTGACATCATGTCACTCACCTCGCTGAAACTTCGTACCAAGATCGGCTTGATCGTCGCGCTGATGAGCCTGCCGATCGTCATCCTCGGCTGGCTCTACGTCAGCAAGAGCGAGGAGGGCGTGGCCGCTGCCCGGACAGAAACAGCCGGCGTCACCTATGCCGTCGCCGTCTGGGAATCCATCCGGGGACTCGCCGTCTCCGCGCTTGACGACGCGGCGCCTCCCGCCACGGTCCTTTCCAACATTCCCGACCTGCAGGGACTTGGCAGCGCCAACGATGCCGCGTTCGGCATCGCCAAGGAGGCGAGTGCCTTCACCAGCGCTCTCTCGAGCTATGATTGGCCGCGCAGCCACATCCCGTTCGATGAGCGGCTGCCCCAGTCGGTCAACGCCGGCCTCGACCTCATGGCGGCTATCTCCAACGGTTCCGGCATCGCCGTCGACACCGAGGTCGACCACAACTATCTCGGCCAGGCGCTGATGAACCGCGTCCCGCGCGTGCTCTGGTACCGCGTGGCGATCACCGGCAAGATTCGCGCGATGTCGCGGTCCAGCTCGGTCTCGGTTGCCGATCTCGGGCTGCTGAAGTCGCAGATCGCCCTTTTCAAAGAGGCCTCGGACGGCGCCACGGCCGCTCTGCAGGTCGCCAAGTCCTACAGCACCGACGGCCGCATCGAGAGCCTCAACGAGCAGATCGGTGCCTTCGTCGACATCGCCCCCCACTTCGTGAGCGAGGCGGAAGCGGTCGCCACCGCCTTCGAGACCGCCACCACGCCGCAGAGCGTAAGCATCTCCAGCTTCATGGACGCCACCAAGGCGCAGGCGCAGGCGAGCCAGGCCCTCTGGCACAGCGGCGCCACCACGCTGACCGCCATGCTCGATGACCATGCCGCCGGGCTGCGCAGCGCTCTGTTCACGACGCTCGCCGTGATACTGGCAGCCGTTGTCGTGGCCCTCGCCGCCAGCATCTTCTTCTCGCTGCAGATCACCCGCGGCGTCGGGCGCATGATCGGTTACATGCATCGGATCACCGCCGGCGACTACGAGTTCGAGGTCGACGGTGCCGATCGCAAGGACGAGATCGGCACCATCGCCGGCGCCGTGTCGGTGTTCCGCGAAAACGGACGGCAGGTTGCCGAGCTCACGGCCAACTACAAGGGGCAGGCCGACGCCATCCGCCTGTCGCAATCGGTGCTGGAACTGGCGATGGACGGCACCGTCGTCGACGCCAACGAGATCTTCTGCCGGATCTTCGGCTACACGGTCGACGAGATCCGCGGCAAGCCGGCGGCGATGTTCGCCGACGCCGCCGCCCGGGAGAGCGCCGAATACAAGCTGATGTGGGAGAACCTGCAGCGTGGCGAGCACGTCACCGGCCAGTACAAGCGCATCGGCAAGGGCGGCCGGGAGGTCTGGCTCGAGGTGTCGTTCAACCCCATCATCGGTCTCGACGGCAAGCCGTTCAAGATCGTCCAGATCGCGACCGACGTGACCGCCCAGCGCCTGCAGTCGGCCGACTTCGAGGGACAGATCGCCGCCATATCCAAGGCGCAGGGCATCATCGAGTTCTCGCTGGACGGCAAGGTGCTCAATGCCAACGAGAACTTCCTCAACACGCTCGGCTACACGCTGGCCGAGATCAAGGGACAGCATCACTCGATCTTCGTCGAGCCGGCCTATCGCGCATCGGTCGACTACCGGATGTTCTGGGAGAAGCTCGGCCGCGGCGAATACGACACCAACCAGTACAAGCGCATCGGCAAGGGCGGCCGGGAGGTCTGGATCCAGGCGTCCTACAATCCGATCCTCGACATGAACGGCAAGCCGTTCAAGGTGGTCAAGTATGCAACCGACGTCACCGAGCAGGTGCGCTCGGCCGAGGCCCTGCAGGCGGCGGTTCGCGAATCCAAGGAAGTGATCGAAGCCGCGCGCGGCAACGATCTCACCCGGCGCGTGCCGCTCGACGGCAAGACCGGCGAGATCGCCAATCTCTGCGAGGGCATCAATACGCTGCTCGACACCATGTCGACCGTCGTCGCCGACATGATGGACGCGGCGACCACCATCTCCAACGCCGTGGCGGAGATCTCGTCGGGAACCACCGATCTGTCCCAGCGGACCGAACAGCAGGCCTCGAACCTCGAGGAAACGGCCGCTTCGATGGAAGAGATGGCGGCAACCGTCAAGCAGAACGCCGACAATGCCCAGCAGGCCAACCAGCTCGCGGCCTCGGCGCGCGGCACTGCGACCGATGGCGGCGATGTCGTCGGCAAGGCGGTCGAGGCGATGAGCCGGATCGAGACCTCGTCGCAGAAGATCTCCGACATCATTTCGGTGATCGACGAGATCGCCTTCCAGACCAACCTCCTGGCCCTCAACGCGGCCGTCGAGGCGGCGCGGGCCGGCGATGCCGGCAAGGGCTTCGCGGTGGTGGCCTCTGAGGTTCGCTCGCTTGCCCAGCGCTCATCCGGCGCTGCCAAGGACATCAAGGCGCTGATCGTCGAGAGCGGCGCCCAGGTCAAGGACGGCGTCAAGCTGGTCAACGATGCCGGTACGGCGCTGAACGAGATCGTCGGCTCGATCAAGAAGGTGGCGGACATCGTCTCCGACATCGCCGCGGCGAGCCGCGAGCAGTCGGCGGGTGTGGAGGAGATCAACAAGGCCGTCACCCAGATGGACGAGATGACGCAGCAGAACTCGGCACTCGTCGAGGAGAACGCTTCGGCGACGCGCATGCTCCAGGAACAAGCGGAAGCCATGCATGGACGGATGTCGGCCTTCCATCTGACCGACGCCCTCCGCTCGGCCCGGACGACCGTTGACGATCGCCGCGACGCGCGCCCCGCCGTCAGGACCACGCCTCGCCCGGCCCAGCCGAAGAAGGTGGCGGTGGGCGGAGGGCGCACCGCGCAGCGCCTGCAGTCCGAACTGCATGCCGCCTTCGAGAGCGATGCCGACTGGAAGGAATTCTGAGCGCACCGAACAATCGGGCCGCGGCGTCGTCGCGGCCCAGTCCCACCGGAGCAAATATGGCCGCACTCAGCACCGCCCCGGAGCATCGCGAGTTTCCCTTCACGCTGAAGGAATATCGCCGGCTCTCCGCGTTCGTTCACGGCCGAACGGGCATCACTTTGCCCGACCACAAGATCAACATGGTCTACTCGCGGCTGACGCGACGCCTGAGGGAGCTCGGTTTCTCAGCCTTTGCCGAATACTGCGACTACTACTCCAGCCCCGAGGGCGAAGACGAGATCGAGTATCTCATCAACGCCCTCACCACCAACCTGACGCGGTTCTTCCGCGAGAAGCACCACTTCGACCATCTCGCCGAGAACCTGTTCTCCGACCTGTCGACCGACGGAACCAACGGTCGGACCCGCATGCGCATCTGGTCCGCCGGCTGCTCGACCGGAGAAGAGCCCTATTCGATCGCCATGACCTACCGCGAAACGGCCTCGGCGCGCGTGCAATGCGACATGCGCATCCTGGCGACCGACATCGACAGTTCGGTGGTGGCGCGCGGTGGGACCGGTCGCTACGGCAGTCAGTCGGTGGCCGAACTTGGCAAGGGCCGGCGCTATCGCCACTTCACGGCCGGCAGCGGCGGCGAGTGGCAGGTTCGGCCCGAACTCAGGCAGCTGATCGCCTTCAAGCAGCTCAACCTTCTGGACGCATGGCCGATGAAGGGGCCGTTTGACGCCATCTTCTGCCGCAACGTCATGATCTACTTCGACAATCCGACCAAAGCCCGGCTGGTGCAACGCTTCGCCGATCTGCTGGCGCCCGGTGGTTGGCTCTACATTGGCCATTCCGAGACCATTCTCGACCAGAAAACGGTTTTCCGCCTGCGCGGTCCGACCATCTACCAAAAGGGTACCTGAGCGATGTCCTTCGCCGGCCAACCGAAACCAACCGTACGCCAGGAGGGCGACGCCGCCCCGCTCCGGCAAGCCGCCCCGCGCGCCCACGACTGGCGGAGGGGCATGCAGGCGGTGCGCGTGCTGCCGGGCGAGGCCTATGTGACGGCGCGTGCCGAGGAGATCATCGTCACCGTCCTCGGATCCTGCGTCGCCGCCTGCATCCGTAACCCGGCGACCGGGTTTGGCGGTCTCAACCATTTCATGCTGCCCGAGAGCGACTCCGGCATCTGGAACGGCGCCAGCGCCGCCCTGCGCTATGGCAACTATGCGATGGAGGTGCTGATCAACGAGGTGCTGAAGTCCGGCTGTGAGCGTCGCGACCTCGAGATCAAGCTGTTCGGCGGTGCCGACCTCACGGACGGACCGACGCTGATCGGTTCGTCGAACGTGTCCTTCGTGCTCGATTACCTCAACGCCGAAGGGCTTGCGATCGCCTCCGCCGATCTGGGGGGCTGCTACGGCCGCCGGATCCACTACAATCCTTCGACAGGAGTCGTGCACAGGCTTCTGCTCGGCACCGCCACGCATCCCGAGTTCGTCGACGAAGAGCATTCTTTCCGGGATCGGCTCGCCAAGACAAAGGTCGAGGGCGAGGTCGATCTCTTCTGAGGTAGCATCATGCCCGGAACGCCCATCCGTGTACTCATCGTCGATGACAGTGCCCTGATGCGCGACATGCTGACTGGCGTCCTCGGTCGCGCACCCGGCATCGAGGTGGTCGGTACGGCGGCCGATCCGTTCGCCGCGCGCGACGCGATCAAGCGCCTCAATCCGGACGTGCTGACGCTTGACGTCGAAATGCCCGGCATGAACGGCATCTCATTTCTCGAGAAGCTGATGGCCCTGCGGCCAATGCCGGTGGTGATGGTGTCGACGCTGACCCAGGCCGGAGCCACAACCACCCTGCGCGCCCTCGAGATCGGCGCCGTCGATGTCGTCGGCAAGCCGGCAAAGGCCTCCGACTTCGACAGGGTCGCCGCCGAGCTCATCGACAAGATCAGGGTCGCGGCGGCGGCAAACGTCGGTGCCCACCGCACCGCGCAGGAGAAAACGCCGCCTCGCTTCTCCACCTCCCCGCCACCGGTCGGCTGCTCGCGCACCGGCACGGTGATCGGCATCGGCGCCTCGACCGGTGGCGTCGAGGCCATCCGAGCCGTGCTCACCGACCTGCCGGCCGAAATGCCGCCGATCCTGATCGTCCAGCATATGCCCGGCCAGTTCACCGGCTCGTTCGCCAGCCGGCTCGACGGTCTCTGCGCCTTGCGCGTGAAGGAAGCCGAGGATGGCGAGGTCTTGCGGCCGGGCACGGTCTATCTGGGGCCGGGTGGCCGCCAGTTCGAGCTCGGGCATGCCGGCCCCAACCTCACCTGCCGCCTTGGAAGCGAAGAGCGCGTCTCCGGGCATGCGCCATCGGTCGACGTGCTGTTTCGCTCGATGGCCCGGATCTGTCCCATCAACAGTCTGGGCGTCATCCTGACCGGCATGGGCCGCGACGGCGCATCGGGGCTGCTCGACATCCGACTCGGTGGCGGTCGCACCATCGGCCAGAACGAGGCGACGTCGATTGTCTACGGCATGCCGCGCGCCGCCTTCGAAATCGGGGCGGTGGAGCGGCAGTTGCCGTTGCACGGCATCGCCCCCTATCTCGCCGCCATCTTCTCACCGGAGCCGGTCGAGAAGGCGCAGACCTGATCCGGCGGCCTGTCAGTCGGCGATCTTGTGGCACCCCGCCTTGAAGCGCTTGAAGTTGGCGGCGTAGTTCTCTGCCGACCGCCGCAGCTTCTCGATGGCCGCGTCGTCGAGTGCCCGCACGGCCCGTGCCGGCGCGCCGACGATCAGCGACCCGTCCGGGAACTCCTTGCCCTCCGTGACGAGCGCGTTGGCGCCGACCAGACTGTTGGCGCCGATCTTGGCGCCGTTCAGGATGGTGGCGCCCATGCCGACCAGCACGTTGTCGCCGAGCGTGCAGGAGTGGACGATCGCCTGATGGCCGATGGTGCAGCCTTCGCCGATGGTCAGGGGAAAGCCCGGATCGGTATGCAGCGTCGCCCCCTCCTGGATGTTGGTGCGGGCGCCGACGACGATCGGCTCGTTGTCGCCGCGGATCACCGCCCCGAACCAGACGCCGACTTCGGAGCCGAGTTTCACCCGGCCGATCACATGGGCATCGGGGGCGACCCAATAGTCGCCGTCTTCGGGCAATTCGGGGGCAATTCCGTCGAGTTCGTAGATCGGCATGAGAGGGTTCCCGGGTACGATAAAGGTCCGTCGTAGGCTCCTTGTAAGGCCAAGACGCCGGCGATCAAGACGGCGCATCGGGTGCGCAGGCAGCTAATCGTTCCAGACGCAGGAAGGCCCCGCCGGCCGATTGGCGCGCGAATTTGTTGGAAAACCGCCTTTCGCCGCTCCCCAAAATGCACTAGATGCCGTTATCTTTGACGGGACGGTTCCGATCGATCGTCCCCCACGAGGGAAAGCGAGCAACGGTGACGGATAAGAAGTCTGTCTTCATTAAGACCTACGGCTGCCAGATGAACGTCTACGACAGCGACCGCATGTCGGACACGCTGGCGCCGCTCGGATATGTCACCGCCGACAGCCCCGAGACGGCCGACCTCGTCATCCTGAACACCTGCCACATCCGCGAGAAGGCCGCCGAAAAGGTCTACTCCGAGCTCGGACGCCTGCGCGTCCTGAAGGCCGAGCGGGCCGTCGAGGGGCGGGAAACCCTGGTTGCGGTCGCCGGCTGCGTCGCCCAGGCGGAAGGCGAGGAAATCATCGCCCGCGCCCCGGTGGTCGACATGGTGTTCGGCCCGCAGACCTACCACCGCCTGCCGGAACTGATCGAACGGGTGCGTGCCGGCGAGCGGCCGGCTGCCACCGAAGGCAAGCCTCCCGCCCGACCGAAGGTGGTGGAGACCGAGTTTCCGTCCGAAGACAAGTTCGACCACCTCGCCGCGCCGTCCGAGACGGCGGTGCGCTCGCGCGGGGTGACGGCCTTCCTGACCGTGCAGGAAGGTTGCGACAAGTTCTGCACCTTCTGCGTCGTGCCCTACACGCGCGGCTCGGAAGCCTCGCGTCCGGTCGAGAAGATCGTCGAGGAAGCAAAAACCCTGGTGGCGGCCGGCGTGCGTGAGATCACGCTCCTCGGCCAGAACGTCAATGCCTACCACGGCGTCGACGGCGAGGGCCGGACGGTAGGGCTCGCCGGCCTGCTCGCCCGCCTTTCCGAGCTGCCGCGCCTTGCCCGCATTCGCTACACCACCAGCCATCCGCGCGACCTCGACGATGCGCTGATCGCCGCGCACGGCGACAACGCCAAGCTGATGCCATACCTGCATCTTCCGGTGCAGTCGGGCTCGGACCGCATCCTTGCCGCCATGAACCGGCGCCATACGGCGGCCGAATACGTCGCCCTCATCGAGCGCATGCGGGCCGCAAGGCCGGACATGGCAATCTCCGGCGACTTCATCGTCGGCTTCCCCGGCGAGACCGAGGACGACTTTGCCGCGACCATGGATATCGTCCGCACCGTCGACTACGCCGCCTGCTTCTCCTTCAAGTACTCACCGCGACCCGGAACGCCGGCGGCGACGCTCGCCGATCAGGTGCCGGAAGCCGTGAAGACCGAGCGACTGCACCGGTTGCAGGCGCTGCTCGAAGACCAGCAGAAGCTTTTTGCCGAACGCCTCGTCGGACGCACGTTGCCCGTTCTGTTCGAGAAGATCGGGCGCCTTCCCGGTCAGATCGTCGGGCGATCACCATATCTTCAGCCGGTGGCCGTCATGGCACCGTCGTCACTCATTGGCGAGATTGCCGACGTGACCATCGAGGCGACCGGCGGACACAGCCTGATCGGCCGGCTCGCGGGCGAGCCAGCATCGGCCCGACGGTCGGCATGAGGCCATCGGGACACGCACCGACCATGCCGTCGCGACTGCCGCGACCTATCCGGGGAACGCCATGACCTATGCGTCCGACCTCACCCATCTGGTGCTGGTTTTCGAGGATAACCGGTTGATCGGCCCACTCTACGGTCAGTTCGACCAGCATCTGGCTCTGATCGAGCAGAAGCTCGGCGTCGACGCGACGGCGCGTGGCAATCAGGTGACGATCCGAGGATCGCACGAGGCGGCCAGCCGCGCCCGCGACGTGCTGGAGGCGCTCTACGGCCGCCTTCAGGCCGGCCAGGCCATCACGTCGGCCGACGTCGAGGGGGCGATCCGCATGGCGCTCGCCGTCGGCGACCAGTTGCCGCTGCCGACCATGGACGCCGGCTCGCGGCTGCAGCTTGCTGCCATTTCCACCCGGCGCAAAACGGTCGTCGCCCGCAACCCGGCGCAGGATGCCTACATCCGTGCCATGGAACGCTCGACGTTGGTGTTCGGCCTCGGGCCCGCCGGTACCGGCAAGACCTACCTTGCCGTCGCCTATGCCGCGGCCCTGCTCGAACGCGGCGAGGTGGCGCGCCTCGTGCTGTCGCGCCCAGCCGTCGAAGCCGGCGAGCGGCTCGGCTTTCTGCCGGGCGACATGCGCGAGAAGATCGACCCCTATCTTCGCCCGCTTTACGACGCGCTCTACGACATGATGCCTCCCGAGCGGGTCGAGCGGGCGCTCACCTCCGGCGCCATCGAGATCGCGCCGCTGGCCTTCATGCGCGGCCGTACGCTGGCCAATGCCGCCGTCATCCTCGACGAGGCGCAGAACACCACCTCGATGCAGATGAAGATGTTCCTGACCCGCCTCGGCGACGGATCGAAGATGATCGTCACCGGAGACCCCAGCCAGGTCGACCTGCCGCCGGGACAGGTGTCCGGCCTGGTCGAGGCCAGCCGCATCCTCACCGAGACACCCGGTATCGTGCAGGTGCGGTTCAGCCACGAGGACGTCGTCCGCCACGAGTTGGTGGCGCGCATCGTCAAGGCCTATGACGACGACAGCCGGGAACGGCTGGCCGCCCGCGGGGAGAAGGCATGAGCGTGATCGCCGTCGACATCCTGGCCGACAGCCCGCTGTGGGGCGAGGCGGAGGAGTGGCGTGCCGACGTCGAGGCGGCCGTTGCCATGGCGGCGGCGGCGGCCGATGCCGAGATCGCCGACGACGCAGAACTGTCGCTCCTGCTCACCGACGATGCCGCGATCCGGGTGCTCAATCGCGATCACCGCGGCATGGACAAGCCGACCAACGTTTTGTCCTTTCCCCAGGACGATCCGGAGGCGGATGCCTACGGCCCCCTTCTCGGCGATATCGCCGTGGCCCACGAGACGGTGGCGCGCGAGGCGGCTGAAGAAGACATTTCCTTTCGGGACCATTTCCTGCACATGATCGTGCATGGATTCCTGCATCTCGTCGGGTATGATCACATGAACGACGACGAAGCCGAGGAGATGGAGAGCCTTGAAACGGCCATCCTCGCCCGGCTTGGCATCGCCAACCCCTATGCCGACGCGCCGATGGGCGGCGCCGGCCGCTGAGGGACGGCATTATCGGGGCGTCCGCCAGCGGCCGGGAGGGTCTGCGGGCGGCGCGGAAGAAGGACGATGAGCGACAGCGACAGTCATAGTACGGGCAGTCAGACTATGGCCGCGACGGCCCAGGCGGGCGTTTCGGCCGAGGGTGGAACAGGTTCAGGATCGAGTTGGCTGGCGCGATTGCGCGAGGCTTTCGGCTTCAAGACCTCGGCGACGCTCCGACAGAATCTCGAAGAGGCGCTCAGCCAGGAGGA
>Ga0206117_100112_pt1 | contig 138665 bp, 129 predicted proteins | sample 3A5Ametagenome_FD_177997 | JGI IMG/M metagenome (GOLD analysis project Ga0206117, IMG submission 177997) | Enriched microbial communities from leaf-cutter ant dump, University of Wisconsin, Madison, United States - 3A5A | ecosystem: Environmental > Terrestrial > Nest > Insects nest > Nest dump...
CATGTCCCAGTCGTCCACCACCACCGCGAAGTTGTAGGTGGGGTAGCCGTCCGGACGGAAGATCACCATGTCGTCCAGCTCGCTGTTGGCGATCTCGATGCGGCCCTTGATCAGGTCGTCGAAGGCGACCACGCCGTCGAGCGGATTCTTGAAGCGGATGACGCGGTTCGGGTCGTCCCTGAACGGCAGGCCCAGGTCGCGCGCGGCGCCGTTGTAGCGCGGCTTCTCCTGCCTGGCCATCGCCGCTTCGCGCATGGCGTCCAGCTCCTCGCGGGTCTCGTAGGCGTAATAGGCCTTGCCCGCGGCGATCAGCTGCTCGGCCACTTCCTTGTAACGGGCGACGCGCTGGGTCTGGTAGACCGGGCCTTCGTCGTAGTCCAGGCCCAGCCAGTCCATCGCCTCCAGGATGGCGTCGATCGCCGCCTGGGTGCTGCGCTCGCGGTCGGTGTCCTCGATGCGCAGCACGAATTCGCCACCACGGTGGCGGGCCTCCAGCCAGCAGTACAGCGCGGTGCGGGCGCCACCGATGTGCAGGTAGCCGGTGGGACTGGGGGCGAAGCGGGTGCGGACGGTCATGACGGGCGCGGAAGTGGGAATCGGCGCATTTTAGCGCGTGATGGCTGCAACACCCCTTTCCGGTCCGCCGGGCGGAAATCGCGCGCCCAAGCCCCCGCCGCTGCGGGACGTGTGCGCCGGAGCGCCCGGGCAAATACGATGACGGCGACACGTACCGGGGACGTGGCCGGCTTCATCCGGAGAACGGATCATCCGTAGGAAGGAACGGCACCTCCCCGGACATTCCATCGCCATCCCCGCGGATACCGCCCATGCTCCGATTCACCTGGCTCCTGCTTCTTCTCGCCGTTCCCGTGGCCGCCAGCGCCGTCGTGATCCGGCATGACGTCGACGATGCGCAGTACCGCGTACCCGACTCCAGCTTTCCCGCGCTGGTCGACATGCCCGGCGAAGGCCATGGCGTGCTGATCGCGCCGCGCTGGGCCGTGACCGCCGCGCATACGCTGCCGGCCCATGCCCCGCTCGGCCAGGTGGTGATCGGCGGCGTGCCGCGCGAGGTCGCGCGCGTTGTCGTCCATCCCGGCTACCGGACGCTGCCGCAGGCGCTGGTGGACCAGGCCATGGCCAGCGGCGAGGCGATGCTGATCGTGGTGTTCCTCGCCGCCTCCGACGACATCGCGCTGATCGAACTGCGGCAACCGGTGGACGACGTGGCGCCGGTCGCGCTCTATCCGCGCGGCGACGAGCCCGGCCGGACGGTCGAGATCGTGGGAAAGGGCGCCACCGGCACCGGCGCCAACGGGCACGATCCGGCCGGCCCCAACCGTACCGGCCTGCGGCGCGCGTTCAATACCGTCACCAGCGCCTACGACCGCTGGCTCTGCTATGTCTTCGACGAACCGCCGGCGGCGCTGCCGCTGGAGGGCATGCTGGGGAACGGGGACAGCGGCGGTCCCGTGCTCATCGAGGACGGCGGCCAGTGGCGCCTGGCCGGCTTGGCGTCGTGGAAGGTGGTCGCAGGCGATGTGCGCACCGCGCGGCCGGGACGTTACGGCCAGACCGCCTGCAACGTGCGCGTGGGCCACTACGCCGGCTGGATCGAGGAGGTGATCTCCGCGCGGCCGCAGGCACCGGCGGGAAGCTGAGCGCCGCACCTGCCGGCGCTGCCGCCGGCGGGTGTGGATGCTGTCCGCTCAGGGCTTGCGCACCACCAGTTCGGCGCGCACCTCGGTGCCGTCGGACAGGCCCAGCAGCAGCGGCACGCGCTGGCCTTCCTGCAGCGGACCGGCGCCGTGCATCAGCATCAGGTGCAGGCCACCGGGCTTGAGTTCGACGCCCTTCCCGGCCGCCACCGGCAGCCGCTCGACCTCGCGCATGCGGCTGACGCCATCGACCAGGGTGGTCTCGTGCAGCGACACGTCCTTGAACGCCGCGCTGCGCACCGAGGTCACCGCCACGTCCGCCCTGCACGCGTTGTCGATGCGGCCGAAGCCGCCGGCCATGTGCGCCGTCGCCGGGAAACGGATCCAGCCCTCGCTCATGCGCACGCACGGGGATTCCGCCGCCTGCGCCGCGCCGCCCGCGGCGAAGCTCGCCACCGCCAACAGTACGCACGCGAATGGTTTGGTTATCATCGGACCCTCGACTCCCTAGCCGTATTCGAGGCCGCAGCATGACAACGCTCATCGACACGATCAACCACGGCCCCGTCCGCGAACTGCGGCTGGCGCGGCCGCCGGTCAACGCGCTGGACACCGAGCTGTGCCGCGCGCTCATCGCGGCGATGAACCAGGCCATGGCCGAGGGCGTGCAGGGCGTGGTGCTGTCCGGCAGCGAGCGCGTGTTCACCGGCGGCATGGACGTCCCGTACCTGCTGCGCCACGGCGAGGACCGGCAGCGGCTGCTGGACAGCTGGCAGGCCTTCTTCGGCGCGGCGCGCACCCTGGCCGAAAGCCGCATCCCCGTCGTGGCCGCGCTGACCGGGCATTCTCCGGCCGGTGGCTGCGTGCTGGCGCTGTGCTGCGACTACCGGGTGATGGCGCGCAGCATCGATCCGGCCAAGCCCTTCCTGATCGGCCTGAACGAAGTGCAGGTGGGCCTGGTCGCGCCGGAAGGCATCCAGCGCCTGATGCGGCGCGTGGTCGGCCAGCACCGCGCCGGCATGCTGCTGGCCGGCGGCCAGCTGGTCAGCGCCGAGCGCGCACTGGAGATCGGCCTGGTGGACGAACTGGCCGACGGTGCCACCGGTGTGGTCGCTCAGGCCATCGCCTGGCTGCAGGCGCAGCTGAAACTGCCGCGCCAGCCGATGCTGCAGACCCGCGCCATCGCCCGCGCCGACCTGCACGAAGCCATGCAGCCGCAGCACATCCAGCTCGAGCGCTTCGTCGAAGCCTGGTATTCGGCCGACGCGCAGGCGGCGCTGCAGGCGCTGGCCGCGCGGCTGGGCAAGAGCTGAAGCCCCATCTGCGTACACACACACGCATACCCGCAGGAGCGACTTCAGTCGCGATGGGGCGTTACCGGGAAAGCTCCATCGCGACTGAAGTCGCTCCTACAACGATAACGGCAGCAGCAACGGCGGCGGGTTGCGCCGTGCCACGACACGGCGGCCCCGCCCGCTATAATCCGGGCCCTTGCCACCCGGGCCCGCCATTTTGTCCGCCAACCCCGAACCCGTCGTCACCGAACTGATCGACCTGCTGTCGCTGGAGCGGCTGGAGGACAACCTGTTCCGGGGCCAGAGCCGCGACATCGGCACCAAGTACGTGTTCGGCGGGCAGGTGCTGGGCCAGGCGCTGGCCGCCGCCCAGGCCACCCTCGACAACGGCCGCCACGTGCATTCGCTGCACGCCTATTTCCTGCGCGCCGGCAACATCGACCACCCGATCATCTACGACGTGGACCGCACCCGCGACGGCGGCAGTTTCTCGGTGCGCCGGGTCACCGCGATCCAGCACGGCAAGGTGATCTTCTTCTGCGCGGCCTCGTTCCAGCAGGCCGAGCACGGCGCCGAGCACCAGCACAAGATGCCCGAGGTGCCGCAGCCGGAAGACATCGAGCCCAACCGCCCGCTGCCGCCGGAAGTGCTCGAGCGCCTGCCGGTGAAGGTGCAGCGCTGGCTCTCGCGCGGCGGCCCGTTCGAGTTCCGCCACGTCTACCCGCGCGACGAACTCAACCCGCCCAAGCGCCCGCCCTACCACCAGGTGTGGATGCGCCTGAACGAGCGCGTCGGCGATGCGCCGGAACTGCACCAGGCGCTGCTGGCCTACGCCTCGGATTTCCACCTGCTGGGCACGGCGACCTTCCCGCACGGCATCAGCTACTACCAGCCGCACGTGCAGATGGCCTCGCTCGACCACGCCCTCTGGTTCCACCGCCCGTTCCGCGTGGACGACTGGCTGCTGTACTCGCTCGACAGCCCCAGCGCACAGGACTCGCGCGGCCTGGCGCGCGGCCAGTTCTTCACCCGCGACGGCGTGCTGGTGGCCAGCACCGCGCAGGAAGGCCTGATCCGCGTCGCGCCGCCGGCCACCGGCGAAAGCAAGGAATAGGCATGCGCAAGATCTTCACCAGCCAGCGCGTGGAAAACGCCGAAGGCGTGGCGAACATGCTGCGCGAGGCCGGCATCGAAGTGCGCCTGACCAACGGCCGCTCGTACCACAGCAAGCGCCGCGGCCAGTTCAGTTACCTGGACCGGAAGGACGACAGCCAGCTGCCCACGGTGTGGGTGGTGCGCGCCGACGACCAGCCGCGCGCGCGCGAAATCCTGCGCGACGCGCGCCTGCTCGACACCACCCGCCGCGACCACCCGGTCGCCGAGTACGCCTTCCGCGAAACGCCGACGCCGTCCGCCGGCCGCGGCTGGGCCTGGCGCATCCGCATCGCCCTGCTGGTGGTGATCGCCGGCGTGGCGCTGGTGATCATGCTGCGCCACCGCGGCACGCAGGCGCCGCCGCACGCGCCGGCACCGGCACCGCAGGTGCAACCGGCGCAGGAGGAGGATGGTTTCCGCGTGCGCATCCAGCCCAGTGGTCCGGCGCCCGGCACGCCCTCGCCCGTGCCGGCCCCGCCACCGAAGCCCTGACCGGCGGCGTGGCGGTCACATCGTCCGGCAGCTTCCGTCCTGTCCTGCAGACCACCGGGAGCCACCCATGACCGCCGCCACGCTCGAAAACCTGCTGCACCACGAACTGCCCGCCGCCCGCGGCGGCTGCACGCAGTCCTATGGGCGCATCGTGCTGGCCTGCCAGAACACGGTGACCGCCATCGCGCTGGCCATCACCCGCGACGTGCAGGCCAGCGAGGACATCGCCCAGGAAGCCTTCATCAAGGCCTGGCAGCAGCTCAACCAGCTCAACAACGCGGCCAGCTTCCTGCCCTGGCTGCGGCAGATCACCCGCAACCTCGCCCGCGACTGGCTGCGCGCCAACCGCAACCGCCCGCTCAGCGGCGAAGCGGCGGAGATCGCCATCGGCATGGCCGCCGACCCCGCGCCCGGCGCCGCCGAGGCGATGGCGCGCGTGGAGGAGGAACTGGCCGCCGAAGAGATCATCTCGGCCCTGCCCGAGGACAGCCGCGAAGCGCTGCTGCTGTTCTACCGCGAAGGGCAGAGCTCGCAGCAGGTCGCCACGCTGCTGGGCCTGAGCGACGCGGCGGTGCGCAAGCGCCTGTCGCGCGCCCGCGCCACCGTGCGCGAGGAAATGCTGCGCCGCTTCGGCGAGTTCGCGCGCAGCAGCGCGCCGGGCACCGCCTTCGCCGCGACGATCGGCTCGCTGCTGATGGTGGCCGCGCCGGGCACGGCCAGCGCCGTGGTGATCGGCAGCACCGCCGGCCTGGCCGGCGCCGGCAAGCTCGGCGCCGGCGGCATGGGCGCCACCGCCGTGGGCGGCGGCGCGGTGGGCGGGTCGCTGGGCATGCTCGCCAACACGCTGATGGCCGACGGTTTCCACCTGGGGGTGACGCTGGGCGCGACGATCGGCGGCACCGCCGCGGCGTGGCTGGGCTGCCTGTATCTGCTGCGTTACGCCGAATCGGCGGGCGAGCGCGCGCAGGTGCAGCGTTTCATGCGCCTGCACACCGTCACCGCCGCGCTGTTCTGCGGCAGCACCCTGCTTGCGGTGGCGCTGCGCCTGGGAATGGTCGCGACCCTGGCGACGCTGGCGCTGGGCATGTGCGCGATCAACTACCAATACCTGGTGACGCTGCCGCGGATCATGGGACCGATGCTCGCGCGCGATGCCGCCCGCCATGGCCGCAGCGGTCCCAGCCGCGTGTACAACAGCCTGTTCGGCCGCAGCGCGGTGGTCGTGACCAGCGCGCTGGCCATCGCCGCGGTGCTGTTCGTGCTGCTCAAGCGCTGAGGACCGTCGTCCGGCGGCGCTGCCGGCGGACAAAAAACCGCCGGGGCGGTTTTTGACATCGTCTGTGGATGGCCCGGAGGGTGGCTGCCGGGGATGGCGGCACCAAAAAAACGCCCCGCGCGACGGCGGGGCGTTTTTCATCGGCGGCGGGTCACTTCGCCGCGGGCGCCTGCATCGCGCGCGGACCGCGCGTGCCCATCTTCGCGCGCGCGGCCTCCAGTTCGGCCGGGCTCAGCTTGCCGTCCTTGTCGGTATCGGCGTTGCGGAACCATTCCTCGCGACGCTGCCTGGCGCGCTCGTCGCGGTCGGCCTGGTCGATGAAGCCATCCTTGTTCACGTCCATGCGCGCGAAGAAAGCCTGGTGCTCGGCGGCGCTGATGCGGCCGTCGCGGTCGGTATCCATCATGCGCTGGAACCCGTCGCCGCGGTGCCCGCGATGATGGCGCGCCATGCCGCGGTGGCCGTCGCCGCCACGGGCGTGCCAGCGCGGCATCTCCTCGCGCGAGAGCTTGCCGTCCTTGTTCCTGTCCATCTCGTCGAAACGCTGCGCCAGGCGCGGACGGGCAGCGGCTTCCTGGCGGTCGATCGCGCCGTCGCCGTTGGCATCCAGCTGCGCGCGGGCCGGCTTCTGCGCCGGCGCGGTGGCGGCCAGGGCGACGCCGGTGACGAAAGCGGCCATCAGCACGGCCAGCAGGATCAGGGGTTTGCGGTGGGTCATGGGTCTGGCTCCGGTAGTGGATGAAAGGACACATCGCTGCGCCTTGTTGACATCAACGTGCCAGCACCGAAGGCGTTGACCGCGCGCCGGACGCATTCATCGGGCGGACAGGCACGGCAGCGCCGCGTGGCCCCGGAGCCGTGGCCAGTACCCGTCGGCGCCCCCCGGAACCAGCGGCATGCGCACGTGGTGAGATCGCCTGCCGCTATGCTTGCCGCCATGGCTTTGCACGGCGACTCCAACGAAGAACTGCGCCTGTTCCAGACAGGCGAACACCCCTGCGGCTACTTTCCCGAGCGGCGCGCGCGCGATCTCGTGCTCGACCCGCAGGACAGCCGGCTCGGCGAGTTGTACCCGATGGCGCTGGGCTGGGGCTTCCGCCGCTCCGGCGACCTGGTCTACCGGCCGCACTGCCAGCAGTGCCGCGCCTGCGTGCCGGTGCGGGTGCCGGTGGAACGTTTCACGCCCGACCGCAGCCAGCGCCGCTGCCTGGCGCGCAACGCCGACCTCGAATGCCGGGTGCTGCCGGCCGAGCGCACCGACGAACAGTTCGCGCTGTACCGGCGCTACCTCGCCGCGCGCCATGCCAAGGGCGGCATGGACGAGCATGGCCCGCACGAGTTCGACCAGTTCCTGATCGGCGGCTGGTCGCACGGGCGTTTCCTCGAGATCCGCACCGCCGCCGCTGCCGGCCGGCGTGGCCGGCTGCTCGCCGTCGCCGTCACCGACGTCACCCCGCTGGGCCTGTCGGCGGTGTACACCTTCTTCGACCCGGACGAACACGCGCGCGGGCTCGGCACCTACGCCATCCTGCAGCAGATCGACTGGGCACGGCGCGCGCACCTGCCGCACCTGTACCTGGGTTACTGGATCGAGAACCACCGCAAGATGGACTACAAACGCCGCTACCGGCCGCTCGAACACTTCGACGGCAGGCGCTGGCGGGAAGCGGACGCACCCGCGGACGGCACGCCCTAGCGCCGCTGCCATCACGCCTTCATCGTCCGGATGCGAGAATGCCGGCATGAACAGACACTCCCTGCTCCTGGCCCTGACGATGCTCTGCGCCGCCTGCACCAGCACCGCCCCCGCCGCTCCGGACGCGCCCGCGGCCACCGCGCAGCTGCGCCTGGCGACCTACAACACCTCGCTGTACTCGGACGACGCCGGCGGCCTGATCGCCGAACTGGAAGGCGACAGCGCGCATGCGCGCAAGATCGCCGCGGTGCTGCAGCAGGTCCGCCCGGACCTGGTGCTGCTCAACGAGTTCGATTTCGACGATGCCCACCGCGCCGCCGACCTGTTCCAGCAACGCTACCTGGAAACGCCGCAGGCCGGCGGCGGCGACGCGCTGCGTTATCCCTACCGCTACCTGGCGCCGGTCAACACCGGCGTACCCAGCGGCCTGGACCTGGACAACAACGGCAGCGTGGGCGGCAAGGGCCGCGAGCGCGGCAACGACGCCTGGGGCTACGGCCTGCATCCCGGCCAGTACGGCATGCTGGTGCTGTCCAGATACCCGATCGATACCGCCGCCGTGCGCAGCTTCCAACTGCTGAAGTGGAGCGCGCTGCCCGGCGCGCTGCGGCCGGTCGATCCGGAAACCGGCAAGCCGTTCTGGAACGACGCGGTGTGGTCGCAGCTGCGGCTTTCCTCCAAGTCGCATTGGGACGTGCCGGTGCGCACGCCGCTGGGCACGGTGCACGTGCTGGCCTCGCACCCGACGCCGCCGGTGTTCGACGGCCGCGAAAAACGCAACGCCGCGCGCAACCACGACGAGCTGCGGCTGTGGAAGGAATATCTCGACGGCGGCGACACGCCGTGGCTGTGCGACGACCAGGGCCGCTGCGGCGGGCTGGCGGCGGACGCGCGCTTCGTGATCGTCGGCGACCTCAACAACGACCCGGTGGACGGCGACGGCCGCCACGACGCCATCCTCGAACTGCTCGAACACCCGCGCGTGCTGCGCTACCCCACCCCGACCAGCGTCGGCGGCGAGCAGACCAGCCTGGCCTATGCCGAGAAGGGCATCGCGCGCCGCGGCGCGCCACAGCACGCCACCGGCGACTTCGGCCCGCGCTCGGGCACGATGCGGCTGGACTACGTGCTGCCCTCGACCGGTTTCAGCCATGTCGGCAGCGGCGTGTTCTGGCCGGCCGCTGGCAGCGCGGAAGCGGCGATCGCCGACGGCAGCGACCACCACCTGGTGTGGGTGGACGTGCGCTGAGGTTGCACGCAACGCAACGAAGGTCATAACGAAGAACGCCGGCGATCGCCGGCGTTCTTCGTTGCCCTTGTAGGAGCGCACTCCAGTGCGCGATGAAGCTTTCCCGGTGAAGCTTCATCGCGCACTGGAGTGCGCTCCTGCCACACGAGTCGGTCAGCGCAGCTCGATGCCGATGGCTTCGGCCGCTTCGCGGGCGATGGCACGGGCCTGCTCCACGTCCGCGGCGCGCGCCAGGGTGACGCCGACGCGGCGCTGGCCCTGCACCACCGGCTTGCCGAACAGGCGCAGCGCGGTGTCCGGCGCGCGCAGCGCGGCATCGACGCCGCTGAAGAACGGCACGCCGTTGCCCTGCGCCAGCATCGCGCACGACGCCGACGGGCCGTGGTGGCGGATCACGGGAACGGGCAGGCCGAGGATGGCGCGTGCGTGCAGCGCGAATTCGCTCAGCTCCTGCGAGGCCAGCGTCACCAGCCCGGTGTCGTGCGGGCGCGGGCTGACTTCGCTGAACCACACTTCGTCGTTCTTCACGAACAGCTCCACGCCGAACACGCCCCAGCCGCCAAGATCGTCGGTGATGGCTCGCGCCACGTCCTGCGCGCGCGCCAGCGCGGTGGCCGACATCGCCTGCGGCTGCCAGCTCTCGCGGTAGTCGCCGTCGCGCTGCAGGTGGCCGATAGGATCGCAGAACGCGGTGCCGCCGGCGTGGCGCACGGTCAGCAGGGTGATTTCGTAGTCGAAATCGATGAAGCCCTCGACGATGCAGCGCCCGGCGCCGGCGCGGCCGCCGGTCTGCGCGTAGTCCCACGCCGGGCCGATGTCGGCCTCGCTGCGCACCGTGCTCTGGCCCTTGCCCGAGGACGACATCACCGGCTTGACCACGCACGGCAGGCCGATGGCCTGCACCGCGGCGCGGTACTCGGCTTCGGTATCGACGAAGCGGTATGCCGAGGTCGGCAGGCCCAGCGTTTCGGCGGCCAGCCGGCGGATGCCCTCGCGGTCCATGGTCAGGCGCGCGGCGCGCGCGGTGGGAATGACCCGCAGGTTCTGCGCGGCTTCCAGCTCCACCAGGGTCTGGGTGTGGATGGCCTCGATCTCGGGCACCACCAGGTGCGGCTGTTCCAGCGCGATCACCGCGCGCAGCGCGGCCGGGTCGAGCATGTCGATGACGTGGCTGCGGTGCGCGACCTGCATCGCCGGCGCGTCCGCGTAGCGGTCGACGGCGACGACTTCCACGCCGAAGCGCTGAAGTTCGATCGCCACTTCCTTGCCCAGTTCGCCCGAGCCGAGCAGCAGCACGCGGGTGGCGGAAGGCGACAGCGGGGTACCAAGGCAGGTCATCGGGCGGATCCGGGCGGGAACAGGGCCGCACATTCTAGCCGCGGCCCCTCCCCCCGCCCCTCTTGCATGTTGATATCAATTTGATATCTTCCATTTCAACCACCACGGAAGACGCGCCATGAAAGAGAAAGCCCTCGGTTCCCTGCCCGGCATCCCCACCCTGCTGGGCTCGCTCGTCCTGATGCTGGCCGGCGTGGCCGCCTTCATCACCGCGGTGGCGCTCACCAAAACCGGCGCGGGCGGCGGTGGCCCGTACGTCATCTTCGGCGTGGTCGTGGTGGTGACCGGCATCTTCATCAGCACCGGCCTGTACATGGTCCAGCCCAACCAGGCCGCGGTGCTGAGCCTGTTCGGCAAGTACGTGGGCACGGTCAAGGACAACGGCCTGCGCTGGAACAATCCCTTCTTCACCAAGAAGAAGGTCAGCCAGCGCGTGCGCAACTTCGAGAGCGGCAAGCTCAAGGTCAACGAACTGGATGGCTCGCCCATCGAGATCGCCGCGGTGATCGTGTGGCAGGTGGTGGACGCCTCCGAAGCGGTCTACAACGTCGACGACTACGAGAGCTTCGTGCACATCCAGTCCGAATCGGCGCTGCGTGCAATGGCCACCAGCTACCCCTACGACCAGCACGAGGAAGGCCAGCTGTCGCTGCGCAGCCACGCCAGCGAAATCTCCCAGCACCTGAAGGACGAACTGGCCGAGCGCCTGGCCGATGCCGGCGTGCAGGTGCTCGACGCGCGCATCAGCCACCTGGCCTACGCGCCGGAAATCGCCCAGGCGATGCTGCAGCGGCAGCAGGCCAATGCGGTGATCGCCGCGCGCCAGCGCATCGTCGCCGGTGCGGTGGGCATGGTCGAGATGGCGCTGTCCGAACTGCAGAAGAGCGGCCTGGTGGCGCTGGACGAGGAGCGCAAGGCGCAGATGGTCGGCAACCTGCTCACCGTGCTGTGCTCGGACCGCGGTACCCAGCCGGTGGTCAACACCGGCTCGCTGTACTGAAGGCACCGTGATGAATGACGTGCTCGCCGCGCTGATCGTCGCCCTCACCGGCCTGCCGGCCCTGGGTATCGCCGCCTGGAGCAGCCGCGACGGCAGCCGGCATGCCCGCGGCCTGGGGCTGCGCTGGGCGCTGATCGCACTGAGCCTGTTCCTCGGCGCCATCGGCCTGTACCTGGCCGCCGGCAACCGCATGGCCACCTATGGCGTGGCGATCGCGCTGGTGGTGGCCGTCAACGCGCTGGGCGTCGCGCTGGTCCTGCACCTGCGCCGCGCGCCGGCGGGGACGGGACGGTAGTGAGCGAGAAGAAGGCCTACCCGCTGCGCATCAACGCCGACGTGCTGGCGGCGGCGCAGCGCTGGGCCGACGACGAACTGCGCAGCCTCAACGCGCAGATCGAGTACGTGATACGCGACGCCCTGCGCAAGGCCGGGCGGCTGCCTGCACCGAAGCACGAATCCAGCGAGGAAGAACCATGAACAAGCAATGGAAGTATCTCGTCGTCAAAGTGGACACCAGCGTATTCGGCGGCTTCAAGATGGAGACGCTGCAGGAGGAACTGGACAAGCAGGGCCGGCTGGGCTGGGAGCTGGTCAACGTGGTGCACTCCATGCCCGGCTATTCCTCGCCGACCCTGCTATTCAAGCGGGAGGCCTGAGGTGCGGCGCCTGCAGGCATGGATCGCCGGCGTCGCGCTCGCGGTCTCGGCCACCGCATCGGCCGCCGATTCTCCCGTCGCCCTGGCCACGCGTCTGCTCGACCAGCTCGACGCCGGCCAGTACGCCGCCGCCGAGGCCACGTTCTCGCCGCAGATGAAGGCCGCGGTCCCCGCCGAGAAGCTCAAGGCCGTGTGGGAATCGCTGCCCGCGCAGCTGGGTGCGGCTGGCAGGCGCGGCGAGGCCACGACCAGCGAAGCCGACGGTTTCCGCATCGTCGTCATCCCGCTGGAATACGCCGCCGCCAGCGTGCTTGCGCGCGTGGTGCTGGACAAGGACGACCGCATCGCCGGCTTCCTGGTGCAGCCGGCGCCGCCACCGCCCCCGCCGGCGCTCACCGACGCGCCCTTCATCGAGCAGGACATCACCCTGCCCGCCACCGCGTCGGGCAAGCCGGGGTTGCCGGGCACGCTGGTCCTGCCGCGGACCAGGGCGCCGTTCCCGGCAGTGGTGCTGGTGCATGGCTCGGGTCCGCAGGACCGCGACGAGAGCATCGGCGCCAACCGCCCGTTCCTGGACATCGCGCGCGGCCTGGCCGCGCACGGCATCGCCACGCTGCGCTACGACAAGCGCACGCGGGCGCGGCCGCAGGATTTCCAGGGCGCGTTCGGCATCGACGACGAAACCACCGACGATGCCGTCGCCGCCGTCGCGGCGCTGGCCGGCAACGCCGCCATCGACCGCGACCGCATCTACGTGCTCGGCCACAGCCAGGGCGGCATGCTCGCCGGCCGCATCGCCGGCAACAGCCAGGGCAAGGTCGCCGGGCTGATCCTGCTGGCCGCGCCCGCGCGGCCGATCCTCGACCTGCTCGGCGAGCAGAACCGCTACCTGGCCAATCTCGACGGCAGCATCAGCGCCGCGGAACAGGCGCACCTGGATGCGCTCGACGCGGCCATCGCCAACGTCCGCCGCGATCCCGGGGCGAAACTGCTGGAGCTGCCGGGCCGCTACTGTCAGCAGCTGGAGCAGGTCGATCCCGTCGCCGACGCGCGCGACAGCGGGTTGCCCGTGCTGCTGTTGCACGGCGGCCGCGACTTCCAGGTGATCGACGCCGACTGGCAGCGCTGGAAGCAGGGCCTGCAGGGGCCGCGCTACCGCTTCCATCTCTATCCTGCGCTCAACCACCTCGGCATCGCCGGCGAAGGCCCCGGCACGCTGGACGAATACAGAAAGCCCGGCCACGTCGATGCCACGCTGATCGACGACATCGCCCGCTGGGTGGAGACGCGGCGGTGAATTCCCCCGTGGCCGCGCCGCCGTGGAAGATCGACCTGAAGATCGCCGGCGTGCTCGCGCTGGCCGCCGCGCTGGCCACCGCCGGGCTGTTCCCCTACCTGCTGCAGCTCATGCCGGAAAAGCTGGCACGCATTCCGCTGCCGCTGCCGTTGCTGGTGACCGTGCAGTCGCTGCAGGCCTTCGTGCTGCTCGGCGCGCTGTCGCTGCTGGGCCTGCGCATGGGCCACCGGCTCGGCCTGGGCGCGCCGCTGCTGCGGCGCTGGCTCGGCGGCGGACAGGACAGCGCGCAGCGCACGGCGCCGCTGCAGGCGATCCTGCTGGGCGGCGGCTCGGGCGCGGTGGTGCTGCTGTGCGCGCAGTGGATCGACCCGTGGCTGCCCACGATGATCAACCCGCCGAAGGCTACGGCCGCCGGCATGTCGGCGTTCAACGGGCTGCTGGCCTCGTTCTATGGCGGCATCGCCGAAGAGCTGCAGCTGCGGCTGTTCCTGATGACGCTGATGCTGTGGGTGGTCGCCCGCCTGCGCCGGCGCCAGCCGGGAAACGCGGCCTTCCAGATCGCCATCGTGCTGGCCGCCGTGCTGTTCGGCGTCGGCCACCTGCCCGCCGCCGCCCAGCTGTGGGGACTGGATGCCATCGTCGTGCTGCGCACCATCGTCCTCAACGCGCTGGTCGGCTGCGTCTGCGGCTGGCTGTACTGGCGGCGCGGACTGGAGATGGCGATGCTCGCCCATTTCAGCGCCGACATCGTGTTGCACGTGCTGGCACCCCTGCTGGGAGCCGGCGCGCCATGACGTTTCCCGGAGGAACCCGCGCAATGCCGTCCGCGACACACGCACCGAAGGATTACCCGGTCGCCCCGCCTACCGGCATGCCGATGCTGATCCTGTGGGCAATCCTGGCGGCGGCGGTCGCGCTGCCGCTGGCCCTGATGCTCGGCGACAAGGGCATGACGTACCTGGCGAGCTACCGTGCCTGGCTGGGACCGGTGCTGGTGGCGCTGACCGGCGTGGTGGTGAGCCTGGCCTACCTGCGCCGGCGCATTACGCTCGGCGCCGGCGGCCTGGTCGTCCGCTCCACGTTCTATACCAAAACCGTCGCCGTCAGCGCGATGCGGCTGGAACGGGCGCGCATCGTCGATCTGGCCGAACACCGCGAACTGAAACCGGCGATCAAGACCAACGGCTACGCCCTGCCCGGCTTCCGCTCCGGCCACTTCCGCATGCGCGACGGCGGCAAGGCGTTCTGCCTGGTCACCGACAGCAGCCGCGTGCTGGCGCTGCCGCTGCGCGACGGCGCGCTGGTGCTGCTTTCGCCGGAGCATCCCCGCGCCCTTCTCGACGCGCTGAAGCAACAGGCCGGCGAATCCACCGCGTAGATGCGGGGCTTTGCCCCGCATGCGATTCCGCGCAATGCCGGACAAGCGGCCTGAGGCGGACGCTGGATGCCATGCGGACCAGTCCCGCCTCCACGGCAGCGCCTTCCGTCCTCTCCCGGCATTCGACAGCCCCGCATCGATAGCCCAAGCTAGCCCCATGCGCCCCGCTCCACGCCTGCTGCTCAATACCCCCGACATCGAACTGTGGCCCGGCGGCCTGCTGCGCGCGCGCGGCAGCCACGATGCGCGCCTGCTCTCCCGCGCGCGCACGGTGCTGCGGCGCAAGCGCGACGGGCGTTATCTGGCGGCGGTGCTGCCGGAGGGGGTGATGCCGATGGTCGAACGCCTGGCCCGCGAGCCGGGGATCGACGAGGCACTGCGGCGTCTCGAAGATCCCTTGCTGCGGCGCGGCCCGCCAGCGGAAACGCCGCTGCCGCTGGAGCGCCTGAACGAACGCCTGCACTGCCTCGGCCTGGACGAAAGCTATGCCGACCGCAGCGGCCTGGTGCTGGTGGCCGAACCGTCCTGCCTGCATCTGGCCGGCCTGGACCGTTACCGCCGCGCCCTGTGGCTGACCCGCGGCGCCGCGCGCGCCTGGCAGCGCCTGCATGGCGCCGCCGCGGCCGACGGCATCGCCCTGGACGCGATCTCCGGCTACCGCAGCCACGACTACCAGTTGGGCATCTTCGAACGCAAACTCGCGCGCGGCCTGGGCGTGGCGCAGATCCTCACCGTCAATGCGGCGCCCGGCTACAGCGAGCACCACGGCGGCAACGCGCTGGACATCGGCACGCCCGGCGAGCCGCCGGCGGAAGAATCGTTCGAGCGCACGCCCGCCTTCGCCTGGCTGCAGGCGAACGCCGGCGATTTCGGCTTCCGCATGAGCTACCCGCGCGACAACCCGCACGGCATCGTCTACGAGCCGTGGCACTGGTGCCATGCGGCCGGTACCTGACCGCGGCGGACCAGAGCCGAAGGATCACGCAACGGTTGCCCCGGGCGCGGCCATAGCCGCCGGGCAGCGCGACGCCCCCACCATCAATGCGCATGAACAAGGACGAGACCATGAGCGATTCCAATCCGTATACGCCGCCCACCACGCCCGTCTCCGCGCCTGACGTCCGGCCCACCGAGCGGCAGATACCCGAAACCATCACCTCACCGATCCGCCATGGCTGGATCGCCGCCTGCGTGTCGTGCGCCATGACCCTGCTCGCCACGCTCCTGTCATTGCACCAGAGCGACGACGAGGCCGTATTCAGCGCCTTCAACCTCATCGACGTCGGCCTCATCGCCCTGCTGGCGTTCGGCATTCGCAGGCGCAGCCGCACCGCGGCGACTTTCATGCTGGCCTACTTCGTGCTGTCCAAGATCCTGGTCATGCAGCAGACCGGCCAACCCACCGGCCTCGTGTTCGGCCTGGTGTTCGCGATCTTCTACTTCCGCGCCATGACCGCGACCTTCCGCTACCACCGCTTCGTGAAGGAATGGAAGCGCAACCCGCCCGTTCCCGGGCCGGCCCTCAGCGAGAACCCGCTGTTCGCGCCTTCCAGGACCGACCGCGAGCCCTAGCGCGCATCCGGTACCGCATCCGCTCCGTCGCCGCGTCAGTCCTGCGATCGGTTGGTCTTCGCGCCGCCGGCATCGGCCAGGTCGGCGATCCGCCACAGGTACAGGCTGGCCCAGGTGCGGTACGGGCCCCAGCGTTCGCCGCGCGCCTGCAGCTCGCGCGGCGTGGGCATCGTGTCGCTCCCGTCCACCCGCTGCGCGCCCTTGCGGATGCCCAGGTCGTCCACCGGCAGGATGTCCGGCCGGCCGAGCCGGAACATCAGCATCATCTCCACCGTCCAGCGGCCGATGCCGCGGATCGGCACCAGCGCTTCGACGATGGCGTCGTGATGCATCCACGCCATCTGCCGGGTCGAGGGAATTTCGCCGGCCAGCTCGCGCCGCGCCAGGTCGCGCAGCGCCAGCGCCTTGTTGCCCGACACGCCGCAGGCGCGCAGGCCGGCGTCGTCGATGCGGGCCAGCGTGTCGGCGTGCAGGCGCGGGCTGCCGATGGCCGCCTCCACCCGCCCGACGATGGTCGAGGCGGCCTTGCCGCTGAGCTGCTGGAACAAAATGGCGCGCGCCAGCGCGTCGACCGGGTCGAACGGACGCCGCCATCCCGGCGGCGCTTCCAGCGGGCCGACGCGGCGGATCCAGCCCGCCAGGCGCCGGTCGCGGCGCTGCAGGTGCGCCAGCGCCTGCTCCACGTCGAAACCGCGCGCATGCCGGGGCATCGCGGCTACCGTTTCAGCGCGCTGAGCGCCAGCAGCACCCAGCCGGCCATCAGCGCGGTGCCGCCGGCCGGCGCCAGGCGCGTCGGCCACAGCCCCAGCGCGCCGCCGGCCACGCTGCTGGAGAACAGCAGCACGCCCAGCAGCAGGACGTACAGCGCGGTGCGTCCGGCCGCGTTCAACGAGGCCGGGCCGAGCACCGCCAGCACGGCACCATGGCCGAAGGCGTACAGCGCGGCGGTGTCGAGGTGGGACTGCGCCAGCGGATCGTTCACCGCATGCGAGGCGTAGGCCGACAACCCCACCGCGGACGCGGCCAGCAACGCCCCGCAGAACGCCAGCAGCGATGGCTTGCGCACCCTCCGTTCCATTCCCAGCATCATCCTTCCCCCGGTTCGTCGGCCACCACGGCGTGGCCCATGATCGCCCGGACGCTGATCGCTACGCCTGCCTGGACGCGCGTCCGGTTGCCGCCAGGCAGGGAGGCAACAAAAAACGCGCCGCTGGAGGCGGCGCGTTTTCTGTGCATCACTTCATCTTCCGCGACGGGCCGGTTACTTGACCGACCAGTACACGTCGTAGGTGCCGTCGGTGGTGAAGGCCTTGTCCACGCCGCCCTTCCACGATTCGTACGGACGGTCGATCACCTCGTAGCCGGCGGTGGTCGCCCAGGCGCGCAGCGCGTTGCGGGCCACGTCCAGACCCGCCATGTGGCCGGTGTAGGACGCGAACGCCGAGCGGTGCGCATCGGCATGCACGTAGGTGACCGGGTTGCCGGACGGGATCTTCACGTCGAGCTTGCCATCGGCGGCGGCGACCGGAGCGGCCTCGGCCTTGTCGGCCTCGCCTTCCTTCTTGTCGCCGGCAGCAGCGGCGCCGCTCTTCTTGCGGACCGGCTGGGCCACGTCGAAGGCGTACTTCTCGGCGCCGAAGTCGGTGGTCACGATGCGCACCGGGCCGGCGGCCTCCAGGCCGTTGGCTTCCATCGCGCGCTTGATCCACTCCTGGTTGTCCTGGATGGACTTGCGGATGCTCTCGTTGCTGCGGTCGATGTTGCCGGCGTTGACCACCAGCAGGTCCTCGGCCGGCACTTCCACCAGCTTCAGGTCGGTCAGCGGGGCTTCCGGTGCGCGGTAGTCGACGTTCGGCACCGAGGCCAGCATGTTGGCCAGGCGCGACAGGCCCAGCTTCAGGTCGTCGCCGATGTGGCGGCTGACGTACAGGCCGGCGTAGCGGCCGAACAGGTCGAAGCCGTAGTTGACCGAGTAGTCCTGGGTGATCTTGACGTTGCGGTCGTTCTTGCCGGTCGGTTCAAGGGTGAAGGTGGTGACCTTGTCCTTGCCCTTGGTCTGGTCCTCGATGGCGATCACGACGCGCTTGTTCTGCTCGCTGTCGGTGATCTTCCAGCTGCCTGAACCCAGGTCCCTGGAGGTGTACTCCATGCTGGCGCCCGCGCCGGCGTCCGGACCGCTGTACTTCAGCTCGATGCTCTTGTCACGCAGCACCAGCGGGTTCCAGTCCTTGAAGCGGCGCAGGCTGTTGACCGTGTCATACACGATCGTCATCTTGCGGTTGGTTTCGATGCTTTCGGAAATATGGCGCTCGCCCGGGAGGCACACGCCAATGATGACGAACAGGCCAGCCACGATCCCCAAGGCGATCAGGAACTCGATAATACGGGTCATTCAGGAGTCTCCGGGGCCGATCCCACGGCCGGGTTGATTGAAGCGAAGCCCCCATCCTATCAGGCTTTTCGCAGGTTGTTGACGGATTTGGCGCACCGGTTTCCGTGTCCGGTGCGGGCATGCGGGCCGAAGGGCATCAAGGGTAACCCATCGCCTCCGCGGCCACGCGCGATGCCGCGCGGGAACCACGATGGCCAAGGGGCCGACGCGGGCCATTTTCCCTCCACACGCCGCCTTCACACCAGTCACCAGGGAAGATTCAGTCGAAGGCAGGTTCCGCCATGCGCGCGCGCCGTCCATGCCCACCGGCAGCCGGGCCCGGCCGCAGGCCGCGCCGCGGACCGGGCCAGCGGCAGCTCGAACGCCCTGGACTCCGCCCGCTGCGGACGCCGGGCCTGCCCGGGGTGAAACGGCCGCGCTCACGGGGGCGCCGCCCCGCGTTGCCGGCGAACGTCCGCCGCGCGGCGGCGCACCGGACATCCCGCCGCTCATACCAGCTGCAGCTCGAAGGCCTTGAGCACCGCCCGGGTGCGGTCGCGCACGCCCAGCTTGCTGAGAATGTTGGAAACGTGGTTCTTGATGGTGCCTTCGGCCACGCCCAGCGAATTGGCGATCTCCTTGTTGGAGAAGCCGCTGGCCATCAGCCGCAGGATCTCGGTCTCGCGGTCGGTCAGCGGGTCGGGCCGGTCGAGGCTGACGAACTCGTTGCGCATGTGTTCCAGCCCCGACAGCAGGCGCTGGGTCACCGCCGGCTGCACCAGCGACCCGCCCTCGGCCACGGTGCGGATCGCCCCGACCAGCTGCTCCAGGGTCACGTCCTTGAGCAGGTAGCCCTTGGCGCCGGCCTTGAGCCCGGCCAGCACCAGCTGGTCGTCGTCGAAGGTGGTGAGGATGATCGCCGGCGGCAGCTGCCCCAGCCGCGACAGGGTCTGCAGCGCCTCCAGGCCGGACATCACCGGCATGCGCATGTCCATCAGCACCACGTCCGGCGCCACCTGCGGGATCATCTCCACCGCCTGGCGGCCGTCGGTGGCCTCGGCCACCACCTCGATGCCGTCGTCCAGCGCCAGCAGCGAACGGATGCCCTGCCGTACCAGGGTTTGGTCATCGACCAGACAGACGCGGATCATCAGTTCACTCCTTGCGGCCCGGAGGCCAGCATCATATTGGTTGCCACCGGCAGCGAGGCGCGAAGGTGGAAGCCTTCGCCGCGCCGTGCCGACACGTCCAGTTCGCCGCCATACTGCGACAGGCGTTCGCGCATGCCGCGCAGCCCGTTGCCGGGCAGGATGTCCTCGACCTCGCCGCCGACGCCATCGTCGCGGGCGTCGATCACGATGCGCCCGCGGTCGCGCTCGACCCGGATCCACAGGTTGCGGGCGCCGGCATGGCGCACCGCGTTGGTGATCACTTCCTGGGTGCAGCGCAGCAGCACGTGGGCGCGCTCGGGGTCTTCCACGCTCAGCGGGTCGTCCATGTCCAGGTGGATCTCGAGCGAGGGCACGCGCTCGGCCAGTGGCCGCAGCGCCGCGGCCAGGTCGATCGCCCCGCTCTCGCGCAGCTGGCTGACCGCCTCGCGCACGTCGGTGAGCAGCAGCTTGGCCAGGGTATGGGCCTGGCGCACATGCTCCTGCGCCTGGCCCTCGGTGATGTGCCCGGCCACCTCGAGGTTCAGGCTCAGCGCGGTCAGGTGGTGGCCGAGCAGGTCGTGCAGCTCGCGGGAAATGCGCGTGCGCTCGTTGACCCGGGCGCTTTCGGCCAGCAGCAGGCGGGTGGCGCGCAGCTCGGCGTTGAGCCGGCGCTGCTCCTCGCGGGCCTGGGTCTGCTGCCGCGCCACGAGGCTGGTCACGAAGATGAACATCGAGAAGCCGCCATACAGCAGCGACTGCATCAGCGCCTCGAACATCGAGAAGCCCAGCATCAGGTACACCGGCAGCACCGTCAGCTGGCTCAGCAGCAGCCACAGCACGCCCATGCGCACCGGCAGCAGCCATGGGATGACCCCGGCCGCGACCATCATCAGGATGCTGCCCAGGCCCGAGCCGTTGAGGAAACTGACCGCCAGCGCGCACAGGGTAAGCACCACCAGCAGCAGGCGGTCGTACCAGTGCGCGTGGCCGCCGCTGTTGAGCCGGCGGGTCAACCAGAAATAGCAGCCGCCAAACGCGGCATAGACCACGAACAGCCACAGCACCTCGCCCGGCCACCCGGGCACGGCCTCCTCGTCCAGTGCGTACTGGCTGTAGATGAGCGGCAGGCTGACGATGGCCCAGGTGAACAGGCCGGCCAGGCGCAGGACGCGGGTATGGCTGAGGTATCCCAACATGCGTGCATGGTAAGGAGCCCGGGCGCTTCGCGCCCTCCCACGGAAGTCATGCCCGGCCGGCGCTCGCCGGGTCCGGCCGGCCATGCGATAATCGCCGGCCAGCCCCCACCCCCACTCGGGGCCGACCGCTTCACCCACGGAGTCACAATGTCGATCGTCATCCGCGACGTGCGCGAGCACGAGCTCGATTCCGTCCTGGCACTGAACAACAACGCCGGCCTGGCCATCCTGCCGCTGGATGCCGCCAAGATCCGCCGCTTCTACGAGACCGCCGAGTATTTCCGCGTCGCCGAGCGCGACGGCAACATGGCCGGCTTCCTGGTGGGTTACGGCAGCAGCAGCGAGCACGACAGCTGCAACTTCGCCTGGTTCCAGCAGCGTTACCCCAGCTTCTTCTATATCGACCGCATCGTGGTCGCCAGCCGCCGTCGCGGCGGCGGCGTCGGCCGTGCGTTCTACGCCGACGCGCAGAGCTACGCCGAGCTGCGCTACCCGCAGATGGCCTGCGAGGTGTTCCTGGACCACGGCGCCGACGCCGCGCTGCTGTTCCACGGCAGCTTCGGCTTCCGCGAGGTCGGGCAGAACACCATGCCGGCCGTGGACGTGCGTGCCAGCATGCTGCTCAAGGACCTGTGCAGCTACGAGTGGGTGAAGGAAACCTATGGCGACAACCTGCCCGATGTTCCATGGGTGGGCCACACACGCCGGCCCATGCAGCAGCGGCCGACGGGAACCTGAGATGGCAGTGAATCCGGATTACGAACAGGCAGGCGAACTGAAGATCGGGCAGGTGGGCATCGCCAACCTGCGCATCCGCACCCTCGACGTGGAGCGGCTGGTACAGGAAATGCGCGAGCGCGTGGCGCGCGCGCCCAAGCTGTTCGGGCGCGCCGCGGTCATCCTCGACTTCGGCGGCCTGAGCCGCGTTCCCGACCAGGCCAGCGCCCAGGCGCTTCTGGACGGGCTGCGCGATGCCGGCGTGCTGCCGGTGGCGCTGGCCTACGGCACCACGGAAGTGGAACAGCTCTCCATCCAGCTCGGGCTGCCGCTGCTGGCCAAGTTCCGCGCCCAGTACGAGCGCGCCGAGGCCGCGCCCGCGGCACCGCCGCCGGCCCCCGCGCCGGCGCGCCGCGCGCCCGAACCGGCGCCCGCACCCTCGCCCGCGGCGCCCGCCGCGCAGCCCGGCCGCATGCAGCTGGGCGCGGTGCGCTCGGGCCAGCAGCTGTACGCGGAGAACTGCGACCTGACCGTACTCTCAACGGTGGGTGCCGGCGCCGAGGTGATCGCCGACGGCAGCATCCACATCTACGGTACCCTGCGTGGCCGCGCCCTCGCCGGCGCGCAGGGCAATACCGGCGCCCGCATCTTCTGCCGCGACTTCCACGCTGAACTGGTCGCGATTGCGGGACGATACAAGGTGCTGGACGATATTCCCGACAACCTGCGCGGCAAGGCCGTGCAGGTCTGGCTGGAACAGGACCAGATCATGATCGCTGCGCTGGATTGACGCGCAGCCCACCACGGAACATTCAGGAGAAATCCTTTGGCTGAAATCATCGTAGTCACCTCCGGCAAGGGCGGCGTCGGCAAGACCACCTCCAGCGCCAGCATCGCGTGCGGCCTGGCCCGCCGCGGCAAGAAGGTCGCCGTCATCGACTTCGACGTCGGCCTGCGCAACCTGGACCTGATCATGGGTTGCGAGCGCCGGGTGGTGTACGACTTCGTCAACGTCGTCCATGGCGAGGCCACGCTGAAGCAGGCCCTGATCAAGGACAAGCGCTTCGACAACCTGTACGTGCTGGCCGCCTCGCAGACCCGCGACAAGGACGCGCTGAACAAGGAAGGCGTGGAGAAGGTGCTCAAGGACCTGGCCGCCGACGGCTTCGACTTCATCATCTGCGACTCGCCGGCCGGCATCGAGAAGGGCGCCTTCCTGGCGATGTACTTCGCCGACCGCGCCGTGGTGGTGGTGAACCCGGAAGTGTCCTCGGTGCGCGACTCGGACCGCATCATCGGCCTGCTCGACTCCAAGACCGCCAACGCCGAGGCCGGCAAGAACGTGCCCGCCTTCCTGCTGCTGACCCGCTACAGCCCCTCGCGCGTGGAAAGCGGCGAGATGCTCAGCATCGGCGACGTCGAGGAAGTGCTAGGGCTGAAGGCGATCGGCGTGATCCCCGAGTCCGGCGACGTGCTCAACGCCTCCAACAAGGGCGAGCCGGTGATCCTGGACACCGAATCCATGGCCGGCCAGGCCTATGAGGACGCGGTCGGCCGCATCCTCGGCGAGGAGCGCCCGATGCGCTTCACTTCCGTGGAGAAGAAGGGCTTCTTCAGCAAGCTGTTCGGAGGGTGACGATGGGACTTTTCGACATCTTCAAGGCGAAGAAAAGCACGGCCGAAACCGCCAAGAACCGCCTGCAGATCATCATCGCGCAGGAGCGCAGCACCCGCGGCGGCCCGGACTACCTGCCGCTGCTGCAGCGCGAACTGCTGGAAGTGATCAAGAAGTACGTCAACATCGACGCCGACGCGGTCAAGGTCGACCTGGTCAAGGACGGCGAGCACGACGTGCTCGACATTTCCGTGGCCCTGCCCGAAGGCCCGCAGAGCTGATTCCACGCCCGGGGCCACGCGCTGGCTCCGGATGCCCTTGCCGATGTCCATCCCGCCTGCCACCGCTCCCGCCGCCTCCATCCTGTGCGTGGGCGATATCGCCTGGGACGACGCGGCCGCCCTGCTCGCCCGCCACGGCCTGCGCCTGAACCGGGTCGAGGACGGGCAGAAGATCCCCGGCAGCTACTGGGGCGAACCCGAAGCCGGCATCATCGCCAGCGACGTCCATGTGCGCGCCGACACGCCGGTGCACTCGATGCTGCACGAAGCTTGCCACCTGATCGTGCTGCCACCCGGGCGGCGCGCGCTCGTGCACACCGACGCCACTGACTCGGTGGCCGAGGAAGACGCCACCTGCTACCTGCAGATCGTGTTGGCCGGGCAGCTGCCGGACGTCGGCAGCGCACGGCTGATGGCCGACATGGATGCATGGGGCTATACGTACCGGCTCGGCTCGACGCAGGCGTGGTTCGAGCACGACGCCGACGACGCGAGGCAGTGGCTGGTCGAGCGCGGGCTGCTGCCGGCGTGAGAAAAGCCCCTCTCCCGCCGGGAGAGGGGTTGGGGTGAGGGTGGAACCGCCTGCATTGCATGAAAACCCGGCAGCCGATCAGGCGACGGCTTGCCGCTGCGCGTCCCCGCTGTTCAAGCCGCCGGCTGCGCAAGACTCCGCCCTTGCCCCTCATCCGCCCCTTCGGGGCACCTTCTCCCGGTGGGAGAAGGGAAACAGCGCAGTGCGCGCTGACCTGAAGCCCCTCTCCCGCCGGGAGAGGGGTTGGGGTGAGGGGCGGAACTGCCCGCATTGCCCGAAAACCTGGCGATTGATCTGGCGACGGCCTGCCGCCGCGTGTTCCCGGCTATTCAAGCCGCGGGCTGCGCAAGGCTTCGCCTTTGCCCCTCATCCGCCCCTTCGGGGCACCTTCTCCCGATGGGAGAAGGGAAACAGCGCAGCGCCCTGATCTGAAGCCCCTCTCCCTCCGGGAGACCTGATTAGCGTCGAATCTCAGCCAGTGATCTGGCCGGGGCTTACATCGGTAGGCCTCTGAGCGAGGGTGGTGTCATGGCGATGAATCGAGTGCAGTTCCAGTCGGGGTTGTCCTTGCCCCGCTTCCTACAGCGTTACGGGAGCGAGGCGCAGTGTATTCAGGCCTTGGTGCAGGCGCGTTGGCCGCAGGGATTTGTCTGTCCCCGTTGCCAGCACGCCGGCGCCAGCCGCTTCCAGCGCGGCGTCCAATGGCTGTGGCAGTGCCCGAAGTGCCGGGCGCAGACCAGCCTGACGGCCGGCACGTTGCTGGCCGGCACCAAGCTGCCACTGCGCACTTGGTGGCTGGCTATCTACCTGATTTGCCAAGCTAAAAATGGCGTATCAGCCTTGGAACTGATGCGTTGCCTGGGCGTGTGCTATCGCACCGCTTGGCGGATGAAGCACAAGCTGATGGCCGCCATGGCCCAGGGCGAAGCCGGTCGCCAGCTCCGTGAGCTGGTCCAGCTCGATGATGCCTATCTGGGCGGGGAGCATCCGCGTGGCCGCGGTGCCGGGCAATGGACCAACAAAGTGCCCTTCATCGCCGCAGTCGAGCTGCATCAGGGTCGCCCCCGGCATGTGCGCTTCGACCTGGTCGGCAGTTTCTGCCGCCAGGCGGTGCATCGCTGGGCGCAGCAGGCGCTGTGCCCGGGGACCCATGTGGTCAGCGATGGATTGAGTGCCTTCACCGCAGTGCAATGGGCCGGGATGAGCCATGAGCCTATTGTCGTGGGGACCGGGCGGCGATCGGTGCAGCAGCCACGGCTGCTCTGGATCAATACCGTACTGGGCAATCTCAAGACGGCCCTGAGCGGTACACACCATGCAGTGAAATTTGGCAAGTACGCACTGCGCTACCTGCGCGCCCACCAGTACCGCTTCAACCGGCGTTTTGACTTGGCCGGCATGACGGGTCAATTGGCCCAGGCCTTGGTCCGCGCTCAGCCGCTCTCCGAACCACGGATCCGAGAGCCGGCTGAGATTCGACGCTAATCAGGTCCGGGAGAGGGGTTGGGGTGAGGGGCGCTCCCCGGCGCTAAGGCAACGACGCCCCCATGTCCAGCGTGACCCGCGTGCCGCGCTCCGGGCCCGAGTGGATGTCCAGCCTCCAGCCCAGGTGCTCGCACAGGCGGCCGATCAGGTCCAGGCCGATACCGGTGCGCATGTTGCGTTCGCCACGCGCGATCTTGGCGTAGGCAGCGGCCACTTCCTCCGGGCTCATGCCGTGGCCCGGATCGTCGATGGTCACCACGGCGCGCGCGGACAGCGCGATGCGGATCACGCCGCGGTCGCTGTTTTCCAGCGCGTTGCGCAGCAGGTTGCCGACCGCCGCCTGCACCACGCCCACCGGCGCCACGATCGTGCAGGGCGCGGCGTCCACCACCTCGACCGACAGCTCCTTGCCGCTGGCCAGGTAGGCGTGGTCGGCCACGATCTCCGGCAGCAGCTGTTCCAGCGCCAGCGACTCGCTCAACGCCGCCAGCCGCGCCGGGTCGCGCGCCAGCACCAGCATCAGTTCGATCAGCTGCTCCACGCCCGATGCCGTGCTGCGCACCCGCTGCAGTTGCTGGCGCGCGCGCGGCGGCAGCTCGGGTTGTTCCAGCGCCAGTTCGGCCGCGCCGGTGATCACCGCGATCGGCGTGCGCAGCTCGTGGCTGGCGGTGCTGATGAAGGCGCGCTCGCGCTCGACGAAGCGTTCGTTGCGCTCCAGGTAGTCGTTCACCGAGCCGGCGATCACTTCCATCTCGGCGCTGCCGCGCGCATCCACCTGCACCCGCTGGCCGCTGCGCTCGGGCTGCAGTCCGGCGATGTCGCCGGCCAGGCCGACCAGCGGCCGCACCAGCCGGTTCATGCCGACCCACGCCATCAGCAACGTGACGATCGCCATCGCGATGCCGGCCAGCACCGCCCAGCGGGTGATGAAGTGCTCCAGTTCGGCGAAATCGGTGATGTCCAGCACCAGCATCGTGCGGCCGAAATCGCTGGTCTGCCGCACCATGACCGCGCTCCGGTGCCCTTCCAGCCACACGCCGTCGTGCAGCCCCGGCCTCAGGTGCGCCAGCACGTCCGGGATGCCGTGCGCGTCGTGTTCGCTGAAGAAATGCAGGGTGTCCGAGTCCTGCCAGCGGTAGTGCGGATCGCTGCGCTTGTTGGCGATCACGCTGTCCAGCTCGGAGTTGAGCAGCGCGCGCCACACCGAATGCTCGGCGCGCTCGTGCACGTAGTTGGCCGCGCTGAACACCACCAGGGTCAGCAGCGCCAGGTAGCTGGCCAGCCAGACCAGCAGCTTGCGCCGCAGCGTGCGCCGCTTCATTGCGCCTCCGTCGCGCCGGGCGCGCACAGGCGGTAGCCCACCCGCGGCAAGGTGTGCAGCAGCTTCTGTTCGAACGGGCCATCGACGCTGCGGCGCAGTTCGTAGATGTGCGAGCGGAGCATGTCGCCATCGGGCGGCTCGTCGCCCCACAGCGCGTATTCGAGCTGGCCGCGCGGCACCGCCGCCGGGCTGGCGCGCATCAGCACCTCCAGCAGCTTGCGGCAGGCCGGGTACAGGTGCAGCGGCTGGCCGGCACGCTGCACTTCCAGCGTCGCCAGGTCCAGGCGCAGGTCGTGCACTTCCAGCACCCTGCGCGGGTTGCGGCCATGCGTGCGCGCCAGCACCGCGTCCAGCCGCACTTCCAGTTCGGGCAGGGCGAAGGGCTTGGTCAGGTAGTCGTCGGCGCCGGCGCGGAAGCCGGCGATCTTGTCCGGCAGCTCGTCGCGCGCGGTGAGCATGATCACCGGCACCTCGGAGCGGTGCTCCTCGCGCAGGCGCCGCAGCACCTCCGGCCCCTCCAGCCGCGGCAGCATCCAGTCCAGCAGGATCGCGTCGTAGGGCTGGGTGGCGGCCAGGTGCAGCCCGGTCACGCCATCGGGGGCGACGTCGAGCACATGGCCGCGCGCCTCGAAATAGTCGAAAAGATTGGCGATCAGGTTGCGATTGTCTTCGATGACCAGCAGCCGCATGTGGGAAATCCCGGGAGGAACGGTACGCCCCGTCGCCGGCGGCGGCCGGCCAAGGCGCGGCCGGCGGCGACGGCCAGCGCCGAAGGTGCGCCCATCGTAGCCACATCGATGGTCGGAGCGGCGTCGAAACGGCGACAATGCGGCTCCGACGCGCTTCCCACGCCGGCCGCGCGACCATCCCCGCCCCCCTTCCAAGCGAGCCTCGCGTGCGCCTGTCCAGCCCCCGGTCCTCCGCCCCCTGGTTCCTGCTGCTGGCGCTGGTCATGGCCAGCCTGCTGGCCGGGCTCGGCATGCGCGAACCCTCCCCGCCGGACGAGCCGCGTTTCGTGCTCGCCGCGCGGCAGATGGTGGAGACCGGGCAGTGGCTGCTGCCGCACCGCGGCAGCGAGCTGTACGCGGAGAAGCCGCCGACCTTCATGTGGATCCAGGCCGCCACCTATTCGGTGCTGGGCAACTGGACCGTCGCCTTCCTGCTGCCGTCGCTGCTGTCGGCGCTGCTGACCCTGTGGCTGACCTGGGACCTGGCGCGGCGGCTGTGGAACCGGCGCGTGGCGCGCTACGCGGTGCTGGGGCTGTTCGTCGTCGTCCAGTTCGGGCTGATGGCCAAGCGCGCGCAGATCGACATGGTGCTGGTGGGCATGACCACGCTGTCGCTATGGGCGCTGCTGCGGCACCTGCTGCTGGGGCCCAACTGGAAGCTGCTGGCGCTGGGCGCCTTCGCCGCCGGCCTGGGCACGGTGACCAAGGGCGTGGGTTTCCTGCCGTTGCTGGCGCTGCTGCCCTGGGCCATCTGGCGCTGGCGCCATCCAAGCGCGGCCGGCGCCGGGCGCGGATGGGGCTGGTGGTTGATCCTGCCGCTGTTCGTGGCCGGCGCCGCGGTATGGCTGGCGCCGCTGGGCATCGCCCTGCTGCGCACTCCCGACCCGCACCTGCAGGCCTATGCCCACGAACTGCTGTTCAAGCAGACCGGCACCCGCTATGCCAACGCCTGGCACCACCACAAGCCGGCCTGGTACTACCTGCAGGTGATGGCCACGCTGTGGCTGCCGGGCAGCCTGCTGCTGCCATGGCTGGTGCCGGCCTGGTGGCGCCGCCTGCGCCGCGCCGATCCGCGCTATATCGTGCTGCTGGGTTGGGCACTGCTGGTGCTGGTGTTCTTCAGCGCCAGCCCGGGCAAGCGCGAGGTCTACATCCTGCCGATGCTGCCGGCGCTGGCGGTGGCGGCCGCGCCGCTGCTGGCCGGGCTGCTGCGCCGCACCGGCGTGCGCTGGGCGCTGCTGCTGTACGTGCTGCTGCTGGCGGTGGCGACCCTGGCCATCGGCTATGGCGCGCTGCACGGCGACGGCTGGGCGCAGCGCAACGCGGCCAAGCGTGCGATCGACCCGTGGGTGCTGCCGCAGGTGGGCGCCTGGCTGCTGGGCTTCGGCATCGCCGCGCTGGCGCTGGTGGCGTTCCTGCGCCTGCGCCGCGCCGGGCTGGCGGTGGTGCTGGCCACGGCGCTGCTGTGGATCATGTACGGCGCAGGCCTGATGCCGGCGCTGGACCCGTACAGCTCGGCTTCGGCGGTGATGGCCAAGGCGCGCGCGCGCATCGGCGCCGACGCCGAACTGGGCATGGTCGCCTGGCGCGAGCAGAACCTGCTGCAGACCTCGCCGCAGGCCACCGACTTCGGCTTCAAGCGCCCGCTCGCCGAACAGTGGGAACGCGCCGCGCAGTGGGTCGCCGTCGATCCCGGCCGGCGCTGGCTGTTCGTGCTCAAACAGGCGATGACGCCCTGCGCCGATCCGGCCCGGATCATCGACATCGGCAGCGCCAACCGCAACGACTGGCAGCTGCTGCCCGGCACCGCGCTGGACGCCGCCTGCGTGGCGCGCAGCCATGGCGCGGTGGCCGGCGCGATCGAAGACCCCGATACCGAGGAGTGAGGCCGCCCGCCGGGCGAGGCCCCGGCGCCGGCGTGCGCGGACACGCGAAACACGGAAAGCTTGCCGGCCGCTGACCGCTTAACGCGGTTCGGACACCGCTCCGACCCGTCTCCGACATGCCGGCAACGACGATGCGCGCACGTTCCGATGGCGTACCGCCCGTGCCCCTGGCTTCCCCCCCTCCCTACGCGTTACCCGCCGACCTCGCCGCCGCCAGCCGCGGTGATTTCCTGCGCCGCCACCTGCTGCTGCCGCTGGCGGCACTGGCCGTCGCCGGCGTGCTGCTGATGGCCGGCAACGGCGACCAGTGGCTGGCCGACCTGCTCTATCGCTGGGAAGGCGGCCAGTGGGCGCTCAAGGATGCGTGGTGGACCAGCCACGTGATCCACCGTGGCGGCAAGAACCTGAGCACCCTGGCCGCGCTGCTGGTGATGCTGGCCCTGCTGCGCGCCTGCGTCGATGCGCGCTGGAAGCCGCTGCGCCTGCCGCTGCTGTACCTGCTGCTGGCGGTGGGCCTGTCCACCGGCGTGGTCGCCCTGCTCAAGTCGATGACCCACATGGACTGTCCCTGGGACCTGCAGCGTTATGGCGGACTGCGCCCGTTCGTCGGCCTGTTCCAGCCGCGCCCGGTGCTGCTCGGCCATGCCGCCTGCTTCCCGGCCGGCCACGCCAGCGCCGGCTACGGCTGGGTGGCGCTGTACTTCTTCGCGCTGCTGCTGCGCCCGCAATGGCGCTGGCCGGCGCTGGCGGCCGCGCTGGCCACCGGCCTGGTGTTCGGCATTTCCCAGCAGCTGCGCGGCGCCCACTTTCTCTCGCATGATGTGGGGGCGCTGGCGGTCAGCTGGACCGTGGCGGTCCTGCTCTATCTGCTGATGTTCCCACCGGCCAAGACCGTTCCCTTCAAGGAAGAAGCACGCGCATGAGCACCGCCTCCCCGCACCTGCCCGCATCGGCCACCCCATTTGCGCGCCTGCGCCGGTGGCGCCCGGAAATCGCCACCGAAACGCTGATCCTGCTCGCCAGTGCGTTCTTCGCCCTGGCCTGCAACGGCCTGTTCTGGCGCAACGCGATGGCGACCAACCCCGGTAGCGTGCTGTTCGCGCTGTCGCTGTTCGCCCTGCTGATGGGCGTGCACGCCTTCCTGCTCGGCCTGCTGGTGTGGCGCTGGAACGCCCGGGTGCTGCTGACGGTGCTGCTGGTCACCACCGCCTTCGCCACGCACTACATGAACAGCTTCAACGTCTACCTGGACGCGGACATGCTGCGCAACGTGCTGGCCACCGACCACAAGGAATCGCGCGAGCTGATGACGCCCGCGCTGCTCCTGCCGCTGCTCGGCTACGCGCTGGTGCCGTGCGTGCTGCTGTGGCGCGTGCGCCTGCGCCGCCGGAGCTGGGGCCGCGCCCTGCTGTGGCGCCTGCTGTTCCTGGCGGGCGTGGTGGTGGTGGCCGGCGCCGGCACGCTGGCCTCGTTCCAGAATGTGTCGGCGCTGATGCGCAACCACCGCGAGGTGCGTTACCTCGCCACGCCGGTGAACTACCTGATCGCGCTGAAGCAGAACCTCGGCGCGTCCAACCCCATCAAGCACGCGCCCAAGCTGCCACTCGGCACCGACGCCAAAGCCATGCCGCGCGCGGCCGGCAGCCGCCCGCGCCTGCTGGTGCTGGTGGTCGGCGAAACCGTGCGCGCGCAGAACTGGGGCCTGAACGGCTACGCCCGCCAGACCACGCCCGAGCTGGCGCAGGCCGGCGTGATCAACTTTCCGGACATGCATTCGTGCGGCACCAGCACCGAGGTATCGCTGCCGTGCATGTTCTCGCCGTTCGGCCGCCACGACTACGACGAGAAGAAGATCCGCGCCCACCAGTCGCTGCTGCACGTGCTCGAGCACGCCGGCATCGCCACGCTGTGGCGCGACAACCAGTCCGGCTGCAAGGGCGTGTGCGAGGGCCTGGACATCCAGCGCCTGGACGACGCGACCAAGCCCGGCCTGTGCGCCGACGGCCGCTGCATGGACGAGATCCTGCTCGACGACCTCGCCGCGCAGGTGCGCGCCAGGCCGGGCGACCGCGTCGTGGTCCTGCACCAGCTGGGCAACCACGGTCCGAGCTATTTCCAGCGCTACCCGGCGCAGTTCCGCCAGTTCGCGCCGACCTGCGACACCCCGGACCTGGGCAAGTGCAGCCGCGGGCAGATCGTCAACAGCTACGACAACGCGGTGCGCTATACCGACCACTTTCTGGCCCGCACCATCGCCGCCCTGCGCGGCCTGGACGACTACGACACGGCCATGATCTACCTGTCCGACCACGGCGAATCGCTGGGCGAAAAGGGGCTGTACCTGCACGGCGTGCCGTATGCGATCGCACCGGATGAACAGACCCGCGTGCCGATGGTGATGTGGTTCTCGCCGCGGTTCGCCGCCGACCGCGGCCTGGACCTGCAGTGCCTGCGCGAGCGCGCGCACCGCCGCACCGACCAGGACAACCTGTTCCCTTCGGTGCTGGGCCTGATGCAGGTCACAACCTCGGTCTACGCACGCGACCGCGACCTGTTCGCCGGCTGCGCAGGGTAAGCCGCTCTCGTAGGAGCGCACTTCAGTGCGCGATGGGGCTTTACCGGTGAAGCCCCATCGCGCACTGAAGTGCGCTCCTACAGTGCACACCTGAGAATGGGCATCCACACCGCTGACGAGACTCCACCATGGCCACCTTCCCGCAATGGCTGCCCTGGGCCCTGCTGTCGGCCGCCTTCGCCGCGCTGACCGCCATCTTCGCCAAACTCGGCCTGCAGCAGGTCGATGCCGACCTGGCGATGCTGCTGCGCACCGTCGCCATCGTCGCGGTGCTGGGGCTGTTCGTGGCGGCCACCGGCAAATGGAGCAACCCGCTGGCCCTGCCCGGCAGGACCCTGCTCTGGCTGCTGCTCTCGGCCCTGGCCACCGGCGCCTCGTGGCTGTGCTACTTCCGCGCCCTGCAACGCGGCCCGGCCTCGCAGGTGGCGCCGGTGGACAAACTCAGCGTGGTGCTGGTGGCGGTGTTCGCCGTCGCCTTCCTGCACGAGCGCCTGGCCTGGCGCGAATGGCTGGGCGTGGCGATGATCGGCGGCGGCGTGCTGCTGATGGCCCTCAAGCGCTGAGAATCCCCCCGCGTAGGAGCGGCTTCAGCCGCGATGGGGCCTTCCCGACAAGCCCCATCGCGGCTGAAGCCGCTCCTGGGCACGCCCCCACCCCGCTCCACTTGCCGCCGCCGCCGCGGCCCTCTAGCCTTCGCCGATCCACTACCACCGGGGAATCGCGTGAAACAACGTCATCTGCTGCTGGCCCTTGCCGTGAGCGCCGGCGTGCTGTCGCTGGCCGCCTGCAAGAAGGAAGTCGCCACCGACACCGCCGCACCGGCGGCCCAGGCCGCGCCGGCCGAGAGCGCCGACCAGTTCATCGCCCGGGTCAACGCCGAGTACAAGGCCATGTACCCGGAAATGACCTCGGCGCAGTGGCTGTCGTCCACCTACATCAACGACGATTCCGCGCGCGTGGCGGCCAAGGCCAACGAGCGCTGGCTGACCACGCTCAACGGCTGGATCGAACAGGCCGGCAAGTACGAAGGCCAGCCGATGAGCGAGGACACCAAGCGTGCCCTGCACCTGCTCAAGCTGATGACCGCCATGCCGGCCCCGCGCGACCCGGCCAAGCTCGCCGAACTGGCCGGCATCGCCACCAAGCTGGAAGGCGACTACGGCGCCGGCACCTACTGCACCGGCGAAGGCGACCAGCAGAACTGCCGCCAGCTCGGCGAGCTGGAGCAGGTGCTGGCGCGCTCGCACGACTACGACAAGCAGCTCGACGCCTGGCAGGGCTGGCACTCCACCGCCGTGGCCTCGCGCAAGCCGTACCAGCGCTTCGTCGAACTGGTCAACGAAGGCGCGCGCGAACTGGGCTACACCGACGCCGGGCAGATGTGGCGCGCCGGCTACGACATGCCGGCCGAACAGGTCGGCCCGGAAACCGACCGCCTGTGGGAACAGGTCAAGCCGCTGTACGAGCAGCTGCACTGCTACACCCGCGCCAAACTGGACAAGGAGTACGGCAAGGACAAGGCCGAAGTCAGCGGCGGCCTGATCGCCGCGCACCTGACCGGCAACATGTGGCAGCAGGACTGGAGCAACCTGTGGGACCAGCTGCAGCCCTACCCCGGCGCCGGCAGCCTGGACATCACCGCCGCGCTGGAAAAGCAGCACCAGGGCAACCTGAGCGCAGCGCTGGCCAAGGCCGGCGCCGGCGCCGACGTCGCCGCCCGCTTCAAGGCCCAGCGCGAGGCCGAGCTTGCCACCGCCAAGCAGATGACCGAGCGAGCGCAGGACTTCTACGTGTCCCTGGGCATGCCCAAGCTGCCGCCGAGCTATTGGCAGAACACCCAGTTCATCAAGCCGCTGGACCGCAACGTGGTCTGCCACGCCAGCGCCTGGGACATGAACATGGGTGGCGACGGCAAGGACGTGGGTGCGGACGTGCGCACCAAGATGTGCATCACCCCCACCGAAGAGCACTTCACCACCATCTACCACGAGCTGGGCCACATCTATTACGACCTGGCCTACAACCCGCTGCCGCCGCTGTTCCAGGGAGGCGCCAACGACGGCTTCCACGAAGCCATCGGCGACACCATCGTGCTGGCGATGACCCCGCAGTACCTGAACTCCATCGGCCTGGTCGACAAGCCGCAGGAAAGCCGCGAGGCCACCATCAACGCGCAGATGCGCATGGCGCTGAGCGGCGTGTCGTTCCTGCCGTTCGGCCTGATGATCGACCGCTGGCGCTGGGGCGTGTTCGATGGCTCGATCAAGCCCGAGCAGTACAACCAGAAGTGGTGGGAACTGAAGGCCCAGTACCAGGGCGTGGCCCCGGCCAGCGCGCGCGGCGAGGAATACTTCGACGCCGGCGCCAAGTACCACGTGCCGGGCAACACCCCGTACCTGCGCTACTTCCTGGCGCGCATCCTGCAGTACCAGTTCTACAAAGGCCTGTGCGACGCCGCCGGCTATACCGGCCCGCTCAACCAGTGCACCTTCTACGGCAACAAGGAAGCCGGCCAGAAGTACTGGGCCATGCTCAGCAAGGGCGCCAGCCAGCCGTGGCAGGCCACCCTCAAGGAACTGACCGGCACCGAGAAACTGGACGCCGCCCCGATGCTGGAATACTTCGCCCCGCTGCAGGAATGGCTCAAGCAGCAGAACGAAGGCCAGATGTGCGGCTGGCAGGCCGGGACCGCGCAGCCGGTGAAGCCTGCGGCGCCGTAAGGCGGGTTCCGGTTGAAGCATGAAGACGGAGGGCGCCGGCAAGGCGCCCTTCTTTCACTGCGCGGCGGCGTACCGACGTTCTTTCTGTCGACCTGCCTGCTTTCCTCGACGTTGCAGCCCAACAGCCCAAACAGTTGAAGGCCTCTTCGACCTTCCAGGCAACGGGCCTCCCCTGCGTTGCCAGGCATCGACAAGTCGGCCATGATCCGCGCCATGCCGCCATCAGGCGGCCCAACAGGCGTCAGGGCCCATGCGCACACTCTCGCGACGGATGGACAGCGTCATCGCGTGTGGGATCGGCGCCATTGTGCTGGCGGCGACATTCGTTTTTGGCGACCCGATCTACGCAGGTGCCTGGTACTACCTGATTGCCTGGTTTGCGCTTGTCGGCCTGGTGCAGATCGCCAAGGCACCGCCATTGCTCACAACCGGCGCCGCCATGGCGCTCGCCGGTTCCTTCCTCTTCTATTGGACATGGCAGGCGTCGTTGCCGCAGCCGCAAGGCCTGCTTGGTCTCGGTCACCTGTTCTCACTGCCGGGGCTCGGCATCGCCGCTGTCATGGCCGCCGTAACTGCTCGCTGGCGTCGGGCACGCCCTTGGATGGCTTTTGCTGCAGGCCTGGTGGCCTGCAGCATTGGCTTCGTCGTCGCCCAGATCGTTGCATGTCGCTCCCTGATGTACTGCGGCGCGCTATCGGGGCAAATAGGATGAACCCGAGAGTGCACTGCAGTTTCATCAGGTGAGCGCCCTGACGAATCGCGCGTCTGATCTCCGTTCGAACCGCCTCACTACCGCAACGCGGCTTGATTCAAACATAGGCACCTGCTGGAGACCATCGTGAGATTGCCTGCGTTTTTTCTCCTGGCCTCCGCGGCCATCGGCACGCATGCTGCCGACGACAATGAGATCCCCCCGGAGATTCTTTCCGGGCGCACCTGCGAGGAGCACATTCTTCAGGCCGCCCCCATGACCTGGAACGATCTTCCCAAACAGGCGCGCGGCCGTGAGCACAACGCAGTGGTCGTTGCCTCCTTCAAGCTCGACGGATCAGGAAAGGCAAAAGACCCGACGGTAGTTTTCTCCCGGCCAGCCAAGGTTTTCGACCAGACAACCATCGCTCTTCTCGGCCGTACGCAGTTCGCCCCGGGAGCAGTGGAGGAATCGTGCTACTACATCCGCACCTACAGCGCCGTTCGCCGCAGTGGGCGCTGACGATCCATTCAAGCCGGACGGTTTAGCGATGCCTCAGGCTTCTACCCATTCCATGCAGATCCGACAGGCACGACACTCCGACCTCGACGCGATGTGGCGCATATGCCAGGCGGTCATTGCCGTAGGCGACGCCTTGCCATTTTCGGACGACTTCGACCTGGACACCTTCCGGTCGCATTGGTTCGGGCCGCACGCCTCCTTCGTCGCCGTCACGGAAGCCGGCATCGTGGGCATGTACAAGTACGGGGCCAATTACCCCGGGCGCGGCGCGCATGTGGCGAGCGCCACCTATCTGGTCAGTCCGGAAGCGCAGGGCCGGGGAATCGGACGGGCGCTTGTCGAGCACAGCCTTGCCCAGGCGCAGGACGCCGGCTACAGGGCCATGCAGTTCAATTACGTGGTGAGCACCAATGCGCCGGCGGTGGAGCTGTACAGGAGGCTAGGGTTCGTCATCGTCGGCACCCTGCCCCAGGCCTTCCGCCACAAGCAGCTGGGCTTTGTGGACGCCCATGTCATGTACAGGCATTTCTCGTCGCAAAGCGACTGAGCAGCGGGCTCAACCACAGCAATAACACCCGCCTGGCAGGCGCAATGGCGGAGCACCGCCAGAATCCGAACGCACTTTGGCGTTAGCCTTGCTGGACCACACGAATGCCCCGCACGCCCATGTCCGCCCGCCCCCGAACCACCTGCACCGGCAGCTGCCATTGCGGCGCCGTCCGCTTCGAGATCACCAGCGACTTCCCCGAACTGACGACCTGCGACTGCTCCATCTGCCGGCGCAGGAACGCGTTGATGGTGAAGGTGCACGAAAGCGACTTCCGCCTGCTCTCGGGCGAGGAGCACCTGTCCGCATACCGGTTCCACACCTTCACCGCCACGCATTACTTCTGCCGGACCTGCGGCATCTATCCGTTCCACCGCAAGCGCGTCACGCCGGACCACTACGGCATCAACGTGTTCTGCCTGGAGGATTTCGACCCGGCCGGCATCCCGGTGCGGGCCACGGTGGGCGCCGGCATGCCGTAGCGCGGCCGGGTCCACAACGCGGTGCTTCCGTAACACGACAAGGGCGCTCGAGGCGCCCTTGTCCGTTCAAGCTTTGCCGTCGGAACTCAATGCGTGGCCGCGGCGTCCTTCCCGCCGAGGCCCAGTTCCGTGGCCAGGTTGCGCTTCCAGGTATCGAAGTCGATGCCCTGTTCCGCCGCTTCGGCGTGCGCGGCATCCTTCAGCGCGTCGGAGTACATCAGCCGCACCGGGGTACCGTTGCGTTCATGCAGTTCGGCGGCCTGCATGATCAGCGCCAGCACGCGGGCGGCGCTGGGGGTTTCACCGGCGATCCTGCCGTCCATGCCCAGCACCCATTCGCCGTCGCGGCGGACGACGCCGGCCAGCAGGGTGCGCTGCTGGTCGCGCAGTTCGGCATGCGGTTCCACCGTGGCCTTCGGCGCCGGGTTGGCGGCGGCCTGGTTGCGCTCGCGCTCGGACAGCTTCTTCTTTGCCTCGCGGCGACCCTTGGAGTGGATGGACATGGTGGCGATTTCCGATGACGGCCGATGGCCGGTAATGGGGAGAGTGGTGCAGGCGGGGTGATGCCGGGATGGACGCCGCGCCTAGATGTGCATGTGCGGGCCGGCCAGGCGGCGCTCGCGGCGGTGCTCCCAGTACCAGAACGCGAAGCCCAGCAGCATGAAACCGGCCATGCCCAGCGCCAGGTGCAGCGGCCGGCCGCTGAGCAGCGGCGAGACGACGCCCGCCACCACCGTGCTGATCATCAGCTGCACAAAGGCCTGCAGCGACGAGGCCAGGCCGCGCTGCTGCGGGTACATGTCCAGTACCGCCAGCGCCAGCACCGGGAAGATCAATGCCATGCCCAGGCCACCGAGGAAAATAGGCAGCACCGCCCACGGCAGTTCCAGCTGCGTTACCGACGCGGCGTAGGCGATGTTCAATACCGCCGACAGCGCGCAGCAGGCGAAGCCGATGCTGATCTGCCGCACCGGCAACGTGCGGCCGGCCATGCGCCCGGACAGGAAGGCGCCGGTGGTCATGCCGCCGATGGTGGGAATGAACAGCCAGGCGAAGCCGCCTTCGCCCAAGCGCAGATGCTGCATCACGAACACCGGCGCCGAGGAGATGTACAGGAAGATGCCGCCGAAGTTGACGCTGCCAGCCAGCGCCAGGCGCAGGAAGCGCGGGTTGAAGCCGATACGCACGTAGTCGCGCAGCAGGCCGCGCGGCGACAGCCCGGTGCGCGCGTCGGCCGGGTGCGTTTCCGGCAGCCAGCGCGCGGTAGCGGCCACCAGCAGCAGCGAGAACACCACCAGGAACCAGAAGATCAGCGGCCAGTCGCCGCCGCCCAGCAGGATCCAGCCGCCGATGATGGGCGCGATGGCCGGGGCGATGCCGAAGATCATCGACACCTGGCTCATCAGCCGCTGCGCGTCGGCGCCGTGGTACAGGTCGCGGATCACCGCGCGGCCGACGATCATGCCCACGCCGGCGGAAACGCCCTGCAGCGCGCGGAACACCAGCAGCGTGCCCAGGTGGGTGGACAGCGCGCAGCCGACCGAGGCGGCGGTGAACAGCACCAGCCCGCCCAGGATCACCCGCTTGCGCCCCCAGGCATCGGACAGCGGGCCGTGCGCCAGGCTCATCAGGCCGTAGAACAGCAGGTAGACGCTGATGGTCTGCTGCACCGCCACTTCGTCCACCGCCAGTTCCCGCGCCAGCAGCGGGAACGCCGGGAAGATGGTGTCGATGGAGAACGGCCCGAACATGGACAGCCCGGCGAGCAGCAGGGCCAGGCGGCGAGTGGAGGGCGAAGCGGCGGTCATGGGGTATCCGGCGGGGCGCGCGAGGACGCACGACGGGCGCCGGCCCTGTACGGGCGGCGCCGGGAGGAAACGGGAAGGCCGCACATGATAGAGGCGCAGGCCCGCCGTCGGTAGGCATGTAGCTGAATGCCCGCGCTCGGAAAGCCCGTCTCCCCACGGGGCGGGAAGGCACAGCCCGCGGGCCGCTGGCTCGCGTGCCTTCGAGCGTCCATGGCGCCAGCGTGTGCTGGGACGCGGAGCGGGGGGTGGGGTAAGGGACGGGGCGAAGCCCAAGTACCGCCTGAATACCGCGGTATCCCGATCGTTTTCCCGCAGGGGCGCGGCGCGTTCATCATCGCGATTCCCGGTAATTCCTTGCGGCGCCCCTCAACCGCCCCTTCGGGGCACCTCGCTTCGCACCCCGGCCCGGCACAGCGCGCCGCGCGTTCAGGCGTTCGTGAGCCGATGGCTCGCAAACCACACGCCTTCACCCCCGGAGGGAGAAGGAACCGGCACCGCCCGGCCGAGCCAACCGCTATAATCGGCGCGCTACACGGTGGGAGAAGCGGTTCATCGCTGCCGAAGGCGCAAACGCCCGCAATCGCTCAGGCCCCGATACCACCTGCGTCAAAACTCTGGAGAGACCGGTTCAATCCGGCGCCGAAGGTGCACGAGGCGCGTAACCCGCAGGTTGCGCCTTCCAAACTCTCAGGCAAAAGGACAGAGGGGCACGAGGCGAGCCGCCGGCTTGCCGGCCGGGGTGCCGCGTGCGCGGAACCGCTGCCGGACCGGAAGGGACTCGCCGACCCAGCCCCGCACGCCACCCTCCGGACGTCCGTCATGCCCCAGAACACGCCCTCGCTGCGCGACCTCGAACACGCCTCCGCCTTCGTCGACCGCCACATCGGTCCCAACGATGCCGAAATCGCGCAGATGCTGCGCGTGGTCGGCCACGATTCGCTCGATGCGCTGACCGACGCCATCGTCCCCGGCGCGATCAAGTCGCCCGCCCCGCTGGCCCTGCCCGAGTCGCTGACCGAAGTGCAGGCGCTGGCCAAAATCCGCGCCATCGCCGGCAAGAACAAGGTGCTGCGCAGCTTCATCGGCCAAGGCTATTACGGCACCCATACGCCGAACGTGATCCTGCGCAACATCCTCGAGAACCCGGCCTGGTACACCGCCTACACCCCGTACCAGGCGGAAATCTCGCAGGGCCGCATGGAAGCGCTGATCAACTTCCAGCAGATGGTCGCCGACCTGACCGGCATGGAGATCGCCAACGCCTCGCTGCTGGACGAAGCCACCGCCGCCGCCGAGGCGATGACCCTGGCCAAGCGCTCGGCCAAGTCGAAGTCGGACGTGTTCTTCGTGCACGACGCGGTGCACCCGCAGACGCTGGAACTGCTGCGCACCCGCGCCGAGCCGATGGGCATCGTGCTGCGCGTGGGCACCCCTGCCGAAGCGCTGGAAGCCGAATCCTTCGGCGTACTGCTGCAGTACCCGGACAGCTTCGGCCACATCGGCGACCACAAGGCGCTGGTCGAGGCCGTGCACGCCCGCCAGGGCCTGGTGGCGGTGGCCACCGACCTGCTGGCGCTGACCCTGATCACCGCGCCCGGCGAATGGGGCGCGGACATCGTGGTGGGCAACAGCCAGCGCTTTGGCGTGCCGTTCGGCTTCGGTGGCCCGCATGCCGCGTTCATGGCCTGCCGCGACGCCTACAAGCGCTCGATGCCGGGCCGCCTGATCGGCGTGTCGGTCGATGCCGAAGGCAAGCCGGCCTACCGCCTGACCCTGCAGACCCGCGAGCAGCACATCCGCCGCGAGAAGGCCACCTCCAACATCTGCACCGCGCAGGTGCTGCTGGCGGTGATGGCCTCGATGTACGCCGTCTACCACGGCCCGGAAGGCCTGACCCGCATCGCCCGCCGCACCCACCGCCTGGCCGCGCTCCTGGCCGCCGCGCTGCGCACCGCCGGCGTGGACGTGGGCGAGCACTTCTTCGACACCCTGCACGTACGCAACGTCGACGCCGCCGCGCTGCAGGCCAGGGCCGTGGCCGCCGGCTTCAACCTGCGCGTGATCGACAGCGAAGCCGTGGGCATCAGCCTGGACGAAACCGCCACCCGCGAGGACATCGTCGCGCTGGGCGCGGTATTCGGCGCCAGCGTGGACGTGGACGCGCTGGACGCGACCACCGCCGACGCGCTGCCGGCTGCACTGGTGCGCCAGTCCGCGTTCCTGACCCATCCGGTGTTCAACACCCACCACAGCGAGCACGAACTGCTGCGCTACCTGCGTTCGCTGGCCGACAAGGACCTGGCGATGGATCGCACCATGATCCCGCTGGGCAGCTGCACCATGAAGCTCAACGCCACCGCCGAAATGATCCCGGTGACCTGGCCGGAGTTCGCCAACATCCACCCGCTGGCCCCGGCCGACCAGGCGCAGGGCTACAAGGAACTGATCGACGGGCTGGAAGCGATGCTGGTCGAATGCACCGGCTACGACGCGGTGAGCCTGCAGCCCAACTCCGGCGCGCAGGGCGAATACGCCGGCCTGCTGGCGATCCGCGCCTACCACGCCTCGCGCGGCGAAGGCCACCGCGACATCTGCCTGATCCCGGATTCGGCGCACGGCACCAACCCGGCCTCGGCGCAGATGTGCGGCATGAAGGTGGTGGTCACCAAGACCGACGCCAACGGCAACGTCGACGTCGAGGACATCCGCGCCAACGCCGAGAAGTACAGCGACCGCCTGGCCGCGATCATGATGACCTATCCCTCCACGCACGGCGTGTTCGAGGAAGAAGTGGTGGAGATCTGCCAGATCATCCACCAGCATGGCGGCCAGGTGTACACCGACGGCGCCAACATGAACGCCCTGGTCGGCGTGGCCAAGCCCGGCAAGTGGGGCTCGGACGTGTCGCACCTGAATCTGCACAAGACCTTCTGCATCCCGCACGGCGGCGGCGGCCCGGGCGTGGGCCCGTGCGCGGTCAAGTCGCACCTGGCGCCGTTCCTGCCGGGCGCGCTGGTCGCCGACGGCCTGCGCACGCAGGGCGTGGGCAACGGCGCCATGGTCTCGGCCGCCACCTTCGGCAGCGCCTCGATCCTGCCGATCAGCTGGATGTACATCGCGCTGATGGGCGCGGCCGGCCTGCGCAAGGCCACCCAGGTCGCCCTGCTCAACGCCAACTACATTGCAAAGCGCCTGGCCCCGCACTACAAGACCCTGTACACCGGCCGCAACGGCCTGGTGGCGCACGAGTGCATCCTCGACGTGCGCCCGCTGGAAAAGACCTCCGGCATCGGCGCCGAGGACGTGGCCAAGCGCCTGATCGACTTCGGCTTCCACGCCCCGACCCTGAGCTTCCCGGTCGCCGGCACGCTGATGGTCGAGCCGACCGAAAGCGAATCGCAGTACGAGCTGGACCGCTTCATCGACGCGATGATCCAGATCCGCGAGGAAATCCGCGCCATCGAGGACGGCCGCCTGGACCGCGAGGACAACCCGCTCAAGCACGCCCCGCACACCGCCACCGCGGTATCGGCCAGCGAGTGGGCCCACACCTACCCGCGCGAGCTGGCGGCGTTCCCGCTGCCGTCGCTGAAGCAGTCCAAGTACTGGCCGCCGGTGGCGCGCGTGGACAACGTCTACGGCGACAAGAACATCATGTGCGCCTGCATCCCGGTGGATGCCTACAAGGAAGACGTCGAGGCCTGACGGGTCGCGACAGGGGAAAGCAGACGGCCCGCGCAAGCGGGCCGTTTGTTTTCCGCGTCCGCCCTGCCAGCGGGAACAGGCACTGGACGCCCACGGCCACGCCGCCGGCCGCCCGCTTGCCCGCGCCCCCATCGAGTGGTAACGTTCGTTATAACAAACGCGGAGTCCCGCCATGAAGCTCAAGATCACCAGCATCGGCAATTCGTCCGGCATCATCCTGCCCAAGGAACTGCTTGCGCGCCTGCGCGTGGAAAAAGGCGACGAGCTCTACGCGCTGGAAACCCCCGACGGCATCCGCCTGACCGCCTTTGACCCGGAACTTGCCGCGCAGATGGAAGTGGCCGAGGCGGTGATGCGCAAGCGCCGCACCCTGCTGCACAAGCTCGCCCAGTAAGGAGCCGCCATGATCGTCTGGATCAGCCGCGCGCTCGCCCTCGCCGTCCACGACCGGCAACTGGCCGAGCATGGCGGCACAAGCGGCGTGCGCGACGACACCCTGCTCGACTCCGCGCTCGCCCGCCCGCAGCAACTGCACGCCTACGGCGACCCGCCGCCGGATCTTGCCGATCTGGCGGCCAGCCTGGCCTACGGCCTGGCGCGCAACCATCCGTTCGTCGACGGCAACAAGCGCATCGCGGCCGTCGCCTGCGAAGTGTTCATCATGCTCAATGGCGGCGAGCTCGACGCCGACGACCTCGAGCTCTACCCGCTGTACCTGGGCCTGGCCGAAGGCTCCACGAGCGAAGCCGAATTCGCCGCTTGGCTGCGCCCGCGCATCCGCATCGATGCCGGTGGCCGCGTGCAGGAACCGCACGCAAATTACGCCGGCTGAGGCGCGGCACCACCGCCGCGCCCCAGCCCGCCAACGGCCTCAGTAACCGTTCTTCTTCAGCCAGGCATCGATCTGCGGCTTGCGCTCGGCGCGCAGCTTCAGCCGGGTCTGGATGCCGGTGATGGCGGTCTCAGCGTCGCGGCGCGAGGTCGGGGCGATGTGCTGCTCGGCGAACGCGCGGATCTTGTCCACCATGCGCGGGTCGTCCGAGCCCATTGCCAGGCCCGGGTAGTAACGCGCGCGCGAGGTGCTGTCCACCAGCGTGTCCACCTTCTCGCGGTGGGCCGTGGCGAAGTCGAACGCCAGGTCCGCATGCTCGTGCGCCACCAGGCCGATCATCTCGGCGGCGTTGGTCGCCCCCGGCTCGCCGGTCAGCGCCATGTCCAGCGCGCGCTGCGCCAGCGCCTTGTCCTTGGCCCGCGCCAGCAGGCCGTAGTACTGGTCACGCACCATGGCCGAGGTTTCCTTCTTCGCCAGGGCGTGCAGCCGGTCCCAGGTGGCGGCGTCGGCATTGCGCGCCACCACGCCCAGCACCGTGCGGCGCAGGTCGGCCGGCAGCGAGTCCGGGTTGGCCAGGAACGCATCGAAGCGGCGCCGCGCCTCGGCGATCACCTGCTCATCATCCATCGTGCTGAGCACGCGGATCAGGCCGCTGCGCAGCTGCCGGGTCTGCGCCGCATCGCCCTCGCGCGCGTCCCAACCCAGCGACTGCAGTACCGGCGACAGCCGCGAACGCGCGTAGCTGCGGAACGCCGCCTGGCGCGGCGCATCGCCGTCGAACAGCGCGTCGATGCCGCCCAGCGTGCCGGACACCATTTCCCACAGGTCCGACGGCGCATCGGCCGGCACCTGTGCGGTCAGGTCCAGCACGTCCGATTCCGGCTGCAGGCCCACCGCCGCCAGCGCGCTGGCATCCATCATCACGCCCAGCTGGTCCACCACCGGCAGCCGCGCGAAGCCCTCGCCCAGCGCCTTGAACTGCGCCGGCGCATACAGCGTGCGGTAGTAACCCTTCTGCCCGGCATTGACCAGCACCGGCCCAGCGCAGCCGGGCAGCTCCAGCGCGCCGTTGCCGTCCACCAGCGTGCGCGCGACGGTGCCGTCGGCGCCGCGCACGATCACCGGCACGCGCCAGCGCAGCGGCACCTTGTCCTTGCGGTCCAGGGTGTATTCGCCCTGGGCCAGCGTCACCTGCGTGCGGCCGTCCACGCACTGGCTGTCCACGCGGATCAGCGGCACGCCCGGCTGCAGGGTGAAATCGTGCGCGACCTCGACGAAGCGCTTGCCCGGCGCGGCCTTGTCCATCTCGCGCCACAGGTCGTCGGTGACCGCGTTGCCGTAGGCGTGCGCGCGCACGTAGCTGCGCACACCCTCGCGCCACGCCTCGGCGCCCACGTAATCCTCGAACATGGCAATCACCGCCGCGCCCTTGCCGTAGGTGATGCCGTCGAACGCCTGGCTGGCCTGCTCCACCGTCGCCACGTGCTGCACGATCGGGTGGGTGGTGACGTAGGCATCGCGCCCCATCGCGCCACGGCTGGTCAGCGCCGCGCCCACTTGGTTGACGTCCCATTCCGGGTGCAGCTTGCGCGTGGTGCGGTCCTCCATCCAGCTGGCGAAGCCTTCGTTCAACCACAGGTCGTCCCACCACGCCATCGTCACCAGGTTGCCGAACCACTGGTGCGCGATTTCATGTGCGGCCACCGAGAACACGCGCTGCCTGTCCGACACGCCGGACACCGCCGGGTCCAGCAGCAGGGTGTGCTCGAAGGTGAAGATCGCGCCCCAGTTCTCCATCGCGCTGAAGAACTGGCTGCTGCCCGGCGCGGCCACGTTGTCCAGCTTGGGCAGCGGGTACGGCACGCCGAAGTAATCGTTGTACTCGCGCAGCACGTCGCGGCTGCCTTCCAGCGCAAAACGCGCCTGCTCCACCTTGCCCTTCTGCGTCACCACGCCGATCTCGGTGCCGGCGTCGTCCTTCAGCGCGGCGCGCTCGAAATCGCCGGTGGCCACGAACAGCAGATAGGTGGACATCTTCGGCGTGGTCTGGAACACCACCTGCTTCAGCCCGTTGCCAAGCGGCTTGCTGCTGGCCACCGGCATGTTGCTCACCGCCATCTCGGCCTCGGGCACGGTGATGGCCAGGTCGAAGGTGGCCTTGAAGCCCGGCTCGTCCCAGGAAGGGATGAAGCGCCGCGCATCGGAATTCTCGAACTGGGTGAACAGCGCGCGGCGGCTGCCGGCCTCGGTGGGGTAATCCAGCGCGAACAGGCCGTTGGCCTGGGTGTTGATGACGCCGCTGTAGTCGGTGGCCAGCGTGTAGCGCCCGGGCGGCAGCGGCGCGTCGACGCTGAAGGTCGCGGTCTGGTTCTCCGCGTCGATGCTCACTCTGGCCGGTATCGGCCTGCCGCCGGCGGCGGTGAGCGTGCTGTTGGCAAAACGCAGGTCCGCGGCCTGCAGCACGATGCTCGAGGTCTGCGCCAGCACCTCCAGGTCAATGCCGACCTTGCCGTCGAACGCCATCTGCTGCGCATGCGGCGTGACCTCGACGCGGTAGTGCGTGGGCCGCGCGGTGCGCGGCAACTGCGTCGTCACCGCCGCCGACTGTGCGGCCGGCGCGGCAGGCGCCTGTTCCTGTGCGGATGCCGGAAGGCCGGTGCCGGCCAAGGCCAGCGTGATCGCGGTTGCCAGAATACGGCGCATGCCTGTTCTCCCCCGTTTATCGATGGAATGAGTCGATGGAATCCCCAGCCATCCATCGTCCGCGCGCGGGCGCCGGCCCGACAGCGCCGGAAGTCATGCCTCGTTCAGTTTTCCAGCGCCTTGCCGTCCTGCCGCGCCGCGATCATCGCCCGGTACTGGCGCGGCGCCATGCCCACCTCGGCCTTGAACTTGCGGGTGAACGCGCTCTGGTCGGTGAACCCGCAGGCCTGGCCGATGCTGGCCACGCTGTCCTGCCCGTGCAGCAGGTGCAGGGCGATCTGGATGCGCAGGCGCGTGAGCACCTGCTGCGGCGTCATCTGGAACACCTTGCGGAAGCTGCGCTCGAGCTTGGACAGCGAGAACCCGGTGATGTCCAGCAGGGTCTGCATGCGCACGTTTTCGGCGTAATGCGTATTGAGGTACTCCAGCGCCAGCCGCAGCGGCTCGTACTGCGATTCCAGCCCGCCGCGCTGGCCCAGGTCGCGCGAGATGCCGATCAGCCCCACCACCCTGCCGTTCTCCACGATGGGCCGCTTGCAGGTCAGGCACCAGCCCGGCTGGCGGTTGGCGAACAGCTGCAGCTCCATCACGTTCTCGATCACCTCCCCGGCCAGCACGCGCGCATCCTGGGCGACATAAGCCTCGCTCATGCCGGCCGGGTACAGCTCGTCGGCGCGCCGGCCGATCACCTCGCCGCGCGAGCGCACGCCCAGCCGCTGCATCATCGTCATGTTGACGTGGGTGTAGCGGCCATCCACGTCCTTGGCGAAGAACAGCACGCTGGGAATGGCGTCGAACAGGGCTTCGATCTCGGCGGGGTCTATGCGCATCAAGCAGGGTCCAGCAGCGGTGCAATCGCCGCATTCTAGCCAACCCCTCCTCCACGCCCGGGCGCGGGCCGACCTAACGCGCCGCCAACGGCAGCTTCACCTTCTCCACCCACTGCCCGGCCTATACCTGCAGGCCCCACCCACCCAGGGAGCGCCGCCATGACCCAAGGCGACAAATCCAGCTACACCGACAAGCAGAAGCGCCAGGCCGAACACATCGAAAAGAGCGAAAAGGCGCGCGGCGCCAGCACCCAGACCGCCGAGCGCATTGCCTGGGCCACAGTGAACAAGCAGGACGGTGGCGGCAAGAAATCCGGCAGCGGGCGCAAGCACGACACCAAACACTGACTGGGCGCATCCGGCCCGATTGCGCAACGTCAGGCCGGCGGCCGCAAGGCATCATCGGCGGTCCACCCACCGGACCATCACCATGAGCCAGCCGCCCGTTCCCACCGACTACGCCGCCGGCCAGCTGTGGCGCTGCAACGGCCGCGGGCCCGACGAGCAGCCCACGCTGCTGATCAACCTCGTGGAAACGCACCCGCTTGGCGGGCGCATCTTCCACGTCACGCTCGACGGCCTGCGCCTGCGCCACCCCGGCCTGCCCGGCGGCGTGATGACGCGGCTGGCGCACGCGCCGGTCATCGAACAGACCTTCGAGCGCAGCGGCATGGTGTACATGGGCCCGAAGGCCCCGGCCGCCGATTACCGCAAGGGCTACGACGAATGGCGGCAGGCGTTCGACGCCGGCCGCGCCGGTTCCTTCGGCGTGAGCGTGCCGATGATCCTGGAATTCGTGGAGCGCCAGCTCAACGGCATTGCGCTGGACCCGGCGTAAGCCGGTCAGCGTGGAGCCGGTGCCGGCGGCGGCGCCTTCGTGTTCCGTACGGATCTCGGCATGCCCTGCACCCGCCGCACCGAGGTGATGGGCAATGCCTCCGCTCGCTGCTGCGCCGGCCACCACAGGTAGACGAAGGCGCTGCTGGTACCCAGCAACCTCGCCTCGCCGGGCAACGGCGCGGCATCGCCCAGCATGTGCACCCGCACCGGCGTGCCGCGGCCCCGCTCGCGCACAAGCTCGCCCTTGGTCTGCACGTACACCGCCGAGCCCAGCAGCATGAAGCTCGCCACCACCAGGCTGACGCCGGTGAGGGGGTGGATGCCGACGCCATCCCACGTCATGATCCGCGACCGCGGGAATGCCAGGCGCGCCCACCAGCGGCGCCGGCGCAGGTCGGCCACGTACTCGGGGTAACGGCGGCGCAGCGCCTCCGGCCAGCTCACCAGCGCCGCCAGCAGCACGCCAATGGCGAAAATCAGCGCATACGCCGGGTCGCGCAGGCCCGCCACCAGGTAATCGCTGGCCTGCAGGTAATCGGCAATGGTGATGCCAAAGCCGTGGTAGAACCACGCGCTCGACCACAAGCCCAGGAACGCCACCAGCACATACGCGGCGGAAAACATCAGCGCCGGCTCGCGGCAACCGCGCCGCCACAGGTTCAGCACCCAGGAATCATCGCCCGCGCCTACGTCGGGTATCGGCGACCAGTTCATCGGCGCGGCGGGCAGCGCGCTGCCCTGCGCCTGCCGGTTGTCGCTCTGCTCCGCGTGCGTCATCCCTTCCCCCTTTCGCTGCGGCAGCATCGCCGATTGCCTTGTTCGGGGGAAGCGACGTGGGCCACGCGCCCTATGTGACACAAACCGCCGTCCGCACCCATGCGGTTACGGGCGTGCCGACAGCCCGGCTGCCCACGGCTGCACCGCCCGGGCTGTACGCCCGCCTCAGTGCAGATAGTCGCCGTAAGGCAGCTGCGCCTCCACCGGCGTGTGATCGGCGGACAGCCGCGCCGGCACCGCATACACCGCCCGCGCCTCCTCCACCCGCGAACGCGCATCCGCGCCCGTCGCCAGCCGCTGCGTTTCGACCGCATCCAGCACCCCGCGCACGGCCGCCGCCGCATCGAACACCGCACTGCCCATCGCCGGCAACGTACCGCCCGCCCACCCGGCCGCATCGCCCGTGGTCACCACGTCGCCATGCGCGGCCAGCGTGCGCACCAGCCCCTCCAGCGTGTCCATCTGCGCCAGCGTGATGCCGAAGGTGTAGCCCCGCGCCCCGCCCGCCGGGTAGTGCGCGGGCGCGCTCGCCTGCGCCGCGTGCCGCGCCGGCCCCGACACCTCGTCCAGCACCAGGTCCACCTGGTCGCCCAGCAGTTCCAGGCAGAACGCCACCTCAGCCATGCGCACCTCGCGCGCCGGTTCGCCTGCCGCGTCCACCAACGGCTGCATCAGCCGCAGCAGGAACTTGATGTGGTCGCTCAGCCGCACCAGCCGCTGCTGGCTGTCCTCGGGCAGGTAATAGCCCGGCCTGTCATCGTCCAACGTGTGCTTTGCCATCGTTGCCGTCTCCTTCCATGAAGTGACCCTTCCGCGCCAAGAAGCGAAGGAAGGGAAGTCGGGAGGCTAGAAACCGCGTACAGACGGCGGGCTTATTTCCCTTGCGGGTGTTGTATTCGCCGCCCTCCCGACGCAGGCATCGCGTCGGCTGCGCCTGCAAAGCATGCAGGCACAAAAAACCCACCGGTTTGTCGGAGGTGGGTACCGCTGTACGTGGAGTTTCTAGGCTCCGTGCAGCGAGGATGCTACCGAAGCCCACCGGCGTCAATCGGGGATTACCATGTTCAGAAATTTCTGAAAGCGATTCGATGCCATGTCCGACGCACTCCATGAACTCCAGTCCGCCATGCGCCAGTTCGCACAGGAGCGCGACTGGGAGCGGTTCCACAGCCCCAAGAACCTCGCCATGGCCCTGAGCATCGAAGCCAGCGAGCTGATGGAACACTTCCAATGGCTCACCGAAGCGCAGAGCCGGAACCTGACCGACGAGCGCAAGGCTCAAGTCGGCACGGAAATCGCCGATGTCCTCCTTTACCTGCTGCGCCTGTGCGATGTATTGCAGATCGACCCGGCCGACGCCGCGCGCGGAAAACTCGCGCTCAACGCGAAGAAATACCCGGTTGAACTTGCAAAAGGGCGCAGCGACAAGTACACCGAGCTTCACGGAAGCGGGGAAACATCAAGGAAAGATCCAGCGTGATTGTCTATCAGTCCACACGGTCCGGGTTCCTCAGGGATTCCGAGGAAAACGCCATCGAGGAAATCGTAGCGCAGGCCTTCCTCCAGAAGACCAAGCGGTATGCCCCCACCCCGGAGTTCCGCGCGTGGCGCCATTCGCTGATGCAGATGGTGGACGTACTCAGCGACGACGACCTGCCCGATGACATGGGCGTCGGCATCGAGTTCGGCATTCCCTACAGCAACAAGCGCATCGATTTCATCCTGAGCGGCCACGCCGCCGACAGCGACCCGCGCGCAATCATCGTTGAACTCAAGCAGTGGTCCGAGTCCAAGGTCACCGACAAGGACGGCATCATCATCGCCCAGCGCGGCGGCCCGGTGGAAACCGAAGGCATCCACCCCAGCTACCAGGCCTGGTCCTACGCCGCCCTGCTGGAAGGCTTCAACGAGGCCGTGCATGAAGGCGGCATCCAGCTAAAACCCTGCGCCTACCTGCACAACCATGTGCGCAACGGCGCCATCGACGACCCGCGTTATGCCGCCCACCTGGACAAGGCGCCGGTGTTCCTGCGCGGGCCGAGCGAAAAGCAGAAGCTGCGCGCCTTCATCAAGCAGCACGTCAAGCATGGCGACAACGCCGAACTGCTGTACCGCATCGAGAACGGCCGCGTGCGCCCGTCCAAGATGCTGGCCGACAGCGTTGCCGGCATGCTCAAGGGCAACGAGGAATTCGTCCTGATCGACGACCAGAAACTGGTCTACGAAAACTGCCTCGCCCGCGCCGCCCAGGCCAGCGACACCCGCAAGCAGGTCGTCATCGTCAAGGGCGGCCCGGGCACCGGCAAATCGGTCGTGGCCATCAACCTGCTGGTCGAATTGACCAAGCGTGGCCTGACCACCAAGTACGTTTCCAAGAACGCCGCGCCGCGTGCCGTCTACGCGCAGAAGCTGGCCGGCCATATCCGCAAGTACGAAATCGCGGGCCTGTTCTCCGGTTCCGGCGGTTTCCATACCACCGAACCCAACACCTTCGACGTGCTGGTGGTGGACGAGGCCCACCGCCTCAACGAGAAGAGCGGCCTGTACGGCAACCTCGGCGACAACCAGGTCATGGAACTGATCCGCAGCGCCCGTTGCACCGTGTTCTTCGTCGATGACGACCAGATAGTCACCCTGTCCGACATCGGCCATACCGAGGAACTGCGCCGCTGGGCGGCCTACTTCGACGCCGAGGTCAGCCTGCTTGAACTGTCGTCCCAGTTCCGCTGCGCCGGCTCGGACGGTTACATCGCATGGCTGGACAACCTGCTTGGCATCCGCCAGACCGCCAATACCGACTTCGACCGGGGCGCCTTTGAGTTCGGCATCGTCGACTCCCCACGCGACCTGCACCACCTGATCCGCGAAAAGAACCGCGCCAACAACAAGTCGCGCGTGGTCGCCGGCTACTGCTGGGACTGGAAGAGCAAGAAAGACCCCAACGCCTGGGATATAGAAATTCCCGAACACGACTACCGCGCCCAATGGAACCTGGGCAGCGACGGCAGCCTGTGGGCCATCGCCGACAACTCCGTCGAGCAGGTCGGCTGCATCCATACCAGCCAAGGCTTGGAGATGGACTACGTAGGCGTGATCATTGGCCCAGACCTGGCTTGGCGCGATGGCCGGCTCGTCACCGATCCAAGCAAGCGCTCAAAGCAGGACCGTTCGATTTGGGGTTATAAGTCGCAGGCCAAGAGCAACCCAGAAATTCACGACCGGGTGGATCGGATCATCCGGAATACCTACAAGACACTGATGAGCCGGGGGATGAAGGGGTGCTACGTCTATACCAATGATCAAGCATGGAAAGCGGCGATATCTGGATAACTGCCTTCGAACCAAAGTGAAGATTCTATATCAAAAGGCCAATGGCAGCGGAGTTGCCAATCATCTCGTGACACTGACGACCACTCTTAGTCAAACATCAGTAATTTCAACCCCTTGGCCAATCATGCATACCGCGGCCCCATGCTTACTCCTGCATAAGGCCTATTCGAAGCGCGCTCGCGTGAGCCGTGATGAAGGGAGGTGGCAATGCATTCCCAATCATGAGAGCGATTGATTCCTTGCCGTGCGCGACATCAAATTTGTACGAGCGCGGGAAACCTTGCAAGATCGCTGCCTCCCGCAGGCTGATGGTCCTATTCTGGACTGGATGCAAGAACCGTCCTTTGGACGGATTGCTGCAACCACTCGTGATGGTGGGCGAAACATCATCCCAAGACAAACGCCCATAGACATCGCTAAAGCCATCGCTCCGCTTGTGGCAGTCCAATTGATACTTGGACGGCAGGTCACTACGACTACCGCCATCCTTTGGTATCAGCGCGATGATGTCCTGCACCTTCTTCGATCGGTTCTCGCCTAATCCATGGAGCTTGTCCCCTCCCTGCCCAGGCTCGACCATACCCTTGAGCGCACGCCGAACGGTGATGCGCTTCTTCGCCTTCTCTGCGACCACAGGCGCATGAACCCGAGACGCAAGCATGATGAGTCGCTTGCGGCGCTGAGGCACCGAATAATCCGCAGCATCCAACACATGGACTACAGTCTGATAGCCAAGAGTGTGCAACTGGCATTGCATGTTGAGGAACCGCGCATCCTTCGCCAGCGCCGGAACGTTCTCGAGCATAACGGTTTTCGGCTTCATTACACCGATGAACCTCAGAAAGTCCTCAACCAAATCGTTCCGGTCGTCACTGACCGACGTCATCTTGTTCTTTGTACGCAGACGGGAAAAGCCCTGACACGGCGGGCATCCGGCCAAGAGATCAAGCTCTCCAACTTCTAGGTTTGCATCCTGAAGCATCAGGACAGGATCAAGCTTCCGGATGTCCTCGGCATAGAGCCGCACATCCGGATGATTGAGTCGATAGGTCTGTTGCGCCTTGCGGTCAATCTCGACAGCAGCCACAACCGCGAAGCCAGCGCCCTTCAATCCCAGGCTCAAACCGCCACACCCGCTGAAGAGATCAATGGCATATAGTTTATTTCTCACGTCTTTCTCAGGGCTTTTCATAAAAATGCTTCAGCAACTTAATATTTTGTTCCCAATGCCGCACTGGTTTAGGGTAGATGCTTCTCGATTTCCTTTGCAAGGAGAGCGAGCTCTGCTGACGCAGCCCTATGCTGAGCAAGCAGTGTTTCCCCATGCGCGTCGGTCCGCTCGTTGGACACATCTGGTCCGTACAAATCCACTGTCAACGCGCGAAGGCGATCCTTATGGTGCTGCGCGGTAGTCGCGGTCGGGTCAGACTTTCCTGCTGCGATCAGTACCAGCTCCTCTGGACATATCGTCGGGATGAAACGCACATTCTTCCATAGCCAAGCGAGGTACTCTCGTTGTGCCGCAACACGCTGCGCGACATTCCCTCCGCCAGCGCCCCCATCCAGCGTAAAGACTGGCTCAACGCCAACCGCCTCCAGAATTTTTGCCCCAAGCGTACCGTCGTCCGCAATAGGAATGGCATCCGGATTCACAAACTCATCCAGCCTTTTCTTGTCTCCATCCAGCAGCACTAGCGTGTGACCAGGAGCGGCCATGAGCACTGGAACTTGATACTTCAGGATCGCTTCCGCACCACCACTCAGGTACTCCACTTTAAACACAGACGCCTTGGCTTGGTCAGCAAAGGTCAACAGAGCCAGCTGAACGACTGATTTAGCCAACTTGTCTTCAACAAGAATTCGCACCTCGCCACCACCAACTGCGCCAAGTCGCCGGAATGCCGCATATGGATGCGTAGAAGCCAGGACAACGAAGCGACCGTCATCCAGTTGATGAAAGGTCTTAATCGCGTCACACGGCAACGCACTCACTAGATGGGGTGAATGGGTAGAAAATACTACCTGGAGCTGGCGTGTGCGAGCCATCTTTGAGAGAAATGCCAGCAGGCGTTCTTGTGCGCCGGGGTGCAGCGAAACCTCAGGCTCGTCCAGCAGCACAAGGGTTCCAGGCGTGGCAGCGGAAACCTGTACCACACAGCTCGTCACCGCAACCTCACCGCTACCAGCGAACGCCTCAGAGTAGCGTCCGTGCTTGGTTGTGAAGACAACACTTAGACCACCATCCCCTTTAAAAAGCCGGTGTCGAATCCACCTAGCTTCCTTGTACTCTCTACCTAGGACAAAACTGACCATTGCAAGCTCGGTCTTATCCAACAGTCGATTCTCGGTGGCCACCTTGTGACCGCGATGAACGTAGGAGGTGTCTTCAGCGTTGATCACCCGGGCAAGCAGCTCTGCATCGTGCCGCACCTGATCCATTTTGCTTGATATCCGCAGCGGCGACACCCTACCCCCCTTTTTTGGAGGAGCATGTGGCACTGGGTCCTTGCCAAAATAGAAATATTTGTCGAAGGCACTCAGCTCCTTGCGGAAGTTGATGTAAAGAACCTTTCGTGAAACCGGATTCCACCGATCCTTCGAGCGACCGGCGTAGACTTTGTTCTCGTTAAGCTTCGGCTCGACCATGCCGTCGCCAGCACTCTCTTTAGTAGGCTCCCAATAGTTAGGGTCGAGCAGTCCATTTCGGGTCTTCCGCACCCTTGCCTTACGCGTCTCAACGACATCGTTGAAGCTGACATTGCGGTGCCCGTATATGAAACGGCTTGGGCTACCTTCCCCCTCCTCAATAGGGTCAACTTTCGTGCTAAACCAATACTGCCCAGTGGATTGACCCGCAGGCGCTCCATACAGTGCATTTAGAACCGAGGTCTTGCCAGATCCATTTGACCCTACCAGCGCTGTAATGGGAAAACTGAAGTCAATACGCGTACCGTCCGCAATGTTCTTGAAACGCGGGAAACGAATATGAGTAATATACCCTGGAAAAATTTTATCATATTTCCCACGATTCTTTTCAAGGCTTGATATTTCCTCGCTTAACGTCAGCATTACTCCCCCGCTTCAAATGGCGAACGCCAACGCGTAACGGCCGGCAGGAAAACGAATTTGCGGCCACCAAGCTGCTCGCTGATTGCCGAAGGCTTTTGTGCGCATCATGAATACGGTGATTCGCCCACTCGGAACCCTGCCCGACTCTCCTCCTGAAAGCACACCCTGGGTCTCACGGCGTCGCTCTTTCAGATCACGGTCTCGATCGACGTATACATATCCGGATTCTTGCCCAAGGATGTCCGCGCACTGTTTGAGTCCTTCGACGAGCGCCACTTGATTCCATACATGCTCGGAATGTGAAGGGTCCGGCGACGTCAGTCTAATGAGCTCCTGAAGATCTTCAATGGAAAACTCAACGAACTCCTTTTCGCCAATATCAGACAGCAATTTGTCAAGCTTCGCGGTATTCTTGGCGGAGACAGCATCTCGAAGGATCTGCGCGGGATTGTAAGTAGCGCCACCTGTGTAAACGCCTATTGCACCGGGCACGAGAACGGTACGCCTAGTAGCTTGCAAACTGTTCTCGAGGTAGATACCACGGAACTCTTCGTCCGGGCTATCGGCGATCAGCCTCCTAAGGCTGCGCTCCATCTCGTTGATGGCGCTAAAGACAACATGGAGTTCTGGAGGAAGCCACAGCCTGAGCAGTCCAATATCCTTGCGCCGGTAGCCATACATGCGAGCATGCTGGAGCACGGTATCTGCCTGCGGCGTTTTAGGATGGCGCCCATAGTAGCTGACCAACAGATTCTTGATAGTAACTCCTCGGCCAAGCTTGTTACCCCCCACAAATAGGTTGTATGGCGCATGTAACGCCACGTCCTCATCTGTCTCACCATTGACCAGCTTGACGTAAATGCCAGCAGATAGAAATTCGATCCTGCCAAGCAGCCCGTCAAAGTCAGCCTCGGCCAATCCCTTGTGCGTGCTTGACAAGTCATCGAAGGCATTGCGGAGTCGAGAAGTAAGCTTTGGATTACGAGCTTTAAGACCCGCACCGAGATCATCCTTATATTTCCGCAGCAACTCAACGATATGCTTATGATCGTTGGTGCGCGTACTGACGTGGCACAGGAATGCACATTTCTGATTGGGATCCATTTCACGCTTGTAAGTGGCACCAATCATGAAAGCGTCGAGCGCGGCCAAAAGAGATGCCGGAATCTGAGTGTTGGGCGCGGGCTGCGTTCCAGCCGATAGCGTCATCAGGTCTGCCAGAGGAAACTCACGTACCAGGTCATCTACTCTACTGCCGAAGAAATCCTCCCCACCAACATAATCCTTCCCGGGATGACTGAGTACGGTGAACTTCGGCCTGAAAGCGTGCTCCCCCTGTTGCAAGAACAGCGCACCCGGTGTCGCAGTGACCTGCAAGTACGTATTCCTATGGAAGAAGCCTCTCAGCTCTTCGATCTGAAGATTGATCTTACTCTGCGACCCGTCGTTCTTACGCGCCCTAGTGTTCAAGCTTGCTTGATCGGCCTCATCGTCGATGATGAGACAGGCTAGACCGCGAACACCGCCGCCTTTCAAGTTTTCGATCAGATTCCTCAGGATGCTCCCGTTCTTCGTGACCACGATGGCACAGGTACTGCGCTTGAGCCGCTGCAGGAAAGTCCCGGGGTCCTTTAGATCCACCTTGCCTAAGATATCCATCCCCGGAAAGGCCTCCTGAATACGACCGCGTGTCTGCTCGTACAACGGGTCGATATCGGAGGTGAGGACGATAAGCGTTCGGTATCCTTCATCGGCGCCCATTGCACCGGTAACGGTGAGCACACCGGTCTTGCCACTTTGCACTAGCCCGTAGATCAGCCCATTGGTCTGCTCGCAGCCCCCACTGAGAGGTTTGACCCACCTCCCCATCACGTCGCGAGCCGTGGCGGCAATGTCGTCCACCTCTTCAGCGCTACCCACCTGTTGTTGCAGTAAATTCAAAATCTCTGTGGTATGTCCACCCTGCATGCTCATCGCTCCCTCTTCTCAAGAAGTCGGCCCCAGTCGGAAGGGGCCACCTTGCCCTGCAAAACACCATCAGGACCACCGATCTCGAAATGCTGGCGGTGGTTGCGCTTGCATGAAACGTGCAGTGCCGAACTCTTTATTTTCGCCACACGTGCATAGGCATCATAAGGAAGCGCCGCCACCCCGTCGGAGCCACAGACCAGCCCTATAACGAGCGACATCTCCTGTGCACGTTGACACAGCAGAATTTGCTCCTCAGGCATAAAGGTAAATGCCCAAGGACTGCGCTTTGCCGTGGAATATTTCAAGTAAACCTGAAGACTACCATCAAACACGAACAGCGGTGACGAATACAAAACACTTATCAGCTCGCTTGAACCGCGGATTAGCTGATGAAGAGCCGCACCTTCGTAGAACTCTTGCTTTTGTATCCCCATACACACCACTCGAAGCCGAATAATTTAATTCGCTTAATGCACCTATTCAGATACCAGAACCCCGCCGGCACCTCCGTTTTGGCACAACACCCCATCGTTCGGACCGCGCCTAGTAGCAAGCGCGGAAAAGCTCGTGGAACAAAATAGCGTTCAAGATGGTGAGGCGTCAATGGCAAAAGGCCTGGCACAAGCATGCGACCAGCCTTGCACTTAGCACAACGCATGCCCGCCTTCCGATATGTCATGCTCGAGATTGCGCATGCTCGAAATTTCAAAAGTCTTTGCCGGTAGCCACCTTTCGTAAACTTCGACACTAAAATCCACTCTGGCGCTTTCACGGAGCATTGAAATCAGCAAAAACGCCCCTCGTTTTTTTACTGAAATTGAATATTATCCTAGTGCTTTTTCGGACATTCCAACAGCAGTCTGACGTAGAACCCAACCCAAGCTGACATCTAGAATGTTGTTCTTCTTTGACTCCAAGAACACCGCACATTTTTTGCATGCGATAAAAATATACTTACAACAACAGCAAGAAGCCCCGCAAATGCGGGGCTTCTTGATAGAGCATCATCAATTCGGAATTAGCGATCCAGCTAAGCGTAGCTGACGCCTCAACCCCACGGATCCTGCAACACCATCGTGTGGTCGCGGTCCGGGCCGGTGGAGACGATGCTGATCGGGCAGCCGGCCAGTTCTTCCAGCGAACGCAGGTAGGCGCGCGCGGCAGGCGGCAGGTCGTCCCAGTGGGTGATGCCGTGGGTGTTCTCGCTCCAGCCCGGGAATTCCAGGTACACCGGGGTGCACTCTTCCCAGCCCTGCGCGTCCAGCGGGGCGTATTCGGTGCGCTTGCCGCGGTATTCGTAGGCAATGCACACCTTGAGCTTTTCCATGCCGTCGAGCACGTCGAGCTTGGTGATGCACAGGCCGGTGATGCCGTTGATGGCCACGGCGCGCTTGAGCGCGACGATGTCCATCCAGCCGCAGCGGCGCGGGCGGCCGGTGGAGGCGCCGTACTCGGCGCCGCGGTCGCGGATGCCCTGGCCGATCTCGTCGTCCAGTTCGGTGGGGAACGGGCCGCCGCCGACGCGGGTGGCGTAGGCCTTGGCGATGCCCAGCACGTAGTCGATGGCGTCGGCGCCCACGCCGGCGCCGGCCAGCGCGCCGCCCACGGTGGTGTTGGAGCTGGTGACGTACGGGTAGGTGCCGTGGTCGATGTCCAGCAGCGCGCCCTGCGCGCCTTCGAACAGCACGCGCTTGCCCTGCTTGCGCAGGTCGTGGCAGATGCCGGCCACGTCACTCTTCATCGGCTCCACGTACTCGCCGAAGGCCAGCGCCTCGGCGTAGACGGCGTCGAAATCCACCGGCTCCACGCCCAGGTACTTGGTCAGCACGAAGTTGTGGTAGTCCAGCGCGGCGCGCAGCTTTTCGGCCAGCTGTTCCGGGTAGTGCAGGTCGGCGATGCGGATGCCGCGGCGCGCCACCTTGTCTTCGTAGGCCGGGCCGATGCCGCGGCCGGTGGTGCCGATGGCCTTGCCGCCGGCGGCCTTTTCGCGCGCCTGGTCCAGGGCGATGTGGTACGGCATGATCAGCGGCGCGGCCGGGGAAATCTTCAGGCGCGAGCGCACTTCCACGCCGGCCGTTTCCAGCTCTTCGATCTCTTTCTTCAGCGCGGCCGGGGAAATCACCACGCCATTGCCGATCAGGCACAGCGCGTCGTCGCGCAGGATGCCGGACGGAATCAGGTGCAGCACGGTCTTCTTGCCGTTGATGACCAGGGTGTGGCCGGCGTTGTGGCCGCCCTGGAAACGCACGACGGCACCGATTTCCTCGGTGAGCAGATCGACGATCTTGCCCTTGCCTTCATCGCCCCACTGGGCGCCGAGAACAACAACTGATTGACCCATGACGGGTGACTCCTAGGTTGGCTGCGGCCATCGGGGCCGCGGACGGGACCGTGCGGGGCCGGCGGGCCTGCCTGGGTGGCGGCCCCATCGGGGGGCGGCCGGCAAACGCATGCGCCCTACACGGAAAAAGCCGAACGGGAGTGCCCCGGCCGGCTTTTCTGGATTATCCGGGTTTTGCCTGGCGGCTACCACCCCCGCCGGCCCGGGCCGCGGCGGGCGGCCGGCAGCGGTTCAGTGGCGCAGCCACCACAGCACGGCCAGGCCAAGGGCCAGCATCAGCCCGCCGGACTGGCGCAGGGCCGCGGCGGGCAGTTCCAGCAGGCGCGCGGCCAGGCGTTTCCACACCAGCGGGGCGGCGAACAGGAACAGGCCTTCGAGGATGGCGACCAGGCAGAGGGCGGAGAGGAGGTCTTGCATGGGGGGGCTGTTTCTCCCCTTCTCCCATCGGGAGAAGGTGCCCGTAGGGCGGATGAGGGTGCGGGGGCTGGGGCGCTGCGGGGAGATAATCGAGGGCTTCGCCCCCTGCCCCTCACCCCAACCCCTCTCCCGGAGGGAGAGGGGCTTTGGAGGCTCAGCGGTCGTTCTTGAGGTACTGGAGGAACGGGTCGTTCTTGTCCAGCACGATCACGCCGTTGCCGTCGGTCATGGAGCCGCGGTAGGCCTCCAGGCTGCGGTAGAAGGCGTAGAACGCCGGGTCGGCCGAGCCGGCCTTGCCGTAGATGGCCGCGGCCTGGGCGTCGCCCTCGCCGCGCAGTTGCTGGGCGTCGCGCTCGGCCTCGGCCACCAGCACGGTGCTTTCGCGGTCGGCCTGGGCGCGGATGGTCAGCGACTGCTCCTCGCCTTCGGCGCGCAGCTTGGCCGCTTCCTGCTTGCGCTGGGCGCGCATGCGCTCGTACACGTCGGTGATCACCTGGCTGTCGGTGGGCAGGTCGATCTGCTTGATGCGCAGGTCGATGATCTGCATGCCCAAGGTCTGCACCGCTTCGTTGATGCCCTTGAGCTGGCCGGCGATCAGCTCGCCGCGGTCGCCGGACACCAGCTGCTGCAGGGTGCGGGCGTTGATCTGGTTGCGCAGCGAGTCGGTGATGATCGGCGCCAGGCGGGCGTTGGCCACCTTGCCGTCGCCGCCGGTGGCGCGGTAGTAGGCGCGCACGTCGGAGATGTAGCCGATGGCGAAGAAGTCGACGCTCACGTCCTTCTGCTCGGCGGTGAAGTAGCGCGCCGGCGCGGTGTCCAGCACCTGGAAGCGGCGATCGAACACGCGCACGGTTTCCACCAGCGGCACCTTGAAGTGCAGGCCGGGCTTGATGTCCGAGCGCACCACCTTGCCCAGGTTGAGCACCATGGCGGTCTGGTCTTCGCGCACCACGTACACCGAGCCCAGCAGGCCCATCAGCAGCACGACCAGCAGGCCGATCACAAGGGAATTCTTCATCGGCCGGCCTCCTCGCGGTTTGCCGAGCGCGAACCGGAGCGGTCCGCGTTGCGAATGCTGTCGGTGGTGGGCGGCAGCGCCGGCACCGCCATTTCCGGGGTCAGCTGCGGGGCGTTGCCGGTCTTGCCGGCGTCGGCCGGCATCGGCACGTAGATCAGCTGGCGGCCGTCGCCGCCGATGACCTTGCGGTTTTCGGACAGCACCTCCTGCACGGTTTCCAGCCACAGGCGCTTGCGGGTGACTTCCGGGGCGTTCTTGTATTCGGCCTGCAGCAGGGCGAAGCGGCGCGCGTCGCCTTCGGCGCGGGCCACGATGGCCTGCTTGTAGCCTTCGGCGGTGGTGCGGGCGCGCGAAGCCTGGCCGCGCGCTTCGGGCACCACCTTGGCGGCGTAGGCCTGGGCTTCGTTGATCAGGCGTTCCTTGACCTGCTGGGCGCCGTTGACCTCGTCGAAGGCCGGCTTCACTTCTTCCGGCGGGCGGGCGTCGGGCAGGGTCAGGCCGGTGACCACCAGGCCGGTGCGGTAGGCCTTGAGCGAGGCTTCCAGGCGCTGTTCGGCGGCCACGGCCAGCGGGCCGCGGTTGTTGAGCACGGTGTTGAGGTCGGCGCGGCCCACCTGCTCGCGCACCGCGCTCTGCGCGGACTGCTCCAGCACCTGGTCGGCGTCGATGGTGCCGAACTGGTACAGGCGCGGGTCGTCCACGCGGTACTGCACGTTCAGCGCCACGTTGACGATGTTCTCGTCGCGGGTGAGCACCGGCACGTTGCTGCTGAAGGTCTTGATCTGGGTGGCGTTGACCTTGACCACCGACTCGATCGGCCACGGCAGCTTGAAGTTCGGGCCCGGCTGCAGGATGCGCGAGAACTGGCCGAAGCGCAGCACCACGCCGCGCTGCTGTTCGCCGATCAGCTGGAAGCTGGACAACAGCACCAGCAGCGCCACCGCCAGCAGTACCCAGCGCCAGATGCCGCCGTCGAACAGGTCGCGCAGCGGGCCGGGCAGTCCGCCCCATCCGCCGCCGCCATTGCCGCCGCGCGGCGGGCGCGATCCGCGCCGGTTGTCGGCGGGGCCGCCACTGTCGTTGCCGCCAGGTGTGTTCCAGGCCATGCATGCTCCATCTGTCAGGGCCTGTCCGCGGGGCGTTCCCGCAATCCTGGCCGTGGTCAATCGAATCCGGATTCTACTAGATGGGGCAGACCTGACGTTTCGCAACCGCTATCTTGGTTATTCCCCCGTTCCGCTGCAGGCCGCGCCATGTCCGCCCATGCCCCCTTCACCGCCTTCCGCATCCACAACGACGACGCCGGCTACCGCAGCGGGCTGGAGCAGGTGACGCTGGACCAGTTCGCCCCCGGCGAGGTGGTGGTGCGCGCCCGCTGGTCGTCGGTCAACTACAAGGACGCGCTGGCCGGCACCGGCCAGGGCAAGATCCTGCGCCGCTTCCCGCTGGTGGGCGGCATCGACGTGGCCGGCGAGGTGGTGGCTTCCACGGATCCGGCGTTCCGCGAGGGCGATGCGGTGCTGGCCACCGGCTGCGGCCTGAGCGAGACCCGCGACGGCGGTTACAGCCAGTACGTGCGGCTGGAATCGAAGTGGGCCATCCCCCTGCCGGCGGGGCTGACCCTGCGCGAGGCCATGGTGCTGGGCACGGCCGGCTTCACCGCCGCGCTGGCGCTGCTGCGCATGAAGGACAACCGGCAGACGCCCGAACATGGCCCGCTGGCGGTGACCGGCGCCACCGGCGGCGTGGGCTCGCTGGCGGTGGACATCTTCAGCCGCGCCGGCTTCGAGGTGCACGCCATCAGCGGCAAGGCCGAGGCGAAGGACTACCTGACCACGCTTGGCGCCAGCGAAGTGCTGGGCCGCGACGCGCTGGCCACCACCCGGCCGATGGAATCGGCGCGCTTCGGCGGCGGCCTGGACAATGTCGGCGGCACCATGCTGACCAGCCTGCTGGCGCAGACCGCACCCTACGGCAACGTCGCCTCGGCCGGCCTCGCCGCCAGCGCGCAGCTGGACATGACGGTGATGCCCTTCATCATCCGCGGCGTGTCGCTGCTGGGCGTGGCCTCGGCCGGCACCGCGCGCGACATCCGCCAGCAGGTCTGGCAGCACCTGGGCGATGACTGGAAGCCGCGCCACCTGGACACCCTCTGCACCCGGGAGATAGGCCTGGACGGCCTGCCGGAGGTGTTCGCCACCATGCTGGCCGGCGGTTCGTTCGGGCGCACGGTGGTCAGGATCGACTGAATGCGGCCGCGCGCACGCTCTGGCGGCGGCGCGCCGGTTGCTTCGCGCCGCCGGCGGGCCGACACTAGGCGGGCGACATCATCTTGGGGAAGAACGTGGCGCGCATCCTGATCGTGGACGATTCGCCGTCGCAGCTGCTCGGCATCCAGCGCATCGTCGAAAAACTGGGGCATGAAACCTTCACCGCCACCGACGGCGCCGCCGGCGTGGAGGCCGCCAAGGCGGTCCTGCCCGACCTGGTGCTGATGGACGTGGTGATGCCCAACCTCAACGGCTTCCAGGCCACGCGCACGCTCAAGCGCGAGGCCAGCACCACGCACATCCCGGTGGTGCTGGTGACCACCAAGGACCAGGACACCGACCGCCTGTGGGGCATGCGCCAGGGCGCCAAGGCCTACATCACCAAGCCGTTTTCCGAGGACGAACTGTCCGAGGTGATCGCGCGGGTGTTCGCCGGCGGCGGCGACGTACCGGAGGCCTGACGCGTAGATGCGGGGCTTGCCCCGCATGAGGCTTTCCCGGCAAGTCCGGTGTGGGGCAAGCCCCACACCTACGATGCTGCAGCAAGCCCCCTATATACGAAGCTGCAGCCCCGACCTGATACGACACAGGAGCGCCCCAAGGTGCGCGCCTGCATGCGCCTGATGCTTCAGATTTTCTCGCCGAAGGCCTTGGCCAGCGCGCGGTAGGCCTTCTGCTGGGCCTCGTTGCTCGCCACCGGGGCGATCACTTCCAGTTCCACGATCTGGTCGCCGTCCGGCTTGCCCGGCAGGCCGCGGCCGCGCAGGCGCAGCTTGCGGCCGCTGTCCGAATCGGCCGGCACCTTCAGTTCCACCGCGCCGCCCAGGGTGGGCACGCTGATGCTGGTGCCCAGCGCCGCCTGCCAGGGCGTGACCTGCAGGGTGTAGAGGATGTTGCGGCCGTCCACCTCGAACTGCGGGTGCGCGGCGTATTCCACTTCCAGCATCAGGTTGCCGCCGCCGCTGCCCTGCCCGGCCAGGCGGATCACCTGGCCCGGGCGGATGCCCTTGGGCACGCGCACGTCGAGCTGGCGGCCGTCGACGTTGATGCGCAGCGTGTCGCCGTTGTAGGCCGCTTCCAGCGGCACCGACAGCTTGGCGCGGGTGTCGCGCATCGGCTGCGGGCCGGCGCTGCCGCCGAAACCCTCGAAACCGCCACGCGCGCGGCCGCCACCGCCACGCTGGCGCGCGAACAGGCTTTCGAAGAAATCGCTGAAGCCGCCGCCGGCGCCCGCGCCGCCAAACACCTCCTCGAAGTCGAAGCCCTGGCCGCCGCCGAAATCCGGCGGCGCCTGGAACTCCTCGCCCGGCCGGTAGCCACGCGCGCGCAGCTGGTCGTAGGCCTGGCGTTTGGCCGGGTCGCGCAGCGCCTCGTAGGCTTCGTTGACGGCCTTGAACTTTTCCTCGGCGCCGGCTTCCTTGCTCACGTCCGGGTGGTACTTGCGCGCCAGCCGCCGGTAGGCGGTCTTGATTTCGGCATCGCCGGCCGTGGGCTCCACGCCCAATGTCGCGTAGTAATCCTTGAATTCCATCCAGACACCCTTTCGGAAAGAGTCGGGCCCGCCGCCTTGCGGCGAACGGGCCGATACGGGTTCGGCTGCCGCCGTGGCGCCATTCTAGCGGGCCACGGCGGTGCCGATGTGCACGGCGGCGCGCTTACGCGGCGCTGGCGGTGGCCACCTGGATGCGGCGCGGCGCGGCTTCGGCGCGCTTGGGGATGCGGATTTCCAGCACGCCGTCGCGGCTGCTGGCGACGATGCCCTCGGCGTCGGCGCTGTCGGGCAGCGCGAAGCGGCGTTCGAAGGCGCCGTGGCGGCGCTCGATGCGCGAGAAGCGCTGGCCTTCCACCGGTGCCGGCGCGGCGCGCTCGCCCTTGATCGACAGCACGCCCTTGTCCATCTGCACCTCGATCGAGGCCGGGTCCACGCCCGGCAGGTCGGCGTGCAGCACGAACTGCGTGTCGTGTTCGCGGATGTCCACGGCCGGCAGCCAGCTGCCGGCGGTCGCGGCGTCCTGGGGCGTGTCCAGCAGCGGCGCCAGCAGATGGCGGATGTCGGTCGAGGTCGGCCACTGGCGGTAACGTACGATGCTCATCATGTCCTCCTGCAGGGATGCGGGGCGGGCGGCCGGAATGGCGCCCTGACGCCCATGCACGGGAAATGCTGCGTGAAGGCCGGCCTTTCAAGCCTTTGACGCGGCCCTCAGCCCCTGCTCACTAAACTTCGATTCAGACTCTGGAGAACCCCATGACCATCCACGTCGGCGACCGCATCCCGGAAGTCACCCTCAAGCGCATCCGCGAAGGCATGGAGACGCTCGACACCCATGCCCTGTTCGACGGCCGCAAGGTGGTGCTGTTCGCCGTGCCGGGCGCCTTCACCCCGACCTGCTCGGCGCGTCACCTGCCAGGCTATGTCGAGCATTTCGAGCAGTTCCGCAGCCGCGGCATCGACGTGTTCTGCATGGCGGTGAACGACCCGTTCGTGATGCAGGCCTGGGCCAGGGCGCAGTCGGTGCCGGACGGGCTGCTGATGCTGTCCGACGGCAACGGCGATTTCACCCGCGCCCTGGGGCTGGAGATGGACGCCAGCGGTTCGGGCATGGGCATGCGTTCGCGCCGGTTCGCGCTGTACGTGGACAACGGCACGGTGCGCGGCGTGCATGTCGAGGAGCCAGGCAAGTTCGAGGTGTCCTCGGCCGAATACATGCTCGCCTACCTCCCGGAGTAGCGATTCCCTTCCACCAAGGAGCACGCACGCCATGAGCAAGCAGCCCGCCAGCAAGACCGCCATGACCGTCCCGGCGACCGTCATCACCGACCGCAAGACCCTGCGCGCCAACGCGCGCAAGAGCATCGAGGACGGCGCGATCACGCCGACCTACAGCGCCGACCGCAAAATGGTGATCAAGCTGCTCAACGACGCGCTGGCCACCGAGTGGGTGTGCGTGCTGCGCTACTACCGCCATTACTACATGGCCAAGGGCATGCTGGCCGACGCGGTGAAGGCCGAGTTCCTGGAGCATGCGCAGCAGGAACAGGCGCACGCCGGCATGCTGGCCGAACGCATCGTGCAGCTGGGCGGCGAGCCGGACTTCAACCCGGACACGCTCACCGCCCGCTCGCACGCCGAGTACAAGGAAGGCGGCAACCTGCGCGACATGGTGCGCGAGAACCTGATAGCCGAGCGCATCGCCATCGACAGTTACCGCGAGATGATCAACTTCGTCGGCGACAAGGACACCACCACGAAGCGCATCCTCGAACACATCCTGGCGCAGGAAGAGGAACACGCCGACGATTTCGCCGACATGCTCGACGGCTGGATCGGCGAGTAACCGCGCCGGCAACCGCCCGAATGCCGCCCGTAGGAGCGGCTTCAGCCGCGATGGGGCTTTCCCTGTTGGTCCATGGGGAAAGCCCCATCGCGGCTGAAGCCGCTCCTGCGTTGTGCAGGCTTACCGCGCCACGCGGAAGCGGATGCGCGTCCAGGCGCCGTCGGCGGCCAGCGCGGTGAGGCTGTGTTCGCCGGGTTCGTCGAAATCGCGCATGAAGCTGCGCGCGCCTTCGGTCTGCGCGATCCAGCGCCCGTCCAGCAGCCACTGCACCGTCGCCTCGCTGCCGATCGCGCGCAGCTGCAGGCGCGGCCCGTGCGTGGCGCCGGGCGCGCGCGCCAGGGTGGCGCGGTCGCTGAGCCCGTCGATATGCAGCATGCCGTCGCTGCCGCGGCCATCGTCCGGGCAGTCCGGCGCCAGCGGCGGCAGGCGCTGCGCCTGCCGCTGGGCCTGCGACAGCCAGGGCGAGGCCAGCGCCGGCCAGCGCGCCACCTCGCGCGCCTGCCGCTGCGGGTGGCCCTCGCAGCCGGCGGACAGGCGTTGGCCGCTGCGCGCATCGACCTCGAAACGCACCTGGCCGGACTGCCACAGCCGCGCGTCGCGTTCGGCGAAGGTCGGCGGCACGGTGCCGTCCAGCGCCAGCGCGGTGAGCCGCCGCTGGCACATGGCCGGCGGCGTGTCGGCCGCGGCAAGGCCCAGCGGCCAGCACACCTCCACCTCGCCCACGCTGGCCGGCATCGCCGGCGCGGCGGCGTCGCCGGGCAGGCGCGGCAGGCTGTCGATCACCTCGAACATCAGCGGCAGCGCGGTGACCGCGCCGTACTGGCCGGGCAGCGGCGTGCCGTCCGGGCGCCCTACCCATACGCCGACGGTGTAGCGGCGCGTGCTGCCGATCGCCCAAGCGTCGCGGTAGCCGTAGCTGGTGCCGGTCTTCCATGCCACGGGCGGGCGGCCACCGGTGTCGAAGGTGCCCACGCCATAGCCCGGGCGCGGGTTGGAGGCGAGGATGTCGCGCACCACCCACGCCGCGCCCGGCGACACCAGCCGGCGTTCGATGCGCGGATCGTCGGCGGTGTAGCGCACGCGCCCGGCGATGCCTTCGCGGTTGAGCGCGGCGAAGGCGCCGACCAGGTCTTCCAGGCGCGCGCCGGTGCCGCCGAGGATCAGCGCCAGGTTGGGCTGCACGCCGTGCGGGAAACGCAGCTTGATGCCGGCATTGCCCAGCCGCGCGGCGAAGCGCGACGGGCCGACGCGGTCGAGCAGGTCCACCGCCGGCACGTTGAGCGACAGCCGCAGCGCGCTGGCCGCGCCCACCGGGCCGTTGAAGGCGGCATCGAAATTGCCGGGACGGTAGCCGCCGAAGCTCTGCGGCGCGTCGACCAGCAGGCTTTCGGAATGGATCAGCCCGTCGTCCAGCGCCATGCCGTACAGGAACGGCTTGAGCGTGGAGCCGGGCGAGCGCCAGGCCTGCACCATGTCCACGTGGCCCAGCCGCGGCTTGTCGGCGAACGCCACCGAGCCGACATAGGCGCGCGCCTCCAGCGTGGCGTTGTCCATCACCAGCAGCGCGGCCGAGGTGCGCTCGGGCAGCTGCGAGAAGTAGGAGGCCACGCGTTCTTCCAGGGTGCGCTGCAGGCCGCTGTCGATCGTGGTCTGGATGTGCGCCGCGCGCGGCCGGGCGCTGCGCAACCGCTGCGCCAGCAGGGCCGCGTGCAGCGGCTGCTGCAGCGAGCGCGCCACCACCGGCTCCACGCGCGCGTCGGCCACGTCCCCCGCCGACCAGGCGCCCAGTTCGGCCATGCGCGCCAGCACCTTGTCGCGGGCGCGGCGCGCCGCTTCGGGGTGGCGGTCCGGGCGCAGCCGGCTGGGCGACTGCGGCAGCACCGCCAGCAGCGCGGCCTCGGCATGCGACAGCCGCGCCGCCGGCTTGCCCAGGTAGGCCCAGCTGGCCGCCTCCACGCCTTCGATGGTGCCGCCGTAGGGCGCGCGCTCCAGGTACAGGTCCAGGATCTGCGCCTTGCCCAGGTGCGCTTCCAGCTGCAGCGCGCGCAGCAGCTGCTTGAGCTTGCCCCACGGCGTGCGCGTGTGCGGGTCGAGGATGCGCGCCACCTGCATGGTCAGGGTGGAGCCGCCGGAGACGATGCGGCGCTCGGCCAGCATCTGCCCGCCGGCGCGCAGCAGCGCCCACGGGTTGATGCCCGGGTGCCGCCAGAACCAGCGGTCCTCGTAGGTCAGCAGCGCCTGCAGGTACAGCGGCGAGACGGTTTTCGCATCGGCCGGATAGCGCCACACGCCTTCGGCATCGGCGAAGGCGCGCAGCGGCGTGCCGTCGCGGGCGACGACCAGGGTGCTGGTGTCGCGCGATCTCGGCAGCGGCGGCGGGAACGCGAGGTCGAGGACCAGCAGCAGCGACAGCGCGGCCACGGTGCCCCAGCGCAGCCAGGGCAGCAGGCGGCGGAACCGGCGCGCGAAACCCCTGGACTCCTGGTTCTTTTCGGGACCGCCATTGCGTCCGGCCCTCACCCCAACCCCTCTCCCGGGGGGAGAGGGGCTTTGCGTCGCTGGTGTCCGTGATGTACCGCTCGCCATCCGCCATCCATTCATTGCAGCGCGGGCGCCTGCCTCAACCGGCGCCCGCGGTGGCCGTCACGGCTGCACGACGGTGATCGTGGTCGGGTTGGAGCGGCCGACGCCGCGCAGCTCGGGGCGGTACATGTCCTCGGCCAGCGGCGGCGGCACGGTGTAGGTGCCCGGGGTGACGGCGCGCACCAGGTAGAACACCCGCGCGGTGCTGCCACGCGAAAGGTTCAGCGCGGCCACGTAGCGGTCGTCGCGGAACTCCTCGTGCTTGGCATCGGCCGCGCCACCGCGGTCGTTGATCTGGATGCCGTCCACCACCACGTCGGCCCACTGCTTGGCGTCGCCGAGGTTGAAGTTCTCGATTTCCAGGCCGGCCGGCAGCAGGTCGGTCAGCAGCGCGTCGGGCATGGCGGTGTTGGCGGTGACGCTCAGCCGCACGATCAGCGCCTCGCCTTCCTTCAGCGGCCGCGGCGTCCACGGTTTGCCGTCAGTGGTGAACCAGTCGCGCTCGATGCCGATCACGCTGTTGTCCGGCGCCAGCGCCTGGCGCGGGATGCCGGCCACTTCCAGGCTGGCGAACATCGGCGCCTGGCCCTGCGGCGAGAAGCGCACGCCCTGCGCCAGCTGCGCGGCGTCGAACACGCGTGCGAACAGCTTGCGCGCCTCGATGGCCTCGCGCGCCTCGCCCACCGCCAGCTCGCCGGACACCAGCTTCTTCTGGTCGGCCATCAGCGCCTTGCCCAGCCGCGCCAGCGCCACCTGCTCCTGCGTGCTCAGCCACAGCCAGCCGCTGTTGCGGCGCGCATCCAGCGCGCGGCCCAGGCTGACCGCGCGCGCGTCGTACTCGGGCTTGGCCAGGCCGCGCTCGTGCAGCAGCGCGATCATCAACGCGTCGTCGCGCAGCGGGCTGCCGTAATCGCCGAAGTACGCCGGGCGGTCCGTGCCGGCCATGCCGAAGCCGGCGGCGATGGCGGCCTGGCCGCGCTTGCCGTCGCCCTGCAGCGACAGCGCCACGCCCAGGTGCACCAGCGACAGCCCGGTGACCGCCTTGCCGCGCTCGTTGTCGTACAGCGCGCGCAGCGTGCCCAGCGGGGCGCGGTTGACGCGCGCCAGCACATAGCCCGAATAGGCCTGGTTGGCGAACTTCAACGCGTCGCGGCGGTCCTGGCCGTAGAACTGGTTGCCGCCGCTGAGCAGGTCCTCGCTGATCCGGTTCAGCGCCTTCTGCAGCACGTTGTCCGGCACCGCGAAGCCGGCATCCTTGGCGTCGAGCAGGAACTCGGCGATGTACGGGGTCAGCGCCGGGTTGACGTAGTCGTCGTTGCCCCACATCGAGAAGTTGCCATTGGCCACCTGCATCGAGGCCAGCCGCCCGAACGCGCCTTCCATGCGCTCGCGGCGCGCCTTGGCGTCCAGGCCGTCGGCGCCGAGCATGGCCGAAGTCGCCTGGTCCAGCAGCAGCGCGGCGTAACCCTTGCTGGTGGTCTGTTCGGCGCAGCCGTAGGGGTAGTTCAACGCGCCCTGCAGCGCCGAGGCGAACGGGATCGGCGGCAGCGGGCTGACCAGCATGCGCGCGTTGACCGAACCGGCCATCAGCCCGCCGGCGAACGCGCTGTCCAGGGTGATGGGCGCCAACGGGTCGAGCGTGCGGGTCTGCGAGCGCAGCACCTGCGGCCACGCCGCGCGCACCGGCAGGTCGTAGCGGCGGTCGACCTTGAAGCCGTTGCCGTCCACCCGCACCCGCACCCTGGCCACGGTGTAGCCCTCCTGCGCGGTGAGCGGGAAGCTCAGCGTCTGCTTGGCGTCGGCGGCCAGCTGCACCCTGCGCGCCGGTTCGCCCAGGGCCAGCGGACCCTCGCCGTCCACGCGCACCGCGAACTCGCCCGGCTTGCCGGTGAAGTTCTGCACGTCCAGGGTCACCGTGCTGCGGTCGCCCGGCGCCATCACCCGCGGCATGCTGGCCTCGGCCAGGATCGGCGCGCGCACCAGGGTTTCCACGTCGCGGTTGCCGTAGCGCTGGTCCGAATACACCAGCGCCGACACCCGCAGGGTGCCGTTGAAATCCGGCACCTGCAGGGCGATGCGGGCGTTGCCCTTGGCATCGAGCGCCACCGGGCCGGAGAACAGGTCCACGGTCTGCACGCGTGCGGTGGGGCGCCGCGCCTGCGGCAGCGCCTGCAGCGCCATGTCGCCGCCGAACCTGAGCTTGCCGCTGTTGCCCTCGAAGCTCTCGATCACCCGCCCGTAGATGTCGTAGGCATCCACGCCCAGCCGCCGCTGCGCGAAGAAATGCGCGTTGGCGTCGGGCACCGGGAAGCGGGTGATGTTGAGGATGCCCACGTCCACCGCCGAGACGGTGACGTGCGCCGGCTTGCCGGCCAGTTCCGGCGCGCTGACGGTGACCGTCATCGGCTGTTCGGGACGCATCTGCTTCGGCGCCACCAGGCCCACGGCGACGCGGCGGTCGCGGCGGTCCATCGGCACGTGCGCCACGCCCACCGCGCGCGCCGGGGTGATCTTGCTGGGCGCGCTGCCGCCGCGGAACACCAGCGCGGTGACGTAGACGTCGTGCCGCTCCCACTCCTGGGTGACCGGGATTTCAAACGTGCTGCCCGGCTTGGCGTCGATGTCCTGCACGTAGAGCATGCGGTCGCTTTCGACCATCAGCACGCCGCGGCCGGCATGCGGCGGGGTCAGCGTCACCTTCAGCGTGTCGCCGGCCTTGTAGCCGGTCTTGTCGAGCGCGAGCTTGACTTTGTCCGGGCGCGCATCCAGGCCACGGTTGTCGTCGTTCCAGCTCCAGCCGGCGCGGAACGGGTAGCGCGTGGTCAGGCCGGTGGCCGGGTCGAACACGTCCACCCGGTACTCGCCCCACTCCACCGGGAAGTCGAACTTCACCGAGGTGGCGCCGGCGTCGATGGTGCGGGTTTCCTTGTTCTCGAAGCGGCGGGTGAAGTCGTAGTCCCAGCGGTTGTCGTTGAAGGTCCAGTGGTAGTCGCGCAGTTCGCGCACCAGCGTGAGCTTCAGCCCCTTGGCCGGCTGCGGCTTGCCGTCGGCGTCCACGCGCAGCAGCTCGAAGCGCGCATTGGCGTTGGCATCGGCGCCATCTTCGTCGTTGAACAGCGGGCGCACCGCGACCAGCGCCGGCGCCGGCCACAGCACGCGCTTGAGCGTGCGGGTGACGGTGCGGCCGCCGGTCTCGTAGACGCTGCCGGACACCACCGCCGCCACGGTGGTGCCCTTGCCCACCTCTTCCGGCAGGGCGATGTCCTGGCGCAGCCTGCCGTCCTTCGGCAGGGTGGTGTCGATCACGTCGTTGGCTTCGCGCGGCAGGGTCACGGTGGGGTCGCCGAAGAACCAGCCCGGCATCGATTCCACCGGGTGCTGGTCCACCGCCACCGCCAGCCGGGCGGTGAAGCGGTTGCCGTCGGCCGGCGCGCCGTACAGGTAGGCGGCGTCGGCCTGCAGTTTCAGCGGCTCGCCCGGCTTGAGCGTCTTCTGCGCGCTGTCCAGGTCCAGCTTCATGCGCTCGGGCAGGAATTCCTCGATGCGCAGGGTCAGGCCCTGCACTGCTTCCTTGCTGGCCGGGTCGGTGCGGAACTCGACCTGCCAGCGGCCGGTCGGCGCCTCGACCGGGATCGCCTGCTCGAAGCTGAAATAACCCTGCGTGCCCGGCTGCAGCCGGGTCTCGCGGAACACCTTGCCGTCGGGCTGTTTCAGGCGCAGGAACACCGGCTGCCCGCCCTTGTCCGGGCCGGCGACCGGCTTGCCGTCGTTGTCGCGCAGCAGCGCCGATACGCGCACGGTCTCGCCGGGCCGGTACAGGTCGCGGCCGGACCAGGCGAACACGTCGAACCAGGCGTTCTGGCGCCCGGCCACGGCGAACTCGCTCAGGTCCAGCGCCGGCTGGTTGAACGGCAGCATCGTGGTGTCGCCGCCGCTGGAGGCCACCAGCACGTGCGAGGCGTCGAGCGTGTAGTTGAGCAGGGCGTTGCCGTTGGCGTCGGTCTGGCCCTTGAGGATGGTCTCGCCCTTGCCGTCGAGCACGCGCAGTTCGACCTTCTTCACCGGCGCGCCGGAGGCCAGCGAGGCGGTGTGCACGAACAGCTGCTCCTTGTAGGCGCGGGTGTGCAGGCCGATGTCGCTGACGGTGAAGAACGCGGTGTCGTATTCGCCCTCGAAACTGCCGGTGCGCTTCATCACCGCGAAGTACAGGCCGGGCTGCTGCAGCTCCTTGATGTCCTGGATCGGCAGGTAGGTCAGCACCCGCTCGTTGGGCTTGCCGCCGAGCACGAAGCGGTTGAGGTAGACCGGCTCGGCCAGCTGCGAGATCGGCGTGTGCTCGCCGTAGTCGCTGTCCAGTTCCCAGCTGCCGCGGCGGCCGCCGCGCTGGTACTGGCTGAAGAAGGTGGGCAGGTTCTTCTCGCCCACGCGCAGGAACTCGACGTCCACTTCCGGCACGTTGACCGACACCACCGGCAGGCCGCGGCTCTCGCGCGCCGGCAGCACGCTGCCCTGCGAGGCGAAACCAGCGGCCGGCTTCAACTCGCCGGTGAACACCTGCTGGCGCACTTCCCGGCCCAGGCGGCTGCCGTCGGCGGCGAGCAGGTCGGCCGACACGATCAGGGTGTAGTCCTTGGCCGCCTCGACGTAAGGGTAGCGCAGGGTCTTGCCGTCGTCGGACAGCGACCAGCTGCTGTCCTCGGTGCCGACCTTTTCCTCGAAGCGCAGCAGTTTGTCGAAATCCTGGGTGCCGACCAGCGGCTGCGAGAACTCCACCGCCAGCGACAGGCCGTCGCCGCCCTTCTGGTCGGGCCATACGCGCACCAGCGCGAAGCCCTTGACCTCCTCACGCTTGGCCTGGATCGCCTCGCCGCTGGCGCCGGGCAGCTGCCCGGTCTCGTTGCGCTTGCAGCCGGCGAACATGGCCAGCGCCACCAGCGCCACCGCGGCCCACCGCATGTGCTTCCACTTCCTGTTGCCCATGGCGTTCTCCTGCAGACGCGGCGAGTATAGCCGCCGCCGGCGCACGCCCCCGTGTGCGCGCCGGCACGCCATGCGGGGCGTGCCGGCAGCACGGCGCCGGGTCAGAACGCGTCGCCCGGCACCCGCACCGCGCCTTCCATCAGCACCCGCGCCGAGCGCGACATCACCGCCTTGGTCACCGTCCACTGGCCGTCGACCTGGGCCACCGCGGCGCCCACCCGCAGCGTGCCGGAAGGATGGCCGAAGCGCACCGCCTCGCGCTGCCCGCCGCCGGCGGCCAGGTTCACCAGCGTGCCGGGCACGGCCGCGGCGGTGGCGATGGCGACCGAGGCGGTGCCCATCATGGCGTGGTGCAGCTTGCCCATCGACATGGCGCGCACGTTGAGGTCGATGTCGGCGGCGGCGATGCGCTTGCCGCTGGAGGCGACGTAGTCCTTGGCCGGCGCCACGAAGGCGACCTTGGGCGTGTGCTGGCGCGTGGCCGCCTCTTCCGGCGTCCTGATCAGGCCCATGCGCAGCGCGCCGGCCACGCGGATGGCCTCGAGCCGGGCCAGCGCCGCCCTGTCGTCGTTGATCGCCGGCTGCAGCTCGGTGCCGTCGTAGCCGATGGCGGCCGCGTCGACGAACACGGTGGGGATGCCGGCGGTGATCATCGTCGCCTTGAGTGTGCCGACGCCGGGCACCTCCAGATCGTCCACGAGATTGCCAGTGGGGAACATGGAACCGCCCTCGCCTTCGTCGTCGGAGGGATCGATGAACTCCAGCACGATCTCCGCCGCCGGGAAGGTGACCCCGTCCAGTTCGAAATCGCCGGTTTCCTGCACCTGCCCGTCGCTGACCGGCACATGCACCACGATGGTCTTGCCGATGTTGGCCTGCCACACCCGCACCGCCACCGTGCCGTCGTGCGGGATGCGCGCGGCCGGGACGAAGCCGTTGGCGATGGCGAACGGCCCGACCGCGGTGCTGAGGTTGCCGCAGTTGCCCGACCAGTCGACGAAGGCGCTGTCGATGGAAACCTGGCCGTAGAGGTAGTCGACATCGTGATCCGGCACCGAGGCCGGGGCGATGATCACGCACTTGCTGGTGCTCGACGTCGCCCCGCCCATGCCGTCGGTGTGCTTGCCGTACGGGTCGGGCGAGCCGATCACGCGCATCAGCAGCGCGTCGCGCGCCGGGCCGGGGACGCGCGCCGCTTCCGGCAAGTCCTTTAGGCGGAAGAACACGCCCTTGCTGGTGCCGCCACGCATGTAGGTGGCCGGGATGCGGATCTGCGGGGGAGTCTTCGTGCTCATGTCATTTCCAATGATCGGGGCCCAGGAAGGGGATGGAAACCAGGAATACCGGGATCGCAGCCACCCCGACCACGCCCCCCACCGCCTGCAGCGGGTTGAACAGTGGCGCCGCGGCGCGGTTCACTTCCAGCCGCGCCTCGATGGGCGTGGGCAGCCGGCTTTTTTCGATCAGCGCGTGCGTGTCGGGCAGGCGCACCCAGACGCCGTCGCCCTCGAACAGCACGCTGTAGTACTGGCCGCCGCCGGAAGGCAGGCCGCAGGCGGGGTCGGCAGCCTTCAGGTAGCGGTCCGGCACGCGGGCCGGATCGTCCAGCGCCGCCACGTCCAGCCGCTGCAGGCCGAAGTGCGCGGCCTGTTCCGGCGTCACCCGGTCGGCGTGCAGCAGCATGCCGTAGGTGCCGCGCACCATTTCGGCCGGGGCATTGCCCTTGACGTCGAGGCGGTAGTTCAGGCGCGCGCACGCCACCGCGTCCTTCAGCGGGCTGTCCATCAGCTCGCGGTAGGCGCGGAACGGCGCGGCGTCGAACACCGCGGTGCGCAGGGTACCCAGCAGGTACAGCCTGCCGTCGGTGGACACGAAGGCGCCATCGACGCGCTCGGTGCCGACATGGTGCTCCGGCACGCTCATGCAGCCGGACAGAGACAGCAGCAGGCTGGCGAGGGCGAGGCCGGTGACGCGGGGTGCTTTTCCTTGTTTCATTTCTTCTCCGGCGCCGCAGGCCGCGGTGCCCTGTGATTGTTGTCCTGATGCATGGCAACCGTCGCCAAGCGTCACGATGGCTGCGCCATCCGCCGCCGGCGCTCGCCGGCCTGCGCCCCATGCTGCCACCGGAACAGCCACAGGATCGCCAGCTTGGTGCTGCCGCTGACCACCGCCAGCAACAGCAGCGGCCAACCCAGGCGCAGGCCCATGGCGAAGGCGAAGACCCCCGTGGACAGGTCCATCAGCAGGATCAGCTGGCTCATCCGCAGCGACACCGCGCCGGTGTGGCCACTGCGCAGGATCAACAGGATCTGGTGCGCATAGCCCTGCGCCAGCAGCGCGGTGATGGCCACGATCATCGTGCTGGCGAGCACCCTGCCCTCGTCGGCGTGCTGACCACCGCGGACCAGTCCGGCCAGGGCGCAGGCGAACGCCGCCAGCGCCAGCAGCAGGCTGGCCAGCGATGCGCGGCTGCGCCGGTCGCGCCAGATCTCGGCCAGGATCAGCAGTACCAGCACCGAGGCCAGCAGCCGCGGCCAGACGATGAAGTGGTTGAACGGGGCGATGCTGTAGCCGTAGACGAAGAAGGACAGGTAGGCCAGGAAACTGACCGTGAACTGGTTGAGCGACAGCACCGCGGTGGCGCTGTCGCTGGCATCCGCGCGCTGCCGGCGGCGCTGGACCAGGCGCAGCTGCGCCGCCACGCCGGCCAGGCTGAGCAGGATGAAGGCGGTGTTCACCGTCCCGGCGATGTTGAAGAACAGGCTTCCGGTCATGGCGTCGTACGGCGGGTCCAGCGGCGGGTGTCCAGCGTGCCGCCCGCGCAGGCACGCGGGCGGCGTCCGCTCATGGCAGCCGGCCTCAGGCCACCCTGCTGCCTTCCAGGAAGTCCTGCGCGAAGCGCTGCAGCACGCCGCCGGCCTCGTAGATGGCCACTTCCTCGTCCGAATCCAGGCGGCAGGTCACCGGCACTTCCAGCGTGCTGCCGTCCTTGCGATGGATCAGCAGGGTCAGGTTGGCGCCGGGTCTGCGCGCACCGATGACGTCGAAGGTCTCGGTGCCGTCGATGCCCAGGGTGTTGCGGTCGGTGCCCGGCTTGAACTCCAGCGGCAGCACGCCCATGCCGATCAGGTTGGTGCGGTGGATGCGCTCGAAGCCCTCGGCGACGATGGCTTCCACGCCCGCCAGGCGCACGCCCTTGGCCGCCCAGTCGCGCGAACTGCCCTGACCGTAGTCGGCGCCGGCGATGATGATCAGCGGCTGCTTGCGCTCCATGTAGGTTTCGATCGCCTCCCACATGCGCATGACCTTGCCTTCCGGCTCCACCCGCGCCAGCGAGCCCTGCTTCACGCTGCCGTCGGCGTTGCGCACCATCTCGTTGTACAGCTTGGGGTTGGCGAAGGTGGCGCGCTGCGCGGTGAGGTGGTCGCCACGGTGGGTGGCGTAGGAATTGAAGTCCTCTTCCGGCAGGCCCATCTTCGCCAGGTATTCGCCGGCGGCGCTGGAGCGCAGGATGGCGTTGGACGGGGACAGGTGGTCGGTGGTGATGTTGTCCGGCAGCACCGCCAGCGGGCGCATGCCGCGCAGCGTGCGTTCGCCGGCCAGCGCGCCCTCCCAGTACGGCGGGCGGCGGATGTAGGTGCTCTGCGGCCGCCAGTCGTACAGCGGGCTGACCTTGCCGCCATGCTCGACGCGCACGTTGAACATCGGGTTGTAGACGCTACGGAACTGCTCCGGCTTGACCGCCGCCTTCACCACCGCGTCGATCTCGGCATCGGACGGCCAGATGTCCTTCAGGCGCACTTCGTTGCCGTCGGCGTCCACGCCCAGCACGTCCTTCTCGATGTCGAAGCGCACGGTACCGGCGATGGCATAGGCGATGACCAGCGGCGGCGAGGCCAGGAACGCCTGCTTGGCGAACGGGTGGATGCGGCCGTCGAAGTTGCGGTTGCCCGACAGCACGGCGGTGGCGTACAGGTCGCGGTCGATGATTTCCTGCTGGATGGCCGGGTCCAGCGCGCCGCTCATGCCGTTGCAGGTGGTGCAGGCGAAGGCGACGATGCCGAAGCCCAGCTTCTCCAGCTCCGGCAGCAGGCCGGCCTCTTCCAGGTACAGCTGCACGGCCTTGGAGCCGGGCGCCAGCGACGATTTCACCCACGGCTTGCGCAGCAGGCCGCGCGCGTTGGCGTTGCGCGCCAGCAGGCCGGCGGCGATCACGTTGCGCGGGTTGGAGGTGTTGGTGCAGCTGGTGATGGCGGCGATGATCACCGCGCCATCGGGCATCAGGCCCTGCGCCTGCTCGCCCTTGCCGCTTTCCAGCTTGGCTTCGTCGGCGATGCCGCGCTCGGCCAGCTCGGACACCGGCAGGCGCCGGTGCGGGTTGCTCGGGCCGGCCATGTTGCGCACCACGGTGGACAGGTCGAACTCCAGCACGCGCTCGTACTGCGCGGTGGCCAGCGCGTCGGCCCACAGGCCGGCGGTCTTCGCATAGTTCTCCACCAGCGCCACCTGTGTTTCCTCGCGCCCGGTCAGGCGCAGGTAGTCCAGGGTCTGCTGGTCGATATGGAACATCGCCGCGGTCGCGCCGTATTCCGGGCACATGTTGGAGATGGTGGCGCGGTCGCCGATGGTCAGCGCCGCGGCGCCCTCGCCGAAGAATTCAAGATACGCACCGACCACGCGCTCTTTGCGCAGGAACTCGGTCAGCGCCAGCACCACGTCGGTGGCGGTGATGCCCGGCTGCGGCCGGCCGCTGAGCCGGACGCCGACGATGTCGGGCAGGCGCATCCACGAGGCGCGGCCCAGCATCACGTTCTCCGCTTCCAGCCCGCCGACGCCGATGGCGATGACGCCCAGCGCATCAACGTGCGGCGTATGCGAGTCGGTGCCGACGCAGGTATCCGGGAAGGCGACGCCGTCCTGTACGTAGATCACCGGCGACATCTTCTCCAGGTTGATCTGGTGCATGATGCCGTTGCCCGGCGGAATCACGTCCACGTTCTCGAAGGCCCGTTTGGTCCAGTCGATGAAGTGGAAGCGGTCCTCGTTGCGGCGGTCCTCGATGGCGCGGTTCTTCTCGAACGCCTGCGGGTCGTAGCCGCCGCACTCCACCGCCAGCGAGTGGTCCACGATCAGCTGCACCGGCACCACCGGGTTCACCTTGGCCGGGTCGCCGCCCTTTTCGGCGATGGCGTCGCGCAGGCCGGCCAGGTCCACCAGGGCGGTCTGGCCGAGGATGTCGTGGCACACCACGCGCGCCGGGAACCACGGGAAATCCAGATCGCGGCGGCGCTCGATCAGCTGTTTCAGCGAATCGGTGAGCGTGGCCGGATCGCAGCGGCGCACCAGGTTCTCGGCCAGCACGCGCGAGGTGTACGGCAGGGTGGCGTAGGCGCCGGGGACGATGGCGTCGACCGCTTCGCGGGCGTCGAAATAGTCCAGCGCGGTGCCGGGGAGAGGTTTGCGGTGCTGGCTGTTCATGGCTGGCTCGGAAAACTGGGAATTGGAGACGGAGCGGTGACCCGCTTTTGCTTCTTCCTGCGGGAGACAGTCCGGCAGGATTGCCGGACTGCACGGCGAAGCCGCCCGAAGGGTGAGGCACAGGGATGTGCCGAATGCAGGTACCCGAAGGGCGGATGAGGGTGCGGGCGAAGCTTCGTGCAATCGAACATCGCGGGGGCTTCGCACCCTACCCTCACTCCAACCCCCGCTCCGCGCCCCGGCCCTTGCGCTGGCGCAAGGGCATTCGTGGGGCAGCGAACCGAGGGTTCGCAAACTGCCCCCCTCACCCCATGGGGAGAGGGGCTCGAAAGCGCATCAGGCGCGCTTGTCGAGCGGCACGAAGGCCTGGTCTTCCGGACCGGTGTAGTTGGCGCTGGGGCGGATGATCTTGCCGTCGATGCGCTGCTCGATGATGTGCGCGCTCCAGCCGGCGGTGCGGGCGATCACGAACAGGGGAGTGAACATGGCGGTCGGCACGCCCATCATGTGGTAGCTGACGGCGCTGAACCAGTCCAGGTTCGGGAACATCTTCTTGATGTCCCACATCACCGACTCCAGGCGCTCGGCGATGTCGTACATCTTCATGTTCTGCTGTTCGGCCGACAGCTCGCGCGCCACTTCCTTGATCACCTTGTTGCGCGGATCGGACACGGTGTAGACCGGGTGGCCGAAGCCGATGACCACTTCCTTGCGCTCCACCCGCGCCTTGATGTCGGCCTCGGCCTCGTCCGGCGTCTCGTAGCGCTTCTGCACGTCGAAGGCGACTTCATTGGCGCCGCCGTGCTTGGGCCCGCGCAGCGCGCCGATGCCGCCGGTGATGGCGCTGTACATGTCGCTGCCGGTGCCGGCGATGACGCGGCAGGCGAAGGTGGAGGCGTTGAATTCATGCTCGGCGTACAGGATCAGCGAGGTGTGCATCGCCTTGACCCACGATTCGCGCGGCTGCTCGCCATGCAGCAGGTGCAGGAAGTGGCCGCCGATGGAGTCGTCGTCGGTCTCCACGTCGATGACGCGGCCGTTGTGGCTCCAGTGGTACCAGTACAGCAGCATCGAGCCGAGGCAGGCCATCAGCTTGTCGGCGATGTCGCGCGCGCCCGGGTGGTTGTGGTCGTCCTTCTCCGGCGACACGCAGCCCAGCACCGACACGCCGGTGCGCATCACGTCCATCGGGTGCGCCGACGGCGGCAGTTCCTCCAGCGCGGCCTTGACCGCGGCCGGGATGCCGCGCAGCGACTTCAGCTTGGCCTTGTAGGCGCGCAGTTCGGCTTTGTTGGGCAGCTTGCCGTGCACCAGCAGGTGGGCGATTTCCTCGAACTCGCTGGTGTTGGCCAGGTCCAGGATGTCGTAGCCGCGGTAGTGCAGGTCGTTGCCGCTGCGGCCGACGGTGCACAGCGCGGTATTGCCGGCGGCGGTGCCGGACAGGGCGACGGACTTCTTGGGCTTGAAGCCGGGCGTGGCGGTGGTCTGTTCTGACATGGCTCTCTCCTCCGTGGGAAGGTTACGGTTGTTTCTGCATGCCGCCGGGCGCCGCGGTGGCGCATTCCAGCAGTCGCTGCAGCATTTCGATCTGGCGGTTCTGCTGTTCGACCAGCAGCGCCCATTCGTGGGAACGGAGTACGTCCAGCTTCTCGTGGATCTGCAGCACTTCCAGTTCCGATTTCACGTTGACCTGGTAGTCGTTCTCGGCATGCTTGCGGTCCACCGCCGCCTGCCGGTTCTGGCTCATCATGATGATCGGCGCCTGCACCGCGGCCAGGCACGACAGCACCAGGTTGAGCAGGATGTAGGGATAGGGATCGAACGCCCTGGCCAGCAGGAAGCTGTTGGCCACCATCCACACCACCAGCACCACGCCGAAACACACGATGAAGTTCCAGCTGCCGCCGATCGCGGCGACGCGGTCGGCGATGCGCTCGCCCGTGGTGCGCGCCTCGTGGCATTCGCGCCGTACGTTGCGCGAGACCCGGCCGCGGGAAATGAAGCGTTCGACCACCACCCGCTCCTCCGGCGTGAGCTGGTCCAGCTCGCGCTGCAGCAGGCGCCGCGCGGTGTCGCGGCGGTCGACGCGGTTGCGGTGGGAAGAGGACGTCGCCATGGCGGGAACTCAGGTGGCCGCGGGGACAGCCATCATGCGCCCTTCTGCGCGAATACCTTGTCCAGCTGCGCCTCGAAGGCGTGGTAGCCGATGCGGTCGTACAGCTCCTCGCGGGTCTGCATGGCGTCCACCACGTTGCGCTGGTGGCCGTCGCGGCGGATCGCCTCGTACACGTTCTCGGCAGCCTTGTTGGCGGCGCGGAACGCCGACAGCGGGAACAGCTGGATGGCGACGCCGGCCGAGGCCAGTTCGTCGCGGCTGAACAGCGGCGTGGCGCCGAACTCGGTGATGTTGGCCAGCACCGGCACCTTCACCGCGTCGGCGAAGCGCCTGTAGGTCGGCAGGTCGTAGGCGGCCTCGGCGAAGATGCCGTCGGCGCCGGCCTCGACGCAGGCGATGGCGCGCTCGATGGCCGCGTCCACGCCTTCCATCTGGATGGCGTCGGTCCGGGCGATCAGGAAGAACTCCGGGTCGGTCTTGGCATCGGCCGCGGCCTTCACCCGGTCCACCATTTCGCCCTGCGACACGATCTCCTTGCCCGGGCGATGGCCGCAGCGCTTGGCGCCGACCTGGTCCTCGATGTGGCAGGCGGCGGCGCCGGCCTTGATCAGCGACTTCACCGTGCGCGCGATGTTGAACGCGCTCGGGCCGAAGCCGGTGTCGATGTCCACCATCAGCGGCAGGTCGCACACGTCGGTGATGCGGCGCACGTCGATCAGCACGTCTTCCAGGGTGTTGATGCCCAGGTCCGGCAGGCCCAGCGAGCCGGCCGCGACGCCGCCGCCGGACAGGTAGATGGCCTTGTAGCCGGCGCGCTTGGCCAGCAGCGCGTGGTTGGCGTTGATCGCGCCGATCACCTGCAGGGGCTGCTCGGCGGCCAGGGCGGCGCGGAACGCGGCGCCGGCGGAGGAAACGGACATGGCGGGACTCCTGGTCTGGCGGCGGCGATGGCGCCGTTCCGCGATGGCGCACAATCTGGCACCATCCGAATCATTGATCAATCTTGATTCAACCAATCAACATATTGAATGCCATGGCCGAACCCAGCGAACCAGAACTGATTCCCGCCAGCGACGCCTGCGCCCTGCTCGGCATCAGCCCGGCCACGCTCTATGCCTATGTCAGCCGCGGCCAGCTCAGTTCGCGGCCCGGGCCGGACCCGCGCAGCCGCGTCTACCTGCGCGCCGAGGTGGAACGGCTGGCGCAGCGCAAACGCGCCGGCCGCGGCGCCGCGCGCGGGGCGGCGCAGAGCCTGGACCGCGGCCTGCCGGTGCTGGAAACGCGGATCTCGCTGATCCGCCCGGATGCGCCCTATTACCGCGGCCGCTCGGCGGTAGCGGCGGCACGCGCCGGCGCCACGCTGGAGGACATCGCGCGGCTGCTGTGGGAATGCGAGGACCAGGACCCGTTCGCCGCGGCGCCGCCGGCGGCCTGGCCGGAACGCGTGGCGGCGCTGGCGCTGGATACCGCGCTGCCGCCGCTGGAACGCACCATGGCCTGCATCCCGCTGCTGGCGCTGGAGCAGCGGCAATCGCTCAACGCCGCCGCGCCGGTGCGGCGCGAGGTGGCGGCGATGCTGCTGCGGCAGAACGCGGCCCTGCTGGTCGGCACCCAGCCCGACGCGCGGCCGGTGCACCGCCTGCTCGCCGACGCATGGCAGCCGGGCGATGCCGGCTTCGCCGAACTGGTGCGCTCGGCGCTGGTGCTGTGCGCCGACCACGAACTGAATGTGTCCGCGTTCGCCGCGCGCGTGGTCGCCTCCACCGGCGCGCACCTGCACGCCACCGTCAGCGCCGGCCTGGCCGCGCTGTCCGGCCCGCGCCACGGCGGCGCCACCGCGCGCGCGCATGCGCTGCTGCTCGACGCCGAGGCCAGCGGCGCGCCGGCCGCCTTCATCGCCGAACGCTGGCGCCGCGGCGACGAACTGCCCGGCTTCAACCACCTGCTCTACCCCGACGGCGACCCGCGCGGCACCGAAATGCTGCGCCAGCTGCGTGGGCTGTGCGGTGACCAGCCGCGCATGCGCCACGTCGAAACGGTACTGGCCGCCACCGCCGAGCACAGCGGCCAGCATCCGAACATCGACGGCCTGCTCGCGGCGATCTGCTATGTGCACGGCCTGCCCGGCGCGCACGCGCTGGTGATGTTCGCCGCCGCGCGCCTGACCGGCTGGCTGGCGCACGCGCTGGAACAGCAGGCGCTGGGCACGCTGATCCGCCCGCGCGCGCGTTACACGGGGCTGGCGCCCGGACGGTGATGCCCGCGGCGAGGCATGCATCCGGCTCATGCCTGCCGCAGGGATTTCGCGTTGGTCGCCACGCGCCGGCCTACCTATGCTGCTGCCTGCAACCAACAGGCAGATGACCGCGATGCGCCAACACGCCCTACCGCCGTACCACCTTGCCGCAGCCGCCCTGGGACTCGCCCTGCTGGCCGGCTGCCAACCCGCGCCGCAGGGCACGTCCGCGACAGCGGCCATCGCCGCAACCACCGCAACTCCCGGCATGACCGCAGGCCCGGATGTTCCCGCCTGCCCCGCCAGCGACAACGCGATGGAGGGCTGGAACGACCGCGCGCCGCCACGGCGCATCTTCGGCAACACCTGGTACGTGGGCACCTGCGGCCTGACCGCGCTGCTGGTCACCTCTGACGACGGCCACGTCCTCATCGATGGCGCCACCGAGGCGGCCGGTCCGCTGATCGAAGCGAACATCCGCGCGCTCGGTTTCGAGCCGAAGGACGTGAAGTACCTGCTGAACTCGCACGAGCACCATGACCACGCGGCGGGCCTGGCCTACCTGCAGCGCGCGACCGGCGCGCCGCTGCTGGCGCGGGCGCCGGCCGTCAACACGCTGCACACCGGCGTGAGCGACCGCAGCGATCCGCAGCAGCTGGAATTCAAGCAGGGCTTTCCCGCCGTGCCGGTGGTGCAAACCATCAACGATGGCGACGCTGTGCGGGTCGGTGCGCTGGCGCTCACCGCCCATGCCACGCCCGGCCACACCCCCGGCGGCACCAGCTGGACCTGGCGTTCCTGCGAGGGCACGCGCTGCCTGGACATGGCCTACACCGACAGCGTGAGCGCACTGTCGGACAGCCAGTACCGCTACAGCGACCATCCGGCGACGGTGGCCGCCTTCCGCCGCGGCCTGGACACGCTGGCCGCCCTGCCCTGCGACATCCACATCACCCCGCACCCGCTGGCCAGCGACCTGTTCGCGCGCCTGCAGGGCGCGGACGACAAACCCCTGGTCGACGCCGGGGCGTGCAGGCGCTACGCCCAGAGCGGGCGCGCCAATCTGGAGAAAAGGCTGGGCGATGAAGCCAGCGGCCTGAAACCGTGAGGCCGGACCCGCTGCTTGACGACGGCACGCCGGGAGCCTGCGCCGCCTGGTGCTCCATCGGTAAAGCCCTTGCGAGGCAAGCCCCGCACCTGCGCGTGATGCTGCGTCCAGCGCTGGACGATGGCCGCGATGGCCTGCACGTCGTCGGTCAGCGCCTCCCTGCTTGGTATCGGCAAGAAGACCGCCCGCGACAGAGGTTGCCCCGCCGGGTGCTCCATCGGTAAAGCCCGTGCGGGGCAAGCCCCGCAACTACGCGTGACGCTGCGCCCAGCGCTGGATGATGGCCGCGATGGCCTGCACGCCATCGGTCAGCGCCGCCGGCCCCGGCTGCAGGATCAGCGGCGACTTGATCTCGTGCAGTTCGCCGTCGCGCACCGCCCGTATCGCGTCCCAGCCCGGCCGCGCGGCCACGCGTTCGGGGCGGAACTTCTTGCCGCACCACGAGCCGATGATGATGTCCGGGTCGCGCGCGATCACCGGCCCGCCATCGGCGAGGATGCGCGCCCTGGCCAGCGGTTCGCGCGACAGCTCGGGGAACACGTCGATGCCGCCGGCGATCTCCACCAGCTCGGCGCCCCACTGGATGCCGGTGATGATCGGCTCGTCCCACTCCTCCACGTACACGCGCGGCCGCCGCGGCAGGCGCGCGGCCTGCGCGGCGATGGCGTCCAGCCCGCGCTGCAGCTCATCGGCATAGGCGTCGGCGCGTGCGGCCACGCCGACCAGCGCGCCGAGCCGGCGGATGTAGTCGAGGATGCCGGCGACGCTGCGGTGGTTGGCGATCCACACCTCCACGCCGCGCCGGATCAGTTCGGCGGCGATGTCGGCCTGGATGTCGGAAAAGCCGATCGCCAGGTCGGGCCGCAGCTTGAGGATTTCCTCCACCTTGGCGCTGGTGAAGGCGCTGACCTTGGGCTTGTCGCGGCGCGCCTGCGGCGGGCGCACGGTGAACCCGCTGATGCCGACGATGCGGTCCTGCTCGCCCAGCGCGTACAGGGTCTCGGTCGGCTCCTCGGTGAGACAGACGATGCGGCGCGGTCCATTCATGGCGCGGCGAACTCCACCGCATCGACGAACACCGCCGGGCTGTTCCACGGATGGTGCGGGGCGATGCCCTCGTCGAGCAGGCGTTGCAGCCGTTCGCGGTCGCCGGGCACGCCACGCGGGAGGCAGAACTCCAGTCGCACCGTGGGTTCGCTCACCCGTTCGCCGGCAGCGCCCACGGCGCTGGCGGTGCCGGGCAGCACGCGGAACTGCTCCCGTCCCGGCGCCGATTCCCACATGCCGTCCGCGTAGCCGCCAGCCGCCAGGTCATTCACCGCCAGGATGCCGCGCTTGAGCGCCTCCAGCTGCGCCGGCGGCACGAACACGGTGATGCGGTAGACCGGATGCAGGCGCAGCGTGCTCACGGGTACAGCAGCCGCTTGCTCCAGGTACCGGCCGCGTCGGCCTCGTAGCACCAGCGCTCGTGCAGGCGGAAGGTCGCCCCGTACCAGAACTCGATGCGCTGCGGCACCACGCGGATGCCGCTCCAGCCGTCCGGGCGCGGCACGTCGCGGCCCTCGAAGCGCGCCTCGAAATTGCGCAGGCGTTCCTCGAACTCCTCGCGCGAGCCCAGCGTCTGCGACTGCATCGATGCCCAGGCGCCGATCTGGCTCATGCGCGGGCGCGAGGCGAAATAGGCGTCGGCCTCGGCCGCGGACACCAGCTGCGCGTCGCCGTCGACCCGCACCTGGATGCCGGCCCCGCGCAGGCTGCGCCACAGCAGCAGCAGCGCGGCCTGGCGGTTGGCATGCAGTTCGCGGCCCTTGCGGCTGTCCAGGTGGGTGTAGAACACGAAGCCACGCTCGTCGAAAGCCTTGAGCAGCACGGTGCGCGCCGAGGGCCGGCCATCGACGTCGGCGGTGGCCACGGTCATCGCGCTGGGCTCGATTTCATTGCTGGCCTTGGCCTCCTCGAACAACTCGGCGAAGGTCGAAAGCGCTTCTGCGTACAGATCGGTCATGGCTCCACTTCGGACAGCACGGGTTTGGGCTATTGTGGCGCCATGTCGTCCGTTCCGCACCGCTTCTCCGCACGCCGCTTCCCGCAGGCGCTCGCCGCGCAGGCACTGGACGAAGCGCTCGCCACCGGCCAGCCCGTGCCGGTCCTTGCGATCAGCGGCCTGCAGGGCAGCGGCAAGTCCACGCTCGCCGCGCAGGTGGTGGAACTGGCGCGCACGCGCGGCCTGCGCGCGGCGGCGCTGTCGATCGACGATGTCTACCTGACCCGCGCCCAGCGTCAGCGCCTGGCCGACCGCGTGCATCCGCTGCTCGCCACGCGCGGCCCGCCGGGCACGCACGATCTGCCGTTGGCGATGGCAACGCTGGACGCCGTGCGCGCCGGGCAGGCGTTCGCGCTGCCGCGCTTCGACAAACTCGCCGACGAACGCGTGCCCGAAGCGCAGTGGGAACGCATCGACGGCCTCGACCTGCTGGTGTTCGAGGGCTGGTTCCTGGGCACACCAGCCGAAGCCGGCGACGCCCTGCGCGAACCGCTGAACGCGCTGGAGCGCGACGCCGACCCGCAGGGCATCTGGCGGCGCTGGTGCAACCAGGCGCTGGCCGACGACTACCCCGCGCTGTGGCAACGCTGCGACCGGCTGTGGTTCCTGCAACCGCCGGGTTTCTCGGTGGTGCCGCACTGGCGCTGGCAGCAGGAGCAGGCGCTGCAGCAGGCCGCGCCGGGGCGTACCGGCATGAACCGCGCGCAGGTCGAGCGCTTCGTGCAGTTCTACGAACGGGTCAGCCGGCAGGCGCTGCGCCGCCTGCCGGACATCGCCGACCGCACCATCGCGCTGGATGCGCAGCGCCGGGTGCCGGCGTAGGTGCGGGGCCCGCCCCGCACACGCCATGCAGGAAAACCGCGCGGGGTTTTCCCCGCGCCTACTCGACCAGGAAGGTCACCCGCAGGTTGACCCGCCATTCGGTGATGTTGCCGTCGCCGTCGGTGACCACCTTGGTCTCGTTGATCCAGGCGCCCTGGATGCCCTTGACCGTCCCGGCCACCTTCTTCAGGCCGGTGCGCACCGCGTCCTCGACGCTGGCGCCGGACGACGCGCTGACTTCGATGATTTTCGCCACTGCCATGTCCGCCTCCGTTGGTTGCACCACGAACCACTCGTGGCCGGACCGAGCTTGGCTGCTACCGTGTTAAGGCACCGACACGAGGTGCTAGCATCGGCCCGCAATGAACCCCGCCCCCAACGTCATCCTGGTCGGCCCCATGGGCGCCGGCAAAACCTGCATCGGCCGCCGCCTGGCCGAGCGTTTCGGGCTGGAATTCGTCGATGCCGACCAGGCCATCGTCGATGACGTGGGCTCGGCGATCCCGGCCATCTTCGAAAACGTCGGCGAAGCCGGTTTCCGCGCGCACGAGAAACGCGTGCTGGCCAGGCTGCTGGAAACCGGCGGCCAGCTGGTCTCCACCGGCGGCGGCGCGGTGCTGGACGCGGACAACCGCTGCCAGATCCGGCAGCGCGGTTTCGTGGTCTGGCTGCGCGTGGGCGTGGCCGCGCAGCTGCAGCGCCTGCAGCGCGACAAGACCCGTCCGCTGCTGCAGCGCGAGGACCGCGAGCAGGTGCTGCACGAGATGGCCGCGCTGCGCGACCCGCTGTACGCCGAGGTCGCCGACCTGGTCATCGACACCGATCCCTATTCGCCCGCCGAGGCTACCGCGCAGCTCGTCGTGCGCCTGGCCGCGCAATGGCAGAACCCGGACTTCCCCGCATGAGCAACGCCCCCCGCACCGTCGCCGTCGGCGGCGGTTCGCCCTACCTGATCCACATCGGCCCCGGCCTGCTCGGCGACGGCGGCCTGCTGGCCGGCGCCCTGCGCGGCCGCCACGCGCTGCTGGTCAGCGACGACACCGTCGCACCGCTCTACCTGGCCGGCGTGCGCGCCGCCCTGCAGGCCGCGCGCCCAGAGCTGAAGATCGGCCAGCACGTGATTCCCGCCGGCGAAGCATCCAAGACCCTGCACCATTTCGGCGGCGCGATCGACGCGCTGGCCACGCTCGGCGCCACCCGCGACGCCTGCGTGCTCGCGCTCGGCGGCGGCGTGGTCGGCGACCTGGCCGGCTTCGCCGCGGCCTGCTGGATGCGCGGCGTGGACTGCGTGCAGCTGCCCACCACCCTGCTGTCGATGGTGGACTCCTCGGTGGGCGGCAAGACCGCGGTGGACATCGCCCAGGGCAAGAACCTGGTCGGCGCGTTCCATCCGCCGCGCGCGGTGATCGCCGACACCGCCGCGCTGCGCACCCTGCCCGCGCGCGAGCTGCGCGCCGGCCTGGCCGAGGTGATCAAGTACGGCTGCATCCGCGATCCGCTGTTCTTCCGCTGGCTGCAGGCCGAGTGCGAGGCGCTGCTGGCCGGCGACGACGCCGCGCTGGCGCAGGCCATCGCCCGCAGCTGCGAGCACAAGGCCGAGATCGTCGAACGCGATCCCCTGGAAAAGGGCGAACGCGCCCTGCTCAACCTCGGCCACACCTTCGGCCACGCCATCGAGACCGCGCAGGGTTACGGTGCGCCGGGCAACGACAACCTCAACCACGGCGAAGCGGTGGCGGTGGGCATGGTGCTGGCCGCAAGGCTGTCGGCGGCGCTGGGCATGGCCGACGCCGCCGATACCGACACCCTGCGCGACCTGCTGCGCGCCTATGGCCTGCCGGTGGCGATCCCGGCCGGGCTGGAACCCGAGGCGCTGCTGGCGCACATGCGCCTGGACAAGAAGAACATCGCCGGGCGCCTGCGCCTGGTGCTCTGGCGCGGCATCGGCAAGGCAGAAGTAGTGCCGGACGTGGACGAAGCGGCGGTGCTGGCGGTGCTGCGCGCGCACCCGTAGCTGCGCGGCTCGCCCCACACGGGGTCCGCGGCTGCAATGCCAGGCGCGGCAAGCCGCGCTCCACGGGGGATTCTCCGGCAATGACAGGCAGTGCGCGCGGCATGCATCCGCCGAGCGGATGCGCCCGGCCTGGCGCTGTGCCGGCAACGCCAGGCCGGGCGCAGCGCGCTCCATGCCGCGCGCCCGGCTACAATCGCCGCCATGCGCGTCTACCTGCAGCAGCCGCCCAGCGGCAATGAATCCCCCCGTTATGTGCAGCTTTCGCTGTTGCCGGACCTGCTCGGCGGCTGGGAACTGCTGCGCGAGACCGGCCAGACCGGCGGCCGCGCGCAGCTGCGCCGCGAGCTGTACCTGCAGCAGGACGAAGCCCGCCACGCCTTCGAGAAGGCCCGCGACGCGCAGATCAAGCGCGGTTTCCAGGTCGTGTTCGCCAGCGGCGAGCCGCACCCCTGACCGGCCCACGGCGCGCCTCGCGCCGCCCCGGCCCAACGGCCACGTTCCAAGGAGTTTTCCGTGACCAGCCCCCTCCGCAACGATCGCTTCCTGCGCGCCCTGCGCCGCGAGCCGGTGGACTGCACGCCGGTCTGGCTGATGCGCCAGGCCGGCCGCTACCTGCCGGAATACCGCGCCACCCGCGCCCGCGCCGGCAGCTTCCTGGGCATGGCCAAGCACCCGGAGGTCGCCTGCGAGGTGACGCTGCAGCCGCTGGAGCGTTTCGACCTGGACGCGGCCATCCTGTTCTCCGACATCCTCACCGTGCCCGACGCGATGGGCCTGGGCCTGTATTTCGCCGAGGGCGAGGGCCCGAAGTTCCACCACCCGGTGCGCGATGCCGCGGCCATCGCCCGGCTCGCGGTGCCGGACATGGAGACCGAGCTGGGCTACGTGATGGACGCGGTGCGGCTGATCCGCCGCGAACTGGACGGCAAGGTGCCGCTGATCGGCTTCTCCGGCAGCCCGTGGACGCTGGCCTGCTACATGGTCGAAGGCGGCGGCAGCAAGGACTACGCGCGCATCAAGGCGATGGCGCTGAACGAACCCAAGGCCCTGCACCAGCTGCTGCAGGTGGTGACCGACGCGGTCGTCGCCTACCTGGCGGCGCAGCGCGCGGCCGGCGCGCAGGCGCTGCAGGTGTTCGACACCTGGGGCGGCGTGCTGTCGCCGGCGATGTACCGCGAGTTCTCGCTGCCCTACCTGGCGCGCATCGCGCGCGAACTGGAACGCGGCGACGGCGCGCAGCGCACGCCGCTGATCCTGTTCGGCAAGGGCACCGGCCAGTACGTGGCCGAGCTGGCCGCCACCGGCGCCGAAGGCGTGGGCGTGGACTGGACCATTTCGCTGGAGGACGCCGCGCGCGCGACCGCCGGCAAGGTGGCGCTGCAGGGCAACCTCGACCCGACCACGCTGTACGGCTCGCCCGAGGCCATCGCCCGCGAAGCGGGCAAGGTGCTGGACAGCTACGCCGCCGGCAACGGCGGTTCGCGCGAGGGCCACGTCTTCAACCTCGGCCACGGCATGTCGCCGGACATGAGCCCCGAGCACGTGGCGGTGCTGGTGGACGCCGTGCACCGCCTCAGCCGCCGCTGAGCGCGCCCGGGCGCGGGCAGCGCCCGGTCCCATACCCTCGGGACGCCCCCGCGCATACGCGCCGGGGCGTGCGCGGCATCTGCACGCATGAACGGGGACAATGCCAGCTCCGCCCCGGTCACGAGAGCGCCTGATGTCCCAGCCCCCTTCCAGCACCCTGCCCGCCGGCGATCCGCACCGGCCGCTGCTGTGGCTGGTGTCGCTGGCGATCTTCATGCAGATGCTGGACTCGACCATCGTCAACACCGCGTTGCCGGCGATGGCGCGCAGCCTGGGCGAGAGCCCGCTGCAGATGCAGTCGGTGGTGTTCAGCTATGCGCTGGCGGTGGCCAGCTTCATCCCGGCCTCGGGCTGGATCGCCGACCGCGTCGGCACGCGCCGCACCTTCCTGGCGGCGATCGTGCTGTTCACCCTCGGCTCGTTGGCCTGCGCGCTGTCGCCGACGCTGCACTGGCTGGTGGCCGCGCGCGTGCTGCAGGGCATCGGCGGGGCGATGCTGCTGCCGGTGGGGCGGCTGGCGGTGATGCGTTCGGTGCCGCGCGATCAGTTCCTGGCGGCGATGAGCTTCATCGCGATCCCGGCGCTGGTCGGCCCGCTGCTGGGCCCGACGCTCGGCGGCTGGCTGGTGCAGGCCGCGTCCTGGCACTGGATCTTCCTGATCAACCTGCCGATCGGGCTGGTCGGGCTGTGCGCCGCGCTGCGCATCATGCCCGACCACTACGGCCAGGAACGGCACCACTTCGACTTGGCCGGCTACCTGATGCTGGCCTTCGGCATGGTCGCGCTGTCGCTGGCGCTGGACGGCGCTTCCGGCTTCGGCTCGGCGCACGCGCTGGTGCTGCTGCTGGCGGTGATCGGCATCGCCGCCCTGGCCGGCTACTGGCTGCACGCGGCCGGGCGCCACGACGCGCTGTTCCCGCTGACCCTGTTCCAGGTGGCCAGCTTCCGCATCGGCATCCTCGGCAACCTGTTCTCGCGCATCGGCAGCGGCGCCATGCCGCTGCTGATCCCGCTGCTGCTGCAGGTGGGCCTGGGCATGAGCCCGATGGCCGCGGGCATGATGATGATCCCGGTGGCGCTGGCCGGCATGGCCGCCAAGCGCGCCGCGGTGACCCTGGTGGAACGCTTCGGCTACCGCCGCATCCTGATGATCAATACCGTCTTCGTCGGCCTGGCGATGGCCAGCTTCATGTTCGTCACCGCGCAGCAGCCGCTGTGGCTGCGGCTGGTGCAGCTGGCGCTGTTCGGCGCGTTCAACTCGATGCAGTTCACGGTGATGAACACCGTGACCCTGCGCGACCTGGACGTGGGCCAGGCCAGCAGCGGCAACAGCCTGCTGTCGATGGTGATGATGCTGGCCACCGGCTTCGGCGCGGCCACCGCCGGCAGCCTGCTTTCCGCGTTCGGCACCCACCTCACCGGCCACGGCGCCAGCGCCGCGCTGCACGCCACCTTCGTCTGCGTCGGCGCGATCACGCTCAGCTCGACCCTGGTGTTCTGGCAGCTGCCGGAAAACCGCCCGCATCCGCGGGCGGTCGAGGAAGTGGCGGAGTAGTCAGTCCAGGCCGGGGGCCGGCCGCGCGCCCTCCGCCGCGGCTGGACGCCACGCCGCGGCGATGGCCGCGACCAGCATCTCGCCGGTCACCGGCTTGCGCAGGAAGCCGTCGAAGCCGGCCGCGCGCGCCTGCTGTTCGGCGGCGGCGTCGGAACGGGCGGTCACCGCCACCAGTGGGAAATGGTGGCCCTGGCCGCGCAGTTGGGTGGCCAGGGCGAGCCCGTCGAGCGCCGGCAGGTCCAGGTCGAGCAGGCCGATGTCGAACGACCACGCCGCCACTTCGGCCAGCGCCGCCAACCCGTGCAGCGCGTGCACGACCTGGTGGCCGCGGGCGCGCAGGAGGCCGGCGATGACGTCGGCCACGGTGGGATCGTCCTCGACCAGCAGGATGCGCAGGCTGCCTTCGGGCCCGTCGCCCGGCGCCCTCGCCTGCACGGCGGGCCCGCCGTGCAGCGGCGTCCACGGCAGCGGCAGTTCGACGATGAAACGCGCGCCCGCGCCGAGCCGGCTGTCGATGCGGATGCGGCCGCCCATCGCGCCGGCCAGTTCCTGGCAGATCGCCAGTCCCAGCCCGCTGCCGCCGTAACGCGAGGCCGTATGCGGACCCTCGGCCTGTTCGAAACGGCGGAACAGCCGCGACTGCTGCTCGGCGGTGATGCCCGGGCCGGTATCGCTGACCTCCAGGCGGATGCCGGCGCCATCCGCCAGCAGCGCCACGCCCAGCCCGACCTGGCCGTGCCCGGTGAACTTGACCGCGTTGCCGAGCAGGTTCATCAGGATCTGGCGCAGGCGCATCGCGTCGCCGGTCACGCTGACCGGCACCGGCAGGCGCGGCTCCTGCACGAACAGCAGGCCACGCTTGCGCACCACCGGCGCGATGAGTGCGGCGACCTCGTCCAGCAGCGATGCCAGCTCGAACGGCTGGCTGTCCAGCTCCAGGCGGCCGGCCTCGATGCGCGCCAGGTCGAGGGAGTCGTTCACCAGGTGCAGCAGGTGGGTGCCGGCCTGCTGGATCGAATTGGCATAGCGGCGCTGGGTGGCGTCCAGCGGCGTGTCCAGCAGCAGCTCGGTCATGCCGAGCACGCCGGTCATCGGCGTGCGCACTTCGTGCCCGAGCGTGGCCAGGAAGCGGGTCTTGGCCGAGGACGCCTGCTCGGCCAGCTCGCGCCGCTGCTCGGCCAGCTGCCATTCGCTGCGCCGCTGCAGGCGCGCGCGGTAGGCCATCACCGCGATGCCCAGCGCCAGGATCGCCGCCAGCGCGTAGGCGGCCATCGCCCAGCCGCTGCGCCACCAGGGCGGCGCTACTTCGATCCGCAGGTCGGGCGCGGCGATCCAGCCGCCACCGGGCACCGCGCCCTGGATCTGCAGGGTGTAGCTGCCCGGCGTCAGGCGCGGGAACACGCGCTCGCCGTTGGCGCCGGCGCTCACCCAGTCCGGGTCGTAGCCGGTCAGCCGGAACCGGTACAGGTTGTTGGTGGAATCGGCGAAGGCCAGCAGGCGCGCGACGACGTGCAGGTCGCGGTCGCCGTCCTTGATGCGCAACGATGGCTGCGCCGAAAGATCGAATTCCTGGTCGCCGCGGTGCACGCTGATCCGCTCGATCACCAGCGGCGGCCGCCGCGCCAGCGGCCTGACCTGGGCCGGGTCGAACAGCACCACGCCGTCGGGCGTGCCGCCGGCCACCTGGCCGCTGCGCGCCCGCACCAGGCCGCGGCGCCGGAACTCCTGCCCCGGCAGCCCGTCGTGCACGCCGTACAGGCGCACCGCGCGGCGCGCCGGATCGACCCGGATCAGGCCGCGCGCGCTGCTCGCCCAGACCACGCCATTCGCATCCACCACCAGCGCGCCGGCGGCCAGCATGGGGAATCCCTGCTCGGTGCCGATGGCGTCCTCGCGCAGCAGGCGCCCGCCGTCCCAGCGGTAACGCTCCAGCCCGCCGAGCACGGCGACCCACACCCTGCCGTCGGCGCCGGCATCGAAGGCATAGGCATGCGCCTGCGGACCGCCCGGCACCGGCGCGAAGGCGCCTGCATCGGGCTGCCACGCGGCCAAGCCGGCGGCGCCGGACAGCCACAGCCGGTCGCCGGGGCCGCACTGCATGTCCTGCAGCGCGGTCTCGGGGAATCCGCGCTGGCCCGGCGCCAGGTGCAGCGTCACGCGCCCCTCCGCGTCGCGCTGCTGGATGCCGCCGTCCTCGGAATAGATCCAGATCCGGCCGCCATCGCAGATCCGCACGATGTCGCCGTCGCCGACCATCGCCGCGTCCGTCGCGTCGTCATGCCGCCAGTGGCGTACCGCGCCGTCGCGCGGGTCGTAGCGCACCAGCGTGTCCAGGCTGCCGATCCAGACGCGCCCCTGCGCGTCCTCGGCCACCGACTGCGGCCAGTGGATGCCGTCGATGGGCTGCAGGTGGTGCTCCACCGCGCCGCTGGCCGGATCGAACCGGTCCAGCGCGCCGCGCGTGCCGACCACCCAGATGCCGCCGGAGGCGGACGCGGCCATCGCCAGCGCATACGGGTTGCGCAGCGAGGCCGGATCGTCCAGGTGCCGCGTCAGCACCGAGAACTGCCGCCAGTTCGGCGACAGGTGCCACAGCCCGGCGTTGGTGCTGGCCAACCACAGGCCGCCGTCGCGGTCCTCGTAGGCGGTGCTCCAGTTGGGTTTGACCAGCCCGCGCTCCTGCGCGCTGTACAGCGGCACGTTGCGCACCGCCGCGCCGTCGCGGCTGCGCCCCAGCCCCTGCAGCGTATCCAGCCAGTAATTGCCGTCGGCCGCGTACTGCAGCACGTTGAGCACGTCGCCGGGCGCGGCGCCGGGCCATTCCTTGCGCTCGAAGCGGCCATCGCGGTGGCGCACCACCACCCCGCCGTTGGTCGCGATCCACAGGCGCTGGCCGCCATCGACCTTCAGCCCGTTGATGCGCGGCGACGGCAGCACGCCTTCGCCCTCGCGTGCGAAACCGGTGCCGGTCCAGCGCGCCAGGCCGCCCTTGCTTCCCACCCACAGCACGCCGTCCGGGGTCACCGCCAGGTAGGCGATCGAGGCCGATGGCAGGCTGTCGCGCTGGCCGGCGACCGGCATGAAGCGCTGGATCGTGCCGTCGGCGGCCAACCGGTGCAGGCCGGCGGTCGGGGTACCGAACCAGACGCTGCCATCCGGCGTGGAGGCCACGCTCCACACCGTGTTGCTGCCGATCTGCGGATAGGTCGCGCGGTCGAAGAAACGGAAACTGCGGCGGTCGGCCGACAGCATGCCCAGGCCGGCGTTCTGCGTGCCGAACCACAACCGGTTGCCGGCATCCACGTGCAGGCTCCAGATCAGGTTGTCGCGCAGCCCGTCCTCGGCCCGCCAGATGCGGTAGTTGCGCCCGTCGAAACGCGCCAGGCCGTCGTGGCTGGCCAGCCACAGGTAGCCGAGCCGGTCTTCGGCGAAGGCGTTGATGTTGGCCGAGGGCAGGCCGTCGGCCACGCCCAGCCGGCGCGGCTGCGGGGTGATCGGCACCTCGGCGGCGGCCTGCACCACCGGGCCGGACAGCAGCGACAGGCACAGCAGCCACGACCGCCACCCGTTCACCGCATGCCGCACCGGCGCCGGGAACCAACGTCGCCGCACGGCGGGAGCACGCGCGGTCCCGGCCGCGCAGGCCGGCGCGCATGCGTTCGTTTCAAGCCTGTCCCCGTCGTCCATCCATCGCCCGCTGCTGTCCCTATCCCGGGGGAAAATACCATCCGGCGCGGGCGCGATCGTCCGGCAGCCGTGCGGCGACAGGCGCCATGCGTGCGCGACCGCGGCCGCGCCAAGCCGCGGGAAGTCGCCACGAACGGTGTTCGACATCGCTTGCCAGTGGCCGACGGCGTTCCCACCATGAAGGGCCGGAACCAAAACGGCCGGGGGCGGTCTTTGGACATCGTTCGCCCATGGCGTGCATGGGTTCCCGCCCGGGATGGCGGGGACAAGAAACCGCCTGGAGCGGTTTTTGACATCGCCTGTCGATGGCCCGAAGGGTTCCCGCCAGGGATGGCGGGAACAATCCATTGCACGGCACGGCAACAATCCCTGCCGGGCATGTGCCTAGAATCCCCCATCTTTCCGGAGCCGGACCCTTGCCTCGTTTCCTCGCCCTGCTGTTCGCCTGCCTGTTGCCGCTGTCGGCGTCCGCCGCCGACCGCTACCGGCTGGACCCGGTGCATACGCGGGTGCTGTTCGCGGTCGAGCACGCCGGGTTCTCGCAGGCGCTGGGCACGGTGTCCGGCAGCGAAGGCGTGCTGGAGTTCGACCCCGACGACTGGGGCGGCGCCCACCTGGACGTGGTCGTCCCGATCGCCCGGCTCGACCTGGGCGATGGCAAATGGAACCAGGCCACGCTGGCGCGCAACCTGCTCGACGGCGAGCGCCACCCGCAGGCGCGCTTCGTCTCCACCCGCGTCGAACCGCTGGAGGCCGGCCATGCCCGCGTGCACGGTCTGCTGACCCTGCGCGGCGTCAGCCGCGAGGTGGCGCTCGACGTCCGCCTCAACGCGCTCAGGCGCCACCCGCTGCCGCCGTTCCGCCGCACCGCCGGCTTCTCCGCCACCGCCACGCTGCAGCGCTCGGACTTCGGCATCACCGCATGGCCCTCGGTGATCGGCGACCGCGTCGAGCTGCGCATCGAGGCCGAGGCGGTACGCGACGACAACGCCCAGGCGCCAGAGGCCGGCGACGACACCGGCGCGCCCGATACCGACAATGACGCCGAAGCCGCGGCCGACGCCGCCCTCGATCCTTCCCCGCAACCGGAACACCATCCATGAGCCTGAAGAACACGCCCGACCGCTGGGGCGGCGTCAGCCAGACCCTGCACTGGCTGATCGCCCTGCTGATCCTCGCCCTGGGCATCGTCGGACTGACCATGGGCGAACTGCCGAAGACGCCGAAGTATTTCTGGGTCTACACCGCGCACAAATCGCTGGGCATCAGCGTGCTGGCGCTGGTGGCCCTGCGCCTGGCGTGGCGGCTCTACGCCGGCGCGCCGCGGCCGGTGCCCGGCACCCCGGGCTGGCAGGAGCGCATCGCCTCGGCCACCCACTGGCTGCTGTACGCGCTGATGTTCGCCATCCCGCTGTCGGGCTGGCTGTACGACTCGGCCAGCGGGCTGCGCCCGTTCAAGCTGTTCGGCCTGGTCGAGATGCCCAAGCTCGTCGCCCCCAGCGAACAATCCGCACAGCTCTCGCACGCCATCCACGAATGGGGCTTCTGGCTGCTGATCCTGGTGGTGCTGGCCCACGCCGGCGCCGCCTTCTACCACCACCTCCACCAGCGCGACGCCACGCTCGCCCGCATGCTGCCGCGGGGCTGGCTCGATACCCCACAGAAGGAATCCGCATGAACATCAAGCTCACCACCCCGTCCGCGGTCGCGGCCGCCCTGGCTGGCATGCTGGCCGCGGCCCCGGCCATGGCCGCGGACTACGAACAGGCGCCCGGCTCGATCCTGGTCTTCGCCACCAAGTACGACGGCGAAGTGTTCACCGGCACTTTCCCCGGTTTCCAGACGCAGCTGAGCTTCGACCCGGCCAACCCGGCCGCCGGCAAGCTCGACGTCACCATCCCGCTGGCCGGCGCGCGCAGCGGCAACAGCGACCGCGACTCCACCCTGCAGGGCAAGGATTTCTTCAACGTCGCCCAGTTCGCGCAGGCGCGCTACACCGCCAGCGGCTTCCGCGCCCTGGGCGAGAACCGTTACGCGGCCGACGGCACGCTGCAGCTGCGCGGCGTCAGCAAGCCGGTCACCCTCACCTTCACCTGGACGCCCGGCGCGCAGCCGGTGCTGACCGGCAAGGCGACGGTGAAGCGCCTGGACTTCGGCGTCGGCGGCGGCGACTGGGCCGACACCAGGACCATTCCCGACGACACCGCGATCAGCACCAAGGTCGTGCTGCGCGCGAAGTAAGTCCTTCCGCCCCCGGCGCGACGATCAGCCGGGGGCGACGGCCGGGATATCGAAACAGCCGCGCCGGCCGGCGGCATCGGTCAGGCAGCCGCGGTGCCGCCGGTCCTGCGTCCCGCCGGGACGCACCGCCAGGCCGAACACGCCGCCGTCGCGCATCAGCAGCACCGCCTCCCACACCGTGTCCGGGCCGCCAGCCTGCAGTGGCCGATGCTCTTCTTCCCGCGCGGCCTGCAACGGCATGCCCGCCGCGTCGCGCAGCATGCGCCGCAGGTTGCGCATGTCCAGCGCGGCCGGCGCGCTGGTGACCGCCTTCAGCAGGACCAGGCGCTCGATGTCTTCCACCGCCACCACCTGCGCCAGCGTCCGCCCCTGCCACGCGAAGCCCGCCGACCGCTCCGGCGACGCCTTGGCCAGGTCCACGTCCGCCGCGCCGGCGGTGGCTGCGGTCATGCCCAGCGCGGCAAGCAGCGGCCAGGTGCGGGCGCTCACCGCAGCCACCGGCGCAGGCCGTCCGCGTCGAACGGCCAGTCCAGTTCGGCGCCGCTCGCGCTGTCGCGCAGCACCGGCACGCGCGTGCCGTAACGCGCTTCCAGCACGTCGTCCTCGTCGATGAACACGCTATCGAACTCCGGCGCGCGCGCCTGCGCCAGCACCGCCAGCGCCTGGTCGCACAGATGGCAGTCGTCGCGCTGATACAGAATCAAGCCCATTCCCTACACCCCATGCCGGTCCGATGCTGCGCTGCGGGCAGGTCCGGCAGCGGCGAACCCGTAGAATAACGATCCTCTCCAAGCAGTACGCACAACGCATGTCCGTCAGCACGTTCGACCTGTTCAAGATCGGCATCGGCCCGAGTTCGTCGCACACCGTGGGCCCGATGCGCGCGGCCGAGCGCTTCGTCCACCGCTGGCTGCTCGATCCGGGCAGGCTCCAGGACGTGGTGCGCATCCGCGCCGAGGTGTTCGGCTCGCTGGCCCTGACCGGCCGCGGCCACGGCACCGACACCGCCGTGCTGCTCGGCCTGGAAGGCCACCGCCCCAACCTGATCGACCCGGACATCATCCCCGCCACGCTGGCGCGCATCCGTTCGGCCAAGCGCATCAACCTGATGGGCCAGCACGCCATCGCCTTCGACGAGAAGCGCGACCTGGCCCTGAACAAGCGCCAGAAGCTGCCCTACCACACCAACGGCATGCGCTTCACCGCCTTCGACGCCAACGATGACGTCATCGCCACGCGCGACTACTACTCCGTCGGCGGCGGCTTCGTGGTCAATGCCGACGATGCCGCCGACGACCGCATCGTGCCCGACCAGACCCCGCTGCCGTATCCGTTCAAAAGCGGCGACGAGCTGCTGGCCCAGGCCGCGCGCAGCGGCCTGAGCATCGCCGCGCTGATGTTCGAGAACGAGAAGTGCTGGCGCAGCGAGGACGAGATCAGGGACGGCCTGCGCGAGATCTGGGACGCCATGCAGGCCTGCGTGGCGCGCGGCATCCGCTCCGAGGGCACCCTGCCCGGCGGCCTGCACGTGGGCCGCCGCGCCCCGGCGCTGCACCGGGAGCTGTCCGCGCGCCCGGAAGCGGCCATGCGCGATCCGCTGACCACGCTGGACTGGGTCAACCTGTACGCGCTGGCGGTCAACGAGGAGAACGCCGCCGGCGGGCGTGTGGTCACCGCGCCCACCAACGGCGCGGCCGGCATCATCCCGGCGGTGCTGCACTACTACGACCGCTTCTGCCCGGGCAGCAACGAGCAGGGCGTGTTCGACTTCCTGCTCACCGCCGCGGCCATCGGCATCCTCTACAAGGAGAACGCCTCGATCTCCGGCGCCGAGGTCGGCTGCCAGGGCGAGGTCGGCGTGGCCTGCTCGATGGCCGCCGGCGGGCTGATGGCCGCCCTCGGCGGCAAGCCGGGGCAGATCGAGAACGCCGCCGAGATCGGCATGGAACACAACCTGGGCCTGACCTGCGACCCGATCGGCGGGCTGGTGCAGATTCCCTGCATCGAGCGCAACGCCATGGGCGCGGTCAAGGCCATCAATGCCGCGCGCATGGCCATGCGCGGCGACGGCAAGCACAAGGTCAGCCTGGACAAGGTCATCAAGACCATGCGCGACACCGGCCGCGACATGCAGGACAAGTACAAGGAAACCAGCCGCGGCGGGCTGGCCGTCAACGTCATCGAATGCTGAATACGGCAAGGGATTCAAGTCGCCGGTCGAGGGGCCGCTAAGGGATTCGAGGTAACCTGACGCGCAGTCCGGGATTCAGGGGGAATCTCGATCGACAATCCATCCACCATCCGCCATCCGTGCCGGGCGCTGGCAGCCCGCGCCGGGCTGTTGGCTCGCCTGTGGCTGCTGGTCCTGCTGGCGGTTTCCCTGCCGGCTGCCGCCCTGGATGCCGGCAAGCCATTCCGCGACTACGTCACCGATACCTGGGGGGTGGACCAGGGACTGCCGCAGATCAGCGTGCTGGCCATCGCCCAGGATCCGGCCGGCTACCTTTGGTTCGGTACCCAGACCGGGCTCGCCCGCTTCGACGGCGTGCGTTTCGTGCGCTACACCCAGCGCGACGCGCCCGAACTGGGCAACACCATCCTGGCCCTGCTCGCTGGCGGCGACGGCCGGTTGTGGATCGGCACCTCGCAGGGGCTGCTGGTGCTGGAGGACGAGCGTTTCCGCGCCATCGCCCCGGCCGTGGCCGACCGCCCCGCGCCGGCCAGCGCCCTGCTGGACGTCGACGGCCGCATCCTGGTCGGCTGCGCGGAAGGCATCTGCACGCCACAGGACGGGCGGCTGCGGCGCGTGCACGCCCTGCCAGGCCCGGCGCTGAGCCTGCTGGCACGCGAGGACGGGCTGTGGGCCGGCGGCGAAGGCCGGGTATTCCACGTGGTCGACGGCAAGGTGCGGACCCTGCCCCTGCCGGCCATGGCCAACGGCGCCTCGGTCACCGCGCTGGCGCAGGCCGACGGCACGCTCTGGGCCGGAACCCGCCAGGGCCTGTTCCGCCTGCACGACGGCAACTGGCAGGCGGCCGCCGGCCGCCCGGCCGATGCCCAGGCGGTGGAGGCGATGCAGGCCGACCGCGACGGCAACCTGTGGGTCGCGACCCCGCAATACCTGGAACGGCTGCGCGCCGGGCAACCGGCCGAGCGCATCCGCGACACGCCCGGCGCCATCGCCATCCGCTCGATCTTCGAGGACCGCGACGGCAACCTCTGGCTTGGCAGCATGGTCGAGGGCGTGACCCGCGCGTGGAACGGCTGGGCGCGGCGCCTGAGCCAGGCCGACGGTCTGGGCACGCCCCTGCTGTGGTCGATCGCCGCGGCGCCTGACGGCGACGTCTGGGTCGGCAGCAGCGACGGCGTCGACGTCTGGCGCGACGGCCGCTTCCACAACCGCGTACCGGGCAGCCAGCTGCCGCACCCCGAGGCCTACAGCCTGCTGCCCGAGCGCGACCAGGTCTGGATCGGCACCCGCGCCGGCGTCGCGGTGCTGCGCCAGGGCAGGATCGAGGAACCGGCCGGGCTGGCGCCACTGCGCGACGCGCAGATCAACGGCATCGTGCGCGACCGCGCCGACCGGCTGTGGTTCGCCACGACCCGTGGCCTGTTCCTGCTCGAGGACGGCACGCGCCTGTCGCGCTACGCCGAACGCGACGGCCTGGCCGACCCGCGCATCCGCCTCGTCCACGAAACCCGCGACGGCCGCATCCTGCTGGGCACCTACCAGGGCCTGTACGAGTGGCGCGAGGGGCGCATCCTGCCCACCGGCCGGCTCACCGGGCTGTCGGACGACACCCCCGTCACCGCCTTCCTCGAACTGGAGGACGGGCGCTGGGTGCTGGGCACCAGCAACGGCGAGAGCCTGCGCCTCTACGACGGCCGCCGCTGGCACTGGCTGGACCGCGAACGCGAGCTGCCGGCCAATGTCGCCTTCCACCTGGCCGAGCACGGCAGCGACCTGTGGGTCGCCGGCATGCGCGGCGTCTACCGCCTGCCGCTGTCGTCGCTGGACCGGGCGCTGGCCGACCCGGCGCAGCCGGTGGCCGCGCAGATCGTGATCAACTCCGGCGCCGACCGCGCCGGCGGCCAGCAGGACAAATGCTGCAACGGCGCGGGCAACAGCCGCGGCGTGCTGCGCGATGGCCAGCTGTGGCTGCCCACCCGCGACGGCGCGCTGCTGGTGGACGTGGCCACCGCCGCGGACAGCGCGCCGCGCAGGATCAGGATCGACGACGTGCAGGTCCAGGGCCGGCGGCTGGCGGCCGGCCAGGGCACGCTCAAGCTGCCGCTCGACGCCCGCGACCTGAAGTTCGAGTTCAGCCTGCCCGACTTCCAGCCGATGCACACCCCGCTGCTGCGCTACCGCCTGGCCGGCTACGAGAAGGACTGGCACGAACTGGACAACCCGGCGATGCGCAGCGCCAACTACGCCAACCTGCCGCCGGGCTACTACACCTTCGAGGTCGCCGACTTCAGCCATCCCGAGCCGCTGCGCGACGCCGCGCACGTCGCCCTGGAGATCCCGCGGCGCCTGCATGAAACCCTCGCCTTCCGGCTGCTGGCGGTGCTGGTGCTGGCGGGCCTGATCTGGCTGGGCTACCTCGGTCTGCAGCACCGCTACGCGCGCCAACGCGCGCAGCTGGAACGGCTGGTGCAGGAGCGCACCCGCGACCTGCAGGCCGCCAACGCGCAGCTAAAGGCGATCAGCTTCACCGACCCGCTCACCGGACTGCACAACCGGCGCTATCTGTCCCAGCAGATCCCCACCGACCTGTCGTTCTACGAACGCGACGGCGGTTACAGGGGCGGCACCGAGGCGGTGGTGTTCGCGCTGCTCGACGTGGACCATTTCAAGTCGATCAACGACACCCACGGCCACGCCGCCGGCGACCGCGTGCTGGAACAGATCGGCCAACTGCTCGGCGAGCTCAAACGCAGCGGCGACTACGTGGCGCGCTGGGGCGGCGAGGAATTCCTGCTGGTGTTCCGGCCGCTGCCGCGCGGCAGCCTGGCGCGGCTGGGACAGCGCCTGTGCACGCGCATCGCCGAACACAGCTTCGACCTGGGCAATGGCAAGCGCCATCGACTCACCGCCTCGGTCGGCCTGATCGAGTGCCCGCTGTTCCCCAGCCACCCGCAGCTGCTTGGCTGGGAGCAGCTGGTCACCCTCGCCGACCGGGCGCTGTACCGGGCCAAGACCTCCGGCCGCAACGGCTGGATCGCCTACCAGCCGGTAGCGGGCGCGCGCGTGCCCGACGACCTGTCGGTCATCACCGGCGACCCGTGGTGGCTGGTGGAAAACGGCCTGCTGGAGATGTTCGGCATCGAAGGCGAGATACGCTGCGAAGCCACGCCATAGCCACACCATGGCCGGCGCGCACGGCGACGCCCACGCCGCGGACGCGCGTATTGCGCCGACCGCGCCGCGCGCACCAGAATCCCGCATCACCAGGCAGGGCGGGGAAAGGATGCAGAACGAACAGCCAACCGGCCGACCGGCGCCGGCCAGCCCTGCGCGGACCGCGGCGCGGCCTGCACCGCGCACCGGCGGTGGCCTCACCCTGCCCAAGCTGGTAGTCGCAGCGATCGTCCTGCTGGTGCTGGCGTATTTCATCGGCAGGCGGCCGGCCAAGGTGGACCCGGACGCCGCCGATCCAACGGCGGAAGCCGCGCAGGCGGTGGCCGCCGCGCCCTCCCCGCAACCCGAAGCGATGGTCGTGCGCGGCGAGAAATCGACCACGCTGGCGAACGTCGGGGAGGCCAGCATGTCCCTGCAGGAACAGGGCAATACGCTGCGCATCGAAGGCGGCGTGGGCAGGAACTTCGCCACCGACCTGAAGGCGATACTGGATTCGGCGCCGTCGGTGCGGCGCATCGACATCACCAGCGGCGGCGGCTATGCCGTCACCGGGCTGGAAGCGGCGCGCATCGTCCGCCGCAACAACCTCACCGTGCGCGTGCGCGGGCATTGCGCCAGCATCTGCGTCGCGCTCTGGGCCGCGGCCGCGCAGCGGCAGATGGAACCGGACGCCGTGATCGGCCTGCACCAGCGCAACGCGCAGTGCGATGCCCTGCCCTCGCCGGCGCGGGAGGAATGCCACTACCAGGACCAGTTCGCCACCGAGCACGATTCCAGCTACAGCGCCTGGCTGCAGGCCGCCGGCTTCAACCAGCGCCTGCTCGACCTGCAGTCGCGCACCGCGTCGGAGGACATCGCCGTGCTCGCGACGCCGCAGCTGTGGGACAACGGCGTCGATTTCAGCGTCGTGGACGGCGACGGAACACGCATGGGCCGCGCCGAGGTCGAGCGCTTTCTCGCCGGGAAGTTCGCACGGCATTGAGAAGCCGCCCGCGCCCGCTGTCGGGGCCCGTGGTCAGCGTTCGACAGCGGCCCGGACGGAAGCTTTGCGGCGGGCACGACAACGGCCGGCACCCGCCTTGTTCCCGAAGGCGCGGCCTGCCGCACGGCGCATCGGCGCACCCCATCCGCAGGGAAGCGCCGCATCCACGAAAGGCCGCTGCCATGCCGCAAGAAGAACCCGTACGAGCGGCTTGAGCCACGAAAGGGCTTGGCCGATGAATCCTTCCGGCGCCGGACCGTCGGCCAGCCTCCATCACGATGCCACCCCGGTGACGCCGGACGCGCACCCCTCCGCCCTCAGCGGTTGACGATGCCCAGCACGTCGTCCAGCAGCGCCGCGGCGGTGACGCCGGCACCCGCGCCGGGCCCCTGGATCAGCAGCGGCTGGTCGCGGTAGCGGTCGCTGTGGATCGCCACGCGGTTGTCGGTACCGCGGCCGCCCGCCAGCACGTGGTCGGCCGGCAGCGCGCGCAAGCCGACGCTGGCGCCCTGCACGTCCACGCGGCCGACGAAACACGGCTTCAACCCCTGCGCGTGCGCCCGCTGCAGCCATGCCTGCAGCGGCGCATCCAGCTGCGCCAGCGCGGCATCAACCTCGCCGGCCGGCAGCGCCGCCAACGCCGGCGGCACCAGCGATTCGACCTTCACCTGCTCCGCTTCCAGCGCCAGACCGGCCGCGCGCGCCAGGATCAGCAGCTTGCGGCGCACGTCCTCGCCGGACAGATCGATGCGCGGATCGGGCTCGGTATACCCGGCCGCGGCCGCCTCGCGCACGCAGTCCGAGAACGGCCGGCTGCCGTCGAAACGATGGAACAGCCACGCCAGCGAACCGGACAGCACGCCTTCGATGGCATGCACCTGGTCGCCGCCGGCCACCAGCGCGCGGATGCTGGACAGCAGCGGCAGGCCCGCGCCGACCGTGGCCGCGTCGCCGTAGCGCACGCCGCCCGCGGACACCAGCCCGCCGATCTGCCGCGCGCGCGCCAGCGTGGTGCCGTTGCCCAGCTTGTTGGCGGTGACCACGTGGATGCCGCGCGCCAGCCAGTGCGCGTGTTCGGCGGCGACGTCCTCGCTGGCGGTGGCGTCGACCACGATGTCGCCGGCCCGCAGGCGCCCGATTTCCTCACGGTGCGCGGGCGCGTCGCCCTGCCGGTCCGCGACGCGCGCGCGCGACAGCACGGCGTCGGGCGCGCCGTCGCAGGCCAGCGCGACGCGCGAGTTCGCCACCACGTGCAGCAGCGGCAGGTTGAGCTGGCGCTGGCGCAGGGCCTGGTAGCGGGCCACGAAGGCCGAACCGACCGTGCCGGTGCCCAGCAGAGCCAGCCGCGCCTGCGCTGCGGCCTGCGGACGCAGCTGCGCGCTCATGCATCCACCGTTTTTCGCTGGGCGGCGGCACGGCTGTCGGCCAGCACGCGCGCGGCGCGCAGCAGGCCCGCCTGCAGGTCGGCCACCAGGTCCTCGCTGGCCTCGATGCCGACCGACAGGCGCAGCAGGCCATCGCTGATGCCGGCCTTGGCGCGCGCTTCGGCGGTCATCGCCGCGTGGGTCATGGTGGCCGGGTGCGCGACCAGGCTCTCCACGCCGCCCAGCGATTCGGCCAGGGTGAAATAGCGCAGGCCTTCGACGAAGGCGCGCACCGCCGCGTGCGGATCGGCGCCTTCGCACAGCGCCAGTTCGAAGGACAGCATCGCGCCGAAACCCTTCTGCTGGCGCGCGGCCACCGCATGGCCCGGATGCGACTCCAGCCCCGGGTAATAGACCCTGGCCACCACGTCGCTGGTGGCGAGCAGATCGACCAGGGCGCGGGTATTTTCCTGGTGCACACGCAGGCGCGCGTCCAGCGTGCGCAGGCCGCGCAGGGTCAGGAAGGCGTCGAACGGCGAGCCGGTCAGGCCCAGCGCGTTGGCCCACCACACCAGCTGCTGGTGCACCTCGGCATCGCGCGCGATCACCGCGCCGCCGACCACGTCGCTGTGGCCGTTGACGTACTTGGTGGTCGAATGCAGCACGACGTCGGCGCCAAAGGCGATCGGGTTCTGCAGCGCCGGCGACAGGAACGTGTTGTCGACCACGACCTTGGCGCCGGCCCTGTGCGCGGCGTCGATCACGAAGCGCAGGTCGGTGATGCGCAGCAGCGGGTTGGACGGGGTTTCCACCAGCACCAGCGCCGGCGACTGCGCCAGCGCATCAGCCAGGGCGCGCGAGTCGGTGAGATCGGCGGTGATCAGTTCGAAGTGCCCCTTGGCCGCCAGCGCGTTGAACAGGCGCCAGCTGCCACCGTACGCGTCGTGCGGCACCACCAGCTTCTCGCCCGGCTGCAGCAGCGCGTTGAGCACCAGGTTGATCGCGCCCATGCCGGTGGCGGTGATGACGCCGCCGGCACCGCCTTCCAGTTCAGCCAGCGCTTCGCCCAGCAGGTCGCGGGTCGGGTTGCCGCTGCGGGTGTAGTCGTACTGGCGCTTGTTGCCGAAGCCGTCGAAGCTGAAGTTGGACGACAGCATGATCGGCGGCGTCACCGCGCCATGGGCGGTATCGCGGTCAATGCCGGCACGCACGGCCGCAGTGGCGCGGCAACAGGACACATCGGAAGCGGTGGACAGGCTCATGCGTTTTCTCCGGGAAGGCGAAGGGCGTTGGCGAGGATCGCGTCGATGCGATCGGTTTCTTTCAGGAAGGCGTCGTGGCCGTAGGGCGAGCGCAGCACGCGCAGGCTGCCGCGCGTGCCCAGGCCCTCGACCAGCGAGACCAGGTCGGACAGCGGCACCAGGCGGTCGCCCTCCACCGCCACCACCAGCGTCGGCACGCTCACGGCGGCCGGATCGACGCGGTGCAGGTCGATGGATTCGGACAGGCGCAGGTAGGCATTGACGCGGGTGCGCGCGACGTACTGCGCGCCGGCGGCATCGAGATAGTCCTCGGCGGCCACGCGCACGCGGCCATTGACCACCTCGGGCGCGGCGTCGAAACGCTCGCCGAATTCTTCCGGCGTGCGATAGCTGAGCATGGCGAACTGGCGCGCCAGCGCCAGACCGTGGGTTTCGGCGCATTGCAGCTGGCCCAGCGCGACCGCGCGCCGCTGCAGCGCGCGCCAGGCCGAGGCGTAGGGGTGCGGGCGATGCGCGCCGCTGACCGCGACCAGCCGGCCCAGCCGCTGCGGGTGGCGGATCGCCAGCTGCAGGCCGACCAGCGCGCCGTAGGAATAGCCGACGTAGCCGTGCAGGCAGTCGATGCCCAGCGCGTCGAGCAGCGCAGCGATGGCATCGGCCTGGTCGGCGGTGTCGATCGGCACGTCCAGGTCGCCGTCCGCGCCGATGAAATCGAAGCCGAGCAGGCGGCGGCGCTCCGGGTCCAGCGCGCGGCCGCAGCCGACCAGGCCTTCGGCCCAGCCCTTCTCGCCGAACACGGCATTGGCGGCCAGATGGCGGTGCGCGGAAATGCCGCCGGCCACCAGCACCACCGGCGCATCCGCCTTGCCGGTCAGTTCGTAGCGCAGGCGCAGCGCGCGGGTGCCGGCATGGCGCATCGCCACGCGCACTTCGATTTCCCCGCGCACGGCAGCGACGGGCGGCGCGCTGTCGTGCGCGGCGGCCGGGAACTCACGGATGACGGTAGCGGTGGCGAAACTCATGGCGATATCCGGTAAGGAGCAGCCATCGAGCTTCGCGGGCCCGTGTTCGCCGTGCGTGGCACGGATCGAACCATCTTTCGGCGGACACAGTGGTCACCGCAGGATTTGGCACCAAACACAGGCGCTTGCGCACCTGCTGGTTGCCCCGGCTTCAAAGGGCCTGTCCCTCTGCCGGTCTCGATGGTGGGCACACGATGCCAGCCGCCCCGACCCTTGTCAATCTCTTTATTCGGATGGAGCGATGGAGTTTCCGATGCAACCATGCCGGCATAATCCGGAACCCGCCGCCAGCACCGCCGCATGCGCCGCCTGCCGCTCCTGCTCCTGTCCGCCACGCTCGCCCTGCCCGCCCAGGGCGAAGGCCCCGCCTCGCGCTGGCGCCAAAGCTGGGGGCTGGCCGATACCGGCCCCATGGAGAGCGGCATCGACAGCGACGGCCGCTTCGCCAGCCTGCGCCTGCAGCGCCGCGCGGGCGGCCATGAAGCGCAGGTACGCAACCTGCTGGCCGGGCCGGTGCAGGTGCGCCTGCGCGGTGGCGGCGATGGCGCGGCGGTGCTGCTGGCCGCCGACGAACAGCGCCGCCTGGCGTGGCTGGCCGACGACGGCGGCCCGCTGCGCCTGCTGCTCGATGCATTTCCCGGCGATCCGTCCGCACGCCCCGCCGACCACCTCTACCGGCTGCCGTTCGACGGCGCTCCGGTCCGCGTCAGCCAAGGCATCGACGGCCATCGCAGCCACGGCGATGCGCAGAACCGCCACGCCATCGACTTCCCGCTGCCCGAAGGCACACCGGTCCTCGCTGCGCGCGCCGGCACGGTGATGCAGGTGGTGGCCGATTCGGCCGGGGACGGCTGTCTGGTCCGGGTGCTGCACGCCGATGGCGGCATGGCGCTCTATGCCCACCTGCAGGCGGGCAGCCTGTCGGTCCGGCCGGGACAGCCGGTCCAGGCCGGGCAGGCGCTGGCCCGCTCCGGCAACACCGGCCGCAGCACCGGCCCGCACCTGCACTTCGCCGTGCAGGCCAACACCGGCCTGGGGCTGGCCTCGATCCCGTTCCGCATGGCCGGCCCGCGCGGCGAGCTGCGCTTCGCCCGCGAGACGGGCGCCCCGCCCTGAGCGGCTATAATCGCCGGCTTCCCTTTCCCAATGCGCGCCCGCCGCGGGTGCAGCCGCCATGTCCGAAGTCGCCTCCGAAGCCGCGCGCCGCCGCACCTTCGCCATCATTTCCCACCCCGACGCCGGCAAGACCACGCTGACCGAAAAGCTGCTGCTGTTCGGAGGCGCGATCCAGATGGCCGGTTCGGTGAAGTCGCGCAAGACCAGCAAGCACGCCACCTCGGACTGGATGGCGCTGGAGAAGGAGCGCGGCATCTCGGTCACCTCCTCGGTGATGCAGTTCCCGTACGAGGACAAGATCGTCAACCTGCTCGACACCCCCGGCCACGCCGACTTCGGCGAGGACACCTACCGCGTGCTCACCGCGGTGGATTCGGCGCTGATGGTGATCGACGTGGCCAAGGGCGTGGAGGAGCGCACCATCAAGCTGATGGAGGTGTGCCGCCTGCGCGATACGCCGATCATGACCTTCATCAACAAGCTCGACCGCGAGGGCAAGGACCCGATCGAACTGCTGGACGAAGTGGAGACCGTGCTCGGCATCCAGTGCGCGCCGGTCACCTGGCCGATCGGCATGGGCCAGCGCCTGAAGGGCGTGGTGCACCTGCTCACCGGCGAAGTGCACCTGTACGAACCGGGCCGCAACTTCACCCGCCAGGATTCGACCATCTTCCCGTCGCTGGACGCGCCCGGCCTGGCCGAGCGCATCGGCGAAAAGATGCTGGCCGACCTGCGCGACGAACTGGAACTGGTGCAGGGCGCCAGCCATCCGTTCGACAAGGACGCCTACCTGCGCGGCGAGCAGACCCCGGTGTTCTTCGGCTCGGGCGTGAACAACTTCGGCGTGCAGCCGCTGCTGGATTTCTTCGTCGAGCACGCGCCGGCGCCGCAGCCGCGCGCCACCACCGGCCGCGACATCGCCCCGCAGGAAGACAGGCTGACCGGCTTCGTGTTCAAGATCCAGGCCAACATGGACCCGCAGCATCGCGACCGCGTGGCCTTCATGCGCGTGTGCTCGGGCCGCTTCAGCGCCGGCATGAAGACCTTCCACGTACGCACCGGCAAGGAAATGAAGCTGGCCAACGCACTGACCTTCATGGCCAGCGACCGCGAGATCGCCGCCGAGGCGTGGCCGGGCGACGTGATCGGCATCCACAACCACGGCACCATCTCCATCGGCGACACCTTCACCGAAGGCGAGGCGGTCACCTTCACCGGCATCCCCAACTTCGCCCCGGAACTGTTCCGCCGCGCGCGCCTGAAGGACCCGCTCAAGCTCAAGCAACTGCAGAAAGGCCTGGCGCAGCTGTCCGAGGAAGGCGCCACCCAGTTCTTCCGCCCGATCATGAGCAACGACCTGATCCTGGGCGCGGTCGGCGTGCTGCAGTTCGACGTGGCCGCCTACCGCCTGAAGGACGAGTACGGCGTGGAAGCCATCTTCGAGCCGGTCGGCGTGGTGACCGCACGCTGGGTGCATTGCGACAACGCGAAGAAGCTGGAGGAGTTCCGCGAAAAGAACGCCAGCAACCTGGCCGTGGATGCCGCCGGGCACCTGGTCTATCTCGCCCCGACCCGGGTCAACCTGCAGTTGGCGCAGGAACGCGCTCCGGACGTGCGTTTCTCCGCCACGCGCGAGGCCGCGCACACCGTCTCGGTGGAATGAATGCCATGTAGGAGCGCACCTTGGTGCGCGAGGGGCTTTCCCGGGAGAGCCTCATCGCGCACCAAGGTGCGCTCCTACCCCGCTGCATGACGCCATCCGGAACAGGCGTCCGGCGTACGGATGCACCGGGTGTTGCATTGCGGTAACTTGCCGCCCATGCCTACCGTCGCTCCCCTGCGGCACCACGCCGCCGACATCCGCGAGGAGATCGCCAGCGCCCTGACCCATGGGCTTGGCGCCGTCACCGCCCTGGGCGCCAGCGCCGTGCTGATCACGCTGGCCGCGATCTACGGCGATGGCTGGCAACTGGCCAGCGCCATCGTCTTCGGCATCGCGCTGCTGCTGCTCTACACCGCCTCCACGCTGTACCACGCCATCCAGCACCCGGTGGCCAAGGGACGGCTGAAGATCTTCGACCATTGCGCGATCTACCTGCTGATCGCCGGCACCTACACGCCATTCACCCTGATTGGGCTGCGCGGGCCGTGGGGCTGGGGGCTGTTCGCGGCGATCTGGACGCTGGCGGTGGGCGGCGTGGTGTTCAAGCTGTTCTATACCGGCCGTTTCAAGCGGCTTTCCACCGCCATCTACATCGCGATGGGCTGGCTGGTGATCGTCGCCATCGAGCCGATGTGGAACTCGCTGGACGGCTTCACCCTCGGCTGGCTGCTGGCCGGCGGCGTGTCCTACACGCTGGGCACCTATTTCTACCACCGCGAATCGGTGCGTTATTCGCACGCCATCTGGCACCTGTTCGTGATCGGCGGCAGCGTCTGCCATTTCGTCTCGGTGACGGCGCAGATCCTGTAGTTGCAGGCTCGCGCCCGCGGGCGCATCGCACGCGGCGGCTACGGAACCTGCACGCCGCGCGAATGAGTGCTTCGCACCGCGTGCACGGGACGGCGGCAACCATGGCCGCGTGAATACTCCGCCTGCCCCCGCCGCGCCGCGCGCGTCGCGCTGGCGCTTCCGCCGCCCCGGCAAGCGTGGCCAGCGCTGGCTGGCGGCGTCCGCGCTGCTTGCCGCGGCCGTCGTCGTGCTGTTGTTGCTGTGGGACTGGAACTGGTTCAAGGGCCCGCTGGAGCGCATGGTGCAGGCGCGCACCGGCCGCGCCCTGCACATCGGCGATCTCGATGTCGACCTGGGCCGTACCAGTACCGTGCGTGCGGACCGCGTCACCTTCGCCAACGCATCGTGGGCGGAGCGGCCGGACATGGCACGCGCCGACCGGGTGGAGATCGACCTACGCCTGTGGCCGCTGCTGCGCGGCAGCGTGCAGTTGCCGGAGATACGCCTCACCCGCCCCGACCTGCTGCTGCAGACCGCACCGCGACGTGGCGAACCCGGCAACTGGGCGTTCCTTCCCGGCGGCAACGGCGGCCGCGCGCCGCAGCTCCGGCGCCTGCGCGTGGACGATGGCCGGCTGCAATTCCTCGACGAAGCCGGCCGCACCGACATCCAGCTGGACGTGCGCAGCGGCCCCGCCAGGCAGGCGGGCGCGGCGCCGCCGCTGCTGCTGCAAGGCAAGGGCCGCTGGCGCGGCGCCTCGTTCACCGTGCGCGGCGGCACCGAATCGCCGCTGGAACTGGCCGACAGCGACCATCCCTTCCGCCTGCACCTCGATGGCCATGCCGGCGCCACCCACGCGGTGGCCAGCGGCACGCTGACCAATCCATTCCAGCTGCAGGTATTCGACCTGCAGTTCAGGCTCAGCGGCAAGGACCTGGAGGACCTGTACCCGCTGATCGGCATCGCCCTGCCTTCCTCGCCGCCGTACCGGCTCGATGGCCGCCTCAAACGCGATTACCAGGTCTGGCGCTATGAGAAGTTCAGCGGGCAGGTCGGCGACAGCGATCTTGCCGGGGACGTACAAATTGACGTGGCTGGCGAGCGCCCGCGGCTGACGGCCGGGCTGGTCTCGCGCAGGCTGGACTTCGACGACCTGGCCGGCTTCGTCGGCGCGCCGCCCAGGACCGGCGGCGGCGAAACCGCGAACGCCGAACAGAAGGCGAAGGCCGCGGCGCTGGCGGCCAAACCGACAGTGCTGCCGGACACGCCCTACAATCTGGCCAAGCTGCGCGCGATGGACGCCGACGTGCGCTGGAAGGCGCAACGCATCAACTCGCCGACGCTGCCGCTGGACGACATGGACGCGCACCTGCGGCTGGACGACGGCCTGCTGCGCCTGGAGCCGCTGAACTTCGGTGTGGCCGGCGGCGACATCCGCAGCACCGTGCGCATGGACGCGCGGCGCCCGCAGATCACCACGGCGCTTGACGCCAGCGTGCGCGGCGTGCAGCTCGGCCGGCTGTTCCCCGATGCGAAGCTGGCCGAACAGGCATCGGGCGGCATCGGCGGGCAGGTGCGCCTGTCCGGCACCGGCAATTCCATCGCCGCCATGCTCGGCAGCAGCGACGGCAACGTGGCGCTGGGCATGGGCCGCGGCCACGTCGGCAACCTGCTGATGGAACTGGCCGGGCTGGACGTGGCCGAATCGCTGAAATTCCTGTTCACCGGCGATCGCCAGATACCGCTGCGCTGCGCCTTCGCCGACTTCGGCGTGGACGACGGCCTGATGCAGGCGCGCGCGCTGGCCTTCGACACCACCGACACCCTGGTCGTGGGCGAAGGAAGCGTCAGCCTCAAGCGCGAGGAGCTGGACCTGCTGCTGCGACCGCGGCCCAAGGACAAGAGCATCCTCGCCCTGCGCTCGCCGCTGCGCATCGGCGGCACCTTCAAGGATCCTTCGTTCCGCCCGGACTTCAAGGCGCTGGGGCTGCGGGGCGCCATCGCCCTGACCCTGGGCAGCATCACGCCGCCGGCGGCGCTGCTGGCCACCATCGAAACCGGGCCCGGCAAGGACGCCGACTGCGGCGGCCACTACGCGAAGTAGGACGCCGGCGCGCGGTCAGCCGCCGACGATGTACTGCTGCAGCTGGCCCAGTTCCTGCCGCTGCTGTTCGATCACCGCCTTGACCAGGTCGCCGATCGAGATCACGCCCAGCACCGCGCCGTCCTCCACCACCGGCAGGTGGCGGATGCGGCGGTCGGTCACCAGTTGCAGGCAATCCTCCACCGTGGCCGCCGGCGACACCGTGACCAGGTCGGCGGTCATGATCGCCGCCACCGGCGTATCGCGCGAGGACCGGTCGCGCAGCACGATCTTGCGCGCGTAGTCGCGCTCGGAAAGGATGCCGGCCAGCCGCGCGCCGTCCATCACCAGCACCGCGCCGATGCCCTTCTCGGCCATCAGCCGGATCGCGTCGATCACCGCGCTCTGCGGCGCTACCGCGTGGATCTCAGGGGACTTGGTCCCGAGCAACTGACGAACGGTCTGCATGGCGTTCTCCCTTGCTGGCGGATGCGTCCGATAGTGCCACGTCGGCCGGCCGCCAAGTGTCAACCAGGTACAGCGGCCGCTGCTTGGCCTCCATGTACAGGCGGCCCAGGTATTCGCCGATCAGTCCCAGCGCGATCAACTGCACGCCGCCCAGGAACAGGATCACCGCCATCATCGTCGGCCAGCCCGCGACGCGGTCGCCGTACAGCGCCGCCTTGCCCACCACCCAGGCGCCGAAACCGAACGCCGACGCGGCGGTCAGCAGTCCCAGGTAGGTCGCCACGCGCAAAGGTGCGGTGGAGAAACTGGTGATGCCTTCCAGCGCGAAGTTCCACAGCTTCCAGAAACCGAACTTGCTGCGCCCGGCCATGCGCGGCGCGCGATGGTACGGCAACGCCACGCGGCGGAACCCGACCCAGCCGAACAGTCCCTTCATGAAGCGCTGCCGTTCGCGCAGCTGCCGCAATGCGGCCAGCGCGCGCGGCGACAGCAGGCGGAAATCGCCGGTATCGGCGGGGATCGGCGTTTTCGACAGGCGCCCGATCACCCGGTAGAACGCGGCGGCGGTGACGCGCTTGAGCCAGCCTTCGCCGTCGCGCACCAGGCGCGTGCCGTAGACATCGTCGTGGCCCTGCCGCCACAACGCGACGAACTGCGGAATCAACTCCGGCGGGTCCTGTCCGTCGGCATCCAGGATCAGCGCCGCGCCCTCGCCCACCAGGTCCAGCCCGGCGGTGAGCGCGGCCTCCTTGCCGAAATTGCGCGACAGGCGCAGCGCGGCCACCTGTGGGTCGGTCGCCGCCAGTTGCTGCATCAACGACCAGGTGGCGTCGGTACTGCCGTCGTCCACGTAGAGCACGCGCCCGTCGATGTCAGGCAGGCGCTCCAGTTCGGCGCGGATGCGCGGGTGCAGCAACGGCAGCGCGTCCTGCTCGTTGCAGGCGGCGATGACGATGGTCAGCCGGTCGCGGGATGTCATGCGCGCATTCTACGGAATCCCGTCGACGCGCCTGGTACTCCCATGCGCGCCGCGGCCTCAGTCATCGCCCACGGCATAGCCCGAGCCGCCCAGCTGACGCGCCTGGCGCTGGATCCACGCCGCACGACGCTGCACGAATGGCCCCGGCTTCGTCGCGCTGTAACGGCGTGGCGACGGCAGCACCGCGGCAAGCCGCGCGCTCTCGCCTGCCGACAGCCGTCCGGCGTCCTTGCCCCAGAACCGCCGCGACGCAGCCTGCACGCCGTAGACGCCATCGCCGAACTCGGCGACGTTGGCGTACATCTCCAGGATCCGCCGCTTCGGCCAGAGCGCTTCGATCAACACCGTGTACCAGGCTTCCAGGCCCTTGCGCAGCCAGCTGCGGCCCTGCCACAGGAACAGGTTCTTGGCGACCTGCTGGCTGATCGTGCTGCCGCCGCGCAGGCGCTTGCCGCGCGCGTTGTGGTCCATCGCCTTCTCGATCGCCTCCAGGTCGAACCCGTTGTGCAGCGGGAAGCGCTGGTCCTCCGCCGCCACCAGCGAGATCGGCACGCTGGCCGCCATCGCGTCCAGGTCGCGCCACTGGTAGTGGATGCGGAATCCCCAGTCGCCCTGCCCCCAGGCTTCGGCCTGGCGCAGCGCCATCACCGTGGAAAACGGCGGGTCGATGAACCGCAGCACCACCACCTGCGCGATGCTGAACACCGCCAGCGCGCAGGGCGTGATCCACAGCCATCGCCGCCACCTGCGCCGCGGCCGCACCTTGCGCTCGTCCCGCTCCGTCCCCATCTGCATGCCTGACCCATGAATCCCGACAATCGGTGCATTATCCGGCACCGGCGTCCCCACACGTGCAGATTCCCATGACCGAAACGTCCGACCTCCTTGTCCGCTTCCTCCTGCCCGGGGCCGGCGTGCGCGGCGTCCATGTCCAGCTCTCCGAAAGCTGGCGCGAAATCCTTTCCCACGGCGGGTACCGGCCCTCGGCCCAGCGCCTGCTGGGCGAGGCCTGCGTCGCCTCGGCCCTGTTCACCGGCCACGTCAAGATCGACGGGCGGCTGTCGGTCCAGCTGCGCAGCAGCTCGCCGCTGCGCACCCTGTTCGCCGAATGCACTTCCGCCGGCACCCTGCGCGGCATCGCCCAGGTCGAGGAAGGCCACGACGCCCCGGCCGACCTGTCCCAGCTCGGCGAAGGCGCGCTGCTGGCCATCACCATCGAGAATCCGGGCCTGGACCCGCGCGAGCCGCAGCGCTACCAGAGCCTGGTGTCGCTGCAGGGCAGCAGCCTGGACGAGGCGTTCGAGGACTACTTCCGCCATTCCGAGCAGTTGCCCACGCGCCTGCTGCTGGCCGCCGACGGCGAGCGCGCCGCCGGCCTGCTGCTGCAGAAGCTCCCCGGCGACCAGGGCGACGACGACGGCTGGGCCCGCGCCGGCGCGCTGTTCGACACGCTCGGACGCGACGAACTGCTGGCCGTGGCCGGCCCCGAACTGCTGCACCGCCTGTTCCATGAGGAACACCCCGAGACCATGGGCGACAAGCCGCTGCGCTTCGGCTGCTCCTGCTCGCGGGAACGGGTGATCGGCATGCTGCAGTCGCTGGGCGAGGAAGAAGCCCGCGCCGCGGCCGCCGACACCGGCCAGGTGGACGTGCGCTGCGAGTTCTGCGGGCGCGAATATCACTTCCCTTTGACCGAATTCGGCGTATTGTTCGCAGCTACACCAGCCAGCCAGGCCGCTCCAGAGCGGCTGCAGTAACGGCATCGACGAGCTGCGTTCCGGGGAGGACGGAGTCTTGTTAAGAAAACATAAACAACATACGATCAGAATCTCACGCGCCGGGAACTCCCCGGCCCTGGCCCTGTCTGATTGAGTCCATGAACGCCTTCCTGCGCCTGCCGCTTGCCTTGCTGATCGCCCTCGGGGTGGCCACGGGCGCGCATGCGCAGGCCAAGCCGCGCGCCACCCCGGACAGCACCGTGCTTCCGGTGTGGAACAAGGGCAGCGGCAAGGTCGAAGCGCTGCTGTACCTGGAGCCCACCGGCGAACAGGTGGCCGGCGCGCGCTGGCACTTCGGCCGCAACTCGCTCGATGCCGCCTTCGGGCTCTCGTCCGGCGATTCGCTCGGCCTGCTGTGCAACAGCAGCCGCGGCAGCAGCATCAGCGGGCTGGCCAGCCACTGCATGCTCGCCAGCCTGGGCGACGACGATGACGTCGGCGCCGGGCGCCACCTGTCCGCGACCACGGCGTTCAACCGTCCCGGCGGACGTGTCGGCCTGAGCGCGGGCACCGGCCGCGACACCCTGCCGGCCTGGCTGTCCGGCAACACCCGCGCGCCTGCCGCGCGCATGGAACAGAACGACCTGACCGTCTTCGGCCAGAAGAACATCGGCCGCGAAGGCTTCGTCTCCATCGGCGGCACCTACGCCAAGGCCCGTCTGGTGCCGCTGAGCGACGCCTCGCCCGCCCTCGTCGACCAGTGGGACAGCAAGAGCCTGAGCATCGGTGGCGGCTACGGCCCCTTCAGCGCCAACATCATCGGCCGCGTAGTCGACGCCCCGGGCCAGGCGGGCAAGTGGGAAGGCATCGGCCTGGGCCTGACCTGGCGCACCCCGTGGAGCGGCCAGCTCACCGTGGGCGCCGAGAACGTCATCACCCGCGGCAAGAATCCCTTCTCGCCCCGCAACGAGAGCAACGACGAGGGAGCCATTCCCTACGTCCGGTACGAGCAGGACCTGTAAGGCTCCTCCATCCCCGACGAATCACCAGAACGCCTCCGCAAGGAGGCGTTTTTGTTGCGCCTGCAACAATACTTTGCCGTATTTCACCAAATTCATGCGGTTCATTAACGAAGCTTTAATTTCAGAAGAGACGGAAGTACTATCGGGTCAGCCTCGCGGGCTTTGGGACCGCATCTTTCGCTCCCACCACGCAGGCGATTCCACTTGTAACTACCAAGATCACTTGGAGAGAGAGCCCATGTATTGCAAGTCCAACAAGCTGCGTGACGCAGTGGTGCTGGCCCTGGTTGCTGGCACCGCCGGCACCACCGGCACTGCCTTCGCCCAGGATGCCGATGGCGCCACCAACCTGGATCGCATCCAGGTCACTGGTTCGCGCATCAAGCGCGTTGACGTTGAAACCTCGCAGCCGGTGTTCACGATGAGCCGCGAGCAGATCCAGGCTCAAGGCCAGACCTCGATCGGCGACATCATCCAGAGCATCAGCACCAACGGCTCCACCCTCAACAGCAGCTACAACAACGGCGGCAACGGCGAAACCCGCGTCAACATGCGCAACCTGGGTTCGAACCGCACGCTGGTCCTGGTCAACGGTCGTCGCTGGATCGGCGGCACCGGCCTTGGCGGTGCGGTCGACCTGAATACCATCCCGTCCGCTGCCGTCGAGCGCATTGAAGTCCTGAAGGACGGCGCTTCGACCATCTATGGTTCGGACGCCATCGCCGGCGTGGTCAACATCATCCTGCGCCAGAACTTCGACGGCGCCGAGGCCAATGCGTATTTCGGCCAGTACGACGAGGGCGACGGCGCTCGCGAAGCGTACGACTTCACCATCGGCTCCGTCGGTGACCGCTGGCACGCCACCCTGGGCGTGGGCTATGTGAAGGAAGAGCCCGTCTGGGCCGGCAACCGCAAGATCTCGGCCGTCCCGACCTTCGGCGCACTGCCGAACACCGGCAACAGCAGCACCACCCCGGACGGCCGCTTCGGCTTCTACGGCCAGACGGGCGTGGATGACGACGGCAACCCGGTCTACGGCTCGACCCGCCCGAATGGCAGCGAAGGCTATTTCGTCACCGGCAATGGCGGCAGCACTTGGCGCAACTACACCAGCGCCGACAGCTTCAACCATGCCCCCGGCAACCTGCTGGTCACCCCGCAGGAGCGCACCTCCCTGTTCGCCGACGCTGGCCTGTCGATCACCGACAACGTCCGCTTCAAGACGACGGTCACCTACAACGAGCGCAAGTCCGAGCAGATCCTTGCCGCCATGCCGATCGTGCTGGGCCGTGCGGCACCGGGCACCAACGGCGCCAACATCGTCATCAGCAAGGACAACATCTACAACCACACCGGTCGTGACATCGACTACATCCAGTATCGTGCGATGGAGACCGGCGGCCGCATCTACAAGCAGAACGTCAAGACCTACGCCTTCAATGGCGGTTTCGAAGGCGACTTCGAAGTGAACGAGCGCTTCTGGAACTGGGAAGCGGGCATGTTCTATGGCAAGAACGACCAGACTGACATCACCACCGGCTTCTTCAACATCTCCGCTCTGCGCAATGCCTTGGGCCCGTCGTTCATCGACGGCACTGGCGTCGCACGCTGCGGAACCGCCGGCAACGTGATCGATGGCTGCGTACCGATGAACATGCTCAGCGGTACGGGCTCGCTGACTCCTGAGATGATGAAGTACGCGGGCTTCACCGCGCATGACGTCTACGGTTATGAGCAGAAGACCTACTACGCCAACATCGGCGGCGAGCTGTTCGACCTGCCGGGTGGCGCATTCGCCTTCTCGGCCGGCTTCGAGCATCGCAATGAATCGGGCTTCGACGATCCGGACGGCCTGATCAACTCCGGCGACACCACCGGCAATGCGCGCACCGCGACCGCCGGCGGCTACAGCCTGGATGAAGCCTATCTGGAACTGGCGATCCCGCTGCTGTCGGGCGTGACCGGCGCGCAGCTGCTGGACTTCAGTGTGGCTACCCGCATCTCCGACTACAGCAACTTCGGCGACACGCTCAACAGCAAGTTCGGTTTCCGCTGGAAGCCGATCAACGACCTGATGATCCGCGGCAACTGGTCGGAAGGCTTCCGTGCCCCGTCGATCAGCGAACTGTACTCCGGCGTCAGCGACACCTTCGAGAACGTGGCCGATCCTTGCGCCGGTTCTGTGGAAGGCGTGCCGAACCCGGCCAGCCCGGCTGCGTGTGCCGGCATTCCGCGCTACCCGCAGGCCAACTCGCAGATCCGTACGACCGAAGGTGGCAACCCGAAGCTGGGCCCGGAGACTTCCACTTCCAAGACGCTGGGCTTCGTCTACAGCCCCAGCTATGTGCAGGGCCTGGACCTGTCGCTTGACTGGTGGAACATCAAGATCGAAGGCGCCATCTATGCCCAGGATGCGCAGGAAATGCTGGACAGCTGCTACAAGGCTGGCATCTCCGCCGTCTGCGACCTGATCACCCGCGATGCGACCGGCCAGATCTCTAACATGCTGGCCGTGCCGAACAACGTCGCCACCATGGAAGTGGAAGGCTGGGACCTGACGGTAGGCTACCGCATGCCGGAAACCCGCTTCGGCAGCTTCAACGTGGTCTGGGATTCGACCTACACCTCGAACTACTCGGTCTCCGATCCGCTGAACCCGGGCGCCAACCGCGTCGGCCAGTACCGCAGCCGCGACAACTACTGGCGCATCCGTTCGAACCTGCTGCTGGGCTGGCAGCTGGGTGACTTCGGTGCCACTGCCATGGTGCGTTACTACTCGCCGCAGACCGAAAAGTGCACCGGCAGCAACTTCACCGGCGGCAACTTCGCCCTGCTGTGCTCGGACAAGGACCGCATCGGCCTGGGCGGCAAGCCCGACCCGCGCAACTACATCCCGAGCGCGACCTACACCGACCTCAGCGCGTACTGGAAGACGCCGTGGAACGGGCAGATCACCCTGGGTGTCAACAACGCGTTCGATCGTGACCCGCCGAAGGCATACACCACGTTCGCCAACTCGTTCGACCCGCAGTATGAAATCCCGGGTCGCTTCTTCTACATGCGCTACAACCAGAAGTTCTGATTCTGGCGCGGTAGATTTGCAATGAGAACCACGGCCCTTCGGGGCCGTGGTTTTTTAATGCCCGCCACATGAAGCACAGCAAAGAAAAGGCCGCGACATGCGCGGCCTCCTAGGTTGTGACCGGAACGGTTGCCACCTCATCCGTTCGGAATCAACGTCTCGATCACATGCTCGACGTAGGACTCGAACTCCTCGCGGGCCTGTTTCGGCTGCTGCAGCTGCAGGGACAGCTGCAGGAAGCCCACATAGGCGGCATAGGCCAGGCGCGCACGATGGCGGGCGTCGGTGGAGCTGAGGCCGGCTTGGCGGAACGAGGCCATCAGGTAGTCGAGGCGGCGCTGCGAGACGCGGTCGATCACCGGGCGCACCAGCGGGTTGTCCAGCGCCTTGAGCAGTTCGCTGTAGATGATGTGCGGGGTCACTTCGTGCGCGACGAGCTGGAACAGCGCGCGCAGGCGGGTGCGCGGATCGGGCACTTCCTCCAGGCTGCCGAACACCTGCTGCTGCTCGACCAGCTCCCAGCGCTCCAGCGCGGCCTGCAGCAGGGCGTCGCGCGAGGGGAAATGCCAGTAGAAGCTGCCCTTGGTGACGCCTAGGCGGCGGGCCAGCGGCTCCACCGCTACGGCGCCAACACCCTGCTCCGCGATCAGGTCCAGGGCCGCCTGGGCCCAGTCGTCCGCACTGAGGCGGCTGTTGCGTGTACCGCGGGTTTCGGTCGGGGAAGCTGAAGATTCGTTCATCCGTTGATTTAACCATACGCTGGGGACTGGTTGCAGTATGCGCCTGCGGCGGCCGGCGCACGACCAACCCAGCGGCGCTTTTCCCTTGCAACAACAGGGCGCAACACTTCCATACCCCTCAGTATTGACAGGCGCTACCACCAATCCATACCATCGAGTACGGTTTCATACCCATGGCTCCCGCATGCACGTGCAAGACATCCGGCTGGACGGTGCCCATGGCATCGCGCTGGCCGCCTCGAAAACCACTGGAAGCAAGCCGCCGATCCTGTTCGCGCACGGTTTCGGCCAGACCCGCGGCGCGTGGACGGCAACCGCCGCGGCGCTGCACGCAGCGGGCCATGCCACGCTGGCCTTCGATGCGCGCGGCCATGGCGGTTCGGACTGGAATCGGGCCGATCTGCCGTATCACGGCGAACAGTTCACCGATGACCTGATCGTCGTCGCCGGCGAACTGCCGCGGCCGCCGGTGCTGGTCGCCGCGTCGATGGGCGGGCTGTTCGGGCTGATGGCCGAGGCACGCTGGCCCGGGCTGTTCGCGGCGATGGTGCTGGTGGACATCACCCCGCGTTGGGAAACGCGTGGCGTCGAGCGCATCCTGGCCTTCATGAGCGCGCACCCGGAAGGTTTCGCCTCGCTGGAAGCGGCCGCCGACAGCATCGCCGCCTACCTGCCGCACCGCCCACGCAAGAGCGAGGATGCGCTGCGCGCCCTGCTGCGCCCCACCGCGGACGGCCGCTGGAGCTGGCATTGGGACCCGCGCCTGGTGGAAGAGCTGGCGCGCGACAGCGAGCAGCACCAGGACGCCATCGCCGAAGCCGCGCGCCGCGTCGAATGCCCGGTGCTGCTGGTCAGTGGCGGCCGCAGCGACCTGGTCACGCCGCAGACGGTGGCCGAATTCCTGGCGCTGGCGCCGCATGCGCAACACGTGCATCTGCCCGACGCCACGCATATGGTGGCAGGCGATGACAACGACGCGTTTACCGCCGCCGTGTTGAACTATCTGGACGCACTTCCCCCGGCTTCCGCCGCAGCGTCCGCCCGTACCGAGCACGTTACCGGAGCAAGTCCATGAGCATTGTCGTTCCCTTCCTGGCCCTGCTGCTGGCAGGCGCCTTCGTCGCCTATCACCGCATGCGGCTGGTCACCTGGACGGTGATCGGCGCCGTGCTGCTGGGCATCTGCTGGTTCGCCGGCGTCAACCAGACCTCGGTCATCGTCGCCGCGGCGATCCTGGCGCTGGTCAGCGCGCTGGTGCTGCTGCCGTTCCTGCGCAAGCCGCTGATCACCTCGCCGTTCATGGGCGTGTTCCGCAAGGTGCTGCCGCCGCTGTCCAAGACCGAGCGCATCGCGCTGGAAACCGGTTCGGTCGGCTTCGAGGGCGAACTGTTCACCGGCGACCCGGACTGGCAGAAGCTGCTGGACTATCCCAAGCCCCAGCTCACCGCCGAAGAGCAGGCCTTCCTCGACGGCCCGGTCGAAGAGTTGTGCAGGATGGTCAACGACTGGGAAATCACCCATGTCCATGCCGACCTGCCGCCGGAGCTGTGGGCCTTCATCAAGAAGAACAAATTCTTCGGCATGATCATTCCCAAGCAGTACGGCGGCCTGGGGTTCTCGGCGCTGGCGCACCACAAGGTGATCCAGAAGCTGGCCTCGATCTCCAGCGTGGTCAGCTCCACCGTCGGCGTGCCCAACTCGCTGGGCCCGGGTGAACTGCTCAACCACTACGGCACGCAGGAACAGAAGGACTACTACCTGCCGCGCCTGGCCGAAGGCATCGAAGTGCCCTGCTTCGGCCTGACCGGCCCGTTCGCCGGTTCCGACGCCACCTCCATTCCCGACTTCGGCATCGTCTGCAGGGGCACGTGGAACGGCGAGGAAGTGCTGGGCCTGAAGCTGACCTTCGACAAGCGCTACATCACCCTGGCGCCGGTGGCCACGCTGATCGGCATGGCGTTCCGCATGTACGACCCGGACGGCCTGCTGGGCGACACCAAGGACATCGGCATCACCCTGGCGCTGCTGCCGCGCGACACCGCCGGCGTGGAGATCGGCCGCCGCCACTTCCCGCTGAACTCGCCGTTCCAGAACGGCCCGATCCGCGGCAAGGACGTGTTCATCCCGCTCAGCCAGATCATCGGCGGCCCGGAGAAGCGCGGCCTGGGCTGGAACATGCTCAACGAGTGCCTGGCGGTCGGCCGTTCGATCACTCTGCCCTCCACCGCTTCCGGCGGCGCCAAGGCCGGCGCGGTCATCACCGGCGCCTATGCGCGCATCCGCAAGCAGTTCGGCCTGTCCGTGGGCCGCTTCGAGGGCGTGGAGGAAGCACTGGCGCGCATCGGCGGCAAGGCCTACAAGATCAGCGCGCTGTCGCAGGCCACGGCCGCGGCGGTGGACCGCGGCGACGTGCCGTCGGTGCCGTCGGCCATCGCCAAGTACCACTGCACCAACATGAGCCGCGAGTGCATCAGCGACATGATGGACATCATCGGCGGCAAGGGCATCATCCTCGGCCCGCGCAATTTCGCCGGCCGCAGCTGGCAGGCCGCGCCCATCGCGATCACCGTGGAAGGCGCCAACATCATGACCCGCAGCCTGCTGATCTTCGGCCAGGGCGCGATCCTGTGCCATCCGTGGGTGCTGAAGGAAATGAAGGCCGCGCAGGACGAAGACCGCGCGGCCGGCCTGCGCGAGTTCGACCAGGCGCTGTTCGGCCACGTGCGCTTCGGCATCTCCAACGCCGTGCGTTCGTTCTGGTTCGGCCTGACCGGCGCGCGTTTCGGCGCCGCGCCGGGCGACGCCTACACCCGCCGCTACTTCCGCAAGCTGGACCGCTACTCGGCCAATCTGGCGTTGATGGCCGACATCTCGATGATGACCCTGGGCGGCAAGCTCAAGTTCAAGGAATCGCTGTCCGGCCGCCTGGGCGACGTGCTCAGCCACGTCTACATGACCAGCGCGATGCTCAAGCGCTACCACGACGAAGGCGCGCCGGCCACCGACCAGCCGCTGCTGGCCTGGGCGTTCCACGACAGCGTGCACCGCATCGAGGAGTCGCTGTCGGCGGCGCTGCGCAACTTCCCGATCCGTCCGGTCGGCTGGCTGATGTGGGCGCTGATCTTCCCGTTCGGCCGCCGCGCAGAGGCCCCGGGCGACCGCCTGAGCCGCCGCGTGGCCGCCACCCTGATGTCGCCCAACGAAGCCCGCGACCGCCTGGCCCAGGGCGTGTTCCTGACACCGTGCGAGAACAACCCGGGCGGCCGCATCGCCAGCTACCTGACCAAGGCGGTCATGGCCGAGCCGGTGGAGCGCAAGTTCCTCAAGGCGCTCAAGACCAAGGGCATCGAGGCGCTCACCTTCCCCGCGCAGCTGGACGAGGCGGTGGCCGAGGGCGTCATCACCCAGGACGAGCGCACCCTGCTGGAAGAACTGCGCGCGATCACCCTGGACACCATCACCGTGGACGACTTCGAACCGCACGAGCTGCGCGCGGCCTCGTACTACGACCGCGAAGGCCAGCGGCCCTCGCAGGTTGCCTGATCACGGGCAGCCATCTGCAACCGGAAACGGCGGGCGCTGCCCGCCGTTTCCTTTCCGGAGGAAGGCATGACCGCTCCCCTGCTCCCGCTCTACCGGCGCCTGTCGCGCTGGCCCGGCGGCCGCTGGCTGTTCACCCGCGCGGTGTGCTTCAAGGCGCCCTACTTCGCCAGCATCTCCCCGCGCATCACCCTGCTCGAGGCCGGCCGCTGCGAAGGCACGCTGGCCGACCGCCGCAAGGTGCGCAACCACATCGGCACGGTGCACGCGATCGCGCTGTGCAACCTGGCCGAACTCACCGCCGGGCTGATGGTCGATGCCTCGCTGCCAGCCGGGATGCGCTGGATTCCCAAGGGCATGGACGTGCGTTACCAGGCCAAGGCCCGCGGCACACTGAAGGCGGTGGCCGTGCCCGAACGCCCCATCGCCAGCGCCGCGGCCGGCTACGAGCTGCCGGTACGGGTCGGCATCAACGACGCCGCGGGCACCGAGGTGTTCGTCGCCCGCATCGCGATGTGGGTGTCGCCGCGCCGCGGAAACGGATGAGCCATGGACACCGCCGAACTGCTGGTGCGCCTGGGCGGCGTGCACAGCCTGGGCTTCGCGGCCTTCCACCTGGCCTTCTGGAAACTGTTCGACTGGAAACGCGACCTCGCCCGCAACAGCCTGGCCAACCGCGCGATCATGCAGATCCTCAATCTGCGCCTGGTCTACGTCTTCCTGGGCATGGGCGCACTGGCGCTGGCCTTCGGCGGTGAGCTGGCCGCCACGCCGCTGGGACGGGCGCTGCTGGGATTCATCGCGCTGTTCTGGGTGGGACGCACGGTGGAGCAGTTCGTATTCCTGCGCATCCACGACTGGCGCGTGCATCTGTTGAGCGCGCTGTTCGTGCTGGGCGCGGCGCTGCATGCCGTGCCGCTGTGGCCGGCCTGAGGCGCGCCGTCGATCCGCGCGCCCTGCTCTTGCATCAGCGGGAGGGCGGCGCCTCCGCCGCGGACACGCCTTCTGGCCGGCGCGACAGGCGCCAGCCGATGCTGGCGGCGATCACCGCCGCGGTCGCGCTGACGCCGGCAAAACCGGCAGCGCCCACGCCCAGCAGGCGCAGCCCGTTCATGCCCAAGGCGATGGTCATATCGCCGAAGCGCCACACCGCCGTATCCACCGTGTTCTGGCCCTTGTAGCGCACGTTGCGCGGCACGCGCGTGTACAGGCTGTGCCGCGCCGGCTCGGCCATGCCATAAGCCAGACCGCGGCTGACGATCAGCGCGATCGCCACGGCCGGCATGCCCAGCAGCACCGGCGCGTGCGGATCGCGCGCGAACAGCACCAGCGACAACGCGCAGACGCTGACCAGCGCCCAAATCATGATGACGATGCCCGGCCCCTTCCGCGGCAGCAGCCAGCGGGTCAAGGTGAGCTGGGTGATGGCGGTCAGCACGTTGCCGGCCAGGTCGACATTGGCGGCGAAGCGCGTGCGCGCCACCGCGTCGGTGAACGTGGCGCCGGAATAGTCGGTCACCAGCGCGTAGTTCACCGTGCCGATGCCATCGGCCAGCAGCAGCAGGATCGACATGTTGCGGATGAAGGGATCGGCGAACACCTGCTTGAGGCCGTCGAACATGCCGCCGCCGACCGCCGCCTCGTGCCCCGGCTCGTGGCGGCGCGCGCCATGCAAGCGCGCCCAGCGCCCCAGCGCGATCACGCAGCCCAGCGCCAGGCACAGCAGCGCGGCCGACACCACCAGCAGCGGCGCCACGCCGATCACGCCGACCAGCGAGCGGGTCAGTATCGGCCCGGTGACCGCGCCGATCGTGCCGGCCACCGCGATGACCGGGAACAGGCGGCGCGACTGCTCGCTGTCCCAGATGTCGGACATGAAGCTCCAGAACACCGACACCACGAACAGGTTGAACACGCTGACCCAGACGAAGAACATCACGCCCAGCGTCTTCGGCGCCAGCAGGTCCGGCCAGGCGAACAACGGCACGAAGCCGACCAGGCAGGCGATGAAGAATACGTAGACCACCGGCATGACCACCCGGCGCGGCCAGCGCGTGACCAGCGCGCCGAACAGCGGCGACAGCAGCAGGGTGCCGAGGAAGGTGGCGCCGTAGAACCACGGCAGCTGGGTCGAACCGACGGCCGCGGCCAGCTGCTCGCGCAGCGGGCGGATCACGTAGTACGCGGCCAGCACGCAAAAGAAGTAGGCGAAGGACAGCGCGACCGCCAGCCACTCGCCCGTGTGTACCCTGCCCTGACCCGCCTGCATCGGCCCGTACCCGTCGCAACGAAGCGCGCAAGGTATCCGATGCACTGCAACATCGCCAGTGCGATCAGGTCCGCACCCGGAGCAAGCGTTCTGTTGCGTGCCTGATGCTGCGCCACCGGCTCGGGCCGTTGTAGATCAGGCGATGTCCGCCACCGGCGGGTCGCGACCACAAAAATCAGCAATATCAACGCGATGCCCATTCATTTTCTTCTGGTTTGTGCAATCACGAAAAGCGGCGCTAGAATCGCCGACAGCCTCAGCTATCAGGCATCGATCACGATGAAAGACAACAACAGGCGCCGGCGTTTCCGTCCGGTGGCATCGGGATTGCTGGGTGTGTTGATGCCCTTCGCACTGTCCTCCACCGCGCAGACGCCCACCGCGCCGCAGGCGCTGCCGGAATCGGCGCCGCCACTGCCAGCGAACCTGGAGAACGCGCCGCTGCCGTCGCCGACGCAGCCGATGCCCTACCGGGTCGCCTTGCGGCCGGACCAGGTGCAGGCGCTGCCGGACGGTTTCAACATCGCCGCCATCGAATCGATGGCCGAGCAGCTCACCTACGGCAACCGCGTGCCCGGCATCGCGATGGCGATCGTGCAGAACGGGCGCGTCCTTTCCGCGCGCGGTTACGGCGTCACCGACATCGGCAATCCGCAGCCGGTCGACGCGCACACGGTGTTCCGCCTTGCCTCGTTGTCCAAGGCCTTCGCCGGCACCATGGCCGGCCTGCTGGTCAACGACGGCACGCTGCGCTGGGACAGCAAGGTCACCGACTACGTGCCGGGCTTCCAGCTGGCCACGCCCGAGGCGACAGGCCGGTTGACCGTGGCCGACGTGCTGAGCCATCGCGTCGGCCTGCCGTACAACGCCTACGACCGCGACATCGAGGCCAACGCCGACTACTACACCCTGACCCGCAAGCTCGCCAGCGCGCCGCTCAAGTGCGAGCCGGGCGACTGCTATGCCTACCAGAACGTCGCTTTCAGCCTGATCGGCGACGTGGTCTACGCCGCTTCCGGCAGCTTCTACGAGCAGGCGGTGGAACGGCGCCTGTTCAAGCCGCTCGGCATGAACGACGCCAGCCTCGGCCTGGCCGGCATCCAGGCCAGTCCGCGCTGGGCGCGCCCGCACGTGCGCAGCCGCAACGGCTGGGTGTCGCTGTCGCCCAAGCCCACCTACTACCGCGTCGCTCCCGCCGCCGGCGTCAACGCCAGCGCCAGCGACATGGCGCAATGGCTGCTGGCGCATACCGGGCACCGTCCCGACGTGCTCTCCGCACCGCTGCTGGCGACGCTGCATGCGCCGCTGGTCAACACGCCCGGCGAGATGCGTTCGGGCTGGCGCCGCGAGCGGCTGGACTCGGCCGGCTACGCGCTGGGCTGGCGTGTGTTCGACTACGCCGGCCACACCGTGGTGTTCCATGCCGGCGCAGTGCAGGGCTATCGCGGTCTGGTCGCCCTGCTGCCCGAGCGCGATCTCGGCATCGCGGTCCTGTGGAATGGCGAGAGCAGTGTTCCCAGCGGATTGATGCCGACCATCCTCGACCGCGCCATCGGACTGCCGACGCAGCGCTGGCTGGACGTGGACACCGACTTCGGCAGCGACAACCTGATGGCCGAGGACGCACCGGCCAATGCGCCGCGCGGCAGGAAGGGCGTCGCCTCCGATCGCGCCACCGCGTCCCCGCGCTGACCATACCCGGCATTCTTCGACAAGGCGGCTTCGGCCGCCTTTTTTCATGACGTCCCTCCCTGCGCGCCCCCCCTTCCGGCGGCTTCGCTGTAGAAACGGTTGCCCTGCCGTTTCTCCTGGCGCATCCGGGTACACCACCCTCCAGACGGAGATGGCGGTCGCGCCGCTCGTCCCATGACACATCCGGGTACGTCGCCCGTCGACTGGCTTCGCCGTGAACGCTGTCCGGCCGTGTTCCCTGCATGCGCGCCGTGCAGGCGGTCACCTGTTCCGGAAGGAAGGGCGGATGGGGCGCCACGATGGAAGCCGCGTGCCTGCCACCCGCAGACGGGGACCAAGGTGCCACCGACGCGCTCCAGTACCGCACCGCACCCTGCATCGGCGTCCCCTGCAGGCGGCCTGGACATCTACCGCGGCCCCGTGCCACCCGCGGCATCCCCTCGAACAGCGAAGCACCCCCACCCGCACCGACCCGGCTGCCAGCGGCATGCGCGCATAAAAAAACTCCCTCCCCGCTGGGCAGTCGGGGAAGGAGTTCCAGGTACAGCTTAGCGCTGGATCAGATCAGCGGCGCCGGGGTGGCCGGAAGCGCGACCGGAGCCGCCTTCTTCTTGCGGGCAGCCGGCTTCTTCTTGGCAGCGACCTTCTTGGCGGCCGGCTTCTTGGCAGCAGCCTTCTTCGCGGTCTTCTTCACCGCCTTCTTGGCAGTGGCCTTCTTGGCGACCTTCTTCACCGCCTTCTTCGCGGTGGCCTTCTTGGCGACCTTCTTCACCGCCTTCTTCGCGGTGGTCTTCTTGGCAACCTTCTTCGCCGCCTTCTTCACCGCCTTCTTGGCGGTGGCCTTCTTGGCGACCTTCTTCACTGCCTTCTTGGCGGTCGCCTTCTTGGCAACCTTCTTCACTGCCTTCTTGGCGGTGGCCTTCTTTGCGACCTTCTTCACCGCCTTCTTGGCGGCAGCTTTCTTGGCGACCTTCTTCACCGCCTTCTTGGCGGCCGGTTTCTTCGCAGCTTTCTTCGTGGCCATTGGATGGCTCCTCGTCAGTGATCTATGGAATTGAAATGCCCAGTTGAAGCAAATCCGCGGTGTATCGCGGAGGACCGACGATGCGTCAGACGCATCGTGACGGATACAGAAACACCCGCAACGATTCCCGCCACGGGTGCCATGTCTTGTTCGGGGGTGTTTCGCGGAAGGAAGCGACTCCTGCTCCACCATCAGCGCGCGTGGCGGATGTCCAGGTTGTGCTTCGCATCTGAATGTTGATCCGGCTCACTCGCTTCCGCAGCAATGGTCTGCTGGGCGAAACCTAATCACGGTTTTTTTTACTGTCAACTACCCGCGCGCAACTTTTTCCGGAAAGCTTCACGCCGGTCGCGCCAACGACGCCCGCCTTCGCCCCGCGCGCGGCACTTGGCGACGACGCGCGCGACCCGCACTCAATGCGCACGCATGCGAAAAACACCGTAAAAGAAGCACTATTCGTTTGCAGCATGCGCGCGCGACGCGACAGCGGGCATGCGTGCGCGGCGGCAGGCATGCGTCTTCGGAGGCGTGAAAAAAAAAGCGGCCGGGAACTGAATTCCGTTCGCCGCGATCGCGCTTTCCCGCGTCGCGGGGAACGATTTGCGCAAACACTTCGCACCATCGCGCGGCCGTTGCGGCCTTCCGGCGACGACGACGACGGCGGCGGGTCATGCCTTCGCCGAACGTTCGAGCATCGCGCGCGACCATCGATCGGCGTTGCCGACGGCAGCTACCCGGTCTGCTTCGGATGTCGCCTCGCGACGACGCGCGGCGGCGATGCCGCCCTCGACGACGGCGCCATTGGCGCGCATCGCCGGTGCGGATGCCGGAAACAGAAACGGCCGCACGAGGCGGCCGTCCTGTTCGTCCGGTACGACCGGATCAGTGGTCGTCGTTTTCCAGCAGCTCGGCGTAGTCGTCCGGGCCGAGCAGTTCGTTCACCTGCTCCGCCTCGGACATCTCGACGACGAACAGCCAGCCTTCGCCGTAGGCGTCCTCGTTGATGGTCTCCGGCTTGTCGGCCAAGGCCTCGTTGACTTCGACCACGGTGCCCGACACCGGGCTGTAGACGTCGGAGGCGGCCTTCACCGACTCGACCACGGCGGCGGCGTTGCCGGCCTGCACCGTGTCGCCCACGCCGGGCAGTTCGACGTAGACCAGGTCGCCCAGCAGGCCCTGCGCGTGGTCGGAAATGCCGACGGTGACGCGGCCATTGCCTTCGACGCGGGCCCATTCGTGGGACTTGAGGAATTTGAGGTCGCCAGGGATCTCGCTCATGGAACTGCTCCGGAAGAAACGGTGGACGGGATGGGGGTCTAGTTTAGCGGACCGCGGGGCGGATCAGGCGTCGATGCCGGGCTGGGCCTGGCCATCGCGCACGAACGGGAACTTCACCACGCGCACCGGCACTTCCTTGCCGCGGATGTCCACGCGCACGTTGCCCGCCGCTCCCAGTGGAATGTCGCCGGCCGGGACGCGGGCGAAGGCGATGGCCTTGCCCAGCGTCGGCGAGAACGTGCCGGACAGGATCTCGCCCTCGCCGTGGGCGGTGAGCACCTTCTGGCCGTGGCGCAGCACGCCCTTCTCGTCCATCACCAGGCCGATCATCTGGCGCGCGTTGCCAGCGGCCTTCTGCGCTTCGAGCACCGGGCGGCCGATGAAGTCGCGGCCCTCGTCCAGGGCGACGGTCCAGGCCAGCGCGGCCTCGAACGGACTGACGCTCTCGTCCATGTCCTGGCCGTAGAGGTTCATGCCCGCTTCCAGGCGCAGCGTGTCGCGCGCGCCAAGGCCGGCCGGCTTCACGCCCGCGGCCAGCAGCGCGTTCCAGAACGCGACCACCGCCGTCTGCGGCAGCAGCACTTCATAACCGTCCTCGCCGGTGTAGCCGGTGCGCGCGACGAACAGCGGCACGCCGTCAGCGGAAGCGACGTCCAGCGCGGCGAAGCGACCGAGCTTGTCCAGCGCGGCGCGGTCGGCGTCGGCGACCAGGCCGGCGACCAGGCCGCGCGCCTGCGGGCCCTGCACGGCGACGATGGCCAGGTCCTCGCGCTCGACGACCTCCACACAGAAGGCGGCGGCGTGCTGGCGGATCCACGCCAGGTCCTTCTCGCGGGTGGAGGCGTTGACCACCATGCGGAAGAAGTCGTCGGCCAGGAAGTAGACGATCAGGTCGTCGATCACCCCGCCTTCGGCATTGAGCATGCACGAGTACAGGGCCTTGCCGGTGACCTTGAGCTTGTCGATCGAGTTGGCCAGCAGCTGGCGCAGGAACTCGCGGGTGCGCGCGCCCTTCAGGTCGACCACGGTCATGTGGCTGACGTCGAACATGCCGGCGGCGCGGCGCACCAGATGGTGCTCGTCGATCTGCGAGCCGTAGTGGATCGGCATGTCCCAACCGCCGAAGTCGACCATCTTGGCGCCGAGCGAGCGGTGGGTTTCGTTGAGGAGAGTCTTCAGGGTCATGGCCGTTCCACGCGAGGAAAGGCGCCATTATCCCAGATGGCCGCGGGCAAAGCCCATGGCGGCGCGCAGGCCGCGCCGCCGTCGCCTCAGGCTTCCTGGACCTTGAGCGCCATCCCGTCCACCGCGACCACGCGCACGTGGCTGCCCGCCGGCAGGTCGGGCCCGGCCACCACCCAGAACGCGTCGTCCACCTTCGCCCGGCCGGTGCCGTTGGCGATGGCCTGGTCCAGCACCACCACGCGCCCGACCATCTGCTCGGCGCGGCGGTTGAGCAGCGGCTGGTCGCTGGGCCGCGCGCGCCGGCGGAACCATGTGCGGTAGACCTGGATCGAGACGAAGCTGAGCACGACGAACAGCACCACCTGCATCAGCACGGCCAGCCCGTCGTAGGCCCAGACCACCAGGAACACGGCGGTGGCGGCCAAGCCCATCCACAGCATGAAGGCGCCCGGCGCCATCGCCTCGGCGGCGAACAGGATCACCGCCAGCGCCGCCCAGCCCACCACTTCCCAGCGCATGGCTCAGCGCCCCAGCGGCGGCGGGTTGCCGCGCGACGGCGATGCCTTGCGTTCTTCCTGTCTGGCGAATGCCTCCCGGGCCAGTTCGGCGACGCCGGCGATGGAGCCGATCACGCCGCTGGCTTCCATCGGCATCAGCACCAGCTTCTGGTTGGGCGAGCTCGCAAGTTCCTTGAAAGCCTCCACGTACTTCTGCGCGACGAAATAGTTGATGGCCTGCACATCGCCCTGGGCGATGGCTTCGGACACCATCGCCGTGGCCTTGGCTTCGGCCTCGGCCAGGCGCTCGCGCGCCTCGGCGTCGCGGAACGCGGCTTCCTTGCGGCCTTCGGCTTCCAGCACCGCGGCCTGCTTCTCGCCGTCGGCGCGCAGGATCTCGGACTGGCGCAGGCCCTCGGCCTCGAGGATCTGCGCGCGCTTCTCGCGCTCGGCCTTCATCTGCCGCGCCATCGAATCGACCAGGTCGCGCGGCGGCTGGATGTCGCGGATCTCGATGCGGTTGACCTTGATCCCCCACGGATTGGTGGCATGGTCGACGACGCTCAGCAGCTGCGCGTTGATGGTCTCGCGCTGGCTCAGCGATTCGTCCAGGTCCATCGAGCCGATCACGGTGCGGATGTTGGTCTGCACCAGCGCGATCATCGCGATTTCCAGGTTGGCGACCTCGTAGGCGGCCTTGGCCGCGTCCAGCACCTGGAAGAACACCACCCCGTCCACGCGCACCACCGCGTTGTCCTTGGTGATGACTTCCTGGCTGGGCACATCCAGCACCTGTTCCATCATGTTGACCTTGCGGCCGACGCCGTAGACCACCGGGATCAGGAAATGCAGGCCGGGCGACATGGTGTGGGTGTAGCGGCCGAAGCGCTCCACCGTCCATTCATACCCCTGCGGCACCATGCGCACCGTCTTGAACAGGACGATGGCGCCGGCCACCAGCACCACCAACGCGAGAAAGACACCGCTGCCCATCAGTACGCTCCTTGTGAGATTCGATTCGTAGGTTTCCGGATCGAGTATAGCCAGCCCGGCGGGCGCTAGAACGGCAGCCGGCCGCGCAGCACGTCGGCGAACATCACCCAGTCGCCGGCGAAGGAATACAGCGGGTGGCTGAATGTGGCCGGGCGGTTCTTCTCGAAGAACAGATGCCCCACCCAGGCGAAGCCGTACCCGCAGAACAGCGCCATCAGCGCCCATTGCCAGCGTCCGGTCATGAAGGCCGCCAGCAGGCACAGCAGCGCGGCGCTGCTGCCCAGCACGTGCCGGCGGCAGGTGCGGTTGCGGTGCTCGCTCAGGTAGTAGGGATAGAACTCGCGGAAGCTGCCGAAACGGGCCATGGCGCATCCCTCGACGGGCGATGCGCGCAGCATAGCGCCTAGGCTGCGGCGGCGCGGGGACCGGCCATGATCACGCCCATGCCCAGCAGGCACAGGCCGGCGCCGAGCAGGTCCCAGCGGGTCGGCGCCACGCCATCCACCCGCCAGAGCCACAGCAGCGCGACGCAGACATAGACGCCGCCGTAGGCGGCATAGACGCGGCCGCTGGCGGTCGGGTGCAGGGTCAGCAACCAGGCGAACAGCGCCAGGCTGGCCGCCGCCGGCAGCAGCAGCCACGCGCTGCCCTGCTGGCGCAGCCACAGCCACGGCAGGTAGCAGCCGACGATTTCGGCCAGCGCAGTCAGCAGGAACAGCGCCAGGGTCCTGATCACGGCGCGTCCTTTTCCTCGCGCTTGACCGCCTGCCACAGCGCTTCCTGCTGCCCAAGGTCCAGCGCGGCCATCGACTGCCCGCGCGCGGCGGCCAGCGCCTCCATGGCGCGGAAGCGGCGCTCGAACTTGTGGTTGGCGCGGCGCAGCGCGCTGCCGGGGTCCACCTTGGCATGGCGGGCGAGATTGGCGCAGACGAACAGCAGGTCGCCGATCTCCTCTTCCAGCCGCGCGCGGTTGTCCGAATAGGCGGCGCTCTCGAACTCGGCCTGCACCTCGCCGATCTCCTCGCGCAGCTTGTCCAGCACCGGGGCGACGTCGGGCCAGTCGAAGCCGGTGCGCGCGGCGCGCTTCTGCAGTTTCAGCGCGCGCTGCCACTCGGGCAGGCCGCGGGCGATGCCGGCCAGCGCCGAGTCATCGGTGTCGCCCGCGTCGGCGCGCTCGCGCTGCTTGATCTGCTCCCAGTTGGCGACGACCTCGCCGGCATCGCCGGCCTGCTCGTCGCCGAACACATGGGGGTGCCGGCGCAGCATCTTGCCGCTGATCGCCGCGACCACGCCGGCGAAGTCGAACGCGCCCTGCTCGCTGGCCATCTGCGCATGGAACACGACCTGCAGCAGCAGGTCGCCGAGTTCGTCCTTCAGGTCGGCCAGGTCGCCACGGTCGATCGCGTCGGCGACCTCGTAGGCCTCCTCGATCGTGTACGGCGCGATGCTGGAGAAATCCTGCTGCAGGTCCCACGGGCAGCCGCCCTGCGGGTCGCGCAGGCGCGCCATGATCCGCAGCAGGGTGCCGATATCGCCCGGCTCGCCCAGGTCGCCGGCGCCGCTCACAGCCCGGCCACCCAGTCGCGCCATGGCAGCGCCGGATCGCCCAGCGCGACGAAGTCGCCATTGAGCAGGCGCGGGCGCCGGTTGTACTGGAAAGGCTCGCCGCTGTCGGCCGCCAGCACCGCGCCGCCGGCCGCTTCCAGCACGCACTGCCCGGCGGCGGTGTCCCATTCGCTGGTCGGGCCCAGGCGCGGGTATACGTCCAGCGTGCCCTCGGCGATGCGGCAGAACTTCAGCGAGGAACCCTGGGCAACCAGTTCGATCTCGCCCATGCGCCCGAGCAGCTCGACGGTGCGGGCATCGCGGTGCGAGCGGCTGGCCGCCACCCGCAGCGGCAGCGCCGGCGGCCGCCGGGTGAGGATGGCGTCCTCGCGCGCGCCATCGCGGCGCCATGCGCCTTCGCCGCGCGTGGCATGCCAGACGGTGCCGGTCACCGGCGCCTGCACCACGCCGAACACCGGCGCGCCGTCGCGGATCAGCGCGATGTTGACGCTGAACTCGCCATTGCGCTTGATGAACTCGCGCGTGCCGTCCAGCGGATCGACCAGCCAGTAGTCCTGCCACTGGCGGCGGGTTTCCCAGGGCAGCTGCGCCGATTCCTCCGACAGCACCGGCAGGTCCGGGGTCAAGCGCGACAGGCCGCGCACGATCACCTCGTTCGCGGCCAGGTCGGCGCTGGTCAGCGGGCTCAGGTCGTCCTTGTGCGCGATGTCGAAACCGTCGGCGTAGACCTGCATGATCGCCGCGCCGGCCTGCCCGGCGATGGCGATGACGGCTTCGCGCAGGGCCGTTTCCAGGACGCTCACCGCGCCGCTCCCAGCCATTCGCGGGCGATGAACAGGGCCGCCAGCGAGCGTCCTTCGGAGAAATCCTCGCGCAGCATCAGTTGGTCCAGGTCGGCCAGTTTCCAGGGCACCACTTCCAGTTCCTCGGGTTCGTCGCCGGCAAGGCGTTCGGGGTAGAGATCGCGCGCCAGCACCAGCCACGACTGGTGGCTCATGTAGGTGGGCGCCAGGGTCAGCGTGCGCAGCACGTCGATGCGGCGGGCACCGTAGCCGGCCTCTTCCTTGAGCTCGCGGTCGGCCGCCTGCTCCGGCGTTTCGCCGGCATCGATGCGGCCCTTCACCAGCCCCAGCTCGTAGCGGTGCAGGCCGGCGGCGTACTCGCGCACCAGCAGCACGGTGTGCTCGTCCAGCATCGGCACCACCACCACCGCGCCATGCCCGCGGCTGACCAGGCGCTGGAAATGCCGGCGCTCGCCGTTGGAGAACTCCAGGTCCAGGTGTTCCTGGTGGAACGGGCCGATGTCCTCTTCCCGCACCCGGTGGATGACCGGAAGCCGCCGGCTCATGCGCGGCCCCGGGCGGCGCGGCGGCGGATGGCTAGAATGCGCACTGGCAGATACGTTTCCATGAGCACGAAATGCTAGCAGACCCCGCCGTCGCGACGTCGTCCCCGCATCGCCGGAGCCGCGCATGCGCCTGACACGATGCCCCGTCGAGCTGCCGCTGCACGCCGGGCAGACCCTGTCGCTGCCCGAGGAGGCCGCCAACCACCTGGTGCGGGTGATGCGCCTGCGCGAGGGCGACGCCTGCGTGCTGTTCAACGGCGACGGCAACGATTACGCGGCGACGCTGGTCGCGGTGGGCAAACGCGACGCGCAGGTGCGCATCGACGCCGCGCACGCCCTGGACAACGAATCGCCGCTGGCCATCACCCTGCTGCAGGGCATCGCCCGCGGCGAGAAGATGGACCTGATCCTGCAGAAGGCCACCGAGCTGGGCGTGACCGCCATCGTGCCGGTGAATGCCGAACGCACCGAGGTGAAGCTGGACGCCGCGCGCGCGGAGAAGCGCATCGCGCACTGGCGCAGCGTGATCGGCTCGGCCTGCGGCCAGTCGGGCCGCGCGCGCATCCCGGCGCTGTCGCCGCCGCAGGCGCTGGCCGCGGCGGCCGCGGCGCTGCCCGCGCAGAGCCTGCGCCTGACCCTGGACCCGCAGGGCGAACACCGCCTGTCCGCGTTGCCGCCGGCGCCGGTCGGCGGCGTGGTGATCGCCATCGGTCCGGAAGGCGGCTGGTCGCCACGCGACCGCCAGCAGCTGGCCGACGCCGGTTTCCAGGGGCTGCAGCTGGGTCCGCGCATCCTGCGCACCGAGACCGCCGGGCTGGCGGCCATCGCGGCGCTGCAGGCGCGGCTGGGCGACCTGTAGGAACGCACTGTAGCAACTGTGTTCGTCATGCTCCTGCTTGGCGAGGTATCCCTGCATCGCGTGCCCGGGCATTGAGGATCACCAGCATCTTTCGCATGACGGCCACGATGGCCACCTTGGCGGCCTTGCCGCGAGCGCGCAGGCACTGATAGAAGTCGCGCAGGCGCGGTTCGTGCCGCA
>Ga0206117_100113_pt1 | contig 138375 bp, 115 predicted proteins | sample 3A5Ametagenome_FD_177997 | JGI IMG/M metagenome (GOLD analysis project Ga0206117, IMG submission 177997) | Enriched microbial communities from leaf-cutter ant dump, University of Wisconsin, Madison, United States - 3A5A | ecosystem: Environmental > Terrestrial > Nest > Insects nest > Nest dump...
AAGGTGGTCTTGCCCATCGCCGGGCGCGCGGCCAGGATGATCAGGTCGGTCGGCTGCAGGCCGGCGGTCATCGCGTCGAATTCGTTGTAGCCGGTCGGCAGGCCGGTGATGTTGCCGCCGTTCTCGAAACGGTTGCGCAGTTCCTCGAACGCGTCCTTCAGCGCGCCGGGCATGGCGACGAAGTCGGTGCGCCCGCGCGCGCCCTGCTCGGCGATGGCGAACACCGATTTTTCCGCCGACGCCAGCAGCTCGGTGCTGTCGCGGCCCTCGGGCTGGAAGCCGTCGTTGACGATGTCGGTGCCGACCTGGATCAGCTGCCGCAGCACCGCCTTGTCGCGCACGATTTCCGCGTAGGCGCCGATGTTGGCCGCCGACGGCGTGGTGCTGGCCAGTTCGATCAGGTAGGCGCCGTCGCCGACCTGCTCCAGCTTGCCCTGCGACTCGAACCACTCGCCCAGCGTCACCGCGTCGAACGGACGGTCGCGCTCGGACAATTCGCGGATGGCGCGGTAGATCAGCTGGTGGTCGCGGCGGTAGAAGTCCTTCTCGGTCAGCGCCTCGTTGACCCGGTCGAACGCCTCCGGCGCCAGCATCAGGCCGCCCAGCACCGCCTGTTCGGCCTCGACCGAATGCGGCGGCACACGCAGGCTGTCGAGGCGCTGTTCGCCGCGGTCTGCGCGGTCGTTGCGGTCGGAACGGAAGCTGGGACGGGCGGACATGGAAACCTTTGTGCAACGGGGAAAACGACCCGGCCATGGTAGGCCGATGCGGGCCGGCAATGTGGGGATAACTCCGTGGACAAGCTGTCGGCAGCCCGTGGATGTGGCCGCCGGGCCTGCTTCACAAGGGCCGCGCCGCTGCCGTCACGGAAACCCCCGGCATCGCGCGGATGCCGGGGCCCCGATTATGGCCCGGCCGGTTGCCCCGCGCCGGTCTTCAGCGCCGCGCGTGCGTCCCGACCCAGTCCAAGAAACGGTCGACGTAGCCCTGCAGGAAACGCCGCGTACCATCGTTGGTCACGCTGCCGTCGGCCTCGATCAGCCCGTCCTTGTACTGCAGGAAGGCTTCGGGCTGCGCCATCACCGACAGGTTCACGAACACCAGCACGTTGCGCAGGTGCTGCTGGGCCATCGCCGTGCCGGCCGCGCCGGGCGAGGTGCCGATGACCGCGGCCGGCTTGCCGTCGAAGGCGCTGTCGCCATAGGGGCGCGAGGCGGTGTCGATGGCGTTCTTGAGCACGCCGGGGATGGAGCGGTTGTATTCGGCGGTGACGAACAGCACCGCGTCGGCCCGGCGGATCTCGTCCTTCAGGCGCGTGCCCTGCGCCGGGAAGTCGCTGTCGCGGTCCTGGTTGTACAGCGGGATGTCGTCGATGCGCAGGTAATCGAAGCGCGCACGCTCGCCGGCCAGCTTCTCCAGCGCCAGCGCCAGGCGGCGGTTGTAGGATTCCCTGCGCAGGCTGCCGACGAGCACGGCGATGCGATACGGTTCCATGGCGACCTCTCTCGGATAGGTGCGGCCACGCTAGCCGGTCGCGCCTTCGCGGCCGGTGAAGGCCGGCCCCGGTCAGCCGCCGCGGACCAGCGCCCGCTGCGCCTGCCAGTGCGCCTGCCAGGCCTGGAACATCAGCACGTTCCACAGGTGGGTATGCCAGCGCCGCTCGCCCTGGCCGAAACGCCGCCACAGCGAGGACACCGCGGCCTCCTCGAACACCCCATCCTGGCGCAGCCGCCGCGGATCGAGCAGGTCGCCGGCCCACTCGCGCAGGTCGCCGCGCAGCCACTGCGTCACCGGCGCGCCGAAGCCGCGCTTGCCGCGGAACACCATCGCGTCGGGCAGGTAGCGCCGAAGCACCTGCTTGGGCAGGTATTTGGTGGTGCCGCCGCGCAGCTTCAGGTCCAGCGGCAGCGACCAGGCGAACTCGGCCACGTTCCAGTCCAGCAGCGGCGCGCGCGCCTCCAGGCTGGCGGCCATGCTGGTGCGGTCGACCTTGCACAGCAGGTCGTCGGCCAGATAGGTGGTGAAGTCGGCCAGCATCATCGCGTCGGCCGGCGCGCCCTGCCCCCGCAGCGGATCGGGCTCGCTGTAGAACGTGGCCGGCTCGCGCGCGCCGCGCACCGCCGCGGCCGGGTCGCGCCAGCGCGAGATGCGGTTGCGGTAGACATCGCCGATGCCGGTCGCGCCGGTTTCGGCCAGCAGCGCGGCCAGCCCGCCGGCGCGCGATTCCTCGCCCTGCACGTGGGCATGGCGCCCCAGCCAGCGCCGCAGCGGCGCCGGCACCCGCTGCAGGGCGCGCCAGTTGCGCAGCGCGCGCTGGTAGCGGGTGTAGCCGAAGAACAGTTCGTCGCCGCCGTCGCCGGACAGCGCCACCGTCACCCCGCGCCGCGCCAGCCGCGCGACCAGCGCCGTGGGCACCTGCGAGGCGTCGGCGAAGGGTTCGTCGAACATCGTCGGCAGTTCCGGCACCACCGCCAGCGCGTCGGCGCCGCCGACATAGAGTTCGGTGTGGTCGCAGCCCAGGTGGGTGGCCACTTCCCTGGCCAGCGGCGCTTCGTCGTGGTCCGAGCCCTCGAAGCCGATGCTGAAGCTGTGCACCGGCTGCGCGCTCTGCGCCTGCATCATCGAAGCGACCAGCGCCGAATCGGTGCCGCCGGACAGGAACACGCCCACCGGCACGTCAGCCACCATGCGCAGCGCCACCGCCTGCCGCAGCGCTCCGTCCAGCGCGTCGGTGGCCTCGGCCTCGCTGCCGGCGAACGGCGCGGCCAGGCAGGCGGCCATGCGCTCGCGCGCGTCCCAGTACGTCCGCTGCGCCTGCGCGGGCTGGTGCGCGGCGGCGCCGGCCGCCACCGCGGCCGCGTCCAGGTGCAGCACGCGGCCCGGCATCAGCTTGAAGGCGCGCTCGTGGATGCAGTGCGGCGCGGGGATGTAGTCCAGCCGCAGCAGCAGGCTCAGTGCATCGCGGTCGATGCCGTTGTCGAACGCCGGATGGCGCCACAGCGCCTTCAGCTCGGAACCGAACACCAGCGTGTCGCCGGCCCAGCCGTAGTACAGCGGCTTCTTGCCGACGCGGTCGCGGGCCAGCGACAGGCGCTGCTCGCGGCGGTCCCACAGGGCGATGGCGAACATGCCGTTGCAGCGCCGCAGCGTGGCTTCCAGCCCCCACTGCACGATCGCCGCCAGCAGCACCTCGGTATCGGAATGGCCGCGGAAGCGGTGGCCGTGCGGTTCCAGCTCGGCACGCAGCGCGGCGAAATTGTAGATCTCGCCGTTGTAGGCCAGCCAGTAGCGGCCGTCGCCGGAGGCCATCGGCTGATGGCCCAACGGCGACAGGTCCAGGATGCTCAGCCGCCGGTGCGCCAGCGCCACGCCGGCGGCGGCATCGGCCCAGACGCCGCGGTCATCCGGGCCGCGATGGGCCAGCGCATCGCCCATCGCGCCGGCCAGCGCCGCCAGTTCCGCTTCCTGCAACCGCGCCTGCGCCTGCAGGATTCCCGCCAGTCCACACATACCAATCGTTATCCACGCGCCAGCTCGGCTGCGGCGCTCACCACGTCATTGTCGCCCGGAAGCACCAGCAGTGCGGCGCCGGCCAGCGGTGTGTAGGTGTCAGCGCCGGTCACCCGGCGCAGCGGCACCGCGCCGTACCCGGCCTCGGCCAGCGCGGTGATCACGCCCTCGCCCACGCCGGCGCTGTGCCGGCCCTCGTCCAGCACGATGATGCGCCTGGCGCCGCGCGCCTGTTCGGCGATCCAGGCCGCGTTGAGCGGCACCAGCCAGCGCAGGTCCACCACCCGCACCTTCCAGCCCTGCGCCGCCTCGATGGCCCGGGCCGCGCGCAGCGCCATCGGCACGCCGTTGCCGTAGGTGATGATCAGAAGATCATCGTTGCTCTCGCCATAGACCCGGCCCTGGCCCAGCTCCAGCGCCTGCTCCGGCGCCGGGTACGGGAACAGCCACTGGCCGTCGCCGGCCTCGTGCAGGTCCTTGGTCATGTACAGCGCGATCGGCTCCAGGAACACACACACGCGCCCGTCCACCTTCGACAGCGCCGCCAACGTGCGCAGCATCATCGCCGCGTCGTCGCCACGCGAGGGGCAGCCGACCACCAGCCCGGGGATGTCGCGGATGGCGGCGATCGAGTTGTCGTTGTGGAAATGGCCGCCGAAGCCCTTCTGGTAGCCCAGCCCGGCGATGCGGATCAGCATCGGGTTGCGGTACTGGTCGTTGGAGAAGAACTGCAGCGAACACGCCTCGCCGCGCACCTGGTCGATGGCGTTGTGCAGGTAGGCCAGGTACTGGATTTCCGGCACCGGCAGCATGCCCATGTTGGCGAAGCCCTGGGCCATGCCCAGGATCATGGTCTCGTCGAGCAGGGTGTTGAACACCCGGCGCGGGCCGAAGGCCTTGTGCAGGCCCTTGGTCACCGTATAGACGCCGCCCTTCTGCGCCACGTCCTCGCCGAACAGCAGGGTGTCGGGGTATTTGCAGAACAGGTCGTGCAGGGCCTGGTTGATCTGGATGGCCAGGTGCCGCGGCGGCAGGTTCTCCGGCAGCGACGCCTCGCCGCCGAACACCTGCAGGCGGCGCTCGCCATAATCGGCGCGGGCGGCCTCGGCGCGCACCTTGTCCGGGGTATGGGGCGCCAGCGGCGCCATCACGTCCTTGAGCGAGGTCAGGCGCGGGCGCCGATCCGCGTCCTCGGCCGCTTCGAAGCAGCGCGCGCGGGTAGCTTCGTACAGCGCGAGCACTTCCCCGGCACTCATCACCCCGGATTCGACCGCGATCTGCGCCGAGCGCAGCAGCGGGTCGCCCGCCTCCACCGCGCACAGTTCCTCCAGCGCGCGCCACTCGATCTCGAAGTCGGTACCGGCGTGGCCCATGATGCGGGTGGTGCGCAGGTGCAGGAAGGTCGGCCGGCGCGTGCGGCGGCAGTGCTCGACCGCGCGCTGCACGTCGCCGTAACCGGCGGCCAGGTCCAAGCCGTCGGCGAAGAAGTAGTCCAGGTCCGGGCGGTTGCGGAAACTCTCGGCGATCCAGCCGCTGGGCGTCTTCACCGAGATGCCGATGCCGTTGTCCTCGCACACGTACAGCACCGGCGCCGGCAGCTTCTGGTAGGCCGTCCACGAGGCCGCGTTGAACGCGGTCTGCGCGGTGGCATGGTTGGCCGAGGCGTCGCCGAAGGAACAGATGGCGATGCTGTCCTCGGGCACCGGCAGTTGCAGGCCGAGCCGCTTGCCGGCCTCGATCGCCATCGCCGTGCCCAGCGCCTTGGGCAGGTGCGAGGCGATGGTCGAGGTCTGCGGCAGCACCCACAACGGCTTGCTGCCCCACACCTTGTGGCGGCCGCCGCTGGCCGGGTCCTCGGCGCTGGCGGCGAAGCTCAGCGCCGAATCCATGATCGGATCCATGCCCGGCAGCTTGCGGAAGCGCTCGGCCATGAAACCGCCGGAGCGGTAGTGCAGGAACGCCGGGTCGGTATGGCGCGCGGCGCGCGCCACCATCGCGTTGCCCTCGTGGCCGGACGAACCGATCGTATAGAAGACCTTGTTCTGCACGCGCAGCACGCGCGCCATCAGGTCCAGGTGGCGGCTGACCAGCTGCGATTGGAAAAGTTCGCGGAACCCCTGCGCGTCCAGCGCGCTGCCCGGCAGCACGGGAGCGCCGTCCTGCGGCGTGCCGGCCGGCCCCTGCGCCAGGCCCTTCACGAATTCGATGAAGTTGGCGTCGCAGATCTCGGCGCGGTTCAGGCCCTTCATGCGGGCCGGAATGGGATTGGGTACACGGGCGAACATCAGGCAGGACTCCACGGTGCAGGCAGGTTGGGAAAGACGGATCAGGGCGAAGCGGCGAGGAAGTTGCGCGTCACCTCCGGCGGCGGATCGGGCATGACCACGAAGCCGGGCCGGGCGCGCACCGCCTGCAGCCAGCGGCCGATGGCCGGCCAGGAATCCAGGGCGATGCCGCCGTCGGCGGCGACCGCGGTATAGGCGAACAGGGCGATGTCGGCGATGCCGTAGTCCGGCCCGGTGAACCAGGCGTGCGCGGACAGGTGCCGTTCCATCAGCGCCAGCGCCGCGTGGCCGCGCTCGCGCAGCTTTGGCAGTTCCTGCCGGCGCGGCGAATCCGGCGGCGTCCAGCCGCTGATGAAACGCGCCACCGCGATGTTCGGCTCATGGCTGTACTGCTCGAAGAACATCCACGACAGCGCCTGCGCGCGCTGCCAACCGTCGGCCGGCAGGAACGGCGTGCCTTCGGCCAGCCAGAACAGGATCGCGTTGGATTCGGTAAGCACGCGCCCGTCGTCGCGTTCGACCAGCGGCACCTTGCCGGCCGGATTGAGCGCCAGGAAGTCCGGCGTGCGGGTCTGGCCGGCGGTGCTGTCCACCTCGACCCAGCGGTAGCGCGTGCCCAGCTGTTCCAGCAACAGGCGCACCTTGTGGCAGTTGCCCGAAGTGGACATGCCATACACCGTCAACGCAGCACCTGGATTGCTCAACGACACGATTCCCCACACCGCCGACTGGCAGGCGATCCGGCCATCTGACCGGAACCGGGGGTGTTTGGTAAAGCTGCGACCGCAGCAAAATCCACGGAAGAATCCGGTACGCGCCGGTGCGATGCCACCACCTGCGGCGAGGTGGGGTCAGGCGTTGGCCATCCGATGTGGACGGCCGCTCCCCGCCTGCCGATGGATGCGGTTGAAACGATGCCTCAGCGGCGCGCCTGCCACGCCTGCCGCGTCTGCCCCCACACCTCGACGTCTTCCTCGTGCGGCGGCGGCAGGCGCGCGGCGCGCAGCACCTGCGAGCCCAGCTTGCGCGCCACCGCCTGCGAGTTGTGGTTGTCCGGCGCGATGGTGTGGATCACCTCGTCCCAGCCCAGCGCGTCGAACGCCCAGTCGATGGCCGCGCGCGCGGCCTCGGGCGCATAGCCGCGCCCCCAGCAGGCCGGCACGATGCTCCAGCCCACCTCCGGCCCAGGCCAGCCATGCGGCTGCCACGGTCCTACCCGGCCCACCCAGCGCCCGCTGTCCTTTTCGATCACCGAGAACATCGAGTAGCCCAGCAGCTGCCAGCTGCCGGTCAGCGTGGCCAGGCTGCGCCAGGCCACCGGCGGCGCCTGCACGCCGCCCAGGTGCTCCATCGCCACCGGGTCGGCGCAGAACGCGGCGAACGCATCGAAGTCCTCCGCCGACGGCGGCCGCAGCAGCAGCCGTTCGGTTTCCACGCGCAGGTCGAAAATGCTCATCGCGGGCTCTCCCTGTTTCAGGTCCGCTACGCTACCACCCGGCGCGGGGTCAGGCCGTCATGCGCCCGCTGATCGCGCCATAGGCCAGGCGCACGGTCTCGAAGCCGTGCTTGTGCTCCAGGCGGCGGACGATGAAATGCCCGCGCGCCATGTCCTGGTAGTAGCCGGTGAACATCGTGTTCAAGGTGGCGCCGGCGACCGCGCCGATCACCGGCACCGCCTGCGCGGCGAACTTCTCCGACACCACCACGCCGAAGCGCGCGGCGACCTTCTCCACGATCCGCGCCAGCCACTTGCCGGCCTCCTTCGGTCCCAGCCCCAGCAGCAGGCCATGGCTGCCGCTGAGCGTGGTGCCGGCCAGCTCAGCCGACAGGTGCCGCATCAGTTCGGTGGTGAAGCCGCGCGCCAGGTAATAGCCGGTTTCGCTGGCATCGTCGCCGCCCGAGTTGCCGCCCAGCGCGAACACTTCCAGGCAGGCCTGGCGGGTGCCGAAGTCGTCCAGGTCGAAGCCTTCGCTGCGCGCGATGTCGGCCACCGCGCGCATGATGATGGTGGTGGACAGCGGCAGTTCGACCACCAGCGCCGGCAAGCCGCCCGCGCCGCCCAGCGCGCCGGACGCGGCGGCGGCCAGCTTGTGCAGGCGCGGCGAGGCCGGCTTGCCGGGCTGCTTCCGGTCCATGCTCCACAACGCCGCCTGCGCGGCCTTGTGCAGCGCGGCCTCGGCCGCGCCCTGGATGCGTTTCGATACGCCGGAAGGCAACCGGCGCACGGCGAACTCCAGCGGCGAGCCGACCAGGTTGGCCATGCGCGCGCTGAGCGTCGGCGCTTCCAGCAGCGCCACCGCGCGCCGCAGGTCGGCCATGTCCTGCGGGCTGTCTGCCAGGCTCGGCACCCGTTCGCCCATCACTCAGGCCGGCTCGGCCACGCCCGGCAGCCCGGCCAGCGCGCCCATGTACTGGCGGTAGTGGCGCAGTTCGGCGATCGAATCGTGCACGTCGCTCAGCGCGGTGTGGCTGGAGTTCTTGCCCACCCCGGCGGCGATGGCCGGCGCCCAGCGCCGGGCCAGTTCCTTGACCGTGGACACGTCCAGGTTGCGGTAATGGAAATAGCGCTCCAGGCGCGGCATCTGCCGGTGCAGGAAGCGGCGGTCCTGGCAGATGGAGTTGCCGCACATCGGCGAGGCGCCGGCCTTGATCCAGTCCTGCAGGAAGGCGATGGTCCGCGCCTCGGCCTGGCCCAGGGTGACGTCACTGTCGATCACGCGCTGCCACAGGCCCGAGCGGCGGTGCTGGTTGCGGTTCCACTCGTCCATCGCCTCCAGCGTCGCCAACGGATGGGCGATGGCGAATTCGGGGCCTTCGGCCAGCACGTTGAGCTGGGCATCGGTGACCACGGTGGCGATCTCGATGATCGAATCGTTGTCCGTGTCCAGCCCGGTCATTTCCAGATCGATCCAGATCAACCGGTCGTTGCCTGTGCTGTTGTCCGTCATGTAGCGCCTCGTGCAGGGGCCGGCGGCAGCGGCGCCGGCGGGATATCGGGCGGCCATGATACGCCGCCGGTCCACCGCGCCGCGTGCTGGCGGGGCGTCAGCCGCCGTCCTCGGGCAGCAGCGGCCGGCCGCGCTTGGCGCGAAAATAGTTGGTCAGGCGCAGCCCCGCCTCACGCGCCAGCACGCCGCCGGCGACGTCGACGCGGTGGTTGTGGCGCGCATCGCCCAGCAGGTCGAACACGCTGCCGCAGGCGCCGGTCTTCGGATCGGTGGCGGCGTACACCACGCGCGCCACCCGCGCGTGCACCAGCGCCATCGCGCACATCGCGCACGGCTCCAGCGTCACGTACAGGGTGCAGCCGACCAGCCGGTGGTTGCCGAGCCGGGCGCCGGCCTCGCGCATCGCCACGATCTCGGCATGCGCGCTGGGGTCGTGGCGGGCGATGTTGAGATTCCAGCCCTCGCCCAGCAGCTGCCCGTCGGCGCCGACCAGCACCGCGCCCACCGGGATCTCGTCGAACTCGCGCTGCGCGCGTTCGGCCAGCGCCAGCGCGTGGCGCATCCAGCGCGCGTCGGTTTCAGGGTCGTGCGCGGCGGCGTTCATCGCGTGCCTTCCGGTGCGGACGGCATGCCGGCATGGCGCAGGTGCACCAGCGGATAAGGCCGCCCCTGGCCGTCGAGCGGCGAACGCCCGGTCTCGACGAAGCCCATGCGCGTGTAGAACGCCATCGCCTGCGGATTCTGCGCGTTGACGTCGGTTCCAAGGCGCGGGTTTTCGCGCAGCGCCTGCTCCACCAGCCGCCGTCCCAGCCCGCGGCCATGGTGGGCGGGATCGACGAACAGCGCTTCCATGTGGCCGTCCACGACCAGCATGAAGGCCAGCGGCACGTCGTCGGCATCCACCGCCAGCAGAAGCGGCGCATCGTGCAGGAAAGCGCGGACCTCGGCCTCGATGGCGTGGCGGTCGGCGGCGGCCAGGAAGTGATGCGTGGCATCGACGGCGCGCCGCCAGATGTCGATGACGCGGGCGCCGTCTTGCGGGCGCGATGGACGCAGTGTCGGCATGGTTCGGAAATCCGGAAGAGTCCCGGAACGGGTACGGGACAGCGTGCGCCCGGGCCGTCGGAATGGCGGGCAGAGTGGGATTCGAACCCACGGAAGGTTTGACCCTTCGCCGGTTTTCAAGACCGGTGCCTTAAACCGCTCGGCCATCTGCCCGTGACTGTCGTGCCGATGCCTGCGCACCGGCCAGGGGCGCGCATTCTCGCACGCCGCCGTCGATTCTGCTCAACCGGCCTCGATCGCCAGCGCGCCCATGGTGGAGGCGCGGATCTTCTCCTTGGCGCGCTCGCAGGCGCCGCCGCAGTCCAGGCGCGAGGCCTCCAGCTGCGGCGGCAGGTGCTCGGCCAGGAAGTCGATGAACACCCGCACCGCCGGCAGCAGCCCGCGGCGCGAGGCGAACACCGCATGGCAGATGCCCTGCGGCAGCGACCAGTCCGGCAGCACCACTTCCAGTTCGCCGTTGCGCACCGCTTCGGCGCAGACCGTTTCCGGCAGCATGGTGATGCCGAACCCGTCCTTGACCATGCTCTGCAGCAGCGGGAAATCGAAACCGGCCACGCGCGGCTGCAGGTCCACGCGGCTGACCACGCCGCCGGGGCCGTGCAGTTCCCAGCGCTGCCGCGCCTCGTCCTCGCTGATGCTCAGGGTGACGTGCTGGGCCAGGTCGTCCGGCGTCTTGGGACGGCCGGCGCGGTCCAGGTACTTGGGGCTGGCGACCAGCAGTTCCTGCACCTGGCCGAAGCTGCGCATCACCAGGCTGCCGTCGTCGTCCAGCCGCGAACGCACCCGCAGCGCCACGTCGTAGCCTTCGTTGATGATGTCCACGCGGCGGTTGCTGATGTTCAGCTGCAGCCGCACCTTCGGGTACTGCTCCAGAAATTTCGGCAGCAGCTTGGGCAGCTGCATCTGCGCCAGCGACACCGGCACGCTGGCGCGCACCAGCCCGCGCGGCTCGGCGCTGAGGCGGTCCACCACCTCGCGCGCGGCCTGCGCCTCGGCCAGCATGGTCTGCGCGTGGCGGTGCACGCTCATGCCCACGTCGGTCACCGCGAAGCGGCGGGTCGAGCGCTGCAGCAGGCGCACGCCCAGATCGGTTTCCAGCTGGCTGATGCGCCGGCTCAGGCGCGACTTGGGAATGCCCAGCGCCCGCTCGGCGGCCGCGAAGCCGCCATGGTCCACCACCATCGCGAAGTAGTAGAGGTCGTTGAGGTCCTGCATGGATTGATCCCACAACTGGAACGAATCGTGGAATTCAACCACCTTTGTCCTGATTTTACAAATCAGGCCTCAAACAGTCTTGTTTCCATGCCTGTGTTCGTAGGAGCGACTTCAGCCGCGATGGGGCTGTCCCGGTAAAGCCCCATCGCGACTGAAGTCGCTCCTACCGGGCGGCGAGCCGTGCAGCAAAAGGCCCGCATCGCTGCGGGCCTTTGCACGAACGACAGCGGCAATCCGCCTCAGCCGATCCGCTCCACCCCACCCATGTACGGGCGCAGCACGTCCGGCACGGTGATCGAGCCGTCGGCGTTCTGGTAGTTCTCCATCACCGCGATCATCGCCCGGCCCACCGCCACGCCCGAACCGTTGAGCGTGTGCGCCAGTTCCGGCTTGCCGGTGGCGGGGTTGCGCCAGCGCGCCTGCATGCGCCGCGCCTGGAAATCGCCGCAGTTCGAGCACGAGGAAATCTCGCGGTAGGTCTGCTGCGAGGGCAGCCACACTTCCAGGTCGTAGGTCTTGACCGCCGCAAAGCCCATGTCGCCGGTGCACAGCAGCATGCGCCGGTACGGCAGGCCCAGCTTCTGCAGCACGGTTTCGGCGCAGGCGGTCATGCGCTGGTGCTCGGCCTCGCTTTCCTCCGGGCGGCACACCGACACCAGTTCCACTTTCTCGAACTGGTGCTGGCGGATCATGCCGCGCACGTCGCGGCCGCCGCTGCCGGCCTCGGAGCGGAAGCACATCGAATGGGCGGTCATGCGCAGCGGCAGGCGCTCGGCCTCGACGATCTCGTCGCGCACGATATTCGTCAGCGGCACTTCCGAGGTCGGGATCAGGTAGCGCGTGGCATCGCCCAGCGCGGTCTTGAACAGGTCTTCCTCGAACTTGGGCAGCTGGCCGGTGCCGCGCAGCGAGTCGGCGTTGACCAGCACCGGCACGTTGGTTTCCTCGTAGCCGTGCGCGTTGACGTGCAGGTCCAGCATGAACTGGCCCAGCGCGCGGTGCAGGCGGGCGATGGGGCCGCGCAGCACGGTGAAACGCGCGCCGGACAGCTTGGCCGCGGTCTCGCCGTCCAGCCAGCCGTTGCGGGCGCCGAGTTCGACATGGTCGAGCACCGCGAAATCGAACGCGCGCGGCGTGCCCCAGCGCGACTGCTCGACGTTGTCGCTTTCATCCTTGCCGCGCGGCACGTCGTCGGCCGGCAGATTGGGAATGCCCTGCGACAGCGCCTCGATCTGCGCGCGCAGCTCGTCCAGCTGGATTTCCGAGGCCTTCAGCTCGTCGGCGAACCCGGCCACTTCGGCCATGATCGCCGACACGTCCTCGCCCTTGGCCTTGGCCTGGCCGATCGCCTTGGACCGGCTGTTGCGCAGGCTCTGCAGTTCCTGGGTGCGCACCTGGATGCGCTTGCGGTCGGCCTCCAGGGACTCGATCGCGGCCACGTCGAGTTCGTAGCCGCGCGTGTCGCGCAGGCGTTGCGCCAGTTCGGCGGGCTGCTGTCGGAGAAGGGCGGGATCGAGCATGGGGCGGCACTGTAAACGGATACGGAACGCGATTATCGCCCGAACCGCGCCGCTCTGCCGCGCGCCGGTACCTTCCTGTGCCAGAATCCGGACGTTCCTTCCGGTCAAGCCCTCGCCCCGCGCCGCCCATGCCCGCTTCCCGCTCCGACCAGAACATCACCTTCCAGTTGCCGCGCAACGCCCTGAAGATCGCCGGCATCGCCTTCTGCGTGGGCCTGCTGCTGTTCGTGGTGGTGTGGTTGAACACGCGCCGGCACAACGACTTCTACCGTGCCGATCCGGCGCAGCCGCAGGTCCAGGCCGACGAGGCCATGCCCCTGCCCGAGCCGTTGCCGGCCGGTACCGGCGCCAGCGACATGCCCGATGCGCGCCCCGAAGCGCCCGCCGAAGAAACCCCGCAGGTGGTGGAGACCGCGCCCGCGCCGCCGCTGCCGGAAACGCCCGTGGCCGCGGCGCCGGCCAACCCCGTCGCGCCATCGGCGACCGTGGCCGCCCCCAGCGACCGGCCGGTGCCATTGCCGGGCCAGAGCCCGCCCCCGTCCTATCCGCCGGCCGCGCTGCGGCGTGGCGAAAGCGGCACCGTGGTGGTGCGCGTGGACGTCGACGCCGGCGGCCTGCCGCTGGACGCGAAGATCATCCAGCGCAGCGGCTCGCGCGACCTCGACCGCGCGGCGCTGGATGCGGTGCGCGGCTGGCGCTTCCAGCCGGCGCAGAGCAACGGCCAGCCGATGGTCGGCAGCCTGGAAATCCCCTTCGATTTCCAGCCGGCCCAGTAATCTGAACGGCGCCTGCGCCGCACCCTGAACTGCGGCGGACCCGCAGGCGGCGCGTTTACGCCGCGCTGACCACCGCGGCCGCGCATCGGGCCAGACTCCAGCCGTCACTGGACGCATAAGGAGCCTGACGATGAGTGCCACCCATGCCCATGAACTGCACCCCGCGCCGGACGGACAGCCGCGCCACGCCACGTCGCCGTGGTTGTGGGCCGCGCTGGCGCTGGCGATCCTGATCGGCGTACTGGCGCTGGTGCTGCGCCAGAACGAGCCGGTCCCCGCCGCTCCGGTGGGCAACGACACCGCACCGGTCGTCGTGTCCCCGACCGCGGAAGCGCCGGCGGTCACGCGCACCCCGGCCGCCACCACGCAGATCCCGCGCCGACAGGCACCGCTGGTGCGCGACCGCCAGGCGCGCCCGCTGGCGGGCAACGCCTCGCCCGCCTATCCGCCGGCCGCGCTGCGCGCCGGCGTCGAGGGCGGTGTCGTGGCCAGCCTGCAGATCGACGCGCAGGGCAAGGTCACCGACGCCAGCATCGTGTCGCGCAGCGGCGAACGCAGCCGCGACCTGGACCGCGCGGTGCTGGACGCGGTGCGCGGCTGGAAGTTCGAGCCGGCCGTCCGCAACGGCCGCGAAGTGGCCAGCGTGGTGCGCGTCCCGGTGGATTTCCACGCCGACCGCTGACCGCAACGCGGGACGCGGGACGCAAACAGGGAGCTTGAACGCGAACGGGCCGGAAGCGGCATGCTTCCGGCCCGTTCGTGTATCGGTCCTGCGGTCAGGCGACCGTCAGCGCGAAACCGGCATCGCCCGCCAGGCGGTCGAAGCCGGGGAAGGACGTGGCCACGTTGGCGACATCGTTGATCCGCACCTGCCCGTCGCTCAGCTGGCCGGCGATGGCAAAGGCCATCGCGATGCGGTGATCGCCATGGCTCTCGATGGTGCCGCTGCCGAGCGCGCCCGGGTGGAGGGTGGCGCCGTCGTCGGTCTCGTCGATGCGCAGGCCCAGCGCGCGCAGGCCGGTGGCCATGGCCGCGAGACGGTCCGATTCCTTCACCCGCAGCTCGGCCGCGCCGCGCACCACCGTCGGGCCTTCGGCCGCCGCGGCGGCGACGAATAGCGCCGGGAACTCGTCGATCATGTCCGGCACCACTTCCACCGGGATTTCCGCGCCCTTGAGCGGTGCGTACCGCACGACCAGGTCGGCCACCGGCTCGCCGCCGTGTTCGGCGTGGTTCTCTTCCACGATGTCCGCGCCCATCAGCCGCAGCGCGGCCAGCAGGCCGGTGCGCCGCGGGTTCAAGCCCACCGAGCGCAGGCGCACGTGCGAGCCGGGAATGACGCTGGCGGCGACGATGAAGAATGCCGCGGAGGAGAAATCCGCCGGCACCGCGATGTCGGTGGCGCGCAGCCGCTGGCCGCCGCGCAGGCGCGCCCGGCCGGGTTCGAAATCGATCTCCACGCCGAAGGCGCGCAGCATGCGCTCGGTGTAGTCGCGGGTCGGGTGCGGTTCGACCACCGACGTCTCGCCCTGCGCGTACAGGCCGGCCAGCAGCACCGCCGACTTCACCTGCGCGCTGGCCACCGGCAGTTCGTAGTCGATGCCGTGCAGCGGCTGGCCGCCGTGGATGCGCAGCGGCGGCGTGCCGTCGTCCTGCGTGTCGATGCGCGCGCCCATCCGCGCCAGCGGGCCGGTGACGCGGCGCATCGGCCGCCTGGACAGCGATTCGTCGCCCACCAGCACGCTGTCGAACGGCTGCGCGGCCAGCAGGCCGGCGAGCAGGCGCATGCCGGTGCCGGCGTTGCCGCAGTCCAGCTCGCCGTCCGGCGCCTTCAACCCGTCGACACCGACGCCATGCACGACGCGCCGCGACGGCGACGGGGTGTCGAAGCGCACGCCCATGCGCGCGAAGATCGCCGCGGTGGCGCGGGTGTCCTCGCCCTCGAGGAAACCGTCGATGCGCGACACGCCGTCGGCCAGCGCGGCGAACATCACCGCGCGGTGCGACACCGACTTGTCGCCGGGAATGTCGAGCGTGCCCCGCAGGGGCTGGCCTTTGCTTGCGATCCAGTAGGGCTGGGTCATTCGGAATCTCTCTGGTTGTCCATTGTTCCTTCTCCCTCCCGGCGGGGGAGGCAGTGCGGCAGGATTGCCGGACTGCACGGCGAAGCCGCCCGGAGGGTACGGCACAGGGATGTGCCGCATGCAGGTGCCCGAAGGGCGGATGAGGGTACGGGCGAAGCCGCAAGGATCGAGGGCCGCGAGGCAGGCTGCGCCCCCCTGCCCTCACCCCACCCCCCGCTTCGCGCCCCGGCCCTTGCGCTGGCGCAAGGGCGTTCGTGGGGCAGCGAACCGGTGGTTCGCAAACTGCCCCCCCTCACCCCGGAGGGAGAGGGGCTTTCGGATCACGGCACGGCGACCGGGTACGAACCCAGCACCTTGATCTCGGCCGAATGGGCCTTCAGTTCGGCCAGCGCCGCCTGCATCGAGGCATCCTCGATGTGGCCGGCCAGGTCGATGAAGAAACCGTATTCCCACTTGGCCTGGTGCGAGGGCCGCGACTCGATGCGGTTCATGCTGATGCCGTGGCGCGCGAACGGGCTGAGCACGTCGAACAGGGCGCCGGGCTTGTCATGGATGAACACCAGCACCGAGGTGCGGTCGTGGCCCGAGGACGGGAAGAACTGGCGGCCGATCACCAGGAAGCGCGTGGTGTTGTCCGCGTCGTTCTGGATGGGCTTGGTCACCACTTTCTTCAGGCCATACACGTGGCCGGCGCTCTCGCCGCCGATCGCCGCCGCGTCGTCGGCGTTGCGCGCGCGGCGCGCGCCTTCGGCATTGCTCGACACCGGCACCTTCTCGGCCTTGGGCAGGTTGGCGCGCAGCCAGGCCGAGGTCTGCATGAACGACTGCGGGTGCGCGTAGACGCGCTCGATATCCTCCAGCCGGCCGCTGCGCGACATCAGGAACTGCTGCACGCGCAGCTCCACCTCGCCGCAGATCTTGAGGTTGGAAGTCAGGAACATGTCCAGGGTGATCTGGATCGTGCCCTGCCCGGAGTTCTCCACCGGCACCACGCCGAAATCGGCGTTGCCCGCTTCCACTTCCTGGAACACCTCCTCGATGCTGGCCAGCGGCAGGCCCAGCGCCGAACGGCCGAAATGCTTGAGCACGGCCTGCTGGCTGAAGGTGCCTTCCGGGCCGAGGTAGCCGATCTTCAGCGGCTCCTGCTGCGCCAGGCAGGCGGACATGATCTCGCGGAACACGTGCACCAGCACTTCGTCCGAGAGCGGGCCCTCGTTGCGGTCGACCACCATGCGCAGCACCTGCGCCTCGCGCTCGGGCCGGTAGTAGTCGACGGCGGCGGCGAGCTTGCCCTTGGCCTTGCCAACCTGGTGGGCGAACTGCGCGCGCTCGGCGATCAGCGACTGGATGCTGCGGTCGATCTGGTCGATCTTGGCGCGCACGTCGGCCAGCACCGGCTTGGCCACGGTGATGGAGGTGTCCTTGGCGGCGGCCTTCTTCGCGGTGGCCGGCTTCGCCTTCGCGGCGGTCTTGGGTGGCTTGGATGCCATGTTCGGGTCTACCTGTTGCGGGCCGGCGCGGCGCGCGCGGCGGGGTGTGCGGATCAGCCGTTGCGCTGCTGGAAGTCGTGCATGAACGCCGCCAGCGCCTGCGCGCCTTCCAGCGGCATGGCGTTGTACAGCGAGGCGCGGATGCCGCCGACCGCCTTGTGGCCCTTGAGCGCGAGCAGGCCGGCGGCCTTGGCTTCGGCGACGAAGCGTGCGTCCAGCTCGGCGCTGGGCAGGAAGAACGGGATGTTCATGCGCGAACGCACCGCCGGCGCGACCTCGTTGCGGTAGAAGCCGCCGGAGCCGTCGATGGCCTGGTAGACCAGCGACGCCTTGGCCGCGTTGCGGCGCGCGAACTCGGCCGTGCCGCCCTGCGCCAGCATCCATTGCACGGTCAGTCCGAGCAGGTACCAGTTCCAGGTCGGCGGGGTGTTGAGCATGGAATCGCGCGCGGCGTGCGAGCGGTAGTCGAAGATGTCCGCGCGCGGCTGGCCGGCGCGCTCGAGCAGGTCGCGGCGGATGATGACCACGGCGATGCCGACCGGGCCGAGGTTCTTCTGCGCGCCGGCGTAGATCACGCCGTAGCGCGAGACGTCGATCGGCTCGGACGCGATCGACGAACTGAAGTCGGCCACCAGCGGCGCGGCGCCCACGTCCGGCACGTCGCGGAACTCGACGCCGTGGATGGTCTCGTTGGCGGTGATGTGCACATAGGCCGCATCGTCGGACAGCCGCCACTGCGCGCGCGCGGGGATGTCGCGGAAACCACCGGCCTCGCCGTCGGCGGCGATGTTCACGTCCACGTAGGGCCGCGCCTGCTTGACCGCGGTCCTGCCCCAGTGGCCGCTGACCACGTAGTCCACGCGCTGCCCGGCCGCGGCGAGGTTCAGCGGCAGCAGCGCCTGCTGGGTGGTGGCGCCGCCGCCCATGAACAGCACCGCGTAGTCGTCGGGAATGCCGACCAGGGTGCGCAGGTCGGCTTCGGCCTGCGCCGCCACCGCCATGAAGTCGGCGCTGCGGTGGCTGATTTCGACGATGGACGCGCCCACCCCGTTCCATTCCAACATCTCCGCCTGCGCCTGGCGCAGGACCGATTCCGGCAGGGTCGCGGGGCCGGCACTGAAATTGAACGCGCGCGTCATGTCACACCTGTCCAAGGGGAACCGCAAGTATGCCGCAGCGCAGCAGGCTTTGGGGGCGCGGGAAAAGTTGCATCTGCAGCCAATCCGCCCGGCCGGCGGCGGCCGGCATGACGGGCAGGCGCGGGCTCAGCGGGCGCCGAACAGCAGCAGCGCGCTGAGCGCGCCACCGAGCAGCAGCGCGCTGAGCAGCAGCCAGGGCCAGCGCCGCGCGCGCGGCGGCGGCGCGACGTCGTCGACAGGCTCGCCGTGCTCGGCCCCGCCCATCTCCGCGGCGGCCGGGAAACGGGCCGACTGCGCACCCAGCGGCACTTCCAGCACGAAGCGCTGGTTGCCGTCGAACACCACCTGGTCGCCGCCCTGCAGCCAGCAGTGGCGGACGGCGACGCCGTTGACCCGGCAGCCTTCCGGCGATCCCAGGTCGCGCAGCAGCACCCGCTCGCCATGGCGCTCGAACCGCGCCTGCCGCTCGGGGAAAACCGGGTCGTCGATCACCACGTCCACCGCGCTGTCGCGGCCGATGGTGCGCGGCTGGTCCAGGGTGTAGCAGCGGCCATGGTGGCGGCCGCCGACGCCGCGCAACAGCACGCGCAGGTCATCGCCTTGCCCGCCGCTGGCCGCGGGCGGCTGCGCGACAGGTTCGCATTCACCGCGCAGCAGCATCTCCACGCCGTCGGCATAGACCGAATCGCCGGCGCGCAGCAGGGCCATGCGCCGCACCGGGCGGCCGTTGACGTGGATGCCGCGGCTGCCGCTGGCCACCTGCAGCCAGACACCGCGTTCGTCGGTGCAGAAGCGCGCCAGCAGCAGCGGGCCGACGCTGTCGTCGCCCAGCCGGACCTGCCCGCTGGCATCGCGGACGATGCGCTGCACCCCCGGCGCGAGGGGCTGATCGGGCTGCTGGCGATTGCTGAAATGGACTTGCAGGGTGCGCACCGGCGGCAGCCTAGCAGGTTGGCCGGACATGCAGAAGCTGGGCGCGGGACTTGGACTGCGCCGCGCCGGTCCGCACAATGCCGCACCCTTCACTCCACGCCCGTTGCCAGGAGCCTTCCATGTCCACCATCGACATCCGCCACGCCCATTCCCTGTCCGAAGAACGCGCGCGCGAGGCCATCGCCGAGGTCGCGCGCAAGCTGCAGGAGCGTTTCGACGTCAATGCCCGCTGGGACGGCGGCAACCTGCATTTCGCCCGTTCCGGCGTCGACGGCGTGATCGAGATGCTGCCCGGCGCGGTGCGGGTGAAGGCCGAGCTGGGCTTCCTGCTGTCGGCGATGAAGGGCATGGTCGAATCGGAGATCCAGCGGGTGCTGGCCGAAAAGCTGGGCTGAATGCCGCCGCGCGGGAACCGATTCCATCACGCCGCGCAGGCATCGCCGCCGCTACGGTGTTCCCCGGTCGCCAGCACAGAGGAACGCCACCATGAACACCCATGAACACCACGATGCCGGCCGCGACGCAGGCGGCGCCGCGCACGACCGGGCCACGCGCGCCGGCCGCAGCCTGGGCGAATCGGCGCAGCAGGTCTGGCTGGCCGGGCTGGGGGCGCTGTCGCGGGCCCAGGCCGAAGGCAGCCGGCTGTTCGAGTCGCTGGTCCGGGAAGGCGAAACCATGGAGGCGCGCAGCCGCGAGGACTCCCCGCGCGGCGAGAGCCTGCGCGACTCCGTCGAATCGACCCTGGGCAACGCCCGCGAACGCGCGGCCGGCACCTGGGACCGGGTCGAGAAATCGTTCGAGGACCGCGTGCAGCGGGTGCTGCGGCGCATGGACATTCCCAGCCGCTCGGACATCGAGGCGCTCAATGCGCGCCTGGATGCGCTCAACCACCGCCTGAACCGGGCCGAGGCCCACGCCACCGCGCCGCAGGCGCCGGAAAAACCATGATGTTGCAAAGCAACATCAACTGAGCAAGAATCGGCTCGACCCGCCAGCAGTACCGCGCCGTTTGTCTCCCTCCCCTCACGGCTCCGGATGGCGGGTTTTTCGTGTCCGCGCTCCACGGCCGCCGCGTGGCGGCGGCCGGCAGTCGACACGGGAACGGACCGGGCGGCTGCTCCAAGCCGTCCAGGGCTTGCGCACCCGGGCCTGCGGCGGGAATCGTGCGCGATCCCGCGCCGCCGACGCCCCGCACTAACGCACGATCAGGTCGATCAGCCACTGCGCCTTGCGGTACGGCGGCTTCAGCAGGTCGCCGCCGGTGCGCCGCGCCTGCCACAGGATCGGCAGCTGCTTGCTCATCGCGTCGAAGCCGCTGCGGCCGTGGTACGCGCCCATGCCACTGGGGCCGATGCCGCCGAAGGGCAGGCTGTTGATCGCGAAATGGAACAGCGTGTCGTTGACGCAGACCCCGCCGGCCAGCGTGCCGCGCAGGATCGTCTCCACGCGGGCGCGGTCGTGGCTGAACGGATACAGCGCCAGCGGCCGGTCGTGCGCGTTGACGTAGGCGATGGCCTCCTCCAGCGAGCGCACGCTGCGGATCGGGAACACCGGCCCGAAGATCTCCTCCTGCATCACCGTCGCGTCGTCGCCCGGCTCCAGCACCAGGGTGGGCGGGAACAGGCGCTGCGAAGCATCGGCCTCGCCCAGCACGATCACCTCCAGCCCGCGCGCGCGCGCGTCGTCCACGTGCGCCTGCAGGCGCGCGTACTGGCCGTCGTTGACGATGCGGCTGTAGTCGCCGTTGCCGGCCAGACCCTGCCCGTAGCGCGCGCTTACCTGCTCGCGCAGCGCCTGCACCAGCGCGTCGCGGCGCGCCGCGTCGACCAGCACGTAGTCCGGCGCGATGCAGGTCTGCCCGCAGTTGAACCACTTGCCGGTCGCCAGCCGCGCCGCGGCCTGCTCCGGCGGGTAGTCGTCGCAGACGATGGCCGGCGACTTGCCGCCCAGTTCCAGCGTCAGCGGGGTCAGGTTCGGCGCGGCGGCGGCCATCACCTTGCGGCCGACCGCGGTGGAGCCGGTGAACACCAGGTGGTCGAACGGCAGCGCGGCGAAGGCGCCGGCCACGTCCGCGCCGCCCTCGGCGACGGCGACGCGGTCGGCCGGGAACACCTCGGCCAGCAGCGTACGCAGGAAGGCGCTGGTGCGCGGCGTGTGCTCGGAGGGTTTCAGGTAGACGTGGTTGCCGGCGGCGATGGCGGTCGCCAACGGGATCAGCGCCAGGTTGACCGGGTAGTTCCAGGGCGCGATGACGCCGACCACACCGACCGGTTCGGGACGGATCTCCGCGCGCGCCGGCCAGAAACGCCAGCCCACGCTGACGCGGCGTGGCTTCATCCAGCGGCGCAGGTGCCGGCGCAGGTGGTCGATCTCGTTGAGCACGGTCATGCCGTCGGCGATGCGCGATTCGTGCGGCGAGCGATGGCCGAAGTCGGCGGAGATGGCGGCCGCCATCTCGTCCAGCCGCCGCTTCAGCGCCTCGCGCAGGCGCAGCAGGTCGGCGCCGCGCTGCGCGCGGTCGGGCTTGCGCGCCTGCCAGGCCGCGCGCAGGCGGTCGAGGGTCGGGCGCAGGTCGGTGGTGGGCGTGGTGGTGGCGGTGTCCATGCGATGAAGTCCAGGGGTGCCATCGGATCCGACGTCGAGTATGGCGCCCGCATCCCGTGGATGCGGGGCTTGCCTCGCACGGGCCGCGCGGGAAAGCCGCTGCCGGGCGAGCCTGGCAGCGACGGGAGCCTCGGTCTGCGTCAGAACCGGTACATCAGTTCCATGCCGTAGAAGCGCGGCTCGCTGATGCCGGCGGCGGTGGTGCCGACCACCGTGGTGCCGTAGGTGTACAGGCCATTGACGTAGCGGTTGTCGAACGCGTTGTTGACGTAGGCGGCCACGCTCCACTGCGTGGACGGCGAGCGCCAGCGCAGGTACAGGTCGGTGCGGTTGCGCTCCTCCCCGATGGTGAAGGTGGCGTAGCGCCCGCAGTTGCCCTGGCTGGACGAGCCCGAGTTGCAGCGGCCGCGGCCGCCGTAGGAATGGCGCGCGGAGAACATCAGGTCGCCGTACCCGCCCAGCGGCACGGTATAGGCGGCGCCGGCGGCGAAGGACAGGTTCGCCTCGCCGGTCGGCTGCCCGCTCAGGTCGATGCCGTCCGGGGTGACGAAATCCTTGTAGGTCGAGTCGATCCACTCGGCGGCGAAATCCACGCTCAGCCGGTCGGTGGCCTGCCAGCGCGCGCTGAAGTCCACGCCGCGCGCGGTGAGGTCGCTGGTGCTGACCACGTAGCGCGGGATGTCGGCCGAGGTGTCCAGGCGGATCGCCTGGCGGTTGTCGTACACGTAGTAGAAGGCCGAGGCTTCGTACTGCACGCGCAGGTCGCGCAGGTCGCGCTTGATGCCGGCCTCGAAATTCCACACGCCCTCGTTGTCGAAGGCCGCGCCCGGCGAGAACACGTTGTAGCCGCCGGCCTTGTAACCCTTGGCCACCGAGGCGAACAGCATGGTGTCCTCGGACGGGTGGTAATCGACGACCAGGCGCGGGCTCCAGTCGCTCCACGCGTTCTTCGCGCGGTTGGTCACGCCCTTGTTGGCCATCGAGATCGGGTCGCTGAAGGCCAGGTCGAAGCCGGCCAGGAACGCCGCGTCGATCGGGATCAGGCCGTCGCCGTCCTGGTCCATGGCGCACAGGCCCAGCGCGTCGCAGGGCACCGGCTGCGGCAGCACGCCGTACTGTTCCAGCGTCTGCAGCGCCTGGTTCAGCGCGTCGGCGCGGTGGTAGTCGTTGAACCAGGTGAACTTCTTCTCGTCGCGCGTATAGCGCAGGCCGAAGGTCAGGTTCAGCTTGTCGGTCGCGTGCCAGATCACGTCGCCGAACACCGCGTAGGCGGTGGCGTCGACGGTGTTGTCGTACGACTCGCGCCAGGGGTGGCCGAACAGCTGCACCGGGATGCCGTAGAAATCGGCCGCCTGCTGCAGCATGCCGAACAGCGGCATCCCGTACAGGCCGGCGGCGGCGGTATTGATGCTGTCGCTGGTCAGGTCGACCACGCTGGACTGGCTGGCCTCCTCCTTGAACCAGCTGGCGCCGGCCACCCAGTCCAGCCGTTCGGTGGTGCCGCTGAACTTGAACTCCTGGTACCAGGTGGTGTTGTCCTCGATGTTGATGGTGTCCAGGTACAGCTCGCGGCGGTTGGTGCCGTCCTCCTCGGCGCGGTTGTAAGTGTCGAAGGTGCGCCAGGAGGTCATCGAGCTCAGGTGGCCCCACTCGAAGGCGTGGTCCAGGATCAGGGTCGCGCCGTCGAACCGGCGGGTCTCGTCGTTGTCCGGCACGTCGGTGTAGGCGGCATGGCCGAACGGATCCTGGTACTGCGCCGGGTCGGCGGGCACCGGCGGCACGCCCGGCGCCGGCGGCAGCGCGACGATGCCGATGGCCGGGCGCGAGCGCTGGTCCAGGTCCTCGTGGTCCCAGCTCAGCAGCATCTGCGTGTTGTCGCCGATGTCCCAGCGGAAGGCCGCGCGCGTGGCCCAGTTCCTGCCGTCGTCGAGCGACCTGCCGGTGGCCGCGTCGTCCATCCAGCCGTCGGTGCGGCTGCCCATGGCGTTGATGCGCAGCGCGGTGGTCTGCCCGGTGGGCAGGTTGAGCATGCCGTCGAAGTACTCCTTGCCGTAGTTGCCCACGCGCACCCGCGCACGGCCTTCGAGCTCGTTGCCGGGACGCTTGGTCACGATGGATACCGCGCCGGCGGCGGTGTTGCGGCCGAACAGCGTGCCCTGCGGCCCCTTGAGCACCTCGATGCGTTCGACGTCCAGGAACGGCAGCACCGTGCCGCCGCCGCGGCCGGCGTAGACGCCGTCCACGTACACGCCGACGGTGGGATCGGTGCCGATGCCGAAATCGCCGGTGCTCAGGCCACGCAGCTTGAAGCCGGCCTGGGTCGGCTGGTCGTCGCTGATCGACAGGCCGGGAACGAAGTTGTCCAGGTCGCCGAGGTTCTCGGCCATGGTCTGTTCGATGACGTTCTCGCCCACCACCTGCAGGGCGATGGGCACGTCCTTGAGTTCCTGCTCGCGGCTCTGCGCGGTGACCACGATCCGGTCCAGTTCGATGGCATCGGCCTGGGCCGGCGCCGACGGCTGCTGCGCCTGCGCGGCCAGCGCCGGCGATGCCAGCAGCGAAGTCAGCAGGGCGTTGCGGACACCACGCGTCAATCTGTTGTACGTCATCGAGTTCCCCTTTCCCATTGAGTTCCCCTCACGTCGATTCCGCGTGGCGATGCGGGGCCATGTGCCTGTTCCAACCACCTGCCTATGCGCCGCACTCCTGCGCGGACATGGCCGCGATCCACTGCCGTATCAGTTCCACGCCCTCCTCGTGGACGATGCTGCGCCCCAGTTCCGGCATCATCACGCCCGGGTCGGTGCTTTCCATGCGGTAGGTCAGGATCGAATCGTCCGGCTTGCCGGGCGCGATGTCCCAGGCGCGGTTGCCGGTACCCTGCCCCGCGGCGATCGGCAGCTTGCAGCGGCCGACCCGCAGCGGGTCGTGGGTATTGGCGTCCAGCCACATGCCCGACGTGCGCGCCGCGCCCTTCTGGCTGTGGCAATGCCCGCAGTTGATGTCCAGGTACGACCGGGCGCGCGCTTCCAGCGGCGCCTGCGCGTCGTTCCAGGCGACGTTGCGCGGCAGTTCGCCGGCCGGCACGTCGGCCAGGTAGCCGACGTCCTGCCAGTGCCGCAGCTGGTTGGCCTTGCCGTCGGCGTAGGCGAAGTCGTGGTTGAGATGCCGCGCCTTCGGGCCGATCGGGAAAATCTGCTTGGACGTGAGGTCGGTGCCGTGGCAGCCGGCGCACTGGTTCTCGTCCGGCACCATGTATTCCAGCTGCTGGCGTTTGCCGTCCGCGCCGGCCAGGGTCAGCGGCACCAGTTCGCCGGTGCGCATCAGCCGGGCCTCGCTCTGTTCGGCGTTCCACACGTACGGCAGGGCGATCCAGCCCGAGGCGCGGCGCACCAGCAGCCGCGTTTCCACCAGCCGCACCTTGCCCAGCGTCAGCCCGCCGTCCGGCTCGGGGCCGGCGTCGTCGCTGCGCAGCACCGTGTCGCCTTCGCCACGCGGGTAATAGAAGGTCTTGCTGATGATGGTGCCGACCGGAAAATCCATGGCCTCGTCCGCCTGGTAGCGCGCCGGCGTGCCGGCCGGCATCCACACCGTGCGCAGCTTGTGCGCGTGGTCGCTGAACAGCGCCGAGTCCAGGTCGTAGGGCAGCACCTGCGCGTTGAGCCGCAGCCGGCCGTCGGCCACGTACAGCACGTTCCAGTCGGACAGGCGCTCGGGCAGGCCCTCGGCGAAGAAATGCACCGGTTCCGGCGCCGGGGTGCGGGTGCAGGCGGCCAGCATCAGCAGCGCGGCCAGCGCCAGCAGGGGGCGGTGCAACGGCATGCGCACTCCCTCAACCGCGCTTGAGGTCGACCGCCGGCAGCGACGGCAGCGTGCAATCGTAGGGCCTGGCGTCCTTGCTCGGGTTCTTGTAGCCGCCGGGACCGTCGGCATTGAGCACGCCGGACACGTCGCGCAGGCAGATCTGCGGGCCTTCGGCGCGCTGCGGGTTGACGTAGCCGTCGAACAGCACGTCCGGGAAACTGCCGGTCAGGCCGTACATCGCCACCTTCAGCGCCTTGAAGTCCATCCGGTCGGGCGAATCGCCGCCGCCGGACAGGCGGTTGCCGTGCACGTGGATGCGCTCCGGGTACGGGTCGAACTCGCCGGAAGCCTTGTCGTCCTTGTAACCGGTGGAATACACGCTGGAGACGATGATGTTGGCGGTCTGGTTGCCGGCGATGTCGTTGTCGAAGATCTCGATGTTGTCGTTGGAGTTGATCACCACGCCGCTGCCTGCCGGCACGCTGGCCACCGGCGTGCCCTTGGCGCCGAAGTTGTCGTGATTGTTCTCCACCACCTTGTTCTTGAACACGCGGATCGCGTCGCCCTGCTGGGTCAGCGCCGGCATGTTGAACACCAGGATGCCGCCGGTGTTGCCGGTGGCCACGTTGTTGTAAACGTCGGCGTTGATCGTGTTCTCGATCTCGATGCCGGCCACGTTGCGCTCGGCGCGGTTGTTGCGCACGATCACGTCGCGCGACTGGCCGACGTAGATGCCCGAGTCCGAGGCGCCGATCGCCACCGAATCCTCGATCAGCACGTTCCTGCACAGCACCGGGTACAGGCCGTAGCCGCCGTTGCTGGTCTTCGGCCCGCCGGTCCATTCCACGCGCACGCCGCGCACGGTGACGTTCTCGCACTGGCTGATCTTGAAGCCGTCGCCCTTGCTGTCCTCGATCGCCAGGTTCTCCAGGGTGAAGCCATCGGCGTTCACCAGCAGGCCCTCGGCGCCGGCCTTCTGCCCCTTGAAGCTGAGCACGGACTTGTCCATGCCCTTGCCGCGCAGGGTCACGTTGTCCACGCGCAGGCTGAGGCTGCGGTCGAACTGGAAGGTGCCTTCCGGCACCTCGATCACGTCGCCGGGCTTGGCGTCCAGCAGCTTCTGCTGCAGCACCTTGGCGAAGCCGGCATCACCGGGCGCGGGCGCCGGCGCGTCGGGCGCCTTCTGGCAGCCGGAGAGCAGGAGCGCAAGAGCGCCGATCGTGCCGACAAAAATGCTGCATTGCATGAATTCTCTCCCGTACGTGCTCGCCAAGTCTGCGCCGCAGTCTGGTGCGTACGGACGCGTTGCGCGAAGGGCCGAAGCGGCATACAAAGGGGGGCAAAACGGACAATCGGAAGGATTTCGGATGCGTTTCAACACCGCCGTCGGTGATCGCCTGTCCGTCGCCGACCGGCCCACCAACATCCTGTGCGGCCTGATGCAGTTCGCCGCCGAGAAGAACGTGGACTGCGACGACTGGTTCGCCGGGACCCGCCTGCAGCCCGCGGAAATCAGCCAGCCCGACACCCGCATGTCCTACCGGCAGGCCAGCACGGTGATCCGCCGCGCCCTGCTCGCGCTGTCCGTGGAGGGCCTGGGACTGGAGCTGGGCAGCCGCCAGAACCTGGGCAATTTCGGGCTGCTCGGGCTGGCGATGAAGACCGCGCCGGATTTCGGCGAGGCGGTGCGCATCGGCCTGGCCTACCAGCGCAACAGCGGCGCGCTGATGGACATGTCGCTGACCGAACGCGACACCGACTGCCTGGCCGCGGTCGCCACCGCGCCGGACGAGGCCTGCGACCTGCTGCCGTTCCTGTGCGAGGAACTGTTCTCCAGCGTGCTGAAGCTGATCCACGAACTGGTCGGCCCCGGATTCCGCCCGCTGCGCGTGGAACTGGGCTACCCGGCGCCGCACTACGCGCAGCGCTACCGCGACGTGTTCGGCTGCGACGTGCGATTCGACCAGCCGCGGCACGCGATGGTGATCGAACGCTGCTGGCTGGAACTGCCGTTCGCCAGCTACAACCCGGTGACCTCCAACCAGGTGCTGACCCTGTGCCGCATGCAGTTGGACGCGCAGCCGGCGTGCGGCGAAACCACCGCTGCGCTGGAAAGCCACCTGCGCATGCGCCTGCGCGACAACCCGCAGATGGCCGAAATGGCCGCCGAACTGCACCTGAGCGAACGCACCCTGCGGCGCCAGCTCGCCGAGGAAGGCACCTCGTTCAGCGCGGTCCACGACCGCGTGCGCACCAACCACGCGATGGAACTGCTGCGCGACCCGAAGCTGAGCATCGTCGCCATCGGCGGCCAGCTCGGGTTCAACGATGCCCGCGAATTCCGCCGCGCGTTCAAGCGCTGGACCGGGCGGGCACCGAGCGAGGCGCGGCGTTCCGGGACTGACGGCGTGCCCGTAGGCGCGTTGTAGAGCGGGGCTTGCCCCGCTGGGCCTCTCCGGTAATGCGTCTGCGGGGCAAGCCCCGCAGCTGCAGGGCAGTTCCCCGGATTCGGCTGCAGGAAAAAAGCCGCCGGGAGCGGTTTCTGACATCGCCCGCCGACGGCCCGAAAGGTTCCCGCCAGGGATGGCGGGAACAAAAAAACGCCGCGCATCACTGCGCGGCGTCCGTCCTTTCCGTGTTTCGCGCGCGTCGCGCCGTGTGGATCAGGCGCGCAGCTGCGCCAGCGCCTCGCGCGTCATCGGGTCGGCGATCTCCACCGCCTCGCCCTGCAGTGCCGGCAACAACTGGTTGGCCAGCTGCTTGCCCAGCTCCACGCCGAACTGGTCGAAGGCGTTGATGCCCCACACCAGCGACTGCACGTAGACCGCGTGCTCGTACATGGCGATCAGCGCGCCCAGCGCATGCGGGGTCAGCGCGTCGAGCAGGATCAGCGTGCTCGGGCGGCCTCCCGGGTACCGGCGGTGCGGATCGTCGCTGTCCTGGCCGTTGGCCAGCGCCTCGGTCTGCGCCAGCAGGTTGGCCAGCAGCGCCTGGTGATTGAGGGTGTACGGATCGTCGTTGCGCACGCAGCCGATGAAATCGGCCGGCACGATGCTGGTGCCCTGGTGCAGCGCCTGGAAGAAGCTGTGCTGCACGTCGGTGCCCGCCCCGCCCCACCACACCGGCACGGTGTCGGCATCGACCGGGCTGCCGTCGAGCTTGACCCGCTTGCCCAGGCTTTCCATCACCAGCTGCTGCAGGTAGGCCGGCAGCAGCGCCAGGCGCTGGTCGTAGGTCATCACCGCGTGCGTGGCGCGGCCGAGCGCGTTGCGGTTCCAGATGTCGGTCAGCGCGTGCAGCACCGGCAGGTTGCGCTCCAGCGGCGCGCTGGCCGCGTGCGCGTCCATTTCCGCCGCGCCGGCCAGCAGCTGGCCGAAGCGCTCGAAACCGATCGCCAGCGCGATCGGGAAACCCACCGCCGACCACAGCGAGTAGCGGCCGCCGACCCAGTCCCACATCGGCAGCACGCGCGCGGTGTCGATGTCGAAGGCCCGGGCGGCGCGTTCGGGATTGGCGCTGACCGCGTACAGGCGTTCGCTGCCGCCCAGCCAGTCGCGCAGGATCGCGCCGTTGAGCAGGGTTTCCTGGGTGCCGAAGGTCTTGGAGATCAGGATGCCGGCGGTGGTGGCCGGATCGAGCGTGGCCAGCGTGCGCTGCATCGCCGCGCCATCGACGTTGGAAACGAAGTGCACGCGGAAACGCGCGCCGCTGGCCGGGCGCAGCGCGTCGGCCACCAGCCGCGGGCCGAGGTCGGAACCGCCGATGCCGACGCTGACGATGTCGGTGACGCTGCTGGCTTCCAGCGCCTGCACCAGATCGCCCATGCGCTGCTGCACGGCCTTCGCCTCGGCGTGTTCGGCCGCCGCCTTCGGGCTGGCGTCGCCGCGCAGGGCGCTGTGCAGCACCGCGCGGTCCTCGGTGATGTTGATCTTCTCCCCGCCGAACAGGCGCGCGAAGCCGCCGGCGACGTCGCGCGCGGCGGCCAGTTCGAGCAGCGCCTGCAGGGCCGCGCTGTCGTAGCTCTGCCGCGCGAAGTTCACGTACAACGGACCGACCTTGAACGCCAGGGCTTTCACCCTGTCCGGCTCGGCGGCCAACAGCGAGGGAATACCCGTGCCCTGCAGTCGCTGGGCGTGGGCGTGCAATGCGGTCAATCCGTTGTGCGTGGTCATGCGGCCTGTGTGGGGATGGAGTGGTTGGTATGGGTGATGCGGTTGTTGCCGTCGACATAGACCAGCCTGGGCTGGAAGCTGTCGGCCTCGGCTTCGCTCATGCTGGCGAAGGCGGCGATGATGATCACGTCGCCCACCTGCACGTGGCGCGCGGCGCCGCCGTTGAGCGAGATCACGCCGCTGCCGGCTTCGGCGCGGATGGCGTAGGTGGAGAAACGCGCGCCGTTGGTCACGTCCCAGATGTGCACCTGTTCGAACTCGCGGATACCGGTGGCTTCCAGCAGGTCGCCGTCGATCGCGATGGAGCCTTCGTAGTTCAGCTCCGAGTGGGTGACGGTGGCGCGGTGGATCTTGGTCTTGAGCAGGGAAAGTTGCATGGCGGTGCCGGAATACTGCGGAAGAAAGCACGCAGTCTAGCACCGGCGCGGGCCCTTGCCCGCACTGCAACATAAGCTGTCCGGCCCGGTCGCGGGGCGTGAAAATGGCGCCACCGGGGCGCCATTGCATGACCGTCGGCCGCGGCCGCCGGGACAGGGGCGGTCCCGGCGCCGGCCTCAGAACTCGATGTTGTCGATCAGGCGGGTATTGCCCAGCCGGGCCGCGACCAGCGCCACCCTCGCGCCGGCATCGCCCTCGCCGGGCTCGCCCAGGTCCGGCAGGCGCACCACCGCGTAGTCCACCTGGAACCCGGCCGCCTGCAGCTGCGCCACACCCTCGGCCTCGACCTGCGCGCGCGCGGTGCCGGCCAGGCTGGCCTCGCGCATGGCCAGCAGCACGCGGCGGATCGCCGCGGCCCGCGGCCGGGTTTCGGCGGTCAGGTACTGGTTGCGCGAACTCATCGCCAGGCCGTCGTCCTCGCGCACGATGTCGCCGCCGACGATCTCGATCGGGAACGCCAGGTCGGCCACCATCTGCCGGATCACCGCCAGCTGCTGGTAGTCCTTGCGGCCGAACGCGGCCATGTCCGGCTGCACCTGGTTGAACAGGCGCGAGACCACGGTGCACACGCCGTCGAAATGGCCGGGCCGGTGCGCGCCTTCAAGCAGCGCGCTGACGCCGGGCACGTGCACCTTGGCGGCCAGCTCGACGCCGAACGGATACATCGATTCGACCGTGGGCAGCCACAGCACGTCGCAGCCGGCCTGCTCCAGGCCGCTGGTGTCGGCCTCGGGCGTGCGCGGGTAGCGGGTGAAGTCCTCGTTCGGGCCGAACTGGGTCGGGTTGACGAACACGCTGGAGACCACGCGGTCGGCGTGCTGCCGCGCCAGCGTCACCAACGAATAATGGCCGGCGTGCAGGTTGCCCATGGTCGGCACGAAGCCCACCCGCAGGCCCTCGCGCTTCCAGCCGCCGACGATGGCGCGCAGCCGGGAAAGTTCGGTGACGGTCTCGATCATGATGCGTACGCATGCTCCGCGTCGGGGAAGGTACCGGCGCGCACCGCGTCGGCGTAGGCGCGGACCGCGCCGGCCACCGAACCGCCTTCGGCAAGGAAATCCTTGACGAACTTGGGCCGGCGGTGGCCGCTGTCCAGGCCGAGGAAATCGTGCATCACCAGCACCTGGCCGTCACAGCCGGCGCCGGCGCCGATGCCGATGGTGGGGATCGCCACGTCGGCGGTGACCTGCGCGGCCAGCGGCGACGGCACGCATTCGAGCACCAGCAGCGCGGCGCCTGCCTCGGCCACGGCGCGGGCGTCGGCGCGCAGGCGCTCGGCGGCCTCGCCCCGGCCCTGCACCTTGAAGCCGCCCAGGGTCAACACCGACTGCGGGGTCAGGCCCAGGTGCGAGCACACCGGAATCTCGCGCTCGACCAGGTAGCGGATCACGTCCAGCTTGAAGCCGGCACCCTCGATCTTGACCATCTCCGCGCCGGCGCGCAGCAGCTGCAGCGAGGCCTCAAACGCGCGTTCGGGCGTGGCGTCGGCGCCGAACGGCAGGTCGGCCACCAGCAGGGCGCGCTGCAGCACGCGCGCGACGGCGGTGGTGTGGTAGGCGATGTCGGCCACGGTGACCGGCAGCGTCGAATCATGCCCCTGCACCACCATGCCCAGCGAGTCGCCGATCAGGATCAGGTCGACCCCGTTGGCGTCGAAGGCGCGCGCGAAACCGGCGTCGTAGGCGGTCAACATCACCAGTTTCTGGCCATTGCGCTTGGCCTCGGCCAGCGCCGGGACGGTCCAGGGCTTGCTGTCTGCGTGGGTGCTCATGTGGGGATAACGATCGGTGATGAGCCGCGCATTATCCCCCTATCGGCGCGATACCGCAGGTTTTGATGCCGGCCAGCGCGCCACGCACCGTTCCATGGCCGGGAATGGCCGCCTCCGGCGCCACCTCGGCCAGCGGCAGCAGGGCGAAGGCGCGCTCGTGCAGGTGCGGGTGCGGCACCTTCAGCTGCGGCAGGTCGATCACCTGTTCGCCGTACAGCAGCAGGTCCAGGTCGAGCGTGCGCGGCCCCCAGCGCTCGCCCGGCAGGCGCACGCGGCCGAAGGCCTGCTCGGTGGCCAGCAGCCGCTCCAGCAGCGCCGGCGCCGGCAGCATGGTCTCCAGCGCCACCGCGGCATTGATGAAATCCGGCTGGTCCTCGTTGCCCCAGGCCGGGGTGCGGTACAGCCGCGAGGCGGCCAGCAGGCGGCAGTCCGGCAGCGCCGCCAGCGCCTGGATCGCCGCGCGCACGGTCGCCGGCGCGTCGCCGAGGTTGGCGCCCAGCCCGACGCAGGCCATGACCATGCGGCTTACTCGCCGGCGACCGCGCTGCTGCGACGGCGGCGACGGCGCCGCCGCTTGGGCGCGCCCTCTTCCAGGGCGTCGTCGGCATGCAGCGAATCCAGCGCCGAATCCAGTTCGCGCCCGGACTGCTGCTGCGCCTCGCGCCAGAACTCGATGTCGGCCGCATGCTCGCTGGACGCGGCCTGGCGCAACACCAGGAAGTCGAACGCGGCGCGGAAGCGCGGATGGGTGAGCGTGCGGAACACGCGCTTGCGCTGGCGCGAGGAAAAACGCGACTGCAGCAGCCAGATTTCCTGCATCGGCAGCGAGAACCGGCGCGGCAGCGCGATGGTGGTGAGCTGGTGCAGGGTGACGCGGTCGGCCGCGCGGCGCTGCGCCTCTTCCGGCGCCAGCCCTTGCCGCTGCAGGGAAATCAGGGTGCGGCAGAACGCCGGCCACAGCAGCAGGGCGAACAGGAAGGCCGGCGATACCGGTTCGTCGTTGGCCACGCGCTCGTCGGTGCTGCGCAGGCCCTCGATCACGAAACGGCGCAACGCGCCGCTGCGGTTGCTCTTCAGCGCTGCCGCGCTCTCCGGGAACAGCGCCGGCAGCAGCCCGTGGTGCTCCAGCCCCTCGAAACTGGCCACGCCATGCCCGGACAGGAACAGCTTGAGCACTTCCTCGAACAGCCGCGCCGGCGCGGCTTCGTCCAGCAGCCCGGCCAGGCGCGGGATCGGCGCGGCGGTGGCCGCCTCGATCCCGAAACCCAGCTTGGCCGCCAGGCGCACCGCGCGCAGCATGCGCACCGGGTCCTCGCGGTAGCGCTGCTCGGGATCGCCGATCAGCTTCATGCGCCGCGCCAGCACGTCCTCGAACCCGCCGACGTAGTCGCGCACCGAGAAGTCCTCGATGGCGTAATACAGGGCGTTGCAGGTGAAGTCGCGGCGTACCGCGTCGTCCTCGATGCTGCCGTAGACGTTGTCGCGCACCAGCATGCCGTTCTCGACCTCTCGGTCGCCGCTGCCGTCGTCGCTGTTGGCGCGGAAAGTGGCGACCTCGATGATCTCGCGGCCGAACACCACGTGCGCCAGGCGGAAGCGGCGGCCGATCAGCCGGCAGTTGCGGAACAGCTGCTTGACCTGCTCCGGCGTGGCGTCGGTGGCCACGTCGAAATCCTTGGGCCGCCCCCCCACCAGCAGGTCGCGGACGGCGCCGCCGACCAGATAGGCGCCGAACCCGGCCTCGCGCAGGCGGTAGAGCACACGCAGCGCGTTGGGACTGATGTCCTTGCGCGAAATGGTGTGCTGGTCGCGCGGGATGACGCGCAGGGTGAACGGCGTTGTAACTGTGGAATTGATGGTGGCGATTCCGGTTGGGGTTGCAGGGTTGCCTGGCGGCAAACAGGTGCATATACTAGCGCGCTCGCCGGACGCGACCAAACGCTCCCTTCGTCTAGTGGTTAGGACGTGGCCCTCTCAAGGCTAAAACAGGGGTTCGAGTCCCCTAGGGAGCGCCAACTCCGTCCGCGACATCAGAAAGCCCCCGCCTGCGCGGGGTTTTTTGTTCCCGCCATCCCTGGCGGGAACCCTTCGGGCCATCGACAAGCGATGTCAAAAACCGCTCCAGGCGGTTTTTTTGTTGCCCGCTCTCCGGCGACCGCCCGCGGGACATCGCCCTGCGCATCGCACGGCTACGCGACGGGCGCCCACGCCGCGCCGTCCAATGAGGACGCCGCTTGCGACATCGCGTCGCAGCCGCCGCATCACGCCGCGTCGCCCGCGCCCGCGCGGAAGGAAGGCCGCGGACCGCTTTTCCGCTGCTGCGCCGCGCTCCAGCGCCTGCACCGGCACGGCGCGCAACCGCCCGCCAGCGCATGCCCGCCTGCGCGCGTGCCGCCGCGGATGAAAATGGCCCCGCCCTCCGGCCGCATCCTGCTCTAGAATTACGGGGTTCAACGCCGGACCCCGTCATGCCTTTTGTCGTCACCGAAAACTGCATCAAGTGCAAACACACCGATTGCGTCGAAGTCTGCCCCGTGGACTGCTTCCATGAAGGCCCCAACTTCCTGGTGATCGACCCGGACGAGTGCATCGACTGCACGCTGTGCGAACCGGAGTGCCCGGTCAACGCCATCTATCCCGAGGACGACGTGCCCGCCGGGCAGGAAGGCTTCGTCGCCCTGAACGCCGAACTGGCCAAGGCCTGGCCGGTGCTGACGGTGCGCAAGGATCCGCCGGCCGACGCCGCCGAATGGGACGGCAAGCCGCACAAGCTCAAGCTGCTGGAACGCTGATCGTCCAGCGCGAGGAAGGAAAAAGGGCGCCGAAGGCGCCCTTTTCGTTTCCGGCGTGTCTTCACTGGCGAGAACCGTGCCCATGGCGGCATCGCCGCCGCCATGGACCGGCGCCGGCGCTTACTGCGCCAGCCTGGCCTTCAGCGCCTCGAGCAGCTTGATCGCCGCCGGATCGGTGGCCGGCAGCCCGCGCGGATCGACCGCCGACACATAGGCGCCGGCTTCGACGCCGACCACGCGCACCAGGAAGTTGCTGCCTTCGTAGGCCACGTCGTACGAACCCAGCAGCTGGGCGCGGCTGGCGATGGTCAGGCCCTCGACCGTGGCGAGCGCGTCGCCGACCTTGCCGAACACCTCGTCGCGGCTGCCCGGCAGGGTGAAACCGCCCTGCGCGGGCTGGGCGGCCGGAGCCGGGCGCGCGGCCGAGGCCAGCGCCGGCACCTGCGACGCGCCGGCGGTGTTGGGCAGGTTCAGGTCCGGCGGCACTTCGAGCGGGCGCATTTCCGGCGCCAGCGCGTAGTCGCCGCGCGCGCCGCGGTGGCAGCCGGTCGCGGTGACGGTGGTGGCGACGGCAAGCAGGGCCAGCGAAAGTGCGCGTACGGCGGAACGGGAATGACGCATGGTGGATCTCCAGGTTCTGGCCACTGCAGGTTCAGTGGCTGGATAGTTCTTCCAGCGCGCCCACGTCGGCCGCCAGGTGGTCGGCGGCGGCGTGGTGCGAGGCGGAAAGCGGCAACAGCGGCAGGCGTAGTCCATGGCCGATACCCAGGCGCTGCAGCAGCGCCTTGACCGGGATCGGGTTGGATTCGAGGGTGAAGAAATCGTGGTAGGGCTGCAAGCGCGCGTCCCAGGCCTCGGCGGCATCGTGGTTGCCGGCACGGGCCAGGTCGCACATGGTGCGGAAGGCGCCGGGCAGGACATTGGAACCGACCGACACCATGCCGTCGGCGCCAGCCAGCATCGAGCGCGCGGCGCTGGCGTCGTCGCCGCCGAGGAGGGCGAAGCCCTCGCCGCGCAGTTCCAGCAACGCCTTCACGCGCGCCATGTCGCTCACCGCTTCCTTGATGCCGACGATGTTCGGGTGCGACGCCAGTCCGGCGACGGTGTCCGGCAGCAGGTCGCAGCCGGTGCGTCCGGGTACGTTGTACAGCACCACCGGCAGCCCGCCCTGCTCGGCCACGGCCAGGTAGTGCTGGCGCAGCCCTTCCTGGGTCGGGCGCACGTACGGCGGAGTGACGACCAGCGCGTGGGTGGCGCCGTTGCGCGCGGCGCGGCGGGTGGCCTCGATGGTCCGCGCCGTGCCGGACTGGCCGGTCCCCGCCAGCACCGGCATGCGGCCGCCGACGAATTCCACGGCCGCGCGCAGCAGCAGGTCGTATTCGGCGTCGGTCAGCGTCGCCGCCTCGCCGGTGGAACCGGCCACCACCACGCCCTGCGCGCCGCCGGCCACCTGCAGCGCCAGCAGGCGCTGCCAGCCCTCGGTATCGAGCGCGCCGTCGGCAAGGAAAGGCGTCGCCAGGGCGGTGATGAGGCCGGAAATGGACAAGGGAAACGCCGTTGTTCGTGGGGGCTGGGAATCCCGCCGGAACGCGGGTTCGTGACCGGGGGCATGTTACTTGCCGGTCGAAAGCACGGGCAAGTATGCTGGGTGCCAGCGAACGTGCCCGCGCCGGCGCCGTTCAGACTCACAGAGCCTCCCGGAACCACCTTGACCAACAGCACCCCGCGGCCGCAGCCGACCGAAAACCACCTCCTGATCAACGCCTACACGACGCATCCGGAGTCCCCCCTGCTGTCCGTCACCCGCCGCATCGCCGACAGCGGCTGCAACCTGGTCGATGCGCGGCTGTCCACGGTGGGCCGTGATGTCTCGGTCACCACGCTGGCCACGGGCTCGTGGGATTCGGTGGCCAAGCTCGAGGCAATGCTGACCCGGCTGGAGCGCGAGGAAGGCCTGAAACTGGTGTGGTACCGCACCGCCGCCAAGCAGGCCCAGTCCAACCTGCTGCCCTACATCGTCGAGGTGATCGCCGCGGACAAGCCCGGCATCCTGTTCCAGCTGGCCGATTTCTTCGACCGCCAGGGCATCACCATCGAGAACCTGCAGAGCACCCGTTACCAGGCCATGCAGACCGGCGCGGAGATGTTCTCGGCGCAGATCACCATCGGCGTCCCGGCCAACATGCACATCGCCGCCCTGCGCGACGATTTCCTAGAGTTCTGCGACCACCTCAACCTGGACGCGATCATGGACCCGATGAAGTTCTGACCCTTCGCGCGTCCGTCACGGCCGCACGGCGTTTCATGTAGTTGCAATCGAAGTACCCCAGGCTCCGGAAAGGATCTGATGAACATCGGCGATACCCTGGACCGCACCACCCTCGACCTGCCGCTGGCGCTGTCCGGCGGCGACACCACCACCCTCGCCGCGCAGGCCGGCCACTGGCTGGTGCTCTACTTCTACCCGAAGGACAGCACGCCCGGCTGCACCACCGAGGGCATCGACTTCAATGCCCTGCTGCCCAGGTTCAAGCGCGCCGGCGCCGTGGTCATGGGCGTCTCGCGCGACTCGGTGAAGTCGCACGACAACTTCTGCGCCAAGCAGGGCTTCAGGTTCCCGCTCGTCAGCGATGCCGACGAGGCGCTGTGCAATGCCTTCGACGTGATCAAAATGAAGAACATGTACGGCAAGCAGGTGCGCGGCATCGAACGCAGCACCTTCCTGGTCTCGCCCGACGGCACGCTGGTGCAGGAATGGCGCAAGGTCAAGGTCGCCGGCCATGCCGATGCCGTGCTCGAAGCGCTGAAGGCCGCCCAGTCCAAGTGAGTCCCATCGCCCACCTCGTCCGCCGCGCCCCTGCCCCGCAGGCCGTGGCGGTTTTTCCCTGCCCGTAACCAGGAATCGACGATGACCCGAGGCAAGCGCATCTACGTGCTGGATACCAACGTGCTGATGCACGATCCGACCGCGCTGTTCAAATTCGAGGAGCACGACGTCTACCTGCCGATGCAGGTGATCGAGGAGCTGGACAACGGCAAGAAGGGAACTTCCGAGGCCAGCCGCAACGCGCGCCAGGTCAGCCGCTTCCTCAACGAGCTGATCGAGGCCTCCGGCATCGGCGGCATCGCCAGGGGCGTGCCGCTGGTGCTGCCGCAGGGGCTGCAGCTGCGCGGCGCGCGCAGCGCCGGCCACCTGTATTTCCAGACCAGCCACTTCGAGGCCGGCAAGAGCTTCGGCGCGGTGATCCCGGACAACGCCATCCTCGGCGCGATCCTCGCGCTGAAGGAGCAGACGCCGGACGTGCCGGTGGTGTTCGTCTCCAAGGACATCAACCTGCGCATCAAGGCGGCCATCGCCGGCATCGACTCTGAGGACTACGAGAACGACCGCGCGCTGGACGACTTCAGCCTGCTGTACACCGGCGCCACGCCGCTGCCCGAGGATTTCTGGAAGAAGCATTCCGGCGACCTGCGCAGCTGGAGCGACAAGGGCCGCACCAGCTACGAGGTGCGCGCCACCGACGACGAGGAATGGCTCCCGAACCAGTATGTCTACCTGCCGGGCGAGGACGAGGTCGAACTCAAGGTCGCCAGGGTGGAGGCCGACGGCCGCGTCACCCTCACCCTGGTGGACGATTTCCGCCACGGCGCGCATTCGGTGTGGGGCATCACCGCGCGCAACCGCGAGCAGAACTTCGCGCTCAATGCGCTGATGGACCCGGAGATCGACTTCGTCACCCTGCTCGGCACCGCCGGTACCGGCAAGACCCTGCTGGCGCTGGCCGCCGGTCTGGCGCAGACCATGGACACGCAGCGCTACCGCGAGATCATCATGACCCGCGCCACGGTCAGCGTCGGCGAGGACATCGGTTTCCTGCCCGGCACCGAGGAAGAGAAGATGACGCCGTGGATGGGCGCGCTCACCGACAACCTGGAAGTGCTCACCCACAACCAGGAAGGCGGCGCCTGGGGCCGCGCGGCCACCAACGATCTGCTCGCCTCGCGCATCAAGATACGCTCGCTGAACTTCATGCGCGGGCGTACCTTCCTGTCGCGCTACCTGATCCTGGACGAGGCGCAGAACCTCACCCCCAAGCAGATGAAGACCCTGATCACCCGCGCCGGCCCCGGCACCAAGATCGTCTGCCTGGGCAACGTCGAGCAGATCGACACACCGTATCTGACCGAGACCACCTCGGGCCTGACCTACGCGGTGGACCGCTTCAAGAACTGGCCGCACAGCGCGCACATCACCCTGCGCCGCGGCGAGCGCTCGCGGCTGGCCGACTACGCGTCCGAAGTCCTGTGATGCCCACCGGCCGCACGCACCGGCATGCGGCCGCCCCCTCGAAAAACCTCCCGCCTGCACGCTCATGACCGCGACCGAACTGGAATGCTGCAGATGCCACGCGCCCATGCATCCCGGCTACCTGCTGGACGCCAACGGACGCTCGACCACTTCCTGGGCCGAGGGGCAGCCGCAGAAATCGTTCTGGATCGGCTCAAGAACCCACGAGAGAAACCGGAAACGCGCACCTGCCGTTGCACCCGTTGCGGTTATCTTGAAACCTACGCCACCGTCGCCTGACACCCCTTCGCCCCGCCGGAGTTTCACGTGAAAGCCGTCCATCCGCTGCCCCTGTTCGCCACCTGCCTGCTCGCGCTGGCCGCCTGCACGCCGGCCAACGTCAAGCCCGGCGCAAGCGTGCCGACGGCGCTCAAGGCCGGACAGTCGTGGGTGGTCACCCGCCCCGCGGTCGCCGCGCAGGTGCTGGACACCTGCTCGCGCGACAGCCCGGCCAGGCGCGCCGATGGCGTCAGCGGCTACTGGGCGCCCAGCCGCGCGCAGATCGAAGGGCTGGAGAGCCGCCTGGCGCAGCTGCAGCCGGCCATCGCCGAGCCGGTCCGTTCCGGCCGCCAGTACGTGGGCTTCGTTTCGCAGGGCCGGCAGCTGATCTACATCAACGCCTTCACCCTGCCCGACCACGAGAAGATCAACCCCGCGCGCGAGGCGGTGCGCGTCTGCGACGGCGGCGCCGCTTTCTGGGGCGCGGTATACGACCCGCAATCGGGCACGTTCTCCGACATCGCGACCAACGGCGGATTCTGAGCCGACGGCGGCATGGGCATACAGCTTCCGCGTTGGGTATGGATCGGCGCGATCGCGCTGTCCTGCGTGGCCGGCATGGTCAACGTGGTCGGCTTCCTCGGCTTCGAGCACCAGGCCGTCAGCCACCTCACCGGCACCACCAGCCAGCTCGGCATGGCGTTGGCGCAGCGCGACTGGCGCAGCGTCGCGCACCTGTGGGGCATGCTGATCGCCTTCTCGCTGGGCGCGATGCTCAGCGGCCTGATCGTGCAGGACGGCGCGCTTCGCCTGGGCCGGCGCTACGGCGTGGTGCTGACCATCGAATCGCTGCTGCTGCTGGCAGCGATCCCGCTGTTCAAGCAGCAGCAGATCTGGGGCGCGCTGGCCGCGGCCATGGCCTGCGGCCTGCAGAACGCCATGGCCACCACCTTCAGCGGCGCGGTGGTGCGCACCACGCACCTCAGCGGCATGTTCACCGACCTGGGCATCGGCCTGGGCCATCTGCTGCGCGGGCTGCCGCTGCAGGTGCGGCGGCTGACGCTCAGCGGCCTGATCATCGGCGGTTTCCTCGCCGGCGGCATCATCGGCGCGTGGCTGTTCCTGCGCTTCGGCTATGACGCGCTGCTCGCGCCGGCCCTGCTGACCGGCTGCACCGGCGCCACCTACATCGGCTACCGGCTGACCCGGCGCGCGCCGCGCGCCTGACGGCAGGCGGCGGCGAAACACTGCACAATCCCGCCATGACGCCTTCCACGCCCGTTTCCGCCCTCACCATCGCCGGTTCCGATTCCGGGGGCGGCGCCGGCATCCAGGCCGACCTCAAGGCCTTCGCCGCGCACCGCGTGCACGGCCTGTCGGCCATCGCCGCGCTGACCGCGCAGAACACGCGCGGCGTCACCGCCGTGCACGTGCCGCCGCTGGAATTCCTGCAGGCGCAGCTCGACGCCTGCTTCGACGACTTCGACATCCACGCGGTCAAGCTCGGCATGCTCGCCAACGCCGAGGTGATCCACCTGGTGGCCGAGGTCCTGGAACGGCGCCGTCCGCCGCAGGTGGTGCTGGACCCGGTGATGGTCGCCACCAGCGGCGCCCGGCTGCTGGAGAACAGCGCGCTGCACGCCCTGCGCACGCGCCTGCTGCCGCTGGCCACGCTGCTCACGCCGAACACGCCCGAAGCGGAACTGCTGCTGGACCGCCGCATCGCCAGCGCCGCCGACGCGGAAGACGCCGCGACCGCGCTGCTCGCGCTGGGCACCGGCGCGGTGCTGCTCAAGGGCGGCCACCTGGCCGAAGGCCCGCGCGTGATCGACCGCTATTACGGCGGCGTCGCCAGCGAGGAATTCAGCCATGCGCGCCTGCCCGTCGATGCGCACGGCACCGGCTGCACGCTGGCCTCGGCCATCGCCGCGCAGCTGTGCCGCGGGCTGTCCCTGCCCAATGCCTGCGAGGCCGCCATCGATTACGTCGCGCGCGGCCTGCGCGGCGGCTACCGGCCGGGGCGCAGCGAGGTCATGGTGCTGGACCACTTCGGCGCGGCGCATCCGGCATGAACGCGGCGACCACCCTTGCCGTCGCCGCGGCGGACGGACACTGTTTCGAGCTGCTCGCCCATGTGCCGCCCCGGCCTGTGGCGGCCGTGCTGTGGCTGCCGGCGCTGGGCGTGGCCGCCCGCCATTACCTGCCGCTGGCCGAGGCGCTGGCGGCGCGCGGCGTGGCCGTGTTCGTCCACGAATGGCGCGGCAACGGCAGCAGCAGCCTGCGCGCGGACCGGAACCACGACTGGGGGTATCGCGAACTGCTGCAGCACGACCTCCCCGCCGCCGAAGCGATCGCCCGCGCCGCGGTGCCGGGCATCCCGTTGCGGCTGGGCGGGCACAGCCTGGGTGGACAGCTGGCGTGCTGCCATGCAGGGCTGCACCCGGACGCCTTCGCCGGACTCTGGCTGGTCGCCAGCGGCACCCCGTGGTGGCGCGGCTTCCCCGCGCCGCGACGCTGGCTGCTGCCGCTGGCCTATCGTTTCCTGCCCTGGCTGGCGCAGCGGCGCGGCGCGCTGCCGGGGCGCAGGCTGGGCTTCGGCGGCACGGAGGCGCGGGGCCTGATCCGCGACTGGGCCCGCGTCGGCCTGAGCGGCCACTACGCCGCGGCGGGGATGCCCGTCGACCTGGAAGCGGCGATGCATTCCCTCACCCTGCCGGTGAAGGCCCTGCTGTTCGATGCCGACTGGCTGGCCCCGTCCGGCTCCATGCGCCACCTGCTGTGCAAGATGCCGGCCGCGCCGGCGACGCTGCAGATCCTGTCCGGCGATGAACTGGGCGCACGTGCCGACCATTTCAGCTGGATGAAATCACCGGCCATCGTCGCCGATGCGCTGTCATCGACGGCGTCGTAGGGAAATTTCACAAAAGCGTTGACGCATGCGCGTCATATCCGCATAATTCCGCTCCTGACGACGCGCCCGTAGCTCAGTTGGATAGAGTACCTGGCTACGAACCAGGCGGTCGGGAGTTCGAATCTCTCCGGGCGCGCCAGTTTGGAACACTGTTCTTGCAGTGCTCCCCGTCAGAACAATCAAGGTAAAAACGCGCCCGTAGCTCAGTTGGATAGAGTACCTGGCTACGAACCAGGCGGTCGGGAGTTCGAATCTCTCCGGGCGCGCCATTACACCGAACAGCAGGCTTTGCCTGCTGTTTTTTTTCGTCCCGGCGATGGCGCACATTCCCGCCGCGGCCGACACGCCTCGCAGCGACACATCTTCTTCCCGCCCCTGCGACACCACGGCATCCAGCCATGACGACCGCATCGTCATGACCGGAGGATCGTCGCCGGCAGAAATCCCCTGCGCGACTCGATATCGCACTTCGCCGACGACCGGAGGGTCGTCCGATGCAGGGACGGCAACAAAAAAGCGCCGGCTTGCGCCGGCGCTTTTTTGTTCCGAGCAGACTGCCGCCGATCAGGCTTCCGGCGGCGTGGCGCCCTGCCCCGCATCGCCTGCCACCGCGTCCGCGTCCTCGTCGTCGGCCGACTGCAGCGAGGCATCCAGGCGTTCGACCGCCTGCAGCTTCTCGCCCTTGGACAGGCGGATCAGGGTCACGCCCTGGGTGTTGCGGCCCACGCGCGAGATTTCCGAACCGCGGGTACGCACCAGGGTGCCGCCATCGGAGATCAACAGCACTTCGTCGCCCGTGCCCAGCAGCACCGCGCTGACCAGCCTGCCGTTGCGCTCGCTGGTCTGGATGCCGATCACGCCCTGCGTGCCGCGGCCCTTGCGCGGGTAGTCGGCCAGCGGGGTGCGCTTGCCGTAGCCGTTCTCGGTGGCGGTGAGGATGTACTGCACGCCGGCATCGTCCGCCGACTCGACGATCTCGCCGCCCTCGACGGCCACGTCCTCGACACCGTTGTCGTCCTCGTTCTCGTCCTCGGCGCCGCCGGCGCTTTCGGCCACGATCAGGCTGACCACTTCTTCGCCCTTGGCCATCTTGATGCCGCGCACGCCGGTGGCGGTGCGGCCCATCGAACGCACCCTGTCCTCGCCGAAGCGCACGGTCTTGCCGTTGGAGGCGAACAGCAGGATGTCGCGCTCGCCGTCGGTCAGGCCGACACCGACCAGCGCATCGCCTTCATCCAAGTTGATGGCGATCTTGCCGCGCGCCAGGCGGAAGGCGAACTCGCTCAGCGGGGTCTTCTTCACCGTGCCGTTGCGGGTGGCGAAGAATACGAAATGGTTGTCGTCGTACTCGCGCACCGGCAGCACCGCCTGCACGCGCTCGCCGTTCTCCAGCGCGATCCAGTTGATGATCGGGCGGCCGCGCGCGTTGGAGCCGGCTTCCGGCAGCTGGTACACCGGCAGCCAGAACACCTTGCCGGAACTGGTGAAGGTCAGCAGCGTGTCATGGGTATTGACCAGCCACAGCTGCTCGATCGAATCCTCGTCCTTGGTGGCCGCCGCGCTGCGGCCGCGGCCGCCGCGCTTCTGCGCGCGGTAGGCCGACACCGGCTGACGCTTGACGTAGCCGGCGCGCGACAGCGTCACCACCACGTCTTCCGGTGCGATCAGGTCGAGGATGTCCAGGTCTTCCTCGCTGTGGCGGATCTCGGTGCGGCGCTCGTCGCCGTACTCGGCGCGCACGCTTTCCAGTTCCTCGCGGATCACCTGCAGCAGGCGGTCCGGGTTTTCCAGGATGTGGATCAGCCCGGCGATCACTTCCAGCAGCTGCTTGTATTCCTCGGTGAGCTTGTCCTGCTCCAGGCCGGTGAGGCGGTGCAGGCGCATTTCCAGGATCTGCGTGGCCTGCACGTCGGACAGCTGGTAGTTGCCGTCGACCAGGCCGATGCCCTTGGGCAGGTCTTCCGGACGCGAGGCCTCGGCGCCGGCGGCGCCCAGCAGCGCGCCGACCAGGCCCGGCTCCCACACCTTGGCGAGCATGCGCTCCTTGGCCTCGGCGGGGTTGGACGAGGTTTTGATCAGTTCGATCATCTCGTCGATGTTGGCCAGCGCGACGGTCAGGCCTTCCAGCACGTGCGCACGGGCGCGCGCCTTGCGCAGTTCGAAGATGGTGCGGCGGGTGACGACCTCGCGGCGATGGCGGACGAACGCCTCCAGCATCTCCTTGAGGTTCAGCAGCTTCGGGCGGCCGTCGACCAGCGCCACCATGTTGATGCCGAACACCGACTCCATCTGGGTCTGCTGGTACAGGTTGTTCAGCACGACCTCGGCCGACTCGCCGCGCTTGATCTCGATGTAGATGCGCATGCCGTCCTTGTCGGACTCGTCGCGCAGCTCGCTGATGCCCTCGAGCTTCTTTTCCTTGACCAGCTCGGCGATCTTCTCGATCAGCCGCGCCTTGTTCACCTGGTAGGGAATCTCGGTGACGATGATCGATTCGCGGCCGTTGTCGGCCACCTCAATGTCGGCCTTGGCGCGGATGCGCACGCGGCCGCGGCCGGTGCGGTAGCCGGCGATGATGCCGGCGGTGCCGTTGATGATGCCGGCGGTCGGGAAATCCGGGCCCGGGATGTATTCCATCAGGCCGTCGACGTCGATCGACGGGTTGTCGATCAGCGCGATGCAGGCGTTGATGGATTCGGTGAGGTTGTGCGGCGGGATGTTGGTGGCCATGCCCACCGCGATGCCGGCCGAACCGTTGACCAGCAGGTTCGGGAAGCGCGTCGGCAGGACCGTCGGCTCCAGTTCCTTCTCGTCGTAGTTGGGCTGGAAATCGACGGTTTCCTTGTCGATGTCGGCCAGCATCTCGTGGCTGATCCGCGACAGGCGCGATTCGGTGTAACGCATCGCCGCCGGGCTGTCGCCGTCGACCGAACCGAAGTTGCCCTGGCCGTCGATCTGCATGTAGCGCAGCGAGAACGGCTGCGCCATGCGTACCAGCGTGTCGTAGACCGCGCTGTCGCCGTGCGGATGGTATTTACCGATGACGTCGCCGACGATGCGCGCCGACTTGTAGTACGGCTTGTTGGCGTGCGCGCCAAGCTCCTGCATCGCGAAGAGGACGCGGCGATGGACCGGCTTGAGGCCGTCGCGGGCGTCGGGGAGCGCGCGCCCCACGATCACGCTCATGGCGTAATCGAGGTAGCTCTTGCGCATCTCGTCTTCCAGGTTGACCTGGATGATTTCCTTGGCGGTTTCTGCCATTCGGATTCCGTATTCTGGTAGCGGTCCGGAGCGGCGCCGACGGCCCTTGCGGGCGGTCGCGGCACAAGCCCGATTCAAGTGGCCGAGTTTACCACACGGCGCCGTCTGCCGCTTCCGGCAGCAGCACTTTTAGCGGAGCAAATCAGGGACTTAGCCGCCCGTTGTCGCCACTTGCGCCCATTCGCGCGAAGCGGTGCCGAATGACCGCCGCCGGTACCTGTGCAGGCGGCCGGATTCAGCCGCCGAAGGCGGCCCGCATGGCCTCGACGTCCGGGTCCAGGATCACGCCCTTCTCGGTCACGATGGCATCGATCAGGCTGCCCGGGGTCACGTCGAACACCGGGTTCCAGGCCTGGATGCCTTCGGCCACGGTGCGCACGCCGCCGACGCCGAACAGCTCGCCCGGGTCGCGCTGCTCGATCTCGATTTCATCGCCGTGCGCGGTGCCCATGTCCACGGTCGAGGACGGCGCCACCACCATGAACTTCACGCCGTGGTGGCGCGCGGCGATGGCCAGCTGGTAGGTGCCGATCTTGTTGGCGGTGTCGCCGTTGGCGCAGATGCGATCGGCGCCGACGATCACCCACTGCACCGCGCCGGTCTTCATCAGGTGCGAGGCGGCCGAGTCGGCGACCAGGGTCGCGTCGATGCCGTCCTGCTGCAGTTCCCACACGGTCAGGCGCGCGCCCTGCAGCCAGGGCCGGGTTTCGCCGGCGAATACGCGCGCGATGCGGTCCTGCGCCATGCCGGCGCGGATCACGCCCAGCGCGGTGCCGAAGCCGGCGGTCGCCAGCGAACCGGTGTTGCAGTGGGTCAGCACGCCGCTGCCCGGCGCGATCAGCCCGGCGCCCAGTTCGCCCATATGGCGGTTGGCGGCCAGGTCCTCGTCGGCGATGGCCTGCGCCTCCAGCGCCAGCACCTGCTTCCAGTCGCTGCCGGCGGCAACCAGCGCGCGGCGCATGCGCGCCAGCGCCCAGGCCAGGTTCACGGCGGTCGGGCGCGCGGCATTCAGGCGCGCCATCGCCGGTTCCAGCGCCCGCAGCGCAGCCGCGCCGTCGCCGGCCTCCACCTCGCGCGCGGCCAGCACCACGCCCCAGGCCGCGGCGATGCCGATCGCCGGCGCGCCGCGCACGGTGAGCGCGTGGATGGCCCCGGCGACCGCGTCGCTGTCGCCGCACAGCACATGCTCGACGACGAACGGCAGCTTGCGCTGGTCCAGCAGTTCCAGTGCGTCGCCGGTCCAGCGGATCGGGCGGATGTGGTCGTAACGGGCGTAATCGATGGCGGTGTTCTCGTTCATCGCGCCATTGTATCGGTGCCGCCGTCAGTCCGCGGAGAACTCGGCGCGGCAGCCCTTGTCCACCCAGATGCCGGCGCGGTCCCAGCCCCAGCTGCGGCCTTCCTCGCAGGCGGCGTTGGACAGCTGCCTGACCAGGGTGACCCTGCGTTCGACGCTCACCCCGCATTCGCGGCGCATCTCGCTTTTCGACTCGCAGGTGACCTGGCGCGGGATGTCCACGAACCCGGAACCGTCCTCGGCCGCGACCTCGAACTGGCCCTCGCAGCCGCGGCTCACCCAGATCTCGTTGCGCCCGTATCCCCACGTGCGCCCTTCCCGGCACGGCAGCAGCGACTGCTGGCGGATCAGCCGCACCGGCGCGCCGCGCAGCAGCACGGGGCAGCTGATGGTCCGGCCGCCCTTGGATTCGCAGCGCACCACGCGCCGGACCCGGCGCTGCGCGGCGGCCGGCGCGGCGGCGGCGAATTCCGCGCGGCAGCCGCGGCTGACCCACACGCCGCGCTCGTCCGCGCCCCAGCTGGTCTCGCGGATGCAGCTGTGGGTGGACAGCTGCCGCACCAGCTGCACGCCGCGCGATACGTCCATCGCGCAGTGCTGGCGCGCGCTGCCATCGGCTTCGCACCGCAGCACCGGCGCATCGGCCGGCGACGCCTCGTCCTGCCCGGCAAGGGCCAGCACCGGCATCAGCCACAACAACAGGCCGCAAACACCCTTCATCCGACTCCCACCCTGCAATCGACGGATTCCACCGATACGGACACTGCATCGGCAGGCGTGATCAGAGCATCATCGCCGGTAGACAGGCAATAGCGCCGCGCGGCGGTCGACGCGAAGGCCGGCAGCGTTCAGCTGCGCTGGCCGCGCACCGGCGACGCGCGTCGATCCACGCGCCGACGGACATGGTCACCACCCGCACGCTGCCGAGGCGCGTCCTGCAGGCGCACGCCGGATGCCTCCTGCCTGCAGCGGACGGGCCAATGGACTACGTCACGATCAGGCATGGGCGAAATCGAAGGCCAGCACGTCGGCGATGCGGCCGGTACCGGCCAGCGACATCAGCAGCCGGTCCACGCCCACCGCCACGCCGGCGCACGCCGGCAACGCCGGCAGCGCGGCCAGGAACGGCTCGTCCAGCGGCGGCTGCACGTCGCCGCGTGCGGCGCGCACGGCCAGGTCGCGCTCGAAGCGCTGGCGCTGTTCCGCGGCGTCGTTCAGCTCGTGATAGCCGTTGGCCAGTTCCACCGCACCCAGGTACAGCTCGAAGCGTTCGGCCAGCGGCGGTTCGCCCGGGCGGATGCGCGCCAGCGCCGCCTGCGTGGCCGGCCAGTCGTGGATCACGGTGATGCGGTCGTCGGGGAAATGCGGCTGGATGCGATGGGTCATCAGCAGGTCCAGCCAGTCGTCGCGGGTGAGGCCGTCGGGACTGATGCCGACACCGGCCAGCGGTGCGCGCAGCTGCGTTTCGTCGGCGCTGAACGGGTCCACGCCCACCGCGTCTATGAACAGCTCGCGGTAGGTCAGCACCTGCAGCGACGCTTCGCGCCCGACCATCGCCAGCGCCGCGCGTACCAGTTCCACCGTCTCGTCGATCAGCCGGTGGTGGTCCCAGCCGACGCGGTACCACTCGAGCATGGTGAACTCGGGGTTGTGGCGGCCGCCGGCTTCGCCGTTGCGGAACACCCGGCCCAGTTCGTAGCAGTCACCGACGCCGGCGGCGAGCAGGCGCTTGAGCGGATATTCGGGCGAGGTGCGCAGCCAGCGCACCGGCGAGCCCGCATCGACGTGGCCGCTGAAGCGGGTGTGGAAACCGTCGATGTTCGGCTCGGTGTTGCCGGCCGCCGACATGATCGGCGTCTCCACTTCCAGCACGTCGCGGCGCGCGAAGAAATCGCGGATCAGGGCGTTCAGGCGCGCGCGCCGGCGCAGGGCGTCGATCATGGCGCACACCTGACCGCCATGGAGGGCGGGAATGCCGGCTTTGCAGGAGCAAAAACCGGCCGTGCGCCACCCTTCGCGCGGCTTGGCCGTGAAAAACGGCCGTCCCGCCGCTTTTTCATGGGTGCAGCCCCTTCGGCGTGGCGGCCAGCGGCAGGGTCAGGATGTCGCGTTCGTCGTCGCGGTAGCCGGCCGACAGGTACAGCGACTTGGCCCGGGCGTTGTGGTGGTTCACCTCCAGCCGCATCACGCTGGCGCCCTCGACGATCGCCCAGTCGCGCGCCAGTGCCAGCGCCTGCCGGCCCCAGCCGCGGCCGCGCGCGGCCGGCGCCAGGTACAGCTCGTCCAGCAGCACGAAGCGGCCGCCCTGCTCCACGCTGAAACACCAGCCCAGGGTGATGTAGCCGGCTTCGGCCACGTCGTCGCCTTCCAGCAGCAGGACCGCGCCGCAGGCCGGTTCGGCCAGCAGCATGCGCAGGCCGGGCTCGACCAGCGCCGGGTCGAAGGCGATGTGGTCCTCGGCATAGAACGCCCGCACCATGGCGATCAGTCGCGGGAAATCCGCGGGCGTGGCAAGGCGGAAACGCAGGTTCATGGCTGTTGTCCGTGTCCGGCGAGGAAGGCGAGCAGGCGCGGTTCGTCCCACACCTCAACGCCCAGTTCGTTGGCCTTGTCCAGCTTGGAGCCGGCCTCGCTGCCGGCGACCACGAAGGCGGTTTTCTTCGACACGCTGCCGGCGACCTTGGCGCCCAGCGCTTCCAGCCGCGCCTTGGCGGCGTCGCGGGTCAGCACCGACAGCGTGCCGGTCAGCACCACGGTCTGGCCGTCCAGCGGCCCGGCCGGCTGCGCGGCCTGCGCCGGCGCCAGTTCCAGCAGCCGCCGCATCTGCGCTTCGCCCTCGAGCAGCAGCGGGCCGTGGCCATCCGTGTCCAGCCATTGCGCCAGCCCGCGCGCGGTGTCCTCGGGCAGGCCGGCGGCGACGAAGCGTTCCGGTTCGGCATCGAGGATCTGCTGCGCGGACGGCAGCGCGGCCACCAGCTTTTCGGCGCGCAGGCGGGTGATGCCGGGGATTTCGGCTTCGACCAGCAGCTGCGCCAGATCCAGGCCCTCGCGCAGGCGCGCCGACGGCGGGTGGGCGTCGCGGATGCGCACCTGCCCGACCTGCAGCAATGCGTCGATGGCCTGCTGGTTGCCTTCCTGTTCGAAGAAATGGCCGAGCGAGCGCGCCACCTCGCCGCCGATGTCGGGCACGCGCTTGAACAGCGGCCACGGCAGCTGGCGGATCAGCGCCAGGTCGCCGAACCACTGCGCCAGCGCCTTGGCGGTGCTCTCGCCGACGTGCTCGATGCCCAGCGCGAACAGCAGCCGTTCCAGCGTGGCGTCGCGGCTGGCGTCGATGGCGGCGATGAGGTTGTCGGCCCACTTGGTGGCGATCTTCTTCGTGTTCCATTCGAAGGCCACCGGCGATGCCAGCGCCTGCGCGCGCCAGGCCGCATCGTTGCCGTCGAGCCGGAGCACGGCGTTGAGCGCCGCGCCGCTGCCCTCCACCGGCAGATGCGGCTTGAGGCTGGCGGCGAGCGCGGACGGGTCGGCGGCGTCGAGCACCAGCTTCAGGTGCAGCAGCTGGTCGCGGGTGAGCCGGTAGAGGTCGGCCACGCCGCGCACGATGCCGGCGTCGACCAGGGTCTCGATGTAGCGGTCGCCCAGCCCGTCGATGTCCATGGCGCGGCGCGAGGCGAAGTGCGCGATGGCCTCCTTGCGCTGCGCCGGGCAGCTCAGCTCGCCAGAGCAGCGCCATACCGCCGCGCCCTCCTCGCGCACGATCTCCGCGCCGCAGACCGGGCAGGCCGCCGGCATCGTCCACGGCGGCGCGCCGGGCGGGCGGCGCTCGGCGATGACGCTGACCACCTCGGGGATCACGTCGCCGGCGCGGCGCACGATCACCGTGTCGCCCACGCGCACGTCCAGCCGCGCGATCTGGTCGGCGTTGTGCAGGGTGGCGTTGGTGACGGTCACCCCGGCCACCTGCACCGGCTGCAGGCGCGCCACCGGCGTGGCCGCGCCGGTGCGGCCGATCTGGATCTCGATCGCCTCCACCGTGGTGGTCTGTTCCTGCGCCGGGAACTTGTGGGCGATGGCCCAGCGCGGTGCACGGGCGACGAAGCCCATCTCGCGCTGGCCGTCGCGGTCGTCGAGCTTGTAGACCACGCCGTCGATGTCGAAGGCCAGCCCGTCGCGGCGCGCGCCGATGTCGCGGTAATAGTCGAGCAGGCCGTCGGCGCCCTCGACCACCCGGCACAGGTCGCTGACCGGGAAGCCCCACTGCGCCAGCCGCGCCAGCGTCGCCGAATGCGTGGCCGGCAGTTCGCCGCCGTCGACCTCGCCGGTGCCGTAGGCATAGAAGCTCAGCGGCCGCTGCGCGCTGACCTTGGGGTCGAGCTGGCGCAGCGAACCGGCCGCGCCGTTGCGCGGGTTGGCCAGCACCTTGCCGCCGTGCAGGCGCGCCTGCTCGTTGTAGTTCTCGAAATCGGCGCGCGGCATGTAGACCTCGCCACGCACCTCGAGGACCCGGGGGACCGGGGGCCAGAGGTCGGGGGCCGGGGAGCCGCGTTCGCTGGACTCTGGCCCCTGGCCCCTGGGCTCCAGCCGATGCGGGATCACCCTGATCTGGCGCAGGTTGGCGGTGACGTCCTCGCCGGTAGTACCGTCGCCACGGGTCGCGCCCTGCACGAACACGCCATCCTCGTAGCGCAGGCTGATCGCCAGGCCGTCGAGCTTGGGTTCGGCCGAAAACAGCAGTTGGCGACGGTGCAGGCGCTCGTCGATGCGGCGCACGAAGTCGCGCACTTCCTCGTCGCTGAAGGCATTGCCCAGCGACAGCATCGGCATGGCGTGCACCACCTCGGCGAAACGCGAGGACGGCCGGCCGCCGACCTGGTGGCTGGGCGAATCGGCGCTGTCCAGCTGCGGATGCGCCGCTTCCAGCGCTTCCAGCTCGCGCATCAGCCGGTCATACTCGGCGTCGGGGATGAGCTGTTCGTCGTTCTCGTGATAGGCACGCGACGCGGCGGCCAGCTGCGCCCGGAGTTCAGCGATGCGCTGCGATGCGGTCGAGGAGTTCATGCCCGGATTTTACCTGCACAGCCCGCCTGCGCGTCGTCACGGCCCGCCGCCGTCGCACGCCCGTTCGCCACCGTCGCAGCGCACCGCCGTCATTCCCCAGAGGTGCATCACCGGGCGGCCGTCCTGCTCGGCGAACACCAGCGTGGAACCGTCCTCGAGGGCGAAGTAATCCGTTCCGCTGGACGGGTGGAAGGCATAGGTCGTTCCGCGCGGCGTGCGCAACAGCAGGTGGTCTTCCACCCTGCTGACCGATGCGCGGAACGCGCCGGCCTGGTAGTCGCCGGCGCGGGCATCGAGCTGCGCCGCCGGCAGCCGCACGGTGGAGCGTTGCCGTGGCTCGAAGCCGGGCCAGCCCAGCAGACTGGCCGCACCACGGACGATCTCGCCGATCAGTTCCTGCCCGCCATCACCATTGGTCATCACCACGATGCCGCCGCCCGTTTCGGGGAACATCAGCAGATAGGCGCGGTACCCGCGGTTCGATCCGGCGTGGTCGAAGTGCAGCCCTGCCCCCTTGCCATGCACGCCAGGCCCGAGACCGAGGTCACCGCCAGCTACCAGCGGCGAGAGCATGCGCCGCGCCGTTCCCGGCCGCAGCGGCGAAGCGTGCTCGCCCCGGTATGCCGCCGACAGTGCCAGCGCCCATGTGGCCATGTCCGCCGGCGTGCTCCACAGGCCTGCGGCCGCGGCCTCGGGATAACGGTTGCCGCAGCCTGCCAGCGGCCTGCCGTCGTAGCCGTGCCCGCATGCCACTCCGGCCGTTGGCATCGCGTATCCGCTGCGTTCCATCCGCAACGGCTGGAACAGCGAGGCCTGCGCGAGTGCTTCGAACGGCTGGCCCGCCACGTCCTCGATCAACTGCTGCAGCACCATGTAGCCACCGCCGGAATAGCGCCCCGCGCTGCCGGGTGCTGCGGTGACCCGCACGGGCGCCGAGTTCGCTGGCGCTCTCCCGTCCAGGATCGCACCCAGGTCGGGAAGGGGCGCCCCCTGCGCATATCCCTCGAAGCCGGATACCGATACGCCGGCGCGGTGGGCAAGCAGCAGCGCCGGCGTCACCGGCGCACCGCCTGCGGAATCGTCACGGGGCAGCGTCCAGTTCCGCAGCGCGTGGTTCACGTCCTCGTCCAGCCCGAGCCTGCCTGCCTCCACCTGCTGCAGGGTCAGCGTCGCGGCGATCAGCTTGGACAGCGATGCTGCCTGGAACCGGGTATCGGCCGACACGGGCGCGTCCTGTCCGGCGTGCAGCACGCCGTAGCCACCGGCCCAGGCCACGGCTCCATTCTCGATCAGCGCGATGCCGACCCCGGGCACGCGGTAGTGGGCCATGCGTTCGGCCAGGCTCCAGGCCGGCATTGGCCGGCCCTTGATCCGCACCGCCGGCAACAGCGACTGTTCAAGCCGGGCCTGCACGGGCCCGGCGGCTGCGCAGGGGCCGTTCCCGGTCAGCAAGGCAAGAAACGCGATCACCGCACCTGCCTGATGCTTCCAGGTCATGGCGGCTGCCTACCAGCGCGGCGGCTTGGTCAGCGGCGGCGCCTGGTGCTGGCGGTCGTAGGCGCGCAGCTCGTCGCGGATGTGGGCGATGCGCTGGCGGCCCAGCGCGTTGCGGCTGTCGTCCAGCACCACGCCATCGAGCAGCTCGGCCATGCGCTGCACGGTGGGCAGCATCTTTTCCCAGGCGTCGAGCGCGGTCATCGGTGCCGGCAGGGTCAGGAAGAAGGCGATGGCCGGGGTTTCCATCTCGCGGATGTGGGCCATGTCGAAGCTGCCCGGCTTCATGATGCTGGCCATGCTGAAGATCGGCCCGCGCTCGGGATGCCCTTCCACCAGGCGGTGGAAGACGCTCATGTAGCCGAACACCAGCCCGGTCTTCTCGGCGGCCACCACGATGTCCTCGCCGCGCAGCACCTGGCCCGCGCGCGCGGCCACGTAGAGCGAGACGATCTTGTCGAAATCCTGGCTGGCGCGCCTGCCCAGTTCGCTGCCCGCCGCGGCCTCGACGTCCGGCAGGCCCAGCTCCGGCTGGGTCACTTCCGCACCGGCGTCCGCGTCGGCCACGGCATCGCCGCCCTCGCCGTCCGCGCCCAGCACCGGCTCGCGCCGCGGCTTGGCGCCGCCATCGACCGGCTCGCGGCGCTTGCCCTGCGCCGGCTTCTTGGTGCGTCCGAACAGGAAGATCGCCGCGATCAGCAGCACTCCGGCGGCCAGGATGCCGATACGCAACAGAGCCATGTCGGACATGCGGTGGGTTCTCCGGTCAACGTGTTCAGGTCGATAAAGAATGGCACGTCAGGCCGCGCCCGCCAAACGCGCGGCTTCCTCCAGGTCCACGCTGACCAGGCGGCTGACGCCCGGCTCGCGCATGGTGACGCCCGAGAGCTGGTGCGCGGCCTCCATCGTCGCCTTGTTGTGGCTGACGAACAGGAACTGCACCTTTTCGCTCATCTCCTTGACCATGTTGGCCAGGCGGCCGACGTTGGCCTCGTCCAGCGGCGCGTCCACCTCGTCCAGCAGGCAGAACGGCGCCGGGTTGAGCTGGAAGATGGCGAACACCAAGGCCACCGCGGTCATGGCCTTCTCGCCGCCGGACAGCAGCGAGATGCTGGACACGCGCTTGCCCGGCGGGCGCGCCATGATGGTCACGCCGGTATCGAGCAGGTCCTCGCCGGTCAGCTCGAGGTAGGCGTGGCCGCCGCCGAACAGGCGCGGGTACAGGGCCTGCACGCCGGCGTTGACGCGGTCGAAGGTGTCCTTGAAACGGCCGCGGGTCTCGCGGTCGATCTTGCGGATCGCCTCTTCCAGCGTTTCCAGCGCGGTGGTCAGGTCCACGTTCTGCGACTCCAGGTATTCCGAACGCTGCGAAGCCTCGCCGTACTCGTGGATGGCGGCCAGGTTGACCGGTTCCAGCCGGCGCATGCGCGCGTCGATCTGCTGCACCGCCTGCTCCCACTCGCCGATGCGCGCGTCCCCGGGCAGGGTGTTGACCACGTCCTCGAGCACGAAGCCGGCCTTTTCCACCGCCGCCTGCAGCTGCTCGGCGCTGAGCACCAGCGCCTGCTGGTCGAGCTTGCGTTGGGAAATGCGCTCGCGCTGCGCCAGCGCCTGTTCGTCGCGCTGGTGGCGGGTCTGCTCCAGCGTGCGCAGTTCGGCGTCGATGCCGTCCAGCTGCGCGCGCGCCTCGGCCAGCACCCGGTCCACGCGCACGCGCTCGGCCAGGGTGTTCTGGTGCTCGGCCTCCAGCGCCTGCACCGGCGTGTCGCCCTGGTCCAGCTGCGAGTGCAGTTCGCCCAGGCGCGAATCCAGCTGCCCGCGCTGGGTGCTCATGCGCTCCAGCGCCTGCGACAGCGAGGCGATCTGCGCGCGCTGCGATTCCAGGGTGAGCGCCAGCGCGTGCATGCTGTCGCGCACGTTGCGCGCCGCGTCACGCGCCAGGTCGCGCGCCTCGGTCAGCTGGCGGCGCTCGCCCTCCAGCGCCTGACGCGTGGTTTCCAGGTCGCCCATGCTGGACACCGCGTCTTCCAGCCGCACGCGCGCCTCGCCAGCCTGCTCGCGGCTGGTGTCCAGCGCCTCCAGCAGCTGCCCAAGTTCGCTCTCGATGCGCTCGATGCGCGTGCGCGCCGATTCCAGCCGGCCGCGCTGGCTCTGCATCTGCCCGGCCAACTCGGACACGCCGCGATGCGCCTGGTACAGCGCCCGCTGCGCTTCCTCGCGCTGCTGCTCGGCGGCCAGCAGCTGGTCGCGGAACGCGCCGAGCTGGCGCTCGAGTTCGCCCTCGCGTTCCTGCAGGCCTTCGATCTGCTCGCGCAGGGTGACGATCTCGCGCTCGCGCAGCAGCGCGCCCTGCTTGGCCGCGCCCTGCCGCGACACCCGCACCCAGCCCTCGCCCAGGCGCTCGCCGTTGCGGGTGATGACCGAATCGCCTTCGTCCAGCCGCTGCTGCAGTTCGCGCGCGGCGGCCAGGTCCTCGGCGCCATGCAGGCGCGCCAGCAGGCGACGGATCGCCAGCGGCCCCTGCACGCGCGCGGCCAGCGAGGTCGGCGCGAAATCCGCATCGCCCGCGGCACCGGACACCAGCGCGATGCGGCCTTCGCCCAGTTCGCCCAGCGCATCGACCAGCACTTCGGGCGCATCGACCAGCACGCCTTCGATCAGCTGGCCCAGCGCGCTTTCCACCGCGTTTTCCCAGCCGCTCTCGACGGTAATGCGCTCGCCGACGCGCGCGGCCGAATCCAGCCCCTGCGCCTTCAGCCACGCCACCGCCGCGCCCTGCTCCTGGCCCAGCGCGGCCTGCTGCAGGGTTTCCAACGAGGACAGGCGGCCGCGCGCGGCCTGCGCCTGCTTGCGCACTTCGGCCAGTTCGGCCTGGCTGGCGCGCTGCCGTTCCTGCAGCGTCGCCGCGCTTTCCTTGCGCAGTTCCACCTGTTCGTTCAGTTCGTCCAGCGCCGCGGCCTGCGATTCGTGCTGCAGCTGCAGCTGCTCGAACGCCTCGGCCAGCGCCTCCACGTCGAGGCCGGCGCGTTCGGCGGCCAGCGCTTCGCGGCGGCGGTCGGCTTCCAGGATCTGGCGGTCGAGGTAATCGACGCGGGTACGCTCCACTTCGCCCGAGCGGGTGGCTTCGGAGGTGTTGCGGTTGTGCGCTTCCCAGCGCTGCTGCCAGTCGTGCAGCGCGGCCTCGGCCTCGCGCAGCCCTTCCTGGCGGAATTCGTTTTCTTCCTGCAGCTGTTCCAGCTGCGGCTCGGCGTTCTCCACCGCCTCGCGCAGCACCATCAGCCGCGCCTCGTCGCCGCTGATGTGCTGGCCCAGTTCGGCCAGCGCCTGGCGGGTCTCGTCGCGCGCCTTGTGCAGACGCTGCGCCATCTCGCGCTGGTGCTGGATCTGCTGTTCCAACCGCGCCAGCGTGCTGCCGACCTGGTAGACGTCGGCCTGCGCGCGCGCCAGCGTTTCGGCCGCTTCCTCGCGGCGCATGCGGCCGGTCTCGATGCGGCTCTCGGCCTCGCGCTGCTCGGCGATCAGCTGCTGCAGCCGGGTTTCCTCGCGCGCCAGCGCTTCGCGCAGCCCGCCCAGGCGGCTGTCCAGGCCGCGGTATTCCAGCGCCTTCCACTCGGCGTCCTTGACCCGGCGCTCTTCCTGCAGGGCCTGGTACTGCTCGGCCTGCCTCGCCTGGCGGCGCAGGTGCTCGAGCTGCTTGCCGATTTCCTCGCGCAGGTCGTTCAGGCGGTCCAGGTTCTCGCGCGTGTGGCGGATGCGGGTCTCGGTTTCCTTGCGGCGCTCCTTGTACTTGGAGATGCCGGCCGCTTCTTCCAGGTAGACGCGCAAGTCTTCCGGCCGCGCCTCGATGATCTGGCTGATCATGCCCTGCTCGATGATCGAGTAGCTGCGCGGCCCCAGGCCGGTGCCGAGGAACAGATCGGTGATGTCGCGGCGCCGGCACTTGGTGCCGTTGAGGTAGTAGTTGCTGCTGCCGTCGCGGCTGACCAGGCGCTTGACCGAGATCTCGTTGAACGCGGCGTACTCGCCGGCGATGGTGTGGTCGGTGTTGTCGAAGATCAGTTCGACCGTGGCCTGCGACACCGGCTTGCGCCCGGCCGAGCCGGAGAAGATCACGTCGGTCAGCGAGTCGCCGCGCAGGCGGCTGGCCGAGCTTTCGCCCATCACCCAGCGCACCGCATCGATGATGTTGGACTTGCCGCAGCCGTTGGGCCCGACCACGCCGGTCATGTTGGTCGGCAGGTGCAGCGTCGTGGGATCGACGAAGGACTTGAAACCGGACAGCTTGATCGTGGATAGACGCATGGGGCAGCAGGGTTCCAGTGCCGGGCCGATGGGTGGCACCGTTGGGTTTTGCGGGGAATCGGGCGCGGGAAAAACGGTCCGCGGGCAGTATAAGCCCCTCTCCCCGCGGGAAAAGGGTCGGGGTGAGGGTACCGGCACAGCCCTGCGGCATCCGTCTGCACGAGGCTTCGCCTGTACCGTCATCCGCCCCTTGCGTGCCGCTCCTGCGGCACGCCCTTCGGGCCGGCTTCGCCGTCCGCTTCGGCATCCCGCCTCGCGAGCGGGGTACCTGCATCCGGCACATCGCCGTGCCTCGGCCTTCGCGCGGCTTCGCCGTGCAACCCGGCCATCCTGCCGGGCTGTCTCCCAGGGGAAGGGATAAAAAGAACGGGCGCCTTGCGGCGCCCGTTCCGGGTACTACGCGAACCGCAGGGATCAGGCGTCGGCTTCGACGATGACCTTGACGGTGGCTTCCACGTCGGCGTGCAGCTTGAGCACGACGTCGTATTCGCCGACAGCGCGGAAGGCGCCTTCGCCGAGGATGACTTCGCTCTTTTCCAGCGGCAGGCCGGCGGCGGTGAAGGCCTCGGCAATGTCGCGCGGGCCGACCGATCCGTACAGCTTGCCTTCGGTCGACGCGTGGGCGCCGATGGTGACGCTGGCGTCGGCGAACTTGGCGGCGCGGGCTTCGGCTTCGTCGTGCGAGGCCTTGGCCTTGGCTTCGTACTCGGCGCGCTTGGCTTCGAAGGCGGCGACGTTGGCTTCGGTGGCCGGCACGGCCTTGCCGTGCGGCACCAGGAAGTTGCGGCCGTAGCCCGGCTTCACGTCGACCAGATCACCCAGGTTGCCCAGGTTGGTCACCTTCTGCAGAAGAATCAGCTTCATTTTCTTGCTCCGTTATTCGTTAGCGATGCCCCGGGGGACACCGCAACGCTTGCTGTCCGAATGGACGGTGTGGACGTATCAGACGTCGTGGTTGTCCGTGTACGGGATCAGCGCCAGGAAACGGGCGCGCTTGACCGCCGTGGACAGCTGACGCTGGTACTTGGACTTGGTGCCGGTGACGCGGCTCGGCACGATCTTGCCGTTCTCGGTCAGGTACTGGCGCAGGGTGTTGAGATCCTTGTAGTCGATCTCCTTCACACCTTCAGCCGTGAACTTGCAGAACTTGCGGCGACGGAAGAACTTGGACATGAGCTGACTCCTTATTCGGCAGAGGCGGCGTCGTCGCCGGCTTCTTCATTGTTGGAATTGGCAGCTTCTTCGTCGTCACGACGACGGCGCTCGCCACGCTCGGGCTTGTCGCCCTTCTCGTCCTTGCTCTTCATGATCAGCGACTGCTCGGTCTCGGCCTCGTCACGCTTGATGACCAGGTTGCGCAGCACGGCATCGTTGAAGCGGAAGCTTTCGGTCAGTTCGTTCAGCACCGACTGGTCGGCTTCGATGTTCATCAGAACATAGTGGGCCTTGACCAGGTTCTGGATCGGATAGGCCAGCTGACGGCGGCCCCAGTCTTCCAGGCGGTGGATCTTGCCATTGCCGCCCTCGACCAGCGCCTTGTAGCGCTCGACCATGGCCGGGACCTGCTCGCTCTGGTCCGGGTGGACCAGGAACACGACTTCGTAATGACGACTCATGTTTTTTCTACCTTTCGGATGTAGCCCTTTCGGGCCGGACAGCCCCCCGCCATGCAACGCGGTGGGGCAAGGACCCCCGCACCAGGGGCGCAGGGAGCCGCGCATTATCCACTGCGCACCGGTTCCGGACAAGTCGCCCGCCCTCCCCGGATGAACGCTGCGTTCGACGGGCGGCACCCCGCCCGGGATTTTCATGCTGCAACGCAGCAGTACAATGCGTAACCGTTTTCACGCCGCTCCGGATACGCCTTGCCCTCTTCCTCCTCCCTGGCTGCGACACTGAACCCGCGGCAACGCACCCTCATCCTCCTGGCCCTGTCGCTGGGTGGCTTCGCCATCGGCACCAGCGAATTCGCCAGCATGGGCCTGATGCTGGAAATCAGCCGTGGGCTGGCGATCAGCGAGGCCCAGGTGGGCCACCTGATCAGCGCCTACGCCATCGGCGTGGTGGTCGGCGCGCCGCTGCTGGCCTTCGCCGGCGCCGGCGTCAGCCGCCGCACCCTGCTGCTCTGCCTGATGGGCTTCTATGCCGCCGGCAACCTGGCCAGCGCCCTCGCGCCCAACTACGCCACCATGCTGCTGGCCCGCTTCGTAGCCGGCCTGCCGCACGGCGCCTATTTCGGCGTGGCGATGCTGGTGGCCGCCTCGATCAGCCCGCCGGGACAGCGCGGCGCGGCGGTCTCGCGGGTGCTGCTGGGCCTGTCCATCGCCATTCTGGTGGGCAACCCGCTGACCACCTGGCTCGGCCAGCAGTTCGTCTGGCGCACCGCCTTCGCCCTGGTGAGCCTGCTGGCGCTGGCCACGGTGGCGATGGTGGCGCGCCACCTCCGCCCGGACCCGGACGAGGTCCGCACCACGCCGATGCGCGAACTGCGCGCCTTCAACCGCCCGCAGGTATGGCTGGCGCTGGCGATCGGTGCGATCGGTTTCGCCGGCATGTTCTGCGTGTTCACCTACCTCGCGCCGACCCTGGTCAACGTCACCGGCGTGCACGAGCGCTGGATGCCGGTGGCGGTGGGCCTGTTCGGCGTGGGCGCGATCATCGGCAACGTGGCCGGCGGCTGGCTGGTCGACCGCCTGCAGTTCCGCGCCGCCGGCGTGCTGCTGGCGTGGTCGATCCTGGTGCTGATGCTGTTCCCGCTGGCCGCCCGCTCGGGCTGGGCCATGGCCCCGGCGATCATCGCGGTCGGCACCATGGGCGCGCTCGCCGTCGCCCTGCAGACCCGGCTGATGGATGCGGCCGGCGAGGCGCAGACCCTGGCGGCGGCCTCCAACCATGCCGCCTTCAATACCGCCAACGCGCTCGGCCCGTGGCTGGGCGGCATGGCGATCGGCGCCGGTTTCGGCCACGCCTCCACCGGCTACGTGGGCGCGACTACCGCCGCGGCGGGCCTGCTGCTGTGGGTCGTGGCGATCCGGCTGGACCGCCGCCGCGCGGCGCGGACGCTGGCCTGCTGCCGCTGAGCCGCGGGCGCGGCCACTCCGCCTCGGCGGAGTGGCTTTCGTCAGCGGTGGCTGTCGTCGGTGGTGAAGCTCTCGCCGCAGCCGCACTCGGCGGTGGCGTTGGGGTTTTTGAAGGTGAAGGTCTCGCCCAGGCCCTGCTTGCCGAAGTCGATCTCGGTGCCGTCCACCAGGGCCAGGCTGTCGGCGTCGACGAAGATGCGCACGCCATCCTGCTCGAACACCGTGTCGTCCTCGCGCTGTTCGCGCGCCAGGTCGGTGATGTGGCCCCAGCCCGAGCAGCCGGTGCGGGTCACGCCGAAACGCAGGCCCAGCGCGCCGGGGGTCTGCTCGACGAAGCGCTGGACGCGGGCGAAGGCGACGGGAGTGAGGTGGATGGCCATGGGGGAGCGACTCCGGGGGATTGCGGGGGCGATTATAGGAAAACCCGGCTGTACCGGCCCCGGATGGCGGATTCCTCGCCTGTCCGGCCGCGCAGCCGCTAGAATTCCGTGTTCACAGATCGAGTCGATCAGCAGAGGATTCAAGTCATGACGGTGGTCAGCGTTGCGCACGCCCTGGCCGGGAAGATCCCGGAAGGCGGAGAAGTCACGGTTCGCGGTTGGGTTCGCACGGTCCGTGCCTCCAACGGGCTGGCCTTCGTCAATGTCAGCGACGGCTCCGGCTTCGCTCCGATCCAGGTCGTGGCCACCGACGCGCTGGCCAATTTCGACGACATCAAGCGCCTGACCCCGGGCTGCTCGGTCGTCGCCAGCGGCAAGCTGGTCAAGTCGCAGGGCAAGGGCCAGAGCTTCGAGATCCAGGGCCAGAGCCTGGAAATCGTCGGCTGGGTCGAGGACCCGCTGACCTACCCGATCCAGCCCAAGCCGATGTCGCCGGAGTTCCTGCGCGAAGTGGCGCACCTGCGCCCGCGCACCAACCTGTTCGGCGCGGTCACCCGCATCCGCGACTGCCTGGCCAAGGCGGTGCACCGCTATTTCCACGAAAACGGCTACTACTGGATCAGCACGCCGATCATCACCACCTCCGACGCCGAGGGCGCCGGACAGATGTTCCGCGTCTCCACGCTGGACATGGCCAACCTGCCGCGCGGCGGGGACGGCGGCATCGATTTCAGCCGCGACTTCTTCGGCAAGGAGACCTTCCTGACCGTGTCCGGCCAGCTCAACGTCGAGGCCTACTGCCTGGCACTGAGCAAGGTCTACACCTTCGGCCCGACCTTCCGCGCCGAGAACAGCCACACCACCCGCCACCTGGCCGAGTTCTGGATGGTGGAGCCGGAAATCGCCTTCGCCGACCTGGCCGAGGACGCGCGCGTGGCCGAGGACTTCCTCAAGTACCTGTTCCGCGCGGTGCTCGACGAGCGTGCCGACGACATGGCCTTCATCGCCGAGCGCGTGCAGAAGGACGCCATCACCCGCCTGGAAACCTTCGTCAACGCGCCGTTCGAGCGCATCGAGTACACCGATGCGGTCAGCTTGCTGCAGAAGTCCGGCCGGAAGTTCGACTACCCGGTCGAATGGGGCCTGGACCTGCAGACCGAGCACGAGCGCTGGCTGACCGAGGAACACGTCGGCCGCCCGGTGGTGGTCACCAACTACCCCGAGCACATCAAGGCCTTCTACATGCGCCTGAACGACGACGGCAAGACCGTCGCGGCGATGGACGTGCTGGCCCCGGGCATCGGCGAGATCATCGGCGGCAGCCAGCGCGAGGAACGCCTGGACATCCTCGACGCGCGCATGGCGCAGTTCGGCCTGGATCCGGAGCACTACCAGTGGTACCGCGATTTCCGCCGCTACGGTTCGGTGCCGCACGCCGGCTTCGGCCTGGGCTTCGAGCGGCTGGTGGTATACGTCTGCGGCCTGTCCAACATCCGCGACGCCATCCCCTACCCGCGCGCGCCGGGCTCGGCGGAATTCTGAGGAGCAGAAGTGAGGAAACAGAAGTGAGAAGAGAGAAAAAAGCAAACCTCCCGGCAGTGGGCAGCAGCCGCTGTTTCTCACTTCTCACTCCTCTTCACTCACTCCTGCCATGACGCTCTTCCTCGCCCTGTGCTTCGTCGGCGTGGCCATCGCCGGGTTCAGCGCGTTCCTGATCTTCTGGCCGCTGACCCTGGTGCATGTGCGCGACCGCCACCCGGCGGTGGCCGGTGGCTTCGGCGACTTCGCCTTCCTCGACGGCAATGCCCTGCGCTGGCTGGTCGGCGGCCGCTACCACGCGCTCGGCGACCGCGCGCTCAGCGGCCTGGCCACTCCCGCCCGGATCGCGCTGTGCGTGATCTGGTTCGGGCTGGGCATGGCCGGCCTGCTCTGGCTCTATTCCCTGGTAATGAAATGAACGACATCGATTCCTCCCGCGACCAGTGGTGGCTGGCCAGCCTCGGCACCACCCTGGTGTGGGCGCGGCTGCGCGTGCGCCCGGCCGGCACCGCCGAGGTGCTGGACAGCGACGGCAACACCCTGAGCTACGACAGCGAGGACACCGCGCGCGCGCAGCTGTTCGACGCCGAGTTCGTCGCCTGGGACGGGCTGGACGAGGAAGACGCGCTGGCGCGCGGCTTCTCGCTGCACGAGGTGCAGCCGCCGCGGGCGGCCAGCGACGCCGAACTGCGTGGACGCATGGTGCAGTCGCTGGGTGGGCGCGCCTGACCGGCCGATGTTCACCCCGCGCGCCTTCGCCGAGCATGATCTGGTCTGGCTGGATCGCCTGCTGGAGCGCGATCCGTTCGTCACCGTGCTGACCACCGGCAGCGACGGACTGCCCGAACTGACCAAGCTGCCGGTGCTGTACCAGCGCGACGGCGAACGCATCGAACTGCTCGGCCACTGGGCCCGGGCGAACCCGCAGGCGCGCCATGCCGGTGCCGCCAAGGTGCTGGTCGATGGCCCGCACGGCTACGTGTCGGCGAGCTGGTATCCGGACAAGGAAGCCGCGGCGCGCGTGCCGACCTGGAACTACGCCAGCGCCGAACTGCGCGGCCGCCTGGACCCCTTCGACGACGAGGACGCGCTGGCAGCGCTGGTCGGCGCGCTCAGCGCGCGGTTCGAGGCCAGCGTCGGCCAGGACTGGCGCTTCGAACCGGAGCGCGACGACCAGCGCCGCCAGCTGCGCGGCATCGTCGGTTTCCGCTTCCAGGTCGAACAGATCCAGATCAAACTGAAATTGAGCCAGAACCACCCGGACGCGAACCAGCAGGCGGTGATCGCCGCCCTGGAACGGCTGCCGGACCCCGCTTCCCATGAGCTGGCGCAGTGGATGCGCCGGCAGCGCGAACAGGCCGCCACCGGCGACTGAGCGCCCCGTTTCCCGACGACGCGGCCAGCGCGGCCGCGCCTCCCTCCCCATCGACGTCAGGAACACCCGAAATGAAAGACATCCGCAGGCTGCTGCAGAACAACCGCGAATGGGCCGACCGCATCGCCCGCGAAGACCCCGAATTCTTCCACCAGCTGGCCAAGCAGCAGCATCCGGAATACCTGTGGATCGGCTGCTCCGATTCGCGCGTGCCTGCCAACCAGATCATCGGCATGGCGCCCGGCGAGGTGTTCGTGCACCGCAACGTCGCCAACGTGGTGGCGCACAGCGACCTGAACTGCCTGAGCGTGGTGCAGTACGCGGTGGACCAGCTCAAGGTCAAGCACATCCTGATCGTCGGCCACTACGGCTGCGGCGGCGTGCACGCCTGCCTGCACAACACCCGCGTCGGCCTGGCCGACAACTGGCTGCGCCACGTCGGCGACGTGGTGCAGAAGCATTCGGCGATCCTCGACGCGATCGAGGACGACGAGCTCAGGCACGCCCGCCTGTGCGAGCTGAACGTGATCGAGCAGGTCGCCAACCTGTGCCGCTCGACCATCGTGGAGGACGCCTGGGCGCGCGGCCAGAAGCTGATGGTGCACGGCTGGGTCTACAGCCTGAAGGACGGCCGCGTCAGCGAGATGGGCATCGACGTGGGCGCGCCCGAAGACCTGAAGCCCGCCTACGAGAGCGCCCTGGCCTTCGTTCCGCGCCATGGCAGGCGCGACTGACCCGGACCGGAAACGACCATGCTCGCCTCGCCGATCAACCTGCACGCCTGGATCGAGGACAACCGCCACCTGCTCAAGCCGCCGGTGGGCAACAGGATGATCGACAACGGCGATTTCATCGTCATGGTGGTCGGCGGCCCCAACGCGCGCACCGACTTCCATTACGACGAAGGCCCGGAGTGGTTCTACCAGCTCGAGGGCGAGATGGTGCTCAAGGTGCAGGAGGATGGCGCGGTACGCGACATCCCGATCCGTGCCGGCGAAATCTTCCTGCTGCCGGCGCGGGTGCCGCATTCGCCGCGGCGACCGCCCGGCGGCGTCGGCCTGGTGGTCGAACGCAAGCGCCTGCCGCACGAACTCGACGGCGTGGCCTGGCACTGCGAACAGTGCAACCACAAGCTGTACGAGGAGTTCTTCCACCTGCGCAACATCGAGACCGACCTGCCCAAGGTGTTCGACCGCTTCCATTCCTCGCTGCAGCACCGCACCTGCGCGCACTGCGGCGCGGTGCACCCGTTGCCAGCGCAGGGCTGAGCGCCCCCGCCACGCGAAAAACGCACCGCCGTGCGCACCCCGTAGGAGCGGCTTCAGCCGCGATGGGGCTTGCCCGACGAAGGGCCCGGCCGGCAAAGCACCATCGCGGCTGAAGCCGCTCCTGCGACCCCATGCCGCGGGCCAGCGGTACACTGCGGCCACACTTCAATGCGCGCCCCCGATGAACGAACTCCTGCCCCCGGCCCACGCCGCCGCGCTCGACGCGGCCGATCCGCTGCGCCACCTGCGCGGCCAGTTCCTGTTCCCGCAACACCAGGGCGCCGACCAGGCCTACTTCGTCGGCAACTCGCTCGGCCTGCAGCCGCGCGGCGCGCAGGCCATGGTGCAGGAAGTAATGGACCTGTGGGCGCGCATCGCGGTCGAGGGCCACTTCACCGGTCCCACCCACTGGATGAACTACCACCGCCTAGTGCGCGACCAATTGGCGCGCGTGGTCGGCGCGCAGCCGGTGGAAGTGGTGGCGATGAACACGCTGAGCGTGAACCTGCACCTGATGATGGTCAGCTTCTACCGGCCCACGCGCGAGCGCCCGGCGATCCTGATGGAAGCCGGCGCCTTCCCCACCGACCGCCACGCGGTCGAGGCGCAGATCCGTTTCCACGGTTTCGACCCGGCCACCGACCTGGTCGAAGTGCAGCCGGACGAGGCCAACGGCACGCTGTCGATGGCCGCGGTCGAACGCGCCATCGCCGAGCATGGAAAGCGCGTGGCGCTGGTGCTGTGGCCCGGCGTGCAGTACCGCACCGGGCAGGCGTTCGACCTGGACGCGATCACCCGGCTGGCGCGCGCGCAGGGCGCCAACATCGGTTTCGACCTCGCCCACTCGGTCGGCAACGTGCCGCTGGCGCTGCACGACGTCGCCCCCGATTTCGCGGTGTGGTGCCATTACAAATACCTCAACGGCGGCCCCGGCGCGGTCGCCGGCGGCTTCGTGCACGAACGCCATGCCCGCGACACCACCCTGCCGCGCTTTGCCGGCTGGTGGGGCCACGAGCAGGCCACGCGTTTCCGCATGGCGCCGGAATTCGTGCCCGAACTCGGCGCCGAAGGCTGGCAGCTGAGCAACCCGCCGGTACTGGGGCTGGCGCCGCTGCGCGCCTCGCTGGAGCTGTTCGACCAGGCCGGCATGGACGCGCTGCGCGCCAAATCGCTGCAGCTGACCGGCTACCTGGAAACGCTGGTGCGCGCGCGCCTGCACAACGTTCTGCAGATCATCACCCCCGCCGAGCCGGAGCGCCGCGGCTGCCAGCTGTCGCTGCGCGTGAGCGGCGGCCGCGAACAGGGCCGCTCGCTGTTCGAGTACCTGCAGTCGGTCGGCGTGCTCGGCGACTGGCGCGAGCCGGACGTGATCCGCATTTCCCCGACCCCCCTGTACAACCGCTACCGCGACGTGCTGCGCTTCGTCGAGGAAGTGGAAGCCTGGGCCGGCCCCTGATCCATCGGAAGCAATGACTTGAGCGTTTCCCCCACGCGACACCTGACCCTGATCGGCGCCGGCCTGGCCGGCTCCCTGCTGGCCATCCTGCTCTCGCGCCGCGGCTGGCGCATCACCGTCTACGAACGCCGCGGCGACCCGCGCGTGGCCGACTACGAAAGCGGCCGTTCGATCAACCTCGCGCTGGCCGAGCGCGGCCGCAACGCGCTGCGCCAGGCCGGCGTGGAGGACGCGGTGATGGCGCGCACGGTGATGATGCGCGGGCGCATGGTGCACCCGCGCGACGGCGGCGTGGCGCAGCTGCAGCGCTACGGCCGCGACGACAGCGAAGTGATCTGGTCGGTGCACCGCAAGGACCTCAACGTCACCCTGCTGCAGCTGGCCGAAGAGGCCGGCGCCCACTTCCACTTCCACCGCCGCCTGCATACGGTGGACTTCGACGCCGGCTACGCGCGCTTCATCGACGACCGCGACGACCAGCCGCACGACATCCACTTCGACACGCCGCTGGTCGGCGCCGATGGCGCAGGTTCGGCGCTGCGCGCGGCGATGAACCGCAAGTCGCCGCTGGGCGAGCGCACCGAGTTCCTCGACCACTCCTACAAGGAGCTGGAAATCCCGCCCGGCGCCGACAACGGCTTCCAGATCGAGGCCAACGCGCTGCACATCTGGCCGCGCGGCCGCTACATGTGCATCGCCCTGCCCAACGACGAAGGCACCTTCACCGTCACCCTGTTCCTGCCCAACGAGGGCGACCCGAGTTTCGCCACGGTGCGCAGCGGCGCCGAGGCCGAGGCGCTGTTCGCACGCGAGTTCGCCGACGCGCTGCCGCTGATCCCGCATCTGCGCCGCGACTGGGAGCAGCACCCGCCCGGCCTGTTCGGCACCCTGTACCTGGACCGCTGGCGCCTGGGCGGCAAGGCGGTGCTGCTGGGCGACGCGGCGCACGCGATGGTGCCGTTCCACGGCCAGGGCATGAACTGCGCCTTCGAGGACTGCGTCGCACTGGCCGAGCTGCTGGAAACGCACGAGGACGCCACGCAGGCCTTTGCCGCGTTCGAGGCCGAACGCAAGCCCAACGCCGCGGCGATCCAGCAGATGGCGCTGGACAACTACCTGGAGATGCGCGACCACGTCGCCGACCCGGCCTTCCTGCTGCAGCGCGAACTGGAGCAGGAGCTGCAGCGGCGCTGGCCGACGCGCTTCGTGCCGCACTACACCATGGTCACGTTCCTGCACACTCCGTACGCGCTGGCACTGGAACGTACGCGGCTGCAGCAGCGCATCCTCGCCGAGGCCACCGCAGGCCACGCCACGCTGGCACGCATCGACTGGGCCGCGCTGGAGAAAACCATCCACGCGCAGCTGCCAGTGCTGGAGGGAGCGCACTGATGATGCGCGTTCGACAGGCAGCGCCGCCCTCGCCATGGCCGGCGGCAACGGCAGCCCGACGGTAGAACCCCATGCCCGATACCTTCCTGTTCTACGACCTCGAAACCTTCGGCCAGGACCCGCGCCGCACACGCATCGCGCAGTTCGCCGCGGTGCGCACCGACGCGCAGCTGCAGGTGGTCGACGAGCCGGTCAGCTTCTTCGTCAAGCCGGCCGACGACCTGCTGCCCTCGCCCATCGCCACGCTGATCACCGGCATCACGCCGCAGCGCGCGCTGGCCGAGGGCGTGAGCGAGGCCGAAGCCTTCGCCCGCATCAACGAGCTGATGGCGCGCCCGCAGACCTGCACGCTCGGCTACAACACGCTGCGCTTCGACGACGAGTTCGTACGCCACGGCCTGTTCCGCAATTTCTTCGATCCCTACGAGCGCGAGTGGCGCGGCGGCAACTCGCGCTGGGACCTGCTGGACATGCTGCGGCTGGTGCACGCGCTGCGCCCGGACGGCATCCACTGGCCGCAGCGCGAGGACGGCGCCACCTCGTTCAAGCTCGAACACCTGGCCCTGGCCAACGACGTGCGCGACGGCGACGCGCACGAGGCGCTGTCCGACGTGTACGCCACCCTCGGCATGGCACGGAAGTTCCGCCAGGCGCAACCGCGCATGTGGGACTACGCGCTCAAACTGCGCGACAAACGTTTCGTCGCCAGCCTGCTGGACGTGGTGGCGATGCAGCCGGCGCTGCACATCTCGATGCGCTACCCCGCCAGCCGCCTGTGCGCCGCGCCGGTGCTGCCGCTGGCCACGCACCCGCACATCGGCAACCGGGTGATCGTGTTCGACCTGGACGGCGATCCGCAGGCGCTGCTGGACCTGTCCGTGGAGGAGATCGCGCAGCGCCTGTACACCCGCGCCGCCGACCTGCCCGAAGGCCAGCAGCGCATTCCGCTCAAGGAAGTGCACCTGAACAAGGTGCCGGCGCTGGTCGCCTGGAACCACCTGCGCGCGCCCGATTTCGAGCGCCTGTGCATCGATCCGGCGGCGATGGAAACGCGCGCCGCGCAGCTGCGCGCGCATGGCCCCGAACTGGCCGAGAAGGTGCGCCGGGTGTTCGCCCGCGAGCGGCCTGCCGAGGGCCCGCCCGATGCCGATGGCGCGCTGTACGACGGCTTCCTCGCCGATGGCGACCGCGCGCAGCTGGCGCGCGTGCGCGCCTGCCCGCCCGACGCGCTGGCGGGCATGGCCGGAAATTTCCGCGACCCGCGCCTGCCGGAACTGCTGTTCCGCTACCGCGCGCGCAACCATCCGCAGACGCTGGACGCCGGCGAACGCGCGCGCTGGGACGACTATCGCCAGCGTCGCTTCACCACGCCGGGCATGGCCGAACAGACGATGGACGAATACCTGGCGCAGATCAGCGCGCTGCGCGGCGAACACCACGACAATCCCGCTTCGCTGGCCCTGCTCGACGCACTGGAGCAGTGGCGCCATACCCTGCAGGAAACGCCATGACCGCCTATTTCAGCGATGCCAGCTTCAAGTTCCTGCGCGCCCTGGCCCGCCACAACGAGAAGCCGTGGTTCGCCGCGCACAAGCACCAGTACGAGGAACACGTGCGGCAGCCGTTCCTGCGCCTGATCGCCGACCTGCAGCCGGACCTGGCCCAGGTCAGCGCGCATTTCCGCGCCGATCCGCGCACCGTCGGCGGCTCGCTGTTCCGCATCTACCGCGACTCGCGCTTTTCCAACGACAAGACCCCGTACAAGACCTGGCAGGGCGCGCGGCTGTTCCACGAGCGCCGCAAGCAGGTACCGGCGCCGTCGTACTACATCCACCTGGCGCCGGGCGAAAGCTTCGTCGGCGCCGGCATCTGGCACCCGGAACCGGATACGCAGCGCCGCATCCGCCAGTTCATCCTCGACAACCCCGGCAGCTGGAAAGCCGCCGCGCATGCGCCGGCCACGCGCCGGCGCTACGCGTTCGAGACCAGCGAGAAGCTGGTGCGCCCGCCGCGTGGCTTCCCTGCCGATTTCGAGTTCATCGACGACCTCAAGCACCGCAACTGGGTGCTGTGGCGCGCACTGGACGACAGCGCCATGACCGGCCCGCGCCTGCGCCAGACCCTGGCCGCCGACCTGGCCGCGCTGGGCCCCTTCGTCGACTACCTGTGCGCGGCGCTGGACCTGGAGTTCTGAAGGCGCGCCGGGATTCACGCCGCGCCCGCGGATTTGCGGCACCCTAGCCGGCAACCGCCCAACGGAGCCGCCGCCATGGCCGCCATCCACCACCAGCTCTGGATCGACGCACCGCTGGCCACCGTGCACGCCGGGCTGGCGACGGCCGAAGGCCTGGGCCGCTGGTGGGTCGCGCATACCGCCAGCGTGATCGATGGCGAGACGGTCATCAGCCACAACCCCGGGCCGGCGCATGGCGTGGTGGCGATGAAGGTGCTGGAAGCGTCCACGCAGCGCGTGCGCTGGGAAGTGATCAGCCGGCACCCGGCGCAGAGCCCGGCCTCGGCCTGGACCGGCACCGAGATCCGCTTCGAGCTGTCGCGCCGCGCCAGCCCCGGCGCCTGGCGCGGCCTGCCGCACGAGGGCGAGCCGATGACGGTGCTGGAGTTCCAGCAGCTGGGCTGGAACCCGGACAGCGAATTCCTCGGTTTCTGCAGCCAGGCCTGGGCCGAGACCCTGGTGATGCTGCGGCGCTGGGCCGAATCCCACCCCGACCTGCCGGCCTGAGCCACGGAGCGCGTCGATGAAGAAATGGCTGCTGCCCACCGTCGCCGTCCTGCTGGTGCTGCTCGCCGGCTACGTGGCGGCCGGCCCATGGCTGGCGATCCACGGCATCGGCAAGGCGATCGAACAGCGCGATGCGGCGCGGCTTTCGCGTTACGTCGATTTCCCCGCGCTGCGGGTCAACCTCAAGGCGCAGCTCGACGACCAGCTGGTGCGGCGCGCCGGCAGCGACCTGCAATCCAGCCTGTTCGGCGCCGTGGCGCTGGGCGTGGCCGGCCGCCTGACCGGCGCGGCGGTGGACGTGATGGTCACGCCCGCCGGCATCGCCGCCCTGCTGCAGGGCCATGGCGTATGGAAGCGCGCTACCGGCGATACCGCCGATGGCGACACCTGGGGCCCGCCGGCACCCGCGCGGCCGCTGCAGGGCGCGCACGGGCGCTACGAATCGCTGTCGCGCTTCACCGCTACCCGGCAATTGGACGACGGCAGCGAAGTGGTCTTCGTGCTGAGCCGGCAGGGGCTGCGCTGGCGGCTGACCGACATCGCGCTGCCGCTGGACGCGCCGGGCTGAAGCCGGCGCCCAACGGCACGAAACGGATGGTGCAGCGCCCTGTCGAGTTCCATCCTTGTCGCACGTCGTGGCTGATGGAGCGCGCGCCGGTTCCGCCCGCGCGCTCTTCCGCCCGCACCGGCCACGGCCGGCAGGCAGCAGCCCCGACAGGAGCAGGACCGTGAGAACACTCAGGATCATCGAACACATCTCGCTGGACGGCGTGATCCAGCATTCCGACGACGACGGCGATTTCCCCTTCAGCGACTGGACCGTGCCTTACCGCACCCCGGCCGGTCGCGAAGCGATCACCGCCGCGTACGGCGGCGATTTCGACCTGCTGCTCGGACGCCGCACCTACGACCTCTGGTCGGACTACTGGCCGCGGGCGCCGCGCGGCCCACTGGCCGACAGCCTCAACGCGGCGACCAAGCATGTCGCCACCCATCGCCCCGAAAGCCTTGCCTGGGGACCGGCCGAGGGCATCGGGCCGGACCTTACCGGCGATGTGCGCCGCCTGAAGTCGCAGGCCGGACGCGACCTCATTGTTTCCGGCAGCTCCACGCTGACCTCGTCGCTGCTCGCGCAGGGGCTGGTGGACGAAGTGATGCTGGTCGTCTACCCGGTGCTGCTCGGCACCGGCAAGCGCTTCTTCGCGCAGGGGACGCCGGCGCGATCGTTCGAGTTGGCGGGCGTGCAGGCACTGGCGTCCGGCGTCGTGCTCAACAGCTACCGGGCGGTCGGCCCGTTGAACGCCGGGAAGGACGGTGTCGCTGGCCAGGCCCGTTTGGGAAACGGCCCTGGGGGCGAATGATGGACACCCGTCCGCACCGGCCGCGGCCGCGGGCGCGGTCGATGCGATGCGGGCCGGGCCTGCGGGAAGCGTGAAACCGCCCTCGCCCGCACGGTGCTAGCATGCCCGTGCAGGCGACGCCTGCCACGCGCGCTCCGCGCAGCCGCCCAGGCAGTTGCCCGCTTCGCTCCCCTTTCCTGCGTCATCCGTTCCGTTACCTGCGGACGGTCGCTCAACGGGAGCTTCATGTGCCCGGACATTCGCCTGCGACAAGCCAGGCCCTGCGTCAGCAGTACCGGCCCGACATCCGCTCCGCGGCATCCGCCGGCCGGGTCGCGCCTTGCCCGCGGGCAGGCACCGGAAGCGTTCGCCACGCTGCGCAACGCGCATGGAAGACGCATCGGGCGCATCAACGTGCCAGACGGCCGCCGCTGCGCATGCGTTATGGCGAGACCACGCGGCTTTGCGACCGGCGGGTCATCGCCCGCGATACGGACGGAAGGATGAATCGCAGGATCCACGGCATGGCCGTCCGCAATGAGCACGCATATCCGCACGCCGCGCCATCGAATCGACACTGGCAAGAGGAAAAAAGATGAGCACCATCCGCAAATCCGGCAGCACCCTGTCGAAAAGACCCAGCCCATCCTTCACCGGCCCACACCCGCACGGCCCGCTGACCGGTGAACGCATCGCCGCAGACCTGGCCGCATTCGGCAAGGCAGGCGGAAAGATAGAAGTGCTCGGCAACACCCCGTTGCGCGGCAAGACCCAGGCGGTGAAATCCACGCCGACCGACCAGGGCGGCAGGGCGGAACCTGCTGCCACGGGCAATCCCCCGAAAAAAGCCTGAAACCTCCCCTCCCCGACGGACGACGACTTTGGCCAAGATCAACTATTCATTCGAGAAGCGCCAGCGCGAGCTGGCCAAGAAAAAGCAGAAGGAAGAGAAACTCGCCAAAAAGCGTGCCGACCCCGGCACCTCACCCGCCGACGCCATCGACCGGGCCGCGCCCACTTCGTGACGTCGTCAGGACGCCCATGCATCGCATGCGTGGGCGCCACCATCGACGTCGACTTCGCAGGGCTGGCGAGCGACGTACAGCCGCGTCGTGGATTTTCCCTCCGCGCCCGGATGCGGGTGAGCATGCCGCCCGGTTCATGCGGGCCGAAAACCGGAGGCTGCCAAACATGAGCCACCGGCATCGCCCCCTTGCCGGGCAGCGAGGTCTTCCCGCCCTCTTCCGGATTGCACGCGGCGATCCAGGGCAATGAAAAAGCCCGGCGCGGAGCCGGGCTTTTTCATCAACCGAATGCAGGTCGGATCAGACCACGCGGACCTGGTCGGCCTGCATGCCCTTCTGGCCCTTCACCGCCACGTAGGTGACCTTCTGGCCTTCCTGCAGCGACTTGAAGCCGGACGATTCGATCGAGCGGAAGTGGACGAACAGGTCTTCGCCACCACCATCCTGGGTGATGAAGCCAAAACCCTTGGCGTCGTTGAACCACTTCACGGTACCGGACTGGGACTGGGACATTTCAATGCTCCTTGTTGCGGAATGAAGCCGCATTCGCGGCGAGGACGCTGAGTTCAAGGAGAATTGAGAAGCGGGTGCAACAGTGTAGACAGGACATCTACAGCATCGGGCCACGATTCAAGGTGACCCTTGTAATTCAGCCCGGCCACCGTAGAGACTTCCTGCGCACAAAGCAAATGCAGGTGGAGTTGCGGTTCAGTCTGGGCTGTCGGGACACGCTCCCGCCCACGATGGCGCCTCCCACAGTCCGCCGATAAGCTGTTGGCCGCGCGGCAGGCAACACGACGGGGATCGGGGGTCCTGCGTGAAGGCCGCGACAACGGCGTGCGCCATGCCGCCCGTGCCCGTCGCGGCGACCGGGGAACCACGTATCGCCCGCCACATCGTTCCAGCCACCGCCGCCACGCAGGCGGCCAACGAAGGGGAAACCGATGAACTGGATCATTCGTCCCGCCCGCTGGCTCTACGCGCTCTTCTACACCTATGTCGGCGCGTCGTGGTTCTCATACAGGCTGTTCGGAACATCGTGGCCGGAGCACAAGGAAACGCCGGCGGCCAAGGCGTTGACCACGGCGCTGACCGACAGCGGCATCGTCGATCCGCTCATCGCCTCGGTCTGCCTGGTGGGCGGCGCCTGCCTGTTCTTCCGCAGGACCGCCCCGCTCGGCATCGCGATCCTGGCGCCGCTGGTGACCGGCATCTTCATCTTCCATGCCTTCCTCAACCAGAACCTGGGCTGGGGCGCGTTCCACCTGGGCTACCTGCTGGTGCTGGCGTGGTGCCACCGGTCCGCGTTCCGGTCGCTATGGAGCCATGGCCGTCCACGGGGCGATTGACGGCCCTCCGGAGCAGCGCATTGCGGAACGATGGACGCGGCCAGGCGCGCGGCGTGATCCGTCCCGTCAGTACCCGGACCTGTCCCAAGCGGCGGCCAGGCGACGGAAGCCGGCCCGCAACTGCCCGCGTGCACCCCACGGCAACGCGGCCAGCGCCGCATCGACCGGGCCCGGCCGCGGCATGCCGTTCCAGGCGATCGCCACCTTGTTGCTCATGTCCGGCTCGTCCAGCTTCAACACGCGGCCGTCGAAACTGCGGCGCAGCCGCGTCAGGTGGGCGCGGGTGTCGGTGTCGTAGAGATTGCTGGCCATGACGCCGTCGGCGCTCAACGCAGCGCGGCAATCGTCGTAGAACGCCTGGGTGGACAGCGCCGCGGGAATGCCCTGCGCGTCGTAGGCGTCGAGCAGCAGCAGGTCGAAACCACCGCGGTGAGCGCGCAGCCAGCGCGCGCCATCGACGCATTCCACGCGCAGCCGCGCGTCGTCGTCCGGAATCTGGAACTCGCCGCGCAGCGCGATCACGTCCGCATCGTTCTCCGCCACGTCGATGCGCGCCTGCGGCAGGTGACGGTGGCAGAACTTGGTCTGCGCACCGCCGCCCAGCCCGATGATGCCGATGCGGCGCGGCGCCGGGTGCAGCCACAGCGCGGCGAGCATGGTGCGGGTGTAGCCCACGTGCAGCCGCTGCGGGAACCAGCGCGACATGCGCGTCTGGGTCACGTCGCCATGGAACTGCAGCTCCACGTGCCGCCAGGTGCGGCGGACGTGGGCGCCTCCGCCGCCGTTCATTCCACGCGGTCGGCGTTGGCGATGCCGTGCGGCACGTGGCCGGCGGCGACGCTGTGGTGCTGGCGGGCGCTGTCGATGTTGTGCTGCGAATCATCGAAGAAGATGTCCGCACCGAACGCCTCCAGGAACGGCCCCTTGTGACGGCCGCCGAGGAACAGCGCCTCGTCCAGGCGCACACCCCACTCGCGCAGGGTGCGGATCACCCGCTCGTGCGCCGGCGCCGAACGCGCGGTGACCAGCGCGGTGCGGATCGGCGCCTCCTCGCCCACCGGGAACGCGGCCTGCAGCGCATGCAACGCCGACAGGAAGTTGCGGAACGGCCCGCCGCTGAGTGGCTCGTGCGCGTTCTCGCGTTCGTGGCGGCCAAAGGCTTCCACGCCGTGCTCGCGCGAGATGCGCTCGCCCTCGTCGCCGAAGATCACCGCATCGCCGTCGAAGGCGATGCGCAGCTGCGCCGGCGGGCGGCCGGTATCGGTGGCCGCGGCGGCGGCGGACACCTCGCCGGGCCCGCGCGGCAGGATGGTGGCCGCGGCGATGCCGTGCACCAGCGCGCGCCGCACCGATTCGGGGTTGGCGGACAGGAACAGGTCGGTGCCGAACGGCTTGACGTAGGGCCAGGTCGCCTCGCCGGCGGTGAAGGTGGCGCGCACGATTCCCAGCCCGTAATGCTGGATGGAGTTGAAGATGCGCAGCCCGGTATCGGCCGAGTTGCGCGAGAGCAGGATCACCTCCACGCGCGGCGTTTCCACCGGCGCGCCGTCGTTCAGCGCCAGCAGCTTGCGCACCACCGGAAAGGCCACGCCGGGCTTGAGGATGTCGTCCTCGTGCTCGCGCTGGTAGGCCGCGTAGGCCTCCACGCCCTCGCGCTCGAACAGCGCATGCCCTTCCTCCAGGTCGAACAACGCCCGCGAGGTCACCGCCACCGTCAACAGCCTGGGAGAGTTGTCACCCATGATCCTGATCCATTGCCTTTGCCGTCGCCGGCATCCATCGTGCGCGCATCCGCTCAGAACATGAACTGTTCGCTGAGGATGCGTTCTTCCAGATTGTGTTCGGGGTCGAACAGCAGCGTCACCTGCCGCTCGCGCGACTCGCGGATGGTCACCTCGACCACGTCGCGGGTCTCGTGCGAATCGGCGGTGACGCTGACCGGCCGTTTGTAGGGGTCGAGCACGCGGAAACGCACCTCGGTCTCGGCCTTGAGGATGGCGCCGCGCCAGCGCCGCGGCCGGTACGGCGCCAGCGGCGTCAGCGCGATGGTGTTCGAGCCCAGCGGCAGGATCGGCCCGTGCGCGGAATAGTTGTAGGCGGTACTGCCGGCCGGGGTGGAGACCAGCACGCCGTCGCAGATCAGTTCCTCCACGCGCTGCTGGCCGTTGAGGTCGATGCCGATGTGCGCCGCCTGCCGCGTCTGCCGCAGCATCGACACGTCGTTGTAGGCCAGCGAGCCGACCGTGGTGCCCGACTCGGTGCGCGCGATCATTTCCAGCGGGCGCAGGTGCGCCGGCTCGGCCTGCGCCAGCCGCTGCAGCAGGTCGTCGTCGCGATGATGGTTCATCAGGAAGCCGACCGTACCCAGTTTCATGCCGAACACCGGCTTGCCCATGCTGCCGTAACGGTGCAGCGTCTGCAGCATGAAGCCGTCGCCGCCCAGCGGGCACAGCACGTCGGCATCGTCCGGCGCGTGGTCGCCGTAGCGCGCGGCCAGGCGCTCGCGCGCCTGCTGCGCGGCATCGGTGCTGCTGGCGAGAAAGGCGATGCGGGGGGACATGGCCATCGTCGGTTGCCGTAGGGATTGCCGAGGATAACCCGCAATGGCGGACGGTGCGGCGGCAGCCCGGCGCTTGGCATTGATCCTGGAGGTGGACAGGCCAAGCGGTGAGGAGCGCCCACGTTCCCATCCGTAGGAGCGGCTTCAGCCGCGATTGCCTTTGCAACATGCCTGGAAAGCATTCGCGGCTGAAGCCGCTCCTACGGGTGAAAAGCACCGCGGCCAGGGCCGCTCCTGCCAATGCAACGAGTGTTGCGGTGGGAGCGGCCCTGGCCGCGACGCTTTGTCCGGCAGGTGCCGACCAACGGTCGGCACCTCTCTGTCACCGTTCTGGAGCAGAGCCCCCTTTGTTAAGGGGGCGCGGCGACAGCCGCGGGGATAGGCAAACCGAAGGCGGTGCCAAAAGTTCGCGCCGCGAACTTTTGGGTCGGGCCGGTAAAACCGGCCCGACCACGGGGTCACACCCCGTGCGCCGCCAGCTGGCCCAGGCGCTGCACCGCGACCGAGACGGTCGGGTAGTCCAGCGTCTTCTGCTCGGCCAGTTCGGCCAGCATCGCCAGGGTGAAGCGCAGGCTGCTGTCGTCGCGGCCCAGCCACGCGGCGACCTTGGCCTCGGCGCTGCCGCCCTTGATCGACAGCACCTGGCCGGCCAGGTTGCGCTGGTGCGCGGCCAGTTCGTCGCGCAGCACGCCGCGGGCGACGGCGTGCCAGCGGCCGTTGACCTCCAGCGCGTCGATCTGCTCGAACAGCCACGGCATCTGCAGGGCTTCGCCCAGGCGGAAGTGGACCTTGGACACGTCCACCGGCTTGAGCTTGCGGGTGCGGGCCAGTTCGATGATGTCGAACGCCGGCTCCAGGAACTGCAGCTCGGACAGCTGCTGCGCCAGTGCCGCCGGCAGGCCCTTCTCCTTCCACTGCTTGACGCTGGCCTCGTAGGCCGGGCGCTGCGAATCCGGCAGCACGCCCGAGGCGACGCGGATGTCGTTGAACGGCCCCTGGTAGCGCTCGACCGCGGCGGTGATGCCCGGCATCGCACCCGGGCGGTTCAGCAGCCAGCGCACGAACGCACGCTGCAGCTTCCAGATCACTTCCAGCGCGTCGACCTGCACGGCTTCGGGCAGGGTGCCGTCCAGCGCGTCGATCTGCGTCCACAGCGCGCGCGCGTCCAGCGTCTCGCGGCTGATGGTGTAGGCCTTGGCGACCTCGGCCACGCTGCGGCCGGTGTCTTCCTGCATGCGCATCAGGAAGGTGGCGCCCATGCGGTTGATGGTCTGGTTGGTCACCGCGGTGGCGATGATCTCGCGCTTCAGGCGGTGGCCGTTCATCGCGTCGGCGTACTTCTTCTGCAGCGGCTGCGGGAAGTAGCGCAGCAGCTCCTTGGACAGGTACGGGTCTTCCGGGATGTCCGAGTCCAGCAGCTGCTGGAAGGCGACGATCTTGGAATAGGACAGCAGCACCGCCAGTTCCGGACGGGTCAGGCCTTGGCCGCGCAGCTTGCGCGCGGACAGCTCGGCGTCGGACGGCAGGAACTCGATCTGGCGGTCGAGCAGGCCCTGCTGTTCCAGCGTGCGGATGAAGTGCTGCTTGGAACCCAGGCGCTTGACGCTCATCCGCTCCATCAGGCTGATGGCCTGGTTCTGGCGGTAGTTGTCCATCAGCACCAGCCCGGCGACCTCGTCGGTCATCGACGCCAGCAGCTTGTTGCGCTGCTCGACGGTGAGCTTCCTGGCGCGCACCACGTCGTTGAGCAGGATCTTGATGTTGACCTCGTGGTCGGAGGTATCAACGCCGGCGGAGTTGTCGATGAAGTCGGTGTTGAGCAGCACGCCGTTGTGCGCGGCCTCGATGCGGCCGAGCTGGGTCATGCCCAGGTTGCCGCCCTCGCCCACGATCCTGCAGCGCAGCTCGCCGCCGTTGACGCGCAGGCCATTGTTGGCGCGGTCGCCGACGTCGGCGTTGGTTTCGCTGGCCGACTTCACGTAGGTGCCGATGCCGCCGTTCCACACCAGGTCCACCGGCGCCTTGAGCGCAGCGTTGATCAGGTCGGTCGGGGTCATCGCCTTGATGCCGGCGTCGATGCCCAGCGCCTCGCGCACCTGCGGGGTGATCTCGATCGACTTGAGCGAACGCGCGTACACGCCGCCGCCCTTGCTGATCAGCTTGGCGTCGTAGTCCGCCCAGCTCGAACGCGGCACCTTGAACATGCGCGCGCGCTCCTTGAAGGAGGTCGCCGCCACCGGGTTCGGGTCCAGGAAGATGTGGCGGTGGTCGAACGCGCACACCAGGCGGATGTGCTCGGACAGCAGCATGCCGTTGCCGAACACGTCGCCGGACATGTCGCCGATGCCGACCACGGTGAAGTCCTGCTTCTGGCAGTCGCGACCCAGCGCACGGAAGTGGCGCTTGACCGACTCCCATGCGCCGCGCGCGGTGATGCCCATGCCCTTGTGGTCATAGCCCACCGAGCCACCGGAAGCAAAGGCGTCGTCCAGCCAGAAGCCGTGCGCGCGGGCGATGCCGTTGGCGGTATCGGAGAACGTCGCGGTGCCCTTGTCGGCGGCGACCACCAGGTACGGATCGTCCTGGTCATGGCGCACCACGCCCACCGGCGGCACGATCTTGTTGCCGACGATGTTGTCGGTGATGTCCAGCAGGCCGTTGATGAAGCGCTTGTAGCAGGCCACGCCCTCGGCGAACCACGCATCGCGGTCCACCGCCGGGTCCGGCAGCTGCTTGGCGTAGAAGCCGCCCTTCGAGCCGACCGGCACGATCACGGTGTTCTTCACCATCTGCGCCTTGACCAGGCCCAGCACCTCGGTGCGGAAGTCCTCGCGGCGGTCGGACCAGCGCAGGCCGCCGCGCGCCACCGGGCCGAAGCGCAGGTGGGTGCCTTCCACGCGCGGGCCGCACACGAAGATCTCGCGGTACGGGCGCGGCTTGGGCAGGTCCGGCACCCGGGCGGCGTCGAACTTGAAGCTGATGTAGTCGGCCGGGCCGCCGTCGGCGCGCAGGCCGTCCTTGCGCGGCATGTAGTAGCTGGTGCGCAGGGTGGCTTCGATCACGCCGATGAAGCTGCGCAGGATGCGGTCCTCGTCCAGGCTCGACACGCCGTCCAGCAGCTTGACCAGGGTGTCGTGCACCAGCGCCATGCGCGCCTCGCGGCTGCCGCCGCGCGCCTTGACCAAACCCTCGAGCAGCTTGACGGTGGCGGCGTCGCCGCCGGCCAGCGCCTTGAACTGCGCCAGCTGCGCGTCGGCGGTGGCCTTGTCGGTGTCCGGCGCCGGGTCGAAGCGGGCTTCGAACAGTTCGACGATCAGCCGCGCCAGCAGCGGGTAGCGGTTGAAGGTGCCTTCGACGTAGGCCTGCGAGAACGGCACGCCGATCTGCAGCAGGTACTTGCAGTAGCCGCGCAGCATCGAGACCTGGCGCCAGTCCAGGCCGGTGGCCAGCACCAGGCGGTTGAAGCCGTCGTTCTCGGCCTCGCCATGCCACACGCGGGCGAAAGCGTCGGCGAAGGCGGCGCTGGCGGCGGCCGCGTCGATGGCGCCGACGGTCGATTCGACCTCGAAGTCCTGCACGTAGACCGGCGCGTCGTCCACCATCAGGCGGTACGGACGCTCGGCGATCACGCGCAGGCCCATGTTCTCCATCATCGGCAGCACGTCGGACAGCGGGATGTCCTTGAGCTGGCGGTACAGCTTCATGCGCAGGCCATCGGCGCCATCGCGGTGGATCGGCTGCAGGCTCAGGCGCAGGTCGTCCGGACCGGTCAGCGCGTCCAGCTGGGCCACGTCGGCGGCGGCGATCTCGGCGCTGGAGTCCTCGATGTAGCCGGCCGGCAGCGCCTTGCCGATGCGCGAGGCGATGCGCAGGCCTTCGCTCTCGCCGTGGCTGGCGACCAGCGCCTCGCGCAGGTCGTCCTGCCAGTTGCGCAGCACGTGGGCCAGGCGCTTTTCCAGGCCCTCGGTGTCCAGGTCCAGGCTCTGCCCGGCCTTCGGGCGCACGATCAGGTGCACCTGCGCCAGCGGCGAATCGCCCAGCACCACGCTGGAATCGACGTATTCGCCCTGCAGCGCGTCGCGCAGCAGACCTTCGATGCGCAGGCGCACATCGGTGTTGAAGCGTTCGCGCGGCAGGAATACCAGCGCGGAGATGAAGCGGCTGAACTTGTCGCGACGCAGGAACAGGCGGCTGCGCACGCGCTCCTGCAGGCCCAGCACGCCCATCGCGGTGCGGAACAGCTCGTCCTCGCTGGACTGGAACAGCTCCTCGCGCGGCAGCGACTCGAGGATGTGGCGCAGCGCCTTGCCGCTGTGGCTGGACGCGCTCAGGCCCGAACGCTTCATCACGTTTTCGTAGCGCTGGCGCACCAGCGGGATTTCCCATGGGCGGCGGTTGTAGGCGCTGGAGGTGAACAGGCCCAGGAAGCGCTGCTCGCCGACGATCTTGCCCTTGGCGTCGAATTCCAGCACGCCGATGTAATCCATGTAGCCGCCGCGGTGGATGCGCGAGCGGGCATTGGTCTTGGTCAGGATCAGCGCGTCGGTCAGGCCGCTGGTGGTGTTCAGGCCCTGCGCCGCCAGCCCCTTGACCGGGCGCGCCACCGAGGTGTCCTTGCCGCGCATCAGGCCCAGGCCTGTGCCGTTCTGGGCGGCCAGCACCTCTTCGCGGCCCTGCTTCTCGACCTTGTACTCGCGGTAGCCGAAGAAGGTGAAATGGTTGTCCGCGGCCCAGCGCAGGAACTCCTGCGCCTCCTGGCGCGATTCCCCGCTCACCGGCAGCGTGCGCTGGCCCAGGTCGTCGGCCAGGGCCAGCGCCTTGTCGCGCATCGGCTCCCAGTCCTTGACGATGGCGCGCACGTCGTCCAGCGCTTCGGTCACGCGCCGGGCGACGGCGTCCATCGCCTCGGCCGGCTGGCGGTCGATCTCCAGCAGCATCACCGACTCCAGCGAGCCCTCGCCGACGCCGGCCAGCTTGCCGGCCTTGTCGCGGCCGAGCGCGATCACCGGGTGGCCCAGCACGTGCACGCCCACGCCCATGTCGGCCAGCGCCAGGGAGACGGTGTCCACCAGGAACGGCATGTCGTCGTTGACGATCTGCAGCACGGTGTGGGCCGACTCCCAGCCATCGCTCTTCAGGCTCGGGTTGAACACGCGCACGTTGGCCTTGCCCGGCTTGCGCACGCGGGCGAACTCCAGCATGCCGGCGGCCAGCGCCGCCCAGTCCTCGGCGCGATGCGCGCCGAACTCATCGGCTTCCATGCGCTTGTAGAACGCCGAGGCGAATGCCACCGCCTGGGCCTGGGCCGCGGCGGGGTAACGCTTGCGCAAAGCCGCAAAAACCGGCTCCAGGGACAGGCCGGCCTCGGAAACATTCTGCTTGGCAGCCGGTTGGGATTTCGTTTTTGCGGACTTGGCAGCGTTGTTTTGCGATTTCATGGTTGAGCTTTCAGTGGGCTCCTGGGGAGGCGCGATTGTAGCCCCGGCCATTCGAAGAACCTTGTTGCAGGGCCGCAATCGGGCTTTGCAGAAACCATCCGAATCAAACCCAACACAATGTTTCTGAAAGGATTTTTGCTTTCAAAAACATTCCCGACGGGCCCGGCAGAAAAGCGGCGGGAAGCGCCTTTTCGCGCCGCTTTACCAATTGTGAACTGGACGGTATAGTCCAAATCGTGCACCCCGAGCCCTCCCGATCCGCGCCTGCCGAGGCACGCGACCAGCGCGTGTTCGATGCCGTGCGCGAACTGCTGGCGACCCAGGGCATGCACCTGAGCATGGACGCGGTCGCCGCGCACGTGGGCTGTTCCAAGCAGACCCTCTACAGCCGCTATGGCAGCAAGCGCGAACTGCTCAGCCTGGTGATGCGGCAGAGCGTGACGGCCGCGGCGGCGCCGCTGGGCGGCGGCGACGAGCGCCCGCTGCGCGAAGTGCTGCTGGATTTCGCCCTGCGCTACTTGGACCACCGCAACCAACCGCGCAGCCGCCAGGCCGCGCAGGTGATCGGCAGCGGCGTGCAGGAATTCCGCGAGGAGGCGCGCGCGCTCTACCACAGCAGCGCCGATGCCTTGCGCGACCAGCTGGCTGAATGGATGCGAACCGAGATGGCCCGCGGCCGCGTCATCCATGACGATCCGCATTTCATGGCCGAAATGTTAATAAGCATGATCGCCGGTCAGGATTTCGAACGACAACGCTTCCATGCTCCCCACCGCGACGACCCCGCGTTGCGCCGCCGGTGGGCCGAATTCGCCGTCGATGCCTTCCTGCGCGCCTTCCCGGCGCCGCCGGCCGGCATCCCCGGCACTCGCTGAAAACAACTCCGGAGTTTCCCCGATGACCTCCCCGCTCCGCATCCTCGCCCTTTCCGGCGTCCTCGCCCTGGGCCTGACCGCATGCAAGAAGCCACAGGAACAGGCCGCGCCGCCGCCGCCGGACGTCGGTGTCGTCGAGGCCAGGCCGCAGACCCTGCCGCTGCAGCGCGAACTGGTCGGGCGCCTGTCGCCGTTCCGTTCGGCCGACGTGCGCGCCCGCGTCTCCGGCGTGCTGCTCAAGCGCGTCTACGAGGAAGGCAGCGCGGTGAAGGAAGGCCAGCTGCTGTTCCAGATCGACCCGGCGCCGCTGCGTGCTTCGCTGGCCTCGGCCGAAGCGTCGCTGGCCTCGGCCCGCGCCAGCCACGCCAACGCCCGCACCACCGCCGAGCGCGCGCGCTCGCTGGCGCCGCAGAACTACGTGTCCAAGTCCGACCTGGACAACGCCGAAGCCGCCGAGCGCACCAGCGCCGCGGCCGTGCAGCAGGCCCAGGCCGCCGTCACCAACGCCCGCATCAGCCTGGGCTACGCCAACGTCACCGCGCCGATCGCCGGCGTGGCCGGCAAGCAGCAGGTGACCGAGGGCGCGCTGGTCGGCCAGGGCGAAGCGACCCTGCTGACCACCATCGACCAGATCGATCCGCTGTACGTCAATTTCTCCATGACCGCCGACGAACTGGGCGCGCTGCGCGCCGCCCAGGCCAAGGGCGCGGTGGCGCTGGCCGGCGACGGCAAGACCACGGTGCAGGTCAACCTGCCCGACGGCACGCCCTACGGCCACGAGGGCACGCTGGACTTCTCCGCGACCACGGTCGATCCGGCCACCGGCGCGGTTTCGCTGCGCGCGCAGCTGCCCAACCCCGAGCGCACCCTGCTGCCGGGCTCGTTCGTCAGCTTCAAGGCCAACCTGGGCGAGCGCAACAACGCCTTCCTGATCCCGCAGCAGGCCGTGCTGCGCGACACCCGCGGCGGCTACGTGCTGGTGGTGGGCCAGGACGGCAACGTGGTGCGCAAGGACGTGGCGCTGGACAGCCAGCAGGGCGGCAACTGGCTGGTTTCCTCCGGCCTGGCCGCCGGCGACAAGGTCATCGTCTCGGGCGTGCAGAAGGTCAAGGAAGGCGCGCCGGCCAAGCCCTCGCCGTGGCAGCCGGCCGCGGCCCAGCCCGCCAAGCCCGCGGCCGCCGCGCCGGCGCCGGCCAAGTAAGGGAAACGGGAATCCGCCATGCCTAAATTCTTCATCGAACACCCGGTATTCGCCTGGGTGGTGGCCATCCTGATCTCGCTGGGCGGCGTGATCTCGATCCTCAACCTGGGCGTGGAGTCCTACCCCAGCGTCGCCCCGCCGCAGGTCACGGTGAGCGCCACCTACCCCGGCGCCAGCGCCGCCACCGCCGAGAAGTCGGTCACCCAGGTGATCGAGCAGCAGCTGACCGGCATCGACAACCTGGTCTATTTCAGCTCGTCCTCGTCCTCGACCGGACGCGTCTCCATCACCCTCACCTTCGACAGCGGCACCGACGCGGACATCGCCCAGGTGCAGGTGCAGAACAAGGTCGCGCTGGCGACCCCGCGCCTGCCCTCGGAAGTGACCAAGCAGGGCGTGGTGGTGGCCAAGGCCAACGCCGGCTTCCTGATGGCCATCGGCGTGCGCTCGGACGACGGTTCGGTGGACCGCGACGCGCTCAACGACATCGTCGGCTCGCGCGTGCTCGACCAGATCTCGCGCGTGCCCGGCGTCGGCAGCACCCAGCAGTTCGGTTCCGAGTACGCCATGCGCATCTGGCTCAACCCGGAGAAGCTGCAGGGCTACCACCTGTCGGCCACCGACGTGTACAACGCCATCGGCACGCAGAACCTGCAGTTCGCCGCCGGCTCGGTGGGCGGCGACCCGGCCCCCAACGGCCAGGCCTTCACCGCCACCGTGGCCGCCGAGGGCCGCTACAGCTCGCCGGAGGAATTCGAGAACACCATCCTGCGGGCCAACGCCGACGGCAGCGTGGTGCGGCTGAAGGACGTGGCGCGCGTGTCCTTCGGCGCCTCCAACTACGGCTTCGACACGCGCTACAACGGCAAGCCGGTGGCCGCGTTCGCGGTGCAGCTGCTGCCCGGCGCCAACGCCCTGGACGTGTCCAAGGCGGTGCGCGCCAAGATGGACGACCTCGCCCCCAGCTTCCCGGCGGGCGTGAGCTGGTTCACCCCGTTCGACAGCACCACCTTCGTCAACATCTCGATCAAGGAAGTGATCCACACGCTGGTGGAAGCCATCGTGCTGGTGTTCCTGGTGATGCTGATCTTCCTGCAGAACTTCCGCGCCACGATCATCCCCACCCTGGTCATCCCGGTGGCCCTGCTCGGCACCTTCATGGGCATGCTGGCGATCGGCTTCACCATCAACCAGCTGACCCTGTTCGCGATGGTGCTGGCGATCGGCATCGTGGTGGACGACGCGATCGTGGTGATCGAGAACGTCGAACGCATCATGAGCGAGGACAAGCTCGACCCGAAGCCGGCCACGCAGAAGGCGATGGGCCAGATCACCGGCGCGGTGGTGGCCATCACCGTGGTGCTGGCGGCGGTGTTCATCCCCAGCGCCATGCAGCCCGGCGCCTCGGGCGAGATCTACAAGCAGTTCGCGCTGACCATCGCCATGTCGATGGGCTTCTCGGCGCTGCTGGCACTGAGCTTCACCCCGGCGCTGTGCGCGGCCTTCCTCAAGCCGACCCACAACGACAAGCCGAACTGGATCTACCGCACCTTCAACACGTACTACGGCAAGCTCGAGAAGAGCTATGTCGGCACCGTCGGCAGCGTCATCAAACACAGCCCGCGCTGGCTGATGGTGTTCGCGCTGCTGGTGGTGCTGTGCGGCTTCCTGTTCACCCGCCTGCCCGGCAGCTTCCTGCCGGAAGAGGACCAGGGCTATGCGCTGGCCATCGTGCAGTTGCCGCCGGGCGCGACCAAGAGTCGCACCACCGTGGTGTTCGACCAGCTGCTGGGCATGATGAAGGACGACCCGTCCTTCGAGGGCATGATGCAGGTCACCGGCTTCAGCTTCGTCGGTTCGGGCGAGAACGTCGGCATGGCCTTCATCCGCCTCAAGGACTGGGGGGCGCGCGAGGAAACGGCGCCCGAGTTCATCCAGAAAATGAACGGCAAGGCATTCGTCGGCATCAAGGACGCGCAGGTGTTCTTCGTCAACCTGCCCACCGTGCAGGGTCTGGGCCAGTTCGGCGGCTTCGACATGTGGCTGCAGGACCGCGCCGGCGCCGGCCAGGACGCGCTGATGGAGGCGCGCAACACCCTGCTGGGGGCGGCGTCGCAGAACGCCTCGCTGGCCGGCGTGCGCCCCAACACGCTGGAGAACTCGCCGCAGCTGCAGCTGAAGGTGGACCGCGTGCAGGCGCAGGCCATGGGCGTGTCGGTCAACGATGTCTATACCGCCATCCAGATGATGCTGGCGCCGGTGTACGTCAACGACTTCTTCTACGGCGGCCGCATCAAGCGCGTGAACATGCAGGCCGACGCCGCCTACCGCACCGGCCCGGAATCGCTGCGCAGCTACTACGTGCCAAGCGCGCTGAGCAAGGACGCCGACGGCCAGCGCTCGATGATCCCGCTCAGCACGGTGGTCAAGTCCGAGTGGATCTACGCGCCGCCGGCGCTGAGCCGCTACAACGGCTACTCGGCGGTGAACATCGTCGGCGCGCCGGCGCCGGGCGGCAGCTCGGGCCAGGCCATGACGACCATGGAGAACCTGGTCCGCGACGACCTGCCCAACGGTTTCGGCTACGACTGGAGCGGCATGTCCTACCAGGAAATCCTGGCCGGCAACGCCGCCGCGCTGCTGATGGTGCTGTCGGTGGTGGTGGTGTTCCTGTGCCTGGCCGCGCTGTACGAGAGCTGGTCGATCCCGGTCTCGGTGCTGCTGGTGGTCCCGGTCGGCATCCTCGGCGCGGTGGTGTTCTCGCTGCTGCGCGGCCTGCCCAACGATCTGTACTTCAAGATCGGCATGGTGACGGTGATCGGCCTGGCCGCAAAGAACGCGATCCTGATCGTGGAATTCGCGGTCGAGCAGCGCGCCGCCGGCAGGACCCTGCGCGAGGCTGCGATCGAAGCGGCGCACCTGCGTTTCCGCCCGATCCTGATGACCTCGTTCGCGTTCATCCTGGGCGTGCTGCCGATGGCCATCTCCACCGGCGCCGGCGCCAACGCCCGCCACTCGCTGGGCACCGGCGTCATCGGCGGCATGCTGTTCGCCACCGTCATCGGCGTACTGCTGATCCCGCTGTTCTTCGTCACCGTGCGCCGCGTGCTCGGCGACAAGCTGGACGAACAGTCGAAGCAGTACATCGAGCAGCACAAGGTGCGTACGGTGCAGCAGGATCGTTGATCCGGCCTGCCGCTCCGGCACCCTGCAAGCGACGAAGCCCCGGCATGCCGGGGCTTCGTCATTCAGGGGAAGAGCCGTGCCACCTTCCGGTCGCAGCCCGGCTGCATGCAACGATGTATGCAACTTGTACCTGGCGGCCCTCTTCGCCGCTTGACAGGCGAAAAGACCCGGGTTTCCCGGGCCTCTTCCCGCAGCTGCTCAATCGAGTGCTTTCGGCTACATCATCTGCAGAGCTGGCATGGCGTGATGCCTGGGACCCGAATTGAACGCGACGCCCGGGACGCCATGCACGCCCAGAACGAACGGCTCAGCATCCGGCATGCTTTGCCCAGACTGCACGGCATCGCCGTAACCCGCCATCGCGTCGACCAGGAGTTGCAGCTCTCCCGTCCGGGTAATGAACGCTTCCCGGATGGTCAGCGTTGGCATCCCGAGGGTGCCGGGCATGTCCTGCCAATCCATCTCGAAAGGCATAACCGGCTGGCCCGCACCGGCTATGCCCGGACGACCTTCCGCCTCCAAGAACGAAGGCGATACCGCGTCGTTCTCCATCAACGGCAGCCACGGCGCGGCCCGCCGGGACAGGCCCCTACGTTCGGAAGACAAGCCTGATGCGCGCGAATCAAAGCCCAGGACCTCCCAGGCATCACCGGTTGGACGATGGGGCACATAACCCCAGAGCAGGTCACCTTCCCGCTTCGAGCCGTTCCCTGTCGTTCCCTTCGCCATCGAGGTATGCGCAAGGTCTGGCATGGACATCTGCCGCATGGCCGCTGTATCGCCCTGCGACATGGGAGCCACAAAAGACTGGGCGCCCGGTAAGGGAGTCAACAGGGTATTGATGCTGGCGGCGGAGATTCCGTAACCGTCGGAAGGTTGCACATAGTCGATGGCATAGTCGCCACTGGCGTCAAAGTGCCTGTACACGCGCACCTGCTGGGCGGGATCGCCGTCTACGCGGATCAGCAGGTCATCGCCATCTCTGTGGAAACCCAGGCGCGTGCGGTCGATGCTCTTGCTGCTGGAGTTGAACAGGATCCAGTCCGTGCCGCCGCCGCTGTTGTCGATGACATCGGAGCCACCACCGTAGACATACTTGTCGTCGCCCGCGCCGCCGAACATCGTGTCATCGCCATCCTCGCCCACCAGCGTGTCGTTGCCGTTGCCGCCGATGAGGATGTCGTTGCCCGAACCGGTGTAGCTGCCGTTGCCGCCGGAAAGATAGTCGTCGCCGTCGCCGCCGACCAGCTTGTCGTCACCGCCCATGCCGAACAGAGTGTCATTGCCACCCAGGCCACTGATCAGGTCACGCCCGGACGTACCCACGATCTGCTCGCCCGCGGCGGTGCCGTTCTTCTTGCTCGGGTAGTCCGCATCGTTGCCCTGCGAAGGAGCCGTACCGCTGCCGCCACCGGGAGGCGTGCCACCGCCTCCGACCTTCGCGTTGATCTGCGCCGTGGTGAGCATCGAACCCGTGTCTGGCTGCAGATAGTCCAAGGCGGAGTCGCCTCCCAGGAAGTGGTTGGTGACCCGCACGGTGTTGGCCACATTGCCGTTGACGGTGATCAGCAGGTCATCGCCGGTGCGAGAGAACGCCAGTTGGCTTTCAGTGATGCCATTCTGGAAGAACAGCCCGTCATAGCCCCCGCCAGTGTTGTCGATGACGTCCTGTCCGGAGGTATAGACATAGCTGTCGTCACCCGCACCGCCGATCAGGGTGTCGTTGCCATCCTCGCCCGTCAGGGTGTCGTTGCCGGCCCCGCCTTCCAGTCTGTCGTTCCCCGAGCCGGTGCCGTTGCCACTGCCGCCCGCCAGGTAGTCATCACCATCGCCGCCTTGCAGGGTGTCGTTGCCACCCAGGCCGAACAACTGATCGTTGTCCGCCAGACCCTTGATCAGGTCCTTGCCGGAACTGCCGACCAGTTGCTCTCCAGTGGCCGTCCCCTCGATGACCTGATCGTACTCACCGCCGGTGCTTCCGCCCGCCACGATCTGGTTGATCTCGCTCGTGGGGAGGTAGAAACCGCCATCCGGCTGCACATAGTCGATGGCGGCATCGCCCCCAAGGAAGTGGTTCAGCACGCGAACGGCAGGGGTGGTCGAGGCATCGATGGAGATCAGCAGATCGTCCCCATCGCGGCTGAACGACAGGCGCTCACGGATGATGCCGTTGGTGAAGAACACGCCGTCGAAGCCACCATCGCTGTTGTCGATGACATCGCTGCCGGAGCTGGCGTCGAACACGTACTTGTCGTCGCCTGTGCCGCCGATCAGGAAGTCGTCGCCACCGCCACCGACGATGGTGTCGTTGCCGCCGCCACCATGGATCTCGTTAGCGGCGCTGTTGCCGGCAATGTAGTTGTCCAGCGAATTGCCGGTGCCGTCGATGGCGGCACTGCCCTGCAGGAACAGGTTCTCGATGTTGGCCGACAGCGTGTAGCTGGCAGCGGTCTGGACCTGGTCGGTACCGCCACCGGCGGCCTCGATCACGACGTCGTTGCTGTCGTCGACGATGTAGACGTCGTTGCCGGCCCCGCCTTCCAGGTAGTCCACACCGGCGCCACCGTCGAGGTAGTCATTGCCGGCGCCGCCGTACAGCGCGTCGCTGCCGTTGCCGCCGAAGAGGTTGTCGTTCCCGTCGAGGCCATGGAGGACATCGTTGCCATCCCAGCCGCCAAGCGTGTTGTCGCCGGCATTGCCTGTAATCGTGTTGTCCAGCCCGTTGCCATTGCCGGTGGTGATTCCGGCCCCCAGAACCAGGTTCTCGACATTGGCGTCCAGGACCAGGTTGGTCTCGAACACGCGCTCGATGGTGTCGATGCCCTCGCCCGCGTACTCGTGCACCCGGTCGGACGCGGACACGGCCACGTAGTAGTCGTCGCCCTCGCCGCCGTACAGAGTGTCGGCACCGGCGCCGCCCACGATCTGGTTGTTGCCGGCATTGCCGCGGATCACGTTGTCGCCGCTGTTGCCGGCGGCATTCAGGTTGGCGGTGCCCAGCAGGGTCAGGTTCTCCAGCGTCGCGCCCAGCGTGTAGCTGATGCTCGACTCGACCGTGTCGATGCCTTCGTCCGCGTACTCGACAATGACGTCTCCCGCCTGGTCAACCACGTAGGTGTCGTCACCCAGGCCGCCGATCATGGTGTCGGCACCGGCACCGCCATCCAGGCGATTGCCATTGCTGTTGCCGGTGAGGGTCTGGCTGCCTGCGCCGGCAATACCCTCGTAGGCATAGCTGCTTTCGACCAACACCAACTGCTCGATATTGTCCGACAAGGTGTAGCTGTAGGCGGTGGACTCGACCGTATCCGTGCCTTCACCGGACAGCTCGACCACCACATCGCCGCCATCATCGACCCGGTAGGTGTCGTTCCCGGCGCCTCCGATCAGCGTGTCGGCGCCGGCACCGCCATCCAGAAGGTCGTTGCCGAGACCCCCTCTCAGTTCGTCGATGCCATTGCCGCCGTTCAGCACATCGTCGCCGGCACCGCCTTCCAGCAGGTCATTGCCATCGCCGCCATGCAGCGTGTCATTGCCGCCGAGACCCTGGAGGTGATTGTCACCGGCGTTGCCGGTCAGCACGTTGTCCAGGCCGTTGCCGGTGGCGTCGATATTGGCGTTGCCGGTCAGCTCGACCAATTCGACATGATCCGGCATGACGTAGCTGATGCTGCTTCGGACCAGGTCCGTACCTTCACCGGCCGCTTCGGTGACCACGTCCCCGGCGTCATCGACCACGTAAATGTCGTCACCGGCACCACCGGCCATCTCGTCTGCACCGGTGCCGCCATCCAGCAGGTCGTTGCCCTGGCCGCCACTCAGGATGTCATCCCCGGCTTCGCCATACAGCGCGTCGTCGCCCGAACCTCCGTCCAGCGTATCCGCGCCATTTCCGGCCCGGATCGTGTCGTTGCCGGCCAGGCCATTAATCGCGTTGTCCAGTGCATTGCCGTTGATCGTGTCGTCCAGCGTGGTGCCCAACAGGACCACGGCATCCAGATCGTTCGCCGAGATGACCCAAGGTGTGCCGCTGCCCGGGTCCACCGTGAGCCCCGACTTCGCCAGACCGGTGACAGGATCGAAGAAATACTCCAGGCTGATTTGATCATCCGGGCTGGAGGTGAAAAGGATGAGCAGGTTGGTCCCATCCCTTCGGAAATACACTTCAGTCAACGGCAGGTTCGAAACGTAGATTGTGTTGTAACCACCGATATCATTGATGGTGTCCTTGCCGTCGCCACGTGCGAAATAGTAGTTGTCGTCGCCATAGCCACCCTCCAGGCGATCATCGCCCAATCCACCCACCAGTTGGTCGTCGCCGGCCCCACCGAACAACTGGTCATTGCCGGCCCCACCGATCAGCAAGTCGCTGCCGTAGCCACCCTCAAGGCGATCGTCCCCCTCGCCGCCATCCAGCACATCTTCGCCATTGTCGCCAAACAGCTGATCCCTTCCCGCACCGCCGGTGAGCGTATCGTCGCCGTTCTCGCCGAACAGGACATCGGCACCATCGCCGCCGTTCAACTGGTCGTTGCCTTCACCACCACGGATCACGTCGTCGCCAGCCAGGCCGTCAATCACATCGTCCGATGCGTAACCCGTCAGCACATCAGCGAGAGCCGTCCCTGCCAGCGCTTTCGCCTTCAACGTCGATGGGGTCCATACCGTTCCATCCGAGAAATGGATCTCGTTGATGCTGTATGCACCCTCACCGCCTCCGTAGAAATGCGACTTCACCCGAACACTATCGCCACTGACCAGCTTCAGCAGAAGGTCGTACCCGTCACGCACCACGGTGACGTCGGCCACCGCTATTCCGGCCTCGAAGACGATCTTGTCCAAGCGTTGCGGCTGGTCATCATAGCTTTCGATGATGTCCTGACCGAAGCCGGGGCCGAACACATAAGTATCGTTACCGGCCCCGCCATTGAGCAGATCATTTCCAGAGCCACCCACGAGCACATCATCGCCATTCCCGCCATGGATGGTGTCGTTGCCAGCTTCACCATTCAGATGGTCGTCGCCATCCAGGCCAAAGATGCTGTCGTTTCCGCCCTGGGCAGAAATGGTCTCGCCGGAAACGGTGCCGTACAGCACATCGTCGCCTGCAGTCACCGGAAGAACGATGCGCGACATGAGATCGGCCATTCCCCAAGTCGTACCACCGTGGAAATGGACTGCCTCGATCACACCTTCGCGCTGGTGGCCGTTCTCATCGAATACGTTGTCGATGCGAATCTCGCCTACGGTTACCCCCACCGTGATGGTCAAGGTGATTGAGGTCAGATCGCGTGATACCGAGACGTGCGACGTCTCAATCCCCTCCATGAACACCAATTGATCCGTTCCACTAGCGTCGTAGATCCGGTCTTTGCCATCCCCTATCCGGTAGTGGTAGGTGTCGTTACCGCCTCCGCCAAATATAGTGTCATCCCCCTTGCCGGCAATGATCACCTCGTCCAGATTCCTACCTACGAGCCTGTCGTTCCCCTCGGTTCCAATCAGTGAGGGAATCCCGAAGAACGACGACAACTCGGGATGAAGCGCCATCGCACGAGCGAACCCCTGCTGGGTCCGGCTCCTGAACACCGAGGAGTAAGTCCCGAGGTCGCGCAGAACGCCGACTATCTCGGTCAGCTTGGCATCCTGCCCGCCTGCAACGAGTGCGGCCGCCACCTGGCTGAACACGTCCCAGTCGACCAAGACATGGGAGTAACCAGAGGCGAAGCCTCCCTTGACGAACGAGTAGTTTACCGGATCGGCCTGAGCCAACAGTTGCGCTCCGACATACTTGGAGAACTTGGCGAACTCCGCCCTCAACAAGGGGGCCGCATTGCCGTGCGGATTGGGATCACGCTCACCCCAGCACCAAGTGCCCTCATAGCCTCGGCCGGCCAGTCGCTCGAGCACGATCAACTGGCGCGCATCCATGACATGCCCATAGACCATGCGTGGATCCCGGCTGTACGGGTCCACATCGGACACACCTGCCCACTGGAAGATCATGCTCTCCAACATGGCCGCCCGAGATGCCGGGTTCGTCTCCGCGACATACGCTTCAACCAGGCTGACCAGCAGGGGATCCCGTGCCATTGCCTGCCGAAGGTCAGGCAGGTTGCCGAAGGCCTTGGCATCGGGAAGCTGCAGGAAATCCCGAATAGACGGATCGAACTGTGCGTTGATCCTGTGCGTGGCATCCACTTGGAACCAGACGTCAGCCGCTGCGATATCCGTTCCGTCATCGCGAATCGCGGTGCCGATCTGCGCATGCACCTGTCCATTCGCGTCGATGTATCCAGACGATTGCCAACCCGTCCTAATCCCGCTCAACCCATTCTGTGCCAACGCCTGCAACTCACCCGAGTCGGTCCTGCCGTTGCCGTTCAAGTCACGCCAGATCCGCAACTGCGCAAACACCGCATCGTTCTGGTCGATGACTCCATCCTGGTTATCGTCCAGTTCCCGCAGTGCCTCGAAGCCATTCGATGCCAAGTTGCCATTTGCCAAACGTGTCTGGCTCCCGAACATCTCACGGCCGTTATCGATCCGCCCATTCCCATCCAGATCACGGACAAGGAATCCGTCATCTGCGGAAGCCCAAGCGGTGCGCTCGAGCATCCCATTTGCATCATGGTCGAAATAGCGGTCGTTTTTCAGGGAAACAGTCTCGACGCCATCACCATCGAGATCGATCACGATCGGCGACGTCCTATGCTCGGCAGGCCCCATATCCGGCCCTTCCGACGGATCGTCGTCATCCTCATCGTCAGGCTTCGTCTCAAGAAATATGCCAAGGTCGCCGTTGCTGAATTGCTCGATGGTCAGCCCGCCGTTGACAACCAATGTCGCTCCATTCAGGACATAGGTGTCGCCATTTCCGTAGTAGGTGTCCTCCGGATCATCTTTCGTGCGGGTTCCGCCCACAAGATTGAATCCGTTTAGGAAAACAGTTCCGGATCCGTCGAAATCAAATATCGTATCCAGGTCATCCGCCTGATAGATATCGAAATTCTCCCCACCCTCCAGACGATCAGCATGCGCACCTCCAACCAGAAGATCCCGGCCCTGACCACCCTTGATGAGATCACTTCCGCCCTGCCCGTACAGATCATCATCCCCTTCGAGGCCGAGGATCTCGTTCGACGCATCATTTCCTCGGATCTTGTTCTTGCCACTGTTACCCGTTCCAGAGATGCTCTCACTTCCGGTCAGCTCGAGATTTTCGACGTGAGCCCCCAAGATGTAACTAATCTCCGACCTGACAGTGTCCTCACCACCACCATCCTCTTCGATGACCTCGTCGCCATCATCCTCGACAATGTAGATGTCATCACCGCCCCCCCCGATGAGCGTGTCACCACCTCCCCTTCCGTCTAGCACGTCGTTACCAGCACCACCTCGCAGTTCGTCACCTGCCGTGAAACCTGTGCCGTATAGATGGTCATCTCCATTCCCCCCGATGACAACAATACCGTTATACGCGAGCACCTCCGTCAGGTTCAGGAGCCTCAGGCCATCCAGGTTGGAGTTACTGTTGTTCGTGTCCTTGCCGTCGTAGACGACAAAGCGACCATCTGCATCCTCATATGTGATGATGTCGTTGGCGACCAGAGAGCCAAACACCGATCCAAAGAGTCCTGTGAAGTGACTTATATCGGCAACCAAGGCCGCTTTCCCAGCCAATTCGGCGGCCATTGCCTCCGCGTTCATGAACTCCAGAGCAGACCAATCATCGCTATTAAAGCTGTATCTCTGCGTTACGGTTCCGGTGAAATGTATTGGTACGGTTCGGCCGATGCCTGAAGGATCGATCTGCCACTCAGTTAGCTTGTTGGTAACCATCGCCAACCAATTCGTACTCTCATAGTCGAAATCATTATCGACAGGGACCACGCATATATTATCGATCTCCCGCGTACCGTTCGCATTTACATAAAACACCGCGTCGTCATTTATCTTATAATTACCAGACCCAAATACATACGCCCTCTGGGCATAGTCACTTTCGTACACCCCATTATAGTACTGCCGCACCGCCAACAAGCCATCAGTTATCCCATAGGCCGCGAGCAGCTCCGATGTTGTATAGGCCCCAGGAGCAAGACTCCCCTGGTAATCATTTCCAGCCAGGAAGTTGCGTACAAAGTTGAATCTTTCAACACCTGCGTATCGCCCTGCTCCGACCGTCATGTATTCATTGGCATCAACATTAACCGCATCCCCCTGCTTCCCGGCATCGCGGATCAAGGCTTCGTCCGCAAGATTCGAAGGCGGTGAATCCGAATTAAATAGGTACCTGGAAACGATCTGGCTGATGGTTGGCATCGTCATGTTCAATTCCTCCTTATCCATTTGATTTCTTTAAATCCGCGCGCGCTTCTACGCGTCAGGATTTCGCCACAATTGGAGACATAGGCCACTCCACCAACATCACGATCGCCGATGATTACGCTGCCGTCCTTACCTGCCTCCCAGTAATGGGCGGCCGCCCCTGAAACCGATGGATGCACCCACCTGTCGTGCATGTAGGAACAACAGTCGTAAATGAATTGACGCATAGGGATTTCGTAATAATGCACCCCGAAGCCTCTTAACCTATCCATGAAGCCCGGTCGCCTCACACCAGCCGGCAAGTTCAGAGCGCTTACAGGAATGATGTCTTGCGAGGCCGTTTTCATCACCGTGTAGCCGCCATAGGTGGAGTAGCTCAATAGCAAAAACGGCTCTCCGATCGTGTCGGCACGAGGCTCGCCAGATATCTTCGAGACCTCTTTCGCGCCGAACTCCTCCGCGAAACTGAGACCTCTGTTTTTCAGGTCAAATAGCGCCTTTGCGATATCACTGTCCGGCAGCGGACCAGTTACCTTTAGTCCAAGGCCGCCGCGATAATGATCGGCATCCTGATGACGAATATTGTCCAACCCAATCTCCACGAGGCTGGCAATCACCTCTCGCCGCAGGTCCACCTCACTCATTGGAACGCCTGTACGCAAGCAGATTCCTGCACCTATCTGCCCAAGCTTCCACGAAACAAACGCGACGACTCCAGCAACCACCGCAAATAACAGCCCAACAATGATGCCCGCCTTTTTCATAAGGCCCCCTCACATTCAGGAGAGTGCCATCGCATGGAATGGGCCTCCAATGGAGCCGTGTACGGGGATTTTTTTTCTATAGCCTTGAAGGAATCCGAGCAGAGCCCATTCGAGTTGATAATTCTCGCACCCAGCCCTCTGTCAGTCAGGACTTGTTCGTTCACCATAAAAGTATCGGCCATTGAAAAGTCACCCCCGGCAGTCGAGGCCATTCCGACACGCTGCTCGCCCGTAGACTCATTGATAAACACAGAAAATCCCACATCTGCCCCGGAAGCACACTCAGCGCTTACCGCGCCATTGTCGGCTTTCCACTGATCATGATCGGAATCAACGGGACTTGAAAGAGGATTCCTGTATCTATCAACGCTCCAGGCAGAAATATCACCATCCGAGAATCTTACGAGAATCCACTCACCCTCCACGCAACCAATATCCAATCCACTCAAACATCTGTTCAATTCTTCCGCTCGGAAGCCATTCAGCCCCGGCATCAACCTGCTCTGATATGCCTGTAAAACACATATGATATCTTTACTGGATATCCTGTACGGGAACTGGACCTCCCCCTTCCCTGCCTTCAATTCGGTGAAATACAAATCCAGGCTCGCATCATTTCTCGAGCAGGATGCTATTAATGGAAAAAGCAGCAAAAGAACAAACCTGATAGCCGCCATTACTTCACCCCTATATCGAATCGCCTGACGAGGCCATCAGCGAGAAGGCCGTCATGCATCTTTAATATTTCTCAGGCCACCGACCCTCATCGCTCCCTCAGCGCCTCTTGGGTGTGTTGCTGCAACGGGCTGAACACGTAATCGATCAATCGACGCTTTCCGGTCTTGATCTCCGCGCTCAGGCTCATGCCCGGCGTCAGCACCACCCTCACGTCATCGACCATCAGGTCGGCCCTCTGCAGATGGACCCGCGTCGGATATACCAGTCCCAACTGTTCGTCCTGCGCGGCATCGTGCGACACCGTCTCCACGATGCCTTCCAGATAACCGTAGCGGGTGTAGGGGAAGCTCTCCACCTTGAGCGTCACCGGCTGCCCGGGCCTGACGAAACCGATGTCCTTGTTCAATACCGTGGCTTCAACCTCCAACGATTCCTGGTTCGGCACCACGGCCATCAGTGCCTGTGCTGGCGTCACCACACCACCCACGGTATGAATCGCCAACTGCTGCACCGTGCCATCCACCGGCGCGCGCAGTTGCATCAATTCATCGCGCTGGCGGGTCTTGGCAACCTGCGGCTCGTATTGCCCCGCCTGCTCGCGTGCCTGCCGCAGATTGTCGAAAGCCTGCTGCCGAGTATCGGTCTCCAGCACCCGCAGTTCCTCCCGGGCGCCGACCAAGGCCGAACGGGTTTCCAGCAGCGTGGCCTTCTGGGCCGCCAATGCCCGCTCCAGTTCGACCATTTCCTGCCGGCGGGCAAGGTATTCATGGCGACTGACGTATTGCCCGCCCAGCAGGCGCTCCAGATCGGCCACCCGCTCCCGGGAGATGGCCAGGCTCTGCTCCATCGGCCCGATCTGCGAGCGGACCGTGTTGGCCTGCGCCTCGCGCTGGGCAATGGCAGCCAGCAGGTTCTGGCGTCGTGCCTGGTATTCGGCAAGTTCGCTGGCGGCCAGGTCCCAGGCAGCACGCACACGCGACGCGGAAACGCCCGGATCATCCGGCATGTCCGGCAACGCGCCCGTATCCAGCGCCTGCAGCATGGCGGTCTGCCGCAACTGCGCCAGGCGCGCGGCGATGAGCGCCTCATCGGCCTGCCGGAAATCCGCGCCGGTGGCCGTGGCGTCCAGTTCCACGAGGACCTCACCTCGCTTCACGACCTGCCCATCGCGAACCAGGATGCGCCGGACCACGGCGGTCTCCAATGGCTGGATCACCTTGGTCCGGCTGCCGACGACCGTCTTGCCGGTGGCCACGGCCACCACGTCCACCTTGCCGATGCAGGCCCACAGAAGCGCGATGCAGAAGAAGGCGGCGATGATCCGCATCGTCCAGCGTGCTACCGGCGAGACCGGGGTCTCCGTCAGTTCCAGATGCGCAGGCAGGAAAGCGATTTCGTCCTGCGTGCGGGGCGGCGAGTCCAGTGACCTGCGCTGCGACCAGACGGCGCGGAAGACCGCCGCATAGCGCCGCAGGAAATCCCCCATGCCCTGCAGAACGTGTTTCATGAGGCCGCGCCTCCCTGTTGCAGGCGATACAGGTGGGCGTAGTAGCCATCGGGCCGCGCCAGCAGGGTTTCATGGTTGCCGGCCTCGACGATCTCCCCTTTCTCCACCACCACGATGCGGTTGGCATGGCGCACGGTGGAAAGGCGATGGGCAATGATGAGTACCGTGCGTCCCTTGCAGATAGCGCGCATGTTGGACATGACCGCGTGCTCGGACTCGTAGTCCAGCGCACTGGTGGCTTCATCGAAAATCAGGATGCGCGGATCGGCTATGAGCGCGCGGGCAATGGCCACGCGCTGGCGCTGGCCACCGGAAAGCCCTGCCCCGTGCTCGCCCACCTTGGTGTCGTAGCCTTCGGGCAATTCCATGATGAACTCATGCGCACCGGCCAGCTTGGCGGCGCGGATGACCCGCTCCAGCGGCATGCCCGGCTCGGCCAGTGCGATGTTCTCGCGCACGGATCGGTTGAACAGGAAGTTTTCCTGCAACACCACGCCCAACTGGCGGCGCAGCCAAGCCGGATCGGCCACGGCCAGGTCCTGCCCATCCACCAGTACCCGGCCACGCTCGGGGGCATACAGCCGCTGTACCAGCTTGGTCAGGGTGCTCTTGCCAGACCCGGAGCGACCGACGATGCCGATGACCTCGCCGGGCTGGATGTCCAGGTCGATGCCGCGCAGCACTTCCGGCGCATCCGGCCGGTAGCGGAAGGTGAGGCGCTCGAAGGTCACCCGCCCTTGGATGGGCGGCAGAGCCAAGCGGCTGCCGGGCACTTCGGTCTTGGTATTGAGGATGTCACCCAGGCGCTCAACCGAAATGCCGACCTGCTGGAAGTCCTGCCAGAGTTGGGCGAGCCGGATGATCGGCGCGGCCACCTGCCCGGACAGCATGTTGAAGGCGATCAACTGGCCCAGCGTCAGCTTGTTCTCGATGACCAGCTTGGCGCCGAAATACAGGATGGCGACGCTGACCAGCTTCTGGGTCAACTGCACGCCTTGCTGGCCCAGCGTTGCGATCTTGGTGACGCGGAAGCTGGCACCCACATACCCGGCCAGCTGGTTGTCCCAGGTGCGAATCATGCGCGGTGAAACCGCCGTGGCCTTGACCGTGCCGATGCCACTGACCGTTTCCACCAGGAAGGCTTGATTGTCGGCGCCGCGTGCGAACTTTTCGTCCAGGCGCTTGCGCAGTACCGGCGTGATGCCGCCGGAGATCAGCGCGTAGACGGGAAGCGACAGCACCACCACCAAGGTCAGCCAACCGCTGTACCAGAACATCACCGCGAGGAAGACCACGGTGAACAGCAGGTCCAGCACCGAGGTCAGGGCTTGCCCGGTCAGGAACTGGCGGATGTTCTCCAACTCGCGCACGCGAGCGATGGTGTCGCCTACCCGTCGCGATTCGAAGTAGGCCAACGGTAAGTTGAGAACGTGCCGGAACAAACGCGCACCCAGTTCCACGTCGATCTTGCTGGTGGTGTGGGCGAACACATAGGTGCGCAGGCCGTTCATCACCACATCGAAGACGGCCATGGCGATCAGGCCGATGGCGATGACGTGCAGCGTCGTCATCGCATGATGCACCAGCACCTTGTCCATCACCACCTGGTAGAACAGCGGCGTGACCAGTGCGAACAACTGGATGAACAGCGAGACGACAAAGACCTCGGTCAACAGCTTGCGGTACTTGATGACCGCCGGCACGAACCAGGTGAAATCGAACTTGGCAAGTTCACCCAGCATCGAAGCGCGCGAGGCGACCTGCAACAGACGCCCCCCATAACGGCTCTCGAACTCGTCCCGGCTCAACGCCTTGGGGCGACGCTCCACCAGATCGTGGATCAGGATCTGCGTGCCATCGGACGAGACCTTGGCCACTACGAAGGGCGGTTCTTCCCTCGTACCCCAAGCGAGTGCCGGGAGGTTGGTGCTTCCGATACGGGAGGCTGGGTGTGGGTGGAACTTGGCCTTCAAGCCCAGTTGCTTGGCCGCCAGCAGCAGGACGCTCTCGTCGAAGGCTTCCCCGCCATGCCCGAAATCATGAGCTAACTGTTGTTCGTCGGCAGCGATGCCGTGGAACTGTGCCAATAGCACCAGACCGCGTAAGGCGTAGTCCGGCTGCGGCCCATGCAGCGGCAACGGTACAACCACATCAGTGGTTCTCTCAGCGTCCATGCCATTCCCATCTGAAGCCAGAGCATCGGGGATATGCAAAGGTTTGCAGCAATTTCCAACAAATTCAAGACAACGCCGTCAGTTCAGGAAGCAGCACCAACCAATTACTCGACTAACATTATAAAAAAAAGAAAAATCAAAATTCACGCAATCCAAAATTCATGACTGGCGTCACGTGCAGAATGATCGAGTACACCCCCAAGATCTATTCAATATCCGTTAAATACCCCCTAACCACTGCGCCAAGCATGGATGTTTTCTCAAGTTGCGATAGCCCCGCAGTAATCCGGCATATGAACGACGAAGCCCCGGCAATGCCGGGGCTTCGCTTTTGCACTCTGCAGGAGCGCACCATGGCGCACTCCTCCCAGGTTCAGCGCACACCGGTCTCGTTGCGGGCGATGACCAGGCGCTGGATCTCGCTGGTGCCTTCGTAGATCTCGGTGATCTTGGCGTCGCGGAAGTAGCGCTCCAGCGGCATTTCCTTGGAGTAACCCATGCCGCCGTGGATCTGCACGGCCTGGTGGGCGATCCACATCGCCGCTTCCGAGGCGGTCAGCTTGGCCACCGCGGCCTCGGTGGAGAACTTCTTCCCTTGGGCCTTGGTCCATGCCGCGCGCAGGGTCAGCAGCTGCGCCGCGTCCAGCCTGCATTTCATGTCGGCGATCTTGGCCTGGATCATCTGGAAGCTGCCGATCGGCGCGCCGAAGGACTTGCGCTCGCGCACGTAGGCCAGCGACGCCTCGTAGGCCGCGCGGGCGATGCCCACCGCCTGCGAGGCGATGCCGATGCGGCCGGAGTCGAGCAGGCTCATGGCGATCTTGAAGCCCTGCCCCTCGGCACCGATCACATCCTCGGCGCGCGCCACGTAATCCTGGAACTCGATCTCGCAGGTGGCCGAGGCCCGCACGCCGAGCTTGGGCTCGGTCTTGCCGCGGCCGAAGCCCGGGCGGGTGGTGTCGATCATGAAGGCGGTGATGCCGCGCGCGCCCTGCGACGGGTCGGTCATGGCGAACAGCACGATGTAGCGCGCCACCGGGCCGGAGGTGATCCAGCTCTTCTGGCCGTTGATCAGGTAGGAACCGTCGGCCTGCTTCACCGCGCGGCAGCGCATGGCGGTGGCGTCGGAGCCGGACTGCGATTCGGTCAGGGCGAAGGCGCCGATTTCGCGGCCTTCGGCGATCGCGCGTACGTACAGCTGCTTCTGCTCCTCGGTGCCATGGCTGAGCACGGCATTGCAGAACAGCGAGTTGTTGACCGACATGATGGTGGCGTGCGCGGCGTCGGCAGCGGAGACCTCGATGATCGCCAGCACGCTGGACACAGGGTCCATGCCGGCGCCGCCGTACTCGACCGGCACCTCGATGCCCATCAGGCCGTTCTCGCCGAGCAGGCGGATGTTCTCCAGCGGGTATTCGCCGGTGGCATCGTGGTGCTCGGCGCTGGGCGCGATCTTCTCTTGGGCGATGCGGCGGGCGACGTCCTGCAGCATCAGTTGTTCGTCGGAAAAGCTGAAATCCACTGCACCCCTCCCAGGGCGTTACGAAGTTGCGATTGTAACCATCAAGGCCAGGAACGAGTGGAGAGGAACGAGTAAAAGCAAAAGCCGCGCTGGCTTCTGCCGTTGCCTTCTCTCGTTCCTCGTTCCTCTCCACTCGTTCCTGGCTCCTTGACCCTGCCGCGCCGCAGCAGCAAAATATCTCTCTATCTCGATAGGTAGATATTTATGGATCTGGAAGACTGGTCGACCCGCCTGAAGGTGTTCGCCGACGCCACCCGCGTGCGCCTGCTGACGCTGCTGGAGCAGGAAGAGCTGACCGTGGCCGAGCTGTCGGCGATCACCACGCTGGCGCAGCCGCGTGTGTCCACCCATCTGGCGCGGCTGAAGGAAGCCGGGCTGGTGCGCGACCGCCGCGCCGGCGTGTCGGCCTATTACCGCTTCGACGAGGCCGCGCTGGATCCGGCGCAGCGCGCATTGTGGCACGCGCTCAGCAACGGCAGCGACGACCCGCTGCTGCGCCAGGACGCCGAGCGCGTTCCGTCCGTGCTGGCGATGCGCGCCGCCGACCAGAACTGGGCCGACAGCGTGGCCGGCGACATGGAACGCCACTACTCCCCCGGCCGCACCTGGGAAGCATTGGCGCGCAGCGCGCTGCCGCTGCTGGAAACCGGCGACGTGCTCGACATCGCCTCCGGCGACGGCGTGCTGGCCGAACTGCTGGCCCCGCACGCGCAGCGCTATGTCTGCGTCGACACCAGCGCGCGCGTGGTCGCCGCGGCCAGCGAACGCCTGCGCAAGCTGCCCAACGTGGAAGTGCGCGAAGGCGACATGCACAAACTGCCGTTCGACGATGGCAGCTTCGACCTGGTGGTGCTGATGCATGCACTCACCTACGCCAGCCACCCGGCCAAGGCCGTGGCCGAAGGCGCGCGCGTGCTGCGCCCGGGCGGACGGCTGATGCTGTGCAGCCTGGCCCACCACGAGCACAAGGCGGCGGTGGAGGCCTACGGCCACGTCAACCTGGGCTTCACCGGCAAGGAGCTGCGCAGGTTCGTCGAGAAGGCCGGGCTGGAGGTGTCCAGCCTGGAAACCGTCACCCGTGAAAAGCGCCCGCCGCATTTCGAGGTGATCTCGCTGATCGCCGTGAAGCCGGGACCGGGGACCCGGGACCTGGGACCCGGGAAAGCCAAGGCAGGAACGAAAGCATGATTACCCGCTCTTCCCCGGTCCCCGGTCCCCGGTCCCCGGTCCCGGCATTACCGTGGCTCCACCCCGAACGCGTCGCCAAGCTGCTGCGCGCCCTCGAACAGCGCATCCTGGTCATCGACGGCGCCATGGGCACGATGATCCAGCGCCATGGGCTGGAGGAAGCCGATTACCGCGGCGAGCGTTTCGTGGGCGGCTTCGATTCCCTGCGCGGGACCCTCGCGGAAAGCCCGGCCGTCGCTGGCACCGCTTCTCAGGAAAGCCACGTCCATGGCGCCGGCTGCGGCCATGACCTCAAGGGCAACAACGACCTGCTGCTGCTGACCCGGCCGGAGATCATTGCCGGCATCCACACCGCGTACCTCGAGGCCGGTGCCGACCTGGTGGAGACCAACACTTTCAACGCCACCTCGGTCAGCCAGGCCGACTATCACCTGCAGCACCTGGTCCATGAACTGAACAAGGCCGGCGCGCAGGTGGCGCGGCAGTGCTGCGACGCCATTGAGGCCAGGACCCCGGACAAGCCGCGCTTCGTGATCGGCGTGCTCGGCCCGACCAGCCGCACTGCCTCGATCAGCCCCAATGTCAACGACCCGGGCTTTCGCAACACCAGCTTCGACGAGCTGCGCACGACCTACCGCGAGGCCATCGACGGCCTGATCGACGGCGGCGCCGATACGCTGATGGTGGAAACCATCTTCGACACGCTCAACGCCAAGGCCGCGCTGTTCGCCATCGAGGAAGCCTTCGACGCGCGCGGCGGGCGCCTGCCGGTGATGATCTCCGGCACCATCACCGACGCCTCCGGCCGTACCCTGTCCGGGCAGACCGCCGAAGCCTTCCATGCCTCGGTCGCGCACGGCCAGCCGCTGTCGATCGGCTTCAACTGCGCGCTGGGCGCCAGCGACATGCGCCCGCACGTGGAAACGCTGGCGCAGGTGTCCAGCGGCTACGTCAGCGCCCACCCCAACGCCGGCCTGCCCAATGCGTTCGGCGAATACGACGAGACGCCGGAGGAAATGGCCGCCACGCTGAAGGAGTTCGCCACCTCCGGCCTGCTGAACCTGGTCGGCGGCTGCTGCGGCACCACCCCGGCGCACATCCGGGCGATCGCCGAGGCGGTGGCCGGCGTGCCGCCACGCGCATTGCCGCAGGCACAGGAGCAGGCCGCATGAGCACTCAGCCGCATACCCGCCTGTCCGGGCTGGAACCGCTGGTCATCACCCCGGACCTGCTGTTCGTCAACGTCGGCGAGCGCACCAACGTCACCGGCAGCACGCAGTTCAAGAAACTGATCAAGGAAGGACGCTACGAGGAAGCGGTGGACGTGGCGCGCCAGCAGGTCGCCAGCGGCGCGCAGATCCTGGACGTCAACATGGACGAGGGCCTGATCGACTCCGAGAAGGCGATGACGCGTTTCCTCAACCTGATCATGTCCGAGCCGGACATCGCCCGCATCCCGGTGATGGTCGATTCGTCGAAGTGGAGCGTGATCGAGGCCGGCCTGAAATGCCTGCAGGGCAAGAGCGTGGTCAACTCGATCTCGCTCAAGGAAGGCGAAGCGGCGTTCATCGAGCACGCGAGGCTGGTGCGCCGTTACGGCGCCGCCGCGGTGGTGATGGCCTTCGACGAGGACGGCCAGGCCGACACCTGCGCGCGCAAGGTGGAGATCTGCACCCGCGCCTACCGCATCCTGGTCGAGCAGGTCGGCTTCCCGCCGCAGGACATCATCTTCGATCCGAACATCTTCGCCGTGGCCACCGGCATCGAGGAACACGACAACTACGCGGTGGACTTCATCGAGGCCACCCGCATCATCAAGCGCACGCTGCCGCACTGCCATGTGTCCGGCGGCGTGTCCAACGTGTCGTTCTCCTTCCGCGGCAACGAGACCGTGCGCCAGGCGATCCACTCGGTGTTCCTGTACCACGCCATCGCCGCCGGCATGGACATGGGCATCGTCAACGCCGGCGCGCTGCCGATCTACGACGAACTGGAGCCGGAACTGCGCGGGCGCGTGGAGGACGTGATCCTCAACCGCCGCCGCGACGCCACCGAGCGCCTGCTGGAGATCGCCGAACGCTACAAGGGCAAAAAGGGCGAGAAGAAGGCCGAGGACCTGGGCTGGCGCCGGAAGCCGGTGCGCGAGCGCCTGGCGCATGCGCTGGTGCACGGGCTGGATGCCTGGGTGGAGGAAGACACCGAGGAAGCGCGGCAGCAGGCCGCGCGGCCGCTGGACGTGATCGAAGGCCCGCTGATGGACGGCATGAACGTGGTCGGCGACCTGTTCGGCGCCGGCAAGATGTTCCTGCCGCAGGTGGTCAAGTCGGCGCGGGTGATGAAGAAGGCGGTGGCCTACCTGCTGCCCTTCATCGAGGCCGAGAAGCTGCGCACCGGCGACGTCGGCAAGAGCAACGGCAAGATCGTCATGGCCACGGTCAAGGGCGACGTGCACGACATCGGCAAGAACATCGTCGGCGTGGTCCTGGCCTGCAACAACTTCGAGGTCATCGACCTGGGCGTGATGGTGCCGGCGCAGAAGATCCTGGACACCGCGCGCGCCGAGAACGCCGACCTGATCGGCCTATCCGGCCTGATCACGCCGTCGCTGGAGGAAATGAGCCACGTAGCCCGCGAGATGCAGCGGCAGGGTTTCAGCACGCCGCTGCTGATCGGCGGCGCCACCACCTCGCGCGCGCATACCGCGCTGAAGATCGACCCGCACTACAGCGCGCCCACGGTATGGGTGAAGGACGCCTCGCGCGCGGTCGGCGTGGCGCAGTCGCTGATCTCGCAGGAACTGCGCGGCGCCTTCGTCGCCGCCAACGACGCCGACTATGCCGACATCCGCCAGCGCCACCGCAACCGCGGCGACGCCAAGCGGCTGGTGTCGCTGGAACACGCGCGCGGCCAGCGCTTCACCTGCGACTGGGCGCAGTACGCCCCGCCAGTGCCGGCGCAGCCCGGACTGCACGTATTCGAGGACTGGCCGCTGGACGACCTGCTGCCGTTCCTCGACTGGACCCCGTTCTTCAGCGCCTGGGAGCTGGCCGGCAGGTTCCCGGCGATCCTCGAGGACGAGATCGTCGGCGCGCAGGCCAGCGAGCTGTACCGCGACGCACGGGCGATGCTGGACACGATCATCAGGGAAAAATGGCTGACCGCCCGCGCGGTGTTCGGGCTGTGGCCGGCGAACAGCCGTGGCGACGACGTGGTGGTCTCCCTGCCCGATGGCGAAACCACCCTGCACTTCCTGCGCCAGCAGGTGGACAAGCCGGCCGAGCGCCCGGACTTCTGCCTGGCCGACTTCATCGCGCCGCAGGACAGCGGCCGGCAGGACTGGATCGGCGGTTTCGCCGTCACCGCCGGCATCGGCATCGAGCCGCACCTGGAGCGCTTCGAGGCCGACCACGACGACTACAACGCGATCCTGCTCAAGGCGCTGGCCGACCGCCTGGCCGAGGCGCTGGCCGAGCGCCTGCACCATCGCGTGCGCACCGTGTACTGGGGCTATGCCGCGGACGAGGCGCTGGACAACGAGGCGCTGATCGCCGAGAAGTACGTCGGCATCCGCCCCGCGCCCGGCTACCCGGCCTGCCCGGAGCACAGCGAGAAACGCGATCTGTTCGCCATGCTCGGCGCAGAACGCATCGGCATGTCGCTGACCGAGAGTTTCGCCATGCTGCCCACCGCGGCGGTGTCCGGCTATTACTTCAGCCACCCGCAGAGCCAGTACTTCGTGGTCGGCCGCGTATCCAAGGAACAGGTGGCCGACTACGCGCGGCGCAAGGGCGTGGACCGGGCACAGGCGGAGAGGTGGCTGGCTTCCAACCTGGACTACGACCCGGAATGAAAAGCCACCTCGCTGAAGCGTCGCCATCCGGACGCGTGGCGACGCGCCCGACCCGGTCGGCGCCCAGGTTTCGCGGTGGCGCGGACCACGAGCCGGAATGAAAGCCGCCGCCGTCCGGTGGCAACAGGACGCGTAGCGGCGCGCACTGCGTAATCGGCGCCGCTTCCTTCGCGGCTCGGCTGGTTTCCGGTCTGGATACGCCCTGACAGGAGAGCCGCCGTGGCGCGGTGGAAACTGGACGCGGGCGGCATGCCCGGGTGACCGGCGCGTCTGTTCCATCGCGGCTCCGCTGGCTCACGATCTGGACTACTCCACGTAACGCCGCGCCGCGACGGGAGCCGGACGCGCGATGCGCCGAGTGACAGGCGCATCTGTTCCAGCGCGACTCGGTTGGCTTCCAATCCGGGCTACGCAACGGAATGAGGACCGCCGCGCAGCGGGAGCCGGACGTGTGCCGATGCATCCGGGTAACACACCTGCCACGACGTGGCTCGCCACCAACCGGATCACGCCCCCGGATGGAGGCCGCCGCGGCCGGTGAAATCATGGGCGCTTGCCGCACTCGATGCGCTCCGGCACAGCACGGCGGCCTTCCAGTACGGCCCTGCCGCGGCATGAAGGCCGCGGACGCTCCGCGGCGCGTGCAGCGATATCGCACGCGCGCGGGTTTCTCCCTGCGCGCCCGCACGCCCACCCGCCAGTGCCGGGACGAATGGGCCCCATCGCGATACTTCATTTCCGGTGCACCCGGGGCCGGCCTATCGTGGCACCCCCGATCCATCCCCCTCCAAGCCGCCATGGTCGACCATCTGTTCATCAACGCCGTCGGTCCCGATGGCCAGCCCCTGGAGCTGGCCGTCGCCGACGGCCGCTTCACCGCCATGGGCCGCGATCTGCGGCGCCGCGACGGCACGGTGCTGGTCGATCTGGGCGGCCAACTGGTGCTGCCCGGCTTCGTCGACGGCCACATCCACCTGGACAAGAGCTTCGTCGGCGACCGCTGGCATCCGCACCGTCCGGCCGCGACCCTGCGCGAGCGCCTGGCCATCGAGAAGCAGGAACTGGCCGCCGCGCCGTCCATCGCCGAGCGCGCCGACGCGCTGGTCGCGCAGGCGGCAGCGTTCGGCACCGTGGCGATGCGCAGCCATGTCGATGTCGACGCCACCACCGGCCTGGACAACCTGCGCGCGGTGAGCGCGGTGCGCGAACGCTGGCGCGGCATCGTCGACATCGAACTGGTCGCGTTTCCGCAGGCCGGCGTGATGTCCTGCCCGGGTACCGCGCAGGTGCTGGACGCGGCGATGCGCGAAGGCGCACAGGTGATCGGCGGCATCGACCCGGACACGCTCGATGGCGACAGCGAGGGCCAGCTCGACGTGGTGTTCGGCATCGCCGAGCGGCACGGGGTCAAGGTCGACATCCACCTGCACGAACCCGGCCTGGGCGGCATCGAGCAGTTGCGGCGCATCGCCGGACGCACGCGCGCGCTCGGCATGAAGGGGCGCGTGGCGGTCAGCCATGCCTATTCGCTGGGTGAGGTGGACGAGGCGCAGGTGGACCGCATCGCCGCCGTGCTCGCCGACGCCGGCGTGGCGATCATGACCAACGCCCCGGGCGACCGCCCGTTCCCGCCGGTGCGGCGCCTGCGCGCGGCCGGCGTGGAGGTGTTCATGGGCAACGACAACATCCGCGACGCGTGGTGGCCCTACGGCAACGGCGACATGCTGCAGCGGGCGATGCTGCTCGGCTACCGCTCCGGCTTCTACACCGACGAGGAGCTGTGCATGGCGCTGAAGATGGCCACCGGCGCCGGCGCGCGCGTGATGGGCCTGCAGGGCTACGGCCTGGCCGTCGGCAACGAGGCCACCTTCCTGGTACTCGACGCGCCCAATGCCGCAGCCGCCGTGGCCGGCGTACCCTGCCGCCGCCGCATCGTCCGCCGCGGCCGGCTCGAGCAGAACGCCGCCTGATCGATTCCGCCGGAGCGATGCGATTGCTCCCGTGGGTGCGGGGCTTGCCCCGTACGAGGCTTCACCGGGAAAGCCGTGCGGGGCAAGCCCCGCACCTACTGCCCTGCAACTCGTCATTCCCGCGCGGGCGGAGGTGTTTTTCAACGGCCCGGAAGGCGGGTCAATCGCCCTATGGCCGATACGTGGCTGAAACGCCTCCGCCGACAGCTTTTGCCTTCCCTCGTTCCTCGCTCCGCCCCACCCGTTCCTCGCCCTGCGGCTGGCCCAGCATCTCCACCAGCATGTCGGCCAGCACCCGCACCTCGGGGTCGGCCGTCGGCCGCAGCAGGATCGCCAGTTCGATGCTGTCGATCTCCGGCAGCCCGCTTTCCGCCCCCAGCACCACGTGCGCCGGGGTCACGGTGCGCGCCGGCAGCAGGCTGATGCCGAGCCCGTCGGCCACCGCCGCCTGGATGCCGCCCAGGCTGGAGCTGGTGAAGCTGATGCGCCAGCGCCGGCCCAGCGCCTCGACCGCGTCGATCATGTCCTCGCGGTACAGCCCGCGCGGCGGGAACGCCACCAGCGGCACCGGGTCGAGTGCGAAGGCCGGGCTGGACGCGCTGTCGATCCAGCGCATCGGCTCGGGCCAGCAGGCCAGCGCCTCGCGGCTGCCGCGGCGCTGCTTGACCAGCACCAGGTCCAGCTCGCCGCGGTCGTAACCCTCGCCCAGCGCGCGGCTCAGGCCGCTGCTCACTTCCAGCTTCACCCGCGGATGCCGCCGGTTGAAATCGGCCAGCAGGTGCGTGGTGCGGCCGCCGGCGAAATCCTCCGGCACGCCGAGGCGGATGGTGGTGGCCACGCCCGCGCCGGACAGCGCCTCGCCCAGTTCCTCGTTCAGCGCCAGCAGGCGCCGCGCATAGCCCAGCACGGTCTCGCCCGTGTCGGTGGGACGCACGTCGCGCACACCGCGGTCGAGCAGGCGGTGCCCGGCCAGTTCCTCCAGCCGCCGCACCTTCTGGCTGATGGTGGACTGGGTGGAATGCAGGCGCGCCGCCGCGGCGGTGAAGCTGCCGCAGTCGGCCACCGTCACCAGCGCGCGCAGCAGGTCGAGGTCGAACAGCGCCCTATTCGATTTTGGACTGATATCCATCGTTACATTTCATTTCTGGATGGAAGAAGCGGCTTGTAGCATCGACGCCGGCAGCGCGCAAACACCCCCGTCCGCGATGCGCGTCCCCCGGCGCGTCCGCCCGCTGCAGGAACCAGGAGACAGGCGATGTCCGCTCGACATTGGATCACCGCGCAGGTGCTGGCCACGGCCATGCTGGCTTCGTGCTCGGCCGGCGCCGGTGCCGGCGACTCCGCGCTGTCGCGGCAGCTGTTCGCGGCCGCCGAATCCGGCGACGCGAAGGCCGTGCGTCGCCTGCTGGAACAGGGCGCGGACATCCGCGTCCGCGACGGCAAGGGCCGCACGCCGCTGCTGGCCGCCGTCCACGAGCGCCGGACCGAAGCGGCGCGCGCGCTGATCGACGCCGGCGCCGACGTCAACGCCCGGGACAGGATCGACGACAGCGCCTACCTGTATGCCGGCGCCAGCGGCCAGCTGGAAATCCTGCGCATGACCCTGGCCCATGGCGCCGACCTGCGCAGCACCAACCGCTACGGCGGCACCGCGCTGATCCCGGCGGCCGAGCGCGGCCACGTGGAAACCGCGCGCCTGCTGATCGACGCCGGCGTCGACGTGGACCACGTCAACCGCCTGGGATGGACCGCCCTGCTGGAGGCCATCCTGCTCGGCGACGGCGGTACCCGCCACCAGGACATCGTGCGCATGCTGATCGATGCCGGCGCCGACGTGAACCTGCCCGACAGCTACGGCATCACGCCGCTGCAGCGCGCCCGCCAGCACCAGCAGAACGCCATCGCGCGCATGCTGGTCGACGCCGGCGCCCGCTGACCCCTTCTCCGTTGTGCGGCGCGCCGCACGCCACTGGAACCAACCGATGAAAACCACCCTTTCCCTCGCCCTCTCTTCCCTGCTGGCGCTGGCGCCGCCGGCGCTGGCCGCGCGCGCGGACGCCGACTTGCTGGTCCGCCACGCGACCATCGTCGACGTCGAGCATGGCCGTACCCTGCCCGGCCAGGCGGTGGCGATCCGCGGCGAGGACATCGTCGCGGTAGGCGAGGACAGCGCGCTGGCCAGCCAGTGGCGCGCCGCCAGGACCATCGACGCGAAGAACCGCTACCTGATCCCCGGCCTGTGGGACATGCACGTGCATTTCGGCGGCGGCCCGGCCCTGGTCGAGGAAAACAAGGCGTTGCTGCCGCTGTACGTCGCCCATGGCATCACCACCGTGCGCGACGCGTCCGGCGACCTGCCCGAGCAGGTGCTGTCCTGGCGCGGGCAGATCGCCGGCGGCCAGTTGTTCGGCCCGCAGCTGTTCACCTCCGGCGCCAAGATCGAAGGCCTCAAGCCGGTATGGAAGGGCACCATCGAGGTCGGCGACAGGGCCGGCGTCGATGCCGCGCTGGACCGCGAACAGCGCGACAAGGTCGATTTCGTCAAGATCACCGACAGCACGCTCACGCCGGAGCTGTTCCTGTACGCGGTGTCGGAGGCGAAAAAGCGCGGCCTGCGCACCTCGGGCCACATCCCGATGGCGCTGACCGTCGGCCAGGCCGTCGACGCCGGCATCAGTTCCATCGAGCACCTGGACTACGCCTTCCAGGCCGGCATCCCGGACGAGGCGAAGATCGCCGCCGATTTCGCCGCCGGGCGCATCGACCGCGCCGAGGCCAGCCGCCGCCTGCACGAGGGCTTCGACCGCGACACCGCGATGGCCGCCTACCGCCGCTTCGCCGAACGCGGCGTGGCCGTCACCCCCACCCTCGATGGCGGCCGCATCATCAGCTTCCTCGACACCGAGCCGCACGACAACGACCCGTACCTGGCCTACATCGGCCCGGGCCTGCGCAAGACCTATACCTGGCGCGTGGAGCGCGCGGCCAAGGCCACGCCGGCGCAGATCCAGGCGCGCCACGAGCGCTACGCGCAGGTCGCGGCGGTGCTGCCAATGCTGCAGGAGGCCGGCGTGCGCATCATGGCCGGCACCGATGCCGGCTTCCTCAACTCGTACAACTACCCCGGCATCGGCCTGCACAACGAGCTGGCGCTATACGTGCGCGAAGGGCTGACCCCGGCGCAGGCGCTGGTCGCGGCCACCCGCAACGGCCCGGCCTGGTTCGGCAGGCTGGACCGTTACGGCGCGGTGGAAACCGGCAAGGCCGCCGACCTGGTGCTGCTGGAGCGCAACCCGCTGCAGGACATCGGCGCGACCCGCGCGATCGACACCGTGGTGATGCGCGGCAAGGTCTACGACCGCGCCGCGCTGGACGCCATGCTCGCCGGGACCAGGGCCAAGGTCGCCGCCTGGAACGCCGAAGCGACGCCCTGAGCCGATCCCGTCGACGACGTTCGGGCAGCCCGGCGCGCCGGGGTGCCCGGGCGCCGGGAAGGACGACCAGGCGGTGGAAGCTCGCCGGACCACTCCACCGGAAATCATCGATGCCGCGGCACGGAGAGGATCGCCGGAGAGAGCCCCGCCCCTGGCGGGGCTTGTTCTTACGGGGTGCCGTTGCAGCGGGTATCGACGCAGTCGAGATAGACCTCGAAGCATTGGTTCTGGTCGTTCCCCAGGCCGACGCACTTCTGGTAGGCATACCAGCAGGGCCGCTCGCAACTGGCGCCGCTCGCGACGCCGCCAAAGACGGACATCGACAGAAATGCCAACGCGCCGATGCGCTTGATCCACTGTTTCATGTCGTGCTCCCTTCGTGGCTATCTGTTGCAGAATTCGACGCAGCTCTCGTACTCGGCCCTGCACATGCCCTGGTCGCCACCGTTGGCGACACAATTCCTGTAGATCCGATAGCAGAGGTTCTCGCACGTCGGCGCCGCACTTGCGACCCCGCCGGCAGTAGCGCAGGCAAGCACGGCAACCGCGGACAGCTTCTTGATCCACTGTTTCATGTCACTTCCCCTTCGAGCCTGTCATCAGGCCAGAGCAAGGCTATGAGCGCGGGAATGCGCGTATTGGGCGGCGGCGCACAGTTCCGGCCCGATCAGACTTTCCCTACAACGGCGCACAGGCGGCCTCCACCGAGTCCTGGCTGGAACGGGGCGTCGCAAGCACACCGTTCCGCAGCCATCGCCATGGGGACAAGGCACAATAGGCACCGCGGCAATCACCGCCCTGCTCCCGCGCCCCCACGCGCACGCCCATGACTTCCGTTGCCATGCCGCAGCCGCCGGTTCCCGTCGCCCGGCTGTCCAGCTTCTACTTCTTCTACTACGCCGCGCTGGGCGCCTTCACCCCGTACTGGAGCCTGTACCTGCAGTCGCGCGGCATGGGCGTGACCGCGATCAGCGTGATGATGAGCCTGTGGTACGCCACCCGCGTGGTCGCCCCCAGCACCTGGACCTCGCTGGCGGCGGTATCGCCGCGCCCGATCCGCTGGCTGCGCATCGGCTGCGTGCTGACGGTGATCAGCTTCGCCGGCTTCCTGCTGCCGCAGCCGCCGTGGACGCTGTACGCGGTGATGGTCGGGTTCTGCTTCTTCTACAACGCGGTAATGCCGCAGTTCGAATCGATCACCCTCACCCACCTGGGCAGCGACAGCCACCGCTACGGCATGATCCGGGTGTGGGGCTCGCTGGGCTTCATCGCGGTGGTGACCCTATTCGGCTGGGTGATCGAACGGCGCGGGGCCAGCCTGCTGCCGTGGCTGATGCTGCCGCTGTTCGCGCTGATGACCGGCGCTTCCTTCCTCAACCGCTACGCCCGCCATGTCGGCACCCACGCCGCGCACGTGCAGGGCTTCTGGACGATCGTGCGGCGGCCGCCGGTGCTGGCGTTCTTCATCGCCGCCTTCCTCGAACAGCTTTCGTTCGGGCCGTACTACACGTTCTTCTCGCTGTTCATGGACCATCACGGCTACAGCACCTCGCTGCTGGGGCTGATGTGGACGGTGGGCGTGGTGTTCGAAGTGGCGGTGTTCTTCCTGATCGCCGGCTTCTTCCGGCGCTGGGACGCCAGCTGGCTGCTGATCATCTCCATGGCCAGCGCCGCGCTGCGCTGGTGGGCCACCGCGCTATGGCCGGAGAACATCCCGGTGATGCTGGTGGCGCAGGCCACCCACTGTCTGGGCTTCGCCGCGTTCTTCGCCTCGGCGATGCAGCTGCTGGCGCGCTATTTCCCCGGCAACCTCAACGGCCACGGCCAGGGATTGTTCTACGGCTTCTCGTCGGGGCTGGGCGGCGTGCTGGGCGCACTGATCGCCGGCCAGCTGTGGCCGTTCGGCGACGGCAAGGTGGCCTTCATCGCCGGCGGCTGCTTCGCGCTGGCCGGCGCGGTGATCGCGTTCTGCTTCGTGCCGGAGAGGCGGGGAGCGAGGAACGAGTGGAGAGCAACGAGGAACGAGTAAGAGCGAAAAAACAAAAACCGCCATTCCCGCGCAGGCGGGAATGACGGCCCTGGTCTTTACGGGAACGCTGGCCGCCGTACCGCTTTTGCCTTTACTCGTTCCTCGTTGCTCTCCACTCGTTCCTGGCCTGCTTACCAGACCAGGTCGTCCGGCACCTGGTACATCGGATCGGCGTAGGGGTCGTCTCCGGCCGGCGCGTCGGGATCGACCTTCAGCGCCACGGCCGGGGCGAAGATCGCCTCCGCCTCGGCCAGCAGTTCGGCCGTCACCAGCAGGTAGCGCCCGTTCTGCTGCAGCACGCCCAGCTGCCCGGCATTGAGCGCCTTGAGCTGGTCGGCGGTGACGTAGATGCGCTTGATCTTGCCGCCATAGGGGAAGTGGCGGGCGATGTCGGCGTTCGGGTCGTTGAGGCCCTTGTCCTTGATCAGCTCGTCCAGCTTCGCCTTCGCCTCGCGGCGCAGGCGGGCTTCTTCCTGCTTCTGGCGCTCGGCCTCGATGCGCTCGTCCTTCTCCCGCTGCGCGCGGATCGCATAGGCCTTGGCCAGGTCGATGTCTTCCTGCGAGCGCGGCTTGCGCGCGGCTTGCGCGGACTTGCCGGCGTGCGCCGGCCTGCCGGCAGGAGCAGGTTTGTTGCCGGGCTTGTTGCCGGCCTGCGGACGGGCCTGCGCCGGCCTGCCCTGCGGGCGGCCGTCGCGGCGGGTGTCGGGCTTGCGCTCCGGTTTGGGCGCGGGCTTGAAACCCAGCCCCAGGAGCTGGTCGCGGAGAGTGTCGCTCATGCGTTCGGTACGTCGTATCAGTAGTGCGGGGGCGGCGGTTCGCTCGCCGGATCGGAGGCGTTCAGCGCGTTGCGGACCTTGCCCAGGTCCTCGAGCAGCACGCGCAGCACGTCGGCGTTGCGGCTGCCCTGCATGCGCGCGTCGGCCAGGGCCTCGCTCAGTTCGGCCAGCGCATGCTCCTGGAAGGACACGCGCATCTCCAGTTCCACCAGGCGCTCTTCCAGCGCCTGCTCGCGGGCGCTCGGCAACAGGTCAGACATGCAGGGAGCGCCCCCGGCCGATGCCGTAATAGGCCAGTCCGGCCGCCTCGATCTCGCGCGGGTCGTACAGGTTGCGGCCGTCGAACACCACCGCGTCGCCCAGCGCCTGGCGGATGCGCGCGAAATCCGGGCTGCGGAACTGCTTCCACTCGGTGACCACGACCAGCGCGTCGGCGCCTTCCAGCGCATCGAACGCCGAGTCGCAGAACACCAGGTCCTCGCGCTCGCCGAAGATGCGGCGCGCCTCGTGCATCGCTTCGGGATCGTAGACGCGCACGCGCGCGCCGGCCTCCCACAGCTGCGCCAGCAGGCGGCGGCTGGAGGCTTCGCGCATGTCGTCGGTGTTGGGCTTGAACGCCAGGCCCCACACGGCGAAGGTCTTGCCGCGCACGCCCTCGTCCTCGCCACGGTCGTAGTGGCGCTGGACCAGCTCGAACAGGTGCCCCTTCTGCGCCTCGTTCACCGCTTCCACGGCGTCGAGCAGGCGCGGCGTGTGGCCGTGCTGCAGGGCGGTGCGGGCCAGCGCCTGCACGTCCTTGGGGAAGCACGAACCGCCGTAGCCGGCGCCGGGGTAGATGAAGTGCCAGCCGATGCGCGGGTCCGAGCCGATGCCCTGGCGGACCTGCTCGATGTCGGCGCCCACGCGCTCGGCGATGTTGGCGATCTCGTTCATGAAACTGATCTTGGTGGCCAGCATCGCGTTGGCGGCGTACTTGGTCAGCTCGGCCGAACGCACGTCCATTTCCACAACGCGGTCGTGGTTGCGGTTGAACGGCGCGTACAGGCGGCGCATCACCGCCACCGGTTCCTCGCTGGTCGCACCGATGATGATGCGGTCCGGGCGCATGCAGTCGGCCACCGCATCGCCTTCCTTGAGGAATTCGGGGTTGGAAACCACGTCGAAGGCGATCTCGACGCCGCGCGCGGCCAGCTCGTCGGCGATCGCCGCGCGCACCTTGTCGGCGGTGCCCACCGGCACCGTCGACTTGTTGACCACCACGGTCGGCACCTGCAGGTGCCGGCCGATGGTGCGGGCCACGGCCAGCACGTACTGCAGGTCGGCGCTGCCGTCCTCGTCCGGCGGCGTGCCGACCGCGATGAAGACCACCTGCCCATGCGCGATCGCGGTGGCGGCGTCGGTGGTGAAGGCCAGCCGCGAGGCGGCATGGTTGGCCTTGACCATCGGCTCCAGTCCCGGCTCGTAGATCGGGATGACGCCCCGGTTCAGGCCGTCGACCTTGGCCTGGTCGATGTCGACGCAGACCACGTCGTGACCCACCTCGGCCAGGCAGGTCCCGGTGACGAGTCCCACATAGCCGGTACCGAAAATCGCAACGCGCATAGGTGCAGTGGCTCCGTGGATTACTGCAGGACGCCCAGCAGCTCGACGTCGAAGGTCAGCGTCGCGTCCGGACCGATCGGGCCGCCCGGCGTGCCGTTGCTGCCGTAGGCCAGTTCGGACGGAACCCAGAAGCGGTACTTGGAGCCCACCGGCATCAGCGACACGCCCTCGGTCCAGCCCTTGATCACCTGGTCCAGGCCGAAATCGGCCGGCTGGCCGCGCTGGTAGCTGCTGTCGAACACGGTGCCGTCCAGCAGCTTGCCCTCGTAGTTCACGCGCACGCGGCTGCTCGCCACCGGGCGCTCGCCGCTGCCGGCGCGCAGCACCTGGTACTGCAGGCCCGAGGCGGTGGTCACCACGCCCGGCTGGGTCTTGTTCTTGGCCAGGAAGGCATTGCCTTCCTCGCGGTTCTTGCCGGCGGCGGCGGCCTGCTTGGCGGTGCTGAACGCCTGCAGCGTGGCCTGCGCCTGCTGGCGGTCCATCAGCGGCGTGCCCTTGGCGAAGAGGGTGCTGATGGCCTGGAAGGTCGCGTCCAGGTCGATCTCGCCCTTGATCGGCGCCAGCGACGGGCCGACGGCGTAGCTGCCCAGCATCAGGCCGACCTTCTCGCGGTCCACCGGCGGCGGCTGGCTGCCCGGCGCCATGCCCGGCACCTGCTGGCCGGAACGGGCCATCATCGCCACGCGCAGGGCCTGGTCGGTCTTCTGCGCTTCTTCCTGCGACAGCAGCGGCTGGCCGCCGGCGAAGGCGTTCTCCACGGCGCGGCGCAGCGCGGCGACGTCGACTTCCGAGGCGATGGGTTCGAACGAACTGGCGACGTCCACGCCGATGGCATAGCCGACTTTTTCACGTTCCGAGGTCAAAACGGACTTCTCCTTGGTGGCCGCGGGGGCGGCAGGTTGTTGCGCGATCACGGCCGCGGGGACCGCCATCGCCAGAATCATCAGCGACGCCACAGCGCCGCGCTTTCCCATCTTCATTCGCTGCATTCTCTGGAAGTGAACAAACGCCGCCATCGGCGCGAGGGGCGCCATTGTCGCATGCATGCCCGGGATGTAGGAGCGCACCGGAAGGCGCGGCGGACGCGCCGATATGGCGCCCGCGCAGTTGCCTCAGTGGTGCGGCGCGGGCCTGGCAAGCTCGCGCTCGATCGCCGCGCGCAGCTCCGGATCGTCCGGCCGCACCTTGCTCGGGAACTGCGCCACCACCCGGCCGTCGCGCGACACCAGGTACTTGTGGAAATTCCAGCCCGGCGCCACGCCGGTCAGGCGGGTCAGGTCCTTGTACAGCGGCGTGGCCTCGGGGCCGACCACGTGCACTTTCTGGAACATGGGGAACTTCACCCCGTAGGTCAGCGTGCAGAATTCCTGGATTTCCGCTTCGCTGCCCGGTTCCTGGCCCTTGAAGTCGTTGGACGGGAAACCCAGCACCGAAAACCCGCGCCCGGCCAGCTCCTGGTGCAGCGCCTCCAGTCCCTCGTACTGCGGCGTGTAGCCGCACTTGGAGGCGGTGTTCACCACCAGCAGCACCTTGCCGCCGTAGGCACGGTTCAGGTTGACGGACTCCTTCCCGGCAAGCGGGCGGTAATCGCGGGCCAGCAGCGCGCCGTCGGCGGCAGCGGCGGCCCCCACCATGGACATGGCCAATGCCATTCCAATCAGATAGTTGCGCATGGACATCGGGGTTCTCCTGAGGATGGAACTGTGTTGCCTGAAGACTAGGCCATCAGTTGGGTCACGGGGGAGTTGCATGTCGGCGTGTCGGTGTTATAGTTGCATACAACACCAGCCACCCTACACAGGGGGACCGCCATGAACCGAAGGCACCATCGACATGTTCTCCCGGCGTTGACCGCTGCCGGCACGTTGCTGCTGATCGGTTGCACGCTGTCCTTCCCGGCCGGGCGTGGCGCGGTCCAGGATTATGCCGCCGGGACCACCGGCGAAGAGCAGGAGGCCGACGCGCAGGAGAAGAGGAGCCGCCCCATCCGCCGGATGCGGACCAGCCTCTCCCTGCCCTACTTCTCATTCGCACAGTCGCTGAATCCACGGAGCTGACCATGAGCGATATCCAGTGGAGCGATGGCGCTCCCATTTACCGCCAGCTGAAGGATCGCGTCATCGCGATGATGCTGGACGGCATCATCAAGCCGGGCGACGCCCTGCCCTCGGTACGCCAGGTGGCGGCCGAGTACCAGTTAAACCCGATCACGGTCTCGCGCGCCTACCAGGAACTGGCCGACGAGAACCTGGTCGAGAAGCGCCGCGGCCTGGGCATGTTCATGACCGAGGAGGCCGCGCGCAAACTGCGCGGCAGCGAGCGCGACCGCTTTCTCAACGAAGAGTGGCCCGGCGTGCTGGAACGCATCCAGCGCCTGGGCCTGACCTTGGAAGATCTGCTGCCACCGGGGACCACACCATGAATGCCGCCGTCGAAGCCGTCGTTTCCGCCCAGGGCCTGCGCAAGGCCTACAAGCAGAAGCCGGCCCTGGACAACACCAGTTTCACCATCGCGCCGGGCCGGATCGTCGGCCTGATCGGCCCCAACGGCGCCGGCAAGACCACCGCGCTCAAGGCCCTGCTCGGCCTGACCGCGTTCGAGGGCGACCTGCGCGTGCTCGGCATGGATCCGCGCACCCAGCGCAACGCGCTGATGAACGATGTGTGCTTCATCGCCGACGTGGCGGTGCTGCCGCGCTGGATCCGGGTCAAGGAGGCCATCGACTTCGTCGCCGGCGTGCACCCGCGCTTCGACCGCGCCCGCTGCGAGCGCTTCCTCGCCAACACCAAGCTGCAGCCGAAGCAACGCGTGTCCGAGCTGTCCAAGGGCATGGTGGTGCAGTTGCACCTGGCGCTGGTGATGGCCATCGACGCGCGCGTGCTGGTGCTGGACGAGCCGACCCTGGGCTTGGACATCCTCTACCGCAAGGAGTTCTACCAGCGCCTGCTGGAGGACTACTTCGACGAGCAGAAGACGATCATCGTCACCACCCACCAGGTCGAGGAGATCGAGCACATCCTCACCGACGTGCTGTTCATCCGCGACGGGAAGATCGTGCTGTCGGCCGACATGGAAAGCGTGTCCGAGCGCTACACCGAACTGCTGGCCTCGGCCGACACCCTGCAGGCCGCGCGCGAGCTGGCGCCGATCGACGAGCGTTCGCTGCCGTTCGGCAAGACCGTGCTGCTCTACGACGGCGCCGACCGCAACCAGCTCGATGCCCTGGGCGAAACCCGCAACCCCGGCCTCGCCGACCTGTTCGTGGCCATCATGAAGGGAACCTACGCATGAACGCCGTCCACCACATCACCCCGCTGGGCAAGTTCAAGTGGCTGCTCAAGCGCGAATACTGGGAGAACCGCGGCGGCTTCCTGCGCGCGCCGCTGGTGGCCGGCGGCATCTCCCTGCTGCTGTCGCTGATGGCGATCATCGCCGGGCTGTTCGCCGCACGGCGCGCCGCCGAGAACGGCGACCTGCACATCAACGGCATCCAGGTCAACGGCCTGGACCTGGGCGTGCTGACCCAGCAGATGACGCCGGCGGACATGGCCAAGTTCGGCGAAGGCATGAACGCCACCCTGCTGCTCAGCTCGGCATGGCCGTTCATCACCCTGGCCTTCGTGGTGTTCTTCTACTGCCTGGGCGCGCTGTACGACGACCGCCGCGACCGCAGCGTGCTGTTCTGGAAATCGATGCCGGTTTCCGACACGCAGACGGTGCTGTCCAAGCTGGTCGGCGCGCTGGTCATCGCCCCGCTGCTGGCCGCGGTCGCCGCCATCGTGACGATGTTCGGCTTCATGGTCATCATCAGCCTGGTGGTGCTGTTCCACGGCGGCAACCCGATCACCCTGATCTGGGCCTCGTCCAATCCGTTCTCGATCGCCGCCAGCCACCTGGTCTGGATCCCGGTCTACGCGCTGTGGGCCATGCCCACCGCCGGCTGGCTGCTGCTGTGCTCGGCCTGGGCGAAGAGCAAGCCGTTCCTGTGGGCGGTGATGCTGCCGGTGTTCGCCGGGGTCATCGTCAGCTGGTTCGACGTGATGAAGCTGTTCGGCCTGGACAGCGGCTGGTTCTGGGGGCACGTGGTGAGCCGCCTGCTGCTCAGCGCCACCCCGGGCATCGAACTGGCCTACCGCAGCCCCACGCCGACCGGCGAATCGGTGAAGTCGATGCTGCAGGGCTTCTCGCCCGGCGTGCAGTTCGCCGGGCTGGCCAACCCCGAGCTCTGGATCGGCGTGCTGGCCGGCGCCCTGTTCATCGCCGCCGCGATCTGGCTGCGCCAGCGCCGCGACGAGATCTGAGTACCGTTCACGCCCTGCCGCAACCGCGAGGAACCCATGGACATCAAGCACGCAACGATCACCCGCGCCCTGTTCGCCCTGGCCCTGCTGCCCGGCGCAGCGCTGGCCGAGGACCACTGCAAGTTCAGCCAGCCCAAGGCGCTGGAACTGGAGCTGGCCGGCGCCAAGGCGGTGGTCTTCGAGGTCAACAGCCACGACCTGAAGCTGCAGGCCACGCCCGGCGCGCGCGCCGCGCTGTCCGGCCGCGCCTGCGCCTCCAGCCAGGACCTGCTCGGCCAGCTCTCGCTCACCCAGGAGAAGGTCGGCGACAAGCTGGTCGTGCGCCTGGAGCGCGAAAGCCGCGGCATGAACCTCAACTTCGGCTCCAGCTACGCGTGGCTGGACATCGGCGGCACGCTGCCGGACGACGTGATGGTGCAGCTCAAGGTCGGTTCGGGCGACGCCACGCTCGCCGGCGCGCAGGCGATGAGCGCCGACGTCGGCTCGGGTGACGTGAAGGCGCGCGCCATCAAGGGCCTGGCCACCGCCGCGGTCGGCTCCGGCGACATCGAACTGGACGACGTCGGCGCGCTGCACGTGGTCTCGATCGGCTCGGGCGACGTGCGCATCGGCGGGGTGCGCGGCGACGCCAGGGTCGGCAGCATCGGCTCGGGCGATCTGGAACTGCGCGGCGTGCAGGGCGCTGTCCAGATCGACAGCATCGGCTCGGGCGACGCCGATGTCGGCGACGTGCGCGGCGCGGTCGGCCTGGGCAGCCTGGGCTCGGGCGACCTGCGCGTGCGCAACGCCGCCAGCCTGCGCGTGCAGCGCATCGGCAGCGGTTCCGTCGACCACTCCGGCATCGGCGGCAGCGTCGACCTGCCGAAGAAGCACTGATTCCCTTCTTGCCAGCCACGGAAGCACCTACATGAAGACCCTCAAAGCCCCCCTGTTCGCGCTGATGCTGTGCCTGCCGCTGCTCGCCTGCGGCAACCGCCCGCAGGCCAACGACGCCAGCGGCGACACCAGCCTCGGCCAGAAGGTCCGCGAAGCGACCAACAAGGCGCGCAAGGAAATGGCCGCCAAGAACATCAGCGTCTCCAGCGATGACGGCGCCAAGGTCGAGATCTCGCCCACGGGCGACCTGCTGATCAACGGCAGCACCATCGCCGTCGACGATGCCCAGCGCAAACTGCTGCTGCAGTACCGCGAACAGGTGATGCAGGTGGCCGAAGCCGGCATCGAGATCGGCGTGCAGGGCGCCAACCTCGGCGCCCGCGCCGCTGGCGAGGCGATCAAGGGCATCTTCTCCGGCGATACCGACAAGATCGAGGAGCGCGTCAACGCCGAGGCCAGGAAGCTGGAAGAAAGCGCGGCGAAGATCTGCGACCGCCTGCCGGCCATGCTCGCCACCCAGCAGCAGCTGGCCGCCGCCATTCCCGAGTTCAAGCCCTACGCGAAGATGGACCAGAGCGACATCGATGAATGCCGCGACGGCCGCGTGACCCTGCGCTGACCGTCACCGGCGGCGGGAGCGGTAGAATCGCCGCTCCCCCGCCGTACCGTTCCGCCACGCCATGAACAAACTGCTGTTGTCCGTCCTGCTGGCCTGCGTCGCCGCCACCGCCGGTTGCGGCGACCGCGAGCAGTACGCCGCCCACCGCGCCGAGCGCAGCAAGCCCAAGATGGAAGTGGGCGCGGCCATGGTGTCGGTGCGCCGCGCGCCCTACCCGAACCTGGACATCCTGCCCGACGGCAGGCTGCGCGTGGACGACATCGAGATCCCGCTGGACGAGGGCCAGCGCGAGCTGCTGAAGACCAGTTTCGTCAGGCTGCAGATCCTGCGCCAGAACACGCTGACCGACTCGACCGCACCCGCCGACGCCAGCGGCCGCACCGTGCCGCTGGACGTGCCGGCCGGCGAAACGCCGTTCCCGCCGGACCTGGCCCAGCGCATCCCCGAGTTCAAGGACTACACCGAAGCGCTGGCCAACCCGCGCGCGCTGCGCTGAAAAGCTGCGGGTCTGAAGCCCCTCTCCCCCCGGGAGAGGGGTTGGCGTGAGAGCCGGAACGAAGGCCGCGACATCAAGCTGCAAGAGGCTTCGCCCGCACCCTCATCCGGCGCTGCGCGCCACCTTCTCCCACAGGGAGAAGGAAAAGCTGCAGCGCCGAAGCCCCTCTCCCTCGGGGAGAGGGGTTGGGGTGAGGGCCGGAACGAAGCCCGCGATATCAAGCCGCAGGAGGCTTCGCCCGCACCCTCATCCGGCGCTGCGCGCCACCTTCTCCCGCAGGGAGAAGGAAAAGCTGCAGTCCCTAAGCCCCTCTCCCTCGGGGAGAGGGGTTGGGGTGAGGGTCGGAACGAAGCCTGCGATATCAAGCCGCAAGAGGCTTCGCCCGTACCCTCATCCGGCGCTGCGCGCCACCTTCTCCCGCAGGGAGAAGGAAAAGCTGCAGCGCCAAAGCCCCTCTCCCACCGGGAGAGGGGTTGGGGTGAGGGCCGGAACGAAGCCCGCGATATCAAGCTGCAGGGGCTTCGCCCTCACCCTCATCCAGCGCCGCGCGCCACCTTCTCCCGTAGGGAGAAGGGAAAACACAGGTCAGCCTTCATGGATGCCGCCGCGCGTCAACGCCGCCGGATCCAGCAGCCGCTTGAGCTCCGCTTCCGGCAGGCCGCTGTCCTCGCGCGCCACGTCCAGCACCGGGCGCTGTTCCTTGTAGGCGCGCTTGGCGATGGCCGCGGCCTTTTCGTAGCCGATGATCGGATTGAGCGCGGTCACCAGGATGGGATTGCGCGCCAGCGCCTCGCGCACCCGCTCCTGCTTGACCACCAGCCCGGCAAATACCTTGTCGGCCAGCAGGTTCATGACGCTGGACAGCAGCTGGATCGAATCGAGCAGGTTGGCCGCGATCAGCGGCAGCGCCACGTTCAACTGGAAGTTGCCGGTCTGCCCGGCCACGGTGATCGCGGTGTGGTGGCCGATCACCTGCGCGGCCGCCATCACCGTCGCTTCCGGAATCACCGGATTGACCTTGCCCGGCATGATCGAACTGCCCGGCTGCAGCGCCGGCAGCTCGACCTCGCCCAGCCCGGCCAGCGGCCCGGAGTTCATCCAGCGCAGGTCGTTGGCGATCTTGATCAGCGCCACCGCCAGCGCGTTGAACTGGCCGGACAGCTCCACCGCGTCGTCCTGCGCGGCCAGTCCTTCGAACTTGTTCTGCGCGCTGTCGAACTTCACCCCGGTGGCCGCCGAGAGCGCGCGCGCCACCTTGGCGCCGAAACGCGGATCGGCATTGATGCCGGTGCCGATCGCGGTGCCGCCCAGCGGCAGCCGGCGCAGCCGCTTCAGCGCGTCCTCGATGCGCCCCTGCGCCGATTCCAGCTGCGCCGACCAGGCGCCGAACTCCTGTGCGAAGGTCAGCGGCATCGCGTCCATCAGATGGGTGCGGCCGGTCTTGACCACCTTGCCCAGCGAACGGCCGCGCCTGTCGATGGTGCGGCGCAGGTGCCTGAGCGCCGGCAGCAGCGTTTCCACCGTTTCCAGCTGCGCCGACACGCGGATGGCGGTAGGGATCACGTCGTTGGAGCTCTGCCCGAGGTTGACGTGGTCGTTGGGATGCACACCTGTTCTGCCGGCCTTGCCGCCTCCGGCTTTCATCCGGCGCGACGCCAGCGTGGCGATGACCTCGTTGGCGTTCATGTTCGACGAGGTGCCGGAACCGGTCTGGTAGACGTCGATCGGGAAATGCGCGTCGTGCTCGCCGCCCGCAACGTCCAGCGCCGCCGCGCGGATCGCCCGGCCCACGCCCTTGGGCAGCAGCCCGAGCCCGGTGTTGACCTCGGCGGCGCAGGCCTTCACCAGCCCCAGCGCGCGGATGAAGGCGCGCGGCATGCGCTGCCCCGACACCGGGAAGTTCTGCACCGCGCGCTGGGTCTGCGCGCCCCACAGCGCGTCGGCAGGCACCTGCAGCTCGCCCATGCTGTCGTGTTCGATCCGGTATTTCTGGTTCATTCGCTTGTCTCCGCGCGTCTTCTGGGGAATGAGTCAGCGGCTGGCGGCACGGGCTGGCGGCTGCGTCCAGCATACGTCGCGGCGGCCCGTGGGGCGATGAAGGTCCGACCAGGCCGGCGCCACCACCGGCCATCGCGGCAGCCGCCGGCCCGCCCTGCCGTAGAATGTGCGCCCCGCCCCGTTGCCCTGCCCACGCCATGATCGATCCCTCCCGTCCAGACGCCGCCCTGCTCGCCCTGTCCCCGCTCGATGGCCGCTACGCCTCCAAGGTCGACGCGCTGCGCCCGATCTTCTCCGAGTACGGCCTGATCAGGGCCCGCGTGAAGGTGGAGATCGAATGGCTGCTGGCGCTGGCCGCCGAACCGGGCATCGGCGAACTGGCCGACTTCTCCGCCGCCGCCAAGGCACGCCTGCACGCGCTGGCCGAAGGCTTCTCGGTGGCCGACGCCGCCCGCGTCAAGGAGATCGAGCGCACCACCAACCACGACGTCAAGGCGGTGGAGTACTTCATCAAGGAACGGCTCAAGGACGACGCCGAGCTGGCGTCGGCGCTGGAGTTCGTGCATTTCGCCTGCACCAGCGAGGACATCAACAACCTCTCCTACGGCCTGATGCTGGCCGAAGCCCGCGGCAAGGTGCTGCTGCCGGCCCTGGACGGCATCGCCGCCACGCTGCGCCAGCTGGCGCATGCCCAGGCCGGACAGCCGATGCTCTCGCGCACCCACGGCCAGACCGCCTCGCCGACCACGCTGGGCAAGGAAGTGGCCAACGTCGTCGCCCGCCTGGAGCGGCAGATCCGCCAGATCGCGGCGGTCGAGCTGACCGGCAAGATCAACGGCGCGGTGGGCAACTACAACGCGCACGTGGTGTCCTACCCGGACGTGGACTGGCCGGCCTTCGCCGAGCGCTTCGTCGCCTCGCTGGGCCTGGTGTTCAACCCCTACACCACCCAGATCGAGCCGCACGACAACGTCGCCGAGATCGGCGACGCCACCCGCCGCGCCAACACCATCCTGATCGACCTGGCCCGCGACATCTGGGGCTATGTCTCGCTGGGCTACTTCAAGCAGAAGCTCAAGGAAGGCGAAGTCGGTTCCTCGACCATGCCGCACAAGGTCAACCCGATCGACTTCGAGAACGCCGAGGGCAATTTCGGCATCGCCAACGCGCTGTTCGAGCACTTCAGCGCCAAGCTGCCGATCAGCCGCTGGCAGCGCGACCTGACCGACTCCACCGTGCTGCGCGCGCTGGGCACCGCCTTCGGCCACACCCAGGTGGCGCTGGAGTCGCTGGCCAAGGGCCTGGGCAAGCTGGAGGTGAACCCGCAGCGCCTGGACGCCGACCTCGACGCGGCCTGGGAAGTGCTGGCCGAAGCCGTGCAGACGGTGATGCGCCGCCACGGCCTGCCCAACCCGTACGAACAGCTCAAGGCGCTGACCCGCGGCCAGGGCATCACCGCCGAATCGATGCGCGGGTTCATCGAATCGCTGGACCTGCCGGCCGAAGACAAGCAGCGTCTGCGCGAGCTGACCCCGGGCGGCTACATCGGCCTGGCAGCGGGCCTGGCCAAGGCGATCTGATCGGCGCGCCTGCACGCCCTTCCAGCCTGCGACGACGGCGGAGCGAAAGCTCCGCCGTTTGCAGCAGGAACGGGCCGCAGGGCACCGCGTAATAAAATCTTCGCGCGGCCTCTGCCAGCATCGGGCAACCCGATGACAGTGGAGTCCCCATGCGGATCAGCCCCCTCCTGCTCGCCCCGACCCTGGCCGCGCTCGGCGCCTGCAACCCCGGCGCCCCGGAAACCGGCACTGCCGCGCCGGCAGCATCACCGTCGCCGGCCACTGCGTCTGCCGTTTCCGACACCCTCAACGATCCGGGCAGCGGTGCCGACTGCGCCGGCAAGAACCTGCGCATCAGCCGCGACAACACCACCCTGGTCATCAACGGCGAATGCGGCGAGGTCACCATCACCGCCTCCGGCGGCAGCCTCAACTTCGACAAGGCCCGGACCATCGTGGTCGAAGGCAGCCATTACACGGTGCTCAACACCGACGTGGACACCGTGCGGGTGGTGGGCAGCGACAACACGCTCAACCTGACCAATGCCCGGCGCATCGAGGTCAGCGGCAACAACAACATGATCCTGTCCCGGGAAACGGCCGAGATCCAGTTCAGCGGCAACACCAACACGCTCAACACCGACGGCCAGCCGCAGGTGGACGACCGCGGCAGCGGCAACCGGGTCATCTGACCTGCCCCGCCCCATTAGAGCGGAGCCAGGTTCCACCTGGGCCTTGCCGCGTAAAGCCGCCGGGCGTGGCCCAGCACCACCGTCATGCCCATGTCGATCAGCCGCTGGCAGCGCGACCTGACCGATTCCACCGTGCTGCGCGCCCTCGGTCACACCCAGGTCGCGCTGGAATCGCTGGCCAAGGGCCTGGGCAAGCTGGAAGTGAACCCGCAGCGCCTGGAGGCCGACCTCGACGTGGCCTGGGAAGTGCTGGTCGAAGCCGTGCAGACGGTGATGCGCCGCCACGGCCTGCCCAATCCCTACGAGCCGCTCAAGGCGCTGATCCGCGGCCATGCCATCAACGCCGCATCGATGCACGGATTCATCGCGTCGCTGGACCTGCCGGCCGACGCCAGGCAGCGCCTGCTCGATCTCAACCCGGGCGGCTATGCCGGCTTGGCCGCGCGGCTGGCCAAAGCCTCTGACCGCCGCAGCGAGGCACGCGCGGCCCGCTGATCCCTCAAGACGGCGAAGCGCAGGCTTCGCCGTCGTCGAATGGACGGCGCCCCAGCGCCGTTCTCCCGGACCCCGCAGCTCTCCGCACGGGCGAGTGATGCTCGTCCCATGACCTTTGTGATGCTCGTTGCACGATCGACGACTGGAACAATTGCTGCCAATCGTGTAGAAAAGCGCGGTCGAAAGGTACCGCCGTTGGCGGTGACCGGCTTTGCCGGGCAGGACGCAAGGGCCTGCAAGACGAAGCGCCATGACAGCCACTCCCGCGGGGTGGCTGTCATGGCGCTTTTTTCATGCCCAGTTTTCAACAGGGGGATTCATGGGTGCTGTCGAAACATCGTGGACGCTGCACGGGCGCGAACCGGCCATCGCGGCGGACCGGCTGTTCCTGCTGATGCTGGCGCTGCTGGGCGCGGCGTCGCTGGCCCATGCGCTGCAATCGGGCCGATGGGGCCTGCTGCTGGTCGTCGGCCTGCCGGCCGCCGGGTTCGCCGTCCGGCAGGCATGGCGCGCGCCCGGCAGCCGCCGCAGCCGCGCCGCGACCGCAATCGCGCTGGTGGCGCTGCTCGCCGCGCCGGCGGCGGACGGCCTGGCGATTTCGCAGGCCTGCGAGATCGCCGTCATCGCCCTGCTGCCGTATTACCGCGACCGGTTGCCGGTGGCGCTGGCCGCGGGCGCCAGCCTTGCCCTGCATGCCGGCCTGCTGGCGCTGGACGCGCGGTACTCCGCCGCCGTCGCGGTTCCGCACCTGCTGCTGATCGGGGCGACGGCGGCGTTCGCCTGCGCAATCGCGGCGCGGCAGGAAAGGCCCGCGCACGAAGCGCCCGCGCCGCCCGACGCGACCGCCGGCAACACGCCCGCCGCCGCTTTCCACGTGGAAAGCGCGCTGTGCGCGCTGCGTACCGGCATGATGATCGCCGATCCGGACCACCGCATCGTCTACGCCAACCAGGCGGTCATCGCGATCCTGCGCAACCAGCGGCAGGAACTGCTCAAGGCCTTCCCCGGCTTCGATCCGGACCAGCTGATCGGCGCCAGCATCCATTGCTTCCACCGCGACCCGGCGCGCATCCGCGCCCTGCTCGACGTGCTCGAGGGCACCCACGCCGGCCGGATCCAGATCGGCGAGGCGCATTTCAGCCTGAACGTCACCCCGATGATCGAGACCGACGGCCGGCGCCACGGCTTCGTCGTCGAATGGCACGACCGCACCGCCGAGACCCGCATGGAATACGACATCGCCACCATCATCGACGCCGCCGCGCAGGGGCGGCTGGACCAGCGCCTGCAGGCCGCCGGCGGGAGCAGCCTGATGGGACGCCTGGCCGAGTGCGTCAACCGGCTGCTGGACGCCACCTCCGAAAGCGCCGACGAGATGCGCCGGCTGCTGTCCGCGTTGTCGCGCGGCGACCTCAGCCAGCGCATCACCCGCGATTTCGACGGCGTGTTCGGGCAGATGAAGACCGACGCCAACGCCACCGCCGAACAACTGGCCGGCATCGTCGCCAGCATCCAGCAGTCGGCAGGCAGCATCTCGGCCACGGCGGCGGGCATCGCCGGCGGCAACGGCGAACTGTCCGCGCGCACCGAGAGGCAGGCGGCCACGCTGCGCGAGGCGGCCGCGTCGATGGAACAACTCACCGCCACCGTCGGCGACAACGCCGGATCGGCCGACCATGCCCGCCAGCTCGCCGAAGGCGCCGCGGCGGTCGCCCACCAGGGCGGACAGGCGGTGGACGAGGTGGTGCTCACCATGCAGGCCATCGAGCGCTCGTCGCGCAGGATCGGCGAGATCATCGGCGTGATCGACGGCATCGCCTTCCAGACCAACATCCTGGCCCTGAACGCGGCGGTGGAAGCTGCGCGCGCGGGCGAGAGCGGGCGCGGCTTCGCGGTGGTCGCCGCGGAAGTGCGGACCCTGGCGCAGCGCTCGGCCACCGCCGCCCGGGAGATCAAGGCGCTGATCGGCGATTCGGTCGACAAGGTCGCCGACGGCTCGGCGCTGGTGGACAGGGCGCGCCGCACCATGGTCGAGATCGTGTCCTCCGTGCAGCGGGTCACCACGCTCACCGCCGAGATCGCGGCCGCCTCGCGCGAGCAGAGCCTGGGTATCGGGCAGGTCAACCAGACCATCGCGCAGATGGACCGCACGACGCGGCAGAACGCGGCGCTGGTGCAGGAAACCGGCGCGGCCACCCGCGACATGGAGCACCAGGCCGGCATACTGGCGCGCGCCGCGGCACGCTTCCAGCTCGCCGCGCCGCCGCCCTCCCCGCCCGCACACGCGGCGCCGGATGCACGAACCGCGGCCGGTTGAACCACACAGGGGCGCGATGGCGCACGATGGCCAGGCTTTTCACCGCAACACCGAACAGCAAGGGAGAGTGAACATGCTCCACACGACAGCCGACGCCGCAGGCGGTCCGGCGGACGCGGGACCGGGCGCCACGCGCGCGGCGGCACGAACCACAGGAATGCGGCATGGTCCGGATCATCTGCACTGACCCGGGCATGGCCACGCGGCTGCGCGTGCTCCTCGCCGATGCGGACGGCGCGGAAATCATCAGCCAGAGCTGCGACTGCGGCCATGCGCCGCTGTGCCGCTGGCTCGATCCCGATCCGCTGGGGCCCACCGGCCAGGTACAGGCCGCGCTGCACGAAGCGATCGAGACGCTGGAGCGCAGCCGGCATGCCTTCCGCTCGCGCGAGATGGGCCAACTGCGGCAACGCCTGACCCGCCTGCTGGAAGACCTGGCAGGCGCCGCCTGACCCGTCCCGGGTGCCGCGCGGCGCGCAGACCCGCTTTGCCGGGCAGCACGCAGGGAACCGCAGGACGAAGCGCGGCAGCGGCGTTCCGGACGGAGCGGCCGCGCTGGTGCTTTTGCCATGCCCGCCTTCAACGCAAGAGGAAACCATGGGTGCCGTCGACACACTGCAGGAACTGATGCGGCGCATCGGCCTGGAGCAGGCAGAAATCAGCGAACGCTCGCGCCTGCTGGAATGGCGGGAAGAGGATGCGCGCCGGCTCAACCAGGCCGCCGGCCGCATGGCCGCCGCGCAGGCCGGGTTCATCGAGAAGCTCTACCGCCACCTCGACGATTTCGCCGCGCCGGCCGCGCTGCTGGGCGATTCGACCACCGTGCACCGGCTCAAACAGCGGCAGCTGGAGTACTACCAGCGCCTCTGGCAGGGGCCGTACGACCGCGACTATGTCGACAACCGCCTGCGCATCGGCCTGATCCACCACATCAACGGCGTCGAACTGAAGTGGTACCTGGGCGCCTACCGGCTGTACCTGGAGCAGATGCTGGCGCCGCTGTGCGGGCAAGGCGAGGACGCGCGGCTGTTCTCCAGCCTGCTCAAGGCCGTCTTCTTCGACATGACCCTGGCCATCGATACCTACAGCGCCGCCCAGCGCAAGGCGCTGGAAGACAGCGAGGCCCGCTTCGCGCGCGCCCTGCGCGGCGCCCACGACGGCATCTGGGACTGGCACCCCGGCGCGGACACGCTGTATGTGTCCGAGCGCTGGGCCGAGATGATCGGACTGGATCGCGCCAGCCTGGGCCAGACCAGCGACGCCTGGTTTTCCCGCGTCCACCCTGATGACCTGCCCGGCCTGCACCGCGCCATCAACGCGCACCTGCACGCCGAGTCGGACTCGATCCACCACGAGTACCGCATCCGCTGCCGCAACGGCGACTGGCGCTGGGTGCTGAGCCGCGGCGTGGCCGAGGCCGACCGCGACGGCCAGCTGCGCATCACCGGTTCGCAGAGCGACATCGGCCGGCGCAAGGCCATCGAGCAGCAACTGCACCACGCCGCCCGCCACGATCCGCTGACCGGGCTGGCCAACCGCCTGCGCCTGGACGAACTGCTCCTGCACACCCAGCGCCGGATGCATGAGACCGGCAATGGCCAGGCCGCGCTGCTGTTCATCGACCTGGACCGCTTCAAGCTGATCAACGACAGCTTCGGCCACCTGTTCGGCGATGCCGTGCTGGTCGAGGTCGGCCGCCGGCTCGCCCAGTGCCTGCGAGGGGGCGACCATCTGTTCCGGTTCGGCGGCGACGAGTTCGTGGTGTTGCTCGCCGATCTCGGGCCCGGCATCCAGGCCGAGCAGGTCGCCCAGCGCATCCTCGAGCGGCTGCACCAGCCGATGCGGCTGGACGACCGCACCCTGGTGGTCAACGCCAGCATCGGCATCGCCAGCCTGCAGGCCAGTGCCGACCTGCACGACGCCCTGCAGGCGGCCGACCTGGCGCTGCACCTGGCCAAGCAGGCCGGCAAGGCGCAGTTCGCCCACTACAGCGCCGGGCTGCAGGCCAGCGCGCAGCACCAGCTGGAACTGGAGAGCGCGCTGGGCCAGGCGCTGGCGCGCGAGGAGTTCGTGCTGCACTACCAGCCCATCCACGGCCTCGACCCGGCCGCTCCGCGCATGGTCGGGGTCGAGGCGCTGCTGCGCTGGCGCCACGACGGCCGCCTGGTGCCGCCGCTGGAATTCATCCCCTCGCTGGAGGAATCGGGCGAGATCGTCCAGGTCGGCGACTGGGTGCTGCGCGAGGCCTGCCGCCAGACCCGCGCCTGGCAGCATGCCGGGCACCGCGACCTGTACTGTTCGGTCAACCTGTCCCGGCGCCAGCTGCAGCAGGACGATTTCGTCGCCCGGCTGGTCGGCATCCTGGACGCGACCGGCCTGCCGCCGGCCAGCCTGGTGCTGGAGATCACCGAGACCCACCTGATGCAGGACAGCAACGCGACCCTGGGCGCGCTGCGCCAGCTGGCCGCGCTCGGGGTGCGCCTGGCGCTGGACGACTTCGGCACCGGCTATTCCTCGCTGGGCTACCTGAAACGGTTCCCGCTGCACATGCTGAAGATCGATAAGAGCTTCATCGGCGGATTGCCCCAGGACGCCGAACTGGCAGTGATCAGCCGCGCCATTATCGGCCTGGGCCACAGCTTGGGGCTGGAGGTGGTCGCCGAGGGCGTGGAGCACGCGCAGCACCTGGAATTCCTGCGCGGCGAAGGCTGCCTGCTGGCGCAGGGCTTCGGGTTCAGCCCGCCCTGCCCGGCCGCGGTGCTGGAGCGCCTGCTCGACGGCGCGCCCGCGCCAGTGCTGCCCGCCAGCGGCCCGGCGGCGACGCTAGGCGCTCCACCGGCGCCTGGGCGACAATGACGCTTCCGTCGGCGACCCACGCCGCCCCCGTTTTCCAATGGTATTGCGCGCGATGAAAAAGACCTCTTCCTCCCTGCCCATCGAGATCAGGGCCAGCGCCCGCCATCCGCTCGGCATGCCCGCCGAGCGCTTCCTGCGCGACTACTGGCAGAAGCGCCCGCTGCTCATCCGCGGCGCATTACCCGATTTCCAGACCCCGGTGATGCCCGAAGACCTGGCCGGGCTGGCCTGCGAGGAAGGCGCGCTGGCGCGCCTGGTCACCCACGACCGCGCCACCGACGGCTGGAGCCTGCGTACCGGCCCGTTCCAGGAAGACGATTTCCCGGGCATGCCCGACCACGACTGGACCCTGCTGGTGCAGGACGTGGACAAGTGGGACCCGGACGTGCGCGCGCTGATCGGGCACTTCGACTTCCTGCCGCGCTGGCGCATGGACGACGTGATGATCAGCTTCGCCGCCACCGGCGGTTCGGTCGGCGCCCATGTCGACCAGTACGACGTGTTCCTGCTGCAGGCCCATGGCCACCGCCGCTGGCAGATCGACGCCAGCGAATCGACCAAGGGCAAGCGCCCGCCGCTGGATTTCCGCCCCGACGTCGAACTGAAGCTGCTGCGCAGGTTCAAGCCGACCCATGACTGGGTGCTGGAGCCGGGCGACATGCTGTACCTGCCGCCGAACGTGCCGCACCACGGCGTGGCCGAAGACCCCTGCCTGACCTTCTCCTTCGGCATGCGCGCGCCGTCCTCGGCCGAGCTGATCAGCGACTGGCTGGACGACCTGGTGGCCGACGCCGACGAGGCCATCCGCTACCAGGACCCGGACCTGAAGCTGCCCGAAGACCCCAACGAGATCGACGCGGCGGCGATGAAGCGGGTGGTCGCCGCGCTCAACGCGCTGCGCATGAACGACCCGGACCGCCTGGGCGACTGGTTCGGCCGTTTCATCACCACCTACCGCGCCGCCGGCGACATCCTGCCCTCGCAGGCGCCGCCGGCCCCCGCCGAGGTCGAAACCGTGCTGGAAGAAGGCGGCCTGCTCGAGCGCCATCCGTGGGCGCGGCTGGCCTGGCGCCGCGCCACCCGCGGCGCGACGCTGTACAGCAGTGGCCACGCCTTCCAACTGCCGGTCAAGGACGCGCAGGGCCTGGCCGCCGCCGAGCGGATCGACGCGGTCATGTTCGGCAAGCTGTCGGCCAAGGGCCGCAGCGCGGTGCTGGAACTGCTGGCCGGCGGCCACTACCAGCTGCTGGACGCCGAGACCCTGGCGGCGATGCAGGCCGAACAGGACGCCCTCGAGGTCATGGAAGAAACGCTCGATGAGGACTTCGACGACGAGGCCGATGCCCCGGAACTCGAGATCGAGGTGTTCGAATACGCCCAAGCCGGCGAAGGCGAACCGGCCAGCGGCGCCATCGACACCGTGCAGGTGAACGAGGAAGGCGTCGAAGTGGTGGTGATCTGCGACGACGGCGACGAGGACAGCCCGGCGGCATGACGCCCGCGGCGTTCCACGTCGAGGCGGCCGACTACGCCGCGCGGCATGCGCTGCTGCACGGCGTGCGCCATACCGTGTTCGTCGGCGAACAACAGGTGCCGGCCGAGCTGGAAACAGACGATCTGGACCCGCTCAGCCACCACGTGGTGGCGCTGGATGCCGATGGCCACGCCATCGGCACCGGCCGGCTGACCCCGCAAAGGCGCATCGGCCGCATGGCGGTCCTGCCCGGCTGGCGCGGCCGCGGTGTCGGCGAGGCGCTGCTGCAGGCGCTGGTGGCCGAGGCCGCGCGGCGCGGCTGGGGCGAGGTCGCGCTGCACGCCCAGGTCCACGCCCGCGACTTCTATGCCCGCAACGGTTTCCTGCCCGAGGGCGCGGAGTTCAAGGAGGCCGGCATCGTCCACCAGACCATGCGCCGCCGCATGGACGGCGCCATGCGCGTGCAGGACGCCGACCAGGCCGAGGCGGCGATGGCGTCGGTGATCCACCGCGCCCGGCGTCGCCTGCTGCTCGGCTGCGACGCCAGCGACGCCGCCGTGCTCGGCCAGCCCGCGGCATTGCAGGCGCTGCGCCGCTTCGCCGCCGCGCGCCACGACAAGCAGGCGCTGGTGCTGCTGCACGACGGCGACCTGGCGGCCCTGCCCGCGCCCCTGCTGGCGCTCGTCCAGCGCCTGCCCAGCGTATTCCAGCTGCGCCAGCCATCGGACCCGGCCGATGCGTCGCTGCTGCCGCGCGGCGCGGTCAACGACAACGGCGACTGCTACTTTCGTCCAATGGGCGAACGCGCCGATGGCGCACTGGCGCTGGACATGCCGGCCCAGGCCCGCCGGCAGGACGCGCTGTTCCAGCGCGCATGGGACGGCGCAGCGGTCTGCGAAGGGCTCCGGACACTGGGCATCTGAGCGCTGTCAGGCCGGGACAAGGCATGGCCAGACATTAGCCCAAAGACATGGCCTGACATTAACCCGGTGGACAGCGTGTGTGCCCCTTCCTGTCCCCGCGAGGGTATAATTCAGCGGTTTCATCACGCCCGCGCGGCGTCCTGCTGCAAGGTCCCGCCGGTTCCAGACGCCATACCCCACAAGCGAATCCGACCCTCCATCGTGGACAATCTCCTGAAGCAGTTTGCGCAGTCATCGCAACTCGCCGGCGGCAACGCCTCCTATATCGAGGATCTGTACGAGCAGTACCTCGTCTCCCCGGACAGTGTGGACCCCAAATGGAAGTCCTACTTCGACGGTTTCAAGGGCCGCGAAGCAGGTGATGTCCCGCATTCGGCCGTCATCGCCCACATCGCCGAGGCCGGCCGCAACGCCTCCAGCGCCGTGGCCAGTGCCGGCGGCGGCGACGAGCGCGAGCGCAACGTCGGACGCCTGATCACCGCCTACCGCTCGCGCGGCCACCTCGGCGCGCAGCTCGACCCGCTGGGCCTGACCCCGCCGGTCAACCCGCCCGACCTGGGCCTGCCGTTCCACCACCTGTCCGACGCCGACCTCAACGACGAGTTCAGCACCGGCGGCGTCGGCGGCCAGCCGCGCATGAAGCTGCGCGACCTGCTGGCGCGCCTGAAGGCGACCTACACCGGCTCCATCGGCGCCGAGTTCATGTACATCGCCGAAGTCGACCAGCGCCAGTGGCTGTACCAGCGCCTGGAAAGCGCCGGCGGCAACTACAACCTCGATGCCGACACCCAGCGCCGCACCCTGGAGCGCCTGACCGCCGCCGAGGGCCTGGAACGCTACCTGCACACCAAGTACGTCGGCCAGAAGCGTTTCTCGCTGGAAGGCGGCGACTCGCTGATCCCGATGATGGACACGGTGATCCGCGACGCCGGCAAGGACGGCGTCAAGGACGTGGTGATCGGCATGGCCCACCGCGGCCGCCTGAACGTGCTGGTCAACACCCTGGGCAAGAACCCGCGCAAGCTGTTCGACGAATTCGAAGGCCGCTTCGAGCACGACGACCGTGCCGTCGCCGGCGACGTGAAGTACCACATGGGCTTCTCGGCCGACGTCGCCACCGCCGGCGGCCCGGTGCACCTGGCGCTGGCGTTCAACCCGTCGCACCTGGAGATCGTCGACCCGGTGGTCGCCGGCTCGGTGCGTTCGCGCCAGGAGCGCCGCGGCGACGCCGCGCGCCGGCAGGTCATGCCGATCCTGATCCATGGCGACGCCGCGTTCGCCGGCCAGGGCGTGGTGATGGAGCTGTTCCAGATGTCGCAGGCGCGCGGCTTCGCCGTCGGCGGCACCGTGCACATCGTCATCAACAACCAGGTCGGCTTCACCACCTCCAACCGCGACGACTCGCGCTCGACCCTGTACTGCACCGACATCGCCAAGATGGTCGGCGCGCCGGTCCTGCACGTGAATGGCGACGACCCCGAAGCGGTGGTGTTCGCCGCGCAGCTGGCCTACGACTTCCGCCAGCAGTTCCACAAGGACGTGGTGATCGACCTGGTCTGCTACCGCCGCTGGGGCCACAACGAGGCCGACGAGCCGGCGATCACCCAGCCGCTGATGTACCAGGTGATCCGCAAGCACAAGACCACCCGCGAGCTGTACGCCGAGAAGCTCGAGGCCGCCGGCGTGATCCCGGCCGGCGAAGGCAAGGCGCTGGTCGATGCCTACCGCGACAAGCTCGATTCCGGCGAAGTCACCACCGAGCTGGCCCCGCCGCAGAAGACCCCGGCGACCAGCAAGTTGTTCGTGGACTGGCCCAAGCTGCTGGCCGGCAAGCTGTCCGACCCGGTCAGCACCAAGGTGCCGATGGCCGAGCTGACCCGCCTGGCGACGATGATCAATACCATCCCCGCCGAGGTGGAACTGCACTCGCGCGTGGCCAAGGTCTACGACGACCGCCGCAAGATGGCCGCCGGCGAACTGCCGGGCGACTGGGGCTTCGCCGAGAACCTGGCCTACGCCACCCTGCTGGACGCCGGCCACGGCCTGCGTCTGGTCGGCCAGGACGTGGGCCGCGGCACCTTCACCCACCGCCACGCGATCCTGCACGACCAGAAGACCGACAACTACTACCTGCCGCTGCGCCAGCTGGTGCAGTCGCCGGAACAGGCCACCGTCATCGACTCGCTGCTCAGCGAGGAAGCGGTGATGGCCTACGAATACGGCTTCTCCACCACCGATCCCAACACCCTGTGCATCTGGGAAGGCCAGTTCGGCGACTTCGCCAACGGCGCCCAGGTGGTG